>JAABUO010000012.1_pt1 | contig 626734 bp, 346 predicted proteins | sample 5559291 | NCBI WGS metagenome assembly JAABUO01 (sample SAMN10711878, study PRJNA513372) | rock metagenome | isolation source: Antarctica rocks | place: Antarctica: Victoria Land, Finger Mt sud
CAACCCACCCTCCCTCTCCAAATCTCACATCTCCCTTCTCCGCTCACCACTCCCAACCCCCTCCCGCGCCATCTCCATACCATCTCATCCCCTCGCCAGATGAGCGTGCCTCCGTAGAGCCCCGGGGCGGACTAATGGGGTTGCCTTACCGCAGTGGAGTTGCCATATTTCAGACATCAAGCAGAATAGAATGAGATAGGCTTTTTGCAATTGGGCTTCGCGATATGGAGGCAGGATGTTGCGACGTGGGAAGGAGTAGATCTCGCTGGATGAGTTGGGCTGGAGTGCTAAGGGATGGGCAGCTGGCGGGGTGGGTGCTTTAGGTTGGGAGAGGGAGGGAGAGGGGGGAGATGGGTTTTGTGCATGTGGTGGGGTTTGGGGAGGGGGGGAGGTGGTTGATCATTGGCTTCTGAGGATGTATTTCTTGATTTGTGGAGATACTGAGTCCTCAATGGAAGTCTGTAGTTGAATGACCAAGTACAGAAACATCCACATATCTTACCATCCCCTGCAGTATCTCTTTTCAACCACTCTATCCTACACAGCGCACCACCCCTCAAGACGGATAGACCGCCATCCCTTGCCAATGCCCCTTCACCCCCTCCGCAGCCAGGTCATACTTCTGCACCTGCCTCGCCCCCTTCCCATAACCACTCCCCTCGAGATCCAGCACCACAACGCTCGAATCCCCCGTCAAGACATACATCCACGTCCTATCGATCGCCGTATCCAACCCCCCCTTCGCCCCCGCCTCATAATCAATAACCCCCTTCATCGCCCCACTCCGCGGGTCCACAATCGTGATATTCGCATGCCCCGCATCAATAATATACACTGCGTCGAACCTCGGTGCGTACGCGCCCCAGCAGGCTGCTATTTGGTTGGGCACCACGATGTGATGTAGCTCCGTGATCCCGAGGCTGGGGTACGCGATCTCGACGATGGAGGCGCCGAAGCTGGGGTCGGTGATCAGAGCGCTGGTGTCGCGGCCGAGGAAATCGATGCTGAAATCCATCCTGAGGGCGGCGAGGCTGTTGGTCACGGGCTCGGTGGCTACTTGCCCGTCGTGCACAGGCCACGCATAGATGTAGCCGGACTTGGGCGGCAGGGCCATCGCGTCGCCCTTGATGGTTGCGAAGAGCGCGGTCGAGGAGGGGTTGAATACGATGTCGGATGCTGTCATCGGTGGGCCCGTGGGAGGGGTTGTCTGGTTCAGGCTGACGGGGAAGGGGCGGAGGCCGCCGAGGGAGGTGAGGCCTTTGGCGTGGTCGGCGTGGAAGCAGGCGACGCCGCTTTTGGCACCGCCGTTGAGGACGCAGGCGGTTTTGAGGACGGAGGAGTAGGTGACGGACATGGGGAAGTCGCCCATTGTGTCGCAGCGTTGGCCGATGAGTTTGGGGTGGGTGGGGTCGAGTGGGGAGATTCGGAACATGGAGAGGGTGTTGCTGCCGGGGTTGACGGTGAAGAGGTACTGGTTGGGGTTAGTGAGGTTGTCAGGAATGGCCATTGGTATACGCATAGACGTGGAAAGGGGAGGATACTCACGTCTTGGGAAACAACGACAGCGCCTTGGCTGAACAGACCATCTGGTCCTCCGGTACCGTTGGCGGTGTTGCCCAGTAGGCCGTTACCGCCGGTAGGGGTCAAGACAGGGTTGGAGAGCGTGCCGTCATCGACAAAGATAGACAACGCCAGGAGATTATCTCCACTTGGGTTGTTACTTAGGAGGTATGCAGCACGCTTGCGAGTGTCTCCACGCGCAGGCAGTGACACAGCTGAGGCAAGACCAAGACTGGCCATAAGAAGAGTTTTATTGAGGAGATACATCTCGGGAGTACGAGACGGTCGGAATAGGGGTAGAGCACGGTAGATCTATTATCAATTTTTAAAGACTAGTACAGAATAACAGAAAAAGAGAGAGAGTCGGTCTTATATGATGATAATGAAGCCTCATATTGACCATCTGAGCAAAGCCTACCTTGTCCCCTGAGCACGAGTCAAGATTAAAGGATTCTGTTCCTGAGCAATTGTGTTTGCCTAAGCGGCTGACAGGCCGCGGCAGGTGTATAAAGTACTTGATTCCATAATCGACGGACATGGAGTGGAGAGAACGGCTTGGGGAAACGCAGGGGAAGGGTACTTTAGGCAGGCGAGCACATGGCAAAATCCAAAAAGTGATAATAGAGGTAAAATCGACGATAAATTCTGTACCTGCGTGCCGTTGTCGGCACTGTATTCCTCCTTTCCGAATACCTGATTGCCAATGGCCGCGCATGATGAGGAATCACTCATTTCGGCCTTTTCAGCCTTCCGACACTTCTCCCGAACTTTCCCCTTACACCAGAACACGCATCAGGCAATTTCGCTCAACATGTACTTGGCACCTAGTAGATGCCCCGGAAAACACTCGCCGTATTTGACATCATGCTCGTATCTCATGCACTCCACAAAAGCTTCATAACCTAGTATCATGCCCCTGAGATACCCCAGATTACAGTGCAGAACTTACATCAGCGGTATCCCAGCTTCTTGGGAGACGCCCGATTCTCCAACCCGTGGCTGCCCTGGTCCATCATCCCGGCGCGCATGCCCATGTCATGCTGATTGTTCGAGGGGTGGTAGTGTTGCTCCTGCCCCATATGCTGTGCAGGGTATTGACCAGCATGCGGTGGTGGTGGATGAGCTACAGCATGTTTATGTCGGAAGATCGAGAAAGTAACATTGGAAAGGGCCCAGAAGCCCAGAAGGAGGATCGAGCTAAGAAGCTACAACACCCGTGATCAGCATCCGTTTTGATCAAAATCACGACGAAGGGCCGACCTTACCATCGTCTTATACGATATTCGGTCTGCAAAGCTCGTGATGATCTCCGCGAACGTCTGCGCACTGACCCGTGCTCTGCCGACCACGGTAGGATCCCGGTTCATACACTTCTCCCAGCTGTTGCACATACTCTCCATGGCCGGCACCCGATCGACGCTGTCGCATTTGTTGGCTTTGAATTCCCGCGTACACAAGACCATCTCAGCCATGGTCTCCGCAGCGACCTCCCGTGACGCTTCGTCAACATCGGACCGAATCGTGGCCCAGGAGCAGTACATGATGACGATCAGGAGGGAGACGAAGAAAAGGTTGAGGAGGAATTGCGCGTAGCGAGAGAGAACATCAGGTAGATTGGGATGCGCTTCCATGAACGTCAGGACCGAAGGGATGAGGCCGATTTCCTGAGGTGCCGGCGCCTGCTGGCTTGGGCCTCCGCTACTTCTGGGCTCGGTCTCTTCCTCGTAGTCGGATTCATCGCTCGGTCTCCGGCGCACGAGGCGAACGTCCCGATCAAGATCACGCCGGCGTCGCTTGTGAGCTCGTCTGGCTATGGCGTCTGTATGAGATTTACGTAGTATTACATCACCCCGTGCAGGCGTTGCAGGCGTAGTGTATTTGCCGAAGACGCCCATGGAATACGGTTTTCTCTCCGACCTGATGTCTCCGAATTGTACCATGGCTCCATTCACATTAGGCATACCACCCCGTGGAGGCGGCTCGGGCGTGTCTTCGTTGTCGGCGAGAGGAGAAGACTGGTTTTCGGGACCTGAGGAGAAGTCGGTCTCGAATGTTTTGCGCGGTGTGGTAAAAGAAGGGTTGCGGAATTGTGGTAGTGCTTTAGTTACAGGAGTCGTAGGAAAGGCGTAGGCCTGTGAGTTCGGTAAAGTAGACATTGATGGCTTCTTCGGCGAGTCAAAACGATCGAAATCACCTACATACGTCTTAGTCAGTGTCACATCCTTCATCGTCGCAGGAATGGTAGACAAACGCTTCTGGCCGGCAAAGCCATTCTGATTCTGCATGTTGCTGCTGGAAGTGTGTTTCAGGAACGGCGAGTCAAAGCTTGCTGGACCATGTCCTGACTGCCACTGGAAGTCCATGGGACTCTCGTTCGATCGGTACTCCATGGTGTGTCAAATCTTTGATGTTAGGGGACCGTAAACAAGAAAGCAACTCCGGGGCAACTCTAAATGCGCTACAGGCTTGGCGTGTTCCCGTCCTTGGAGTATCATCATCACATTAATCATTTTGAACGCAAGGGGAGCTTTTAACACATAGGAGCTTTAACACATAGGAGCCTTAACCATTATTGTCACCCGGTCCCAGCCTTGACGAAGCGTTCTAGTTGAAATATCGAAGTCATTCCCATTTCCAGTACTGAAACGCAAGAGCACGCCAACAGATGAGCCATCCATTGCTGGTCCATTCTCGCGGACTCCAGATCCCCCATGCCATACCACACTAGCTCAACCTGCAAGAATAAAGCATCATAGCCCAAAGAATGTGACAGACCGCCCCTGCAGTATACGCGCTCATCACGCCCATCAACCTTTCACCGATTACACTAGCTCGTAGTCATCCTCGTCGGCAATGTATCCGTCGTGGCTGTCTTCCTTCTCCTTTCCAATGACCTCATATTCGTCCCTGACAAGCTTCTCCGTAGCTTTAGTCTCGAACTTCTCAACAGCCTTGGCAAGAGCCATGCTCAAGATTTGGCCACCCTCTGCAGGTCCACGCGGGGCGTCATAGGAATAGAGAATCTCCGCATCCGGCTCCGGAGCGGCCGACGCATCTTTGACGTCCTCCTCAGCAGAAGAATCGGAAACGCAGAACTCGGTGTTGAGGACGGGATGCTTGCGAGGGAGGCGAGTGGTGCTGTTATCCTTGGTCCAGTTGCGTTGAGCGCGAATGGCTCGGCTTTGACTACGCGTCATGCTGTCAGCCTCGACGCCGTAGAACATTGTTTGGCTGGTAGCTTACCCTGAACTAGTAGCTAGCTGAGGGCGGGTGCTCTGGCGGCCACGCACGACAGGGGCTTCACCGAGAGCCCACTTGTACTTGCTGTTCAGCTCCCTCTTCCGATCTTGAACGAGCTTGTGATCCTTCACTGCATCGTTGAGGGTGTGGTCAGACATAATGTTTCGTCTTCTGCAACGATGAGGTTGGATGTACGGTGGTCTTTGCGGTGAATCGGTAAAGCGTTGCGGAGGATGTTTAGTAGTGACGGCTGTAATCTAGACCTTGAGATGAAAAACCAGAAGAAAGGGAGCAATGTATATGAGAAGTGGAAGCACCAGGTGATGCAGTGTGACGTGATGACTATGAATGTGACACGTGTAGGAGGAGCGTGTCTTTAAGTAGAAGATGTCTTTGTTAGTAAGACGGGTTGAGTCATACGAAACAAAGGGAGGCGATGGAAATGATGAGCAATAAGGGTGACACGGATGACTAGGTCGAGGTTGAAATGGTAGGAAGCAACAGCTGGTATGACTAAAGTCGGTAGAGATTGGAAGCTTCGAGGTTTCCCCGTATCAGAGTCATAACTCCGTCGGGACGTGGGGATGATAAGGGAAGCCACATGAGCTCATGCCCGGCGCCTGCGTTCTCGTGATGATCCTCTTGCTTAAGTAGGCAAGCTGGGTCCAAAATCAAGGCTGGTGCCCTGCGACGTGGACGGGCCAGTCATATCCAAGTATGTTTCAACGTGATTTGCAAACAGGTGTTCATCGTGGCGCTTGGAAAGATGAAGCTTTGGTCCCTGGATGACCTGGATGATCGACTGCGCCTCGGCCCTCGTGTGAACCTCGGGCTTTGGCCACGCTAGGCTCAACAAAGGTTTTCCAGGTACTGACGTTGAGCCTCGGCCAAGCTTTGATCAAGTGGATAAGGATGGCCGTCTTTCTCTTTGCGGTCGACTCTCACCAACCTTTTTGGTACGGAGTAATATCTCCAGACGTTACTTTGGGGAAGGGTGGTGTATAGCAGCAGGCGCTTCTAAACTCATTTGGAACAATCGTCTTGATTTTGAAAGTAATTAACAAAGCAATTCAGCGCCAGATCTCTATTGTATTCGGAAGAAGAAGATGCCTCGATCAGACGAGGCTGAATGGTGGTTCAATGCGGTCTACGAAGCTGTGCAAGAGATTCCTCCTGGCAGAGTGACTTCTTATGGACACATTGCCCGCCTCCTAGGCCGACGTGAGTCAAGGCATGAGTCCCTCAACATGTTGGAGACCTTCTAACAGGGCCATATTTGATAGCTGAACGTCCTAGGCAAGTATGTTTTTCATGTATTGTGGGCCAAAGGGTGACCAATGACCAGGCAAGTCGGAATTGCGCTGAAGCATCTACCTTCCTCAACAAACGATGTCAACCCCTACTTCCATAACGATAACGTGCCTTGGCAACGTGTGATCAATGCAAAAGGCGTCATATCACCTAGGTAGCTTCTCATAGTCTAAACAAAGTAACAGCCAGGCTGTCTTTTGCTAATGCGGCGACAGAGGACCTGGTGGCGCTGCTCGCCAAGCAGCCGTTCTGCGTCAAGAAGGAGTGACCGTCGAGAATGGCAGCTTGGGAGAGCTCCATGTCGACTTTGGCTCGTATGGATGGTTTCCGAGCTGCCTACCCAGCGAAGGTTCCGAGGCAGAGGGTGCGAACGTCACGCAATAGCTCTGACCACGCTAGACGAACAGCTTGCAGGAGCTAAGCAAGCAATTGCGCTCAGTATCTGTCGGCCAATACAAAATTCTTGAGGAATTTCTACGGGTTTTCCAGGTCAGAAACATATTTTTACACTGTACACCACTGAATGAGGGTGTTTCCGCACGGCCATGCATCCTAGCGACTCAATGCTTCAGGGAGCCTACGACTCTTCTATATACGCAATCAATCACCATGGAGGATTTCCACCATTGTACACTTGCTCGCCTGCGATGAAGATATTACGGAACGCGCCGTTGTCATTCTTGGTCGACTTGTAGATAATGTCCATGGTAGCTTTCGCACCAACATCAGGGGCCAAGTCTGCATCAGCTCCGCCAAGATCAGTGCGAAGCCAGCCGGGACTGATGCAGAAAACCGTGAAACCTTTGGAGTCGAGGTCATTGGCGTACTGGACAGTAAGCATGTTGAGCGCGGTCTTTGATATCTTGTACGAAGACATGGGCATCATCTTGGTGTAATCGTTGAGTCCTATGGACCCGAGTGTGCTGGTGATGTTGACGATCTTCTTCTGCTTCCCCTGTTGCAAGAGAGGGATGAAGGTGCTGGAGACCTTGTGCACAGCAACGACGTTGGTCTCGAGGGTGCTTTGCAATGCATGCATGTCGCATGGACCGTTGTTTTCGATTACTCGGATTCCAGCATTGTTGATCAATACGTCTAGACCTTGGTCTTTCAAGATTTGGCTTGCGTGCTGGCAAGCGGACCGGATAGTCTCTTCATCGAGAACATTGAGCTGGACATAACTAGCTCGGCCTCGCGAGCTCTGAATCTGTTCATCGAGGGCAGCTGATGGTGATAGGTCGCGCGACGTTGCAATTACGGTTCTTACAGACGAGGCCGGTGCTGAAAGCAGCTGCTTGACAAGCTCGAGTCCGAGGCCGCGAGAACAACCGGTGATTAGATATGAGGACATGGTTTTAAATCTGGGACACGGAAATATAGCTATGGAGCGACGATAGTGACAGAGGAGGATATATATACTGCTAAACTACGGTATCGGTGATAGCATTTTCGACCCTCCCGTTAAGTCCGAGGGATTGCTAAGCGGATACAGCACCCACCAGGTGCCCGCGCATGGGATAACCCAGAATATCTTACGCCTTAAAATGCAGTCTCAAATCCAAGGACCTTGTCAGAGTGAGACGACCACCTTCTTTGCAGATACACCCTTCTTTTGGACCTCGAAGCCGGTCTGTATGCACTCAAGGCCTTTGCCGACGACGTATGGATCCGGTGCAGCGATGTATGTGCCTTGCGCCAAGGCTTCTGGTAGGAAGTTCACGTAAATGGCTCTGCCGACGTCGTTGTGAGCCAGAGTGCTGCCAAAGATGAAATTGGTTCGTATTCCTCGCAATTTCGATTTCACCCAATTAGAGATGGAGAACGAAATGAACGCGTAGATAGTCAAAGGCACAACAAAGCGTTTCGGTCGCGGGTTCGGTAAGGGATAAGTGGCCATGGAAATGAACTTGTCACCAGTGCACTTGTCGAGGACGTCCATGCAAGCTTCTGCCGCCCCGGAACCCATGGTAAGTGCCCCAGCGGTCGTCTTACCCTTGAACGCGTGGATCAAGTCATCAACGATAGTCTTGCTGCGGTAGTCGAAATTCTTGGGCGAGGCGGTGGTAATGACTTCATAGCCGGCCGCGACGGCGAGTTGGATGGCGTTACAGCCGACGCTTGTCGCACCTCCCCAGACGAGCAGTGTTTTCCCGGTTGATTTGGGATGTGTGGTGGGATACTGCAAGGCTAGTTGGTCTTCTTGGAACAACCCGCAGGCGGCCGTAGATACGCCCAATGGAATGACAGCAGCACTTTCGTAGGACAAGGCGTCAGGGATCGATGATGCCATGTGGGACTCGACGACAGTGTACGTCTGGAAAGCGCCCTCGGACGATTTGTTGTGCTTCTCATCTATCCCGTTGGCATGGCCGAGAACACGATCGCCTACTTTGTGACCACTGACTGCACTGCCAATCTGCACAACCTCACCGGCGACATCTGATCCGAGGACGAATGGGCATTTGAGCCACGAAAAGAGCATGTTTCCCATCTCTACTTTCATCCAGTCTACCGGATTGATGGCCACCGCGTGATTTTCTATCACTATCTCATTGGCGCCTGGTGGAGTATAAGGTGCGGATTCGACTACCAGAGGAGTCTTTGGTGCTTTCATCCATGCTGCTCTATTCGAAGGCATCCTATGAAGTGGCCGAAAAGGGGAATAAGGAAAGGTTCTTGCTGCTGACGAAGAGACAAAGACGATGAAACAGCTTCTGCTTTGTATGGCGATGACGAGGTGCAGATACAAGAGATACAAGAGATTCTGGCTTATCGATGAAGGAGATGATGTGGGGATGCAAATGGAGTTGTTCCTTAAAAAACAATTGCTTGAAGCAAGTATGGCAGCATGGCATGATGACCGCAGTACCTACCTCTTTATGTACTGTATCGTCGCCAGCATCCAAATTACTCACGATAAAGAACATCGAGACGGACGGAGCAGAATTTCGTCCGACGTATATAGTTGTTCCGAACGCCCCGTGCTTGCATTTGCAGTCCTATTGCGGAATTGAAGCAATTGTTCTCTTTGTTGCACTAAGCAGCAGGCGACGATGGGGATGGATTGTGGTTACTAGCGTGATTCTGGATGCGAAACGAGGTTAGCGCATTCGTCGCTTGCTGAAAGCGACTCGGTCGGTCGACATCCGCCAATCAACTGACCGTTCTTGTTCTCTAGAAGGCATGAAAAACATGGGAGTCTCCTTCTTGCTCCATCACGTCAATCCGACGCGGCGTCATGACAGCCCGCCTACCGTCGCCCAACAAGAGAAAGGCGCATCAGAAGTCCCGGAAAGGATGCGGTAACTGCAAGCTACGCAAAGTCAAGGTAGAAAGGCATCTTTGTCCCCGTTCGACATAGACTTGACTAAGCCGGGCATGTAGTGCGATGAGTTCAAGCCACGATGCAAGCGATGTACGGCGTATGGCGTCGTCTGCAGCTACGGCTGCCAGTCGCCCGATCTACAATTGTCAGTCGAAGGAGTCTCCAATCTGGAAACCCTGCAGGAGCTCCTTTTGCCACGAAAGAATTCTATACCCAGCATGATTGTACCTCAATGTATGCAACTGTCAACGGGTTTCGAATTGGGCATGCACGATCTGGAGTTGTTGAGCAAATTCAAGACCCGAACGGGCTTGACTATCAGTACAGCCAGCAGTCTGCGCTTGTATCAGGAAGACTTGTTCAAGCTCGCCTGCTCGGTAAAAGACCAGCGCATCACGTCTAGCTATAGATGCTAATTTAGAGGGATCAGCACCCGTTCTTGATGCATGCGGCACTACTCGTGACACGAATGCATGACCGCTATCTGTCCGCCGCGCAGGCATCAACTCTTTCAGTGACAGAAGCGACTCACTGGCATCAAAGCGTTGCGTCATTCAAGAGGAAGATGTGCGAGCCCATTCAGCCCTCCGAGCGGGATGCCCTCTGGGCTACTTCGGCAATCCTAGCTACCATATCCTTCTTCTACATCGAAGCCAAGATCCCCGAGGAAGCCTGGCCGCTGACCCAGCCTTCATCCTCGGACCTCAACTGGCTCAAGTTGAGTGACGGGAAGAGGGCTGTCTGGAGCATTACCCAACCACTGAGATCAGACGGCACACTTCGAGCGCTCGCTCTCGAGCACAGCACGGTGTCGAAGATCGCTCGTACAGCGCCTGGACTGGAAGATCTACCTCCTGATCTCCTCTTGCTCTGTGGTCTCGACGGCACGTCACCTACGAATAGCAACCCCTACTTCGCCGCTGCATCCACCCTCGCACAGGCGTGGAACAGTGACAGCATACAAATCATCTTCCTAAACTTCTTCTGCTTCATTACTACGACAAGTCCCGAGTATCGAATATTGCTAGAACGAAAAGACCACCGTGCGCTTCTGCTCCTAGCATATTGGTACGCGAAAGTCTGCCAGACACACCATTGGTGGGCTTTGCCGCGGGCGGCGCTGGAGTGTCAGGCCATTTGTATATATTTGAGCAGATACTGTCAGCAAGACACTTTCATTCAACAGCTCTTGCAGTATCCGAGGACACTGTGTGGCATTTCTGCTTGATTAGAGCTAGCACATAAGATACATCAATCAATGCTTGGCAATATCAATTAATATTTAGATTCGTGATCGTGTAATTCTTTTGGATCGTTGTGGTGACCTAAACTTTTCCCGCCAAATCGCACCAGATGTTGAAAGACGGGACTTATGGGAAACTGCATTGTCAAGGCCATTTTGAGCTAAAAAGGCTAGAAGTACAATCCAGAAGTACAAGCTGTGTTGTAGTGCCTATCGGCACGGGGTATTCACCAATCCGTCTATCCATCCATCCAAACTCCAATATACTGGATACTCCAGCTCGCTATGCATGAATGAATTGCTGAAGGAAAGCCAGCAAAAAAGGACAACTCGAGGATGTAGAACCGTCAAACAAGCAGCCAAAAGCAATCACCGTGCTCAACCTTCCACCAAACCAGACAGCCTCCCGATGCGTCAGCCCGTAGCGCACTATGCCCGAAGGCCAGTCACACGGGCGAACACCAAGAGGCTGTTCGGAGAGGTAGAGGAAGGGTGATAGGAGCGTTGAACTTGCGTTTGAGCGGTCGACATGAAGGTAGTGAAAGAATCAAAATGGCGTATTAGCGTAAGCTCGTCCCCTTTGCCTCCCCAGACGTCCCCTTCACGTCCCCATGCCTCCTCCGTCCCATTAAGCATCTCCCATCTCGACATCGACGTCCGCCGGACCAGCCAGCATCGAGTATTGGCCACCAGCACCAGCCCAAGTAATCTTCTTGCCACGGACCGCAGTATTCTCGATCTTAGTCGGCATCTTCACTTCGTCTGTAACACCTTGTCCTGTCTGATACATAAGACTGAAACCCCAGCTGAAAGATTCGTCGCTTCCGTTGAGTGCTATGTTATGATCGGTCCCGGCAGCGACGAATTTAGTTCCTGTCACCTGGGGTACCATAGTCGGTTCTATGACAATACCTGGTTCACCCTTTGAGTCGAAAATGATGTCGTCTTCTGGAACAGTTGACACGTCGAGGCCAAGTTGATGGGCTTTGATCTCGCCCCAGACAAGGCAGGAGCCGCTCTGGGTGACAGCGATGGAGTGATGTGCGCCGCCGGTGATCTGTGTGATTGGGTCGTTGGGACGCTTTAGGCTCTCGATCTTGCCTGGTATGTATATACTGGCGTTGTCGTCGCCCGCGCCGGTACGGTGTCCTGTCATGCCCATACTGTTTGCGCCCCATGACCAGACGTTGTTCTGGTTATCGATCGCGAAGGAGTGGTCGGTGCCATTGCCGATGGTGGTAAATCTTCTTCTGCCTAGGCGGAGTGGATATGGTGTAAGTGATTTGTGTTGATGGCGCTCGATTGTTCGATAGCCAAGTTGATTTTGTTGTCCGTTGCCCCAGACAAAGATCTGTCCCTTGGAATCAAGAGCAAGTGTGTGGTTGGCGCCGCTAGCGGTCTGAGTTATGCCCTTAAGGTTGTCGAGCAGAATTGGAATCCGCGCGATATGCACTTTCTCAGTGAAGCCGAGTACACCTGTGTTGTTCTTATCAACATGTTAGTAAATCAAAGCAATCTCGCAGCATGTTGTACTCACCCTGAAAGTTCCCCAGCCCCACACCTTTCCTTCGTCCGTCACAGCAAAAGTGCTGCTGTCGCCTGCAGAGACACTAGTGAAGACTGTGCCTTCCGAAAAATGGTCGCTCGATACGGCAGTAGGTGTACTCTCGAACGGGTTCAATCCGCTGTCTTCATCATCACTTTCCTCGCTCTCCTGATCTGCATCTCGCAGCCCGCCGCTCCATGTAGTATCTCTTCCAAGAGCTCCTTGATCATTGACGCCCCAAGTCAAGATCTTGTTGTCATGTGTTAAGGCTACCACGTGCATGCCTCCACATGCGATCTGGACAACACCGACATCTTTGGCCGAAAGCAGCGGATTCAGACGAGGCCGCTTGACATCGATGACATTCTTCGCGGAACCTAGGCCGAGCTCGCCTGCAGAACCTTCGCCAAACACATAGACATTGAGTTTCTGAGTGGGCGCATGGTTGATGACCACCTTCGGCTTCAATACCTTGACAGCGCGGGCTTTCTTGACGGGACGCTCCTCGTTGTCATCATCGCTGGCTTTGCGCTTCTTAGTGGTCGTCGCTGCTTTCGTAGTGGTAGACTTGCTGGCGCTTACTTTGGTGGTAGTCGCTTTCGTGCTATTCTTCATAGTCGCTGCTTTTTCCGCTGGTGCTTTTTTTGCTTTTGTAGCCTTCATGGCCGGTGCTTTCTTCGGCGCAGGTGCTTTCGCCGCCTTTTTAGTTGACTTCGGAAGGGCACGTGTTTGCGCCATCACGTTTTACTATGTCACGATGTGTTGCTCATTTGGATGTGAAGCTGCAAAAGGTGTCGTTGTAGAGGTGCAAAAGTGTCGATGTGTTGATCTTAAGGAAATTTCAGTGTTTACATTTCTATTGTTAGGTCGCGAAACGGAACATTCCGCCCATCACTCGGCTAATCTCCGGCTCAAGCTCGGGGAAAGCGGCTACCCGGCAGCACGTTAATACGTCGTTCCTCTCGCACCAGCTACTTGGTATTAGGGGGGTTAAATGTTATTTTGGACAGGGTTTATTTTGCCTAGCCCTCACCTTAATAAACCCTGTCCAAAATAACATTTCAACCGTGGATACGAAGTACCACACGAGCAGCAAACCGCAGGAACAACGACCATTCTCAGAACCTATTTACGCGGACACCATTATCGCGGGCTGGCATGGCATACGACTTGCATTTTTTCACGTGATGCCCTTGGAAGAATATTGCGTTCGGGAACCTGCGTCAAACCGGAAAACATGTTTCCACCGTCCAGAGGTGAATGATCTGGTATCAGGCCCTAACGAGACTATTACGATCATCACAAGTTTCACTGCTGCAATATGTCACTAGCCGACTACCTAGCGAAGAACTATCTTACGGCCGACTCGAAATCGGAGAAGAAGTCCAAGAAGCGGAAGCGGAAGGATGGCAATTCTGGCCTAATCATTGCTGATGATGACGCCCTTGGCTGGAACCCAAACGGGTCAAGCAACCTGGACGAAGATGCTCCTATCACAAGTTCGTGATTTTCGTATCTTCTAACTCATCTGCCAAATCTAACCTGTTCTACAGTTTCCGGCCATACCTCCGAATTTCGCAAAGCCAAATCCTCTGCTTGGCAAACCATCGGCGCCCCTACTCCCTCCTCGAGCGACCAGGCTGTTGCCGATGCTATAATCGCCTCTGCCGCTTCCGAAAACAACGCTCGTGCTTTCGCAGACGAAGATGCCCCGGCCATTGATGAATCCAGCAGCGCAAAGATGGAATCCGGCGCCCATGCCGGTCTACAGACCGCGGAGCAAGTCACGGCGCAGGTCAAGCGCCGCCAGGAGGCCGAGAAAGCGCAGCTCATGCAAGACAGCAGTGCGCACAGTGGAGCAAACAGCGAGACCATCTATCGAGATGCCAGTGGACGGATCATCAACGTGGCGATGAAGCGTGCGGAAGCGAGGAAGAAGGCGGAGGCGGAGGTTGCGAAAGCAGCTGCTGAGTTAGAAGCTCAGAAGGGAGACGTGCAGCGCGCTGCGGCTGCCAAGCGTAAGGAAGATCTGAAGGAAGCGAAGTACATGCCCGTGGCGCGGTATGCGGATGATGTGAACATGAACGAGGAGCTCAAGGGCAGGGAAAGGTGGAATGATCCGGCGGCTGGGTTCCTGGAGAAGAAAAAAGCGGGGAAAAGTGTGAGCGGGAAGCCGCTGTACAAAGGGGCGGCGATGCCGAACCGCTACGGGATACGGCCAGGGCATCTGTGGGACGGGGTGGATAGGGGAATTGGATTTGAGAAGGAGTGGTTTGCTGCAAGGAACAAGAAAGCCAACCTTAAAGAGTTGGACTATGCTTGGCAGATGGACGAGTAAAAAAGTTACTCTCTGCCCAAGAAATTGGTAGGGAGTGTTCATGGTCGATATGCATAGCACTGGCGTATGGGGGACAGGCACATCCAAGGATGTTATCCGGAATTCCGTGCATGATCAGTCAAGAGCGAGCAGCTGGAAGTAAGGAATAATTCAGACCACTAATTTTCATCAGGTTTAGGTGACACTCTCTTTGTTGTTTTTAAATACTGCCTCGCATACCACCGCCAACCTGGGCATGTGGGCGAATATCGCCGTCATGGCCTGGACAATCTCTTGTCGTTGGGTATTCTCAGCTTAGAGTATGGTACGTCTCAACGGTTGATTCTGTCGGCCACGTGTAATGTCGACAGAAGAAAACTCATCCAATGGTATCGAAGAAGGTTCAAAACTCGCTCATCCTTCCTGTGGGCAAGCCCTCTAGAAGGTCAAACCGCACTTCTACCACGATCATCGCTATCCCATGCGCCTGCACGAAGTCGTGCGCTCGATCCTTAGCATTTATGAAAGAACGCATAGACGGAGAGTTGATGGACTGAATCACTAGTAGAGACCCATAGCTAAAGAGGCGATCTGTCAAAGTATTCCTTTCACTCACTCAGGATACCCACGACCAGGGCTCGAAGAAGGTCCTGAATTCATATGTGGTACGAGACCGTGAAAAGTGCACCTTGCCGGCGCATGGGATAACCACAGAATATAGTATAGACTATTCGTCAGACAACCACATCAACCACAACAGAAGACTATCCAAATCCAAAACCCCCAATCATCAACGCCCAACTCTTACACCAGCATCCCAACCCACCGACCCCTCACCAACTCGGATTAAAGCACGGTCCCAGAATAAACCCACTCGTCCAGTCATCCGCGCTATCATCCGCATCCCCCTGCGTGCTCATCCCCAACGGACACTTATCCGTCACGACCGCGCCCTGCACCCCCTCGAACATCTTGTGGTTGATCGTCAGCATGCAATGACGCGTCAACTGGTTCCAGCGTCCGCCCCAGCAATCGAGCACCGACTCGTGGCAGATGCGGCAGCAGTCCTGGCCGCCGGTGGCCGGCTCGAGGGTGTATTTCTCTTGGGTGAAGACGAGGTCGGCATCGTAGGGCGTGTTGTCGATTTTGAGGTAGGAGAAGGGCTTGTCGCATGCTTGGGGGAGGTTAGTGAGGGGACGGGTGGGGAATGAGGGGGGGAGGGGAGCGCTTACGGTCGGGTTCCCTTTTGGCGCTCGGAGCGGCGGTTTTGGGTTTGGAAGAAGAGGTGGGTGACTTTGGACGGTGGGTTGGTGTAGGTGGTCGGACGGTCGAGGTCGTGAATGAGGATGAGTGGACGCTCGACGTGGTTGGAGGAGATGTTGAGCTGCTTGAGGCTGTCGAGGAGGAGGGCGATTGGACGCTCGACGTGATGGGAGGACGTGCCGGGCTGCTTGAGGCGGTCGAGGAAGAGGACTGAGTGCTCGACGTGGAAGAAGAGGACTGAGTGCTCGACGTTGAGGACGAGGACCGAGTGCTCGACGTTGAGGAAGAGGACCGAGTGCTCGACGTGGAAGAAGATGACTGAGTGCTCGACTTTGAGGACGAGGACTGGGTGCTCGACGTTGAAGAAGAGGACCGAGTGCTCGACGTTGAGGAAGAAGAGGAGAGGACGCTGGAAGTCATAGAAGAAGATGGAGGGCCAGTGAAGGAAAAGCTCGAGCTCGTCAAACTGGGAGCTGGCCCGCTAGGGCAAGCTAGACCCCCTGTCTCGCCGGCAGGACATGGTACGCCCGGAGGGAATGGTATGCCCGGAGGGAATGGTGGGCCGGGAGGACATGATGCGCTGGGAGGACAAGGTGCGCCGGGGTGAAATGGACCGTGGTGAGGATGTGGTCCGTCGGGAAGATGCGGTCCGTTAGGAGGATGTGGTCCACGAAAAGGAGGTGGGTGATGATAGGGACGAGGTGGTCCATGTGGGGGAAGTTCGCGAGGACCTCGACCTCGATGATGATCTACAGGAACGCTTGCGGGTGCTGAGGAAAGTGTTATGACGCCAGTGGTGGCAGACGAAGATGTGAGGAAGCTCAAATTGGCGGGTGTTTTCGTAAAGCCATCAAGGTCATGGTGCTTCTGAGCAATGCAGAGGCCTGCAAATGCCATAAGAGCGAGGACGTCGTAGATGGATGAGATACGCATTTTGTGAGACTGGTAGATGATGATTCAGGGTGAAGTGGACTCGATGTGTGTAAAGTTCAAGAAAGATTGTGGTCTTGGGAATGCTGTGGCGAATCGTAATGTAATTCGATGTTTGGGAGAGAACATATACCATTCAGTGGTGGACATTTTATAGAGACTTGCTTACAGTTATTTTCTGGAAATGGGAAACACGCTCAAGTCGGTCAGCTCCAGCTGTCTTGAAGAAAGCATTCTATATTGGCTCAATCGCTCTCACCTAAATCTTGCTTCATTCCGCGGCAATCCGCGAATTGCTATATTCGACAAGCACTATGCCAGACTTCGTAACAACCGAGCATTCTTACAGCTGCTTCTTCCCCTCCGCAGGCGCCATCTTCTCAATCAACTCGGCGCCCACTTTCGCACTCTCTTCCCACGCTTGCTGCCTCTTCCAGAAATGATCCTGAGGCCCCATTGTGTGCAGGCTACCCGCTCTAGCCGCTTCTTCCAAGCTACTCCTCGTGAACTTCTCGGTTGCGTGACTAATCGATAAGTTCATGAGATCCTCACCAGCGGTTTCCTGCAGATAACTCTTGCGTAATGCATATCGCTCCGCACGTACCTTCTGCATGCCGGGGGAATCGATTTTCGAGATAGCGAGGCGCACACCCATACGCACGAGCAGGTACAAATGTTCGGAGAAGAATATGCTAAGTAATAGAGCCCAGCCTTTGATGGTACTCGGCGTGCCGTCCGGTCCCATTCCGTCGTTGCTGAAGAGATAAACAATGGCTGCGCCCGTGATACTCCCAAGCCAGGAGAGAAAGCCAAGGCTATCGAGCCAAGGTCCGATGGTGTCTGCGCGGAGCGGCGAAGGGCGTTGCATTTCCACGCAGATCTTGACAGCATCTGAACGTAGCTCGGTCCAGTTGTTAATGATAAATGAGATCGGTGTAAGGGGCCAGACGACGGAAAAGAGGGCGAGATAACCATATTGAACGACCATTTCCCTTAGATCAGTGGTCACGTCATAGACGTCTAATTCTGCTTCGCTGCGCACACGAGTAAGGAACTCGGCTTCTTCGGGTATATCTTGAACCGTGGAGCCAGGAGGTGCACCGCCTTTCTTAGCTGCTCGTTGCGTCTTCATTTCTTGATACTTGTGGAATCCTCGGCGCTTGATATACGGTACAATGGTTTCCATCGCGAAGTTCACGATCTGAGCGGTAACAGTGAAGTATATCACCTGCTTTCGAAGCCTGGATGGATTGATCGAAAAGCCTGTTTTTGGCGCAGTGAGCTGCTCCTCATTCTCAGCGAAAGGCCTGGCTGTCAGGCTGAAGATGTCAAGATATGGTACTATCAAGCTACCAAAGGGGACATAAACGAAGGCTGTGAGGAAGATGGGAAGATAGGAGGTGATGAAATTCAGGATGAAGACTTTCTGGATCATTGCAGCTTCGTAGCTTTCGGTCGTTTCATGATTTTCGAAGTCGTTCAGTCGCTGGGCCACACTCATCAGGAGAGTCGTAAGTGTTGGAACAAAGGCGGTAAGAAGTGCTGTGGGAAGGAACACCTAAAGAAGCATCAGTCCAAGGCTTACATGAACCATCGTTCTGGGCCTACCAAAACGCTCTTCAATGGGCCGTTGTAAATTTCCGAAAGAAAGATCTCAATGCCAAAGCAGGTTGCAATCAAAGTGCCTAAGGCCACACTAGCTAATAGAGCAAATGGCAATTGAAGTAGCTGCCTCCATAATCTGGTGGTCGCGGGGAAAAACCGGACGGTCTCACCGGTGACTGGGTCTTGAATCTCTTTCTCAGGCTGGAATTCTTTCCTCTTCTGCGAGATAGCAGAGACACCTTTCACGTCCCATCGAACCCCGAGCTCAATCTCCTGCCGTTTCCAGTATTCTACGAACGTGACACACCACAGACCGTTGACGATGGCGTATACACCAGAATTGTGCCCCAACAGCACCCATGACGCAAAACCGAACGCTGCAGGGAACATCAAGAATGCAAAGTACGATTGTGTAAAGGCGAAGTAATAAGCGACCTGTTCCACTCATCAGCTACTGCCCGGACCGTGGGTCTTGCAGCTTCGGCCCTCACCTTTTCCCCAAATCGATTCCTAATCTCATCCAAGTCCTCAGGCTTCAAGAAAGTTACAGTACTCCATTTCTTGATCCATTCCTTATTGAATTTGTGATCGTGAAGTGGGAAGACAGACTCAACATTCTTCCAGGGCTCCTGCTTAGGGATTATACCAGCTCCACCCTCCTCTCTCGGGCTTGTGATCATCTCATAGACAATACGGTACCGTTCAGCTTCGGTCAAATTTTGATGTATGATGGAATGCTTGGCTTCCTTGTCTGGTTCCGCTGCTCGTACTCCATGAAGCCAGTCCCTGACCCTGTTCACCAATTTCAGAGGGGTCCGAAGAACCTAACTGATAGAGTCACCTTGAATTGTATATATGATGGTTCAATACTCCATCTGAAGCAACTTTCACTAGGACCAGCAAGGAGCAATTGTCGCCATTCCTGACCTCGATCTGAAGTCCAACTGTAGCTAGGGCCTTGAGAAGCCTTGCGAAGCCTGCTCTTGCGTCTGCTTTGCCTGAGACGGCGGGGTTAGTAACGTGCATCTGGAATCGCACTAGAAGCATACTGGTATCTGTGAACCGATAGACGATCACGTAGTCAACATCGAAATTGGCATGCAGAGGATCGAGGTGCTGAGCCATGATACTGGCCCCGCCTTTTGGCAAGGAAGGCCTCGATGCACAGGATGATGTTCAAGAAGTCACAAACGTCGCAGACGTTGCGAGAAACGATTCTGGACTGTGAGAGCCATTTGACAAAACGCGTGCTGCATCTAGAAGTTGGCAGACCCGTCTGCCATCAAACAGACGTCATTGCGCTTTGAGCCGAGGGACACTCCCAAACCAATTCGATTTTACTTTACACTGTTTTCTTCTCTGTAATGCCCTCGATATGACTTCCCTAAGGTATGTTTGTTAGCAAGCCAAAGAATTCTCCAAGGGCAAGCAATAATCTCATCGGATCAAGGATTACATTACGTCTCAGAATATCTGGTTTTGTTCATACTTCGTTCACCCTCTACCAGGAAGGCGAAGCATTACCAGCTTCATGATAATGTGGAAGCCTTATCGTATTCTGATCTATGTATTCTTCCGATTTCCTTTCATCGTGTGAATCTTATGATATCAAATGCCGATGTGAGGCGCTTATGTACAGCGTGCTAACTTATGTACAACCAAATGCATCTATTATGAACAAACCTACAGTTTCGACCTTTCTTTCAGTGTCGCCTTCTCCTGTGGCTGGACCAATGGGTCATATACCCCAAGGCCCAACGTATCCGCGGGCACGGCCGTAGAATGCATACTCAGGCCTCTAGTATCGACCAGATCGGGATTCAGCTGGTCCACGCTCGAGCATCCGATGAGCCTCATATTCATTTGCATCTCATCTTTGAGCAATTGCATGGCGCGATCCACACCGGGTAATCCATACGCGCTCATGGCATACAAGAACGGCCTGCCGATACCCACACCTGTCGCTCCGAGGCACAAGGCCTTGATGATGTCGGTTGCCCGTCTCACGCCACCATCGACATAGATTTCGATGCGGTTTTCCAAGCCACGTTCTCTTAGGACAGGCATAACCTCTGCAAGCACTTCGATGCCTGATCGTGCAAAATCGAGTTGGCGTCCTCCATGGTTGGATAGTACCACGCCGTGGACGCCGACTTCGATTGCTTGGATGACATCTTCGACTCGCTGCACGCCTTTGAGCAGGATCGGCATCTTCGTGATACCGAGGAACCACGGAATATCTTTCCAGCTCAGAGATGGGTCGATGAAAGAAGAAATGGCGCGAGCGGCGCCCTGTGAGCGGTCTACATTGTCACCACCAGTGTCTTGAACATTCGAGCCGACGTCCTGAAACTTGCTGCGCATATCTTTCTCTCTCCGACCCAGTTGAGGGGCGTCGACCGTAATGAACAAGCCTTTGCAACCACGTTTCTCCGCATGCTGCACGATTCGTTTTGTGATAGCGCGATCCTTGTTGACATAAAGCTGCAGCCACTGGACCTGGTCGTCCTGCTTTGTGTCCACAATCTCATCGAAAGAGCAGCTAGCGAGCGTGGGGATCATCTGTATAACCTTGTGCTTGTGCGCGCCTCTTGTCAAAATGACCTCGCCCTCTGGGTTACCTAGCTTGCCCAATGCGGTCGCGGTGACGTAGAAAGGGATCGAGACGGGAGTGCCGAGCATCTTCGTAGAGAGGTCGATGTGCTCAACGTCTACCAGTATTCTTGGACGGAACCATATCTTGTGGTATGCTGAATGGTTTTCTCTCATGGTCTATATACTGAGTCAACATTGTCGACGGCGGAATAACGACCTTGCGCCTGGATGTACACACTATTTCATCGTCAGCCCCACTGGAATAGTACGCCCACGCCGTCTTCTTCATAACCCGTCGTGCCACAGCCTCGAAGTCCATAAGGTTGTAACACTGCTCAAGGATCGGCATTCGCTTGATTCTCTCCTGTCTGTCCTGCTCATCGGGATCCTCCTCGACCTGCTCTTGCTCAATTGTGTCCATATCGACTTCCCCCAGATGCTTGCCCTTGTCGAGAAACTTCTCGAGAGTGTCTGGAGGATGTATGGGGTCATAAGTCTCCGTCGCATCTTTGCCTGCATACTTCAGAATGATGTTCTTCCCACCGGGATGCTCTTCTTTGAATTCCGTGACGTCGTAGGCGCGACCGTGGATGATGACCCAGCAGTCTTTGTCATCGTTATGTTTCGCCACTTCCTCGCCTTGGAGCTTTTGAGATTTGGGCTGCTGCTCCGGCTCATGGTTCATCTTGAAGAAAGCAGAGTAGAGTGTGAACGTGAAGAATGGGTGGCAAGGAAAACGTCAAGTCAGAAATCGAGCAAGTAGGGCTTGCGTAGAGCTTGAAGGAGACGATCGCTTTTTCTACAACGAGAAAGGGAAAACGAGTTGATGAGGGACGGAACAAGAAAGGCAACACGGCTTTGCGAAGATGGGACTGCGGGCATGCGGAGGGGAACCTGGAGTCGACCCTCGCTCACCTCGGCAGTTGGAGCGTGACGGCGGGGAAACATAAGATACCCATCTCCATGGCCCCTCATAGTAATGGCTTAAAGAAGTACAAGGTACCACAAGAATTTTGCACGACTATGTAGAATCAGGTGCCCTCAGGCGTGGTCGCGCTGTTCCCTTGCTATTAAGAAGTCTCACGGTTTCGCAGCTTCACGGCACCAACGACGGCTGGGCTTGGCAATATGAAGTAGTCCTCCACACCGCGAGACCGACGGTTCGGTGCTCTGCAACGGGAGTGATGAGTTTCTGGACAATCTAAATTCTTCCATTCCAATCTTCAAAACACGTCCACAAGCCCATTCAATGGCAGCTGGCAAAAGCATCATCATCAGTGGGAAACCAGACGCCTTGTCAGAGAATCAGATGACGTGCGGACGGGAGGATCCTCGCGAAACAAATGCGATCCATCATCAGCATCATCTTCTATCGTTACTTTCCGGCTTCTTGCGACTTCATCTAAACCACACCGACGTAATACCCAGGTGCTGCCCCAAGCTATCAGGGAATCGAGCCCTGTTGTAAATTATAGCAGGCGTTTGAACGATTTCCGTATCTTTCTTTCGGACTTTCCATCTTGGTCTATTCTGTTCTCCTTGAGATTACCATGGGATCTCTGAATAGAAAACGGGATATTCTAGTGAGGGGATGATAATGTCTAACAGCCTGGAAGCTAAGATATGCGTGCTTGGCTCTCAAGGTAAAGTCTTAACTTCCTTTAACAAGATCTTTGCTTACGAGTAGTAGGAGTCGGCAAGACTTCGCTCGTATACCGTTACGTCAAAGGAACCTTCAGCCCCGCTACAACTACATCAACCGTCGGCGCGTCATTCCTTACCAAGCGAGTGCTGGATGTTGATAGTGGCGTTACAGTGAGATTGCAGTTATGGGATACAGCGGGTCAGGAAAGGTTCCGCAGCATATCGAAGCTGTATTATCGTGGCGCGAGCGCTGTCGTCTTGGTCTACAGCATCTTGGACGAGAGCAGCTTCGAGCAGATGGGCAGATGGCTTGCAGAAGTCAAGGAGAACGTGGCAGACGACGTCGTGGTCCATGTGGTGGGCACTAAGAGCGACGTCGTCGCGCAAGAACCTGGTCTGCGGAAGGTACCCTTTGAGAGGTGCATTGCGTATGTTGCCGAGAACCTCTATCGGGAAAGAGTCGTTACTCCCCCAATTACGATGGGCGCGGCCAAGAGCATGAAGAGCTCAGACAGCAAACGAAGCAGCGGGTTCTGGGGTCAGGAGATAGGATGGGATTGCTGCCACGAGATCAGTGCTAAAGATGGCGAGGGCATCGACGAGGTCTTTCGAGTTATAACCAGAAAGCTTGTCGAACAGCGGCAAAAGACCTTAGATCAAGAGCAAGGTCTAGAGAGCATTACAACACCCGGTTATGACAAGAATCAAGCAGGGTATTTCGATGGTCCTGGCTCAGATGCAAGCTTCAGGGTTGGAATTGGTGATAAGAGGAGGAGCTGGCTCGGCTTTCCCACCCCTAACATTGTAGTGGAGGATACGGTATTCGCAGAGGGCAGGCGTGGGAAGGGTGGAAGGGATAAATGTTGCTAACAATAGCCTGCCTGTCACATGGGTATTTGTACACTACTCTGCTTCCATGCTTGTGCGTTCATAGCGATGGAGTTATGGATCACCTTTTGTTCAGCTTTCGCAGTGCGCACGATCTCGTGTACGCAGTCTTGCCTGATTGACTTTGTTTAAGCTGTACCCATACCCGGTGACACGTGTGATGATGTTTGAAGAACCACAGCGACTGGCATCGAGTTTGCCTACGCCGTCCCTTTGATATCGTATGATGGCCTGCAGGTGCCTGTTGTCATACCCCAGCAGGGACCACCTGGTGGTCCAGGTGTCCGCCCGATCCTAGCCGCGAAGCGAAGGCATCAGACGGACTGAACATTGCTTGAATGACTGGGCTTTCAGCTTCGCAAAGCATCCATCAGCAGTCGAGATGAGTATCTGCATTCAAGCAACGCGCGGATTGATGCAGCATGTTCTAATCACCATTACTGAAATGCAAGAGCTTCGCTGGGGCTGTGTAGGAGCCCGCGAATTGCAAAAAGGCTGCATAAGCCGAGCCACCTAGTGTTCCACCATCTCACCCAAGGTTCGCAAGGCTGTTTCCGCAAACCAGCAAACCGCGGATCGTATGCGCATCTCTCCATTTGACGAACGGATTATTTACGTTCCCATGGTGGTCTACGGTCCGCGGTCCACAGCGACTTTTTGTGACCCTTTTGGAAAATCACCATGTCAGGTACAGAGGTCCTCGGGGTCGTCGCATGTGTAGCTGCACTATGTTCAGCATATCACAATGGCGGCGAAATCCTACAGCAGATCCGGGCAGAGAGGAATGCTCGCCAGGCCGCTCGGTTGGATCCTTTAACTGAAGACTCGACACATGACCTGGCCATCTCGTTGGCTCGGGGCGAGGATGTCATCCAAAGCCAGTACGATCGGGATTACAAGCGCTTCGGCCAAGCCTTTGCGGATGGCGACGGTAGGCAGTGCATATAACGATCTATGGAGGAGCTCAATTAACCTGGTCGCAGATATTGCGAAGGCAGCGCTCAAAGATATCATTATCCTCCTGCAAGCGCAGGTCATTTCGAATCTCAAGGTCCAATGGCAAGAAGATGCGAATGTGGATTTCACCGCTTTGCAGGACGTCTCAGACTCCTCCCAAGACAAGGCCATTCTGGTTCTGATGCAGTTGCAACAGCGAATCATTACTTCGGGGCCCATCGACAATCTTAGACCTCCTCCACTGTTTGCGAAACCTGGTTTGCCCAAGGAGAGATCACCTATGCTTCAATCGCGACGGACAAGCGTAGGTGCCGAGGCGTACAATGACCATCGTTCTCCCTCTTCCAGTGATAGACAAGGACAGCCACCACACGATGGACTTGTCCTGCTCACGCAAAGAAACGGAATGCACAACCGATCTCCTTCCGCCCAGCTTGACAGAAGGTTCTCCCAACAATACTCACCTGTCCGAGCTGGCGCACCGTCCCAGCCAGCCCCGCCAGTCAATAAACCTGATAGCCTACAGCGATCAATGCCAGTACAGGCCAAGACGTCACACCAGCGACCTAATCAGGGATATGTCCCCGACTTCTTTAGTGGCGCATCTCCTACTTCATCAGACGGGTCTTGGACGTCCCCACCGGCCTACCAAGATCATCGAGTGACGCCCAAGGTGGTGACGACTATCACAAGCTCAGGAAATGAAAAGAACGAGAAAACCGAGAAAGGGCACTTCGCCTCAGTTACCAAATTAAAGCTGTTCGGGACACGATCCAAAGCGACTCCCGTTACAATCTCTAAGAATGAAGCTCCTCGGATACATGAGCTGGACGCTTCAGAATCCGCTAAGCCAGCAATACAAAGCCATCAGAATGACCAACCTCATAATGAACCATCTGGAAGAGCGCAGCGCTTGATAAAAAATCCAGCTCCTCCACCAACCCCGTCGTCCAGATATAGCGTGGCCAGTACGACCACGGCGAGCACGCCAGCTGGGTCGATATACGAACCGCCTGAGACACCAGACTTCAATCCTTGGATTGATAGATCCCTTGCGGTGACCCCAGCCACGAGCCGGACACTCAATGAGCCAAGTCGCCATTCCACTCCGCGATCATCTGGATCAGTTTGCCGTGCTCCGACGCAGATGACCATGTTAACCAGTCCCTGGGCTCTGAAGGAACACCTTCCTAGCGAAGAAAATAAATTCCAAGGATTCTGTAAAGGAGCATGGAGAGCGCAGATAGGAGACAAGAAAAAGGCTATGGACGAGCGGCTTCGGCCTGGCGGCATGTACAATGCCGCCCGGTTCTGGCAATGCTCAAAGTGCAAATTTGAAGGTCGTTTGCTTATGCTTGATAAGAAGACGAAGGCTGTTGACCGACGGGTCTTGACCGCCGACGGCGTTCAGTTCCGCTGGGATTTCCTGTTCAAGAGTCATACCGAGAGAAAAGACACCACGTCCGATTTTCTGAGCGCGACCTTTGGCTGTATATTTTGTACAGCAGAAGGCCGTGGGACCCCAATCTTTGGTGGTGCGCAAATGTTGATGGCTCACCTGCAAGAACATCGCGAAAAGTTACCAAGTGGGGAGGTTTTGTATAGGATGAATGCTCTTGTGGGGCCAAGAGCAGCGCTCGATGAGGACTTTGACATTAACATTTTTGCCAAAGAGGGAATTGATGTGTGACATTGGGACTCGGCCCGTTGCATTTGAATATGTTTGTCGGGAGTATTTCGTCTATGAATGAGGTTCATATTTGAGAGTTTGGTGCTGTGCAATTCTACTTTTTGGATACCCTAGGAGCGCATATCGTCGAATTACGCACGCGGGGAACGGTTTCTGAGTTACTTCGTACTTCGCATCTCTGTATTCAAGTTCAACAAGTCGAAAGTGGTTTGAGTTCTATAAGGATTTTCGATCGTGACACCTGAGGGTATTGCCCGAAAACGCCTTAACATGCCGATTCACATTACTATGCAACACGAGTTCTGCTTCTTGGCTTGTGTGTAAAACATCTGAAGATGATTAGCGCTTCAGCTTCGTCATACTGCAACGGAATCGTGATTTGCATACCTTGCTTTGCGCACTTAGCCCGTCGCTCTTCTGCACCAAGTCATCAATCTTCTCGCCCCTTTCCAACACGCTCTCGATAGTCTTGTGCAGTACAATCTTCGTCTCGTCGAGCTCCTTCTGAATCTTCATGATGCTGTCCGCCTGCTGCGGGTCCTGATACTTTACAATATAGTCCTTCAGCGCAGAGAACGATAACGTCGACGTGGAATTTGCATATTCGGATCGTGGGTGCTGAGACAAGAACTCGTCGACCACTTTGGAGAGGAGCTGATGAGCTACCAGGGCTGGGTACTCCGGATCGCTGATTATGATGCCTGCAATGCCCTCGGTCCGCCCATATGCGTGAAAGGTGTATGCTAATACCACGTAAGCCCCTCTTGGACTTTGGATGGTAGAAATCGTCTTGGCGCACATTTCTCTTCTATGTCCTGTCGTTGTCCAGGTCGTGTCCTTTCAGCGACGGTTTTACTGAAGACGGACATGAACTCGCCATAACTGGTCGAAGCAACCGTTCAGCAGGTGGCCTGAGAGAACGTAGGTTGGGGAGAGATACTTTTGCTTTGTGAAGCGCGAATAGCTGTTCAGATCCTTTTCCACGCATAGCTCGTGCGCCGGCTTGCTATCGTTCTTCAAGATCTGTTGCAGGCATCAGTATGCGTCATGGGAACTACGGAGGGCCGGTCTGCGTACGCCTATGTAGAAGATCTTCATGTTGGCTTGATGAAGTAGGAAGGAAAGATGTGATCAGAGTGTCAACAGTGACCGTTAGGCTTTCGAGGTGTGAGGGTGAGCTCCGTCAACGATCCGGTACGAGATTGAGGGATGGTGGTCCGTCGGCGGCACTTGCATCTCTAATCGATAAGGTTTTGTGAGATGAACTTCACACAGGATTAGAATACTTTAGGTACATCGACAGTTTCAATGTCTATCACATAGGAGTAGCCGTCCATATATCTGACGCACTTCAAACTAGCTTTTTTAGAAGACCTAGTACATTGCAGTGCACTCCTCTTCACTCGGCCTTGAGACTTGAACCTTCTATTCTCGCGCCAGACACTCCCAAGACCTGTACAACCAACGATGTCACCTTCAGTAGACGACCTACAGTCACAATGGCTTGCTCAGCTCAGTTCAATGCGCGAAGCTATTGCTGAGCTCAAGCTTGATCAGCGAAACGGTGAAGTTCAAGCTTACGGCCATGACATTGTGGTGGATGAGGACGTCACAAGAGACAGTGACAGCGAGGATCCATGGGACGTCTGGAGCGAAGAAGAGGAGACAGAAGAGAGCAGTGACTTTGTGAAGGAATTTGAGGAGGATCATACGGGGTTGGCTTTCGAGGATATAGCATATAACCAGGACTGGTTGGAAAAGAAGTGTCACGGTTTGGCCACAGCTAATTCGGGGCTCAATGCTGGCCAACTGAAAGAACATTTGTCAGCTCTGCTAGCCTCGGACATGCAAGGTATCTCTTCCATGCCAACGTGCTTGAGGCTCAGGCTAAGAATGTGGTAGATGATGAGCTTCAAATGTCGCTCGCCGACATTGTAGGTTACGACGCCCTGGATTTCGTGATAGAGCTCATCGCTCATCGCAAACAAATATTGGCGGCTTCTTCTCGCCCATCACAAAATGTGAAAGCGGCTTTCTTGGGACTGCAAACAAGAGAGGAACGAGAGGAGGCTTTGCGCATACAAGATTATGAGCACAAGCATGCAAGACTGGGCCCTGCCGTGAACCGCGAAACTACCTTGTATCCTCATGTCTACAAAGCTCACAGTGCCGGGAATACTCTATCTGCTGGTGGGCGAAAGTATGGCTTGCCTGAAGGGAGTAAGAGAACGGAGCATGAGAAGTACGAGGAATACACTATCCCGGCTGCGAAAGTTGGCACATTGGGCGCCGGCCAAAAACTCATCGAGATCGCCGAGATGGATCAGCTTTGCAAGCGGACCTTCAAAGGCTACAAAAGTCTGAACAGGATGCAAAGTCTAGTCTACCCGGTTGCCTACAAAACCAGTGAGAATATGCTCATCTGTGCCCCAACTGGCGCAGGTAAGACGGACGCTGCCATGCTAGCGATACTGAACACCATTGCGCATAACGTTAGATCAAGTATGGCAGAAAGTTCAGATGCGACAGACTTCTCCGTCAATACTGAAGACTTCAAGATCATTTACGTCGCTCCCATGAAAGCATTAGCCGCCGAGATCACCGAGAAGCTCGGCAAGCGCCTTGCTTGGTTAGGAATTAATGTTCGAGAATTCACTGGGGATATGCATTTGACAAAGAAAGAGATTGTCCAAACACAAATTATCGTCACAACGCCAGAAAAATGGGATGTTGTTACACGAAAAAGCACAGGAGACACCGAGCTTGTACAGAAGGTCCGACTCCTCATCATTGACGAGGTACACATGCTGCACGACGAGCGTGGCGCAGTATTGGAGTCTTTAGTCGCTCGTACAGAAAGACAAGTCGAGAGTACTCAGTCATTGATTCGCATCGTAGGGTTATCCGCGACACTGCCAAATTACATTGATGTTGCGGATTTTCTGAAAGTCAATCGGATGGCAGGGCTTTTCTACTTCGATGCCTCTTTCCGGCCTGTGCCGCTTGAGCAGCATTTCCTCGGTGTGAAGGGTAAGCCTGGTACAAAGGCGTCTCGCGATAACATTGACGAAACGGCTTTCGAAAAGCTCAGGGAAATGCTACAAAAAGGTCATCAGATCATGGTCTTCGTCCATTCACGAAAAGATACAGTCAACACTGCGAAGACTTTTATACAGATGGCTACTGAGCAAGAGTGCCTCGATCTTTTTGACTGTCATGAAGTTCAAGGGTACAGTACAGCTATCAAAGACCTGAAGAACACGAGAGGTCGAGAACTGCGAGAACTCGTACCCAAAGGGTTCGGTACGCACCATGCTGGTATGCCACGATCAGATCGGAACAGAACTGAGCAGTTATTTGCGCAAGGACATATCAATGTCCTCTGTTGTACGGCGACGCTCGCTTGGGGCATCAATTTGCCAGCCGCGGCAGTTGTCATCAAGGGCACTCAGTTATACAGCGCTCAAGAGGGAAAGTTCGTGGATCTTGGTATCCTCGATGTTCTTCAGATCTTTGGTCGTGCTGGTCGTCCTCAATTTCAGGATACTGGTATAGGCTTCATCTGCACCACACACGATAAGGTAGACCATTATTTATCCGCCGTGACCCAGCAACAGCCGATCGAGTCGAAGTTCTCGAGAAAGCTAGTCGACAATCTCAATGCTGAGATTGCACTCGGCACAGTCACTTCGGTCCCTGAAGCTGTGCAGTGGCTTGGGTACTCGTACCTGTTCGTACGCATGCAGCGCAATCCGCTTAGCTATGGGATTGACTGGGCAGAACTCCGCGATGATCCTCAACTCGTACAGAGAAGACGCAAACTTGTGATTGACGCCGCTCGAATCCTACAGCAGAGTCAAATGGTCATCTTCAACGAGACTACGGAAGAGCTGAGAGCCAAAGACGTTGGTCGAATTGCAAGCCAGCATTATGTGTTGCAGACAAGCATTGAAGTCTTCAACGCCATGATGCGGCCCAGAGCAACCGAAGCTGATGTGCTCAAAATGATCAGCATGAGTGGCGAATTCGACAACATCCAGTCTCGAGAAAACGAGTCAAAGGAGCTTGCAAGCCTCTCGGAGCTGATACCATGCGCCGTCGGCGGCGAAAAGCATTCTGCTCAGGCAAAGACGAATATACTACTGCAGTCATATATCGGCCGAGCTCGCATAGAAGATTTTGCTCTGGTTTCCGACTCTGCCTACGTGGCCCAGAACGCCGCTAGGATCTGTCGAGCAATCTTCCTGATTGCGCTCAATCGGAGGTGGGGCCATCAGTGCCTAGTTCTGCTTGCAATATGCAAGTCGATTGAGAAGCAGATATGGCCGTTTCAGCACCCTTTTCATCAATTCGATCTTCCCCAACCAATCCTGCATAACCTTGACAGCAAAGATAATGTCTCATCCATTGAGTCACTGCGAGACATGGACAGCACCGAGATTGGTGAATTGGTCCACAATCGAGGCATGGGGAACACAATCTCAAAGCTGCTCAGCAATTTTCCAACTTTGACTGTAGAGGCTGAGATAGCACCACTGAATCGCGACGTCCTACGCATCCACTTGTACCTCACTGCAGATTTTCGCTGGAATGACAGGCATAACGGCACCTCAGAATCGTACTGGGTATGGGTTGAGAATTCCGAGACGTCTGAAATCTACCACCATGAATTCTTCATCTTGACGAGGAAGAAGCTCTACGATGATCATGAGCTCAACTTTACGATCCCTTTATCAGACCCATTGCCGAACCAGATTTATGTTCGAGCCGTATCAGATCGATGGTTAGGGGCTGAGACGGTGACGCCAGTATCATTCCAGCACCTGATTCGGCCAGACACGGAGAGTGTCTACACTGACCTGCTTGACCTTCAGCCGCTCCCCGTTGCGGCCTTGAAAAACCCGGTGCTGGAAGAGATCTATGGTCAGCGATTTCCGTTCTTCAACCCAATGCAAACGCAGATCTTTCATACATTATACCACACCTCTGCGAATGTTCTGTTAGGATCGCCAACCGGCAGCGGAAAAACGGTTGCAGCAGAGCTAGCCATGTGGTGGGCTTTTAGGGAGAAGCCCGGTTCCAAGGTTGTCTACATTGCTCCAATGAAGGCTTTGGTCAGAGAGCGGGTGCAGGACTGGCGCAGGCGCTTGACTCGCCAGATGGGTCTCAAGCTTGTAGAATTGACCGGTGACAACACGCCTGATACTCGCACGATCAGGGATGCTGACATAATTATTACTACGCCCGAGAAATGGGACGGCATCAGCCGTAGCTGGCAAACAAGAGGATACGTGCAGCAAGTCGGCCTGGTCATCATTGACGAGATTCACCTTCTTGGTGGTGACCGAGGACCCATTCTTGAGATCATTGTATCCCGTATGAACTATATCGCGTCTCAGAAGAAAGGCTCAGTCAGACTGGTTGGCATGTCTACAGCATGTGCGAACGCCATGGACTTAGGTAATTGGCTTGGGGTCAAGAACGGATTGTTCAACTTCCGCCATTCTGTACGTCCAGTACCTCTAGAGATATACATCGACGGATTTCCGGAAGTGCGAGGCTTCTGTCCGCTGATGCAATCGATGAACCGTCCAACATTTTTGGCGATCAAGACTCACTCTCCAGATAAGCCCGTCATTGTCTTCGTCGCTTCCCGGAGGCAGACGAGGTTGACGGCCAAAGACCTGATTAATTTCTGTGGTATGGAAGATAACCCTCGTCGCTTTGTACGGATGTCCGAAGATGACCTTCAATTGAAACTTTCACGAGTCAAGGATGAAGCCTTGCGAGAAGCACTGAGCTTTGGCATCGGGCTTCACCATGCTGGTCTGGTAGAAGCCGATAGGCAGCTTTCTGAAGAGCTCTTTGCCAATAACAAGATTCAGATCCTCGTGGCCACCAGTACACTCGCATGGGGAGTCAATCTACCGGCACATCTAGTCGTCGTCAAAGGCACCCAGTTCTTTGACGCCAAGATCGAAGGTTACAAAGATATGGACCTAACCGATGTGCTACAGATGCTTGGCCGCGCTGGGCGTCCACAATTTGACACTTCGGGCATCGCTCGTATCTTTACGCAAGACTCTAAGAAGGCCTTCTACAAGCATTTCTTACACACTGGGTTCCCCGTTGAGTCGTCCCTACACCACGTTCTTGACAATCATCTGGGCGCCGAGGTGTCGGCCGGCACGATTGCCACCAAGCAAGACGCTCTCGACTATCTGACGTGGACCTTTTTCTTCCGGCGGCTTCACAAGAATCCTTCATACTATGGTCTCGAGATCTCTGCCGAAGAGCACAATACTATTGCTGCCCAAAGTCTAGCCAACGACTACATGTTCTCCATGGTTGACAAGTCACTCGACGAGCTATCCGAATCTGGCTGCATAGAGCTCCACTCCAACGGCGACGTCGACCCAACCCCGTTGGGTAAGATAATGAGCTACTATTACCTCTCACACAGCACCATCCGGCATCTACGCCTCCGCGCCAAAGCGAATGCAACCTTTGAAGAAGCCTTGTCCTGGATGTGCGGCGCTACTGAATTCGACGAGCTCCCCGTACGCCATAACGAGGACCTCATTAATGCCGAACTGTCCGCTCACCTACCACTTGACGCCTCAATCATGGGTTTACCGATGCATGATCCTCACGTCAAAGCTTTCCTTCTGCTACAAGCATACTTCTCACGTATCGACCTTCCCATTTCGGATTATGTCGGTGACCAGAATTCGGTATTAGATCAAAGCATCCGTATCGTCCAGGCCTCCATCGACGTCTTCACTGAGCTAGGCCACCTGTCAACCTGCATGCAATTCATGACTCTACTGCAGTGCATCAAATCCGCGCGCTGGCCCGAGGACGGACCGCTATCTATTCTCCCTGGCGTGGACGCCGACAGAGAACTTGCGCGGATGCAGGCGGGGGTCTCCGCCCCGCGTGAGACGAACCAGATCTCCAGTCTCTCGAAAGATCTCCTAGGAACAGTCTTCAACGCCCTCCAAGTCCCGACCACCGTCCGTCCTCAAGCCGAGAAAGTCATCGAGATGCTCCCGGACGTCAGGGTGAACATCAGCGACACAACAGCCCTAGGCCTAACCACAACGCTCCTGCGCCTCAACGCCCACCCGTCGCCGGAATACCGCGTCTATGCGCCCAAATTTCCGAAGCCGCAGTCTGAGGGTTTCTTCGTTGTTGTAGCTGATGTGGCCAAGGATGAAATGCTTGCACTCAAGAGGGTGAATTGGCCTTTAATGGATAATGTTGCGGGAAGCACAAGCGCAGGGAGAAGCGGCAATAAGGGCAAAAGGAAGGAGGGCCAGACGACGGCGAAAGCGGTAGTTAAGCTGAAGCCTGAGACTGAGGAGAGGAAGGTCAGGGTGTGGGTGTTTAGTGATGCCTATGTGGGGATGAAGTGGGAGGTGGAGGTGGAGGTGCCGGCGGTGCCGAAGGTGGTAGATGAAGGGAAGAAGGGGTCGTGATGGATGACGAAATGGATTGAGCGTTGTAGGTGGATGAATTGATACCAGGGAATGGGGTCATGAGCAGTCTTGGAATGCATAGCGCATCAAGATCTTTGTGACTGATATAGTCAACTACTGAGTCTTTATACCAATATACAACTAGTCTAGGGTATTGGCGAAAGAAGAATGCTCGAAGTTCAAGTGATGTCCTTGGAGAATTTCTGCAGTCAACACACGGGCCTTTTACTTCGAGTTGTGGAAAATCTACGAAAGCAAGAGTATTCGATGTGGTACAGATTGAAGTTAATGATCTATCTAAGATGCTTCGAAAGGAAGTCCTGATCCCCTCAAAGCGCTTGTAACAGAAGAAAGAATTCGGGTATCGCGAAGAAGGTGGCCAGCACAAGTCCCACCCCATGGGCCCCCGAGCGCCACAAGCATGGAGTCAATCTAGGAATATAAAAACTTCGTGATAAGAGCCCCCGTCGCATCCTAGCCGCCCAACCCTCGCTTCCTTACGCGTCTTCCAGAATCAAATGGCTCGACTTCCTCGCCATCGATGTGCCGCCACGCACGTCCACAAGCATCGGCTGCATCGGCTGCCTCGCATACTTGGGCGCCAGCGGGGCGAGCAGCTCTCGCTGCCGGCGCGAGATTGATATCTGTCGTGCGATGGATATCTCGGCGGCGCTTTTCGGCTTTTCGGGGTTTTCCAGGGCAGATGGTAGAGGTGGGAGGGTGGATGGGTGAGGGTTGGTTGTAGAGGATGATGGAGGTGGTGGGCTGGAGGCTGTTGGCTTGAGACCGATGGCCTGCGCGGGTTTCGTGCTGATTTTACTGTCTGTTGGGCGAACAGACGGTGCGGAAACAGGCACGTCTGAGAAAGGGATTGAGGGTGCATCGGTCGCCCTCATTCGCCGTTTAGTGGGGTGAGACGCTAAAGGTGAGATACTGGGGGTGCACCCGATTCTGTTCTTTCTGCCGTCCTGTAGCAGCGTGGCGTCCTTCTCCATTCGCTTCGGCAGCTCAGTAGCGGGTGCCAGGGCATTTACTGCAGGTACAGTTTTGGAGACGTAACCGTTCTTCAGCACTCGGAGAGGTGGAGCTGGTTTGATTTCTAGTAAAGTGTCTTCAAGATGTGTTAGTGGAGTCGAGGCTGGCGCCTGGCCAGCTGCTACCGACGCGGTTCGTTCCTCTTTACCATCATGTATCTCGAGAGTGTGGCCTCGTACATTGTGTACGGATATCACAACCGCGGGAAACACAGGCGGTAGATTTCCACTCTTGCTACTTCGCAGCGGTTGGCCGTCTCTAACACCAGACGTATGCTTGGGAAGTCCCTGCTGGTTCTTTGGGGGATTCGAGGTTGATTCTATCGATTGAGATTCAGCAGCAGTGTGAAAGCTTTTCTCGGTTGAAGAACGCGAATGCCTCAGGAGATCAAGATCCGCATTCGGTCCTTGCAGCCTTGGCGTCGCTACAATATCTGTCAAGCGTTCGATGACCAATGCATCATGACTTGGCTCTGCAGTATTAGGTATATGGGGTGTTTTTCGGGCATCGGATCGCTGTGATGAGGTAAGGTTGGGAGAAGTTCGGGATCGGTGGAGTGAGCTTGGAGCCGGTCGTTCCTTTTTCGATATTTCACGACTGTCGGTGAGAGAGGTTGGTGGAAAGAGCGAGAAGCACGGTGATCTAGCAGGCGACGAGGAATGAGGTCTGTTGAAAGAAGGTAATTGCTGCGCATTTACAGAGGCCGCAGCCTAGGACCCAGTTAGCACTTCGCTATCGCCGTTGACAAAGCCGTGAGCCATTCACCTGTGTTCCAAGCTGGTCTATTGACCCGAGCTCTTCCAACTGCCCATGTCTACGAGCCAACAGAGATGATGATGGTGGGGCTTGTAGAAGATTTTCGAACATCACGCTATACCGTTCTAGCTGAACACTTGGTATCTCAACCTGCAACAACGAACCTCCATTGAACTGGAGCGTTGCAATCCCTGACTTGACCTCGACGTCTTTCGGAGGTGGAACAGGACATTTATCTCGGTGTTCGGCCATTGGGCAAGTTTGTGATCGCGGTAGTTTAGGTCTGGTGGAGGATGCCGCTGGCTTGACGTCTTTCCGCCGGCTTCGGACGCGACGTTGACTCTGTGCTGACGGGTTGTTTTCGTGCACGCGACTTGCGGAAGGTGTTGACAGTGAAACCTGCCTTTGCTGCGACGGCAGCACCAGTGGCCGTTGTGCCCGAGTCAACTGATCCTTATCGGAACGAAATCGTTCAAGAGTGAATGGCTGAGATCGACCCTGCTCAGGAGCTTCCCCGCCGGAAAATTGGACTTGATAGAGTGGTGCACTAGGTGAGACCGCACGTTTCCTTCCAAAGAGACCGCCGAACGACCTCCACTTGACCATCCTGGGCTTCTCTGAGTCTACTTCTTTGTTACTTGCATAGCTACCGCCCTGGGTTGTAGAGATGGACTCAGGAGACCTGCAACTAGCCATATCCTTTTCCAAGCGATCCTCTGGGGGTAGTGGGGGAAGGGGACTCTCGCGTGGGCTACCAAGCGCAAGCCCAATCATCTCTCCGTCCAAGGAGCCATAGCTGACGGGTGAACTTGGAGAGCTAAGGAAGTAACTTCCTGTCGAGATCTGCTTATTACGCGTTGGGCGACTGAACGTATTGGGCGGCGTCAATTGATAGATGGTTGCCGTGGTCCCAGACATAGGAGGGCTGGCCGTTCGTCGCCAGTCGTGGGGAATCTCCCCGTCCCGTGCATCACAACGCGAAACCAAGCCAGGTGCGCCATTAGGATCTCCTTCTGCCCTTCTCGATCGAAAAGACCGTGTTCTGCCCAGTAGGCCGTTCATAGGCGTCGTACTGCGCCGATAAGCAGTTGAGAGGGTTCCGTATGGCGGTGGTTGCGCGTGACAGTAGTAACGAAAGTGGACTACAGAGTGACGAGCAAATGCTACTATCCCATGCGTTGGCGAGAACAGGTGCAGGCTCCCTTGACAGGTCTCTGGTGATCACTAAGATCTTGAATCTTGCTTAACCCCCCAAAAGTTCTCGTAACCGAATATGTGATACGCTTTGACTGTTTGCCTCTTTAAGAAGGAATCGCCACTGGTAGTTAATCCATCGCCATGCGTCGACAGCTTCTTCAAGAGTGCCAGGGATAAGTGCTCCCTGGAAAATGTACCCTGCCGATACGTGGGATAATGCGACCGGCTCGTGGATCACACCGCACGACTATTAATTCTACTACCTCAACACGGAATCAACCGGCAACGCAAGCAGAGATTGAGAGGCGCTAGGAAAGGAAGAGTGTAACGACCAGCATGACATCACAATAGCTGAAGAATCAATGAAGCAAAATTGTCAAGAGAGAGGAGAATGAACCTGGTGAGAAGAAAATTTATCGCAGAGCGAGACGAGAAACGTTTGCCAGTAGTGGGCATATGAGATGAATAAGTGGGACAGGCCACGGTAGATGGATCGCTGCAGGGTTAAGGGTTGTGTTGATAGGCTGCTCATGAGGAAGTAGCTTGCCCATAACGTCGCAAGCTCTTGATTTGAGGTAAGATGGGCACTTCGTCACCGAACCGAGATTGGGGGCTCGCACGGGGGCATGCGGAAGGGTGCGAGATAACAGAGGTTGGATCTTGAAGACTAGAAGTAGGTGAAACGTGAGCGTCGGACCAGGTCCCCTTGAGACGAAAGCGATGAGATTGCGGTGCATCTTGACGAGCGAACCACCATAACGCAAAGCTGGCCTGGAACCCGTGAAGCACGAGCAAGCGCGCGGAAAGAAGAGTAGCAAGACATGCGCCCATGCGAGTCAAGAAAAGTAGAATGATGAAAGAAGAGTGATTGTTGTGGATGAGACCACACAGGCTTAAACAGGTCCCGTCTCACGACTCGGTCGGGCTTGCTGAGGCAAAGCAAATCAGTACGAATTGACGACAAGGGTATTATCGCCAGTTGTCCAGGCTGTCGCAGCGCTTACGGCCATGTCGAATTCGACCGCGTTTGGGATGCAGCTGGAAGCGTTGGTGTTGAAGCACTCCTATGCTTGTACGCTGGGCTCTGAGATGGTCAGTAGGCTATCGAACCCAGACGTTGCAACTTGACACAACACGCAAGACATGAGACTGGATATGCATCTTGGTCTAACGGTTGGTGGGCAGTCAGGGATTCCCGCCCAGGTTGCGTAGTAGAGCTGCTTGTAGAGACTAGCTAATAACTTACAGTAGCTGCGTATCAATATATAATACCGGCGTTCGGAGAAAAGCGGCGCCCCACAATGACTTGGCATGCTTGAAGTTCCTTCGCTGACATCGAGTCCCGCGTTAGCGGAGTTCAATTACGGAGCAAAAGGATCTTATCGACCATCACTCCCTAGGACACCTACTGAATCACGACCTCAGTGACTATTCTGCAAGAACACCTGCTCCTACTCCTTCAATTGTATCCAACTCTTCCTATCCTACCCTCATTGTCCCCGCACTCCGAGGTTATAACTGATACTGGTAATGTCGTGGCAAGGTGAGGAGAACCACAGCTCGAGGCTTCTTTGCTTAATCGTGACCAGAGCGCTGACTCGACTTGGTGCACAGCATATGTCGACACCAGGTAGTCTCGGACTAAGTCGTGGAGTCAGAAAGACTGGATTTAACACATGAATAGCCTCGTTGATTCGGGCAACATCGACAAAGCCGCCATATTCAATGCTGAAGGGACCAGCGTCTGGGCTTCGTCTAAAGGTTTCGAGGTATGCCAGCCCTACGTTGATTATGAGTGCTGTGGTGACGAAGTCGGGATGTGGATACATTCTCGTCGAGCGAATCTCTATTCGCCCCTGAAGTGCCAGGCTGATACAGGGAAGTAGGTCGCGCCAGCAGAGATAAAAGAAGTGGTTAGCTCCTACTCAGACAAATCGACCGTCAAGAAGGTCCAGAGCGGAGGGTTCCACATCGCGGGCAGTCGATATGTTACAATAAAGGCTGACGAGAGGAGTCTGTACGGCAAGAAAGTATGAAGCAGCTTAGTGCATCCTGGGCACTATGGAAGGTTAACTGCTGATCTGTTGTTGACCAGGGGAAAGAAGGCGTGGTCATCGTCAAGACAACGCAGGCCATTCTAGTCACGCATTATCCCGAGACAGTCCAGCCTGGCTCCGCGACCACCACGGTCGAACAACTGGGCGATTATCTGATAAGCGTTGGCTACTGAGGACGAAGACTGTTTCCTTCCTTTTCATGCCTGATGATGCTGTACTTTATTTGCATACATCTCCCAGGAGAGGGGTTGGTAGATAGGTGGGACGATAGCAAATCGACAGTCTAAAGTTATCTGCCCTGTCCGATATCTCTTGACAGTAACCGACCATCAAATACCTTGATGTTCCTCCTTCTCGAATGCTTGACGAGCGTCCTGCAACTCGCCGTCGTCGCACATGTACCACCCCCTCGCGTGGCCGCCAGCCCCGTAGGTGTAGCTTCAACCAGGCTAACCATTGTACCGTGGCACTTTCTGTATCTCACACAGGCAACTCGGCATTCCTGCGTCCTCCACTGGCTCTTTCGAACGCCATTTGCATATAAGGCCCTATGACCGGTATGTTTCCCGCAAAGCTTCCGATTGTCGCAAAGAAGTCGCCGAACAAGACAAATATGCCGTACAGTTCAATCAGAAAGCCGATCAATGGCCACCGCAGCAGTATCAGAGTGATCCCCGTTATGAATGCTGCTGTACCTTTCCACTTTTGCCGTCGTGCGAAAAAGATGGCCGTTTTCTGTAGGCCAATAATGAGGGTTAGACCGAAGATGAAAAGGATCTGCCACGATTATTGGACCGGATTTCCAAGTTCGACACGATGTGAGCGTGCATACATTGCCCATGGCTAACCTGGGAAGGGTCAGTAAAGAATGTAGAAGCCAAAGCGCAAGGGGACGTACATAGCTCTATCAAAGAACAGAATCACTCCCCCAATCAGGAAGAAGCCCCCTGAGGCTCAATGTCAGGTCGAACGTTTCCCGAGCTGGGCGAGTCGATTCCCGTACCTACCGCCTGAGCAGAAAGCTACTCCCACCTCTATCGCACCCATTGAGTCAGTATAGCTCCCGCACAAGGTCGACTTGGTGGTCAGGGAGCCGCACTCTGTGCATCGGTCAACCACATGCTAGGCATCTTGCTCGGAAGCGACGCAGCCTTCCGTCCCCGTGCAAAACACAAAGTTGTGGAAAGTCGGTCGGCGCTTGTCAACACAAGTTGCGCCGAGAGAGCACATATATCTGACACGAAAGGCCTGTTGGAGTGAAATTACAAGCACGCCTTAGCGGCTGCGGCTCGGTTTTATTACAACTAGCAGCGGATGCTAGCAAGGCTTTTGGTGTAGAAATCGGTGACATCTACGAATTTGTAGCATACCTGTAGCTTGGTCTTCATCTACATTGGGTACTCGTATCAGCTCGGCCGATATAACTCTGTATGTCTACTGATGTGGTCAAGCTACCCGCAAGGCATGTTGGTCACGGCAGGCTCACTGAGCAGTGATTATTGTACATATGTTCCTGTTTTTCGGCTGTCTCAACTTCACGACATACAAACTCCCTGTCTGCGATCAATTCTCTATCTTCCCCCACTTCATTGCACGCAGCGCTTTGGCAACGGTGATTCAGAAGACGCCGTAACTGATGCCCAAATCTACAATGGGCTTATCGGTATTCGATCAATATGAGCGCAGATCCAAGCTGGTCTCGATTAAGCCGGAGCGCTTTCTTTAGACTCATACCGAGAGGATGAAGTCAGGTAGAAGGGGTTTGACTTTGATCGCCATACAAGATGGCTTGTCGCTCAACTCGATCTGAGCTTGTGCAGCCGTGTCGCAGAGCTGTTAACTCTGTCAATGGCGACCGATTCCTTGCTCCTACTAGGCCCCATTTCAGATTTGCAGCAAATTCTAGGTCTTCCCTTGGGTCGCAAAGGAGATAATGACTATTTCAGGACCACGTGCGCACCCCGTGCTTCAAGATAATTTTCTGCGACGCCTTGGTTGAGAGCGCGGACAATCTCAAAGACCTCCCTATTGTGATATCTGAGTCTCGTCTTTGGATCGGTATATGGAGCTGGCAAGCCGGTGATGTCGCAATAATGTTTCTGATGCGCAGGGTGGAGCGACGGGGCAGACTCAATGTTGGTGTATGTTGCAATCGGTCCGGAAGACAGCGATGCTTGCAGATTCCTCTCCAGGACGAGTGTAGCCAAATTCTGAGCAGCTTGTGTGATGTTGGAAGAAGTAGAACTCCCATTTATGGGTATAGGTGTTGCGGCGCCAGTCTCAATCGCAGACGTTGATGGTAGTGGAGTCGAGGAACCACTATTGTCTTGGGTTGCCATCACGGAAGCTTCTTTCCGAGAGGCCTCTGATATGATCTGCTTTATGTTTTTATTTCGACGCTGTGAAGGCTTCCATGCGGGATTGCGGAATGGACGGCGTTTGAGCGTCAGGTCCAGCTGGTCTAAAAGCTGCTGGTGAGAATCGTCTCCGGAGGGTGTCGCGGGTGTCGCAGGAGCCATGAGCGCTGAAGGAGACTCTGCACGGCCTTGTAGAGCAGCTGGTACATATCTCAAGCAATAGAACTCTCTGCTGGGGAAACCATCTGAGGACTACCCCGAAATACACCTAAGTGAACCCTAAAATCTGGTTATGAACCTCCCGTCACGAATATTTCAGAACATGACCCGAAGACACTTCCATTCCTGTATCTTAGTCAATTGGGAAAGTAGATTCTTGGGCTTAAGTATTCGATACATGAGGCTCCAGCCCGAAAGGCAACTGCATCGATTGAGGCTAGATTACATTGATCATGGTGAGCAGGCTCTCAAGGCCTATGCTATTGAAGATTTACGTGTAATTAAAAGACTGCAACAGGAGAGTCCACACGAGCATCAACAAAGCCTTCTGCTTTCCCGCATTATCAACAACGTCGTAAGGCACCGCATGACCACTCAATCTGCGTCAACACTCAAATGAGATTCGTTTATAGGAGAAGCTCAATGAGGCAGTCATGGTTATGAACAAGAACCTCCAGGTGCGTGTAACCTCCATCGATGGATCTGGGCTGCCACTAATGCAGGTACGGCGGGGACAGGAGATCAACGTTCAGAACATCAATGTCGAGCTCGTTGCTCAGATGTTCAAGAACTATCGCTCGAACGTCCTGTTCCATCTCGAAGGTAGGCGATGGACTGCCATTCGAGCGGTTCTGGATAATGATCTCTTTTTGGCAGCAACTGAGAGTCTTCAAGAACCATGCTGAAGGCTTCGCCAAAACATTTTCGTTGAGTTGAAGTACATTTGCGAGCGTTGGCTGCGTACAGTAGATCATGTTAAGTCGTCAGTGACCATCCCATGGCCTCGCATCTACACCGTTATTGCGTACATGTAGCAAAGTGCAGGAAGGAGTAGCCATAACAGTCACGTGCTGTGGTACTTGCGCCTAAAATAGCGATGTCCGAAGGTTTCAAGGGCGTTACCGTAAATGAACACTTTTGCCTGCATGACTCTACAAAGTCAATTGGTCATGAAACGACACAAAAACATGAGGCTGGTATCTAGAGCAAACGGTGCTCAGACTGATGCATCGCAATAACCCGTTGAGGTAACGGCCTCACCCCTTAGACGCCTAACGGTACAAAGCCAGCTACCACTATGACTATAACATCCTCCCGTTACCTTGAACCAATCTCGCGATCCAAGACTGTGCTCGAGAGAAACGATGTCAAGCCCCCTCCACGACTCTGGCCCTCGGTAGAAGCTCCGTTCAAAGGCTACCACGCAGCGCCATCCGAAGGCTACAAGCAATCTTCAAGCGACACAGCAATCGTCATTGATAATGGCCCGTATAAATCTACGGACTGTATACGCAGCAATTTGCTGATTCACAAGCAGGAGCTGGCCTTGTGCGAGCGGGATGGTCCTTTGACAAAGCTCCTCGAATGTCATTCCCTGCGAATGTGGCTCGTTACAGGGATCGCAAAATCAATAGGACGGTGTCATACGTCGGATATGATGCTTTCGCCGATGCTACCACACGTGGACAGATTCGAAATGCTTTCGAACCCGGAAGCAGTGTTGTCGGTAATTGGGACGTGATGGAAGGAATACTAGACTATGCTTTCAGCGGACTCGGTCTGGACGGTGCAGAGGGCGGTCTGGATAGACCTGTGCTGATGACCGAGCCCCTAGCTAATCTGGCGTATTCACGGAAGAGTGCGAACCCACCTTCCTTAAGGGACATCTGTCACTAACATACGATAGCTATGACCGAGCTTCTATTCGAGTGTTACTCCGCCCCCTCCCTGGCCTATGGCATTGATTGCCTGTTCTCATACAGATACAATAAAGGAAAGAGCGGTTTAATCGTTTCTTCTTCCCACACGTCCACACATCTCATTCCCGTCCTGAATTCAAAACCAGTCATGGCAAGCGTCACACGCTTAAATTGGGGCGGATCTCAGGGGGCGGAATATCTTCTCAAGCTTCTGAAGTTGAAATATCCTACCTTTCCTGGCAAGTTCACCGATTATCAGGCAGAAGACACGGTCCGGCAGCACGGCTACGTTTCCCTAGACTTCGACAGCGAGATGCGGCATTACTTGGACTGGTCCGGCCTAGAAGATAGAGACCACATAATTCAGTACCCATTCACGGAGGCTATTGTCGTCGAGAAAACCGAGGAAGAGCTAGCTCGAATTGCCGAGAAGAAGAGGGAGGGGGGCCGAAGACTGCAAGAGCAGGCAGCTAAGATGAGACTGGAAAAACTCGTTAGGAAGGAGCAGGAACTCGAATACTACAAGGATCTGCAAGGCAAGCTTCTCAATCAGACCAAGAAAGAGACCAAGCGCTTGCTGGACGAAGACGAATTTAAGGATGAAGCCCATTTGGACAGGACAATCAAAGATCTTGAGAAATCTGTACGGAAAGCGAGGAATAAGGATGTCGGTGGGCCAGAAAATCCAGAGGAGGAAGAAAAGGCTACGTTCCCGCAATTGGAAATCCCAGATGACCAACTAGATGAAGCTGGCCTGAAAGAGAAGAGACACCAGCGGCTGATGAAGTCTAACGTAGATGCACGAGCTCGTGCCAAGATCGAGAAAGAGAATGAAAAGGCGCGTACAGCCGAGCAAGAAAGATTGGATAGTGATCGTCGAGACAATGATCTAGAAGGATGGTTGGAGCAGCGTAGAGCAGCGCGGACGGTAAGCAAATAATTTGGCCTCTACGACCTTGAGCTGTGGAGGCTTAGATGCAACATAGGTCGTGCTACAGAAGCTTAAAGATAAAGAAAAGCTGAAAGCGGATCTTGGCAACCGCAAATCCCTCGCAAGCCAGAACCGAATGAAGACATTGGCAAACCTTGCGTCCGATCAGCCGGGCCGCAAGCGACGACGAGGTGGAGACGATGACAACTTCGGCGCAAACGATGACGACTGGGGTGTTTACCGGACAGTTGCGACCGGCGAACAGAGCGACGATGAAGAAGAGGAAGACCTTGGCATGACGCTGAAAGGAATAGAAGCGCAACTGCTGAAGTACGATCCTAGCTTCACGGAGCACAATACGCGAGAAGCACAAACCGACTGGACCAAGAGTCTCATGCACGCTTTTCTCCGGGGTCCACGGCCGTTCAACCCCGAAAGTCAGCAAGAGAGTCACCAAGTACATCTCAATGTCGAGCGAATACGAGTTCCAGAGATCGTATTCCAGCCCGCAATCGCAGGACTAGATCAAGCAGGTATAGTCGAGATAGCGAGGGATATCATCAACCATGGCTTGTCCAAGCCGCAGGACCGTGACAGTATCCTACATGACATATTTCTAACGGGTGGCAACACGTTGTTCTCTGGCTTCGAGGAGCGTCTACGCCATGAACTGCGTGCAGTCTTACCTAGCGACTCTGCTATGCATCTTCGCCAAGCTGGGGACCCGCTCCTGGACGCATGGCGAGGCGCCGCGCAATGGTCACGCGAGCCTGGCTTCCAACAAAGCAGGATTACCAGAGCAGAGTATCTTGAGAGGGGCCCAGAACACATGAAGGTACGTACCATCCTGCGTGGATCATCATGAACCGCTGGACTGACAGTTTCGTCAGGAACATTATCTTGGCAATGTCCTCAATGTTTGAGTAACCTAAGCGCTTTTGATCGAAGGACGCAGCAATTGGCGCTTGTCTACGTCGCTACTATTGTGGACTCATGTTGGAGTTCTATGCTGCCAAGCTAGATCTGCCAGTAAAGTGAAGCTTGCGGCAATGTTGGCACGTATGCCATGCCAGTTCCATACAAATATACCTGGCAAAACACGGCTACCTCATACTAGCCCCGGACGCCATCACAAACCGCCCCTACCATATGCAGCGTATCCACTGTCTATAGACGTCAACGCCTGCAGCACCCTTCGTCATCATAAGGCGACCAAGTGTAGAGGTCCAGCTCAAGGCCAAGTGTGCAGCATCAAGCGACACTGGGTCGGTTATTCAAATCGTCGTTGTCGCCGACACTTCTTCTTTGTGGCGCCTGATTACTTCCGCGATAGGCACTGCCATCCAGCTGATGGTCAGCACCGAGATCTGCAACCGCTTGAGCAGCAGAAGCCTGCAATTGGCTAACGGCCGACGATCCCATGGGAGCGGTAGGAGCCTGTATGTGCTGGTGAGGATGGTTCGAGGGGCGTGGGAGCTCGATGTTCGGAGGCGGCTGGGGGAATTCGCCTTGAGCCTCGATCAGCCGCGACTGCAGACTGATGATGTAGTCCCGTAGCTGGTAGTTCTCCGCCTGGATGGCTTTGTAGCTCTCAGAGAGAGCCGAATAGTCTTTGACTTGTGCTTCGAGCTGTTTAATGTGCCCCTCCTTTCTTTGCCGAAAAGCACGCTGATGACAATTAGTAAGACTTCGTAGTAGAGGTAAGTGATGTCAATCCAAGTGATCCATTGGGCCACTCAGGTCTGTACAAGTTCTTCAGAAAGCTAGTCTTGCTTACAAAGGCAATCACGTGATACTTCGCAACGACAGTTCCGACGAAATTAACCCGACATAAACACGAAATTCATCAACTTTAAAGCACTTACCTGCGCAGCCCGATTCTGTGCAGCACGTTTCGAAGTCGAAAGCTCGCGTTTGCCGCCTTTCCTACTATCGCTTGCAGTACCGTTGTCATCGCCTCCGCTCTCACCCGGACTTGCACCCCTCATTGCGCTACCCGCAATAGCTGGATCAATGTTGTGGTCGTGCGGACTCGCAGAGCTCTGGGGCTGCAAATTGTCGACCTGGTGCTGTGGTCGCACGTGGGGTGCGAGCTGCTGAGCAAGAGCTAACATCGAGGCACGTCAGCTTCTGGACGCCGTGCCTGTACAAAAAGCACCATGGATACCCACCTTGCTCGACAGCATGGTCCTATCGCGAGATGTCAGCTACACCCCTCGAGATTTAGACACCGAGCGCCGCTCGACTTACTGGCTCGTTCCGCATGTTGTGCGGCGCTGGCGCAAGAGTTGGCTGCATCTTCAGGCACTCGGATGACCTATACTGGTCTACAAGGACGTCCGATTGACAGATAAAAGTCTCTGTTGTGAGATCAGGAACGTCGATTCGTGCGCCCTGCTGGGCAATAGCTCTAAGTTGCAACTATGTGCGTGCCGGTGGCGGTCGCAACAGATCCTCCCTCGCTACCTAGAGCACCGAGGAGTTGCGACACACTTCAAAACGAATTCAGAGACGCCTTGAAGGCATTTGTGCAAGATGTAAGTGGTCTATCTCTTATACGATTGCGCCGATGCTGCTCTTCTGTGCCAGAGCAGCTTAGTAAGACAATCTCGGAGGTTTGGCTTCTCCCGTCTGTTTCCGGCTAGTTAGATTTGACTAGCGCTTCAATCCTTGGCTCTCCTTGCATCTATCATAGCCTACTTTGCTACGCATGAGACCTCCTTTCTACCTGGGCGTGAGCGGAAAAAGACTGTTTCAATTTCCACTATAGTACCGTTGTCTCCAGTAGCATTGAACGTATCCCTATGTTTACACGCATTATCATCCTTGATGCAAGCATCAACTAGACCCGATTCTGCGACTCCGACTAACGACGATTATGTCTGTGGAGAAAAGTGACCGTGGTGGTCGAGTGCGCTGTCCAAAATCGACTGCGCAACTGCTTGTCCAGCCGCCACGGCTACGTTGAATGTGACTTGTACAACGATCCCGTTCGCTCCATAAATGTGTCCAAACATCCTCCCTGTCAGACCACGCTGGGCTCTCCGCATCATGAACTCTGCAAAAGCAGATACCAGCGGCCAAGGCACGCAGTCTCCCAGAACCATTCTTAGGCATCGAACGCCCAAGGCAAGAGCGCCAACCGATAGCGTGAATGCTGGACTTTCTGGACCATCGTGGTCCGGATAAGACGCTGTTTTGACCATAATGGAACAGAAAAAGCGCTCGATCGCTTCGATGGCGACCCCGCTGGGCAGGAATTGCTGGCTGCAGTCAAGGTTGACATTATACTCCCCAACGGTTCCGGTCGTCGTAAACCGAACCCATTTGACAATGGCTGGCACGTCCTGGCCAACAGCCAGATCCCGGCCGTAATCTCTACCTACATACGTGCCAAAATGCTCGGTGCTCAGATCTCTGAGCGCTGGTCGAGGCGAGACGCCTAGTGCTAACGCCGATGATCGTATTGGGCAAACGAGTATATCTGCAATAAGGAACAGGGAGCGCACCGCTGCAATTTGGGAAATGAGCCACATGTTGATGCGTTCCACTTATTCTGGGAACCATACGATGCGACAACAGTTAGTTCATGGCCGGGAGTTCCAAAGGTCCCGCGGAATACGAGACTTCATATATTAACGAACGTCGCAGACCTTCGGAACGATCAAATGGAGACCCCTGAACGATCTTCAAATGATTATATACTTAGTGCACCCTTGCTACGCGGGATGGATGCTACACATGCGGATCATAAACGTGGGTCGCGCAGATATGACATTGCAGGGATCAATCGGGTCATATCTGACCATTCATCTCATCATTGCACTTATTTTGGTTTCGGGGGCTTATCTACGCGTGCGCGATAGGTGTCGCTTGTCTTTTGTCAGCCGCCTCTCGACCATTGGGACTGATGCGTTGTGACCTCGTACGATAGCGCAGCTCGATATAGCTGAAGTATCGACTCAATGGGACGCAAGAGTTCGGCCGACTCATATCTGTCGAAGCTGACCTTGAGCGCGGAAGCGCCGCGATGAAGCATGAATGAGCGGTCGATGTTGAGATTTGCTTATTGAATGTTGAATACCATGACGAAAGCTTGTCGGCAAGTCATGAAATACACGCGAGGAACAACAAGTTCGGAGAGAGTCCCGCGAGCTCCGAAGCAATGCGCTTAGACACTTCACTTAGACATGAGGGTGCACGTTTCTCGGCTTCTTGGCTTCCAAGTCGTTGCGCAATGCGCTCTACTCTGTCGCTTGGGTTGATCATTGTGATGGGGCAGGGTACGGATGTGACGTCACCGCAATACAAGCGTCAGTAAGCGCGGCAAGCGTTGTCTTCCCATATAAACACTTGGGGCTGTCATCGGCTTGGGAGGATGCCGTGTTCTCAGCCCAGCAAAACGCAGCGCTAGCCATTCCGCCTTTACGAACGAAACCTTGAAGGATTGAAGCGGACAATCCTCTGGGCAAAGCAACGGGAGAGCCTGAAGTTTTTCTGGAGAGTCTTAAGGTCAGAGGGTTGAAATCTTGGGTACGGCATTGCCACAATGAAGCGTATGAGAGTCTCAGGACCGTTCCATTCACTCACTTAGCTAACGCTTACTTCAAAGCGTCTTGGTTTCTGTCGACCTGCAGCGGCCTTCTTGCGCTGTTTGCATTGACTATCGATGCATGGCCATTCCACCCGTCGCTGGACAGTTCGACCCAGCTCATAGAAGGCACCCTTCAAGCTCGTCAGGCCGGAACACATAATGGTCACGACAACTCCCGAAGCGGCTATGCTGGGACCTTTCACTGCTACAAGGGCGGGACATGGATGGCGCAGTCGCAGATCAACAATACCCTGGACCAAGCATGTACGACAACGGACTTTGATCATGACGCTCAGCATTTCAACTTTACGCTGGACACCACCAACGGCACGAATGCGATACAAGAGATTCGTCACGAAATCAGGCACTGTGATAATCCTCGGCAGTTCGGAGTCTGGAGCTCGGAGTGCTGTCAGCCTGACCAGGCATATGTAAATTATGCAGTGGACTTCAAAACGACGGCTTATAACAATACGGAAGCCTGTCGGTTTGCGATGAGGAGGATCCTTGCGCATTGTTATGGCAAAAATCAAGACACGAGAGGTGGGTGGTGGCAATTCGATCAGGACTCAACGACGTACAATGTCGATCCGCAGACTGTATCCGGAGGCACAGATCAATAAAGGATTTCGAAGTCGTATATTGGGCCGCTTTTGGCCACAGACATCTTCTCGATTGGTTGCTCTGAGTAATCAGCGATTGATCTGCGGTTTTAGCCAAAGCCTTCTTCTTAGTTGGTAGCTCTCAAGATATTAGCGATTGACCGTGTGTCCCGACATTCCTGGTCGTGTCCTACTATGGCGTACATTCGCGGGGTTAGCCGATGAAGAGATCGTGGGAGTTTGGCGACGGGGTGGCGAATGTAAAACCATGTCCGATCCTGACCAGACATACCATTACTGATTTCCACCATTGATTCCTGGAGAAGCGTCAGAGCGACAAATCTATGTATTACATCCTGACGGGCCGCAAGGCATCATTCTTCTGTTTGAGCTGAATCAATGCTGGCGTGTGTTAGCGATAAGCCTTAGAGTAAATGTATAAAAGAAAGGATAACGCAGTGCCTGGTGCTACGTCCTCGAGACCTGAAAAATTCGGCATGCTACGAATGGACGACGCGTCAGCGGTGCCTTACTTGCCGCCAACGGTCCAAAACTTTTGGGCGACGTCGTCATCGCCGGAGCTGCCAGGCTAGACTGACGTGTTTCAGGAAAGTCGAGGCTTCCGGCAGGTCCCGTCTTTGCAGGAGAATTAGACAGAAATTGCCGGCGCCAGAAAAGCTAACGCTTGGGTGTGAATGTCTGTATGTTGTTTCTAAACCTAGGCGTCTCCGTGGGCTCTAATGCTCCAGGTTGCTAAGGGTGTCTGTTTTCCAAGATGGTACAACGGGAGCTGTCTGCTTCGCAGAATGTAAGAAGATGCATGCTCCAGGTGCTTTAGGGTGATCGGGACATAGGACAGGAGACCGCTTTCGGAAACCGAGCATCCTAACATCACGCATGAGGAGGTTACCTTGGAAAAGTATTTTCCCGCAGTAAGTTCCGGGACTACAGTTCGAAATTGAAGCATAAATCGATTTGATGACTGGCTGTGATTGGGAAGGATGTTTTGAGACCTCAAACTCATGAACACCCTAGACGATGCAAGAGCAGGCAGATTTCAATAAATGACGGTACATATATCATCTTATAACAATGAAGCTCAATTATTCCATCTCAGTTCTGATAAAAATTAGAGTAAGGTATAGGTCTGATTAGGTCCAATAAACCACACAATTTTTGAAGAAGTGAGCCGCCCAGCTGTCTTGCGTGCAAATGCTATTCTGTGTAGCCCGCCCATAACCTCATTCCTCCATACTTAAGTTCCTTGAAAAATGCTTCCGAACATACACCCCTCTTAAGCAACGATAACTCGTTACCTAATTTCAACGGCCAACACCTCCAAGTGATCATTTAGAAATAAGCAACTGGGTTGGACGAGTTAAAGACACCCATGGCAACGTCCCAGTGCTCCACCAGACATGTGCCGATCATCCTCCAAATGTCGGCAATGGCACCCACACCTTGCACGGCGGAAGTACCCTTGAAGTACGTGACGGAGAAGTCGGAGCCCGTGGCGTTGGAGCCGACGAAAACATTGTGAATCTCAATGGTGCTGGTTGCCAACATGGGCTTCAGAGTCTTGATGGCCAATGCAACACCGTTGCCGGGAACCCTACGGTTTGGAATCAGTATAGCTTCTTAAGTTGGTGAATCTGGGCAATGCGACACGCATATGGAGCGGTTGCAGCCCCTCAGACACAGGCCAGCGACACACTGAAATGAGGTGATATATGCATGAGGCAAAAACTTACTCAGGGGCATGGTTGATGAAGTCGGTTGCCACGTAAGTGTACTCGGCATTCTCGATCTGCTTCTGAATGTATAGGAGCTGGCCGTACTCGGTGATAGCTTGGAGCTGCTCTTCCTTGGAGGCATACGGCTTGGTGCTTTTCGGGCAGCCCAGGCTGTAATACTCGCTGACGTCGGCGTGATGACCATGGCCGGGGGCGGCTCCGACGAAGGACGTAACAGAAAGAGCCGCGGCAACGACAGTTGAAAAATGCATCTTGGAGAGAGGAAATGGTGTTTTGAAGTGAGTTAAGAGATGATTACCTTGACTGGTTGCGTGGGAAAATGTGCAGGATGATGATGGGAGATTCTAGAATGGGGCACTTCAGCGTCTTGTACATCCTCAATGGACCCTGTGCCCAGCAGCCGGTCTTCGTTATTGCACGTCGTCGACATTTGGCTTTGCCAAGCCGCGAATTTTGATAGGTTCCCTTGCCCGGTTTGTGGGGATGCATGTTGGGTACCAAGCCACATGGTACAAATTGTTGGATCTCGTTACTTCTTGTTCCTGTCAGGGTGTTCCAAGGAACAGGCTCGTCGACATTCCTCTGACCGAGCAATTGACCGGTTCTTGCATCCTCAGGGTCTGCTCCACATTCAGATCTGGCGTCGACCGACCTCACGGAACTTGTGGCATGACGCGTTCGGCATTGAGAGGAATGCGAAAAGTCATCGCTCGACACCACTAGCGCGAAGGTTATGATAACGTCAATATCTCCAATATTTCCTGTTGTCAAGGAACTGCCCAGTCAAGACGCTCTACTCTACGCAGAACAACAGCCACTGTGGTAATTGAGTCGATGCAAGTTAGTGGCTGTGTCAGGCAAAGCTCTAGTACAAGCTACTTTATCTTTCAAAGTCAGCAAGACGAAGGACTTCATTCCGAGGTTCGACTTCCTAAGATCCGTGGAAAGGTAAAGTAGCGGCTAATGATCGATGCGGATGGAGTCGTGGCCTACTAGCCGAGCTGTCCGGTTCGGTGACGGCAACCAATCGGAGGTTGCTCCGCTGCGCTAGTCCCCTTCCATCGCCGCCTCTCCTCCCGAAAGGGACGAACAAGTGAGAGTGTGCCTGCGTGCGTGGTCGAATTCGGAATATCAGCCACAGCAGTTCGTTGACCGAGCTGCTTTCTGCTACAAGAACGAATGCCTTCGTCACCAGTGCCAATAACAGTCATCGCGACAATGTTAGCCAGGTCCAAAGTCGTTGTACCCGGTAGAGTACCATGGACCTTGTTTGCTGCGGACCGGGCCTTTCAATCTACTCCGCGTTCAGGCGGTCGTACGGGGTAGTTGCTTTCACGTCTCTAATGGAGTAATGGTAGACCGAGGGTCGATGATGATCTTGGCCGTTGAGGATGCCAAGCGAAAATAGATCAACGCTCGTTTCCCTCAGCACTGAAAGAGTGAGAGCGCAAGTTCTTTTAAAGCTCTGTGTCGACATGACTTCTTCGCTGGAGACATCACGCGATAAAGGCTGGCATTACTGGTTTCAGCTACAATTAATGACCAGAACCGATCGGGACCTTCCTCTTTGCAGCCTTTTGACGATTCCTCATGGGGCTTTGGACGCAGTCTTCGCATGGCAGCCCACTCAGTGTTCTTCAAAGGCCCTAATAGAGTGTACCAGCAGCGAGACGTTTATCGATATACCTGTGACTAGATGCGCTCAACCTCAAGAAAGCTTCTGTGCTCAGGGAGGTATTTTGACCTGGTCAGATACAACCGGAGAGTGTGGCATTCCATGCTTGAAAGAGAGTCTGCTCTATGGAGCAGATGTTGATGTGCTTCGCTAGCACCGAATTTGTTCACGGCCCTGTAAACGACCCATGTTTGAAGGGATACAAAGATCTTCCACTACACGCCGCTTGGCAGTCGACGAATCGACTGCCAAGCGGAAAGTATGTTGTCTTACCCGTACTTCTCTGCTGTCGCCATGACGGCCTCGATCCACGTCTCACGACTGCGGCAGTCCTGACAGCTCTCTTCGGATCCATTCCGAGGAGAACACGGTCTATGCTAGATTTCCGACGTGCTGCATCTTTCGCTTTCGAAATTGCAGTGTTCTCGCTTAACTTCCAGATCGACAATGAACTGTACAGCCACATAAAAGGAAGCCTTATCACCTCAGCATACGGCATGCTTATATTAACAAATCCTTTGATAAGAAGGAGTGCGATTTGCGTGTATTGAATGAGATCCGTGCACTTAGACATTCCTCTTCGTCTGTGCGAGGTATTCAGACAGTCTGGGTCTCAGCGAATCTGCGAAGACTTATGTGTTTGTCCGGTTCGGTTAAGTAATCTTCTTTCGGTTCCCCACGATCGATAGGTACAACGGGGTTTAGGCAATTTCGTGCATAGAGTACGGTGCGAGACCCGAGGAAGCCGCTCGATAATACCGCCGCCTTGCTGGGGCCTGTGGAAGCAATTCCCACCGGATTTGCAAAGAAGTCTCTTTCCCGAAGTTCAACTCACTGTTGATCACTCGTCGCAGGTTGCCGCGTTTGTGTTCTTGGGATTTGGACACCTGTCGCAGGTGTTATCTGTTGACTGGGCGAACTCCAGCCTGTAGACTGCTGTTGGTGTATTGCAGAGGAATGTGAGTTTATCAAGTAGGCCTTCGCCTTAAGCAGCTTTTTTTTTTTTCTCGAACACTGTCCCAGCTCATTGTATCATCCTAGGCTCGCAAGATTTGTGGAGCGTACTGAGATGCCAGGCTGTCCTGAGATCGACTTTTGTCAACAGCTCCAAGTCATCAGAACTCGTTCTTCCGTGATGACTGAACTCCAGTACTCCCAGATTCAATCCTCTGCGCGATGGGCTATCTTAGGCGCCCCTTTTTCCTGTTGAGACTTGTCTAGGATGTCATATCCCGTAGGCAAGCCATTGTCATAAGGGTCCGAAGACATCGCGAGGTGAGACAGGCCATTGATAACATAGACCAATGCGTGCTATGACAGACCGGCGCCAAGGTAATCCAATTTATACTTGAGCGGACGCCATTGACGGTCTTGTGATGCTGATATCAGATAAGTACAGTCCTACTCGCCGTGTATAGCCTCTAGCCCGAGACTTCGCGGATCAGTAACAAGTCAGTTGCTCAACGTTGCAGAGAAACTGGCGAGACTATCCAAAACATAATACTACAACAGCCGCAGAATATATAATTGAGGAGCGGAAAGCGCTGTTTCTTTGTAGCATATAGATCTTCGCTCCATCAGTACAACAGTGCTTCGATGGCCTGGCGCAACACAGCAGAAGCTCGCCAAAGCTGCGTCGGCATAAGTGCCAAGATTTGCTGGGCAGAATCCATGGTCGGTGAAGTCCTCTTTTGACTCCATTCTGTCAGAGGTCTTTCTACAAGGGTCTCACTCGAGTACCATTATACCCTTTCGGTTTGACTTGTTGGCAATGGTTTAGCCTTGATGAAATAGTCTACCTCTATTCCTTCAACACTCTTGGACGTGAAGAAATGATCGAATGTGTGCCGGATTTTTGGCTAACCATGGATTAAACAGTCTACCGAAGTATGGAATATGAAGATTGATCGAACAGCAGCCGAATTTGCACAATCTTGCAGTACCAGTGAACCTTAGGAATCCTTTCTTCATCATGCCCTCGGACCCCTCTCGGCTCTGGATGGGGGACAGTCATTTGAACCCAAGCATACATTGATTGGTCTCTCGCATCCCTCCTCCGCTTCCTATCTCCATAGTCAGTATCAAGGTGATCATCAAACGGTGGTGCTAATGCTCACGACACTGAAATCATGCTCCTCTCTATGGGTCCTTAGCAGTGAAACGTCATATTTCAGTGGCTGCTTAGTACCCGTCTCTGCTCCGAGTCCTTACCAGGAACATCGACCAGAATCGCCGCACTCGAGTAATGCCATACCGTGGATGCTTGGTTCCCATAGGCGAGATGTACAACTGCAATCTCCTGGTTACCGGGATAACCAAACCAAGAGATGTCATTGCGCCAGTTCGAATCCCATGCCCTCGGAACCACCTGTACAACAATTGGCCTTGATCAGTTTCGTATACGCAGGAAATGTTTGAGCCTGGAAAATAAGGCAGGGAAGAGCATGAGGTATGCACTTACATCGATTGCGCAACTGGACTCGTCATCGCCATCGCTTGAGATCTGGATTCCATGGAGGCCAGTTGACACGAGATCGGCGTCCTCAAGATCATCACCATAATCGAAAAGAGGTTTCTCGTCATTGTTTTCGCGCAGGTCTACTTACGGTGTGCCAGTCATGTCCAGGCTAATGCCGCAGCCCAAAGGCGTTGAACGCGTCGAATAAACCGAAGCTGTCGAAGCAGACTCACGCACCTTCCATCACAGCGTGTAGATCTACTGGAAGCCCTAGTCTATGGAAGATGGCGAAGACTATGGCGTCAATACCTTTGAGAGCCATAGGCAGGTTGTTCGTAACCCTGTCGTTTGTGTGAGCGTAGGCGTGCGCGCAGTGGAACCCTAGAGTGCCTCCTATTCCACATACTATAAGCAGGTAGAGCTAGGAAACAACTGGTGATAAGCTACCTTTTGGGAAGAATTCAGGGCTCGTGAGTGCCTCTTTCGCACGATGGAACAGTGTGAATGACTCCGTTTCAACTGTACTAGGGCTTCGAAAGATACCGCCTAGCTGCTCATGGGCGTACAGATTATATGTAAGTGTGATCCGATGACCGGCAGTGACCTCTTTGACTTCGTGCTCGCAGTCGCTGTAGAATGCAGCCCACTTGATCTCTACATCTTGATCGCTCCAATTGTAGGTAATACTCTGATTGCCAACGGCCGAACCGTGGGCGATGCGTAGCTCACCTCCCTGATGGCGATATGGCAAACACACGACGAGGGAGCCGAATTGTGTAAATCCACGAGGAGTGTCAACGTGCGGTTTGAACTTACCCGACGGAGCAGAGTATACCTGCCGAGAATTCATCAGCGAAAGGCTTGACCTTTGGGGACAAAACAGGGGGCCTGACATTAAGCTTGTACAACTCTGCAACTACACCTAAGTTGTCGACAAGAGTACGTCCTCCATCACCCTCCGCGGCGGGTATCGCAATGTCCGGCAGTAGCGTTTGAGCGATAGCTCCGATAATGCCTACATCATATGGATTGAAGTTGGTGGAGAATCGATCACTATTCAGCTTCGCTGCCTTGCGATATGACTCGTCTAAGACATCTTCACCGCCCCTGCCAAAAGAAGCTGGCGAACAGTCATCAAGCAAGCCAATGAGGGCTTGTTGGTCGTCGGACTTCTCAGCGTAAGATTGGGGCGGAAGCGTCAGCTTGCTGATGTTCTTGCCGTCGGCTCGATCCCAGCGGATGACGACTGGGGACGAGACTGACTGGCGGTCGGCCACATTCTCCTTGATCCTCTCGAAAACGGACTGTTTGCCTATGGGTACGCGGCCAGCACAGCAAAAGGGGGTATTGGCCCTGGAGGCAGCAACACTTAGCTGCTGTAGCAAGGTGCTCTGTACGACGTTCTCGTTCTTTTCGGAACTGGGATTCGACGTAGAGTCCGACATATCTCCCTGTAGGCGAGGGCGGGGCAGCTCACTTGGGAAAAGGATTGAAGAAATTTGGTAGCAAGGAACGTTCGCAATCACCATTACTGTTTGTGGATACGGCGCGCCGTGTTGGGGCGCGTAAATGACTTTTCAATGAGAGAGCACCTGCCTCTTGACGTGCATCATGACAAACAACAATTGCCACTTCTTGCAAGAGCGCTTTACCCTCGAGATGACTGAACAATAAACATCTGCCGGACCTTACAGCGCAGTCTTTGGGAGGTTCAACCTACCGTTGGTGTTACGCCATGCGTACAGAAGTTCTATCATTAAGCGCGTTCATCGGATGCGGACATTTCATGCTAAGGGGCCAGCGGTTACATTCACATGGCAGCGTCAACATGACAGAAGAATCCGAGAATCTTGACCACACCAAATATATCCAGTGATAATGTACACGCTAAGCCTGGTATTTGGATCTACAGCGCTAGGTAAAACTTGCGACCGTAAGACAACATCCCACGCTTTTCCTCTTTGTTTCCATTGGGCAGTCTCGTCCGAACGTGGGCGAACCTGCAGGAGATGGATGCGCGATCCTTCGAGCGGGGAACAATGCTGGAGATCACAGATAAGAGAAGGCAGGATCCCTCGTAGCTTTGCTCAGGTTTAGCTCCTACCTTCTCTCGAGCGATGCACGTTGGACGCGACACAGTGAAGCAAGCGTCTCGTTCTTGACAATCAATACCTCTGGCTTGATAGTACAAATCTCATACCGTCTCCATTGATACTCTGTATTGTCTGCAACTGTAGACTCGCCATGTTCGGGTTGTTCGTGAACGAACGCATCGCGCTCTTGGTGACAGCGTCGCTAGTTATGTATCTCTTCTACTTCATCGTGCTCCTTGTTTACAGGCTGTACTGGAGCCCGATTGCAAAGTTCCCAGGACCGAAGTTGGCGGCGGCGACGTACCTGTTCGAAGGATACTACGACGTCGTGCAACGGGGTAAATACACTTTCAAGATAAGAGATTTACATGCAAAATACGGTCGGTCCCCGCCCGGTCTGCCTCTTGATACGATACGCTGAAACCGTGTCGTCCCAACCTTCAGGACCGATAGTTCGAATCAGCCCTGCTGAGCTTCATATCAACGATCCTGACTATTACGATAGCCTGTACAATCGGGAAGGTAAATGGGAGAAGAATCCCTTCTACGTGAATTCTTTTGGGAACACCGTCTCGGGCTTTGCCACCGTCGATCATGATCTTCACCGCATGCGACGAGCAGCCATCAACCCTTTCTTCTCCAAACAAAAAGTGATGCAACTACAGCCCGTCATCCAGCGGCTGGCTGACAAGCTCTGCGCTAAATTTGAGAAATGCCGTGGCACGGACGAGGTGATACCATTCGAGTGCGCCTTTGATGCCTTCACCATGGATGTTATCACTGAGTACTCGCTGGACACGAGCTTCGGTTACCTTGACCATCCAGGTTGGAGCAGCGACTTCCGCGAGTTGGAGCGAGCGTTTGGCGAGATGGGCTATATGCAGAAGATGTTTCCACCTTTGATTAGCATCATGCAAAGCCTGCCAGACAGACTGGTGATTTGGATGGACCCAAAGTCGAAGCTATTGCTGGACTTTTTCCGAAACTGCTACGCAATCGCTGAGAAAATGGTGGGTGAGACCGATGGCACCAAGTACGAGGAAAAGGAACACCCAACTATCTTCTACGAGATTATTCACTCGGATCTGCCCCCAGCCGAGAAGACTCCGAAACGTCTAGAAGGAGAAGCAGCGGCTGTCTTGGGTGCTGGCGCGGTAACCACAGCATGGACGCTCACTGTGGCCATGTACCATCTTACAGTGAACCCCGAGAAGCTGGCTAGACTGCGAGCCGAACTAGGAGAAGTCATGCCTGATCCGCACCAGCCGGCAAAATTGCAGCAGCTCGAACGCCTTCCATATCTTACGTCCGTCATTATGGAAAGTCTACGGCTTAGCAATGGCGTGTCAACTCGTCTTGCGCGTATTGCCCCAGACCGTAGTATCTACTTTCGAGATTTGGAGATACCAAAGGGAACCCCCGTAAGCATGACCTCGACATTGATACATCAGAACCCGGACATCTTTCCGCAGCCACTCGAGTTCCTTCCGGAGCGTTGGCTCGACTCAAACGAGAAGCAGCAGCTAGAGAAATACTTGGTGCCGTTCTCAAGGGGCTCGAGGCAGTGTGCCGGCATCAAGTCAGTTCGTCCCGTGTCTCCCGAGCTTGACGCATCCTACTCCCTAGCCGGCCATCTGCTCTTGAGAAGTCTTATGCTAATACTTTTGAAGTCTTGCTTGGGCAGAATTATACATCATGACCGCTGCGATGTGTACGAGGTTCGATCTGGAAGTGTACGAAACCACGAGGGAAGATGTGGACATCTACAGCGATATGCTGATTGCCGAGCCAAAGAGATATGCGAATGGTGTCAGATTTCGGATCAATTGATTCCTCCATATCAGATCAACACAAAGAGGAATGAGGCTCGCATGCCAGGAGAGCGAATGAAACAGACCCTTCGAGAATATAGGAAGCTTTTGGGTTGAGCGTTGCGAGCGATTTGTATTCCTGCTTTGATTTAGACTTGTTGTTGTTGATTATGGGCGATAGCCTGACGAAATATCTAAGATTGATGAACGAAAATTACAAGCCTGTTCGTGGCTCGTCACGCGATATGTGAACAATATTCATCTAGTTGCAACTGCTATAATTTCACACGTCTACCAGATCTACTCAAGACTTGGTGTAGTCACGCCGCTGCAAGAGCTAGACATTATCACGGCATGCATCCTGATCCAAAAAAGTCCAGTCTTTGTTCTATCCAAAAAGATGAAGCCGAAGTCTGCCAAAGGAAGCAGTCAAAGATTGCTACGCTACTTTCATTCGCAAATCACAGTTCATGTGCGCTACGCTTACGAGCGATTCATCAAAAGATTACAGGTCCAACAGGATTTCTCCGATCAGATCGAAACAACTCCATACCACACCATCCCCATCACCCCACCCAGCAGAATTGCCACCGGAGCTGATACCCCAAACCATCGCCCACCGACAAAGGATGTCGCGGTGACCACAACCCACCACGGGTCGCCACCGAGGGGAGAGCCGGACTTGAAGTCCGCTCCCACATATCCAATCTCAAAAAGCCGATAGACAGCAGTATACACCAATCCTACCGCCATGGCATTCACGCCCCGAATCCCGGACGTCGCCCATCGATATTGGCGCAAAACACTCCAACCGCCCATGGTGCCGGTGTGCAGGATCAATCCCGGAGCAAAGATGGCAACAAAGCCGATGATCGCTCCTGCTGCTGGGTTGAGACGGCGAGGGTCCCCCACAGCGAGGGTGGCCAGATATACGGCGAAGTTGAAATTGGGGCCAGGGAACGCTTGGATGATGGCCAGGCCAAGGAGGAAATCCCGAGCGGAAACCCATCCCTGAGCGACGACGTACTCTCGCAGCAGGGGAATCACCACAGGCCCTCCGCCAAAGATGATGGTTCCCGCGAGGTAGAGATTAGCAAACAGGCTAAAGTCTCTAGGAGGCGAATGCAACGTTCCCCGAAGCGTCATTACTGCGATGAAAGTCCCAAAGAAGCAAGCAATCACCGTAACACCAAACCTCCAAGAGAACATTGGCGTCCTCATTTCCGAAGTTGCGTTTCTCTCTTCAGCATTTTCTACAGGCTGATGCCCCCCCGCGTTGCTTATTTCATGTCTGTCCAGCTCCGTATTGCTCGAGACTGCCCGTCGCGATGCTGCGATGTTTGAAGGATGTAGATTTGGATCGGCTTCAGCTTGAGGGGTGCTTTGTATTTCTAATGCTTGTGGTTCTTCTTCATCACCACTCCTTGGAACGTCTTGTCGACGAGATATCCGTGTCTTGACAGCCTGAAAAGCTCGGTGGCCCCATCCGTAATCCCAAAGGACCGTCGCGCATCCCCCACCGAACATCAAAACGGGGTAGTACCAGAGCGCGTTATATAGCATTCCGGACGTGCCACCGAGGAAGACCAATATTGTAGTTATCCTATCGGTGATGGCTTTGTTCGAGAGCTGCACTGCAGCGAGCGCAACAATGCCCACAGTTGCACCGTTCAGGCCGGAAATGAGGGCATAGACTGGGCCAGGAAGGGTATCGCCGATCTTCGAGACGCCGATGCCAAGTGCATACGCACCAATTGCGCCGGGGAGACTTTCAACCATGAACATCAGCGAAAGGTTGCAGGATCGGAGCGGCCAACCTCCACAGCAGGAAGGATACGATTCCTGCGATGTAACCTCCCCGAATGACATTAATGGCATAAAGCATCTTCGTACTGCCAGGCCCGGGGAGAGCTTGACACAGGGCAAAGGTTTCTTGATACTGTATGCGCAATTAGCTGTCCGCCAGCTTGGTAGCTAGCTCTGGCATACTCACAGTCCTTTCGTCTATCCATTGGGACTTTTCCACGAACAACTTGTGGAACTGTTCCAATCAGTATGCATAAAGCTCAAGGAAGTTGGATTCCCACAATTTGGAAGTGTACCGCAGGCCCTCCAAAGCTGGTCCAGCCAAGATACCAATTGTGAGCGATGGCATCCCTCAACAATATATCAGTTTTGGAGACATCAATGTGAGCTCGCACGGCTGATACGATAGATAAAATCATTGCTGGTTCGGTTGGTTGTGAACAGTCGCATGCGAATGGCAGAGCGTTCGAATGGCCGATAGGGGCGGAGCGACCGAGAGGCGCTAGTACTTTATTCCGATTAGATTAGGGTTCACCGGTACAACGCGAGTCTTCCTCAAGAGTCTTCAATTCTGAGGAACTACAACTTTACAATCTTCTATTCTAATCCTATTCCAAGAGCTTCTGGTCCTTTGACAGATTAATCCATAATTTAACGCTGATCGACGACATGACGTTGACCCATTGGATACTTAAGACATCGTAGTAAATGTGGTATCACTCCCTAGTCGGGCACGCAGATACCCTCACAAGAACGCCCATATACACAATGCTTCCTATCTGTTTTACACTTTTGTTCCCACGGGCACTTCCGATCATGATACCCTCCACAGGGTTTTGGAGTCACCGTTGGTGTCGGCGTCACCGCCGTAGGCGTGGAGATGCAAAGCCCATTGCAAACCTCTGTCTGGGTGCAGAACGAACCTTTGGGGCAGTTGCTACCACTTATGACGCAGGGGATTGATGGTAGAGGTAGATCGGGAGGGTTTGTGGTGGCGATGCATTGCCCGCCGCACGGTGTAGGAGTTGCGCAGATCGTGGTGGGCGTGCAGACTGCGTTGGTTGGGCAGGGTGCGTCGTTACCAACGGTGCATGGGACTACTGGGGGTTGAGTGACGGGGATGATGCATAAGCCACTGTAGTTGGTACCAAATTAGTAATGTCTTTCTCTGCATGATCAATCAGGGACGTTTGATATCACAAGAGGTGGCATCAGCGACCTGGAAGCGGCCAGACTCTGATGAGACACATCTCCAGGTTATAAAAGCGGTAATATCAGGGAAGAAGAGGACATGAAAAGCACGTACCCGCAAGTCTGAGTAGGAGTACAGGTTGACCCGGTTGGGCAAGGTGCACCACTGAGAATGCAGGTGGAGAGAAGCGGGTTTGGAACGCCGGAGGCAGTGGCGAACGTAAGGGATGAAAAAACAAGTAGGCTTAGTGACAGCATGTCGGCGATGAATATAGCGTGGAAACTATCGAGCAGAATGTATAGATCTTTGATTTTCGTTGTGTAGGAAGTTTACCTCAACAAAGAAAGAGACAAAAGGGTCTAGATATATCTTCTCGACGCTTGGTTTCCTTCTGATCGTTCGATGGGTGGAGAGTCAGACAACCCGCTCGTGCCATAAAGAGCCTTGGCTGTCAGCAATTAGTCCTATTGCTGCGTCTGTTTATCCGGCCTTGACACATTCTCGTGTTCCTCACGAAGGGGTGGGCCGTTCCTGTAAGACTACTGACAGTGATCAGGTATCGCATGACATAACCGCAAACCTACTTGTCCACTGGGCTTCTTGGTGAAAGGGATATTTCGCCTCAGTCTTCCATTCTGGGCTACAAGAACCGCTCAGCAAGAATGTCGAAGCAGCAGATGCACATAAGAAGATGTCAGTGTTTGGAACGCCCTTCATAGCATCGTGAATCGCTTGCCAATTGCCGATGGAAATTCTTATTACTGCGTGTCAACGAGCCTCAGCTCCCACGATTCTGATAACAAAAATGCAAGCCTGGGTAGAAGAGCGGAGCAGCGTGGCAGCGGAGTGTTGACCATTGTACGATCACTCGTACCGGCATCTACTTTAAGCCAGGCTCTTGCAAGCCACCTGGAAGACAATGGCCTAGACCAGAACGATCTCCGATCTACATGCGTCGACCCTGATTCAGGATGTTGTAATTAGGTAATAGCATCCACATTGGCTGGCAGCATGATGACCGATAAATCTTTGAATCTCAATAATCCAGCCCGAGGTCGTTATTGTATTTCGACTTCTATTGTCCTGCAAAGGGGGCTTGGCCGCAAATGAGAGATGTCAACCATAAAGCTGTCTCGATCTACTATACTCGATTAACAAGACTATGTCTTCTTCCATAGCAGGTTGCCTCAGCCCTCAGACCTGTGGAAAAAAAATTAACCCCAATCCGAACCCTTGCGCTTCGCTTATATTAGAGCCGCGCTAGAATTAACGCTAAACGTTAGTTCTGCGCAAAGAATTGCACTATTATTTAGTATATCTAGACACGTCTATATGCGACAAGAACAATATTATAGCGTTGTTTGAATTTTTTTCCTATCAAGTCTAAGAGCGAAATTTCTAATTCTTGTTAGAAAAGCAAGTTCTTAATAATAATATATCAAAGTTTTTATAAGATATTTTTATATTGTCTACTTTTAACTTTATCAAAAAAGAACTCAAGATATTGCTATTTTAACTTTTAACAATAAGATTTTTTCTCTACAAGTATTTATGCTCTACTTAATAATACTATTTAATAATCGATATTTTTTTGTTATTAATTATAATGTTATGTTCAAAATAATAATTTCAAAAGAAGTCGAAATTGCAATCTCTACAAAATTGCATTAGTTTTTTAATTGCTTATTATTATTATATTTAATGTTTTTAACTAATAAATTATCTCTTTAATAAAACAAAAGTATTGTTAAATTTATAAAGACAAATCTTGTTAATATTTATTACTAGAAGTTTATTCTCTTTCTTAAAATTTACTTTTTTGTGCAAAATTCTTTTTAAACTTAATTCTTAAGTCTCGAAGCTATAGCGTAATAAAATAACAAAAATAACAAAAATAATATAATATCTATTACAAAGAAAGAATCGATATTAATATTAGTTTTTGTATTTCTATTGTCGAAAAACAAAATAACAAAAATTGTTAAAAAAATATTCGAATTTAAGATAAAAAAGAAGCAATTAGAGATTTTTGCAATTGTTATAAAGAAAAATATAATTATAATAGTTAAAACAAGATTTAATAAGAATCTACTATATTAGATATTGTCTCTCTTGTAATTATTTACAAGAACTATATTAACTATTATATTACTCTTAATTTTGAAAAATAATTAGTATAAAAAGCTTTAACAAATCAAGAATTGTCGATTGCTAATTCTAAATAATAACAATAACAAATTTAATATTTTTAAAAAAATACAATTAAAATATTATATATATAATAAGTTACAATTGTTAATCTAAATACAAACAAAAACTTATTATAATAATACTTAAAAATCTTAAAATTATTATATTAAAAAAAATCGACAAAATTCTAAATAATATATTTTTTCAAATGCAACTTTGCATACTAGTTATAAATAAATTGTATTTAATTAACAAATAATTTTTTTTAGATCGAAATATAGTTGTTTTAACGTACTTTGTACGTAACTTTAACTCAAAATATTTATTATTAAAGTAGTAACAATATTAAACAATAAAACGCTAAAAAATATTAGAAAACAATACAAGTTTTTTTGTTAAATAACAATATTTCGAATATTTCTTAATAGATCGAAAATATATTTGCAATTTAATAAGCTAAGATATTTAATAAAAAGAACAAGAAATCTTAAATATATATTGTCAAATATAGTCTAGAAGTTAAAAGATATATTTAAAACAATAATATTTATTAGCAAAATTAATTAAATTAATAAATATATACAACAATAAATAGTGCAACTAAATTATTTAAAAGAGACAATAAAATAAATATAGTTAATATTTGTGCTAATAACTATTAATGATAAAAGGCAAATACAAAATACTTTTAGACAAAGATTTAAGAATTGCTTTTAATTAAAAATTCTAATATATACAAATATATATAAACTTGAAGTAGATAATCTAGATATTAGAAAAATATATATATTTTCTTTTTCTGATTGTAAAACTATATTAATAACTTAATAGAGCAAATAAATACAACAAAAAATAAGTATTTTTTGTATTACTATATCTATTATAATATAAAAAACTTTGCAATAGAAAAAACTTACTAAATACAAAAATTATAGAACAAACAAATTGTATCGAAAAAGCGAAAAACAATAGCAATAAAAAAACAGTTAAATCTATCTAATTAATATTAAAAGACTTAAATTAAAAATTAAATTAGAAAAGTTAAAAAAAAAATATATATATATCAAAAAATATCTAAAAACTAATTAATATTAGTCTCGAGAACAATTGTAATTGCTATAAGAAATCTAATTTAAAATTCTTTAATAATATTATTTTGAACAAACTTATATTATTAACGTTTAAAATAAATAGACTAAAACAATATTGTTTCGTATATTATTCGAATAAACAAATCTTAACAAAAAGTTATTCTAAGTTAAATTCGAAAACAACAAGAAATATTATAAAGTGTCTATAAAAATAGAAATATTAATTAGAAAAGTAAAAAGAAAAAAAATTAAAAAAATTCTAGAAAAATTCTTTTGTATTTTATTTTAATACTAAATATATCAAATACTATTTTTAAATATATCGAAATATAAAATATCGAATTTGCAATAAAGAGATATTGAGTTTTAAGTTAAAGAATATCTAAAACATTTTAAAATATTGCAATAGAACTAGAAATTGCAAAACAACAATAACAAAGTAATAAATAAAAGTATTAAGAACAAAAAGCCAAAAAAAATTAGAATATCTTTATTAATTAATGTTGCAATAGAGAAATACAACGTTTAAAGAATTCGATAATTGCTAAACAACGTTTTTAAAACAATATTAATAAAAATAAAAGAAAACAATAGCAAGAATACAACAACTAGTGAAAGAAACAAAATTAACATATTTTAACTAAATTAAATAACAAGCACTAAGTCGAATAGCAAGTCTTTTCTAATATTAACTAAAACAACAACGCGTTTAACTCTTTAAACTTATATACTCTTAAAAATATTTTAAATTAATTAATTGTCTCTAAAAGAAGTTAGCAAAAATATGCAAACAATAATATTGAACAAAAATTTAACTTTATTGTTTTTAAGAAAAAAGCAAAGATTGCTAGTCTATTTCGATAATTATAATATAAGTTAAATTAACAAAGATATGCAACGCATTTTAAACGCGTATAATTTAAGAGATAATAGTAGTAAAAATTGCAATAGAGAGACTAACGTTGCAATTAATATTTAATTCTTATTTTGCAAGTATAAAAATTAAAGTTATTAATAAACTAAATAACAAGTTAAAAACGTATTCTTAATTACAAAAAATATAAACAAAAAATATTGTTCTAAAGTGCAAAAATAAAATTCATTAACTTGTTAAATACAAGAGAAAGCAAAAAACTCTTTATAAAATTGTTTTTATTATTAAGTTTAAGTTTTGCGATTTTATCTTTAAACAAATTGTTTTTCGCACTAATTTTAATATAATATTGTGATTATATTTATACTTGTTCTCTTCTAATATATCTAGATCTTTTGTAAAAGAATTTATTATAGTTTTTTTTTAAATTTGCTAAATTAATAATACGTTCGAAAACTACTTAATTAAATTTTAGATGTCTTTAAGTTCTTCTTATTCAAATAATAATCAAAAATAATTATGTTAAAAACAAATTTAAATATTGTCTAAAGTTGCAACAAATACAAGATATTAAGTACTTAATTCTCGAGAAACTAGTTACTATTAAATAAGAATTGCAATTGCTCTTTTTAAAAGATTTTTTAATTTAAATTTAATAGTTCTAGCAATCTGTTAATTTTAAAGTTTAAATCGCGTTAATCTAACAAATCAATTAAATAATTAACAAAAATAATATTCTAGAGCTTCTAGAAAGCAATTAGAGAGTCGATTATATATATTATATATAAAAGAGTTTGCGCATAATTAAATATTTTAACTATTTTTGTTTAAAATATAATAGTAACTTTGCAAAAAATATATCGAAGCAAATTAATATCAATTATCTTAATAATATATTTTAGCGTTAAATATATCTTTATATAAGCACAAAAATTCTAATAATTTCAAAACTTTTAATTACTAACTAAAGATTAATTAATTACAATATAAGTTAAAAAGAATATGCAAAGTTCTTTACTAATATTACGCAAAATTGTAATTTATAAGTATTTGTTTTGCGTTACTAACTACTTTATTGTATTCTTAATTCTGTTAAAAATCTAATTGTAAAACAATTTATTAAAAATCTTAAATTAAATATTAAAAATACAAGTAGTATAACTTTAAAATATAAGTTTCCTAAGTGCTTGTATTACAAGATTTGTATCTAATATTCTTGTTAAATAACAAGAGAGCATTTAACGTCTGTCGATAGCGTTTGCTCTTAAACAATTAAGTATAACTTAATTATTAACTTAGTTCTTAGAGAATTATTTTTACAATTATTATAGATATTTGTCTTGTTTATTTGCGTATCTTTTTGTCTTGTCTAATTGCTTTGTTTGTCTAACTATTATTCTTTGTCTAGCAAAAAAATAGCTTTAACGTACAATTCGAGTTAATTGCTTGTCTAATTTAGACAAACAATACTAATTGTTAATTCTCTTATTTAGTCTTGTATTTATTACTAGATACTAAACTATTATATTAGAGTCGACATTTGTTTGCATTTCGCAATTATTAGATACTAAATTATTGTATTAGAGTTAGTATTTGTTTGTCTTTAACAATTATTAAATATTAAATTATTATATTAGAGTTAATATTTGTTTATCTTTTGCAAATACTAGATACTAAGTTATTGTATTAGAGTCAATATTTGTTTGTTTATCGTAGATATTTATCTAATTATATTAAGATACTTTTCTTAGTTAAACTAACTAATCTTGCTTTTTTTGCTCTTACTTATTAAATTCTACAATTCTATATTACTAAATATTAGTATATCTCTTGCATTAGTAAGTTAACTAAATTAAAAGTCAAGAAGCTCTTCAAACTTTTATCTTGTTTGTTTTCTCTTAAATTAACAAACAAAATTTGTTGTTCTACTTAATCTACTTAATCTAGTAAAGACAAATAAATTTAATTAGCTAAATAAACAATTGACAAGAATTTACTTAAATAAGCAATTAATAAGTTCGAAAAATTGCAATAGATAACTTTATTTAATACAATTAACAACAAAGTTTCGATAAAGAAATTATTATCTATTATAACTTACAACAAGTCTTCGACAAATATATTATTATCTATTATTTTTAATTATTAGATTTCGAAGATATTATAATTTGCTATAATTAACGTTATTACTTTAAAGATATTACTATCTTCTATATTAAACAATATTATTTCGAAAATATTATTAGAACTATTAGTAGTAGAACAGCTATTTAAATATTAAAACAAACAATCTAAGCAAAAGAATCTAAACGTCTATTTTAATAATATTTTAGATCTAGAATTTTTTAGTTCGATTATTGTTTTGAAGTATCTCGATAAAGTTCTTGTTATTTAACAAAATAGATTTGCGTCTTTAAGTATCTCAAGTCTTGTTTTCTTATTTGAATTTTTTATTTTATTTGTGTTTTTAATTGAACAACTAATAATTAACTCTTTTGACAAACTAAGAAACAACAAGATTAACAAATCAAACAACAGTAAATTGCGCAAAAATATATTAGCAAATATTAACAATCTATATTGTCGAAAGCGAGTTTTCTCTTTTAAAAAAGATAGCATAAATTGTTGTTATTAATCTAAAATTAATTAGAAAAATTTCGAAATAAACAATAAATTCAAAATAATAAATTTATGCTTTAACAATTCTTTGCAAAGTAATTAATAATAGTTTAATTAGTTTAATCTTAATGCGCAATTATACAATTTATAGTTATTTAACTTGTTTTATATTAAACAATATACTCAATACAATTAATAATAAAATATCGAATCTAATATCTTATAGTCGAATACTTAGTCTACTTATTCTTTGTTAACTTAATTAAGTATAATTATATTTAATAATATAGACTTGCAACAACAACAAGAACTTGTTTAATAGTCTTCTAATATTTAAGTTAATTTAGTAGCTCTTAAATAGACTTTGTTTTTGCAATCTAATTCTACAATTTTTAAATAAACTTTGTTTTTGCAACTTAACTTTGCAACTTTTAAGTAAACTTTATTTTTTGCAATCTTCGATCTAAATTAGTTGCAAACTATATTGCGTAAAGAAAATTAACACTCTTTTATAAAGCAAATATAATATTTGTCTCCAAATAAATCGACTAATTTCTATTGTATTTCTAAATATTTTAATAAGTTTTTATAGAAAAATATAAATATATCTTCTAGTTAATTTAAGATGTCTAATTTAGACTTCTTTTATTTAGACGCTTTAGATAGCTATAAGTTAAACAATATTATTTTCGTCTATAAGAAAACAATATATAAAGAAGTCTTTATCTTTGTCGAACGTATAAATAATTATATATACATTATTAACAAAGTTGTTATTTAAGACAATCTCTCTCTTTGTCTTTGTAACTTTGTTGTAATATTATATTTTAAAAAGATAAACAACTTTAAATATTAAATGTTTCGAAATTTGTTTTTTTTAAACTTTATTAATAAATTGCAGAATTGCTTTAAAATAAAAATTAGCAAAATACTTAACAAATTAATATTAAAAATCTTTATTGTTAAAGATATTAAAAATAAACAAAAGATTACAAAATATTTGCAAAATATTATTCTTTATATATAGTTAACAAGTATTAAAGAAATTTAAAAGCAATTAATCTAAGTATAAAATTAGCTCGTGATAAATTTACGTTCTATTGTTAGTATATTTGTTATCTATATATTATCTTAGAAATTTATTAAGAAACTTAACGCAAAGCGCAAGATATAAAAAAGAATATTTGTTTATTGTTCTAATTAGTAAAATTCGAATTAATTAGATAAACAATTAGAAGAACAAATTATTTATTAATCTATATTATTTGTGTCTTGCTTAATCTATCTTTCTTGTATATTCTTCTATTAGTAGTTCGACTATATATATTTTTCTTAATAATAGTTTGCAAATTACAAATATTTTAGACAATTTATAGAGAATTTGCAAGATTTTAACAGATAGTTTTGTTAATTAATATAATTTTAGAGATTAGCGAGAGAACTACCTATACGTGATGCTAGCTACGAACCTATTAATATTGCGATATTTAACAAAGTCAAATGTTCTTAACATCGACAAGTAAGACGTTCGCAAGCGTTCGATGCAATCGTTACGACAAATCGATTCTTTCAATCGCGAAGACAATAACAACATTAATTATTATTATTATTATTATTATTAGTTTAAGCTCTCACGTATAATAAGATACATGTGATCAAGAATACGCAAAATTATCTATAACTATTATTATCTATTTCTTGAATACATCGATTGTTATTACAATGTTCGTTACATCACGATCGCGAAAGACGTATTTTAAAATATTGCAAAAAAGTTTCGAAACGCTATGCGTATAAATTTAGAAATGCTAGAAAAAAATAATACACGCGTACGTTACACAAGCAAAATGTCGAAAGTTTTTGTCGCATATAAATTGATTGCGTTAAGATTACGTATCTTGATTAAACAATTGTCTTCTATCTTAATTAGTATACGCTTAACGCGCATTTAGAAATTAAACAATAAGAAGCTTTGTTTACTCTAAGATGCGACAACAAGAACATTTAATTTTGTCGAAAGTAACATTTCGTTACGTCTTGAATTAAAGACGTTGTTTGTATAAGAGTACAAATAAGAGTTAACATTAAGTTCGAACATTAAAATTATACGAAAAGAAATATATGAAATTACGCATCGACAAACAATCTTTACATAATCGTAGTTTACAAAAAGAATTCGAATGTAAGTTTTTAAAGTTCTTGTTCTTGATATGCACGAGTTTAAGAATCTAGAATTGTCGAACAACATATAAAAATTTCTTTTGTAAATTATGAATCAATATTGTTTTTACAATTCTTATAAAGAATTTTCTTGTATATGAATATCACAATAGATAATTTTTAATATTGGAACGTCGCAATTTAGATTTAAAAATCTAGTCGCGCAAAAATATATAGAACTCGCATAAACTCTTAGGAGTGTTAAATCGAATATAAATTAAAAAAAAAAATATATATATAATTTTAGATATTAAAGTCTTTTGTAAGACTAGCAATTACAACAATAGTAGATTTTTTTGCAAATAGTTAGAGCAAGAATTTTTACTATTAAAATTAGAAAACAAAAGATAGATAAAATAACGTACAACAAGATTAAGATAATTATTAAGATAAATATTGCGAAGATTATTGCAATAATTATCGAGACAACTATAAGTCAATTATATAAATAATTGCTAATATTTTCTTCTTAATATAGTATATCTTTTTCGATTAATTGTTAGCAATATATTATATTGTTATATTTGGACAAGAATTGCTATAGTAATTTGTAAAATCTTCGAAAAATATAAAATAGTAGATAAATTCCATATATTTTGCAAAATCTGTGTAGTATATTGTTACAACAAGAGCTTGATAAATTATTATTTGCTTGTTATAAAAAGCAACTTATTAGACAAATGCAATATATATTAAGTTACTATTAGTATTTTTTTCTTAATTCTTTAAGTACAAAAGTTATATTTTAATCTTTTTATTAAAAAACAAGCTTTTTTAGTATATTGAAGATAGATACAACAAGATATATTGTCGAAAGTTTACTAAAATATTCTATATTAATTTTGTTTTTATTAAAACAAATCTTACAAGCTTAGAGCTAATTAAATTAAATACTCTATTATTGCGTTAAAATAGACTAACTTTTAGATATTAATGTTATACAATATATTAGATTATATTTCTATAAGAAGATATCTTGTATATTGTTTGTATCGATAGCAAATATACTATATTATTAATTGATAATAATTTTTTTAGTAATTTGAGACTAAAATATCTTACAAGATAGTTTAGTATTATTGTATTTGTACGCAATATTAAGAATAACAAATATTTAATTAATAATTATTTTCGACTCTTAATATATTTTTAAGATAGAATAGACAATAAGATAGTTGTTGTTTACTTTTGTCGAAAAGTTTATATTATAAAAAATCTAAGAGCAAAGCTGCTACTTAAGATAAATATAATCGATTTCGAATATATAATTGTTAACGCAAATAAACAAGAATTAATTATTAAAAGTTGTTAAAGTCTTAAGATAGAGTTAAAAATAAAGTTAAAAAACAATATTTAAATAAGATAAGTTGTTAAGATTAAAAAAAGTTTTGTAATTGCTATTTATTTTGTTCTCGAAATTTTAATAATAATATAAGACAAGATCTTGTCTAATAAAAACTATCTCTTTAAATTAATTTTGCTTAATACTTACTTCTATATTGCAAATAGAAGAATATCTTTTGTATATATTTGTAACAATTGTTTTGTATCTCTTTGTATTTTGCAATATATAATATTAAAATATTTGCTAAAGTTTAAAAAACAGAATTGTTATTAAATTAACTCTATCAAAAAAAACTAAGCAACTAAAAAAGATATTAAGATTAATATGTTTAGTAATAGTTGTTAGACAAATCTAATTAATAGCGTTTATATCTATAATAGTTTAGACAAAATTATTGTGCTTTAGTATCTTGTTAAACAATTGCATATCTTGTAAAAAAATACTAATAAAATTATTAGTTTTATTAAAAAAGATTAAATATTAATCATGTTAAATAGCGACTAAAACTTTATATTAGTATCGAAGATAAAATATAAGATTTATTTTTCAAGAAAACGCGATTGCAAGATAGTTAATAAAGAATTTGACAAATTGTATATTTAAGACAAAATAATATAATCGATTAAATTTTTGTTATTCGAATTTTCTATCTTTATAATTTAACAAATCTTGTTAGACAAAATTCGAAAGTATTAAGTAGTAACTAATATTTGCAAACTAAATAAACTAATTATTATAAAAAGATATTTAATATTTGTTTAGACAAATATCATAATTTAAATTTGTAATTGTAAGTATATAAATTTAATAAATAGATTAATTTTTTTTTGCAATTTTTGATTGCATTTAAAGACAAATATAAGTTCTTCTTTATTATTTATCGAAACAAGAAATAACTTAATATTGCTATTATAAGATTCAAAAATTTGTTTGTCTATATTTAACAAATAATAAATAGAGAATTTTGTTAATTTAGAAACTTCTATTATATTTATATTAATAATATTGTTGTCTTCTTCTAATTGTTTGATATATATTTAGCATATCTTACTTAGCTATTTAACAAATTAGTCTTGCTAAACGTTATACTTAGTTTTAAAAAGATTTATCTTAACTATTTTAGTATTATTTTATTAGAACAAAAAGTAAACGTCTTTGACTTGTCTATTATTGAGAAGCGTATTGTTGCTATTAAAACAATTAAATTTTCTAAGAATTTAAAGACACTTAAGATCTATTTTAATCTTGTTAATTATTAAAGAGACAAGATTACTTAATACGCTTAGCGAGCTAATATTTTATAACAAGAAAAAACTTGTTTTTTAAAGAACTTCTCTACTATTAACAAGCAAAAGCAAAAAACGTATTTAAGAAATATATATATTAAATACTTGTCTACTCATTTTTAATTTTTCTATTAACTATAGCAATTCTTAATAGCTTTAAACTTCTTGATTTATTTTAATAACAATTGTTAATTGTATATAAACTTAGATATTTTTGAGAAATACAAGTTTAATATCGAGATGTATTATATTAAAAACAATTTAATTAGCAACAACTTTAGACAAAATAATATTTAATATATTTTGTTTTTGTTTAAGATTCTAAACTTTATTAAGATAAATTATTGATTAACTAAAATAAAAGTAATTTGTCTTGTATAAATAATACAAAAGACTAGATATCTAGTAAAAGCAATTAAAAGATTTATTATAGTTTATATTAATTACTCGATTACAACAAGTATTGTTAAACAAACTATATTATTCTTTTTATTAACTAACAAGCTTAATTTTTGTTTTGTGCATATTTTGCAATATCTTTTATAGTTTTTACTAAATATATGTTATTGTGCAAAAAGATTATATATAATTTCGAACACATTGTTTAGACTTCTTGTACTTAAAGATAAATATAACAAAAACAAGTTATTAATCTTAAATAAGATAGATAATTTTGCAACAAATATAGAGATTGTAATTAAGTTAATACAATAACATTCGCGTTTCGAGAGATAGATCGAACTAATAAAGATCAAGATATTTACAAGATTTTGCAAATCTTACAGATTTATCTATTCTACGTACTTAAATTAATATTGTCGAGGCAAAATCTACTTAAAAAGTTCGTTTTGTTTTTTTAAAGTTCGACAAAGTTGCGAAATCTTTATCGAGTTAACCTACGTCTTGACGTGTAAAGTTTTAATATTCGCGGTGCGTACAAACGTTTGCAATTGCTTGCTAGTTGCACAATTGCGTCAAACTATTACGTTTTTCGATTTAAACATCAAATTTCGTCGATTCGAACAAATTTTACTTTTGAGACAACTCTAATAGATTAGAAGAGCGTGTGCGCATTTTACGCAAACAAATTATAATTATTATATAGAACAAACGCATCTACGAGCGCAATATTGAGAAATATCAAGATTGTCTCTCGCAAAGCTTGACTTAAACTTCTAGATTCTCGTACGTAATGCAAGATTCTAATAATCAAATTTTGATCTCGCACGAAGTCAAGATATTAGTAACACAAAATTGCAACTTTTGTTATAACAAATCTATGTACATCTAGGACTAAAGTTAGGGTTTACCAAATGCGAATAAAACTTCTAAAGAAAAATTAAATGTAATTAATTAAAATACAATTAACAAGATAATCTTATTTTACTTATATCTTATTTAAATAAGTAAAATCTTTAAAAAAAGACTTCTCGAGATATATGTTAAATCTATTGAGTAAATAGAAATTCTATTAATAGTTCGAAAGTTATCTATATTTTCTAATATTTAGTTTTCTAAAGAAGACAATTTACTCTACTTTACAAACTATACAAATTGCAAGAAATTATACTTATTTAAGAAATTTAAGACGAAAATCTTTTATTAGATATACAATATAAATAGTTATATTGACTTTACTTATATTTACAAGATAGTAATTGTTAACTTTTATTTTTGCAAGTTTGTCTCGACTATATTAATATATTGCTTATTGTCGAGAATACAATTTTTATTAAATTAAGCAATATTAATTGTATGAAAATCTTAATTTAATTTTAAATTCTCTTGTATCTTTTTATACTATATATATCGATTTTATTTTAAGACTATTGTAATATTAGAACTTTAATAATGTTTTAATAATAACTTACAAATTTTTTAAGAAAATAATTGTTTTAGACAATAAGACAATCTATATTGCAACGAAGTAAACAATTTTTTTTAACAATTTTATTAATTAAGAAGTCTTAAAAGTACTTGTATACAACAAAGATTGCAAGTTTATATTTAAATTTTAAACAACTATATTTTAGAAGCTAGAAGTTTAGTTTCTAATCTTAATAGTATATTATTTACAAATAGACAAATAAAGTAAACAAACAAATTAAATATTTAAGATAGTCTTGCAATATATAGCAATTAGTAATTCTAATTTAAATTAAATATTTTTTTTCCTTGCATTTTGCGTTTGTCTTAATAATTTGCTTAGTATATCTATTAAACTATTATTAAATAAGATAACTATAGATTTTAGGATGTATAGTCTTTTGTTTCTTTTTAGATTTAACAATTTTCAAATAAATTAATTGCAAAAGAAAATTGTTAATATCTTTAAAACAAAAACAATAATTGCATAGACTAATATAATAGTTAAAACAATATATAATAGATATTACAAATCTATTAAGTTTTCGATAAATAATATAGTATGTCTTTGTTTTTACAAAGTTATTTTTTGTTTTTTGTTATTTGTTAAATTGTTTAAGTTGTCGATTTAATATATCGAATTTTTTAAGATTTTTAATTAGAAAAACAATCCAATATATAAATTAAATCTTTCGATAAACTAAAAGATTTATTTAGTTATATCTATTGCTAATTTTGAGTTAACGTTAGACAATAAAAATTTATACAACTATTTAAAGTCAAATTATTTGAAGACTATTATTAAATTAAATATCGAATAATATTTTTACAAAATTAAAGTTTTTATTAAGCATTGCATTTATTAATATAAACAAGATTATTTTATCTTAAAGTATTTTGTTCGATAGAAGAGTTACAATACTAAGTAAAATTAATAGTATAATAAGAATTTGCTAAACAATTTTGCAAATCTTGTTAACAACTATAAAATAAAGCACAAAATATTTTGAAGCAATTATTATAGTATTTGAAGTAATTGTCTTGACATCTCTAGTAAACATTATTGTTCTTATATTATTATTAAAGAAACGCAATCGATTGTCTAAAATAGTAAAAAACGCATCTATATCTAAGAGAAGAAATAGATTGTCTAAAATTAAGACTACTACAAATAGCAAGAAAAATAACAATATCGAAATATTATCTTAATATTATTGTTGTCGACGTCTAAGAATTAATAACAATAAACTACTTGTTTAGATACAATATTAAATAATTATAGTCTAATAATTATTTATAGTAGACACTTTATAAGTTTTAGTTACAAAACGCAATTTATTAAAATACTAGCACAATTAATACGAATATTAACAATATTATTAAAGCTTATTATCTTTGATTTTGTTAATACGTATTCTTGTCTACTATTGTTAGCTACTATTTTTATATTATTGATAATAATATTTTTATTATTGCTATTGTATTGCAAGATTGCTTGTTTATTGTTATTGTTTAACGAGCAATTAACATAACTTTTGACAAAAATAGATTAATCGCGTCGGGTCGAGTTATCGAGTTCGAATCGAGTATTCGACTCGAATCTTGACAATTTGTATTAATTTAACTCGAAAGTCTTGACAATTCGATTTCTAAAGTTGAAATTAACAATTAAAGTCGATTCCTATATTTAGAATCGAAATTCGATTCGAAAAATCGACTCAAATTGTTAAGACTTACAAAAACACTAAGTTAGCAAAATAATAATAATTAGATTGTATTAGACAATAACAAACTTAGTTAAATAAATATTAAGTTTAAGAACAATTTTCTTTAAAATTATATTATAATAGATGTTAAGCAACTTATTTGCAAGATGTTTATGTTTAATAGCTATCTTACTATATTTATACTTTGCAAAAAATAATAATATATCTCTTTTTTATCTAATTTTTGATTTCGAGATTTTAAGCGCAAAAATAGTCGAAGACAATATTACTCTATTCTGATCTAAAAAAAAGATAAAGATCGACAATTATCTTATTTATTTAACAAGTTATATATATCTTATTAATTATAATAGAAGTTGTATTGTTTGCGTTAATATTATAATACAAGATTGTTTTGCTTTGTAACTCGCAATTTTTAACAAAAACAACAATATTTATATATTAGGTATATTTTTAAAATTTGTCTTTGTATTTATTTGTACTATTAATATTTTTAAAAAGAGATATATTTTGCAAAATAATATTAATTTTTTTTTTTTTTTTATATTCGATTCAACATTCCTAAGAATTTATGCGAGAATTATATACTTTCACGATTTTTAAATCTAATCAATTACGAATAGACAAGTAGCACTAGCGTCTATTTGTCTAATTATAATTGATTAGAATTCGCAATTGTTATTTCGTTTGTAACGAGTTGTTGTAACGAGGTTGCGTCTTTGTCTTCTATATTGTAATATTCGTAATACAAGAAAATTCTTCAAACGAAAACTCTATAAATCTAAGAGAAATTCGAACATTATTAGCGATGTTGTTGCCTAAAATTGACGCAACAACTTGATAATTAAAATTATACGCATCGTCGCAACGACAAATTTAGTTTCGTTTAGCAATTATTGTAGATTTGTAATATTAATCTCTTGTTGCATTTATGTTCTTTTTTGTCGTTATTTAAAGCAAATTAATAAAATATACTTAATTGTTATGCGCTTCTAATTGCAATTGCAAGTTCTTGTCGTAATCTTAAGCATTTGTCGTTTGTACAAAAATAAATTAAAGTTAATTTTGTTTATTCTTAATTGTACTAAAAGTACATTATGTAGTTTAAGACAATTAATGTGTAATTGCATGTGTTTTATGCGTAACTCTAAGTATAAGTTTGCGATACTTTGCGTCGTTCTTGTCTTTTAATTATCTTAATTGTTACTTTTTTTAAATCTTATTCTAAATAAACGTCTTTTCGATAACGAATTTGTTTAATATTTGATTTGCGAAAATTAAACGCTATTTGTGCGTCTTGTTAACGACTTCGTTTGCAATTTTTATGTTTTTTATGTTTTTATGCTTTAGAACTTAATAAAGTTTTAATATAACGTCGCAACATCACATCGCATTACATGTTTCTTGTATTTTTTTAAAACATATTTAATTTAACGTCGATCTTATTTCTCTTATAATCTTTAGTAAAGTTTAATTGTTAAAATACATTTTATAAATTTGTTCTCGCGAGTTGATAAACGTCTCGCAATGCTTTGTTAATTTTTCGATTATTGTTGTAAGTTTCTTGAATTCGTCGTAATACATAAGCGTTATCTTAACGTTTTTTAATTGCTTTTTAATTCTTTAATTCGCTTTTATTAAGACGATAATAACGTTTTTATTGCGATTGTTCTTATCAAAGTACGCTCTTTAATACTAGTTAAACTTATTCGCGTTGTGTTTTTTCTTAATTATTTTCTTATTACACGCGATAATTATCTTAGAAAATTCTATTTATAAAATAATTACATAAAATTGTTGTTATAATGTTGTCGTCAATTCGAATTTTGTTCGCATTTATTTTTTCTTAAATTGCAAAAATGTTATTTTAAGTTTTAATTTTTGTTCTTTTTTTAATATTAAGTCGTTGCGTATGCGTAGCATTATTACTTTTATTTAACTCTTGTACATTTATCATAATTATTAATCTTTATATTAGTTTTTCGAGATACACATTAATAAGAAACATATTAATTTCGATTTATAAAACTTTCGTAAACGTTGTTTTGTAAACATTCGTAATGCGTTAAAGCGCATAATCTTGTATTAATTGCAATTTTAAAATAATTTTTTTTTAAAATTTTTAAAATTTTTAAACGTATATTATGCGACGACATTGTAAGCTATTATCGACTTCTTAATAACAATGTACTTGCGCTTATTTGTCTTTAATAAAGAGTTAAATATTGAGCTTTCTATTATTAACGCATTTTTGTGTCTAATTATTAGCTTAATTTTTATCTAACGCAAATAAGTTTTTTATCTTAGCTTTAAATTTAGTTGAACTTTCAATATTTTAATATTTAATTTAACAATTATCTTGTGCTTTGCTAGCGTTATATTGACGCTTATATCAAATCTCTTCAAAGTTTGCAAAAAATAAATTAATTTGTGCTTCTTTTTCGCGAACTTAAATTCGTAACTTCGTGTTTATTGTTCGCATTTATTGTATATTTAATTTAGCATTTTACAATTACGTTTAATTAATTTTTTATACGTTAATATATTAACGTTATTTATGAAATTTATAGCGCTAATTTATAATTTAATATTATTGCATATTTTTAACAAATTCGCATTGTAAAACAAATATAAGACTAAAAAAAAGAATTTTGCAATATATTTACGTTCGCATTGCGCTTCTTTATTGTATAGTTATTTATAATTAAAATAATACGACGTTTTTCTAAAAAATTCTTTACTTATTTGAGCAAACAAGTAGAAACTTATTTCTTTTTTATATTGTAAAGCAATTAAATATGCGACACATTATCAAATGCATTTAATATATTAAAATTAAATAAAAATATTACTTTTTTCTTTTAATTGCTTTATATTATGTAAATCTTTTTCGTAATTAATTACAACGTTATGTCGATTAAACGTTGTCTTTTGATTTTTTTTGTGTACTTAATAAAATGTTGTGCGTCTTTATAACGTAACGAAGACGCTTTAATATTATTAACTCTAGTATTTTGTCTAATGTATTTAATAACGTAATAAGTTTAAAGAATAACGACTTAAAGTAATTCTTTTTTCTCGATTTGCGCAATATTATTATAATCGTCTTTTTAAAATAAGACGATTGCATCTCTTTCTTAATGTATTTATCAAATAGAAATTTTATTTAAGATAAGACGATACGAATTAATTGTCGCAATATACGATTAATTATATTGTTAATTTTTAATATCTTGTTAAAAGTTATTTTGTGCATTACTTTTATTACTTTGCGCTTCAACATTATTTCGTTATCTTTTATAAAAATCAAATAAGAAAATTCGTTTAAGTTGTTTATTAAAATCGTAGACAAAGAAGAAAAATAAAATCGATATATTGTTTCGATTTTATTCTTCGTTGTTGTCGCGATACTTGTATTAGTTCGTAATAATAATATAGTAAATTTAATTAACGTTCTTGTCGACGCGTTTCTAATTTACTTTTTTACTTTGAAGAAATTCTTAATAATGTTTTTCGAAATTTTTATTTATTTGCGAAACTCGTTTTGTTTATGTTTCTTTAGAATTTTGCTCTTTTTATCGCATGTCTAAATGTACGTTGCTTATTCGTTAAAGATGCAACATTGTCAACGTAATCTTCTAATTTCTTTAATTACCTTTATGCACTTTGTTATTTATTCGAATTTGACTCTCTTATATAATTTTGCTCACGAAATAAAGTCTTTAATAGTTTTTTTTAAAGCATCGAATAACTTTGTTGTATACTTATTGATATTATCTCTTTTTATTAAACTGTTTAATATTAATTTAAGTAATAAATCTCTTAATATGTTGTTGAACTTTTCTAAATTTATAACTTTTTAATTTTGTTTAAAATAACGTTAAAACTTTTTTTGCATTCGAAGATTTAACATCGTTCTTATTAAAAAATAATCGAATAAGTTTTTTATTTTTTTGTTTATATTGCAATATATTAATTGGTTTGCTATCTTTCTTATAACGAACAATAAATTGATCGTAATTTAAGCGTTTTAATAATTTCTCGTTATAATTTTTTAAAAGAGAGCTAACATTGCGTCGATCGCACGCATTATATTTAACAAATTCTTCAAAAACAAATGTTACCTAAAATAAAAAAAACTCGTTCAAAAGAAATAATACAAATTAAAATCTTTTATAATAACATTTTTGTCTTACATGTGCAAAGTTAACTTTATTGTTAAAAGATTACTTTTGTTAATTATTTTGTTATAATTATTTAAGAACGAGTTGTAAACGTTATGAACGTTAATAAAATTATATTTTGTATTGTTATTGTTAAAATATAGTTGTAACGTTATTGTTTTTACATCTTTGAAATATTATGTGCTATGTTAATTATTGCTATTAATGCGTTTGTTAATGTAAAAGCATGTTTTTTCGTCGTTATTTACGAGCATAAAATTTGCGCACTTTAAGTTGTAAATTTTTATCTTAACGTAATGTCGTTATAACTTTTGTATTATTAATATATTGTAATTTTGTATCTTATTCTTCTAAAGTAATTCGATTGTTACTTTATTTCTTAATTTGTGAACGTTATATTATAATATTTTAAGCTTATTTTGTATCTTTATTAAAGTTGTTTTATGTAATTTTTAATGTTAATGTTTATTAAGTTTTGCATTTTTTGCGTAAAAGACATGTTTTATAACGATATTATTATTATCTTGTTGTTATTTTATCTTATTAGAATGAACTAACTATTTAATAATTCGTTAAAATGTCTTTTTTTAATTAATTGTTAAATTACGCTTTTTTTTGTTGTTATAAGAGTGTTTTGCATGCGATTTGTTTGCGTCAAACAATTAATTATTGTTGCTTTGCGTTTTGTTTTTTTAATATCTAATTGAACGTCGTTGCGCTTTTAAAAGTTATTAAGATAATTGTCGTTTCGTTTGCTTTCGTTGCTCTAACGACGTAATAGAACAACTTTGTTTTTGTTATCTCTTTTAATCTTAATTTTTTGCTTTATCTTTTAAAGCATTTGAAATCGAATGCTTTGTAAGCATTCTTGCAAACGTCGCATTTTTATTTTGATAAATTTAATTAATGCGAGCATTAATCGAAGCGATAATCTCGCGCATAATAAGCGCATCATTGTTCGTTCTTGCATTTGTAAATTAAGTAATTATACTTTTAACACTTTGTACATTGTTTTATTTTGTAACTTGTATTATAATATTTTATTATCTTGATATTTAATTTATAAATTATGTTAAGTTGAATTAACTTGTTTATTGTTTTCGCGCAGTTTATTTATATTATAATAAAAATATATTTTTCTTATTGGTTTTTTTTGTAAATTAAGTTATCTTATTAATTTTTAATTCTTGATACATAATTTTGCATAATCTTTTTATTGTTTTTGCTCTCTTTTTCTTTATGTTTTTAAGCATGTTTTTTATTTTAATGTTGTACATTATTATCTTTGCGCGTTTACGACGCAAAATTGTCGCAATAAATACGTTTTTAATTTAGAAATTGCTCGATTTTAGAGTTTTCTTGTTGCATTTGTTATTAATTTTAAAGATTATTATTCTTTTAAAATGTCTTATTCTTTATATGTTTTTTGCGCATTTAGTGTGTTGACGATATTTAAATTGCGCGTTAATGCAATTATTTTCGTTGCTCTTATCTTGTATATTTTTTTCGTTTTTTTCTCTCTTTTGATTTACGTTATCAACTTTATCTTTTTGATCAATTGTTACTTTAAGAGTATTTGTTTAACGTTTATTTTAATTGTTGTTTGTGCAATTAATAACGAGCTTTGTATTATGTTCGTTTATATATTTGCATTTTGTGTGTCTTTCTTAACTTTTTTTACTTTTTTTAGTTAATTTGTTGTTTTTTTCAATCTTTTTAATATAAAAATTATGTTGATTCGTTTATTTTTCGCGAAGAGTTCGTTAAATTTGCGCATAAACTTCTTAACAAAAATGCATTATTTAATTAACGTTATTATCGAAATTATTTTGAATGCGTTTTTTTTTTAGATTTATAGAGCTTTTTGATTTTTATTATTTTTGCGATAATCTTTAGTGTGATCGTTGGGTCGGGTCGGACACTTTTTTCTCAACCCGACCTACCCTCTTGGGCCTCGTAGGGTTGGGTTTCGTCGGGCCAATGCCAAGAACCCAAGCTAACTTCGTCGCGTTAGCATCCGCTTATCTTATCTTATCTTATCTTATCTTATCTTATCTTATCTTATCTTATCTTATCTTATCTTATCTTATCTTATCTTATCTTATATATGCGCTAACCCAATTGAGCTAGCGCAGGATTCATGCTAGCCCGATTAGGCTAGCACAGGGTGCACGCTAGCCACATACGATTAGCGCGTCACGTGACGTCACGTGATTGGGTGGGTCGGGTTGGACACTCGGCGCGCATTCTTCGCCCGTCCCACCCTGTTGGGCTAGGAAATTTGCCTGACCCTAGGGTCAGGGTTGGGCGGGTCAACCCGATCGGGTTGAAACCCGACCCGACGGTCACACTAATAATCTTTGTCGCGATTTGTAATAAATTGCGTTAAGACACATTAAATGCGTCTTAATTACTTGTCGACGTCGCGTCGATTACGTTTATTTGACTCTAATAATCGAAATAAATCGTAAGCGTTATTGCTAGTAAGATTTTCTCTCTCGTCTCTTCTTGTATAATGAGATAGTAGAATATCGACTTGCAAAAAAAGTACAAAACAATTTAAATAAATAATCTTGTATATAGTATTATATCTTATATTATCTTAATATATCTTAATAAATTGTTGTTTTTGAAAAAAGATTAAGTCTTTGCAAACCACAAGACTTGCAAGTTTGTCTTAAATCTTATTATATTTAATAATTAATTTTCGAATCTATATTATAAAAAAGATCTCGAGACAATTAATATTAATAAGAAGACTATATTAATTAAAGTTTGTTAAACAATTAAGCGCAAAAATATAACTTTAACTAAAATGCAAAAGATGCAAAAAACAAATGTTAATTAAATTTTATTCGAGATAATAATATTATTTTGCAAATATCTAGCTTCGACAATAAAAGCAAACAAATCGATTTTAAAAATCTTAATTGACAAAGATATCTTCTTTAATCTTACTCTATTCTTTGTTTTGCAAAATTTAAAATTGCTAAAATATTACGCAAAGAAGTTCGAGACAATTAAGACAAACTTAATTGTACGTTAAATATTAATTTCGAAAGATAAATTAATTTGCAAAAGAACAACTTCTAGATTTACAAATATCTTAATTACTAATTGTTAGAAAACTTTAATTTGCAATAATTGTTAAACAAATACTAAACAAAATAAAAAATAACGCGAACAAAACAACAATACGCTTTTAAGTTATACAAGATAATTGCAATATTATTCTTAATATTAATTTTATTGTTGTAATTAATATTTATACTCTTTTTAAAAATCTTATCGAATTTGCTAATAACTTAATTTAGATTATTAGAATTGTCGAATTGTTCCGAAAATTATTTTTAGAATAACTTTATAAAAATTAAAATAGATAAAATATACTTAAATGCGACAAAGAATATTTATTGTTATCGCAATAAGAACTTTTATAATAAAATAAGTATTAAAAAGAATTAAATTGAGATTATTTAACAATATAACGCGTAGACAAACAAGAACAACAAATTTATTACAATTAATTAGACTATTAAGATTTAAATAGAATAATAGTTAAATCTAGAAATTGAATAACGTTTGAGTTTGTAGCATAACAAGAGTATTAGTATTTTTTCTTTTAAGATAAGTATATATTACAAGATTTGTATCTAATACTCTTCTTAAATAGTAAGAGAGCATTTAATATTTGTCGATAACGTTTGCTCTTAAACAATTAAGTATAACTTAATTGTTAACTTAGTTCTTAGAGAATTATCTTTACAACTATTATAGATGTTTGTCTTGTTTACTTGCGTGTCTTTTTATCTTGTCTAGTTGCTTTATCTATCTAACTATTATTCTTTGTCTAGTATCTTAAAAGTTGTTTAAATAGACAATACAACTATATTTTTAACAATTAATTATATACTAAGAACATGTTATATTTCTATAGAGAGTATTCTTTAAATAAATAGCGTAAATAAACTAAAATATATTAAATCTCAAATATTATTAATTTAATTAACAATATAATCTAGTAAAATCTATCGAAAGATATTTAAGCAACATATTTTTGTAACACAATATTTGTTTTTATATACTTAAAGACCTTAAGATCTTTAATTATAAAACAAAAATATTAATTGTATACTAAATTGCTATTATTAATATCAATTTGTCGCAAAAATAAACTCTTAATAATCAAGATATTATTGATTATTGTTCTTTTATCTTTTATAACAAGCATTATAAAGTATAATTTTGTTTTATAAAATTTAAGAACATTAAGTTTAAATATAAACGCAAATTATAAAAAATTAATCTTAGTATAATATAAGAATATATATAAGCGTCGAATAACTTGCTCGATATAATAAACTTGTATCTACAAAATTAGTATAATAGACGTAATAAAATAGATATTCTTTATTTATCAAGTTGTTAGAATTAATATCAATTAATTGTTTAACAATTAATAGTTTAAAAAGAGAATATTTGTTAGACGTCTATATACTTTGACCAAGAAAATTAATATTTAAATTATAAGATTTGGATACTAAAATTAATATAATAAAACAAAATCTTCAAGTTTCTTTAATTCTTTTGTTTTATAAATTTTTTAAAAACTCGAAACTATTATAAATTAAAATTGTAATAAATAATTTTTATATTAAATGAAATCTAGTTTTTGCAAAGTTAATTAACTAATTTAATTAATCTTGTATAGTCTTATACAATATTATAAAATCAATTAAATATATTGAATCAACTACTTTTCTTTTAACGTTGTTTTGTTAAAAATAGAGAGCAAATATAATTTAAAAATTAAACAACTTTTTCGATTGCAACAAATAATAAAGAGTAAAAAGTATAACAAGTTGTTTGTTAACAATATTCTTTAACTTTGTAACTTTCGAGCTATTTAAAATTACAACATTAATAAGCTTTTAATATTGCAATATTAAGTTTATTATAACTTGTTATAACTTGTTATGCGTTATTAAAGTTTGTCAAAGAATTTCGATTAATTTTTAACATTTGTCGAAAAAAATATTTGTTATAAATATTTAAATTTGTTTAATAATTAATATCTTTGTAGTTTTATTTTATTTGTATTAACTTATAAAAAATTCTTACAAATTTTTAGCATTTTTAAAAACTTGTTATTATAAATAATTTTTATATAGATATAACTCAAAAAGCTTTTGTAGTTATGTTTGTATTTACAATTAATATTAAATTTGATAAAAATTTCTTTCAATTTAAAAGAATAAATAGTCAACAATAAAGATAACAATAAAAAACTTAAAAATAAAGACTCGAGAAAAAAGAATCTTGCAAACTAATAGATTATAATTGATAATAATAATAATTGCAAATCAAAAAAACAAATCAAAAAAATATTTGTTAATAAAATAATGCTTTGCGCTAATACAACAAAGATATGCAATTAATTTTTAACAAATTTATTAAAATTTAAAACTAATACAAGTATAAATATTATTAAGATTATTCTATTAATTAAGACGCTATTTTGTAATTTTATAAATCTTCTTAATATTTATTTCTTGTTACTTAGAAAAGCTGTAACTTAAAAACAATTTTATTATTATTATTAATATAAATTGTTATATGTTTTTAAATATTTTTAAAAAATCGATTCTTTAATACGTAATTATACTTTTAATTATTTTATAATTTAATTCAATAACCTTTATCTTTGTTTTTACTCTAGTATTATTTTAACTTGTTTTGCAAACTAAGATATTATTAACAAAACTTTTCAAAATAAATTGTATTAATATTAAAAATCTTTTTTTAACTCTATTGTACTAATTAATTTTGTTAAAAGAATAAAAAACAATCTATTGCGCGTAACAAACAATTACCTATTCGATATTTTTCGAATTCTTATTATCTATCGTTTTTCTATTGCTCTATATTTTACAAAATTAAAATAATATTATACAATATACGCTTTTTGCTTTTGCAGTCAATCTATAAACAATTTCGAATTTAATAACTTTTGCATTCTTTCTTTTATAAACTACTAACTCGAAATTTTTATATTTTTATATATATTTTTTTATTTAGATCGAGTTATCTTTAAGATTGTAAATATAATTAGAACAAAATTCAACAAACTTGTTTTCTCTATCTTGTATATTAGTTTATTAATTATTGATATACTTATAATTTTTTTTTAAATAATTACAATACAATTGTTTTTCAATTTATTGTTTAACAAAATTAATTTTTGTATAACATTTCTACTTCGATTTGTTTCTAGAAATTTTGATATATTGAAATCTATATAAAAAAACAATATATTGTTTTTTTCGAGTATATATTTTGTATAATACAAATAATTAACAAGTCGATAATTGCAATTTAGTTAAAGAATAGTATATAATATTCAATACATTAAGTTTATTTACATAATTTGTTAAATAAGTAGAAAAAACATATTGCGCAATTAGTTTAAATTAATCTTTCTATTTCTTCGATTTAAATAATATATATACAATTCGAACTCGACGTCTATCAATTTATCAATTTTGCTTTTTTTATTGCTATTAATTTTGATATCTATTTAAAGTTAATTAAACAAATCTCGAATAATAGTATTTTTATCTCTCTCTTAATCTATCTATTTTGTAGAGTTAACAATCTTAATTATTAATATTTTTGCGATACTTTTAATTGTATTTTCGAAATATTAACTTTTTCTTTATAAAATATCTAAATACTTTAAGAGCGTCAACTACAATTTTTCTCAACTACTTTATTTTTATTAAAGAGAATATTTGCTTTTAAATATTGCAAAAGTTACTTATTCGCTTTTATTAACTCTAATAAACGCAATTAATTTGTTTCTACTTATTATTTTTTTTAGATAAGTTGTCAAATATCGAAGATATTAAAAACAAATATAATTAAATATATTGTTTTTTAACTCTCTTAACAACTAATAGACAATTTAAATATATTTGAATTTTGTTCTTATATTAGCTTTCGCAATTGTTCTAATTGCTACTTTTCTTAACAAAACTTCTTTCTATTTTTTCTATAAATATTATTTTTAGTCGAACAATTGTTGTTAGTTTACAATATTGCTTTTGCTATAAAACACAATTATTTGTAGAAATTAATTTAATTGATACAACTATTAAAGAAAACAAATCTATTTTTCTAAAATTAAATTTGTAAGCTTTTAATTTCTCTAATAACAATACAAGATGTTCTATTATTAATAAAATAAAAGTATGAAATCATCTGCTATCGTACTTTAATTGTTGTCTATTATATATATTTTAAAGCCCTATTTATTTCTTGTTTGTTAAAGATAATCGAATATAATATATTTTAATAGACAATAGATCTAATTTATGTTAGAAATTTTTGCAATTGCTAAAATTATCTAAAAAAGATATTCTTTTTTTAGATTGTCGAAATTTTAATTTATTGTAAACAAATAATTTTAATAGAAGTTATACTATAATTTTTTTTATAACTCTTTTGTATAGTTTTTAAATTAAGTATTTCTAGTATTGCTAAAACTTTTTTTTCGATTTAATAGTTTTCTAATTACAATCGATTTTGCTTCAAAACAATCTATATTTTACTAACAATTTTCTTAACAACTTCTATATATTTGGCGACGTATCTAAAGTATTTTAAAATAAGCTTGAATTGTAAAGTTTGTATCCAAAACAAATCTATTTATTAATTTTGTTATTCTAATAATTTTGTTACTACTTTACTAAACTAGAGAAGCTATTTAAATTTAAAAAGATATTTGTTAATTTATAAATAAATTAAATACAATTGCGCTCTCTTCTTTTGTTATATTCTCTAGAATTGAAAAATTCTTGCTCAAAAAAAAATAATACAAGAAAAAGTTAAAATTTGAAAAAACAAACTAGCAAAATATATTTATAATTGCAATATTAATAATTTTAATATAACTCAAACAATATTACAATAAATTTGAAACTCTTTTTTATTATATTTATTTATTGCAAAATAATATACACTTTATAAGTTGTAATTAATCGACAAAGTTTTAATTTACTTTGTTTTTATATATTTTTTACTAATTATTTTCGATTAATTTGAACTTTTTTATTAATTAATTTTTTTAACTTAAAAGATTGCTATTGCTATATTAGCTTCTTGCTTTTTCTACTAATTATTATAATTATTTTTAATACTTTTGCTACTTTATATAGATATTATAGATATTCTATTTTTGCTAATAAAGATTTTTTTAGACAATAATTTGTATAGTATACTAAATTCTAACGTCGAAGAATCAAATTTTATAAATATTGTTATCTCTACTATTTAGCAAGCAATCTTTCTGTTAAAAAATTAAAAGTTTCAAAACAACTTTTTTATTTTTTAGTCGACAATCTTTAAGTTAGAGAATTAAAAGTTTAAAAACAAAAGCTTTACGCATTTCTTATTTAACAATACTTTATACAATAGCGACAAAAAATTAATAGAAAAACAGATTATTAAGACAAAAATATCTAATAATAGCAATTTTAAAAAATCTAATCTAGTTAATAAGAAAAAGATATCTATAACATATAGAATTAAAACAAAAATTAATAAAAAAAAAAAAAAAAACTTAACGCAAACGATAACAAGATATTTTGAATTTTTCTCTAAGTATGTTTATCTTAAAAAATAAGAAAATTATAACAAAAAAAAAGAATAACAAAAACTTGTTTAAAAAAATCAAAAAATCAAAAAGTATTTTACAAAAATAAAAAATAAAAAAAGTATAATCGATAAACTAATATACAATTTATTTTGTTTAAATCTTTTATAGATTTCAATATTAATATATTAAATGTTAAAATACTTCTATTACAATGCGAATCTATTAAAGATATGCAATAACATCAAATTGCGAGTTAGCGCTACGAATTTCGTAAACGACGTTAACATATTAATGTATAAAGAATCGATTAAACGTAATTGCAAAATGCTAAGTTAAATATACAACAAATGCGAGCAATAAATACGAAGTCACAAATTCGAGTTCGCGAAAAAGAAATATAAACTAATTTATTTTTCGCGAACTTTAAAGAGATTTAATATAAGCGTCAATATAACGCTAACAAAGCATAAGATAATTATTAAATCAAATATTAAAATATTGAAAATTCAATTGAATTTAAAGCTAAGATAAAGAGCTTATTTGCATTAAATAAAGATCAAGCTAATAATTAAACACAAGAGCGCGTCAATAATAGAAAGTTCAATATTTAACACTTCGTTAAAAACAAATAAGTGCAAGTATAATATTATTAAAAAGTCGACAATAGCTTACAATGTCGTGGCATAATATACGTCTAAAAATATCAAAAATTTAAGAAAAAAGATTATTTCGAAGTTGCAATCAATATAGAATTGCGCATTATAATGCATTACAAATATTTATAAAACAACGTTTACGAAAGTTTTACAAGTTAAGACTAACGTATCTTTTATTAATGTGTATTTCGAAAAACTAATATAAAGATCGATAATTATTATAAGATAATTATTATAAATGCATAAGAGTTAAACAAAATAATAGACGCAACAATATTGCGTATACCTAACAACTTAATGTTAAAAAAAGAACAAAAATTAAAACTTAAAATAATATTTTTGCAACTTAAAAAAAATAAATGCGAACAAAACTCAAATTGATAATGACATTGCGACAATAACTCTATATAGCTATTTTATAAATAAAACTTTCTAAGATAGTTATTGCGTATATTAAGAAAATAATTAAGAAAAAGTACAACGCAAATAAGTTCAATTAATACTAAAGAACGTATTTCGACAAAAGCGATTGCAATAAAGACGTTATTATTGTTTTAATAAAAACAAACCAAAGAATTAAAAAGCAATTAAAAGACATTAAAATAACGTTTACGCATTATAACGAACTTAAAAAATTTACAAGAACAATTAAAAAATTAACAAAGCATTGCGAGATATTTACTAACTTGTAAAAACAAATTTACAAAATATATTTCGACAATTAAATTTTACTAAAAATTATAAAAAAGATAAAATCGACATTAAATTAAATATGTATTAAAAGAATATAAAGAGCATATAATGCGATGCGACGTCGCAATATTATATTGAAACTTTATTAAAATTTAAAGTATAAAGATATAAAAGATAACAAAATTGCAAATAAAGTCGTCAACGAGACGCATAAGTAACGTCTACTTTTTGCGAATTAAATGTTAAACAAACTTGTTGTTAAAAAGACGCTTATTTAGAATAAGATTCGAAAAAAGTAACAATTAAAATAACTAAAAGACAAGAACGATACAAAGTATTACAAGCTTGTACTTAAAGTTACGCATAAATATATGCAATTATATATTAATTGTTTTAAATCGCATAATGCACTTCTAATATAATTAAAAACAAACAAAATTAACTTTAATTAATTTTTGTGCAAACAACAAATATTTGAAATTACGACAAGAACTTGCGATTGCGATTAAAGACACATAACAATTAAGCATATTCTATTAATTTGTCTTAAATAACAATAGAAAAGAACATAAATATAATAAAAGATTAATATTACAAATTTACAACAATTACTAAACGAAATCAAATTTATTGTTGCGACAATGCGCATAATTTTAATTATCGAATTATTGTGTTAATTTTAGACAACAATATTATTAGCGATGTTCGAGTTCTTCTTAAATTTATAAAGTTTTTGTTTGAAGAATTTTTTTGTATTACGAATATCATGATATAGAAGACAAAGACGTAGCATTGTTATAACAACTCGTTACGAGCAAAATAACAATTGCGAATTTTAGTCAATTATAATTAGACAAACAAATAGACTCTAGTATTGCTTATCTATTTGTAATTGATTAGATTTAAAAATCGTAAAAGTATATAATTCTCGCATAGATTCTTAGGAGTGTTGAATCAAGTATATATAAAAAAAAAACTTCTATTAAGAAAAATATTGCTAAAGAAATCGATAGCAGCAACAACTATAAGCAAATCTTTCTTAAAATCTATAATAATAAGATTTTTGTCAATTCTTGTTTCTTTAATACAAAAAAATTTAAGTATTGTAATTTTAACTACTAATTTTATAATCTTAATTAAAACAATTACGCAAAAATTTCTAAAATCTTTAATTGCGACTTTTTAAATATATATAAAGATTATATTTTTGTTTTCTATTTTAATTTTAATACTTCGAAAAACTTTCTAGACATAAAAAATTCTCTAACAACAATATATATATTGACAATAAGTTTGTTTTCTTAATTGCTTGTATTAAGTTTTCTAAAATTTTATTATATAATATTTTTTCGCAAAATTCGACTAACACAAAAAAAATATATATATTGTGTTTCTCTTAATAAAGTTGTTAAGATATATTTTGAAATTAACAATATAAACTTGAAAAATTGTGCGCTTCAAAAAAATAAGCAAAAAAATTATTATTTTTAATATTGTAAAATTTATCTTTTTTGCAATAATAAAAAGTTCGATCTCGAAATCTATCTAGTTTATCTATTCTATTATAATAAAAAGCTATCTATAAATAAAATTTACTTTAAAAAAAATAAAGATAATTAATTAAATTACAAATTAAAGTAGAAATTAAAACCAAATATTTGTTCTTAATTTACAAAAAAGTTTATGCAATCTAAGAAATTTAAGAAATTCAAAATTCAAAAATTAACAAAATATTGCTTCAAAATAAAATTTCTAAAACATTCTATTCTCTTTGCAAGAAACAACAAAAAACAAAATAAAACAACAAATAAATGCGTTTTCTCGATTATTAAACGCAATTGTTTTTACTATTAGATAGTAAAGATGCGCAATATGTATTTGCTCTAGTTGCAATAAAGACGTTTGTATTTTTTTTACTTATTGCTTTTTTAAATAGTTTGCAATTAAAAATAGTTTAACAATAAATTAATATTTGTTTTTGAATCTCTTTTTTCTTTGTAAAATACTATACTTAACTATTATATAATTGCTTGTTTTTACTTCTAGTTCGATATTAATTTTTCGAAAACTTCAATCAAATTGCAAATATCTTAAATATTCTTTTAATATCTCAATAATATTGCTATATTTAATGCTTAAATTTACGTCTAAATACTGAATACACAATATTTGTCAAGCTTCTAGCAGAATTAAATTCTAATTTATACTTTTCTTTATTTTAATTGTAAAATTAGATTTTGCTTTTAAATTCTATAACAAGATTATATTTAAGTACTTGCTTTATCTAATTAAATTAGTTTACGAAAATCAAATAAGACTTTGCGTTTAGTATTATACTAAAAATTATTTAATAGTATTTGTATCTATTAAAGAATTTAGAATTTATTCTAGAGTTTATATTATACAATTCTGACTATAAATTAGAGTTGCAAAACAACGTGCTCAAATATAATCTTCCTATAGAATCTAAGTACTAAGACAAATAGCAAAAAGCTTTATTATTTAATTTGAACTCAATTTACATTCTAGAATTATTTTAGGATTAGAAAAAACGCAGGAATTGCGCATCTAACGTAATTTAGTAACGTATATAAACTAAATCGAAACTAGATATATACAAAACTAAATTACGTAATTTAATTCTAATTTGACTTTCGCAATTCTATCTGCGCATATAACTAAATTACGTAATTTAATCTTAATTTGACTTTCGCAATTCTATCTGCGCATATAACTAAATTACGTAATTTAATCTTAATTTAACTCTAACAGTTCTATCTACACACGTAACTATATTACGTAGTTTGTAGCTTAAAATTCCAAGAGTTTACATCAAAAGTTGTATCTTAAGTCTTGTATCTTATAGTCTTTGCTAAGATTCTAGAGATTTAACTTTTATAAATTGTTTATATAACTTCTTAATTTAGTATTCGAATTTGTATCTCTACTAATCTCTTAGATATCTAGTATATAGAATGCTCAAATTTCTATCTATTAGATATTTGTTCAAGTAGAATTAAATCTGCGCAATTGAAACGCTTTTAGATATATATCTTAGCAACGTAGAATTGCTTTGACAATCTAGTAAATATAGATATACGATTCAATATTTTAACACTTTAACGTAGAGTTTTGCGCTAATCTTGCGTTATAGCAAGAACGCAGAAACGCGTTAATAGAGCTTCTAGACTCTGCTTTTTGCTTCTTAGAGTTTGGGAAACAATTCTTATATATAGTTATATAGTCGAATAAGTACAATTGGCAAAGAGTTTCGATTTTTTGCATTGTTTACTATATTTAAGTTATCGAGTTAATATTTAATAGTTATTTTTGATAGAAAATTAGACTATCTTTGTAACTTGTTTATCAAGTTCTATATATATCTTGATAAAGAAATTGAAGTAATTAATATTGAGTCAAATATAATATAATCGAGCTAGATAGTATTAACTATATATATAGTCGAGCAAGTTCTTTAGCTCTTATATAGTAACTAAGTGTTTTACTATCTATTATTTCAATAGTATAGACTTGATATAAAATTGATATAAAAAGGTGATAATTGCACTTATTATTCTAGCTAATTGTGTTAAGATTGTCTAGATTAAAATTAATTGTATTTTAGTTTAGTATAATATAAATGTTAAATATAGATATTATATTTACAATTAAGATAACTTGATTTGTATAAAAAGACAATTAAGCGCACGCAATAGAAAAACTATTTGTACTATTACAAGATTCTTGACAGTTTATATTCTACAATTCTTCTTTAATACAATAATTGTTAATTATTAATTAAGTTTGCAAATTTTGTTAAAACATAAATTAAGTTTAACCAGAGCTATAGCTATCTTAATTGTCTTAGAAATTTAAAAATTTTATATACTATTGTTTTAGAGTATAATATAAAAATAATTAATAAAGTAATTTTGCTAATTTTAATAAAGAGATTGATAAGTTATGCAAATATTTTCTCTTTAACATTTATAACTTCTTCTTCTAATTTAATATTGTTGTTAACAATTTTATTTATAACGAACAATAACACAACTAAAACAATAATTAATTTAATTTAATTATTGTTATTATTATATTTTTGTTATTAGTAAGCTTAAGACAAATGTAGAGTATAAATTAAAATATAGAAAGATTAAAAAAGTTATGCAAGTTAGAATTAAGCTAAAAGTAACGCATATTTTAATATATTTCTATATTTTAAATTTAGTAATTTATATTTCTTCAAATTTAATTCAAATCAAGTCGAACTTTGTTCGAATTCTTAGTACTATTAATTGTAACTTATTAATTTTATTTTTTTCTAATAAAACTCTTTTAAATTGCGCTCAAAACTATCAATTTATTGTAAAATTCTAGAACTCTTTATTAAATTTAAAACAATATTAATTGTATTAATATTCTCTAATATAGAATAAATTTATTATTTATTTTACAACTTAAGATATTTGCTAACTTTTTTACAAAAATCGACAAAAATATTATTTTTTACATAAATGCAAGAAAGACAACGCAAATTAAAATTGTAGTTTAAACTTTATTATAAATAGAAATATCTAAAGCGCAAACAAATCGATTTACAAATTTAACAACAATATTAGTTAAAAGATTATCCAAAGATTTAATATAACAAATATCGAGGCTTAATATATTTATCTCTTGTAATAGATTTTGCGCTTCGAAAGATTAACTTTACAATGCAACTATACTAATAAAAGATAATATAAAAAAAAATAAAAAAAAATTTATAATTAAGAATCTTAGTCTAGTCAAGTTAAGACTAATAATAAGAAAAGATAAATTGTTATTAACAAAAAATAAAATAATTGTCTATAATAGTACGAACAACTTATAACGTTTTTGATTAAATTATTATTTTTATAATATTATTAAATATATAAAAAGACTTTATCTTAAAACAAATCGATTTTAAATCTTGCTTTTCTAACTATTAGCGTCAAAAACACTAAAAATATCTTCGATAATTTTATTCTCTTTTTTTGTTAACTTGCTCTTAACAATAAATTCGAATCGAAATATATTTAAATTAAGTATTTAAAAGCGCTTCAAACAACGTAGAATTCTCGAAAATTATATTGACAAAAACAAACGTCTATATAACTATTAATTCGAGATAGTTGTAAGCAAACTTCTATTATTGTGTAACATAAAAATTATAGTATCGAAAAAAACAATATAACAAATATTAGAAAGCAAAGATAATTTAATATTAAAAAGAGAAAACAAAAAACAAAAAATTTTTAAAAAGCAAAAATTTAATTGCATCAAAAAGTATAAAGAAAACAATAATTAAAAACAAAAAGAATTTGTTAAAAAAGAAATTAAATTAAAAATGTATGTTTGTTTTACTATTGTTAATAATCTACTCTATTAATATAAAGAAAAAAGTTATACTTAAGACAATAAAAAATAAAAAACTTTGATTAAACTCAAGACGCAAATATACATAAGTCGAAAATTAATAAATATTTATAATATAGAAAATCTCGAGTTTAAATATATATTATTAACTTGAAATTCGACAATAAACTAGACTGATCGCGTCGAATCGAATTATCGAGTTCGAGTCAAATACTCGACTCGAATCTTGACGATTCGTATCAACTCGACTCAAAAATCTTGACAATTCGATTTCTAAAGTTAAAATTAACAATTTGAATTGATTTCTATATTTGAAATCGAAATTCGACTCGAAAAATCGACTCGAATTGTCAAGACTATTAGTTTGATTATATTATAGTTAATAATAGTTAATATGTTGTTAATATATAATTAATAATAGTTAATAATAACTAATTATCTAAATTATAATAAGATAATACATTATAGTAATGTATTACTATTTTTAAAAAAAAACATTAAATAGCATCTATAGAGTCTATAGAGTCTATAGAATCTAAGAAAAATTTAATTGCAGGTCTTTAAAAAAATATATAAATTCGAAAGTTAATAACAATTTTTTTTTGAAAAAATACAATTAATACAATATATATTATAACTGCGTAATTTTCGAAAATATATATTATAATATAATATTTAATTAGTATATATTGTTGTATATTAAGAGTCTAAACAAAAAAATTCTATCTATTTATTCTACATTAACTTCTACAAAAACAATCGATTTTTTAAATAATTTTTGTTTAGTCTTTTAACAAATATCTCTTCTAAAAACTTTATTATTTCGATATATTATTTGTAGCAATTAAGTTAAACTAATAAAAAAAGCAATTTCTTTCGTTGTTAACAAAGTTATATAATAACAAAAAAGATTGCATTTTAAGAGTATTTAAAAGTTGTAATAGATAATATAAAAATATTCGCATTTATTGTTAAACGCAAACTTCAAATAATAGAAAAATAACTAATATATATATTATCTTAAGTACTTATTCGATATAGACAAACAAAACTGTAAATATTAATTAAAAGACTTAAGCACAAAAATATAAATAATTTGTTTCTTTAATTGTATAAACTAGAGTTGCAAATATAAAAAAGAATATTAAAAATATTTTTGCAAAACAAACAAAATAATAAGTTATAATATTATTAAATTTAATCGAGAGTTTTTTTTTCTTTTTTTATTTATATTCGATTTAACACTTCTAAGAGTTTATGCGAGAATTATATACTTTTATAATTTTTAAATCTAATCAATTACGAAATAACCAAGTAGCATTAGCGTCTATTTGCTTGTTTAATTATATTTAACTAAAATTCGCGATCGTTATTTCGTTCGTAACAAATTGTTATAATAACGTTGCATCTTCGTCTTCTATATCGTGATATTTGTAATACAAGAAAATTCTTCAAACGAAAACTCTATAAATCTAAGAAGAATTTGAACATCGTTAATAATGTTGTTGTCTAAAACTAACACAACAACTTAATATTTAAAATTATGCGTATTGTTGCAACAACAAATTTGATCTCGTCTAGCAATTATTGTAGATTTGTAATATTAATTTTTTGTTATATTTGTGCTCTTTTCTATCGTTATCTAAAACAAATTAACAAAACATATTTAATCGTTATGCGCTTCTAATTGCAATCGCAAGTTCTTGTCGTAATCTTAAGTATTCGTTATTTGTACAAAAATTAATTAAAGTCAATTTTGTTTGTTTTTAGTTATATTAGAAATATATTATGCGATTTAAGATAGTTAATATGTAGTTGCATGTATCTATGCGTAATTTTAAATATAAGCTTGCAATACTTTGCGTCGTTCTTGTCTCTTAATTATCTTAATTATTACTTTTTTTAAGTTTTGTTTTAAATAAGTGTCTTTTTAACAACAAGTTTGTCTAATATTTAATTTGCGAGAAACAAACATTATTTGTGCGTCTTATTAATAATTTTTTTTGCAATCTTGTTATCTTTTATGTCTTTATATTTTAAAATTTAATAAAATTTCAATATAATGTTGCGACGTTGCATTGCATTATATGTTCTTTACATTCTTTTAAAACATATTTAATTTAATATTGATTTTATTTCTTTTATAATCTTTAGTAAAGTTTAATTGTCAAAATGTATTTTATAAATTTGTTCTCGCAAATTAGTGAACGTTTCGCAATGCTTTGTTAATTTTTCGATTATTCTTGTAAATCTCTTGAATTCGTCGTAATGCGTAAATGTTATCTTAACGTTTTCTAATTACTTTTCGATTCTTTGGTTCGCTTTTATTAAAATAATAATAACGTCTTTATTGCGATCGTTTTTGTCAAAGTACGTTCTTTAATATTAATTAAAATTGTTCGCGTTGTATTTTTTCTTAATTATTTTTTTATTATATGCAATAATTATTTTAGAGAATTTCATTTATAAGATAATTGTGTAAAGTTGTTGTCGCAATATTGTTGTCAATTTAAGTTTTATTCGCATTTTTTTTTAAGTTGTAAAAATGTTATTTTGAATTTTAATTTTTGTTTTCTTTTTAATATTAAGTTGTTACGTATACGTAACATCGTTGCGTTTATTGTTTTGTTTAACTTTTATACATTTATAATAGCTATTAATCTTTATATTAGTTTTTCAAAATATATATTAATAAAAGATATATTAGTCTTGACTTGTAAGACTTTTGTAAATGTTATTTTATAAACATTCGTAATATATTAAAGCGTACAACTCTATATCGATTGCAATTTCGAAATAATTTCTTTTCTTAAATTTTTAATATTTTTAGACCTATATTATTCGACGATATTGTAAACTATTATTAACTTTTTAATAACGTTGTATTTGCGCTTATTTGTTTTTAACAAAATATCAAATATTAAACTTTCTATTATTGACGTACTTTTTTGTCTAATTATTAGCTTAATTTTTATTTAATGCAAATAAGTCTTTTATCTTAGCTTTAAGTTTAATTAAATTTTCAGTATTTTAATATTTAATTTAACAATTATCTCGTGCTTTATTAGTGTTATATCGACGCTTATGTTAAATCTCTTTAAAGTTCGCGAAAAATAAATTAATTTATATCTTTTTTTTGCAAACTTAAACTCGTAACTTCGTATTTATTGCTCGCATTTATTATAGTATTTTGCAATTACGTTTAATTAATTTCTTATACGTTAATATATTAACGTTGTTTATAGAACTTGTAGCGCTAACTCGCAATTTAATATTATTGCATATCTTTAACAAATTCGCATTATAAAACAAATATAAGACTAAAAAGAGAAAAGAATTTTGCAATATATTTACGTTCGCATTGCGTTTCTTTATTGTATAATAGTGTATAATTAAGATAATACAACGTTTTTTTAAAAAATTCTTTATTTATTTAAGCAAACAAGTAAAAACTTGTCTCTTCTTTATATTGTAAAGTAATCGAATATACGATATATTATCGAACGCGTGTAATACATCAAAACTAAGTAGAAATGTTACTTTCTTTTTTTAATTGCTTTATATTATATAAATCTTTTTCGTAATTAATTGTAATGTCGTATCGATTAAACGTTGTCTTCTACTTTTTTATTTGTGTATTCGATAAAGTATTGTACGTCTTTACGACGTAACAAAGATGCTTCAATATTATTGACTTTAATATCTTATTTAATATATTTAATAACGCAATAAGTCTAAAGAATAACAATTTAAAATAGTTCTTTTTTCTCGATTTGCGCAACATTATTGTAATCGTCTTTTTAAAATAAAACAATTGCATTTCTTTTTTAATGCATTTATTAAATAGAAATTTTACTTAAAATAAGACGATGCAAATTAATTGTCGCAACGCACAATTAATTACATTGTTAATTTTTGATGTTTTATTAAAAGTTATTTTGTGCATTGCTTTTATTACTTTGCGTTTCAATATTATTTTATCGTCTTCTGTAGAGATCAAATAAAAGAATTTGTTTAAATTGTTTATTGAAATTGTAAATAAAGAAGAAAAATAAGATTAAAACATTGTTTCGATCTTGTTCTTTATTGTTGTTACGATGTTTATATTAATTCGTAATAATAATATAATAAATTTGATCAACGTTTTTGTCGTTGCATTTCTAATTTACTTTGCTATTTTAAAAAAGTTCTTAATAATGTTTTTCGAAGTTTTTATTTATTTGCGAAACTTGTCTTGTTTGTGTCTCTTTAAAATCTTGTTCTTCTTATCGCATATTCGAACGTACGTTGTTTACTCGCTAGAAATGCAATATTATTGACGTAATCTTCTAATTTCTTTAATTATCTTTGTGCACTTCGCTATTTATTCGAGTTTAATTCTTTTATATAATTTTGCTTACGAAATAAAGTCTTTAATAATTTTTTTAAAAGTATTAAGTAACTTTGTTGTATACTTATTAATGTTGTCTCTTTTTATTAAATTGTTTAATATTAATTCGAATAATAAATCTCTTAATATATTATCGAATTTTTCTAAGTTTATAGCTTTTTAATTTGATTTAAAGCGACGTTAAAACTTCTTTTGCGTTCGAAGATTTAGCATCGTTTTTATCAAAAAATAATTAAATAAGTTTTTTATTTATATGGAAATATATTAATCGATTTGCTACTTTTTTTGTAACTAATAATAAATTAATTGTAATTTAAGTGTTTTAATAATTTTTTATTATAATATTTTAAAAAAGAGTTAATATTTCGTCGATTACGCGCGTTATATTTAACAAATTCCTCGAAAACAAATGTTGTCTAAAATAGAAAAAGTTTATTTAAAAAAAAAGGCAAATTAAAATCTTTTATAATAACATTTTTGTCTTGCATGTGCAAAGTTAACTTTATCGCTAAAAGATTATTTTTATCAATTATTTTATTATAATTATTCGAAAACAAGTTGTAAACATTATAAACGTTAACAAAATTATATTTTGTAGTATTATTGTTAAGATATAGTTGTAACGTTATTGTTTTTATATTTTTAAAATATTATGTGCTATATTAGTTATTGCTATTAATATGTTTATTAACGTAAAAACATATTTTTTTGTCGTTGTTTACAAACGTAAAATTTGCGCATTTCGAATTATATATTTTCGTTTTAACATAATGTTATTACAATTTTTGTATTATTAATATATTGTAATTTTGTATCTTATTTTTTTAAAGCAATGCAATTATTATTTTATTTCTTAATTTATAAATATTATATTGTAATATTCTAAGTTTATTTTGTGTCTTTATTAAAGTTATTTTATGTAATTCTTGATATTAATATCTATTAAATTTTGCCTCTCTTGCGTAAAAGACATATTTTGTAACAATATTATTGTTATTTCGTCGTTATTTTGTTTTATTAGAGTAAACTAACTATTTAAAAATTTGTTAAAGCGTCTTTTCTTAATCAATTATTAAATTACGCTCTTTTTCGTTGTTACGAAGATGTTTTGCATGCAATTTGTCTACGTCGAACGATTAATTGTTGTCGTTTTGCATTTTGTTTTCTTTTTCGACGTCTAATTGAACGTCGTTGCACTCTTAAGAGTTACTAAAGTAATTGTCGTTTTGTTTGCTTTCGTCGTTTTAATAACGTAATATAATAACTTTGTCTTTGTTATCTCTTTTATTCTTAGTTTTTTGTTCTATCTTTTAAAACACTTAAAATCGAATACTTTATAAACATTCTTACAAACGTCGCACTTTTATTTTAATAAATTTAATTCATGCGAACATTGATCGAAGTAATAATCTCGCGCATAATAAGCGCATTGTTGCTTGTTCTTACATTTGTATATTAAGTAATTATATTTTTAACACTTTATGTATTGCTTTATTCTACAACTTATATCGTAATATTTTGTTATCTTAATATTCGACTTATAAATTACGTCAAATTAAATTATTTTATTTGTTATTTTCGCGCAATTTATTTACATTACAATAAAGACGTATTTTTTCTTGTTATTCTCTCTTGTAAACTAAGTTATTTTATTAATTTTTAATTCTTAATGCATATTTTTGCATAACTTTTTTATTGTTTTTGCTTTTTTCTTCTTTATATTTTTGAATATACTTTTTATTTTAATATTATATATTATTATCTTTGCGCGTTTACGACGTAAAATTATCACGATAAATACGTTCTTAACTTAGAAATTACTTGATTTTAAATTTTTTTTGTTGCATTTGTTATTAATTTTAAAAATTATTATCTTCTTAAAGCGTCTTATTTTCTATATGTCTTTTCGAACATTTAGTGTATTAACAATATTTAAATTGCGCATTAATGCAATTATCTTCGTTGCATTTATCTTGTGTATTCTTTTCGTTTTTTTCTTTTTCTTAATTTATATTATTAACTTTATCTTTTTAATCGATTGTCGCTCTAAGAATGCTTGTTTAACGTTTATTTTAATTGTCGTCTATGCAATTAATAACGAGCTTTATATTATGTTCGTTTATATATTTGCATCTTATGTGTTTTTCTCGATTTTTTCTATTTTTTCTAGTTAATATGTTATTTTTTTCAATCTCTTTAATATAAAAATTATGTTAATTCTTCTATTCTTCGCGAAGAGTTCGTTGAATTTGCGCGTAAACTTCTCGACAAAAATACATTACTTAATTAACGTTTTTATTAAAATTATTTTGAACGCATTGTTTTTTAGATTTATAAAGCTTCTTAATCTTTATTATTTTCGCGATAATCTTTGTCGTAATTTGTAATAAATCGCATTAAGACACATTAAAAACGTCTTAATTACTTGTCGACGTTGCGTTGATTACGTTTATTTAATTTTAACAATCGAAATAAATCGTGAGCGTTATTGTTAATAAGATTTTTTCTCTTGTCTTTTCTCGTATAATAAGATAGTATAATATCGATTTTCGTAGATTTTTTCCTTAATCGAGAGTTAGTGCAAACAATTGTTGCTAATTAAAATATATCTAGTATTTATTATTAACTACGTATTTAAGTAACGCTACTATATTAATTTTGCTTAAGTTAACTAAGCAATATATATTGTCGTTATCTCGTTGTAGCAAGTCGTCGAAACAAAAAACTATTTAAATTATTTTGCTTTATTGTTACAAAAATAAGTATAATATAAATGCATAAGATTTGACAAATTCTTTCTCTTTTGTTAACTACTAAAGAAGACGCTCTTTTCTCTCGAAAAATTTAATTATTGTTGTTATTTTTTCAATTGTAACAAAGATATAAAAGTAGATATATTAAATTTATATATTGCAATAACGTCTTAGACACAAAAATTATATATATATTCTCTTTATATTATATCGCAAAAACAACGCTCTTATTTAACAAACAAATTTAATAGTATAAAATAATATAATACTACAAATAAGAAATAAGTTTTATTTATTCTAAAATACGTTAATAATGGCGACAATCTTCTATTAAATTCTTTCGAAATCTTTGATTAACAAATTTCGAACTATTTAAATAAAAAATACTTAGAATCTTCGACAAGAGATATATTATAAGTACTTTTAGAATCAAAAAATTTACGCAAAACTTATTATAGTAAGACTAAATTTAATAAATAAAAGCAAAAATAACGCAATTGAAATTGTTAAATACTAATCTAAATTTATTACAATTGAAGAACAATTAATAACAACAAAATTAACTTAACAATAAATTAAAAAGTTTAACAATAATCTTGAAAATACTCTCTTCAACTAATAAATAAGAGTTAAAAAAAATGTTATATTTTATTTAAGATTAAAATACAAAAATGAATTTTTATTAATACTTTTTGTAACTTTAAAATTGCGTTTATCAAAATTAAACTTTAGTTAATTGCTTTATTAATATACAATTTAAATCGAAAAATTATATAAAAATTTAATGCAACAAATATTTAAGCTTAATATATTTGTCTTTTGTAATAAATTTTATATTTTAAAAAATTAACTCTACAATGCAACTACACTAATAAGAGAGAAAAAAAACAAGAATAATCTAATAATTAAAAATCTTAATCTTGTCAAACTAGAACAAATAACAATAGAAAATATATTATTATTAACAAACAACAAAGTAATTATCTATAATAGTATAAACAATTCAAGATAGTTTAAATTAAATTGTTATTTTTATAGCGTTATTAAATATATCGAAAATCTTTGTCTAAAAACATATTGATTCTAAATTTTGTTTTCTCTTTTTTCGAATTTAAATAAAACGTTATCTTTTAATTTAATCTCTTCTTTAGCAAATATTAAAAACAATATGTTTGTATCGAATTTCTATAAGAATTTATTAAAACTTTTGAAACAAAAACAAATCTTAATTACAAATAATTTATTTTCTCTTTCTTTATGCTAGATAAAGAATGATAGCTAGACAAACAAAGCAACTAGACAAGATAAAAAGACACGCAAGTAAACAAGACAAACATCTATAATAATTAGCGTATTCGTTGAGTCGAATTTCAATTCGATCGGGTTAAATCGCTCAATTTTAACCCTAGGGTTAGACAAATTTCCTAGTTTAACAGGGTGAAGCGAGCGAAGAATGCGAGTCGAGTGTTCAACTCGACCCATTCGATCACGTGACGTCACGTGACGCGCTAATCATATGTAATTAGCGTAGATCCTACGCTAGCCCAATCGAGTTAGTGCATAGATAAGATAAGATAAGATAAGCGAATGCTAACGCGACAAAGTTAACTTGAGTTTTTGGCATTAACTTGACGAAACTCGATTCTAAGATCGAATTCGCGCCTTAACCCTGGCCCAACCCTACGAGGACCAAGAGATTAAGTTGGATTAAGAAAAAAGTGTTCGACTCGATTCAACGATTACACTAATAATAATTGTAAGAATAATTCTTCGAGAACTAGATTAACAATTAAGTTATACTTAATTATTTAAGAGCAAATGTTATTAACAAATGTTAAACGTTCTCTTGTTATTTAACAAGAGTATTAAACACAAATCTTGTAACACATATTCTTCTTAAAAGAAAAAACATTGACATTCTTGTTATATTGCAAAATCAAACATTATTTAACTTCTAAATTCAATTATTATTCTATTTAGATCTTAATAGTCTAATTAATTGTAATAAATTCGTCGTTCTTGTTCGTTTGCACATTATGTTACTAAATAATCTTAAATTAATTCTTTTTGATGTTTAGTTTGTCGTAAAACTTCTCATCGTATTGACAATAAACGCTTTTTCTTATATTTAAATATATCTTGTTTAGCTTAATTTTTGCAAAGTTGTTTTAAAAACTATTTTCGAATAATTTGACAATCTTAACAATCTAAGTTGACTTGTTAGCGAATTCGACAATATTTTTAAAAAGAATATAGATATCAATTACAACAATAAGATTGACATTAAGAATAACGTTACAACTATCTTGTATAACTTGAAAGCGCATTGTTATTTTGTTCGAATTATTTGTTATCTTGTTTAGCATTTATTTAACAACTATCGCAAATCGAATTATTTAGTAATTAATAACTAAGAAATTTGTAAATTTAGAAGTTATTCTTTTGCAAATTAATTTATCTTTCGAAATTAATATTTAACGTACAATTAAGTTTATTTTGATTGTCTTAAGTTTCTTTGCGTAACGTTTTAGCAACTTTAAATCTTGCAAAACAAAGAATAAAGCAAAATTAAAAAATTAATTAATTAAGATTTTTAAAGTTGATTTGCTTGTTTTTATTGTCGAAATTAGACGTTCGCAAGATAATATTATTGTCTCGAATAAAATTTAATCGACATTTGTTTTTTGCGTCTTTTGCGCTTTAATTAAAGTTACGTTTTGACGATTAATTGCTTAACAAATTTCGATTAACATAGTTTTCTTATTAATATTAATTATCTTAAGATCTTTTTTGTAATATAAATTCGAAAATTGATTATTAAATATAATGAAATTTAAAATAGATTTGCAAGTCTTGTAATTTGCAAAGACTTAATCTTTCTTTAAAGATAACAACTTGTTAAAGTGTATCAATATATTGTAAAATATAATATTATATACAAGATTGCTTATTTTGATTGTTTTGTACTTCTTTTGCGAATCGGTAATTTAAGTAAATTAGACGTCAATATTATCTTGCAAGATATATCTTTTTTTGAAAATATTAATAATACTTATAAACACAAAGATAGACTTTAGAGATTCGCATAATATATAAATATTGTTGTTTTTATTAAAAGTTGCAAGTTATAAAACGAAGCAATCTTGTATTATAATGTTAACGCAAACGATACAACTTACATCGTAATCAATAAGATATATATAATTTGTCAAATAAATAAAATAATTGTCGATTTTTATCTTTTCTTTAAATTAAAATAAAGCAATATTGTTTTCGATTGTCTTCGCACTTAAGATCTTAAAATTAAAAATTAAATAAACAAAAAATACGTTATTGTTTTTGCGAAGCATAAATATAATAAAATAGCTATTAAGTATAAACATTTCGCGAATAAGTTGTTTAATATCTATTATAATATGCTTTTAAAAAGAATTGTTCTTGAACTTAATATTTATTTAATTTAGTTTGTTGTCGTTTGATGCAATCTAATTATTATTATCTTGTTAATTTAGCATTTTCGCGAGATTGTTTCTAATTATCTAATTTACAACTTTGCGTTCGCGAGCTTTTGCGACATTTTAACTAAGATAAGAGTTTTTATTCTTCTTGTTAAAAATTATATTAATTGCTTGTTAAACAACAACAATAAATAAACAATCTTGTAATGCGACAATATTAATAAAGATATTATTGTTAATAATATAAAAATAATAGTTAACAATAATAAGCAAGAATACCTGTTAACAAAATTAAAAATAATAAACTTTAATAATGTTGTTAATATTAATATTAATTATACTAGTGTTCTAATAAATTGCGTTTTGTAACTAAAACTTGTAAAGCGTTTGCTATAAATAAATAGTAAATTATAATTATTTAATGTTACGTCTAAATAAGTAATTTATTATTATTAATCTTTGAACGTTAACAACAATAATATTAAGATAATGTTTTAACGTTGTTGTCTTTCTTGCTATTTGTAATAATCTTAATCTTAGACGATTTGTCTCTTTGCTTAGATATAAATGCGTTTTTTGTTGTCTTAGATAATTAATTGCACTTCTTTAACAATAATACGAGAACAATAATATTTACTAGAGATGTCGAAACAATTATTTCAAATACTATAATAATTGTTTCAAAACTTCTTATAATAAAAGAAATAAACATTTTGTATTTTGTTTTGTAATTGTTAACAAAATTCGTAAAATTATTTAGCAAATTCTTGTTATATTATTGATTTTACTTAATATTATAGTTTTTTTATCGAATAAGATACTTCGAGATGAAATAATTTTGCTTATATTGACAAATATAATATTCGATAAGAATTTTAATTTTGTAAAAATATTATTTAACATTTAATTTGACAACAATTTTCGAATAATTTAACTTTAAATAATTGTACAAATCTTTATTATTTAACGTTAACTTAAAAAAAGCAATAAATATAATTAAATAAATCTTTTAATTTGTCGAGAAATTTAATTTGTACATTAAATTATTTTTTCGTTCAAGAATCTTAAAAGACTTAATATATTAAATTGACAACTTAAACAATTTAACAAACAACAAGAAGTAAATCTTATAAAGACGAAGATACATTATATTGCTTATTAAAAACTTAATAGATTTGTAATATCTATTATCTATTATTTTGATTATTATGTTAATTTACGCAATTGTCGCTTTTGTTTCGAAGACGTTAATGATCTTCTTTTGCAATTAATTTGTTTAAAAATTGTTAAATCTAAGAAGAAACAAGAGATTATATATTTTAAAGCTTATAATTGTCTTATTTGATAACAATTTAATAAAGATATTGAGCAAATTATTAAAACAAACGCGAAGTGCAAGCAAAAAGAACACTCAATTTAAATCAAAATTGTTAATCGCTATATATCGCAAAACTATCTTAATTGTTTAATTTATTCGTTTACTTTGTTTGTTTATTTGTAAATAATATGTTGTTAAAATTAGAAACTAAATTTTTAGTTTTTAAAATATAATTGTTCAATATTTAGATATAAACTTGCGATTTTTGTTGTACACAAACGTTCTTAAGACTTTTTAATTAACAAGATTGTTTAAAAGAATACTTGCTTATTTTGTTACAATATAAATTTTTTTGTCGCTTAAAACAATTACTTTCTTGAAAAATTTGCAAGTTGTTATTAAGACAATATCGAAGTTGTAATATAATAATAGTTTTAAAACAAAATTAATGCACACAATATAAAAAGATATAAAAGAACGTAAAATTGAGCTAAAATTTTTATACAATTGATGTTGCTTAATTTGATAAAAATTACACTCTTAATAATAAGCAATGTATTAATGCAACTAAGAAACAAGTTTGCGAAGATAAAAGTTAACAACTATTATCTTGTAAATGCAAGTAAAATTAGCATAATTATTTATGTTGTGCGTCTAATAAAAGATTTTCGCTTTAAACTTTTTAAGCAAATATAGTTTTTTGCAATTTGCATAATTTATAAAGTAGAATAAGTTATCTTTTTCAAAAAATTAAATATTAAAAGACATAAATAACTTTCGAATTGTTATTAGAATTTCTATTTACTTAATAAATAACTTTCGAATTGTTATTAGAATTTCTATTTACTTAATAAATTTAACGTATATTTCAAGAAGTCTTTTCTTAAAAATTTTACTTATTTGAACAAGACATAAGTAAAATAAGATTGTTTTGTTAATTGTATTTTGATTAATTAAATTTAATTTCTATTTAAAAGTTTGTTGCATTAACTTAGTTATAATCTTTACATTTATTGCAAAGTTGTCTATTTTATCTAAGATTAATAACTTGTTCTTGTTATATTTATTTTCAAATGCGAAAAGTTTAAATAATGTATTCGAAATTGTATGTAATCTTTCTACACGATAATATACGTTTAGTAAAAACTATAAAAGATATTGCGAGACACACACAAGATAAAGATTAAGTTTGTTAATTAATAAGAAAAACAACGTAATTTGTTTAACAATGTTTGTTGTAATCAAATAATTGATATAAATTATAATAAGTCTTTTAATTGCTTTTACTAAATATTTGATCTTTTGTATTATTTATACGAGACAAGTTACTTTTATTTTAATTAATTAATAATTTATCTTAACGAAGTATAGAATCTTAAACAAAAATAAAACATATTAAATATTGTCTTATCTAAAGTTGTTGTTAATCGAATTATTTTTAACATAATATATTTTAATATTAAATTCGAATTTCTTAAAGAGGTTTAAGTTTATATACAATTGACAATTGTTGTCAAAATAAATTAACAAGTTCGAAGCTATTAAGAATCGCTATAATTAATAAAAGAATTAAAGAAAAATAGACAAATGTTTAATACATATATTTCTTGAATACATCTTTCGCTTTTGTTTGTCAATAATAAAGAATCTTTTTAAAAGACGAGTCTTTTCTTGCTATAAGACGTTAGCTTACTAAGCGTATTAAACGATTTTATCTTTTTAATAATTGACGAAATCAAAATAAATTTTAAGCGTTTTCAAATTTCTAAGAAATTTGATTGTTTTAATAACGACGATACGCTTCTTAATAATAAATAAGTCAAAAACGTTTATTTTTTGTTCTAACAAGATAATGCTAAAATAATTAAGATAATATTTTCTGAAACTAAGCATAACAATTAGCAAGACTAATTTGTCGAACAACTAAGTAAAATAAGCTAAATATATGTCGAACAATTAAGAGAAGACGACAATATTGTTAATGTAAATACAATAAAAGTTTCTAAATTAACGAAGTTCTTTATTTATTATTCGTTGAACGTAGACGAACGAATTTTTGAATTTTATAATAGCGACATTAAGTTGTTTTTTGTTTTGATAAATAATAAAGAAAAACTTATATTTATCTTTAAACGCAATCAAGAATCGCAAGAAAAAAGTTAATTTATTTATTAAATTTATATGCTTACAATTACAAATTTAAATTATAATGTTCGTCTAAATAGATATCAAATATTTATTCGTAACAAGTAGTCTATTTAGTTTGCGAATATTAATTATTACTCAATACTTTCGAGTTTCGTCTAACAAGATTTGTCAAATTACAAAGATAAAAAATTGAAATAACAAAAATTTAATCGATTATATTATCTTGTTTTGAGCATACAATTTGTCGAATTCTTTATCAACTATTTTGCGATCGCGTTCTTTTAAGAAATAAATCTTGTATTTTATTTTCGACGCTAATATAGAATTTTAATCGATATTTAATAAGATCGATATTTAATTTTTCTTAACAAGATTAACAATTTTGTTAGTATTTTCTTACAAGCCATGCAATTGTTTAACAAGACGTTAAAGCGCAATAATTTCGTTTAAATTGTTGTAAACATAAACATTATTAATTAGATTTGTCTAACAATTATTATTAAACATATTAATCTTAATATTTTCTTTAATTGCTAAGTTCTTTTTTTTAAAGCTAATCTAATAACAATTTTGCTTCTTAAACTCTAGTAAATGTCTTAATGTTGCGTATTGCGAAATACGAAGAAACACAAGACAATTGTTACGAATATATACAAAAGATATTTTCTATTTGCGATATAAGAGTAAACGTTAAACAAAATTAATTCAAAGAAATAATTTCTATTAAACAAGATTTTGTTTCGTACTATTATCGAAATTTCGAGAACAAAATAAGTAATAATTATAAGACTTTTTTCGGTCTTAACAACTTATTTTATTCGAATGTTGTTTTTTAATTTTATCTTTAATTTTGTTTTCAAATTTCGACAATTCTTAATAATTAGTTTTAGTCTATTTGCGTCAACAATTATATATTTGAGATCAATAATATTTATTTTAAGCAACAACTTTGTTTTTAGATTTTTTATAATATAAACTTTTCGATAGAAGTAAGCGACAACTATCTTATTGTTTATTCTATTTTAAAAATACATTAAAAGTCAAAGATAATCGTTAATTAAATATTTGTCGTTCTTAATATTGCGCATAAATACGACAACGCTAAATTGTCTTGTAAGATGCTTTAATCTTAAGTTATTAAAAAGTTATTATTAATTATTAATATAATGCATTCGTTATTAACGCAAACAATATACAAAATATCTTTTTATAAAAATATTGTTTAATATGTCGCATAATGTTAATATCAAAAAGTTAATTTATTTAACGCAATAATAAAGTGTCTAACTTAATTAACTCTAAGTTCGTAAGATTTATCTTAATAAAAACAAAATTAACATAAAATATCTTAGTAAAGTTTTAACAACATATCTTGTTATGTTTGTCTTCAATATATTGAAAAAGCTTGTTTCTTAATAAAAAAATCAAGACACAACTTTTGCATTTAAAGAATTAAGAAAGAAATATTAATGTTAACTTAATATGCATTGCATTTGTTTAATAAGTCGCTTTCTATAATAAATCGATTATGTAAATAATTGTTAATGCTTTCTTCTTAATATAATATATTTCTTTCGATTAATTGTTAGTAACATAATATGTTGTTGTATTTGCACAAGAATTGTTGTAATAATTTATAAGATCTTCGACAAACATAAAGTAATAGACAAATTCTATAGATTTCGTAAAATTTGCATAATATATTGTTACAACAAAAACTTAATAAATTGTTATTTGCTTATAGTTGTTCTAATAATTATTGCGATAATCTTTGCAATATTTATTTTAATAGTTGTTTCAATCTTGTTGTGCGTTATTTTGTTTATCTCTTGTTTTTTAATTTTAATAATAAGAGTTTTTGTTCTAATTATTTGCGAAAGAATTTGTTATTATTGTAATTGCAAGTCTTGCGAGAGACTTCAATATCTAAAATTGTGTCGACGTCTATTATATTAATTAACGAAATTATTTGTTAAAATTTTGCAAATTCTGCATAAACTATTTAAGATATTCGTAATTTGCGAATTATTATTAAGAGAAATATATATAATTAAATTGCTTGTAAAAGAATATGCGAGAAAGATAAATTAAACAAGACACACATAATGTAAATTGACAAACAATTTGTTCCTTTAATTAATTATTTAATTAATTTGAATTTTGCTAATTAAAGTAATAAGCAAAATTGTTTTTTATATCTTGCACTTTGCGTCGAGTTTCTTAATAAAGTTCTAAAATAATATGTAAGCGATAAGTATGCTAATAATAAAACGCAATTTCATCTCGAACTAATTTTATGCTCAAATCAATTATTTTTGAATTTCTTCGATGTTCGTCGATTACGTATAAAGAATAATGTTTTGCAAATATTTTGTAATTTCTCGTTCGTCTTTAACATCTTTAATAATAAAGATCTTTGACATTAACTTGTTAAGCGTCTTATTAATTCTTATTTTAAAGTAATTTTGCAATTTATCGATAAAGTTCAAAAGAAACAAACTTCGAAACGTTCGATATTTAAAGTCGTTTATCTTTTTAAGATATTACGTTATAATAGAGTTACAAAAACAAAGAAAGAAATTATTAACAATTTTGTCAACAACATATACGTAATGATTTACATGTTTGACAAAGATAAAAACTTCTCTATATATTGTTTTCTTATAAACGAAAATAATATTGTTTAACTTATAATTGTCTAAAGCGTCTAAATAAAAGAAGTCTAGATTAGACGTCTTAAATTAACTAGAAAACACATCTATATCTTTCTATAAAAACTTATCAAAATGTCTAGAAACGCGACGAAAACTAATTGATTTATTTCGAGACAAATAATCTTCTTTACGCAACATAGTTCGCAACTAATTTAGATTGAAAATTGCAAAAGATAAAGTTTGCTCAAAAGTCGCGAAGTTGAATTGCAAGATCAAAGTTTGCTCAAAGATTACAAAGTTAAATTGCGAAAACAAAGTCTATTCAAAAGCTATTAAATTGACTTGAGCATTAAGAGATTATCGAACAAACTTTTGTTATTGTTGCAAGTCTATATTATCAAACGTAGTTGTACTCGACTAAATTAACAAAAAATAATTAGATTAAACATTCGATTGTAAGATATTAGATTTGACATCTTGTTATTAATTGTACTAAGCATATTGCTTAACGTTAAATAAGTTGAATAACTATAAATTGTACGACTACGCGACAAGATAAAATTAATCAAATTGTTGTCGATTACTTTGCAAAGAATTGTTAGAGCGTAAATCTATTATTCTAAATCTATTGTTTATTTTGAAATTTGTCTAATTAATTTTAAATCGACAACGACAATTTATACTATCTTTCTTAAGAGAGAAAGCTTGCTCTCGACAATACAAATTGTTAACATTTACTAATATGTTTTTGCGCGATTTATTGTCGTCTAATTTGTTAGTCTTGTTGTTTCTTAATTTATCGAAAGAGTTAATTATTGATTGTTTAGCTAAGAACGCAAATAAGATAAAAGATGCGAATAAAAAGACGAAATTCGAGATGTTTAAAGACGCAAATATATTTTGTTAAACAACAAGAACTTTGTCGACATGCTTTAAGATAACAATTAAATTAAAAGATTCTAAATCTAGAATATTATTAAAATAGATATTTAAATTCTTTTGTTTAGATTGTTTGTTTTAATGTTTAAATAGTTGTTTTGCTAACAACTTTAATAATGTTTTCGAAATAATGTCGTCTAATAAAGAAGACAATAATGTCTTTAAAATAACGACGTTAATTGCAATAAATTGTAATGTCTTCGAAATCTAATAATTAAGAACAATAATTAATAATGTTTTTGTCGAAGACTTGTTGTAAGCTATAATAGATAATAATTTTTTTGTCGAAACTTCGTTGTTAATCGTATTAAATAAAGTTGTCTATTGCGTTCTTTCGAACTTATTAATTGCTTATTTAAGTAAAATCTTGTCGATTACTTATTCGATTAATCAAATTTGCTTGTTTTTATTAGATTAAGCAAATTAAGTAAAACAACAAGTTTTGTTTATTAATTTAAGTAAAGATAAACGAGACAAAAGTTTAAAGAACTTCTTGACTCTTAATTTAATTGACTCACTAATATAAGTAATATACTAATGTTCAATAATGCAAAACTGCAAATTTGATAAGTAAAAGCGAAAAGAGCGAAATTAGTTAATTTAACTAAGAAAGATATCTTAACACAGTTAGATAAATATTTGCGAAAAACAAACTTGTTAACTCTAATGCAATAACTTAGTGTCTAATAATTGCGAAAGATAAACAAATGCTAACTTTAATACAATAATTTAGTGTTTAACGATTGCTAAAGACAAGTAAACGCTAATTCTAATACAATAATCTAATGTCTAATAATTGCGAAACGCAAACGAATGTCGACTCTAATATAATAACTTAGTGTCTAGTAATAAATGCGAGACTAAATAAGAAAATTGACGATTAATGTTGTTCGTCTAAATTAGACGAACGATTGACTCGAATCGTATATTAAAGTTATTATTTGCTAGACAAAGAATAATAACTAGACAAACAAATCAACTAGGCAAGATAAAAAGACACGCAAGTAAACAAGACAAACATCTATAATAATTTATTGTAAAGATAATTCTTCAAGAACTAAGTTAACAATCAAGTTATACTTGATTGTTTAAGAGTAGACGTTATTGATAGACGTCAAACGCTCTCTTATTATTTGACAAGAACATTAGACACAAATCTCGTAACACTTTAAAATTAGTATTGACTAAAACTTTGTTTCTTAATTTAATCTTTTCTTTTAACAATAAACGTTCTATAACAAATTTCGAAAACAATATATTTATATTAAGTTTTAACAAGAGTTAATTAAAGCGCTCTAAACAAAAATAGATATTAGCTATAAATATTTTTTTTTCTCTTTTTTTAAAATTAATATAAACTAAAATATTGTCTCTTATTTTGATTTCTCCTTTTAATAATAAATATTTAATAACAAAATTCGATTACAATATATTTTTGTATCGAATTTCGACAAAAATCTATTAAAAAGTTGCAAACCAAAACAAATATTAAAAATAAAAATTCTATTTTCTCTTTTTTTTGAATTAATATTAAACAAAATATTGTTTTTTAGTTTAATTTCTTCTTTTAACAATAAACTTTTAATAACAAATTTCGAGAACAATATATCTATATCGAGTTTTAGCAAAAATTTAAAAAAAAATGTTACAAAAAGATATAGATATTAGTTACAAAACATATTATATTAAGCACTCAAGATTTAATTTTTTAGCGAACGCAAATATTAAGTAAAAAATAATATTAACTTCGAAGATAGTATTAAAAATATAGCAAATCCTAAGAAGACAAACAAAATTAATAAAAATAAAATCGATAATTTCGAACTTAATAAGAATAACACTAATATTACAACAATTAAGTTTAAATAAATATCTTTAATTTTTATTTAAATTGCAATCTAATATAATATCTAGATTTGTAGAACTTTAGAACTTCTCTCTATATAAACAAAAAAAGCTAAAATATTAAATTATAAACTATCGAATTTTTAGACATTCTATCAAAAATAATAACAAAAAGATTTAAATTAATATGTTAAATCTTAGGTCAAAGCTAAAACGTTATTAATTAATAGTATAAATCTATATAATAATATAGAAACAAAAAAAGTATAAAAATAATCAACTAATTGACGATATAAATTTAGAAAAAGTACATACTACTAATTGCAAGCTCGAATTAAGCTTAAGATAATTTAAAATAACTTAGACTTTGTTTTTAGACAATCGAGACAATCTTTGTTTTGTAATTTTCAATATAATAGAAATATATGCGAAATAATATTTGACAAGATTGCAATAATAATATTAGCAATATCGAATAATATTACGTTTTATTTAGTAATAGATATTTGCAATTATTGAGCGCCAAATATTTTTCGCAAAAAAAAATATCTTTTTTCTTATTTGTGCATCGAAATTAATAATATTAATAAGCTACAAGCAAAACTTAATTTACTTCTATTAATTATTTCTACAAAATTAATATTACAATTTTTTTTTGTTATATTTGATTTAACATCTCTAAGAATCTATGCGAGAACTATATACTTTTACGATTTTTAAATTTAGTCAATTACGAATAGACAAGCAACACTAGCGTCTATTTGTCTAATTATAATTGACTAAAATTCGCGATTATTATTTTGTTTATAATAAGTTGTTATAACGACGTTGCGTCTTCGTCTTCTATATCATAATATTTGTAATACAAGAAAATTCTTTAAACGAGAACTTTATAAATTTAAGAAAAGCTCAAATATTGTTAATAATGTTGTTGTTTAAAATTGACGCAATAATTTAATAATTAAAATTATGCGCATTGTTGCAACGACAAATCTAGTCTTATCTAGCAATTGTCGTAAATTTGTAATATTAATTTCTTATTATATTTTTGCTTTTTTTTGTCGTTATTTAAGACAAATTGATAAAATATATTTAATCGTTATGCGTTTCTAATTGCAATCCCAAGTTCTTATTATAATCTTAAATATTAGTCGTTTGCACAAAAATTAATTAAAGTTAATTTTGTCTATTTTTAATTGTATCAAAAGTGTATTATGCGATTTAAAATAATTAATATGTAATTATATATATTTATGCGTAATTCTAAATGCGAGCTTATAATACTTTGCGTCGTTTTTGTCTTTTAATTATCTTAATCGTTACTTTTTTCGAATCTTATTCTAAATAAACGTCTTTTTGACGACAAGCTTGTTTAATATTTGATTTGCGAGAGTTAAACGTTATTTGTGCGTCTTATTAGCGATTTCGTTTGCAATCTTGTTGTCTTTTATGTTTTTATGCTTTAAAATTTAATAAAGTTTTAATATAATGTTGCGATGTCGCATCGCATTATATGTTTTTTGCGTTTTTTTAAAATGTATTTAATTTAACGTTAATCTTATTTTTCTTATAACTTTTAGTAAAACTTAATTGTCGAAATATATCTTGTAAACTTGTTTTCGCAAGTTAATAAACATCTTGGAATGCTTTGTTAATTTTTCGATTATCTTTATAAATTTCTTAAGTTTGTCGTAATGCGTAAGCGTTATCTTGACGTTTTTTAATTATTTCTCGATTTTCTAGTTCGCTTCTATTAAGACGACGATAACGTCTTTATTGCAATCGCTTTTATCGAAGTACGTTCTCTAATATTAATTAAACTTGTTTGCGTTGTACTTTTTCTTAATTATTCTTTTGCTATATGCGATAATTATCTTAAAGAATTTTATTTATGAAGCAATTATATAAAGTTATTGTTATAATATCGTTGTTAATTTGAGTTTTGTTCGCATTTATTTTCTTTTAAGTTGCAAAAATATTATTTTAAGTTTTAAGTTTTGTTCTTTTTTTAACATTAAGTTGTTACGTATGCGCAATATTATTGCGTCTATTATTTTGTTTAATTCTTATACATTTATAATAACTATTAATTTTTATATTAACTTTTCGAAATGCACATTAATAAAAGATACGTTAATTTCGATTTATAAAACTTTTGTAAATGTTGTTTTATAAATATTTGTAATACGTCGAAACGCGTGACTCTATATTGATCGCAATTTTGGAATAATTTTTTTTTTAAATTTTTAATAATTTTAGACGTATATTATGCGACAACATCGTAAATTATTATTAATTTTTTATTAATAATGTACTTACGTTTACTTGTCTTTAACAAAGTGTTAAATATTGAACTTTTTATTATTAACGCACTTTTGTGTTTAATTATCAATTTGATTTCTATTTGACGCAAGTAAACTCTTTATTTTAGCTTTAAATTTAATTTAATTTTTAATATTTTAATATTTGATTTAACAATTATCTTGTGTTTTGTTAGCATTATATTGACGCTTATATCGAATCTCTTTAAAGTTCGCGAAAAATAAATTAATTTGTATTTTTTTCGCGAATTTGAATTCGTAACTTCGTACTTATTGTTCGCATTTATTATATATTTAATTTAGCATTTTGTAATTACGTTTAATCGATTTTTTATACGTTAATATGTTAACGTTGTTTACGAAATTTATAGCGCTAACTCGAAATTTGATGTTATTGCACATTTTTAACAAATTCGCATTATAAAACAAATATAAAACTAAAAAGAGAGAAAAATTCTACAATATATTTACGTTCGCATTGCGCTTCTTTATTGTATAACTATTTATAATTAAAATAATACAACGTTTTTTTAAAAAATTCTTTATTTATTTAAGCAAACGAATAGAAATTTGTCTCTTCTTTATATTATGAAACAATTAAATGTGCGACACATTATCGAATGCGTTTAATATATCGAAATTAAGTAAAAATGTTACTCTCTTCTTTTGATCGCTTTATATTATGTAAACTTTTTTCGTAATTAATTGCAACGTCGTGTTAATTAAACATTGTCTTTTAGTTTTTATTTGTATATTTAATAAAATATCGTGCGTCTTTACGACGTAGCGAAGACATTTTAATATTATTAACTCTAATATTTTGTTTAATGTATTTAATAACGCAATAAGTCTAAAAAATAACAATTTAAAGTAATTTTTTTTCTTTAATTTGCGCAACATTATTGTAATTGTCTTTTTAAAATAAAACGATTGCATTTCTTTCTTAATGTATCTATTAAATAAAAAGTTTATTTAAGATAAATTAATACGAATTAATTGTTACAATGTACAATTAATTACATTATTAATTTCTAGTATCTTGTTAAAAATTGTCTTGTACATTGTTTTTATTACTTTGCGCTTCGATATTGTTTCGTTATCTTCTATAGAAATCAAATAAAAAATTTCGTTCAAATTGTTTATTAAAATCGTAAATAAAAAACAAAAATAAGATTAAAACATTATTTTAATTTTGTTCTTCGTTATTATCGCAATATTCGTATTAATTCGTAATAATAATATAATAAACTTAATTAACGTTCTTGTTGTTGCATTTCTAGTTTACTTTATTATTTCGAAAAAATCTTTAATAATGTTTTTTAAAGTTTTTATTTGTTTGCGAAACTTGTCTTGTTTGTGTTTCTTTAAAATTTTGCTCTTTTTATCGCATACTTAAATATATGTTGTTTATTCGCTAGAGATGCGATATTGTCAACTTAGTTTTTTGGTTTTTTTAATTATTTTTGTACACTTTGCTATTTATTTAAATTTGACTTTCTTATAAAATCTTGCTTACGAAATAAGGTTTTCGATAATTTTTTTTAAAGCATCGAACAACTTTGTTGTATACTTATTAATGTCGTCTCTTTTTATTAAGTCGTTTATAATTAATTCAAATAATAGGTTTCTTAATATGTCGTTAAACTTTTTTAAATTTATAGCTTTTCAATTTTGTTTAAAACGACGTTAAGACTTTTCTTGCGCTTAAAAATTTAACATTATTTTTATTAAAAAATAATCGAATAAATTTTTTATTTTTTCGTTTATATTATAATATATTAATCGATTTGTTATTTTATTTATAATAAACGATAAATCAATTGTAATTTAAACGTCTTAATAATTTTTTATTATAATTTTTCGAAAAAGAGTTAGCATTACGTCAATCGCACACATTATATTTAACAAATTCTTCAAAAACAAATATTGTTTAAAATAGAAGAAACTTGCTTAAAAGAAATAATTCAAATTAAAATCTTTTATAATAACATTTTTGTCTTGCATGCGTAAAGTAAACTTTATAATTAAAAAACTATTTTTGTCAATTATTTTGTTATAATTATTCGAGAACGAGTTGTAAACGTTATAAACGTTAACAAAATTATATTTTATATTATTATTATTAAAACATAATTGTAACGTTATTGTTTTTACATTTTTAAAATGTTATATATTGTGTTAACTATTACTATTAATGCGTTTATTAACGTAGAAATATATTTTTTCGTTATTATTTACGAACGTAAAGCTTGCGCGTCTTAAATTGTATATTTTCGCTTTAGCGTAATATTGTTACGACTCTTGTATTATTAATATGTTGTAATTTTGTATTTTATTTTTCTAAAGCAATGCGATTATTATTTTATTTTTCGATTTATAAACGTTATATTGTAATATTTTGAGCTCGTTTTATGTTTTTATTAAAATTGCTTCGCATAATTTTCGATATTAATATTTATTAAGTTTTGCATCTTTTACGTAAAAGATATATTTTATAATAATATTATTATTATCTTGTTGTTATCTTGTCTTACTAGAGTAAATTAACTACTTAACAATTCGTTAAAGCGTCATTTTTTAATTAATTATTAAATTACGCTTTTTTGTTATTACGAGAATGTTTTGTATGCGACTTGCTTACGTCGAACAATCAATTGTTGTTATCTTGCGTTTTGTTTTCTTTTTCGACGTTTAATTAAACGTTGTTGCGCTTTCGAAAGTTATTAGAGTAATTGTTGTTTTATTTGTTCTTGTTACTTTGACGACGTAATACAACGACTTTATTTTTGTTATCTCTTTTATTTTTAATTTTTTGTTTTATCTTTTAGAACATTTGAAATCGAGTACTTTGTGAGCACTTTTACAAACGTCGCATTTTTATTTTGATAAATTTAATTAATGCGAGCATTAATTAAAGCGATAATCTCGCATACGATAAACGTATTGTTGCTTGTTCTTGTATTCGTATATTAAGTAATTATATTTTTAATACTTTATGCATTGCTTTATTTTGCAACTTATATTATAATATTTTGTTATTTTGATATTTAACTTATAAATTACGTTAAGTTAAATTAACTTATTCGTTGTCTTCTCGCAATCTACTTATATTATAATAAAAACATATTTTTTCTTGTTGGTTTTTCTTGTAAATTAGGGTATTTTATTAATTATTAATTTTTAATGCATAATTTTACATAATCTTTTTATTGTTTTTGCTCTTTTTTTTATATTTTTAAGCATATTTTTTATTTTGATGTTGTACATTTTAATTTTTGCGCGTTCACGACGTAAAATCGTCGCAATAAATACATTCTTAAGTTAAAAATTGTTCAATTCTAAAGTTTTTTTGTTGCATTCGCTATTAATTTTAAAGACTATTATTCTCTTAAAGCGTCTTATTTTTTATATGTTTTTTTGCGCACTTAATGTATTAACGATGTCTAAATCGCGCGTTAATGCAATTATTTTTGTTGCGCTTATCTTATATACTTTTTTCGTCTTTTTTTTTTCTTAATTTACATTATTGATTTTATCTTTTTAATTAATTGTCGCTTTAAAAGTGTTTGTTTAATACTTATTTCAATCGTCGTTTATGCAATTAATAACGAGCTTTGTACTATGCTCGTTTATGTGTTTGTATCTTGTGTGTCTTTCTTAATTCTTTTTGCTTTTTTAGTTGATTTGTTGTCTTCTTTAATTTTTTTAATACGAAAATTATGTTAATTCGTCTATTTTTCGCGAAGAATTCGTTGAATTTGCGCGTAAGCTTCTTGACAAAAATGCATTACTTAATTAACGTTATTATTGAAATTATTTTAAACGCGTTTTTTTTCTTAGATTTATAGAGCTTCTTGATTTTTATTATTTTCGCGATAATCTTTGTTGCGATTTGTGATAAGTCGCGTTAAGACGCATTAAGTACGTCTTAATTATTCGTTAGCGTCGTGTCGATTACGTTTATTTAACTTTAACGATTAAAATAAATCGTAAGCTTCATTGTTAATAAGATCTTCTTTCTTATCTCTTCTTGTATAATAAGATAGTTTAATATTGATTTTCGCAAATTAATCTTTTAATATTACAATTGATTGAACAAGTTAACAAATTTTACAATATAAAAAAAATCTATTTAAATTAAGAATTATAATATTTTAAAATTATATTTTAAGTTTTTTGAACTATTTGCAGTATAATGAGATTTAAAACAAAAAACTTTATTTGTTAATTTAGACTCAAAATCTTGTTCGAATCAGATTAGTACGTAGTATATTACTAGTTTTTAATTTGCTAAATTAAAAATAAAGAACGTCTTACTATTAAAATAGTTAATTACAATTAACGCAAAAAAATTAGAAAAACAACAATATCTTAAGTACAAATTATATTACAATCGAACTATATTCTATAAAACTTAATATAGAGCAAAATCAATTATTGTTTAATATATATTATTTATTCGCAAGTTAAATAAACTATAAAACAATAATAATATCAACATTAACTCTAACAATAAATCTAGACTCTTTAAATAGTTTTTCTTCAAATTTTTTATTAATATTAAATAAAAAAATATAATAAAATTAATAATATATTTTAAAAGAAAGAGTTGACAAAACTTCGAAAGCAAATACTATTATTGTTAACAATAATTTATAATAGTTTAAAGCAAGATTCTTGTTAATTTTCTTAACTCTAATAACAAGATAATTAAGAATCAAAAATAAAAACGCAAGATTTTAATCGATTGCAAAATCCTATTCTTAATTTAGTTGTTAAAAATTCTAATTAAACGTATTGCGAATACAAAACTCTTTAATAAAAATTTAATAAATCTTTTTAATCTTAAGTATATATATATAAATATAAAATAAAATTCTAATCTAAAAACAAAGATTGTAAAGATAAAAAAAATAAAATAAAAATTACAAAAAAAAATATATATACACTAATAGTCTAAAAGTTGATTAAGAGTTAACGCAAATATATATTGTTAATTAAAAAGTTCTTAATATTAATTATCAATTGTGTATTCTAGCAATTTTGTCGATACTAATAATACTAATTAAAGAAAATAACGTGTTATTAATATTGCAACAAGTAGACTAATCGCGTCGAGTTAGATCATCGAGTTCGAGCCAGATTCCTAGCTCGCCAAGACTCAATTTGGGTTAAAAATCTTGGTCCAAGTATTTGGGTCAAGTCAAAGAATAAATATGAAGTACTTAACGTATAACTTGGTTCAACTCGCCAAGACTCGAAAAATTTAGATTATTTTTAAAAAAGTGCATTAATTAACTTAATTAAGTTGATTAATTTGATTAATTTGTTTATAATATTATATAGTAATGCATTTAGATAATGCATTTGTACGTTATTTGTGCGTTATTATTTTTAAACTATTTTTAGTAATTTAAATAATGCGAATTTTTTTTAAAAATAAAAAATCTTGGCATTTTGACGTCATTTTCGATTGCTTGGCGAGTTGATCGAGTCAAGTCAAAAAATCGTTGACTCAAGATTAATTTCAAGCCAAGTTAAAAGATTGATATCAAGTATCTAGGTTGAGTTAAAATGTTAGTATTAAAACTCGATTCAACGATTAGTCTAGCAACAAATTGTAAAAAAAAATTAAACAATATTATTTTATTATTGCGAAAGAATATATAAGTTTAATGCGCAAAAAGTAAAAAGATTAAATTCTTAGAAAAGCTATTAAAGAAAATACTTTCTACTTCGAAAAAAATAGTAGTTGTTATTAACTTTTCTATTGTAACAAAAACATTTAATTTAATATATTTAATTTTTGTTTTATTACAACAAATTTAATATATCGAAAAAACAAATACTTTCTACTTCGAAAAAAATAGTAGTTGTTATTAACTTTTCTATTGTAACAAAAACATTTAATTTAATATATTTAATTTTTGTTTTATTACAACAAATTTAATATATCGAAAAAACAAATATTGAATATTTTGTTACAAAATAACAACAACAATATTACAAAATAAACTAACTTCTATATAGTATGTTAATAAAATTAGACTAATTGTTGATTTGATTTTCGGTTCCAACTTTTGAAATCGATTCGAATCGACAATTCATAGTGTGATCGTTACATCGAGTTGAACACATTTTTTTTTGTTCAACCCAAGGATTCGAATAGACTTCTTCGTTTAACTCGAAGCTACATTAATTAATTGCGCTACGCAAACTAGTTCAAATCGAGTAATTCTTTTTTTATTTGAAAGCATGCTAAATTCTCTATAGAACGACGTAGTTTTGATAAAATACATATAAAATACAAGAAAGTTATGAATTTTTAAAAATTTAAGGTTTTTTTAAGTTAAGCTTGTCGAGCCCAATTACTTAGCGATTCCCTCGCGAAATCGAGTTCAACGATTAGACTAACAATTCAACTTTAGAAATCGAATCGAAAATCGATTTAATTTCAACTATTTTGAAATCGAATCAAATCGAATCGAGTCGATTTTCGATTTCAAAAATTAAAATCGAATCGAATTGTTAAGACTATTAAGAATACTAAAAATAGTATAAATTAATTTTAAATTTAGATTTTTTTTCATTACTAGATAATGCTTAGTAGTAATATATTTATAAAAAGAAACTTCTAATATATTTATTAATTAATTTAAATAGATTAACTATTTCTATTAAATTATTATTAAAAATAATAAAATTTACTAAAAATAATAGTCTTGACAATTCGATTCGATTTTTCGATTTAATTTTCGATTTTAAGTTTGAAATCGAATTAAATTGTTAGTTTTGATTTTAGAAATTAAACTGTCACCACTTTCGATTCGATTTAAATTGAATTGTTAAAATTCGATTCGATTTCCAAATCGACGCGATTAGTCTAAATAAAATTTGAAAAAAATAATAAATTTTTTATTTTAAAATACAACAAATATAACAAATATAACAAATATAACAACAAATTCTTATAAAAAAAATTTAAAATATTATTGATTTTAACTTCGATTTATAGACGCTTAAGTATTTTGAAGAATTCTATTTAAAAATTTTAATTAATATAACAAAAATTCTAAATATAGATTTTACATTTTACAAAATCTATTATTTAATTAAGATTAAAATTAACTATTTAATACAAGTAAACAATTAGACTTTTAAATATATATATTGAATAAAACAATATCGCGACTATATAATATAATATATAAGATATTAGAATTCAAAAATCGAACAAACTATGCAAAAAAAAATTAAAGAAAAAAACTAATTTTATTAACAAAACTTTTATAACAAAAAAAGAAATAATAACAAAATCTTTAAAAAAAGAGAATTTTGCTATTGTGCAAAATAGATAGCAAGCAAATCGAAGTATTCTTTGTTAAATAAAGTGATGAATAGCGTCTTATATTAAAAATACAAAAAATAAATATATAACTAATATAAATATTTAATTTCTATTATCTTACTTTACTTGTCTAAAAATTCGACAACAATTGTATTGATTCTAAATATTTAGAAAAAAATAACAAATCTTAACTATATAGACGCTAAAAATATGAATTATTTTGCTTTCGTTTTATTTAAATATTGTATTATATTATATTGTCTTCTAAATAGTTATACGCGCTCAAAAACAATTATTTAATTATCGATTTTTTACTAATCTTTTATACAAACTTCTACAACATATTGTGTTTTTTGCTAGCAATATTAATTTTTAAGAGCTTCGAACGCAAAAAATAAATTAATTTAAAAAATTATAAAAAGATCTACATAATAGCAACACTAAAAATCGAAAAAAACAAATAAATTAATTTGTAAAAGATATAAATCGACTAATTAAAGCTAAAATATAAGTAAAAAGTTTGCTAAATACTAAGAATTGTATATATAACAAATAGCATACAAAGACGCGAGAGAAAATCAAAATAATTGCAAAAAAATAAACAAAAAGCTTTAATAGAATTCTTGCAATAATATTAGCAAACTAACAATTTATTATTATTAAAAACATCATTTTATATATTAGATTCGAAAACAAAACAAAAACTAAAATCTATTTATATATATTTAAGTTATAGTTAGCAAATATTAATATATTTTGCGATTAAACAAAATTAATATATTAACTTTTGCAATATATAGCAAACGCATTTAAGATATTAATAGTGAAAATATTATAATATATCGAAAAAAATTGAAAATATCAATTAATATCTAAATAGCGTAACTACTTTAAAAAAAAGTACAATACAAAAGATTACGCTATAAGAGTAGAAAATTTAAACTTAAAAAAACTAAAAAAGTTGCTAACAAAGAATAGACTCTATTGTAGCAACAAGAAAGTATTAATATATAGTTTAATAAACGAGTTAACAATTGTTTAAAACGAACAACAATATTATAATAAAATTCAATATATAACAAGTTAACAACAAATAAACTATTTGTTTTGAATTTAATTGCAATTATATTCTTAACTATTAAATATATAATTTCAAACTTCTATATTCGAAAGCTACAAAAACTAGATTAATTGTTGGGTCGAGTTTCGATATTAACATTCTAGCTTAACCCAAATACTTGATATCAATCTCTTGACTTGACTCGAAATCGACTTGGATCAACGATTTTTTAACTTGGCCCAATCGACTCGTCAAGCAATCGAAAATGACGTCAAAATGCCAAGATTTTCTATTTCTAAAAAAAATTCGCATTATTTGAATTACTAAAAATAGTTTAAAAATAATAACGCACAAATAACATACAAATGCATTACCTAAATGCATTACTATATAATATTATAAACAAATTAATTAAATTATTCAATTTGATTAAGTTGATTAATGCACTTTTTTAAAAATAATTTAAATTTTTCGAGTCTTGGCGAGTTGAGCCAAGTTATACGCTAAGTACTTTATATCTACTCTTTGACTTAACTCGAATACTTGGATTAAGATTTTTGACCTAAATTAGGTTTTGGCGAACTAGAAACCTGGCTCGAACTCGATGATCTAGCTCGACGCGATTAGTCTAATAAAAACAAACTTTTATTAAATTCGAAACATAAATTGTCTTTAAAGGTAGAAAAATATCGAACAAACTTTAAAAAACTTTTATTATATTATCCCTTAAAAAATGTTTAATTAATAATCGAAAAATCTTTTCGACTTTAATATTAGAACTTTAATTAACTCGAAAAACACAAAAATTCGATTATTTGTATAGTGTCAAAAATATTAAACAAAAAATATTTAAAAATTAAAATTTACTAACTTTACGTTTTAAATCGATTTTAATATCGAATTATCTTGTTAAAAGTTTTAAATCTCTTAATATAACAATTATATTTTTAGATCGAAAACTATTGCTACGTTTTGTTTCGATATTTGCAAAAATTAACTATTATTATTCGAAACAATAGATTTATATCGATGTCGAAAAGCGTCAAAAAAATTAAAACAAAAATAAAGAGAAACTTCGCAAGAGTAAAAAGATCGAAAAAACGCATAAAATTAACAATATTTCTCTTGTTAATCAAATATTTTAATTGTTAAAAGCTAGAACAAAGTTGCTACACAAAAAAGATACAACAATATCAAAACAAGTAAAAATAAAACTATTAAAAATTATAGATAAAGCAATAACAAAAAACGAAATATACGCAATTAAACAAAGTATTAAAAAGATTGTTTCAAAAAGTACATAAAAACAAATTTTAAAAATGCAACTAAAATATACAATTTGAACAAAAAATATAACAAAAACTTTGTACAAATATTTATATCGCAATCTAGTATTAATAGCTCAAGAAAAAGAGTTAGTTCTAAAAGAATAAAAACTTTAGTAAATTTAAATAGAAAAAAGAAAAATATAGACACTATTAATAAATATAAAGATTCGAATAATTTTAAAAGCTTACAAATTAAATATATAATCTTCAATCTTATTAATAGTTGCAAGATAATATTATATATAGATTTGTAAGTTTACAAAGCTTCAATATATATAAATATTAAAACAACAAGAACTAAATATACAACTACTATATTGTTAAATATAATTGTCAAAGAAGTAAACTAAGCAATATAATTAAATTGTTAGAACTAAAATATTTAATATACAAACATTAACTAACAAAGTATTTCTAAATACTTTATTAAGAGAGAAAGAAATACAAAAACAATTAATATATTAATAATGTTAATCTAAATAAAATATATACAATTTTTTGCTATTTTAAATTAAATTCAAAGCAGGCAAAAACTGATTTAAGTCGAGCAATTTTTTTTTAAGTCGAACAAAAACTAACTAAATTTTCTTAAGTTTATTGTTAATTAGCTTGATTACAATTTTTTTTGCTATATTAATATATTTTTGATGTTAAGTACGCTATTGAGTTCTATGTTAATATAATTATTTTTGTTATAATACTTACAAAAACATCGCAATTTGTGTTGTTATTCTATTTTGATTTTACGCAATCGAAAATCGTTTATTTGTTTTATTTGTTTTATTTGTAAAATTTCTTTAACTTTTATTTTAGTTATATTTTAATATTAACAATTTGTTTAACTATAGTTTTAAACAAATTGTCCAAATACTTAATTGTACAATATATAAGATTAATTATCAATAGTATTCAATAATTGTCGTCTATATATACAAAAATAAATACGTACTTAACATCTAGTAGAATTGTTTTATCTATTTTCTTCTTCTTTATTTAGCAACCAATATTTGAGAGCTCTTTTTTATTAAGATTATTGTAAAAGAAAATATTAAATATATATATAATTTATAATTTTTTTGTAATTCCGATTCGAGATTTCAAGATTATGCTTAATAACAAGTTAGAGATATATAGTAACAACTTTATTATTAAGTTAGTTGTCAAAATTATTTTTTGTTCTCTTTTAAAACAAAATTTTGTCAATATTACAATATATAATCTCGATTTTAGTTAGCGACAAAATAATAATTTTTTTTATAAATTTTGTTAGAGTTTGATTAATTTTAACTTCTTAATTTGTCGAAAAAGACTTAATAATAAACTTGTCGAATATACAATATTTATTGCGTATTTTTTGTAACTCTTTAATCTTTTGCGTTTTGCAAGATTTTTTTCTCTTTTTTTTTTTTTTGCGAAGTCTTTTGCTCGATATAAATAAGATATTGTAGTTGTTTTAGCTTCGACTTTTTTTTAATCAATATAGACTTCAACATCTATATTAAACAAGCTTTTCAATTATTGTCTTCTAAGATTTATAATATTGTAGATTGATCAATATTCGATTGTTGCTTTTTGATAAATAACAATAACTATTATATAGACGTTAATAGAGAATAAATGCTAGAATTTTCGAAAATAGATATTGAAATCTCGATATCAATATACTAAACAGTTTTTGATAATTGTATTTAGAAGACGTAAATTAATTATCGTTAATTTATTATATAGCATATTGCGTCGTAAATATAATACTTTCTTTTAATAATAATTAATTAATTAATCAATTTATAAATCAATTTCTTTTTATTATTGTTGCAAATCTCATTCTTTTTTAGCAATATTATTTGCTTGTTTACGCTTAGATTCTTTATCTTAATATCTCGATCTTCGATAGTAGATTGTTTCTTTTCTAAAATAACAACGCTATACAAATAGAACAAGATACTATTGAAATTTTCTTAATAAATTATAATTTCGATATTATTGGGTTTTCGAATCAAACTCTCTTTTTTTATTAAGATTTATTTATGCGTTTGATTTAATTGTTAAACTATTTAAATAATATATAAAGTTAAGATTGTAAAATTAAGATTAATTTTTATTTTTATTTTATTTCAAATTTAATATAGTTAGTTAAGTTTATTTCTATTGCAAATTGTTAACTAGTAAAATTTATTGCAAGATTTGAAACAAATTGCTTTATCTATATTTTTGACAACTTTTTAGCTTTTTTTTGTTTTTTTGTTTGATATTTTATTGTCGATTAATCGATTAATTTTTTATCTACTATTTTTGATGCTATTTAATTTATTTATTTTCGTTATATTATATTTTAATCGTTTTTCTCAACTTTTAGATTTGCTATAATGTAATACTTTTTATCGTTTTATAGTTAAGTTCAATTCTTGAAATTAAATCTCTTAAAAAACAACATTGTAAACAAGAAATAAGAGTCTAAATATAATAGTAAATAAGAATTATGCAAAAAAGATAATATCAAATTTGCAACTTTAGAAAAATAGAGTAATCTTGTAACTATAATCAAGATAAGATGCAAACAATTGCGTTAGAAAATAATTAATAACAACTAATAAAGCAGAAGTTTTTATTTAATTTGTTGTTTATCTTTCAAATATTATTATTGTATTCGATCGATTATTGTATTATAAACAAAATTTACGCAAGTTTAATTAAAGCTTTGTTGAAATTAAATTAAATATATATAGATATATTCTAAACTTTATATATACAAATATTATTGCTATTTTTCTCAAAATATTTTGAGTAAGATATTGTTAACGCTTTCGCAAATATTATGTATTATAAAAATTATATTTAATTTTTAGTTTTGCTTTAGATCGACAATATAATCAACTTTAGTATATTAAGTGCTAAAACTCTTTTAGTTTATCAAATAAATATTTTAAACAACGTTCTAAATTTTGTATTTTGTAAAGAACAACGCAAATTGCAAATTGTTCTCTATTATAGTTAAATTGTTTCTTAAAGTATTGTCTTGTGCTTTTATAATACTACGCTAATAGTAAAAGAAATAATTGTTAAAATTTGCTTAACTTTTTCGTTATAAATATTTTATAAATACAAATAAGTTACTAGAATTAATATACAAGAAGAGTTTCGACAAAAATTATTTAAAGAGTTTGCTCTCTTTATAAGAATTATAATTCTATAATGATATATTAATAATAACAAATTTTTAATTTTGCTTTTCGATAAAAGTCTATACTAAAAATATAAATAAATTATTATAATAAATTTTATCGAATTTAACGCAATTGTAATATATATTATATTAATTGTATTGTTTTTTTTTGTTTTTTATTGTTTTTTATTTATAATACTTCTAAACTTTAGCACTAAGATTAATATTAATTAATTAAGAAATAATAATATAGAAAACTTAAATTTGATTCGAATTTAAATATTATTAATTATTAATTTAAATATTGTTATTGTTATTAGCAAATACATATCGATACTTTTGCAATATTTTCGAAATCTCTTTTCAAAATATTACTATTTTTATATTAAATTTGTTGTTGTTATTTTTAAATATATTTATAATTCTCGCTATCTATAGTTCGATTTTATCGAACAAAAGAATTAGAAGTATTAAATTAAGCTTAAAGCGAAACTTATAAATTGAGTAAAATTTAACACATAAATAGAAAAATAATTTTCGTTTAAATAGAATATATTTATTGTTCGACGTCTATAAATATTTATTGTTAAATATATTATAGTATTTTTTACGAACAATATTTTGCTTTTTGCTATTTTTTTGTATATTATTTTATACTATGTTTAGTTATATCAAAAAATAGTAAAAGAGAAACACAATTATAATTTAATAATATAACTTAAAATAACTATAGAATTTCGAGATTTCAAATAGTATTTCTTTTTGCGTACTAACAAATTTTGCCTGTGTTAATTAAAGATTGTATTGCGCACAAATTAACAAAAAATGCTAACTTTTGATTTTAATAAAATATAGAATTTTGCGAATATACAATAATAATTAAATATTGTATTATAAACAAATTTCGCTGTATTTTATTAACAAATAAAATCTTTGTTTATCTATTCTAGAATACTATATTTATACAAGTTTGCAAAAATTATTCTTTAAATCTATTAATATCGAATTTGCATCTTATATAGTTATATTGTTAACAATAGCTAAAAAGTAATTTAAACTTTATTTAAGTTCGAGCAAAGTATAAATTGTAATTTGTTCGAAGTTTATATAATTCGAGTTTAAGATACTTTAAAAATAAATATTTTAATAACAAAAATATTTAAGTATTTCAATTAATCTTAAGATATATTGTATTAATATTAGCGTAATCGACGAGTTAAGTTTCAATTCGAACGAATTGACTCGCTCAATTTTAATCCTGGGGTCGGGCAAAAGTTCTAGCTCAATTGAATGAATCGAACGCATAAGACGCGTCGAACGTTCAATTTAACTCGCTCGATTACGTAACGTCACGTAACACGCTAATTATATGCGACTAGCGTGAATCCTGCGCTAGCTCAATCGAGTTAGCGTATAGATAAAATAAGATAAGATAAGCGAATGCTAACGCGACGAAGTTAGCTTGAGTTCTTGACATTGACTCGACGAAATTTAATCTTGAAGTCGAATTCGCGCCTTAATTCTAATTTAATCCTACGAGACTCAAGAGAGTAAATTGAGTTGAGAAAAAAGTGTTCGATTCAATTCAACAATTACACTAATTAATATTAACGTTAAAAATAGATAAAATATACAATATTTTAATATATATTAAGATAAGTATATAGCTTATTCCGAATGTAGATTTCTTATCTAGAACAAGCTTCTCTTGAATAGAAATTCTTACTTAAAAGAAACTTTGTTTATGCTAAGTCTATACTTAGCATAAATCTTTTAAATTAAAAATTTTTATAACAATCTTCGCTCGCGATCGAGATGCATACTTAATATATATACAACTTATATAGAGTACAAACTTCTTTATTTAGTATTAAGTAAAAATTAACATTTAGAGTTTTGTTTCTTCTTAATATATACTAGATATAAATTTAATCTTTTATATTTCTTGTATTCTTAAAATTGTATAAAATCTATAACACGCAATTAATTAAAGTTTAAAAACAAGATCTTTGTATTGCAAAGTCTAAATTTTGTTATAATATAAATCGATCTCAAACATAATATAAACTCGATATAGTTTTTTATTTGCGCAATTTAATTACTTATTTTGCATATATATTATATTTAAGCTTAGTTTATATTTAATTCAAATCTTAATAGCAATATATCTTTCGATAATACTAGCAATTTCTTTGTCTTCGACGCCTATATATCTTTTAGCAAGAAGAATTTTTTTATATTTAAGAATCTTGCAAATTAAGATTAACAAACAATTTTGCAATAAAAAAATTAAATTAAGATTAAATTATGCTTATTATATATTAGGTATCTGTTAAACATTTAAGTAGACTTTAAATCTTAATAATATTAAGACTTTTAAATTAAATACAATATTAAGTAATTAAACTATTAACAATAATGCTTTTATAAACAATTAAAAAAATTAAAATATATTAAAAAATTAAGATCTTAATAGTCTTAACAAATTATTGCTTATAAAACTTAAGAAAATAGATTCTCTTTTACGCTTTATATCTATTGTATGCTAAACTAATATTTATTATATATAAAACTTTATTAACATTAATAAAATTGCGATTATGTTCAAAGAACGCAATCAAGTAATTATATTAAAAACGCAAAATTATTACAATATTTTAATATATTTATATATATATTTAAAGAGAATTCTTTATTTTGTATACAAAAAAGCATAATATTACTCGAAATCTTAATTAATATATTTATTAGAACGTTAATTGACTTATATATATTTAGCGTATATTTAATTTAAGTATAATATAATTTTGACTTATATTAAAACTAAATTTAATTCTTTGTTATTGCAATTAACTTCAAAGTTACTTAAGTTATTTTTTTATTTTTAGAAATTAAAAAGAAAAACAAAATAAACAAAATTTAATATTGAAGTTTCAAATATTTCGAAATCAAATATTGCAAATATATGTATTCGAATATATTACGTATATATTTAGCGTACAATAGAATTAAGCTTAAGAATATTAACAATCTTCGATAATACTTTATTTAATTAATATATACAATAAATATTAATGCGCAATTAAAGTATTGCACAAAGATTTAATATTATAAGTTTCTTAAAAAATAACAAGATTAATATATATACTATATGTATTTCGAATTTATAACTTGCGTATACAAAAATTAAGAATTTGCTATATAAAAGATTTATAAGATAAATTCTTACTTAATCTATGTTATTTGTAAACTAATTTTATAAATTTATCAAATTAAATATTCTTTATTTTCTAATACAAAATTATAATATACAAATCGAACAATTAACGCAAACTTAATATATATCGATATTAATTATCTTTGCGTCTTAATAGACTATAAATTACAATAATATATACAAAATTGCATCTTTATTAAATATTTAATTTCTAGAAATTTTATTTGCGATTAATTTTATTTTAGTACTAGTTTAATATATATTAAATACTTATAAAATTTAATTATTCTTAGAGAAGCGACAAAATTAAGATTAGTATATATAATGCGCAATTAAATATCTATATTTCTATTAATTAAGAACAATTTTTATTCTTTATGCTAATTGCACGCGAAAATTATACTTATTATTTATTATATTTTATCAAAAAGTTTTAAGAAATTGTCGACAATATAATTGCAATAATTAAATAACAAAATTTACTATTTTTAATAACGCGTAAATTAAGTTTATATCTAATATATATTATATTTGCGCTAAACTTTTTGCAAAATACTTTGTTATCTTTTTTATTATATTCGATTTATGCGTCAAATATAACAAGATTGCTTTACATTATATATACAATAATTTTAATATAAAAGATTGTATAACAACATTAATTTGCAAGCAAAAACTTAAGAAATTTTCTATTAAAACAATTTTAAAAAATTTGTTTATATTTAGTTTAAGTTTTATATAAATTTATTTTACAATCTATAGAAACTAAACAACAATTTGTTTTTAATTCATTGCGTTCTTTAAAAAAGCAATAAATTAAAAGTATTATTTATTTTAACAAAAATTCTTAACAATATATTATTGTGTATTGTACTTATATTTAGACTAAGACTTTTGGAAATTAATTATATCTTAAAATAAATCTTGTATTTAAACAAATTTAAAACAAAATAAATCTATATAATATTTTAAGTTAAAACAAGAATTATTATTATAAGTTTAATATAATTATAATATACATTAAATATATACTTAAATTGCAATAAAAATTAACGTCTACTATTATATTTAAATTAACATAAAGATTATTAAGAATTATTACACAATATTTATTAAGATATTTAAAGCGTTAAAAGAAGTTACTTGTTAAACTATTTAAATTTTTTATATTAATTGTAAAAATAAAGAATTGCAAACTTTTATAATAAATATAAACAAAAAATAAGCTTAAGATATGCTTAATATATATTAAAATTATATAGATATTATTAATATCTTGTTTAAGAATTTAAGAAATATTTTTACAATTTTAACAATTCTTGAGAGTAATTTAAATATTTTAAGTATATACTAATTTTTTGTCAAGTACATTCTAAGCGTAATTTTCGAAAATGTTAGTTTAATTATTTAATAATTTATCTTATTAATTAACTTTAAGAAATCAAGATTGTTAGCAAACTAGTACAATATTTAAACAATATAAATATATTATATTTATATTTCAAAATATAGATTAAATATTAAAAGATAAAATGAATTCTTGTTAAATTATATAAAAAGAAAGTAAAGATTTCTTTGTATTAATAAACGCTAGTTCGGAATTATATTAATATAGAAAAAAGCAATTATTTTTAAAACAATAAGTTTGTAAAACAAAAGTTATTACTACTTGCTTTTATATTTAAGTAAAACTTATATTTGTTTTAAATTGTATTTATACTAATTATATACTAGAATAAGAAAATACGCTATTAAGATATTTAAAAAAAACAATTTTAAGATAGAAAAAGATATTCTATTTATTTAATACAATTGCAATAAATTAAATTGTATTGTTGCTTAGCTAATTAAAAAAAAATTATTAATTTATATTTAACTTAACTTGATAGTTAATTAAGTTATAAATAAAAAAGATCGAAGAATTGTAAAGCATTGTTAACAACATTTATATCTTTCTTTTAATTTGAAAAATTCTTATATAATACTCTTTTTTAATAGACTTAATTTTAAGTATAAATTTAACACAAACACAATATCTAAATTTGATAGCAAGATTTTTTATATATTTTAAAGTTACAATTTAAGAATTATTTATTTAACAAAAAATTAACGTCGAGCATCGACTTAATATATGTTAAATAAAATTTTTAAAATATCTTTTTTATTATGTTGATATATAGAAATACTATTTAGAAGAGATAGATATTAAGTATTGACTCAATATATATTAGATAAAAATTCTAAAACATCTTCTCTATTATATTAATATATAGAGATATTATTTGAAAAAAGCAAATATCAAATACTAACTCAATATATATTAGATAAATATTCTAAAATATCTTCTTTATTATATCGATATATAGAAATACTATTTGAAAAAAACAAATATCGAGAATCGACTCAATATATGTTAGATAAAGATTTTGAAATATCTTCTTTATTATATTAATATATAGAGATACTATTTGAAAGAAATAGATATTAAGTATTAACTCGATATATATTGTTGTTTAACTCTAATAAATATAAATTAAACTTAAATTCTATAAATAATATATTAAAATCGAGCAAAAATACGTAACAATATTATCGAAATATCAAATTAAGAATTAAGTGCAAGAACAACGCATACAATATATATGTTAAAAATATAATAAACTTTTACAAGAGAAAGAGTAAAAAATTAATAAAAAAAAGTTGTTAAATTGAAGCAATTCGATATTACTGGCAATACAAAGTATATTTCGAACATAATTTTATTACAAGCAAATTAACAATATCTATTAAGCAATTAAGATAATAGCAAAGATAAACTAATTTATAAATTTATATTTTTGTTTTACAAATACTATATAATATTAATAATCTAAAAGCTTTTATTTAATTTCGAAGTATTATATATAAATCTAGTTTATATCAAATTTATATCAAGCATTGATTTGAAAGAAAATTTATTACTTTATTAAAAGATTCGAAATTAAAAAAAAACAATCGAAGACAAGATTATATATAAGATATTTATATTATTTGTAAAATTAACAAGTACAATAACGCAACAAGCTATCATAGTTGCTTATTTAACTTTATTTTATAAACAATAATATTAAGAATAAAAGAAGTAAATACAAATTTAAAATAATAAATAGAATAAGTATATAACAAGCGTAGACAAAATATAGACTAAACATATACTTAAATATAGTTAAAAGAGAAGTTTTAATTTAGAATTAGATAAAGTATATAGGAATTTTATACTAGATATAGATTGAACTTCAATTTAAATTAATTTGCGTTTTTTTTATTAGACTATATTTGTTGCAACAGTTACGCAGAAGCAGAGCATATAATAGATATTAACTTACTTTGTTAAATCGAAGTCGAAAAAAAAAGTATTTAATTGTCTATATTATATATATTAGATACAACAAAAAACACACAATTAGTCGAGACAAGTCTTATTATTAAACACAATATATATTGAGCTTAAAACTTAGTAAATTAATTTAGAAAGCTTCTTTATATTAATGCGTTCTAATTTTTGTTTAGTATATATTTAATATATATAATAAAAGACAATTCGATCTTTAACTTTCTTAATTGTAAATATAGTAATAGTTTTTATAGTAACTATATTAGCTAAGTATAAACTTAGCAAAAATTTAGCGCAAATAAAGAGACAATTGCATTTACTTTCTTTGCTAACAAAATTAAATCTATTCGAGAAAGAATTAGTTATATATGAATTTAATATAGATAAGATATAAATTTGCAAATAACATCTTTATTCTTTTTTATTATTAGAATATTGATTAAGACGCAAGCATCTATTAAGTATAGAATTAATACAAATTTAATATAATTAATAATTGTGCAAAACTTGCTCTTATTTAAATTAAAAGAAGTATCAAGATTCTCTTTTAAGTATATAATAAATATAAATATAATATACATAACTCTTAAGCTTTCTTATTAGATTCGATTATTATATTTAATTTTTTATTATTATGCTTAGCTTTTTTTTGTTAGTTACGTATATACTAAATATAAATAAAGTATAAATCTTTAACAAATTTCGAAATCTTAAGTATACTATTTTTACAAGATTTCTTTTCTTCTTTATACTTCTTTAAAGCTAGTATATACTTAGTATAGATTTAATTTAAAATATAATTAAAATAATCTATTCGAAGATTCGATATCTATAACAAGTATATTAATTTGCATATAGTTTAAACATATATTAAGTATAGATTAATATAATATAATATATAAGAGCAAGCTTTTTAATTAAAGAACTAGTTTGACGCTAAGAATAAGTTAGCGTAAACTTAGCATAATTTAAAATTGAACTAAAAGTATATTTTTTGTAGATACTCTTTAAATTAAGAGACGAATACTCAGAGAAAAATAACAAACAATAGTTAATTAGTAATTCTAATAGTTGTATTAGTGCAAATCTAATATAAGTTCAATCTATACGTAATTAATATGTTGTTAAAATCTTAAAAAACAAAATAAGTATTTGTATATAATATAAGAACAAAAAAGTTAAAAGATAAATTAAGTATACAACAAATATAAAATAAGCTTATCTTGCGATAGAAATACATATCAAAAAAAGTTGCAAATTCTGAATTGCAACAACTGTCTTGTATAAGCTTAGTATATACTTAGTGCTAGTTTAGCTTACACAATATACTCTATATTATTTGCATACTAATAGATAAGTATATTAATAATATTCTTATATTTATGCAAGATATAAGTTTAGCTTAAGCAATATTTATTAAAGTTATACTTCGATTTTGTAAAGTAATTTGCATTTTATTATTCTTTAAATCTAACTTAAAGCTTTAAAGTACTAAAATACTTACAGGCTCATCTATAAGATTATGTTCCCAATAAATGCCTGGAATATACCAGGAATATATCTATCTTGATTAGATATCTGCTAGATTCCGATTAGTCAACCGACTGCTAACTAGCATATATTGGTTATTTACTAGTTATAAATCTATTTTAGTTATCTATCGATTATAGATCTTATAGATACGATTTTCTTAGTTTTGAAATTCCTTTGATTTTTAAATTTCAATAAATTTGACTAAGTCCCGACGCTATTCCAATCGAGGTTTCGATTTTCAAAATATCGAATAGTAAAGTATGTATATCGTTGATTCGTCAATACGTAAAGTCGTTGAATTATTTTTCTATTTATAGTTTAAAGTTTTAACCTTAATTTATAGTTTATAAATATTCGGGAAGTGTCTAACTTCGCGACTATCGACGCTATCAAATTTCTAATTATAAAATCACGTAATTTACGAAATTTTTATACGCGCGTTAGACCCCCCTACTAGCGTGTACGTACTACATTACTTATATTGCTAATACTAGTTAATCTACTTAACTAAAAAATTTAGAACTTTTTTAAAAAATTATTACTAGTAATATTTATACCCGAAATTTACCTAGAATTTACTCGAAATATTGCTATTTTGATTATCAACTCGCGTGTGATTTATTTGAAGCAAATTCGAAATTTAATCGAAATTTAACAAATTTTCGCCAGTTAAAAAGCAGATTTCTACCAGTTAAGTAGAAGTTAGTCAACCGGAAAATTGCTAGTAAATTCCGAATAAATTCCGAATAAATTTCGGGCAAATTCCGGGTAAATAACTATGTAAGTTGGCAGTATAGTAGTATAAACTCGATATATATTAAATATAAACTCGATATATATTTCTCTATTAAATAGCACATATTTGTAAGAATATTTTTTATATTTGAATTTGTAGCTATTAGATTGATCGTCGATTCGATATTCGATCCCAAATTTGAAATCGAATCGAATTGTCAAGAAATCGAATGAAATCGAATCGCTTAAAGAAGCTAGCTTATTACTATAATAAGTTTAGCTTAGTCGAAAAGTTACTATTTTAAGCAATTCGATTTCAAAAAAAATCGAGAAACCAAATCTTGGCGCTCTCACGTGATATCTTCGATTTCTCGCGATCAATCTAGTAGCTATATATACTTAGCTTATATAATACATATTAATAGCTAAGATATTTGCTTACTCGCTTTAGCATAATACATTTTTTAATAATAGTATAGCTTAATTTCAATTTTAACTTAGCATAAATCGAGTATAAATAAAATTATAACTATATATACAAATAGCTAACAATCAATAACAATAAAAGTTATTCTATATATTTGACTAATTAATATTATTGTACAATTGTATTTATTAATACTTAATATATATAGAATTGTAACTAAGTTTATGCAACTTATATAATAAAATTAAACAAGAAGATTCGAGTTTTAGAATTTAATACAATTAATAATACTTAGTATATACTAAGCTTAAATTAGATTTAATTGTAAATTATTTATTATTATTTTTAACTTTAATAGTAAATATTGCTAATACTTAGTATAAACTAAATTGTAACAAGAAGTTTCTCTTTATTAAACTTGTTATCTTTTTAATTATATTTTACTAATATTAGTAATAGAAAATGCTAAAAAACTTGTTTTAAAACAAGTAGAATGAATTACAACGATTAGAAGTCTACGAAAATCGATATTATACTATTTTATTATACAAGAAGAGACGAGAGAGAAGACTTTATTAACAATAACGCTTACGATTTATCTCGATTGTTAGAATTAAATAAATGTAATCGATGCGACGTTGACGAGTAATTAAGACACACTTAATGTGTCTCAACGCAAATTAATACAAATTGCGACAAACATAAAAACGAAAATAATAAATATTAGAGAACTTTATAAATCTAAGAAGAAAAACGCGTTTAAAATAATTTCGATAATGACGTTAACAAAATAATGTTTTTTAATCGAGAAGTTGACGCGACGTCTTAGCGATATTCTCGCGAAGAACAAACGAATTGACTTGATTTCGATATTAAAGAAACTAAAGAGAACAATCAATCGAATAAAAAGAGTTAAAAAAATAAAAAAAAACATATAAACAACAAACATATAAGCAACAATAGCGAAAGACTTATTATTAACAAAGCAAATAAATAATTGAAGAAGCGTTCAATAGACATTCTTAATGCGACAATTAATTAAAAAGATAAAATTGATAACGTAAATTAAAAAGAAACAAAAGATAAAAAAAGTTTACAAAATAAGCGCTACAAAGATAATAACATTAACGCGCGATTTCGACATTATTAAAACACTAATAGCGCGAAAGAACATACAAGAAATAAGACGTTTTAAAAAAATAATCGTCTTTCAAGTAAGCAATAAGAGTAACAAGACGATATTGAAATCGAATAATTTTTATATTAAAAAGATGTTAATAACGACAATTATATATCAAGAATGCGCAAAAGTAATAACGTATAATATTAAAGTTAAAAATATGTCGAAAAATATAAAAAAGAAGAGAACAAAAATAATAATAAAATTATGCAAAACAATACATCAAGATTTAAAGATTAAAAAAATAATTTAATTTACGAGAGAAAACGACAAGAAAAAATACGTCTCGATTGTAATATAAGTAGATTGCGTAAAGACAACAAATAAATTAATATAATTAAACTTAATTTACAAGTTAAATATAAGAATTGCGAAATATTATAACAAAGAATATAGAACAAAACAATGCATAAAGTGTTAAGAGTATAAACATTTTATATATAAATGCAAGAATAAATAGCGATACGTATATTGCGCGCAAAATTATCGCTTTAATTAATACTCTTATTAAGAAAATGTCTTCAAGTAAAAATGTAATGTTTATAAGAAAGCTTATAAGACATTCGATCTCAAATACTTTAAAAGATAAAGAGAGAAAATAAAAACTAAGAAGATAACGAAGATAAATTTTCTATATTACGTTATTAAGATAACTAAAATAAACAAAATAACAATTTTAATTTTTGTAATATTAAGAAGTGCAATCTCGTTTATTTAGATTACGAACAAGAAAACAAAGCGAAAGACAATAGAAGCAATAATAAGTTAATCGATATAAACAAGTCGCATGCAAAGCACTCTTGTAACAACGAAAAAAAGCGTTATTTAACAATTAATTAAGAAAAAGCGTTTCGACAAATTAATGAAAAGTTAATTTATTTTAATAGAGTAAATTGATAATAACGTAGTGTTATTGTTGTTATAAAGCATGTTTTTTACGCAAGAAATAAAGAATTAAATACGCACAAAAGCAAATATAAAAGAAAAATAATAATAAAGATACGAAATAAATTTCGAATATTATAGTATAATGTTTATAAGTTAAGAAGCAAGATAATAATAATATTGCTTCAAAAAAAATAAGAAAATACAATATATTAGTAATACAAAAGTCGTAACAATATTATATAAAGACAAGAATATACAATTCGAAATGCGCAAACTTTACGTTCGTAAATAATAACAAACGTATATGCTGTTATATTAATAAACATATTAATAACATCAATTAACACAACATATAATATTTCGAGAACGTAAAAACAATAACGATGTAATTACATTTTAAAAATAATATTATTAAATTAAATCTTATTAACGTTTATAACGTTTACAACTTATTTCTTAATAATTATAACAATATAGTTAACAAAGATAATTTTAACGCAATAGAGCAAACATTACGCATGCAAGACAAGAGCATTATAATAAGAAATTTCAATTTGCATTATTTTTTATAAGCGAGCTTTTTATATTTTAAATAACATTTATTGTTCGACGATTTGCTAGATATAATGCACTTTATCGATGTTACGTTAACGCTTTCGCGCGATATTATAATAAAAAATAATTAAGAAACATAAATTACGATCGATTTGTTATTTGTTACAAGAGAAATAACAAATCAATTAATATATTGCAATATAAACAAGAAAATAAAAAGCTTGTCAAATTATTTGTTAATTAAAATGATGTTAAATTTTAGAACGTAAACAAAGTCTATACGTTGCTTTAAATAAAATTGAAAGATTATAAATATAGAGAAATTTAACAATATATTAAAGAGATTATTATTCGAATTATTATTAGACGCTACGATAAAACAAGAAAGCATCAACGAATACACAATTGCGTTATTAAAGATTCTAAAGAAAATTATTAAAAACTTTATTTCGTAAGCAAGATTATACAAAAAAGTCAAATTTAAATAAACGAAAAAATGCATTAACGTAATTAAGAAAATCAAAAAATTGCGATATTAATGTCGCATTTCTTGTAATTAATAGACGTTCGTTCGAACATGCGACAAAAAAGACAAAATTCTTAAGAGATATAAAAGAAACAAATTTCGCAATTAAATGTAAACTTCGAAAAGCATTGCAAAGAGCTTGTTCGAAATAGCAAAATAAATTAGAAATGTAATAACAAACATATTTATCGAATTTACGATTTTATTATTAAGAATAAATACGAAAGTAACGACAATTATAAAAAACAAAATCGAAATAATATTTTAAGCTTATTTTTCTTTTTTACTTACAATTTTGATCGATAATATAGAGAGATTCTCTTATTTATTTTTAATAAAGAACGACAAAATTATGTTAAAGCGTAAAATAATAAAAGCAATATATAAAGCGACTTTAAACAAGACACTTAAAATTAACAAAGTAATTAATTGAACGCTAAGACAATGCTAGGCAAAGAATGACAACTAGACAAGCAAAGCAACTAGATAAGGCAACTAAACAAGATAAAAAGACACGCAAGTAAACATGGCAAACATCTATAATAATTGTAAAGATAATTCTCTAAAAACTAAATTAACAATTAAGTTATACTTGATTGTTCAAGAGCAGGCGTCATCGATAGACGCCAAACGCCCTCTTGTTATTTGGCAAGAGCATTAGACACAAATCTCGTAATAGACAACTAATTTGCGTTATTTCGAAACAAATAAGATTCTTGTTTAATAAATATATTAAGAAAGAAATGCAATTATCTTATTTCAAAAAGACGATTACAATAATGTTGCGAAAATTAGAAAAAAAAATTATTTAAAGTTGTCGTCTTTTAGATTTATAACATTGCTAGACATGTCAAATAAGATGCTAAAGTCAATAATATTGAAGCGTCTTTATTACGTCGTAAAAACATATAATACTCTATTTAATATATAAATAAAACTAGAAAACAACGCTTAATCGATACAATATTACAATTAATTTTAAAAAAAATGCACACAATATAAAGTAATTAAAAGAAAAGAGTAACTTTTTTATTAAGTTTAGACGTTTCTAATGTATTCGACAATGTGTCGCATATTAGATTACTTTATTATAAAAAAAAAGAAGAGTTTTAACTTATTTGCTTAATTGAATAAATTTTTTTTAAAGAAATAATGCATTATATTAATTATCGAAAGTTACACAATAAAGAAGTAAGAAACAAATGTTAATATATCGCAAAATTCTTTTTTATTTCTTATATTATACTTGTTTTACAACGCAAATCTTTTGAAATAATACAATAATATTAGATTGCAAATTAGCGTTACGAGCTTTGTAAACAACATCAATATATTAATGTATAAAGAATTAATTAAACGCAATTGCAAAATGTTAATTTAAATATACGATTAATGCGAACAATAAACACGCACTTATAATTTCAAATTTGCGAAAAAAAAGTACGAACTAATTTACTATTTACGCACTTTAAAGAGATTCGACATAAGCGTCGACATAACATTAACAAAATATAAGATAATTGTCAAGTTCAACATTAGAGTATTAGAAATTCAATTTAATTTAAAACTTAAATAAAAAACTTATTTGCGATAAGTAAAAACAAAGCTAGTTATCAAATATAAAGAGATCTCGATAATAAAGAGTTTAGTTTTTAACACATTTATAAATGTTAAAAAATGCAAATATATTGCGATAGAGAAGTTCTTAATAATATATAACGTTGTTACGTAATACATCTTGTCTATTATTAAGAATGCGAGAAAAGAAGTCGTCACAAAGTTGCGATTTATACAAGAACGAACGCTTTGTTACATTATTGATATTTACAAGATAACTCTTACAAAAATCTTACAAATCGAGATTAACGTACTCTCTATTAATATTTATCTAGAGAAGCTAATACAAAGATCGATAACTATTATAAATGTATAAAAATTTAAAAAAATTATTAATGCAACAATACTACGCATACGCAACGATTTAATGTCGAAAAAAAAACAAAAGTTAAAACTAAAAATAATATCTTTGCAACTTAAGAAAAAATAAATACGAATAATATTAAAGTTAACGACAATTTCGCAATAGCAATTATATATTGCAATTTTATAAATAAAGTCTTCTAGAACAATTATTGTCTATAATAAGAAAGTTGTCAAAAAGAGATTTAACGCAAATCGCTCAAATTTATATTAATAAGTCTATTTTAACAAAAGCGAACGCAACAAGAACGTTATTGCAATCTTAATTAAAACAAATTAAAGCATCGAAAAACGTCTTAAGAATATCGACGTAACAATGATTTATTATGACGAATTCAAGAAATTTACAAGAGTAACAAAGAAATTGACAAAGCATTGCGAAATTATTACTAATTCGAAAGAACGAATTTACAAAATATATTTAAGACGCACACAAAACGCATGCGAGACCATTTAACATTACAAAACAATATGGAAATTACATTAAATATTAAGACACAAAAGCATAAAAAATAATAAAATCGCAAATAAAATTGTCGACAAAACGTACAAACAATTTCTCTTTTTTGTTAATTAAATAACAAACGAACTTGTTGTTAGAAAAGCACTTATTTAAGACAAGATTTAAAAAGAGTAACAACGCAAATAATTAAAAGACAAAAATATCGCAAAATATCGCAAAATTGCATTAAAAGTTACGCATAAGTATATGTAATTGCACTTTAATTATCTTAAATTACACAATTTACTTCTCGTTTAACTAAGAATAAGCAAAATCGATTTTAATTAATTTTTATGCGAACGTTGCGTTCTTAATGTTACGACAAACATATACGAATGCGATTAAGAACGCATAATTGTCAAACACGTTCTTTTAATATATTCGAAATAACGATAGAAAAGAACTTAAATGTAACGAGAAATTAAAATTATAAATTTAAGACAACTACTAGAAGAAGCAAAATCTATTATTGTAACAATACAAATAATTTTATTTACTAATTTATTAAAATAGTTTTAGGCAATAACATTGTTAGCGATGCTCGAATCTTTCTTAGATTTATAGAGTTTTCGTTTGAAGAATTTTCTTATATTACGAATATCACACACAATATAGAAGACGAAGATATAACGTTGTTATAACAAAGCATTACGAATAAAATTGCGATTGCGAGTTCTAGTTAATTATGATTAAATAAGTAGACGCTAGTATTGCTCGCTTATTCGTAATTGATTAGATTCAAAAATCGCAAAAATATATAAATCTCGCATAGATCTTTAGAGATGTTGAATCGAGTATAAATTAAAAAAAAAATTATATTTTACTTGCTCTAAATATAAACTCAATATATATTCGACGTAGAATTGTACTATAATTGAATACTTATATTTAGTTACAAAATTAAAATTCGAATTAAAGTAAAACTCTTAAGTATATAATTAATATATATTAGATACAAATATTGTATATACTATACTTATTGTAATAATATCTTAAAGAAAATAGATTTTTTTGCGTTTGTTATATTAGAATTGTTATAATATGCTCTAAGATTAGCAAGCTAAATTGCAACAATATTTATACTAGATATATACTAAAATATTAAAAGCAATAAAATTAAAGAATATATTAAATTTATTTTATATATTTGTTAATAAAATTAGAAGTATATACTAGATTGTTGCAAATATTTAGAAAAGATAAAGATAAAAGACGCAATAATTGTACTTTAATTTCGCAAAATATACTAGAGACTTAACGCTCGATTTGCGCTTAAATCTTATATAGTCTTAATATATATTATAGCAGTATTAAATCTATATTTAAATTACGTACTATATAAATGCGTCGAAATTGCGCATTTAAGATTAAGCTAATAGTTTTTGTTTTATTTGCTATTAATTATATTAAGCATAAGTCTAATTTATTTTAAGTTTTAAAAATCGAACAAAATTATAAGTACTCGATATAATAAAAAGATTAGCTTATATATTTAGTACATATTAAATATATACAACGTATCTTTGACGCGTCTTTATATAAGAGAATTAAGCTTTTCTTTTTTAAACATTATATATATCGAACATATACTAAACTTAAAAAGCGCAATTTATCTTTTTACTTTCAATCTTTTTACTTTGTTAAGCTCGATTTATATTGAGCATAGACTTAATATAAACAAAGCTTCTCTCAAGTAGAAATTTTTACTCAAGATAAGCTTGTTCCAAATGGGAAATCTGCACTCGAGTTGAGCTATGACTCGTAAAAAAGATAATAAGAAAGAACAAGAAAACAAAAAAATTATAGAAATTGTTAAAAAGAGTGTTTCAAAATAATTTTAAATATTTATTGTATTTAATTGAAATTTCTAACTTAAATTAGAAAATTGCAACTTAAATCGAATTTTTGTAATTTCGATTAAATTTATTTAACTTCGATTAAGTATCTTGTAACTTAAAACATATTTTTTCTTATTTAAACGCAATTTGTTATCTAAAATAAATAGTTTCTAATAGTGTATTCTAATATACTAATTATAATCTTTAGATTAATACGTTAAAGAATTCTTTTGCGAGAAATCTAAAGAAAAGATAACGCAATCTATAATCTTATTGTTTAAGATAGTCTATATATATATTGTTAAAATTTATTTTGCAAATTAATTACTTTGCGTTACTAGTTTTTTGTACAATATTAAAATAATTTATTTTTGTCTATTAAAACAATCTAAATATACAAAACTTCTATATTAAGTTAAACATTTAAAACTATACAATCGTTTTAAATATAAAGAACAATCTTTCAATAACAAAATATAATTTTGCGTTTATAAAATATAAATTTTTAAACTTGCAAAATCTTAAGAAATTCAAATAACTTGTAATAGTTTTATGTTAACATATTATTTTTAACAATAATTACAATCTTATATTTAATAAAGTAAATATATATATTAATTACAATAACAATAATAGCTTTTTGTACAAAAATCTAGTTTTAAAAGCGTTTAACTCTATTAATTACAAAAAGATTTATAATTTTATAGTTGATAATATTAATATTAATTGTTTGGAAATATTAGAGAACAAGTAAGTACTAAATATTACTAGACTGATCGCGAGGAACCGAAAATATCACGTGAGAGCGTCAAGATTCGATATCTCGATTTTTTTTTGTAATCGAATTGCTTAAAATAGTAACTTTTCGACTAAGCTAAACTTATTATAGTAATAAGCTAGCTTCTTTAAGCGATTCGATTTCATTCGATTTCATGACAATTCGATTCGATTCCAAATTTGGAATCGAATATCGAACCGACGATCAATCTAAATATTACGAGCATAGAATTTATGTTAAACAATTAAATATATACATTTAAGTAATAGAATATTCTAAATAGATTTTTGCAATATTGAATTTTAATTCTTGAACAATTCTAGATAGACGTTGCAAATTCCTGACTTCTTAATCTAGAATTCGCTTTAAGCACTTGTATCTATATTTCGATTTTGCTAAGATAGATGCTAAGCAAACAATATAGATTTTTTTTAGAGATCTAATTTTGTTTTCTTTAGCTAGTTGTTAGTTTATTTTGTAATAAAAGTTTGCTATAGTTTTGATATATATTTTAGATTTATATAGTTTTGATAATATAGTCTTGAACAACAAAGCAAAAATATTAGCAAAATTGTTTCGATAGAATTTAAATTTCGCATATTTTTGTAGTATTTGATTTAGATTATAAGAAAATGTCGAGTTTAATATAATTGATAATATAGTTTTCTTTGAGAATTTGTCGAAATTTGCAAACTCGAAAAAACTAATATTTTCTAAATTAGAAAAAGAATCAAAGACAGAAAAATTAACAGATAAAATAGATATTTTTTGTCTAGTTTGTCGAAGTTCTTAGTTATTAGATTGAAGAGTAAAACAACTCTTTGCTCTTGTTAAAATACTGCTATAGAGAGTTTGTTTAGTTTAGCTTTTATAGAATTTAGAAATTTATCAATAATATTTGTAGCGCTAAATTGCTTAGATAGAGTTGTAGATAAATATCTATTGTTATTTTAACAACTAACTTTGTTGTAATTAGTATTTAAATTGAATAATATCGATTTATTGTTTAGTTAATAAACTTTTGACACTTGTTAGATCTTGTCTTTATTATTTATTATGCAATAGATTTATTTTTTTGTATTTTACTAGAATTACAAATCGAGTACAATCTTGAAATTTCTGTCAATTACTATTTAATTGAATTCTTAACACTTTTTTCTACTAATTAATGCGTCGAATATATTTATAGTTATAGAGATGTTCGATATTTGTTTCGAAAAAAATAATAGAATATTTGGCGATAGAGAAAATATTGCAATATAAATTAATTGTTCGAATAATTTTTGATTAGAAATTTACAACAAAGTCAATATTCTTCATTGTAATACTAATTTTTTGTATTAAGATCTAATTAAGATATTCGATACAATTGTTTATCTTAGAAAAATTTGCAATTGTAGACTTAATACAGATTTTGCGCTCTTTGTGTTAGATTCCAAAAACTCTATATATGTATTTATTGTTGTTGTCGATACAAATACAAATATATTTGTTGTTTTTGTATTCAAATTTGTCAATATAATATTCAAAGAAGCTTAATAGACTAGTTTTATTCTTATTTTTGGAATATTCTATTTGCAAATATTTAATCTTATTATTTAGTCAAATACAAATATAGCAAATACTATCGAAACTATCTAGAAATATAAATTCCATAATATTGTTATATATAAGATTGTTTTTTAGAGCAATTAGATCTAATAGAAGCTCGATAAAACATTGCTTAAAATTTTTGCATAAATATAGAAAATGCAAATATTATTCGACAAAAACTTAATAAAATCGAAAATATTTTTTCGAACTAGTTGATAGACGTTTTGTTTGTCTAGATAATTGAGTTGTTTGTATTATATAGTTATTATATTTTTGTTAACTATTAATAAGACAATAATAGCAACAAAAAGCGCAATAGATATTTTTAAATTTAGAAAGTAAAAATCGAAATTTTTAATTGCTCGAACTTGCTAAATATCGATAGAAAAACTATAGTTAATAATTTCTCGAACAATATTAGCGTCTTTTATTTGACTATGAAAAACTAAATTGTAGAAAGAGTTGAATATATACTATATATTGTAGATTGTAATATAACAAGCTCTTTTGTCTTCGTATCTAACAAATAGACAAATATTTTTAACATCTATAGCTAATAAGTTGCTCTCTATACTTTCAACTAGTTGCTAAGATATTTTCGAGTAAAACACAAAGATACTAGAGTTTCCAAATATATATTGCGAGTATTTTGTGTCGAAAATCTATTTGTACGAGAGACAATTAATAGCAAAAGCTAGTGTAATAGTTGTAGATACAAACAATATAGAAATTGTAGATAGAATTGCTACAACAACAAAAACAAAATAATATCTATAGACTATTGCTTTAGTAGTTTTCTGCTTTTTGTTATTGTTATTTTTATTTTTGAACTTATCTTTGTTTTTGTTTTCTTTAAATTTGAACTTTTTTCGATTATTGTTTTAATTGTTATTGTTTTGATAATATTTGTTTTTGTTATTATTTCGATTGTTTTAATAATAGAATTTTTTGCTTCTTTTTAAAATAAAACAAAATTCTAAATACGAGTTTTAGCGATTAGTCTCTTAATAATCTATCTTTTTGCAATTAGTACACCTCTTTTGTTTGATATATATAGAGCTAAAATTGTCAACATTAATTTTTTTAATGATAGTAGCAAGTCTAGTCGTTCTTAATACAAAGATAGTATTGTTAATAGTTAAAATATTAATTGAATTAATATATTAAGTTTTGTAAATATAGATAACTAAGAATAGTTGTCTATAAATATTATTTTTGTTGAACAATTTATACTTGAATATCTAGCAATCAATAAAAGAATTAACAAAGTTATTAAAATCGACTAGATATTTAAAAATAAGTTACTTCTTATCTATAGAGAGATTATTCAAATAAATAGATAACTTACTAATAATATCGCGAAACTTAGTTTTGTATTTGTTAATATTTTAGCACTTAGAAATCTTTAGAGTTTCAAACTTGATAAAAATTCTTATTAGAGTACTTAATTTTTTCGACTTGTATATCTTGACAATCTTCTTATAGATTACTTTAGCTAAATCGATTTTCTTAATGTTATAATATAGTTTTCTATTAACGATATTGCAAAGAGCGTTTATATATTTTTTGTTATTTATATTCTATTCTATTTGTTTTTCGATAACAATATTTGATAGATTAATAAATCGAATTTTTGAACTAATATATTTTTAGAGCTTCATTTTTTTAAGAATCTCAAATAATTTTGTGTTTAAACAAAAAAAGTCTATACTATTGCTAATTTTAGCGATTTATTTGAGAAGTGCTAAGAATAAAATAGAGATACTAATATTTATAATAGGATTAATAATGTTAGCTATTTTAGAGTTTTGTTAATAACCTGTAAGTAGTAGATAATACTATTAGAGAATATAACAATAGACACAATTTCGCAATAAAGATTCTAACAAAGATATTCTAATTGTCAAATTACAAAAATCTAGTATATTAATAAATTTCGAATTAGATATTTAGTTCGATAAATGTTTTTCGAAAAACTCGAATAAAAGAGATTGTCAAACATACTGCTCTTTGTTAACAATGCTAAGTTGATTAATTTTGTTAATCTAAGCTTAAGCAAAATTTCAATAAATAAAGAATTAATGGACTTTTGAATAAGTTTTATATTTCTATTGTTTTGTCTTTAAATTATAACAAATATAGATAAGAGTAGAATAAATAGATTTGATCTATTTAATAGATAGAGATATATTGATATTAGTAGATAATTCTTGATCAAATTGTTGTTTTCGCTTAACAATAGATAAAGTTCTTCGATTATCTAAAATTTGATTAAACTACTTAATCTCTTTATTCTCTTTCTTAATTTTAACAATTATAGAGATAGCAATACTCTTTCGCGTTTTTGCAATTCTTAAATCGATCTTTCTAGCTCTTTTATTTTGATAAGACTAAGTGTTAGTCTTTTTGCTCCAAATTTTTTGCGTTTTTGCAATAATTAAGATCTTTTCAATTCTCTCATTTAGATAAGATTGAGTACTATTTAATTAAGAGTTGCGTCTTGATATTGTTTTTAGAATAATTAATAAATTTTTTCGATTTTCGAAGTATGTTTGCAATTCAATTTACTAATTTGCTTTGTATATTGTAGTAAAAGAAGTTGACTAGCACTTGTTTTAGCTATTGAGCTAATAAATTTGATTTGTTCAATCGTTAATAAGAGAATTTTGCAATAGATAGAAAATACAAAGATTAAAAAGACTAAATAATTTAGCTCTCTTATTAATATATTAAAGTAAAATTTTGCTTCGCGTTAATAATATGTCTATCAACAAATAAACAAATTACTTGCTTTGTTTCGAACTTTTAATTATTCAAAATAATAAATAGTAGAACACTTAGTTACTATATAAGAGCTAGAAGACTTGCCCAACTATATATACTAGTCGGTTCTATTCGACTCCATCACGTAATGTTGAGCTAGATAGTGTCGAATCGGATAGTATTCAATACTAGGTTAAATCTATTATAGTATTCCGACAACTATAATAATAGTTAAGAGAAAATAAGTTTAATATATTTTAATCTTATTGTTGTTAAAATTGACTTGAAGTTGTGCAATTTACTAAATCAATATAATTATGCTATATATATATTAAGTATAGATTGTAGAATATTAATAATTGTTGTTACCTACATTAGCGTAAATTGCAATTATTCTAAAAGTAATTTTTTTTAGAAAAAGTTAAAAATAGAGCAGAAGAATTAATATTTATAGATTATACTTTGTGTTAGTATTTTTGCTTGCGTCTAGTCTCTATTAAGATATAATATATATTGTAGCAATACTAAATTATACTTAGACTATATATTATATCGACGCGCTTATAAACTATTAAATATTACTAAAAATAATATCTAAGTATATTTTTATCTAGTCTATACTAAATATATATATAATATATATTTTAATTGTAAAAATACAACTAGCAACTTTAATTTAAGATTTAGATACAAAAGTAGAGTTTGTACTTAATATACATTAAGCGTATATCTTAATTGTAAAAACAAAATTAGTAAAAAAGTTTTAACTTTTATAAAAGAGACTTAGTCTATATTTAGTATATACTAAAGATTAATATCTATTAGACTATTAAGTAAAAATAATCTTAAAAATATTATATTGCTAAAAATATTCGATATACGTGTAATCTATATAAGATATAGACAACGCTTACTCTAGATAGAAGTTTCTATCTAGAATAAACTTGTCTTAAGTAGAAAATTTATATCTAGAATAAACTGTAATCTAATCTAAAGATAATATATATTTAATATTCTATATTATCTAATTCGATTAAATTAAGTCTAATCTAATCTCAAATCTTTGCAAAATCTTAATTTTTTATATTTTGCAATCTCTTCAATACTAATCAATTGTCGACAAATTGAAACTATTTGCGTAATTTATATATATTTTGTATTCGATATAGTTAGATACTTCTCGAGATTCTAATTGTAATTCTTTGTTATATCTAGTTTCTATAGAAAACAAACTTCTATTTCGATACGCTTTAATAGCTAAAATTCTTCTTTCGAAGTTCTAGTTCGTAATTTAGATCTACTGATATATACTACAATATTTATCTTATTTTAAACTAGCTTAATCTTCAAAATAAAACAATTCTTGTTTGTTAGTTTTGATTTTTCGAACTTTTGCTAGATTTCGACCAAATCTTTAATTTTTGTAGTTAAGAAGAAAATTTTATACAATAAGTCAATTGTAGCTATATAACTTACTATATTCTTTATTTTATTTAGCACTTCATATATTTGTGTAAAATACTTTCGACTTTTTTTACAGTTTTATTTTATTTTGATTGATAGATTGGCATCTATAGACTTTATAGACTTAATTTCGTTTCAATTTAAATATTCTTTCTTGTTAATTTTTATTTTTATATTGTATTGCAATATAAAAGAGCTAGAAGTACGTTATCTTATTAAATAATATTTTGTTAACATTGCTAGTCTAATTACATATTTATTGCATTTTTATTACAAGCGCAACTCTATCGTAAATAATTTCGCTTCTATTTCTATAGTAGCAATTGATAGAAATTACAGTTTATTCTGCGCTTCTATTTCTATAGTAGCAATTGATAGAAATTACAGTTTATTCTGAATGCAAATTTCCTATCTAGAGAAAGTTTATTCCGAGTAGAAATTTTTATTCGGAACAAGCGTTTTTTATATCTGGTATAAACTTAGCGTATATCAAGTATTTTTGACAATATAACGTTATTTAGATTATTTTCAATAATTTAATATATATTAAAGTATAGACTAAATCTTTTATATAAAAATTAGAACTTTTTAAACTATTTTTGTTTTTACAATCGAAATATATACTTGATATATATCTAGTACAAACTATACTTTTGTATTTAAATATTAAGTTAAAGTTGTTAACTATATTTCTACAATTAAAATATATACTTTATATATGCAAAGTATAGACTAGATAAAAATATAGTTATTTACTATTTTTAGTAATAGTTAATAGTTTGCTAATATGTTAATATAATATGTAGTTAAAATATAGATCTAACATTGCTAAAATAAATAATAAATCTTAACAAAGACTAAATATAAACGAAAATACTAAAGCAAAAAGCAATCTATAAATATTGCTTTTTTTACTCTAATCTCTATTTTTTCTAAATATTCTTTGCTCTTAATATAATTACAACTTACGCTAAATATAAATTACAATAGTTATTAATATTCTACAATCTATACTCGATATATATAGTATAATTATATTAATTTAACAAACTGCATAATTTCGAGTTAACTTTAACAACAACAAAATCAAAAACATATTAGATTTGTTTTCTCTAGATTAATATTATAGTTAATATATATCTAACGCATTTATTGCTTATATTAAGTATATATTTCTAGAATTTATTGTTAATATTACTTAATATTGATTAAATTTTGTTTAATAAAATCGATTTAATAGTTTTTGTTATATATTATATATACTAAATTAGTTTCTAGTCTATATTAATCTTATTTAACGTAAAACTTGTAAATGTTTCTCTACTTTTACTTTATATAGAATTTATACTAAGCATTTTTTTTGCTATCTTAACAAAAAACAACGTTATATATTTTTGCAAAAAAAGGAAAAGACTTTTTCGTTCTAGAAAGAATAATAAAATTTCGAAGTCTACGAGTCAGAAAACATAGTTTAATAATTCAAACAAGTTTGCATATATATCTAATAATAGTATAATTACAAAGATATAATTGTTTGTTGTTATTATTAATTTCGACAAATAGAAAACGCGTTCTTAGAAATCAAATTATTAAACAAACAACCATTAACTCTACAAATATCTATTTAAGACAAACATCTACTATATCGACTCTCTCTTATACAAAATATTAACAATTTAACAATTTATTTTCTTAATTCTAGAATAAAAGCTAAAAATATATTGCCTAGAGTTTTTACGTTAAGACTAACAAAAAACTCGACAAATAGTTGTCTTATTAATATTATTGCCAAATTATATGATTAGAAATTACAAATAGATAATAGAAATGTAATATTTTTATAATGTTTTAGTACAATTGCTTTAGCATTTTCTTTCTAGAGTATAGTGTAGAAATTTTTTTGTAGTAAGTATCAACGCGAGAAAAGATATATATAGATTTGCAAAAAATATAAAGTAGCAATATCGATATAAGAATCTGTAGACTATATATTTTATTTTCTAGACAAAATTATTAATTTAAAAGTCAATCTTAGCAAGTAAAAATAAGTTAGTTAAAACTACGACTAGAATTAGAATTAGAATTAAAATAAGAATTAGAATTAGAACTAGACTTGAAATTAGATACTATTTCTTTGCCTATAAATATAAATATAAATATAGAAGCAAATATAGATACAAGCTCTAGATTTATATTTACTATATTAGTAACAAAAGTGGCAAAAAATATATTTAGAGCAAGTATAGTTGAAAAGAGTATATTTATGTTTAGAAGACTATAAAGATTGCAATTAAGAATTGTAAAAAGAAAAATGTAATACTACTATTGTCTATATTTGTCTCAAAATATACTAAAGATTTCATTCTAGTTACCAAAGACATTTATATATTTAATATAATAGAAACAATAAATATAGAATTTATAGATACAATTTTAGAAAATTAGATATTCAAAAAAAAAACTTAATCTAAAGAAGTCTAATTTAGTTGTTAAAAAGCAAAAAGTAGAATAATTATTTGTTAAACACGTAACTAGTAATTAGAAACAAAAAGATCTAGACAAACAAATTAGCAAAACAAAAGAGAAAATCGAGAAATCAATTACTATAGTAAAGATTATTAGACAAAGAAATTCTCTAGAATAGAATATAGATTACATAACAAACGTATTTAAATAATATTATATTAATCTAATACTACAACGCATTGATTGTTTACAGAAATTATTCGAATTAAAAATGAATTAAATAATAAATTGTTTAGACAATTTAGACAAGACAAAAATATAAAAATATTAGAAAAAATCTACTAGAAATTTATATTATATAATAGAAGCAAACTAGATAAAAATATTAATTTTGCGTTAGTTTATTATATTTTGTCTAGACTTCTATAGAAGTTAAAATTTAAATAGAAATAGTTAAAAAATTGAAAAATAGCGTCTGTAAAATTTAGAAGCAACAAATTGCAACTAATATTCGAACAACTTTAAAAACAAATATAAAGAAAAGATATCTTATAGTAGAAAAGTATACAAATAGAGATTGTAACAAAAAACAGAAGACAATATTAACAAAACAATAGAGAAATTAATTGTATATATAATATTAAAATCTATAAAAGATGCTTCTACAATTATGACTACAATTAGAAAATTAAAGACAAACAAACTACTAGAATACAAAGACAAATAGAAAGTACTATTTTTAGAGACTACAATTAAGTATAATATTACGTAGCACAAAGTCGTATTGTATACTATTTCTATAAATATAATAAGAGAAGAGAGAATATTGCAAAATTTGCAAATAGATATAAAATTGTTTGATAATATTTGATTTATTAGATATTTATTATAAACATTGTTAAAGATAAACAAAACATAAAAGAGATATAGGTCGACAATAATCGCACTTGGAAAACATTTAGATATAGACAAAATAATTCGAAAGAAAAGAATCTATATATAGAAGAAAGATTCTAGAACAACAAAATACGAAAATGTTAAATTTAGTATACAATACTACGAATATTTATTCTATAAATATTATACAAGAAAATGCACAAAAAAGATCAAATAAATATATTGTAGATCAAATTATATATTTTAAAATTATAGATATATTTTTTGTATTAACAAACAATTGTATGTTTATTCAAATTTAAAATATATTAATTGTAGAGATATATATATAGCTATAAGCAATAAATATATATTCTATAGTAGTAGTTTATTTAACAATGTTAACAACAATCTATTGCAAATAAATAACAAATAATAATATTACATTTTTTGCAACCTTCTTAAACAAAAACATCGAACAAAAGAAAATTCGAATTCTAGAATATAATTGCGTTGATTGTAAGATTTATATTAGCAAATTATAGTAGAAACAGCAAACATTGTGTTAATTTAAAAATTCTAGATATATAATAAAAACCACAACATAAATTTAAATTATTTAAATTTCTTAAGAATTCGATCAATATATATAGACTATAGAACTATAGTAACAACATTTGTATCTAAAACAACTATAGATATTAAATGTATATTAAAATCAAATATAATAGCAAATTTTAATATACAATTGATTATTATCGACAATAAAATCTTGAATAATAATCTTGTACTACTATATATCTATAATAGAAAGATTTAAAACTCTATGTTCAATAAACACACTATAGATTGCATTTTAACAGAATTTCAATTAAAAACTACAAAAACATTTATTCTAACAGAAGATTTAAATAGATATTACTCTTAATAGAACAATTAAGTTGTTAACTTATTATATTTTTCTATATAAACAATTTAATTAAAAAAAACAAAGAAGAGTTAGTAAATATTTCAAATACTTATAGACTTATCTACAAGATTATATATCGGATATATACCTAGAATATACCAAAAATACACCGGGAATATTTTCAAAAAAGATAGTCGACTAGTATATATTTGTCAAAGAGTAGATATATATTGATTACAGAGCCTTTGACAAGCGATTAGCTAATAGCAAGATAATTAGATTAGATAGTTAAGAAATTATTATTCTTTGACAAGCAATCAAGTAATAGCAATATAATTAAATTAGTAAGTTAATAGATTATTAGCTATCAAAAATCTATTTACTATTATTATATAGAAGTCTTTCGCAGATCTTATTATTTGTTTCTTTCAATTTGTCAAAATTATTTTGTATTTATTAGCTTATTATTATTATCGAAGCGAAGCAAAATCTAAGTTAATAGTTCGATAAGTGCGTAAAATGCAAAAACAATAGAAGAAGTAAAGAAAAAACTAATAACGAAGTCTATTATAGCGTTCGAAATATTGTTTATCAATGTTTTTTATATTAAATTCTTGCTTAATTCTTTATTGTTTTTCTTTAGCTTCTCGATTTTCTTCTTTTGCTTTTTTAATTTCGCTTTTATTTGTTTCAATTTATTTTTCAATTCTTGTACTTTGATTTTCAATTTGTTGTTCTTCTTTATTGTTTTAGAGAATAAGATAACACTAGTAGTATTTGTATTTATATAGAACTTTTGCAACATATATAGCAATCTATCTTAAAAAGATAACAAGAAAGAAGTATTTATAATGGCAATAATAGTATCTAAAGTAAACGCAAGAAAGATATTAAATATATTAACAAAGTCTTTAACAGAGATATATTTAAGTATTAAGAGCGTTAGCAAACGCGCACGCTTTAATATAGCAATCAATAAGAACAATAAATTGAACAACAACAAAAATTACAATTATTGTTTTAATTGTTATAGCAAAGATACAATAAGCAAAAAGATAGTAAGTGTAGCAAAGAAAAATTGATAATTAACTACTTACAGGCCTATCTATAGGGTTGTATTCCCGGAAAATACCGGGAATATATCTATTTTGGTTAAATTTCTGCTAGATATCAGTTAGTCAACCGGCTGTCAACCGACATATAGCGGTTATCTATCGATTATAGATCTTATAGATGCAATTTTTCTAAATTTTATAATTTTGAAATTTTGAAATTTTGATAAATTTGATAGATTTGATTAAGTCTCGACGCTAGCCCGATCGGGATTTCGACATCTATAATGTCGACTAATAAAGTATGCATATCGTTAATTCGTTAATACGTAAAGTTGTTAAATTATTTTTTTGTTTATAGTTCAAAGTTTTAACCTTAAATTTATAGTTTATACATATTCGGAAAGTGTCTAGCTTCGCGACTATCGACATTACCAAATTTCTAGTTACAAAATTACATAATTTACGAAACTTGTATACGCGTGTTAGACTTCTTCTACTAGCGCATACGTATTACACATCTCAAATAGATAGTATTAGTTATTCTACTTAAGTAATTGAAAAAGTTGAAAAAATATTACTAGTAAGATTTAAACCCGGAATTTACCCGGAATTTACTCGGATTTTAACAGGTTTTTGCTAGTTAGAAAGCAAATTTCTATTAGGGCATATAGCTTATCCTGGATGCAGATCTTTGACCCGAAATAAGCTCATCTTGGGTCAAATATCTAATTCGGAATAATTTTCGCATATATTTAGTATAGATATTGCAATCTTCTCAATTTCTATTTCTAGAATAAACGTATACACTTGTCTTATATATAGCATAGACTTTGCTTTATACAGGAAAAATTTCTTAATATATAAACAAAATTTGACGCAAACAAGATCTAATATATGTTAGATATAAACTAAATATATATATAGCGTATTTTAGAATTATTTAAGATTTACAACACGTCTTAATTTAATAATACAAAAAAACAGATTTTTAAATTGTAAAATTTAAGTTCTGTTATAGTACAAATTACTCTTACACTTAATATAAGTCAAATATTATTTATTGTTTGTACAATTTAATCTCGAAATTATATTTATACTATACTTAGTTTAAATCTCAATTACAATATATTTTTTTTTAGTAAAAGCTTGTTATTTTCTTCTAAGATTGCTTATATACTTACAAAAAATAAGAATTCTTTATTGTTTAAAAATTGCTAGGCAAAGAATAATAGCTAGATAGACAAAGCAACTAGGCAAGGCAACTAAGCAAGATAAAAAGACATGCAAGTAAACAAGACAAATATCTATAATAATTGTAAAGATAATTGTCTAAGAACTAAGTTAACAATCAAGTTATACTTGATTGTTTAAGAGTAGACATTAGTATCGATAGACGTTCAATATTCTTTTGTTATTTAATAAGAGCATTAGATACAAATCTTGTAATATATGCTCTTCTTAAAAGAAAAGACATTAACGTTCTTGTTATATTGCAAATTCAAATATTATCTAACTTTTAAATCTAATTATCATTCTATCTAGACTTTGATAGTCTAATTAATTGTAATAAATTTGTTGTTCTTATTTGTTTGCGCGTTATATTGTTAAATAATCTTAGCTTAATTCTTTTCGATATTTAGTTTGTTGTAGATCTTCTTGTTGCATTAATAATAAATATTCTTTTTTGCATTTAAGTATATCTTATTTAGCTTAATTTTTGCAAAGTTGTTTTAAAAACTATTTTTAAGCAATTTGACAGTCTTAATAATTTGAGTTAATTTGTTAGCAAATTCGACAATATTTTTGAAAAGAATGTAGATATCGATTACAATAGTAGAACCAATATTAAGAATAACATTGCAATAATCTTATATAGTTTAAAAGCGCGTTGTTGTTTTGTTCGAATTATTTGTTATTTTGCTTAGCATTTGTTTAGCAATTGTCGCAAATTAAGTTGCTTAACAACTAGTAATTAAGATATTTATAAATCTAGAAACTGTTTTCTTGCAAATTAATTTATTTTTCGAAATTAATATTTAACGCACAATTAAGTTTGTCTTAATTGTCTCGAGCTTTTTCGCGTAACGTTCTAGCAACTTTGAATCTTGCAAAATAAAGAATAAAGTAGAGTTAAAAAAGGTATCTTTATTAATTAAGATTTTTAAAGTTAATTTGTTTGCTCTTATTATTAAAGCTAGATATTTACAAAACAACGTTATTGTCTTAAATAAAACGTAATTAATATTTGTTTTACGTATTTTTTGCGCTTTAGTCGAAGTTGCGTCTTGATATTTAATTGCTTAATAAACTTCGATTAATATAATCTTTTTATTAATATCGATTATTTTGAGATTTTTCTTGTAATATGAATTTAAAGATTAATTATTAAATATAACAAAATTTAAAATAGACTTGCAAGTCTTGTAATTTGCAAAAATTTAATTTTTCTTTAGAAGTAACAACTTATTAAGACGTATTAATATAATATAAGATACAATATTATATATAAGATTGCTTATCTTAGTTGTCTTATATTTCTTTTGCAAATCGATAATTCAAGTAAACTAGACATCGATATTATCTTGCAAGATATATCTTTTTTTAAGAATATTAATAGTGTTTATAAATATAAAGATAGATTTTAGAAACTTGCGTAATATACAAATATCATTGTTCTTGTTAAAAGTTGCGAGCTATAAAGCCAAACAATTTTGTGTTGTAATATTAACACAAACAATACAACTTATATTGTAATCGATAAAATACGTATAACTTGCTAAATAAATAAAATAATTGTCGATTTTTATCTCTTCTTTAGACTAGAATAGAGCAATATTGTTTTTAACTATCTTTGCGCTTAAGATCTCGAAATTAAAATTAAATAAATAAAAGATACGTTATTGTCTTTGCAAAGCATAAATATAATAAAATAGCTATTAGGTATAAACATCTCGCAAATAAGTTGTTCAATATCTATTATAATATGCTTTCAAAGAGAATTGTTCTTAGATTTAATATTTATTTAATTTAGTTTGTTGTTACTTAATACAATCTAATTATTATCATTTTGCTAATTTAGCGTTTTCGCAAGATTATCTTTAGTTATATAGTTCGCGACTTTGCATTTACGAGCTTTTATAACATTTTAACTAAGATAAAAGTTTTTATTCTTTTTGTCGAAAATTATATTAATTGCTTGCTAGACAACAACAATAAATAAACAATCTTGCAATATAATAGCAATAATAAAGATATTATTGTCGATAATATAAAAATAGTAGTTAACAATAATAGATAAGAATATATATTAACAAAATTAAAAATAATTAGTTTTAGTAATATTGTTAATATTAGTATTAATTGTACTAGTATTCTAGTAAATTGCGTCTTGTAATTAAAACTTGGTAAAGCGTCTACTATAAGTAAACAATAAATTATAATTTTTCAATGTTATATTTAAGCGAGTAGTTTATTGTTATTAATTCTTAAACGTTAACAACAATAATATTAAAATAATATTTCGATATCGTTATCTTTTTTGTTGTTTGTAATAATCTTAATTGTAAACAATCTATCTTTTTTCTTAAATATAGACGCGTTTTTTGTTGTTTTAGACAATCGATTGCGCTTCTTTAATAATAATATAAGAACAATAATTTTTACTAGAGATGTCGAAATACTTATTTTAAATACTATAATAGTTGTTTTAGAACGTCTTATAATAGAAGAAATAAACATTTTGTGTTTTATCTTGTAGTTGTTAATAAGACTTGCAAAACCTTTTAACAAATTTTTGCTATATTATTAATCTTACTTAGTATTGTAATTTTTTTATTAAACAAGATATTTTAAGATAAAACAATTTTGCTTATATTAATAAATGCAATATTTAATAAGAATTTCAATCTTGTAAAAATATATTTAAACATTTAACTTAATAATAATCTTTAAATTATTTAACTTTAAACAATTGTATAAATTTTTATTGTTTAACATTAACTCAAAATAAATAATAAATATAACTAAATAAAATTTTCAATTTGTCGAGAGATTTGATTTGTATATTAGATTGTTTTTTTGTTCAAAAATCTTAATACATTAAATCGACAACTTAAATAATTTAGCAAATAATAAGAAGTAATTCTTGTAAAGACAAAAACATATTATATTATTTATTAAAAGCTTAATAGATTTACAATATTTATCATATATTGTTTTAACTATTATATTAGCTTATACAATTGTTGTTTTTGTTTCGAAGATATTAATAATTTTCTTTTGCAATTAATTTGTTTAACAATTATTAAATTTAAGAAGAGACAAAAGATTACGCGTCTTAAAGCTTATAATTATCTTATTTAATAATAGCTTAATAGACGTATTAGACAAATTATTAAGACAAGCGCAAAATACAAGCAAAAGAATACTTATTTTAGATTAAAATTGCTAGTCGCTATATATTGCAAGATTATCTTAATTATTTAGTTTATTTGTTTATTTTGTTTGTTTATTTTGTTTGTTTATTTGTAAATAATATATTATCGAGATCAAAAATTGAACTTCTAGCTTCTAAAATATAATTGTCTAGAATTTAGATATAAACTTGCAATCTCTATTGTATACAAACGCTCTTAAAACTTCTTAATTAACAAGATTGTTAAAAAAAATACTTGTTTACTTTGTTGCAATATAAGTTGTCTTATTGTCTAAGACAATTATTTTTTTAAAAAATTTGCAAGTTATTGTTAAAACAATATTAAAGCTCTAATATAACAATAGTTTTAAGAGAAAATCAATATATATAGTATAAAAAGATATAAGAGAACTTAAAATTAAGTTAAGATTTTTATACAATTGATATTGCTTAATTTAATAAAGATTGCACTTTTAACAACAAGCAATGTATCGATACAATTAAGAGATAAGGTTGCAAAGATAAAAGTTAATAATTACTATCTTATAAGTGCGAGTAAAGTTAATATAACTATTTATATTGTGCATCTAATAAAAGATTTTCGTCTTAAATTTCTTAAACAAGTATAGTTTTTTGCAATTTATATAGTTTATAAAGTAAAGTAAGTTGTCTTCTTTAAAAAGTTAAATGCTAAAAAATATAGATAACTTTCGAATTGTTGTTAGAATTTTTGTTTACTTAAGAAATTTGATATATATTTCGAGAAGTTTTTTCTTAAAGATTTTACTTATTTGAACAAGATATAAATAAAATAAAATAATTGTATTAATTGTATTTTAATTAATTAGATTTAACTTTTTTTTAAAAGTTTGTCGCATTAACTTAGTTATAATCTCTACGATTGTTGCAAAGTTATCTATTTTATCTAAAATTAATAACTTGTTCTTATTATATTTATCTTTAAGTGCAAGAAGTTTAAATAATGCATTCGAAATTGTATATAATCTTTTTGCACAATAACGTATATTTAGCGAAAATTATAAAAGATATTGCGAGATACGCATAAGACAAAGATTGAATTAGTTGATTAATAAAAACAATAATGTAATTTGTTTAACAATACTTGTTGTAATTAAGTAATTAGTAGAAATTATAGTAGATCTTTTAATTGCTTTTACTAGATATTTAATCTTTTGTATTGTTTATACGGAGCAAGCTACTTCTATTTTAATTAATTAATAATTTATCATGATAAAGCTTAGAATCTTAAATAGAAACAAAATATATTAAATATTGTTTTATCTAAAGTTGTTATTAATAAAATTATCTTTAATATAATATATCTTGATATTAAATTTGTATTTCTTAAAGATATCTAAGTCTATATACAATTGACAATTGTTGTCGAAATAAATTAAAAAATTCGAAATTGTTAAGAATTGCTATAACTAATAAAAGAATTAAAAAAAAATATATAAATATTTAATATACGTATTTCTTAAATATATCTTTTGCTTTTGCTTGTTAACAATAGAGAAGCTCTTTAAAAGACAAGTTTTTTCTTGTTATAAGACGTTAGCTTGTTGAGCATATTAGACAATTTTATTTTTTTAGTAATAAAATAGATTAAGATGAGTCTTAAGCGCTTTTAAATTCTTAGAAAATTTAATTGTCTTAATAACAATAATATACTTTCTAGTAATAAACAAGTCTAAAACATTTACTTTTTGCTTTAGCAAAATAATACTAAAATAATTAAGATAGATTTTTGAGACTAAGCGTAACATTTAGCAAGACTAATTTGTCAAATAACTAAGTAAAATAAGCTAAATATATGTCGAACAATTAGAAGAAAACAACAATATTATTAATATAGACACAATAGAAGTTTCTAAATTGATAGAGTTCTTTCTTTATTATTTGTTAAACGTAGATAAGCAAATTTTTGAATTTTATAATAGCGATATTAAGTTGCTTCTTGTCTTAATAAATAATAAAAAAGAACTTATATTTATCTTTAAACGCAACTAAGAATTGCAAGAAGAAAGTTAATCTATTTATTAAACTTATATGCTTACAATTACAAATTTAAGCTATAATATTTGTTTAGATAAATATTGAATGTCTATTTGTAGTAACTAGTCTATTTAGTTCGCAAATATTAGTTATTACTTAATACTTTAAATTCTATCTAACAAGATTTGTCAAATTATAAAGATAGAAAATTTGAACAATAAAGATTTGATCGATTATATTATCTTGTCTTAAATATACAATTTATCGAATTCTTTATTAACTATCTTGCGATCGCATTCTTTTAAGAAAAAAATTTTAAATTTTATTTTTAACGTTGTTGTAAAGTTCTAGTCGCTATTTAATGATAATTAATATTTAATTTTTTTTGACAAAATTAACAATTTTGCTAGTATTCTTTTACAAGATATGTAATTGTTTGATAAGACGCTAAAACGCAATAATTTTGTTTAGATTATTATAAATATAGATTATATTAATTAGATTTGTCTAATAACTATTATTAAACGTGTCAATCTTAATATCTTTTTTAGTTGCTTAGCTCTCTTTGTTAGAGCTAATCTAATAATAGCCTTGCTTCTTAAACTTTAGTAGACGTTTTAATATTGCGTATTGCAAAATATAAAAAGATATAAAACAACTATTATAGACTAGCGAGAGAACTATTTGTACGTGATGCTAACTACGAATCTATTAATACTACGATATTCGACAAAGTCAAATGTTCGGTGCAATCGTTACAATATATCGATCGATCAAATCGCGAAGACACCAACAACATCAATTATTACTATTACTATTATCTCGAATCTCTTACGTATAATAAGATACGTATAATTGAGAACACGCAAAATTATCTATAATTATTATTATTTACTTCTCGTACGCGTCGATTATTATCACAATAATCGTTACATTACAATTACGAAAAACGTGTTTTAAAATATCGTAAAAAAGTCTCGAAGTATTGTGCGTATAAATTTAGAAAAGCTAGAAAAAAGTTATATACGCGTACACTACACAAACAAAAAATCGAAAATTTTTATCGCACATAAATTAGATTGCGTTAAGATTACGTATTTTAATTGATCGTAATTGTTTCTTGTCTTAACTATGTATACGCTCAATTGCGCATTCGAAATTAAACGATAAGAAATTTCGTTTATTTTAATAAACAATAGCAAAAACATTCAATTTTGTTGAAAGCAACGTTTTCGCTACGTCTCGAATTAAAAACGTTACGTATATAAGTGTACAAAAAAGAGTTAACATTAAGTTTAAGTATTAAAACTATATAAATACAAATGCAAGTATTATGCATTAAGAAACAATCTTTACATAATTGCAATTTATAAAGAAGACTTATATGTAAATTCTTGAAGCTCTTGTTTTTAATGTGCACGAGTTTAAGAATTTGAGATTGTTAAACAATATACGAAATTTTCTTTTGTAAATTATAAATCAATACGATTTTTACAATTCTTATAAAGAATTTCTTTGTATTATAAATATTACAATAGTAACATAAAATATTGAAGCGACGTAACTTGAATTTGAAAATTTGATCGCGTAACACATATAGAACTCGCATAGATTCTTAGAGATATTAAATCAAGTATAAATTAAAAAAAAATTCTTAAAAAATAAAAAAAATTCTTAAAAAATAATTAGCGTATATTATACATAAGTTCTATATATGCTTACTATAATATACATTTAATATAAAGAAGTTGTTAATATTGTTTACTTAAGTATTATTGTAGTACGCTCGAAAATCGAATATATAAATAATATTTATATTAAGTATATTCTTAATTATTTTAATAAAGATAGTTTTAATATATATTAAAAGTATACTACATAAAATTACAAGTATATATTGTATATATATAGATAATTAAGAAAGATAAAAATAAAAGACATAAAAACAATACTTTAATTTAACAAAAAATACTAGTATATTTGCAATACTTAATGCTTTAATCTTATCTAAGTCTAGTCTATACTACACAACTACTAAATATATATCTAGATTGCGTCTTATATAGACGCGTAATTTACAATACACTTAAATACTCGAGTCTTTGTTAATACTAGATATATATTTAGTATAGAAAATTAGTATTATAACTTTGTAATTAATATATTTTACTATTTAAGAAATTAATACTTAATAGATATTATACTTGTATATTAATAATAAATTTTATACTTGTAAAACATTACTCAATATATACTTTGTCTATATATTTATAATATTTGCTTTCTTCGAAAGTCGGTATTTAATATATACTACGCTTGTGTTTAATTCTTTCTTTAATATTTTAGTATCTTTAATTGTTACATATTATTCGTATGCTCAATATATACTAAGATTATTTCGAGTATAGATTCTTAATTCGAGATAAACTTATTTCGAGTGCAAATTGTTAAAATAATAGATAGTAGAACACTTAGTTTTTATGTAGAAGCTAAGGAGCTTGTTCAACTATATATATTAGTCGATGCTACTTGACCCGATTACGTAATGTTGGGCCAAGTAGTATTGGATTAAGTAGTACTTAACACTAGATTAAATCGAGTACGATATTTCGATACTTCTATTTAATCTAAGTCTAGAAATTATCTCTTACATAAATTATATTCTATATTTTATTAAGTTCGAAATCTATCTTAAAACTTCTAAGTCTTAAGTATCTTTCTAACAAAAGTAAAAAAAGTGCATAAAAGTTCTCTATTAACAATTTATATATAGGCGTACGTATGTTTACAACTTTGAGATTCAATGAAATTCGAAAAATATATAGAAGATAGAACTTATATTAAGAGTTATGCAAACGTTGTCTAATAGTATTTGATAATTATATTAGTAGAACAAGAGAACAATAAGTACAAATTTAAATAGACAATGCAAAGATCGACAATAATAAATATAGCAACTATCTAGTTGCGAGTTATTTAGATAACTAAGTCTAATATTTATACTCAAAATTATAAATAATTCAATTATTAAATTAATTTAAGAACTTTTCGAAACGCTTTAAATACGTTACAAAAAAAACCTTTAATTAGTTTGTTAATTATTTGATTTTTAATAAAGATATATTTTAGTTTAATTTAACTATTTGCAATCTTTTTGCGAACAAATTAAATTTAAATGTTTATATACTTTGTTTGAATATATTGCGCAAGATTCTTAGCAAACGCTATTGCTTTCTAATTGTTGCAATATATAACAACAACAACTAGACACAATGCAAAAATTGTCGAAGAAAAAGCTTTAACAACAATAAGAGTTCTAGATATAAGCGATAATAATAAAGATAAATAAAATAATTGCAACTACTTTAATATCGCTTAAAATTAAATAATCTTCAGTATAGCTAGACTAGTGAAAAATTCAACCGCTGTACAGCCGTAGTACAACTGTCGAAAACCCGTCGAAAAACCGACTAAAAACCGACTAAAAACCGACTAAAAACCGTTGGAAAACCGTTGGAAAACCGTTGGAAAATCGATTAAAAACTAGAAAAATTCTAAATTTCGGCTGTTCAATCGTTGGGTGCCTCAACAATCACCAACCGCAGTTTAACTATAAATAGGTTGAACTAGAGTTGTTCAACGATTGATTAAAAATTCTATTAAATCGAAAAAAAATTTATAATTAATTAGACTCCCTAAGTACTAGACCAGTAGAGGGATATATAAGGGGGGTATGGATGGGGGGGTCACTTACGCGTATATGTTTTTTGCAAATCACCTGATTTTTCTATTTATAGCTTGATAGCGTTGATAGTAATCGAAATAGAGACTTCTCGAAATAAATTAAAACTTTAAATTTAAGTTTAAACTCTAAACTATTAATAGAATTAATAGAAAAACGTCTTAACAACTTCACGCATTGACGAATCAACGATTTAGATATTTTACTACTCGACACGCCAAGAGTTAAAACCTCGATCGGGCTAGCTTCAAGACTTAGAATAAATTTTCAAAATTTTCAAAATTTTCTATATCAAAATTAGCATCTATAGACATCTATAGGTTGAACAACCGTTGTTCAATCGTTGTTCAACTATAGAAAAACCAATTTTCTAGTCTCAAACCGTTGTCTAACCGTTGTTCAACTATAAAAAATCTTAATTTCTAACTTTAAATCGTTGAAAAACTATAAACTATCTAGATTTCTGTTGTTCAACCGACATACAATCGTTGTACAACTGTTTTTTTTATTAGTAGGAAGCTCTAGACGTTCTTAATATTTTGCGTTTGCTTAATATACTTGACTTTGCAAATAAACAAAGCAACAATTAATTAACATTTAAATAATTAATTAATAGCAACACTTTCTAGATTAAAGATATATTCAAAGATAAAACAACAAATATCTTAATTTTTATCTTAGTTAACGTTAATATAGTCTAATAGAAAACAAATGCTCTTACAAAAAATAAGACAAAAATTAAGAGTACTTCGAAGATAACAGATATTTGTTTAACAATCTTTCAATAAATATCAATAAAGTTAAAAGTATATTTGCTTATTACTAAGATAATAAAAGCAATATCTAATCGAGTATCTAGTATTACGTATATAAGAGAATTAACAATTGATTAATAGATATAACAATAATTCGAATCGACGATATAGTCTAAATCGATAATATATATTTTAAATATATCTATAAGAGTAACAACTAATTTATACTTTTATATTTTGTAATTCTTTAATATCTTTTTCAAATATATTTTTTAACTTAAATAGAAAGTTCGAATTGCAAAATTGTATTTTATTTCGATTTCTAGATATTATTAAATAAGATCTAAGTTAATTATCTTAAATCGATTGACAAAAGTTCTCTTAATAATATCAATAAATTTTTTGTTAACATTGACAATTAAGAGATCGTCTATATAGATAACAATAATAATAGAGTTATTAATAAAGATGTTTAGATCGAAGTTTATTAAACAAAAGTAATAGTTTTTTAGAAATATTACAAGAATATTATATTATACTTGAAACTTGAAACAATTGCTTTAACTTATAGAGAACTTTTCTAAATTAACAAATCTTTTTGCTTTGCTTAAAGTTGTAAGACAACTTAATATAATTTTTTTTACTAATATTTTTGTAGAGAAAGATAGTAACAACGTTTATTTGCTTTAGATCTTAGTTGTTAACAACAACAAAAACAAAAATAATCTTGTAACTTATAAACTTAATTACAATAGCAAAGATTTTTATATAATTTCAATCTTTGCGTTATTTAAAGCTTCTAACAATTTAACAAACTTTATAACGAAGAATTTTGTTATTAACTCTATACTTGATTTTGTAGACTTGTCTATTACAAAGTATATAACGTTCGCTAAATGCTAAGCAAATAATATAGATATTAGTTTTTCTTAAAATTATTTTTTTGTTTTATTTAGCTAATTGTCAATCTATCTTGTAATAAATATTTATTATAGCTTCAATACAAATCTTAAGTTTATATAGCTTTAATAATATAATGTTAAATAGCAAAGCAAAAAGATTTGCAAATTTATCTTAATACAATCGAAACTTCGAATATCTTTGCAATGTTAAATTTGAATTCTAAAACAATATTAAATTTTAAAGCGTATCTAATAATTTAGTAATTTTAAAAATTTTATTGAAGTTAGTAAAGTTAAAGAGAGTACTATTTTCGAAGTCGAAGACAAAGAAAAATTTAGAAAAAATAGTACTTTTAAAGTCTAAAGAAGATAGAATTGTAAATAAAATAAATAAATTTTTTAACTTATTATTAGAGTTCTCGATCTTATTCGAGAGCAAGATAACTTTTTATTGCTTTTATAATATTATTGCGAGATTCAAATTAGCTTTTATAGAATTTAGAAATTTGTTAATAGCATTAATAGTATTCGACTATTTAAGAGAAAATAAAGATCGACAAATATTATTGTTTTAACAACTAGTCTTATTGTAATTAATATTTAAGCAAAATAATACTTGCTTGTTATCTAGTTAATAGATCTTTAATATGCGTTAAATCTTGTCTTTATTATCTATTATATAATAGATATGCTCTCTCTTATAGTCTATTAATACTAAGAGTTTGATACAATTCTAAAACTTTTGTCAATTAGTGCTTGATTGAGTTTTTAGTACTTCTTTCTACTAATTTATACGTCGAATATGCTTGTAATTATAGAGATGCCCAATGTTTGCCTCGAAAGAAGTAACAAGACGTTTAGTAACAAAAGCAATATTGCGATACAAATTAACTATCTAAACTATTTTCGATCAAAAATTGATAATTAAGTTAATATCTTTTATTATAATGTTAATTTTTTGTATTAGAATCTAATTAAGACATTTAACGCAATTGTTTATTTTAGAAAAGACAATAACAATAGATTATATTTGTATTTCGCGTTTCTCGCATTAAACTTTAAAGAGTTTACTTATATATTTACTTTTATTGTTAACGCAAATGCAAATATATTTGTTGTCTTTATACTTAAATTCGTCAATATAATGTTTAAAGAAAACTAAAAGACTAACTTTATTCTCATTTTTGAGATATAGATTCTTATTAATAATATTTCGAAGCGCATTTATGCACTTCTTGTTGTTAGTATTTTATTTAACTTGTTCTTCGATAACAATATTAAGTAGATTAGCAAATTTAATATTTGAATTAATATATTTTTAAAACTTAATTTATTTAAGAACTTTAAACAAGTCTTGTTCTTAAATAAGAAAGTTTATGCTATTGCTAATTTTAGCAATTTGTTTAAGAACTACAAGAGATAACGCGAAGATGCTAGTAGCTATAACAATATTAATGTAATCTATTAATTTAGAGTTTTATCAATAATTTGTAAGCAATAAGTAATATTACTAGTAAATATAGTAAAGATATGCAATTGCGCAATAAAGATTTTAATTAAGATATTCTAACTATTAGATTACAAAGATTAAGCAAGTTAACAAATTCTAAGTTAAACATTTAATTTTATAGATACTCTTCGAAGAATTTAAATAAAAAAAATAGTTAAATATACTTTTCTTTGTTAATAGTATTAAGTTAATCAATTTTATTAATTATTGTTTGAGCAAAATCTTAATAAATAAACAATCAATAAGCTCTTAAATAAGTCTTGTAATTTTATTGTTCTATCTTAAGATTATAACAAACATAAATAAGAATAAAATTAATAGACTTAATTTGTTTGATAGATAGAGACGTATTAATAATAGATAATTTCTAATCAAATTTTCGTTTTCGCTTAATTCTAGATAAAGCTCTTTGATTATCTAAAATCTAAACGAGTTATTTAATCTCTTTATTCTTCTTTTTAATCTTAACAATTATAAAGATAATAATATTCTTTTGCGTCTTTGCGATTGTTAAATCGATTTTTTCAATTCTCTTATTTTGATAAAACTAAAAGTTAGTTTTTTCGATTTGAATCTTTTGCGTCTTTGCAATAATTAAGATCCTTTTAATTCTTTTATTTAGATAAGATTAAGAGTTATTTGATTAAGAGTTGCGTCTCGACGTTGCTTTCAAAATAATCAATAAAGTTATTTTAATCTTCGAAGTATATTTGCGATTTAGTTTATTGATTTGTTTTGTATATTGTAGTAAGAGAAGTTGACTAGCACTTGTTTTAGCTATCGAGCTAGCGAGTTAACTTGTTTAGTTGTTAATAAGAGAATTTTTGCAATAAATAGAAGAACAAAGATTAAGAAGACTAAGTAATTTAGCTTTTTTATTAATACGTTAAAGCAAAATCTTGTTTTGCTTTAATAACTCGCCTTCGACTAATTATTAGCTATCTAATTATCGATTCTCAATTGTATAATTGTTATATAATTGATTCTTCGATCTTTTTAGAACTTATTATTGATAGATATCTATTAAAAGTAATTAGCGTTCTTTGACAAAAGCAACAAGTTGCAAATAAAATAAACTTAGTTGTTTTACAACTTATATTAGCTGTCTTTAGTAAGACGTTCATCCGTATTTGGTAAACCCTAACTTTAGTCCTAGGTGTACCTAGATCTATCATAACAAAAGTCGCAGTTTTCTATTACTAATATTTGGGCTTCGTGCGAGATCAAGATTAGAGCTAGTGGATCTTGCATCATTTGCGAGGATCTAGGGGTCCAAGCCAAGCTTTGCGAGAGACGATCTTGGCATTTCCCAACATTGCGCTCGTAAATGCGTTCGTCTAGTATAGCAATCATAATTTTCTTGCGTGAGATGCGCATTCGTTCTCTTGATTCATTAGATTTGTGCTCAAAGTAAACTTTGCCCAAATCGACGAAATCTAACGTTTAAATCGAAAAACGTGGTGATTTGACGCAACTATGCAACTAGCGAGCAATTGCAAACGTTTGTGCGCATCGCGAACATCAAAATTTTACGCGCCAAGACGTAGTTTAACTCGATGAAGGTTTCGCAACTTTGTCAAACATGAAGAAAACAAAACAAGCTCTTCGAGCAAGTTCTGTCTCGACAATACTAATTTGAGTACGTAGAATAGATAGATCTATGAGATCTGCAGGATCTTGTAAATATCTTGGTCCCTATTAGCTCGATCTGCCTCCCGAAACGCGGATGTTTGTGCTTAGAATCTTTAATTAGATATTAGCTATTTAATTGTTAATAATTAAAGATTTCAATTGTTCTAATAGTTGAACAATCGATTGTTCGACAAGTTTCGACAATTTCTTAGTTATTGTTTTGGCAACATTAGATATAATATTAATATTTTAATTCTTGAAGACTAATCTAAGTATTAAGACGATTTAATTGTTAGCTTTTGTATATTAGAAATTAACGAGAACTTAGCTAATAATAGTAATTGTAAATTTATTGTTCATTCGATTTATTAGCTATATTTCAAATATTCTAGTTAATAAATAAATAAGTTTCTTGCTCTATTTCGAGCTTATAATTTGTCAAAATAATAGATAATAGAATACTTAGTTTTTATGTAGGAGCTAGAAGGCTTGCCCAACTATATATATTGATTGATGCTACTTGACTCGATTACGTAATTTCGAGTCGAATAGTGTCGAGTCAAGTAGTACCTAACACTAGACTAGATCGAGTACAATATTTCGACACAAATTAATTAATATACTTAGCATATACTAAGATTATCTCGAATTAAATATTTAATCTAAGATAAGATTATCTCGAATCAAGATTTTGTATTTAGGATAGACTATAACTTGTTTCTATTAGTTAACTAGATATTAGTTAACCGGAAAATTGTTAATAAATTCCGAGTAAATAACTATATAAGTTGACAATATAGTAGTAATGATTAAGTAAACAATCTTTAGCGTAAGAATTATATTATTGTAGTCTAGTAATATAGTAGAACAATAGAAGATATTGCAACTATAAAATCTTTTGCAATTAAATTATTAATATAGCTCTTAAATCTATAAGTTTATTAATTTTTGCAATATTATTTGTTTATTCTAATATCTTAATTTGTTTCTAATATCTTTAATATAATTATGGAATTCTAAATTATATAGATTTTCTCGCTTATATTGTTATCTAACAAGAGATTCTTATAACTTTACTAGTATTTACAAGAGTAATAGATACAAGAATAAAAGATATAAAATTTAATTTGCAAAAATATTAAGACTTAAAATTAAAGTCTACTAGTAGAGATTAATTGTTGTATTAGTTTTGTTAACTATAGTTCTTATAATCTTTTCTAGCGTCTTCTATAGAGACATTAATTTTGCTAGTTTAATCTCTAGCTTATTATTTCTCTCTCTTTGCTTTTAAAGCTCTTTATAAAGCTTTTAATTGTTTCTTGTCAATTAATTTACTCTTTTTTAAAGATCTTTTATATTTTTTCTTAATATTAAGAATTATTTTATCAATTTAAGATCAAAGATATTGTTATATATCTATATAAATCTTTCGCAATTAATAAAAAAAATTGATATTAAAATTTTAAACAATCTACTTTAATATCGAAAAAGATTAAGTATTAATTAATAAGAATCTCTTGTTCTTTATATGTATAAGACAAGAGACAATATCGATATAAAACTTTAAAATATATCCAAAAAGATATACAAAATCGAAAAATTTGTAAATAAAAATAGTATATAAGCAAGCTTAAGCGTTATTTTAAATAACAACATAAGATCTAGCAAAAGAGATAAAAGTTTTTTTTTTCGAAATTATTGTTGCATTTATTAGACAATAATAAAGAAATAGAATAGAAAATTGTTTTCGATTAAATATTTTGTTGCAAGAATTTATTTTTAGTCTTTTTTTTGCAAAAAGCTCTTAATAATTAAAGAGAAAATACTAAATTTAGTTATCGAGATAATTGCTTGTCAATAGCTACAATATATAAGAATTTATTAAAAGAGATAAAGAGTCTTTAATAGTTAGCTAGAAAACAACAAAATATTTACTTACAATAAAGAGATATTCTAAAGACTTAAATTGTTGCAAGAATATTATATATTAATAGAGACTTGTAGCTCTTTACTTATATATATTATATTAATTATTAATTTTATTTCTAGTAAAGAGTCTATTATATTGTGAATTATTATTTTTTTTGTTTTCTTTATAATTAATCTTTAGATTTAATCGATTATTGTTACAATACTTTTTGCTTGTATTAAACAAAATAGTATCTTTATTAAACAAAAAGTTAAAATCTTAATTAAAATTGATTTTTAAAATTTGTTTTTAGATAAACAACAAAGTTGTTTGTTCGAAATAAAAGTTTATATTTTGATCTTCGAATTTTCTCTTTAGATAAAAGACGTTGTAGTTATTTAGCAAGAAAGTTCTATTGTATTTTGTAAATTTAATATTTTTAGTATTTGTTATATAGAGTTTGTTAAGTCTTTGTAAGATAAAAATCTAAAGAAAAGCGTTTATATATAACTTGTTAGTTATAAGATTGCAAAAAACTTCGATAGAAAATTAGTGTAATCGTTGGGTCGAATCGAACATTTTTTTCTTAACTCGACTTACTCTTTTGAGTTTCGTAGATTTAAATTAGAATTAAGACGCGAATCTAACTTTAAAGTTGAGTTTTGTCGAATTAATGTCAAGAATTTAAGCTAACTTTGTTGCGTTAACATTCGTTAATTTTATCTTATTTTATCTATGCGCTAACTCGATTAAGCTAGCGCAGAATTTACGCTAATTACATATTATTAGCGCAGAATTTACGCGAACTACATATTATTAGCTCGTTATGTAACGTTATGTAATTGAGTAAGTTAAGTTGGACACTTGACGTGCATTCTTCGCTCGTTTTACTTTGTTAAACTAGGAAATTTGCCTAATCTTAAGATTAGGATTGAACGAGTCAATTCGATTGAATTGAAATTCGACTCGACGATCACGCTATAGAAAATAGAGAGAAATACTACTTATATTTAAGAAATTGCATATTATTGCAATTAATAGTATTAAAATCGATTGTTGTATTGTAATTGCAAAGTAGAAAATACTTTCTAGTTGCTTATTATAGAAGTCTTTTACAAGCTTGTCTTTAATCTCTTTATAAATGTCTAACGTAGTTCGATGTCTATTAATATTTAATTTAGCACTATAAATTTAACATTTGTTAAATATCTCGACTTTGTTAAACATATTAATTTTCTAGTTTTTGTAGTATTGTTTTATTTTTAATCTTGCAACTTTGTATATAGTATAAGTAGCTTTTATATTTGGAAAAATTGCTTGTATAGATTTATTAATCGTTTAATAAAAGAGATAAGTAAAATAATATTGTTAAGTTATAGCAATTAGTTCTCTAAATATCTCGATCTTAAATATACTTAGAACTTTTGAGATAAATAATTAAGATTAAATAGTAATTGCAACTTATTAGTTGCTATATATAATCTACTTAAAAGATAGTAATTACTTTTAGTTTAAAAACTTTTAAATTAAGATTGTTTAAAATAAGATCTTTTAAAATAGAATTTTCTTAATAGTCTTAGTATCAAACTAATTTTGACAATAATACTCTAGACTATTGCTTAAAGTTCAAGATTAATTTAACTTTAATTGCAATTAACTTTTAAACTTTATAAACTTTTGCAATTTAACTTGTGTTTAATTCTAAGATTTTTTGATCTTAAACTACAATTAATTTTGTAACTTAGTTAATTTTTATTAAAAATAATTTCTAGATACAAGCGTTAGAAATAATTTATTGCTTTGTACAAATTGTTGTTTTATTTTATTTTGTTATTCATATTCTTCGAGCTCTAGATTTATAATTTTGTTATTGTATTAAGTCTTAATATTAGTTTTCTTGTTAATAAACAACCTATATCTAGTGTCTTCGAAAGAAGTAGATAGCTTTATAAGATTATTAAATATTCTATTGTTTGTTAATTTAATAATATTTCTACTATTGTTGTTAATTGATTTATTGTAGACTTTCGTATATAATTGAAAATAGATTTCTAAGATTGCTAAAGACTTTGTCTTTTTTATAGATTATAATAATGCTATTAATTTCTTTTTTGTAGAATTCTTTTGTAGACACTTTATAAGCAAGACTTTTTCTTTTTTCTTTTATTTAGCAAACAAATAGTATACTAGATTAAAAGTTTCCTATTAGTAATATTTTAAACTTTGTAAACAACGCAAATATTTTAAATTTTAAATTAAAAGAATTTAATATTTTTTTCTTTCGTTTGTTGTTATATGTTTACAAAGAGCTCTCAAGAGAGTTTTGAGAAAAGTTCTCTATAATTGTGTGCAATCGATAAAATATTGAATTAAATCTATTAATAATAGTATTACTTTATATATAAGACTTAAAAGATAATTATTTAAAAATAATAATTTTTTCGTAATAACTCTAAAACGTTCTTGACTCTAAATTATTGTTTTTTTGACAATAACTCTCTAGCTTCTTGTTATAGTTATAATAGACAAAAATATTAATTTAAAAAAATATTAAAATAAGAGTTTCAATATAGAGTAATAACAAAGTTAAAGCAATAGCACATTTTGAATAAACTATCGTTAAAAAGACAAAAGCAAAAAATTTATATTTTGCACTTTAACTACTCGTATAGCTACTTGTATATATTAAAGTTAATATTATATTATTGTAATTGCAATAAATTAAGATATTATGTTAATTCTACAAGCAAAGTAATTGTATATTGGTTTAAAGAAGTAAGAATAATAGTTATATTATATTATCGATTTATTTTTAGTAAATCTGCTATTTATTATATTGTCAATCGCATCAAGTAATAAATATGCGTAATAATAATTTATTATCTCTTTTGTTCTACTTTATCTCTATTATTTGTTCTTCTAATTATTTATTTCTAATTTTTGCAATTATAGCTTTCTTAACATGCGACTTCTTTTCTAATATCTAATAGTAATTATAAGACTATTTTGATTCACTAATTTGTTAAAGACTTTTTTATTTATTTATTTATACTTGATTCAACACTTCTAAGAATCTATGCGAGAACTATATACTTTTACGATTTTTAAATCTAATCAATTATAAATAGACGAACAACACTAACGTCTATTTGTCTAATTATAATTAATTAGAATTCGCAATCGTTATTTCGTTCGTAACAAGTCGTTATAATGGCGTTACGTTTTCGTCTTTTAAATCGTAATATTCGTAATACAAGAAAATTCTTTAAACGAAAATTCTATAAATTTAAGAAAAGCTTAAACATCGTTAACGATGTTGTTGTCTAAAATTGACGCAACAACTTGATAATCAAAATTATGCGCATCGTTGCAACGATAAATTTAATTTTATCTAGCAATTGTCGTAAATTCGTAATATTAATTTTTTGTTACATTTGTGCTCTTTTTTGTCGTTATTTAAGATAAGTTAACAAAACATATTTGATCGTTATGCGTCTCTAATTGCAATCGCAAGTTCTTGTCATAATTTTAAGCATTTGTTGTTCGCACAAAAATTAATTAAAGTTAATTTTGTCTATTTTTAATTGTATTAAGAGTACACTATATGATTTAAAACGATTAACATATAATTGTATATATTTATGCGTAACTTTAAATGCGAGCTTGCGATACTTTGCGTCGTTCTTGTTTTTTAATTATTTTAATTGTTATTTCTTTCGAATTTTGTTCTAAATAAGCGTCTTTTTAATAACGAACTCGTCTAGCATTTGATTTGCGAAAAATAAACGCTACTTGTACGTCTTATTAGCGACTTCGTTTGCAATTTCGTTGTCTTTTTATATTTTTATGTCTTAAAATTTAATAAAATTTTAATATAACGTTACGACATCGCATTACATTATATGCTTTTTGCGTTCTTTTAAAACGTATTTAGTTTAACATTGATTTTATTTCTTTTATAATCTTTTATAAAGCTTAATTGTTAAAATACATTTTATAAACTTGTTCTCGCAAATTAGTAAACGTCTCGCAATGCTTTTTTAATTTTTCGATCGCTTTTATAAGTCTTTTAAGTTTATCGTAATGCGTAAACGTTATCTTAACGTCTTTTAATTACTTCTTAATTCTTTAATTCGTTTTTATTAAGATAACAATAACGTTTTTATTGTAATTGCTTTTGTTGAAGTACGTTCTTCAATATTAATTAAATTTTTTCGCGTTATATTTTTTCTTAATTATTTTCTTGTTGCATGCGATAGCTATCTTAGAGAGTTTTATTTATAAGATAATTATGTAAAGTTACTATTACGATGTTGTCGTTAATTTAAATTTTATTCGCATTTTTTTTTAAGTTGCAAAAATATTATTTTAAGTTTTAAGTTTTGTTCTTTTTTTAACATTAAGTCGTTGCGTATGCGCAACATTACTACATTTATTATTTTATTTAACTTTTATAGATCTATAATAATTATCGATCTTTATATTAGTTTTTCAAGATATATATTGATAAGAAATATCTTAATTTCAATTTGTAAAACTTTTGTAAACGTTGTCTTATAAACATTCGTAATGCGTTAAAATGCGCAATTCTATATCGATCGCAATTTCGAAATAATTTTTTTTTTAAATTTTTAATATTTTTCAACGTATATTATGCGATAATATTGTGAGCTATTATTAACTTTTTAATAGCAATGTACTTGCGCTTACTTGTCTTTAACGAAATGTCAAATATTAAACTTTCTATTATTGACACACTTTTGTGTTTAATTATTAGTTTGATTTCTATTCAACGCAAATAAGCTCTTTATTTTAGCTTTAAGTCTAGTTGAATTTTTAATATTTTAATATTTAATTTAACAATTATCTTGTGCTCTATTAGCGTTATATTGACGCTTATATTAAACTTCTTTAGAATTCGCAAAAAATAAATTAATTTGTATTTTTTTTTCGCGAACTTGAACTTGTGATTTCGTGCTTATTGTTCGCATTTATTGTACATTTAATTTAACATTTTGTAATTACGTTTAATCAATTTTTTATACGTTAATATGTTAACATTGTTTACGAAACTTGTAGCGCTAATTCGCAATTTGATGTTATTGTACATCTTTAACAAATTCGCATTATAAAACAAATAAAAAATTAAAAAAAGAATTTTTTTTTACGATATATTTACGTTTGCATTGCGCTTCTTTATTATATAGTTGTTTATAATTAAAACAATACGATGTTTTTTTAGAAAATTCTCTATTTATTTAAGCAAACAAATAGAAATTTATCTCTTTTTTATATTGTGAAGCAATTAAATATGCGACACATTGTTAAATATGTTTAATACATCAAAATTAAGTAAAAATATTATTCTCTTTTTTTGATCGCTTTATATTGTATAAATCTTTTTTATAATTAATTGCAACGTTGTATCGATTAAACGTTGTCTTCTAGCTTTTATTTATATATTTAATAAAATATTGTACATCTTTACGACATAGCGAAGACGCTTTAATATTATTGATTCTAATATTTTATTTAATGTATTTAATAGCGCAATAAATCTAAAGAATAACGATTTAAAATAATTTTTTTTCTTTAATTTACGCAACATTATTATGATTGTCTTTTTAAAATAAGACGATTACATTTCTTTTTTAATGCATCTATTAAATAAAAATCTTATTTAAGATAAAACGATGTAAATTAATTGTCGCAACGTACAATTAATTATATCGTTAATTTCTAATATGTTGTTACAAATTATTTTGTGCATTGCTTTTATTACTTCGCATTTCGACATTATTTTGTTATCTTTTATAAAAATCAAATAAGAGAATTTGTTTAAATTGTTTATTAAAATTATAAACGAAAAAATAAAATAAAATCGAAACATCGTTTCGACTTTGTTTTTCGTTATTATCGCAATGCTTGTATTAATTTGTAATAATAATATAGTAAACTTAATTAACATTTTTATCGTCGCATTTTTAATTTACTTTCTTATTTTAAAAAGATTTTTAATAATAATTTTTAAAACTTTTATTTGTTTGCGAAACTTGTCTTGTTTATGTTTCTTTAAAATCTTATTTTTTTTGTCGCATATTCGAATATACGTTGTTTATTTGCTAAAAATGCGACATTATTAACATAGTCTTTTAATTTCTTTAATTATTTTTGTACACTTTGTTATATATTTAAGTTTAACTCTTTCGTATAATTTTGTTTACAAAACAAAGTTTTTAATAATTTTTTTCAAAGTATCGAACAACTTTGTTGTGTATTTATTAATATCGTCTTTTTTATTAAATAATTTAATATTAATTTGAGTAATAAATCTCTTAATATGTTGTCGAACTTTTTGAAGTTCATAGCTTTTCAATTTTGTCTAAATTGATATTAAGACTTTTTTTGCGTTTAAAGATTTAATATCGTTTTTATTGAAAAATAATTAAATAAATTTTTTATCTTCTTGTTTATATCGCAATATATTAATTGATTTATTATTTCTCTTATAACAAATAATAAATTAATCGTAATTTAAGCGTTTTAATAATTTTTTATTATAATTTTTTAAGAAAGAGTTAACATTGCGTCAATTGTGCACATTATATTTAACAAATTTTTTAAAAGCAAATGTTATTTAAAATAAAAAAAACTTATCTAGAAAAAATAATGCAAATTAAAATTTCTTATAATAACACTTTTGTTTCGTATGCGCAAAGTTAACTTTATTATTAAAAGACTATTTTTGTTAATTATTTTATTATAATTATTTAAGAGCAAGTTGTAAACGTTATAAACGTTGATTAAATTATGTTTTGTGTCGTTATTATTAAAACATAATTATAGCGTTATTGTTTTTACATCTTTGAAATATTATATGCTATGTTAGTTATTGTTATTAATGCGATTGTTAATGTAAAAGTATGTTTTTTTGTTGTTATTTACGAACGTAAAGTTTGCGCATTTTAAATTATATATCTTCGTCTTAACGTAATGCTATTACGATTCTTGTATTATTAATATGTTGTAATTTTATATTTTATTCTTTTGAAACAATGCGATCATTATTCTATTTCTTGATTTATAAACGTTATATTATAATATTTAAGCTTATTTTATGTCTTTATTAAAATTGTTTTGTGTAATTTTTAATATTAATATTTATTAAGTTTTGCATCTTTTGCGTGAAAGATATATTCTATAACGATATTATTATTATTATGTCATTATTTTGTTTCATTAGAATGAATTAACTACTTAACAATTTGTCAAAGCGTCTTTTCTTAATTAATTGTTAAATTACGTTTTTTTTTGTTATTATAAGAATGTTTTGCATGCGATTTGCTTGCGTCGAACAATCAATTATTATTATCTTGCGTTTTGTTTTCTTCTTTAACGTCTAATTGAACGTTATTATGCTTTTAAGAATCATTAAGATAATTGTCGTTTTGTTCGTTTTTGTTATCTTAACAACGTAATACAGTAATTTTATTTTCGTTGTCTTTTTTATTCTTAGTTTTTCGTTCTATTTTTTAAAACACTTAGAATTAAATGCTTTGTAAACATTCTTACAAACGTTGCATTTTTATTTTAATAAATTTAATTAATGTAAACATTAATCGAAGCAATAATTTCGCACACAATGAGCGCATTGTTGTTCATTTTTGTATTCGTATATTAAGTAATTATATTTTTGACACTTTATGTATTGCTTTATTCTACAACTTGTATCGTAATATTTTGTTATTTTGATATTTAACTTATAAATTACGTTAAATTAAATTAATTTGTTTGATATTTTCGCGCAATCTTTTCACATTACAATAAAAACGTATTTTTTTTATCGCTTTTCTTTATAAGTTAAGTTATTTTATTAATTTTTAATTCTTAATGCATAATTTTGCATAATCTTTTTATTGTTTTTATCTTTTTCTTCTTTATGTTTTTAAGCATATTTTTTACTTTAATATTGTGCATTACTATTTTTGTGCGTTTACGACGCAAAATCGTTACGACAAATACGTTCTTAATTTAGAAATTACTTGATTTTAGAGTCTTTTTATTGCATTTATTATTAATTTTAAAAATTATTACCTTTTTAAAACGTTTTATTCTTTGTATATCTTTTCGCGCATTTAATGTGTTAATAATGTTTAAATTACACATTAATGCAATTATTTTCGTTGCGCTTATCTTGTGTACTTTCTTTATCTCTTTTTTCTTTTTAATTCACGTTATTAACTTTATCTCTTTAGTTAATTGTCGCTTCGAAAGTGTTTATTTGACGTTTATTTGAATTGTTGTTTATGCAATTAATAACGAGCTTCGTATTATGTTCGCTTATATATTTGCATCTTGTGTGTTTTTTTAATTCTTTTTACTTTTTTTATTTAATTCATTGTTTTTTTTTAATCTTTTTAACATAAAAATTATATTAATTCGTTTATTCTTCGCGAAGAATTCGTTAAACTTGCGCGTAAACTTCTTGACAAAAGTATATTACTTAATTAATGTCGTTATCGAAATTATTTTAAATGCGTTTTTTTTTTAGATTTATAGAGCTTCTTGATCTTTATTATTTTCGCGATGATTTTTGTCGCAATTTGTGATAAATCGCATTGAGACGCATTAAGTGCATCTTAATTATTCGTCGACATCGCGTTGATTACGTTCATTTAATTTTGACAATTAAGATAAATCGTAAGCGTTATTGTTAATAAGATCTTCTCTCTTGTCTCTTCTCGTATAATGGAATAGTATAATATCGATTTTCGCAAGTCAATCTTTAAAGAGTTTTTTTATTCAAGTTTGTTGCATTAATTTAGTTACTTGTTAAAGACTTTATTATTACTAATTGTCGAATAAAAACATATTAAAAATAGAATTATTAGTTTATAAAGTTTACTTATCTTCTATTATTACATTATATAGAACTCTAAATATTATATTATTTTTTGTCTTTATCTTTGCAAAATTCTCTATCTTAGTTTGTTCGACAAGTTATACAAATTATACTTGTATTAAAGAAGTATTGATTGCAAAAAGTTATGCAAAAATATTGTAACAAGTTCTTGTTAAAAACACTTGTAACAAACTATTGTTGTAGACTCTTATAATAGTCTTTAATATAGAATTTGCGCTAATTTTCTTAAGATAGTTCTTTCAAAAATCTATCTATTAATATATCTTATTGCTTAAATCTCTCTCTTAAGTTTAAAAGGTTAACAATATCTCTCTATATTTAAATATGTTAAACTAAAGTCTTTAGCAATCAATTGTCTTAATACCAAATTCTATAAATTGTTTCGATATAACTAGTATAGAATTAAAATAGCAAAACATAAGTACTTTTGTTACAATTCTAGACTTTAGAAATATAAACAAAATAAAGAATTAAATAAAATTTAATTGCTTTTAATTAATATTCAAACAATATATAAAAAAGTATATTTAATTTCAATAAGTAACAACTAGAGCTATATATAAAATAAAAATAAAGAGTTTGTATCTAACAATTATTAAAAACCATCTACTTGTAGACAAAGATAATAATAATAATAATAAATATTTTATAATAAAATTTAGACACAATATTTTAAATTGAGATATTATCGATTAATAGATATTATTATTGCACAAGATTTTAGTTACAAATACAAAGAGTTACAAAGATTTATTCTATAACTAAAAATTATTTAAAGTATTGCTATATTTTTGCGTTTGTAATCTAATAAAAACAACAAAAACTATAGAAGTTTTGTCGAGAGAAAAGAACAAGAGAAAAAGAAAAGAATAAAAGTCTTTTGTAAATAAATCGATTTCGAAAACTATTAATCTTTTGCGTTCGATAAAACAATTAATCAATATAACATTTATTTCTTTTATACAATTTGCTAAAAACTTTGCAACAATATTATTTTGTTAGATTCTTTTGTAATCTTCTTATCTAGCTAGATTATTTAGTAGTTAGTTAACTTATTAAAGACATATTAGATAAGCAACTTTGTTAATTTTATTAATACAACTTTACTATCGACTTTTCTTTTAACAATTAAAAATTTAATTTGTAATTAAGCTCGAGAAAATTTACACTTATAATTATAATCTTTTTGTAGATTTCGAACAATATTTAGAAATTCTTTAGAACGAAGATACAAAGATTGATATTTATAAACAACAAAACAATAGAGAGAATAAATTAATTATTAAAGATCTAGATAATGTCGAAGAGAAAATAATATTTAAAGATATGTATTAAATAATTTGTAAAGAGTATATTATAACTTGTTTTCGAATACTATATATTTATAACAAATACATCTTTTAACAACTTTATATATGCAATAAAATTATACAATTTAAAGACTTCTTTAACTTTAAGTTAATTAACTATATAGTTAATTTCGATAGATTCTTAAAAATCCAATGTAAGCTTTAAAAATCTTAACTAGTTCAAAATATTAATATTATTGCGATTATATATATTTAAAACTTAAAAAATCGATTTATTAATACAAAAAGACGCAAAGATTTCTAAATAATTTAGTCTATTAACAAAAGAATATTGTCGCAATCTACAATAGACTCGAGATAAAATGAAATAATTCGAGAAATATTTTGCAAATTGTAGAGATAACTATTAGTATAATTATAACTTTATAGCAATTAATAGATATTAAAACTATTCTAGACTTTATAGAGAGTTCCAATATTTATAAATATATACTTGTTAATAGCGTTAATTTAGAGAAAATCTAGATTATTGTTATTTATTAATTCTAAGTATATTGTATACTAGTTTGTTACAAAAGAATTTAAGTTATATTAGTTTAAGTATTAATAGCTAAAATTTTTTGCAAGCGCTTTTAGCTATAAGTAATTGTTATTTTTGCTTTTAGTAAATTCTAGATAGAGAAGCACTTTTTGTTAAAAATTAGCAATTAGTTAAATCTACATATTTTCTTATTTTATCTATATTAATAAATTAATAAATAGACAGAATTAAACAAATTAATTTTAAACAATTTTGTATTTACTTATATTATAGAGATATTTAAAAGAGTTAGAAGTTAATTGCAAATATTAAAAATATATTTATTATTTTCGACTTAAAATATTTTATTTTTAATAGTTTAAAACAAAATACTTGCACTATTATTATTTCTTTATATTACGCTTTTGCGAATTAAAACAATATTGTTACGAGATTTATGTCTAATACTTTTGCCAAATAACAAGAGAACGTTTGTCGCCTATCGATAGCGTCTGCTCTTGAACAATTAAGTATAACTTGATTGTTAACTTAGTTCTTAGAGAATTATCTTTACAACTATTATAGAAATTTGTCTTGTTCACTTGCGTGCCTTTTCACCTCGCCTAGCTGTCTTGTCTAGTTGCTTTGTCTACTTAACTATTATTCTTTATCTAGCAAATTTAAAGATACAAAAAATTTAAAGACGCAATTTATATTATATATTAAAACAAAATACAAAGAATTTTAAATTTAAACTAGATTATTAATAGTTTAAAGATATTCTCGAATACTTTAAATTATTAATAGCAAATAAATCTTATTTTTTAAAAGATACAAACTCGAATTTATTTGTTGTTGTTTGTTAAGTTGTATTTCTCGAATTTCTAGAAATAAATATAATATTACTTAATAACTTAAGTAATAGTTGTAAAAGCAATATATCTTTAATCGAATTATATGTTGTTAATAGTTAATAACAATTGCAAATATTAACACTTATAAAGATTAACAACAACGTAAATCTATATATATTATTTAACAATTATTTTGCAATTAGACTACAATTAACTTTAAGAGTTGCAAAAGAACTTTTATTTCGATTAAGTATAAATAGAATTAATTAAGAAATAAGATTAAGTATAGTTTTCAAAAGAACTATAATTCGAAAAACTAATAAATTACAAATATTATTTTGTACAAATGCGAAAGTGAAAAACTTAATATTAAAACTTAAAACAATTACTATTAATTGCAATTATATATTTAATAAGAAAACAAATTACAAAAAGATGAAGAACAATCTTTTTAAAAATCTAGTTATTTCAACAATAATAAACTTAAAAATATAAAAACTTCAAAAATCAAATATAATCTTAAAGTCTATCGAAAGTTGTAACTATTTTTCTCTTTACAAATTTAATTTAGTTCGATAAAATCTACAAGCTTAAAGCTAAAAATATAAAAAAAATAGTTAAAAACAAAAATATTTATCTTAATTAATTGCAAATTCTATATTTCGAAATTAATATAAATCTTAATTAAACTTATCTAGACAATTTAATTGATATTTTAAATTTGTTGCTTAACAAAGTATTAAAGTTTTGTACTTAAATAAAGATTATATAAAAGATTATATAAATGTTACGGGATTTGTGTCTAATACTCTTGCTAAATACCAAGAGAGCGTTTGACGTCTATCGATGGCACTTGCTCTTAAACAATCAAGTATAATTTGATTGTTAACTTAGTTTTTAAAGAATTACCTTTACAATTATTATAGATGTTTGCCTTGTTCACTTGCGTGTCTTTTTACCTTGCCTAATTGCTTTGTTTATCTAGCTATCATTCTTTATTTAGCAAATGATAGCTTCAACGTACGATTCAAGTCAATCGCTCGTTTAATTTAGACGAACGACACTAATTGTCAATCCTCTCACTTAGTCTCGCATTTATCACTAGATATTAAATCATTATACTAGAGTTAACATTTATTTGCGTTTTATAGTTACTAGACATTAGATCATGACATCAAAGTTAGCATTCGTTTGTCTTTAATAGTTATCAAGCATTAAATCATTGCATTAAAGTTAACATTTGTCTACTTTTTATAGTTATTAAACACTAGGTCATTGCATCAAAGTTAACAAAGTCTATCTTTCTTAAATGTTTGTCTAATCGTATTGAGATGCCTTACTTAATCAAATTAATTAATCTCGTTTTTTTCGTTCTTGTTTATTAAATTTTACAGTTTTGCACTATTAAACATTAGTATATTTCTTGCATTAATGAGTTAACTAAACTAAGAGTCGAAAAACTCTTCAAACTTTTGTCTCGTTCGTCTTCATTCGAATCAACAAGTAGAACTTGTCGTTTTGCTTAATTTGCTTAATCTAATCTAGTAAAGATAAGCGAATTTAACTAGTTAAATGAGCAATTAACAAGACTTTACTTAAACGAGCAATTAATAAGTTCGAAAGAACGCAATAAACAACTTTATTTAATACGATTAACAACGAAGTTTCGACGAAGAAATTATTATTTGTCATAGTTTACAACTAGTCTTTAACAAGAACATTATTATTTATCATTTTTAATTATTAGATTTTGAAGACATTACAATTTATTATAGTTGACGTCGTCACTTCAAAGGCATCATTGTCTTCTACATTAAACAACATTATTTTAAAGACATTATTAAAGTCGTTAATAAAATTTAATAATCTTTAAGCAAACTTTAATTTCGTCATTCAACTTTGCAACTTTTAAGCAAACTTTATCTTTTGCAATCTTTGATCTAAATCAATTGCGAACTATGTTGCGTGAAAAAAATTAACGTTCTTTTGTAAAGCATAGGTTGATCGCGTTGACCTAGAAATGTCACGTGCAAATGCTAAGACCTAGGTTAAAAAAAACTCGAAGAATCGAATCGCTCAAAGTAGTTTAGTCGATTACTATAAGTAGTTTAGCGCGAAGCGCGCTAAACTACTTTGAGCGATTTGATTTCAAAAAATCGTCGTGACTCGATCTTGACGCCAAGTCGAATCAAAGAGATAATATTATAACTTGACCCAACGATTAATCTAGTAAAGCAAACATAATACTTGTTTTAAAATAAATCAACTAATTTTTATCGCATCTCTAGATATTTTAATAAGTTTTTATAAGAAAATACAAGTGTGTTTTCTAATTAATTCAAGATGCCTAATTTAAACTTCTTTCATTTAGACGCTTTAAATAACTATAAATTAAGCAATATTATTTTCGCTTATAAGAAAACAATATATAAAAAAGTCTTTATTTTTGTTGAACGTATAAATAATTACGTATACGTTGTTAACGAAGTTGTTATTTAAAACAATCTCTTTTTTTGTCTTTGTAATTCTATCATGACGTAATATTTTAAAAAGATAAACAACTTTAAACGTTAAACGTTTCGAAGTCTATTTCTTTTAAACTTTATCAATAAATTGTAAAATCGCTCTAAAATAAAAATTACCAAAACGTTTAACAAATTAACGTTAAAGATCTTTATCGTTAAAGATGCTAAAAACGAACAAAAAGTTATAAGATATTTGCAAAACATTATTTTTTATGCGCAATTAACGAACATCGAAGAAATCTAAAAGCAATTAATTTAAATATGAAATTAATTTAAGATAAAATTGCGTTTTATTGTTAGTATATTTATTGCTTACACATTATTTTAGAACTTTGTTAAGAAACTTGACGCAAAGCGCGAGATATAAAAGACAATTCTTGCTTATCGCTTTAATTAGCAAAATTCGAATTAAATATATAAATAATTAAAAGAACAAATTGTTTGTTAGTTTACATTATATGTGTCTCGTTTAATTTATTTCTCTCGTATGCTCTTCTACAAGCAATTCGATTACGCGTATTTCTTTTAATAACAATTTGTAGACTACAAATATTCTAAATAATTTATGCAAAATTTGTAAAATTTTAACGAGCATTTTTGTCAATTAATGCAATAAACGTCAATATAGCTTTTAACATTAAAATCTCTCGCAAGATTCGCAATTACAACGATGACAATTTTTTTCGCAAATAGTTAAAGCAAAAACTTTTACTATTAGAATTAAAAAATAAAAGATAAATAAAATAACGCACAACGAGATCGAAACAACTATTAAGATAAATATTGCAAAAATTATCGCGATAGCTACTAGAGCAACTACAAGCAAATAACAATTTATTAAGTTTTTGTCGTAACAATATACTACGCAAATTTTGCGAAATATATAAAATTCGTTTATTACTTTGTGTTCTTCGAAGACTTTACAAATTATTACAACGATTCTTGTGCAAATATAACAACATATTATATTGCTAACAATTAATGAAAAAAAATATACTACGTTTAAAAAAAACATTAGTAATCATTTATATAATTAACTTGTTATAAGAGACGATTTATTAAACGAATGCAATGCATGTTAAGTTAACGTCAATGTTTTTTTCTTAATTCTTTAAGTGCAAAAGTTGTGTCTTAAGATTTTTATTAAGAAACAAGCTTTTTCAATATATTAAAGATAAACATAACAAAATGTATTGTCAAAAATTTACTAAGATATTTTATATTAATTTTGTTTTTATTAAGATAGATTTTACGAGCTTAAAGTTGATCAAATTAGACGCTTTATTATTGCGTTAAAATAAATTAACTTTTAGACATTAATATTATGCAACATATTAAATAACATTTTTATAAGAAGACATCTTGTATACTATTTGCGTCAATAACGAATGCATTATATCATTAATTAATAATATCTTTTTTAGTAACTTAAGATTGAAGCATTTTACGAGATAATTTAACGTTGTTGTATTTGTATGCAACATTAAAGACGACAAACATTTAATTAACGATTATTTTTAACTTTTAATGTATCTTTAAGACAAAATAGATAACAAAATAATTATCGCTTACTTTTGTTAAAAAGTTTACGTTATAAAAAATCTAAAAGCAAAGTTATTACTTGAAATAAATATTATTAATTTTAAACGTATAATCGTTGACGCGAATAGACAAAAAATTAATTATTAAAAGTTGTTGAAATTTGAAGACAAAATTGAAAATAAAGTTAAAAAACAACATTCGAATAAAACAAGTTGTTAAGATTCGAAAAAAGTCTTATAATTGTTGCTTATTTTGTTTTCGAAGTTTTAATAATAATACAAGATAGAATCTTGTCTAATAGAAACTATCTTTTTGAATTAATTTTGTTCGACGCTTACTTTTATGTCGCAAATAGAAAAATGTCTTTCGTATACGTTTGTAACAATCGTCTTGTATTATTTCGCATTTCGCAACATGCGATGTTAAAACGTCTACTAAAGTTTAAAAAGCAAAACTATTATTAAATTAATTTTAACAAGAAGAGCTAAACAACTAAAGAAGATATTAAGATTAATATATTTAATAATAATTGTTAGACAAATCTAATTAATGACGTTTATATCTACGACAATTTAATCGAAATCATTGCGCTTTAGCGTCTTGTTATACGATTGCATATCTTATGAAAGAATATTAGCAAAACGATTAACTTTGTTAAAAAAAATTAAATATCAATTTCATTAAATAGCGATCAAAACTCTACATTAGCGTCGAAGATAAAATACAAGATTTATCTCTTAAAAGAACGCGATCGCAAGATAATTAATAAAGAATTTGACAAACTATATGCTTAAAACAAAATAATATAATTAATCAAGTTTTTGTTGTTCGAATTTCTTGTTTTCGTAATCTGATAAATCTTATTAAACGAAATTCGAAAGCATTAAGTAGTAACTAATATTCGCGAACTAAATAAATAAATTACTACGATTAAACATTTAATATCTATTTAAACGAACATTATAACTTAAATTTGTAATCGAGAACATATAAGTTTAATGAACGAGTTAATTTTTTTTTGCAATTCTTAATTGCGTTTGAAGACAAACATAAGTTTTTCTTCATCATTTATTAAGACAAAAAACAATTAAATGTCGTTATTATAAAATTCAAAAATTCGTTCATCTACGTTTAACGAATAATAAATAAAAAATTTCGTCAATTTAAAGATTTTTATCGTATTTACATTAATAATATTGTTGTTTTCTTCTAATTGTTCGACACACATTTAGTTCATTTTACTTAGTTGTTTGACAAATTAATTTTACTAAACGTTACGCTTAATTTTAAAAAAATTTATCTTAATTATTTTAGCATTATCTTGTTAAAACAAAAAGTAAACGTCTTTGACTTATTTATCATTAAAGAACATATTGTCGTTATTAAGACGATCAAATTTTTTAACAATTTGAAGACGCTTAAGATTTATCTTGATCTTGTTAATTATTAAAGAAACAAAATCGTTTAATACGCTTAACGAATTAACGTTTTACAACAAGAAAAAACTTGTCTTCTAAAGAGATTCTCTACTACTAATGAACAAAAGCGAAAGACGTATTCAAGAAATACGTGTAGTAAACATTCGTCTATTTTTCTTTAATTCTTTTATCAACTATAGCGATTTTTGATAGCTTCGAATTTCTTAATTCATTTTGATAATAATTATTAATTATATATAGATTTAAACGCCTTTAAGAAACGCGAATTTAATGTCAAAATATATTATGTTAAAGACAATTTAATCAACGACAACTTTAGACGAGACAATATTTAATATATTTTATTTTTGTTCAAAATTCTTAATCTCGTTAAAATAAATTATTAATTAATTAAAATAAAAATAATTTGTTTTATATAAACAATACGAAAGATCAAACATCTAATAGAAGCAATCAAAAGATTCATTATAATTTATATTAATTATTCGATCACAACAAGCATTGTTAAACAAATTACGTTATTTTTTTTATTAATTAACAAGCTCAATCTTTGTCTTGTGTGTGTTTCGCAATATTTTTCACAACTTTTACTAAACGTACGTTATTGTACAAAAAAATATATATACGATTTCGAATGCATTGTTTAAACTTCTCGCATTTGAAAATAAATATAATAAAAATAAATTATTAAACTTAGATAAAATAAATAACTTTGCAACAAACGTAAAGATTGTAATTAAAATAATGCGACATACTTTTAAAGAAAAATCAAATTTAATTAATTAAAATACGATTATTAAGACGATCTTATTTCATTTATGTTTTATTCAAATGAGTAAAATCTTTAAAAAAAGACTTTTTAAAATATACGTTAAATTCATTAAATAAATAAAATTTTTAACGACAATTCGAAAGTTATTTATGTTTTCTAGCATTCAATTTTTTGAAAAAGACGACTTATTTTACTTTATAAATTATGCAAATCGAAAGAAATTATGTTTGCTTAAGAAATTTAAAACAAAAATCTTTCATTAGACGCGCAATATAAATAGTTATTTTAACTTTATTCGCATTTACGAGACAATAATTGTTAACTTTTATTTTCGCAAATTTGTCTCTTAATTACATTGATACATTGCTTATTATTAAGAATGCAATCTTTATTAAATTAAACGACATTAATTGTATAAAAATTTTAATTTAATTTTAAAATTTTTCGTGTCTTTTTATATTGTGTGCATCGATTTCGTTTTAAAATTGTTATTATGTTAAAACTTCAATATTGTTCTAATAACAACTTGTAAATTTCTCAAAAAAATAATTGTTTTAAGTAACAAAACAACTCACATTATAACGAAGTAAACAAGTATTCTTTTTAACGATCTTGTTAATTAGAAAGTTCTAAGAGCGTTTATGCACAATAGAAATCGCAAATTTATGTCTAAATTCTAAATAATTATGTTTTAAAAGTTAAGAGTTTAATTTCTTGCTTTAACAACATATCATTTACAAATAAACGAATAAAATGAACGAATAAATTAAACAATTAAGATAGTTTTGCGATATATAACGATTAACAATTCTAATCTAGATTAGATTTTTTTTTGTTCGCACTTCGCATTCGTTTTAATAATTTGCTCAATGCGTTTATTAAGCTATTATCGAATAAAATAATTATAAATTTTAAGATGCGTAATTTCTTATCTTTTCTTAGATTTAACGATTTTTAAACCAATTAATTGCAAAAGAAAGTTGTTAATGTCTTTAAAATAAAAGCGACAATTGCATGAGTTAATTTAACAATTAAAACAATATATAATATACGATAAACATTATAAATTTATTAAGTTTTTAATGAGAAACATAATGTATTTTCGTCTTTATAAGAGTTACTTTTCGTCGTTTGTTAAAACGTTTAAATTGTCAATTTAACGCATCGAATCTTTTAAGATTTTCGAACAAAAAAACAATTTAACGTACAAATTAAATTTTTCAACAAATTAAAAAATTCATTTAATTATATTTATTGCTTATCTTGAGTTAACGCTAGGCGATAAAGATTTATACAATCGTTTAAAATTAAATTATTTAAAGACTATTGTTAAATTAAATGTCGAATAACATTTTTATAAAATTAAAGTTTTTATTAAACATCGCATTTATTAATATAAGCAAGATCGTTTTATTTCGAAGTATTTTGTTCGATAAAAAAGCTACGATGCTAAATGAAATCAATAATATAACAAGAATTTGCTAAATAAATTTACGAATTATGTTAACAACTACAAGACAAAACACGAAATGTTTATTTTCTTTATTATAAAACGTTTTAAAACAATTATCACAATATTCAAAGAAATTGTTTCGAAATTTCTAATAAACATTATTATCTCTATATTATTGTTAAAAAAGCGCAATCGATCATCTAAGACAACAAAAAACGCGCTTATATCTAAGAAAAAAAATAGATCGTCTAAGATTAAAACTACTACAAATAGCAAGAAAGACAACGACGTTAAAACATTATCTTAATGTTATTGTTATTAACGTTCAAGAATTAATAACGATAAACTATTCGCCCAAACGTAACGTTAAACGATTATAATTTATTGTTTACTTATAGTAGACGCTTTATAAGTTTTAGTTATAAGACACAATTTATTAGAACATTAATACGATCAACATTAATATTAACAACATTATTAAAGCTTATTATCTTTAATTTTGTTAACACATATTTTTGCTCATTATCGTTAGCTATTATCTTTATATTATTGATAATAATATCTTTATTATTGTTATCGCATTGCAAAATTGTTTATTTATTGTTATTGTTTAACAAGCAATTAACATAATTTTTGACAAAAAAAATAAGAATTTTTATTTTAGTTAAAATGTCGCAAAAGCTCGCGAACGCAAAGTCGCAAATTAATTAATCAAGAATAGTTTCGCAAAAACATTAAGTTAACAAGATAATAATAACTAGATTGCATTAAACGACGACAAATTAAATTAAATAAATATTAAACTTAAGAGCAATTTTTTTTAAAAACATATTATGACAAACGTCGAACAACTTATTTGCGAAATGTTTATATTTGACAACTATTTTATTATATTTATGCTTCGCAAGAGCAATGACGTATTTTTCGCTTATTTAATTTTTAATTTTAAGATCTTAAACGCGAAGATAATTGAAAACGAGATCGCTCTATTTTAATTTAAAGAAAAAATAAAGATTAATAATTATCTTATTTATTTAATAAGTTATCTGTGCTTTATTGATTACGATGTGAATTGTGTCGTTCGCGTCAACATTATAACACAAGATTGCTTCGCTTTATAATTCGCAACTTTTAATAAAAACGACAATATTCGCATGTCACGCGAACTTCTAAAGTTTATTTTTGTGTTTATAAGCATTATTAATGTTTTTTAAAAAAGATACATTTTGCAAAATAATGTTAACGACTAGTCTACTTAAATTATCAATTCGCAAAAAAGTATAAAACAACTAAGATAAGCGATCTCGTATATAGTATTATGTTTTACGACACATTAATACGTTTTAATAAGTTGTTATCTTTAAAGAAAAATTAAGTTTTTGCAAACTTTAAAACTTACAAATTTGTTTTATATTTCTTCATATTTAACAATCAATTTTCGAATTTATATTACAAGAAAAATCTCAAGATGATTAACATTAACAAAAAGATTGTGTTAATCGAAGTTCGTTAAACAATTAAACGCTAAAGCGCAACTTTAACTAGAATGCGAAAGACGCAAAAGACAAACGTCGATCAAGTTTTATTCAAGACAATGACGTCATTTTGCGAACGTATAACTTTAACAATAAAAGCAAATAAATCAATTTTAAAAATCTTAATCGACGAAAATGTCTTTTTTGACTTTGTTTTATTTTTCGCTTTGCGAAATTTAAAGTTGCTAAAACGTTACATGAAGAAATTCGAAACAATCAAGACGAACTTAATTGTGCGTTAAATATCGTTTTCGAAAAATGAATTAATTCGCAAAAAAATAGCTTTTAGATTTATAAATGTCTTAGCTATTAATTGTCAAGCAATTTGATTTGCGACAATTGCTAAACAAATGCTAGACAAAATAACAAATAACTTGAACGAAACAACGACGCACTTTTAAGTTTTATAAGATAGCTACAACGTTATTCTTGATGTTAATTTTATTGTCGTAATTAATATCTATGCTCTTCTTTAAAAACATTGTTAAATTCGCTAACAAATTAATTTAGATTATCAAGATTGTCAAATCGTTTAAAGATAGTTTTTAAAACAACTTTGCAAAAATTAAGTTAAACAAGATTTACTTAAATGCGAGAAAAAACGTTTATTGTTAATGCGACAAAAAGTTTTACGATAAATTAAACATCGAAAAGAATTGATCTAAAATTATTTAGCAACATGACGCGCAAACGAACAAGAACGACGAATTCATTACAATTAATTAGACTATTAAGATCTAAATAAAATGATAATTAAGTTTAGAAATTAGATAACGTTTAGATTTGCAACATGACAAAAGCGTCAATGTTTTTTCTTTTAAGAAGGACATGTGTTACGAGATTTGTGTCTAATGCTTCTATTAAATAACAAAAGAACGTTTAGCGTTTGTCGATAACGTTTGCTCTTAAACAATCAAGTATAACTTAATTGTTAACTTAGTTCTTAGAGAATTGTCTTTACAATTATTATAGATGTTTGCCTTATTTACCTGCGTGCTTTTTTATCTTGTCTAGTTGCTTTGCCTGCCTAGTTGTCATTCTTTGTCTAGCAATAAATTAATTCTTACTTGCAAAAGACTTTAAGATTGTATTGTTTATTAAATGCTAAAAATATTTGTAAACAAGATATAAAGAATTGTCGAATTAACTAAAAATATTAACAAATACTATGTCGACAAAACAAGTTTTAACTCTCTAAATCGAAATATCGATCTTTTTATATCTTTTATTTGTAACGCTTTAGATTAACTTCGAAATATTAAATCTATTTAAAGACAAACTCGAATTAAATTCGAATTAATAAAACTTAAATTGGTTTACTTTTTTATATCTTGCAACAACTTTGCAAAGCTATTAATTTCAAATAAATAATATATCAACTAAGTAGTCTTAATATATTATATATATCTTGCATATATAAAACGCTCTACATTCTAACTATTTAATCTATTTGTTCTTTATACGTTTTTGAAATATTACTTAATTCGAATTGTTTGTCGACTTTTCTTTTTTTGAAAATTTTGATTGTAGAGCGTATTATATTAATTTTAATCAATATAATTGTTGATATAGCTTATATTCGAATCTACGCTTAAAATCTAGCATTACATAAGCGCTACGTAATATACTTGACAATTTATAGCAATATTAATTAGTTAACTATTGTAATTGCGTCGCTCTTTTAAATATTTACTATTCTATTTCGATTATACTATAAACAATCTTAATAATACTATTGTTTCGCATTCTTAATATCTCTATAAATATTTCTATATGTTCTATCGATATTTCTTTGCTATTAATTTCTCTTCAATTTATATCTTTTACTATAAAAATAAGTTATAATTGTTCAACTAATTATTTATCTTATAAATATTAATATTCTACTCTATTGAATATATCTAGTTTGTGTTCTTGAATTTATACAAAATCTTTGCGTAATTGTTTTTTTTCTATTGCAATATATTTTGTCGACAAATATGCTCTTAAATCTATTGATAAATTTGTATTAATTAAAACTTATATTTAAGTAAGTTACTTTGCTTTGTCTACAAAACTTAATAAATAAAGCAACATAGCAAATTCTTTATATTTCTTATTAGTATTTGTTTTTTATAGTTAGCAAAAAACTCAAAAAGAATCAAACAGTTATAGCGCATTTCTCTATTTATATATTTTATTAAAAAGTTAGTTTTAATATATTGTTTTAATACTATAATATTATGTTTATTAACAATTATCTATAGCAAACAAAAGATTAAACTAAGAAACTAATATAATCTTTATAATAATATAATAGATCTTAAACTTATTATATCTAATTGCTCTATTAAATATTGATATCAAAATAAGCAATATTATATCGAATCTCTTGCGTTATATACGAGTACGTCTATTAAGATTCTTAATAGATATATATATTGATTACAATGTTAAATTATTCACAAAGTTAATTAATTTTGTTTTGTCTATAGTCAATATAGTAGATACAATTGTAATATTATCAAATAATTTAGTTTGCTTTTTTTACTATCAATCTTCGATATATAACTTGATTTAGATTTTTTAGTCTATATTTTAATCTTATTTGTTGTAAATCTATTTGTTGCGTATTGTCGAATCGAAGTATATATTATATTGCTAGCAAACAAACAAGATTTTATTAAGAATTCGATTATCTTTATAATATTTCTATAGTATATTGTATAATACTTAATTATAATATTAATTATATTAAATTTAATAATAATCTCGATCTATTTCTATTTGTTGTTTAGAATACTATATTGTATTTAATTTAATATATTTAATTACACAACTCTATTCTCAAAGCTTATATAATTAGTTAAATGTTTTAGTTTAACGTTTGCGAAAAATCTATTAATATAATTTTTTATACTATTTTTTTTATAACTATTTCGCGAAAATATAATCTTTGCTTTTATCTATAATTTTATTGTATAAAATTAGATCTTTCGAATTGTAATTTATCGAAATTAACAAAAATTTGTTAATTCTTTTACTTGTAATTTTCTTAAAAATTATATTTTTAATATTTGTATATATCGAGAGCTTTTTAGTTTTATTATCTTATTTTAAGTATACATTGCTTTCAATATTGTTAGAAGCTAGAATATTTTTACTTTTATTCAATAGTTTTGCGCTTATATTTTTATTCTTTTCTAAAAATATTTTTTGCAAATTAAAATCTTTAAGAACTTTCTCTATCAATAGAAATTCTTTATTTGACTTTGATATATCTATATTATTAAATAAAATTATATAAATTAATATTTCGCGTTTCGCAAAGTAGACGTCAACGTATCTCGAGAAAACTCTATTTTTTTTTGCAACAAATAGATAGATGTTGTATTTCTATTTTATTATTGCAAGAATATAATTAAAATCTTAAATCAAAAAGACTCTTAATTTATTTACAATTAATATTGAAACAAGTTTTGAAAATATTCTTGCAAAAGTAGATATTGCAATTAATGTAAAAAAATTAAGCGACAAGTTATATTTTAAAAAAGTCTAGTTTTGCTTAATTTTTTTTCAGTTAACTCGAATTAAATTTTGTTCAAATTTAACAAAATTGTAAAATTAAGAAGTTTTTATTTAATTTGAACACAAGATATAATTTATTAATAATAATTGTTTTTGATTACTTTTTCTATATTATTGATATTTCGAATAACTAGTTTCTCAATTTCAAGATGCTAAGATAACTCAAGTAACTTAAGATCAACTCGAGAGTTGTTTGAAAGACAATCGAAAGCTTGCATTTGAAAATCAAAAAAGATTTAACAAAAAGTATAATTTTAATATTCGAGATGCGTACGAACTCTCGTAGCACTTTGATTAGATCTTTATTTGTTACTCGTTTACATTATAGTAATTTATATAGTAGAATCGAACAATTTGTGAGACTTCTACGCGAGAGCAACGTGCATCTAAGAAGCGCTCTATTTGCATAATTGATTGCGCGTAATTGATTGCGCGTAATTGATTGCGCATAATAAGTAATACTCGCAAATTGCGCTTAACAAATCTTAACAACACAAGTAATATTTAAGTAATGCTTGACGTATCTTTTAAATTTTTGATAATACTTAGAGTTTGCTTAAGATTAATTGAATCTACTAATGTAACTTTAGAACTAAGATATTGACACAACAATCCTAAGAGTCTCGAGTCGCTAATAGAATCTCTAGAGAGTTATCTCGAATTACAAATAATTTTCTATATTAATATTATTTTAGTCTTGCAACTTATATTATCTTTTTAACTTTCTACTCGAGAATTAAAAGTTTAGAATATATATTAAATATATTAAGTCGAAAGAATTTTTTAACTTTGCTCTAAATAAAATAATAATTGTCGATAAATCTACGCAATCTTAAGAATTAAATTAGAATAAAATTATACCTATTTATTGAATAAAATTCTTATATAAAAATAATTGATATTTTGAATATGTTTATTTTTAACAATATTGCAAATTGCGCGTTTATTCGAAGTAAATTTTATATATATAATATATTAATATTTATTAGAACACTATATATATTGTCGCTTGCACAATATATATTCGATGTACAAATATTTGTTTTAATATTGCTCGATAATATTAAATTTAGTTAACAATAATTAATTAACTTGCAATTACTATTTAAAAAATTTTTAATAAAACTATATTGTAGTTTAAGAATCTAATTTCGAATATTATTACAAACGCAAATATAAATTAAATTTTCTATAATATTGTTTATTGATATTTGTTTATAAGAGCTTGACAAGCAATATCGATATTATATAATTTTTAACACTCTAAGACTTTTTTCAAAAAAATATAATAAAAGTAAATATATAGCGTTTGTCTAATAACTATAATTGCAATAATTATTTTAGTCTTTTGCAATTCTATTTAATTAATTATTACTTTTGTAGACTATTTAATCGAATCTTAATTATTGTATTGTAATTGTAATTATTATTATTATCGACTTAGATACAACAAGTCGATTTTCTAATTTCTAGCTAGCAAATGCGTAATCTTTGTAACTATAGTAGTAAAAATATATCGAAAGTCGATTATCGAAGACTCTTCTTATATATAGAGAGAGATATATATAGATAGTCGATTTATATAGTGTAAACTCTAACAATTAAAACATTATAATATACGCGCAGACTATTTTCTCTATATATATTTGTTTTTCGAATTTAATTCTAATAGAGATTAATATCTTAAAAAATATTGTTAGAGCAAATAATTATAAAATCTAATATATTTCGATTAAATTAATTTTATTTTGTAATATTGCAAACAATTGTTTTAATAAAATACTAAATATTAAAGTCTTAAGAGTATCTATTATTTTTGTCAAATAATTAAGTAATTCTAAAATATTATTTGTATACTTGTTAATCTTATTTTATATATTATAACAATTTATATTAGATATATTTTGATTTTGCAAATATTTCTTGTTTAAAAATATTCGAAAATTGCAATTTGCAAAATTGTTTGCAAATTACTATTAATTTTGACTTTAATACATCTTTTAACAAATACTAAAATAGTTGTATCGATTAGTAATATTTTTTTATAATATTAATTTATTACAAGATTGCAAAATAATATATATATATATATAAATAATAGTTAGAATAATTAAAAAAAATAGTAGTAAAAACAAACTATTATTAGCAGTTGCAACTTAATCGAAGTTATCGAAATTTCGAATTGCTAACAAATAAATATTTGATATTAATTTTTTAATTTAATCTTCTTATTTTTTAGTTTACAAAATATCGAATATTTTTTGCTTTTATTGTTCGAAATCTCTATTATTTTATCTCTTATATCTAATTACAAGAGCTTTAGATATTTCGATTTAATTAATAATATTCTAAGAAATCTAATATATTATTGCGACTTCTTTATTATTTGATATTAAGAGATATATAGTAGAATATATATCAAACTTTTTTCTAATTGTCTATATAGTTGCACAATTTGTCTTTCTTTTATAATAATTTTTATTGTAAATCTTTAAGACAAAGACAAACAACACGAATATTGTAAAACAAGAACAGAATTAGATAAAGATATACAAGCTATAATTAAAAATATAAAGAAATATGTATCTAATCTTTTTAGTACAAGAGTCGATTGTATTAGAAGCGAGAGATACTACAATTGCAATTAATAGATTAATAATAGTTTTAATTAATTTTTCGAATTTAAGAAGAAAAAACAATAAAATATTTAGAGTTTACTATATAAAAATATAGTAAAAATAAACATTTCGAGTATCGAAAATATCGAATTTATTTAATCGATAATTGTAAATAGTATTTTGATATTAACATTTTGTATACAATTTTTTAATATAAGAGAATACCTATGTATTGTTGTCTTGTAATCGATCTATAGATAGCTTTTAACTATCTTAAAGAGACTAAAATCTAGTTTTTTATATATAAATTAGAAATATACTCTCTCTCTTTCTATATATATAATTGATAACAAATGTCGTTTAATTGTTAAATTATCGAGATATTTAAAATATCTTTATAGTTAGTATCAGGATTGTACAAATATTTTGTTTGAAGATTTTTAAGCAAAACAAAGTTCTTTTTTAATGTTTTTTGAAATTTTAGAGGTTTTCGATATTGATTAATTATAAAATAGACAAAAACAAAAAGATATTATCTATTGCGCAAAAAAAGAGATTTATACAAAAGTAAGATTAAAAGTAGTAGATAAGAAGGAGAAATTTTATAGTATAATATTAAATTTTTAGAAATTAGTAAGTTTAATTTTTTTGCTTTTCTATATTTGATATAGTTCTATTATTGATTAATTAAGTAAAGATATTAATACTAAAAAATAAATTAACTCGATTTTTCAAAACTTTTAATATTTAAATAATATCTAGTATTTATATAGATTTCTAGTAAAATAATTAGATTTAATTCTATTTGAATTTTTTGTTTAAAGCTCGAGCTTTAAATCTAAGTTTAAGTTATTTAGATTAATATATTTAATATATTACCATATTGCAATTTCGAGATATTTCGCGAGTATATATTTAAGATACATTGCTTTTGTTGTTCTTGCAATATTAATTAACGAAGCAAAATAAGTTTGCTTTGTTAAACATAACTCTTAATATTGTTAATGTTATTAACTATTGTTTTCTAGAAAAGACGCAATATAGTTGTTCTTAATTGCAAATACTATAATATATTTGTTTAATTAATTTTCTTTATAGAATTAATTAATAGTCGTATTTAATATTTATATATTTTTCTAAAATTTTACAATTAATATTTTTCGATTAAAAATATTTTTGTTTAAATTTAATATATTGTATCTAATATTTCTTTAACTATAATAATTTTGTTAATTATTTAATATAAAGTTCTAACATAAATAGAGTAATTTTTTTAATAGACAAATTTAATTTAATTACTATTATAAAAATCGAATTTACAAATATTGTTAACTCTAATTTAATTTAATTTAAGTTCGACAAAATTGCAATATTATATAGCTTAAAAATTGTATAAATTCGAAATTCTCGATTATATTATCAAAAATAGAAGTTTATTTAATAAATTAAATCTATAAAAGTTTACAAATTCTAGAAACACTTAAAGTTTACAAAGAGTAATTGACTTAATTTACGTTGTAATAAAGTTTACACGAAAATATTTAATAATAAAAAACTCTTTAAAGATTAACTTGCGAAAATCGATATTATTTTATTTTATTATACAAGAAGAGACAAGAGGAAAGATTTTATTAACAATGACGCTCACGATTTATCTTGATTGTTAAAGTTAAATAGACGTAATCGATGCAACATCAACAAGTAATTAAGAAGTACTTAATGTATCTCAACGCGATTTATCACAAATTGCGACAAAGATCATCGCGAAAATAATAAAAATTAAGAAGCTTTATAAATCTAAGAAAAAAAACGCGTTCGAAATAATTTCAATAACGATGTTAATTAAGTAATTCATTTTTGTCAAGAAATTTATGCGCAAATACAAACGAACTCTTCGCAAAAAACAAACAAATTAATATGATTTTCGTGTTAAAAAAATTAAAAAAAATAAAGAAAAACATATAAAATGCAAACACATAAGCGAACATAATATAAAGCTCGTTATTAATTATATAAACGACAATTAAAATAAATGTTAAATAAACATTTTTAAAGCGACGATTAATTAAAAAGATAAAATTAATAACGTAAATTAAAAGAAAAAAAAAGCGAAAAAAGTACACAAGATAAAAGCAACGAAAATAATTGCATTAACGCGCAATTTAAACATTATTAACACACTAAATACGCGAAAAGATATACAAGAAATAAGACGTTTTAAAAAAATAATAATTTTTAAAATTAATAACGAATGCAACAAAAAGACTTTAAAATTAAGTAATTTCTAAATTAAAAACGTATTTATTGCGACAATTTTACGTCGTAAATGCGCAAAAGTAATAATATACAATATTAAAGTAAAAAGCATATTTAAAAACATAAAGAAGAAGAAGATAAAAATAATAAAAAAATTATGTAAAAATTATGCATTAAGAATTGAAAATTAATAAGATAACTTAACTCACAAGAGAAAGCAATAAAAAAAATACATTTTTATCGTAATATAAATAGATTGCGCGAAGATAATAAACAAGTTAATTTAATTTAACGTAATTTATAAATCGAATATTAAGATAGCAAAATATTACAATATAAGTTGCAAGATAAAGCAATGCATAAAGTGTTAAAAGTATAATTACTTAATATACGAATGCAAAAACGAACAACAATGCGCTCATTATATATAAGATTATCGCTTTAATTAATGTTTGCATTAATTAAATTTATTAAAATAAAAGTGCGACGTTTGCAAAAGTGCTTACAAAGCATTCGATTTCAAGTGTTTTAAAAAATAGAACGAAAGACTAAAAATAAAAGAAGCAACGAAAATAAAGTCATTATATTACGTCGTTAAAACGACGAAAACAAACGAAACAATAATTACTTTAATAACTCTTAAAAGCATAACAAGATTTAATTAAACGTCGAAGAAGAAAACAAAACGCAAAACAACAATAATTGATTGTTCGACGTAAACAAGTCGCATGCAAAACACTCTTATAATAACAAAAAAAACGTAATTTAACAATTAATTAAGAAAAGACGCTTTGACAAATCGTTAAATAGTTAGTTCATTTTAATAAAATAAGATAACGACAAAATAATAACAATATCGTTATAGAACATATCTTCTACGCAAAAGATGCAAAACTTAATAAATATTAATATTAAGAATTATAAAAAGCAACTTTAATAAAGACACAAAACGAACTCAAAATATTATAGTATAACGTTTACAAATTAAGAAGTAAAATAATGATCGCATTGCTTTAAAAAAATAAAATACAAAATTACAACATATTAATAATATAAGAGTTGTAACGACATTATGTTAAGATAGAAATATATAATTTAAAACGCACAAGCTTCACGTTCGTAAATAACGACAAAAAAACATATTTTTACGTTAATAAATTTATTAATAATAATAGTTAACATAACACATAGCATTTTAAAGATATAAAAATAATAGCGTTACAATTATGTTTTAACAATAATGACACAAAATATAATTTAATTAACGTTTATAACGTTTACAATTCGCTTTCAAATAATTATAACAAAATAATTAACAAAAATAATCTTTTAGCAATAAAGTTAACTTTACGCATGCAAGACAAAATTATTATTATAAAAATTTTTAATTTGCATCATTTCTTTTGAACGAGCTCTTTTTATTTTAAACAATATTTGTTTTTGAAGAATTTATTAAATATAATGCGTGCGATCGACGCAATGTTAAATTTCTTTTAAGAAATTATAATAAGAAATTATTAAAGCGCTTAAATTACGATTAATTTATCGTTTGTTATAAGAAAAGTAGTAAATCGATTAATATATTGCGATATAAACAAGAAAATAAAAAACTTATTTAATTATTTTTCAATAACAACGATGTTAAATTTTTTGAGCGCAAAAGAAGTCTTAACGTCGATTTAAACGAAATTGAAAAGTTATAAATTTAAAAAAGTTCGACAACATATTAAGAAATTTATTATTCGAATTAATATTAAACAATTTAATAAAAAAAGACGACATTAATAATAGACTAATTGTCGGGTCAAATTTCGATATTAACATTCTAGCTCGACCCAGATACTTGGTATCAATCTCTTGACTCGACTTGGAATCGACTTAGATCAACGATTTTTTAACTCGACTTAATTGACTCGCCAAGCAATCGAAAATGACGTCAAAATGCCAAGATTTTCTATTTTTAAAAAAATTCGCATTATTTGAATTACTAAAAATAGTTTAAAAATAATAACGCACAAATAACGTACAAATGCATTACCTAAATGCATTACTATATAATATTATAAACAAATTAATTAAATTAATCAATTTGATTAAGTTGATTAATGCACTTTTTTAAAAATAATTTAAATTTTTCGAGTCTTGGCGAGTCGAGTCGAGTTATACGCTAAGTATTTCATATCTACTCTTTGACTTGACTCAAATACTTGGGTTAAGATTTTTGATTCGAATCGAGTCTTGACGAGTTGGGAACTCGACTCGAACTCGATGACCCAACTCGACGCAATCAATCTAATTAATAAGTATACAACAAAGTTGTTCGATGCTTTAAAAAAAACTATTAAAGACTTCATTTCGTAAACAAGATTATACAAGAGAATTAAACTTAAATAAATAACGAAATGCACAAAGATAATTAAAAAAATCGAAAGATTACGTTGATAATGTCGCACTTTTAACGAATAAACGATGTACGTTCGAATATACAATAAGAAAAACAAAATTTCAAAAAGATATAAACAAAACAAGTTTCGCAAACAAATAAAAGCTTTGAAAAACATTATTAAAGATTTCTTTAAAATAACAAAGTAAGTTAAAAATGCGACGATAAAAGCGTTAATCAAATTTATTAAATTTTTATTACGAATTAATACAAACATTGCGACAACGACGAAAAACAAAATTAAAACAATGTTTTAATTTTAATTTAATTTTTTATTTATAATTTTAGTAAACGACTTAAATGAATTCTTTTATTTAATTTTTATAAAAGACGACGAAATAATATTGAAGCGCAAAGTAATAAGAGCAATGCATAAGATAATTTCTAACAAGACATTAGAAATTAACGATGTAATTAATTGTACATTGCGACAATTAATTCGCATCGTTTTATTTTAAGTAAAATCTTTATTTAATTAATACATTAAAAAAGAGATGCATTTATTTTATTTTAAAAAGACAACTACAATAATTTTGCGCAAATCAAGAAAAAAAAATTATTTTAAATTGTTATTCTTTAAATTTATCGCACTATTAAATACATTAAATAAAGTACTAGAGTTAATAATATTAAAGTGTCTTCGCTACGTCGTAAAGACGCACAATACTTTATTAAGCACACAAATAAAAGCTAGAAAACAACGTTTAATTAACACAATATTACAATTAATTACGAAAAAAATTTACACAATATAAAGCGATTAAAAAAAGAAAATAACATTTTTACTTAATTTTGATGTATTAGACGCATTCGACAATGTGTCGCACATTCGATTGCTTCATAATATAAAAAAAAGACGAATTTCTATTCGTATACTTAAATAAGTAGAGAATTTTCTAAAGAAACATCGTATTATTTTAATTATAAACGATTATACAATAAAGAAACGCAATGCGAACGTAAATATATCGTAAATTTTTTCTTTTTCTTTTTCTTTTTCTTTTTCTTTTTCTTTTTTTTAGTTTTATATTTGTTTTACAATGCGAATCTATTAAAGATGTGCAATAATATCAAATTGCAAATTAGCGTTACAAGTTTCGTAAACAACGTTAACATATTAACGTATAAAAAATCGATTAAACGTAATTGCAAAATGCTAAATTAAATATATAATAAATGCGAACAATAAGTACGAAGTTACGAGCTCAAATTCGCGAAAAAAATACAAATTAATTTATTTTTTGCGAACTTTAAAAAGATTTAATATAAGCATCAATATAACGCTAACAAAGTACAAGATAATTGTTAAATCAAATATTAAAATATTGAAAATTCAATTAAATTTAAAGCTAAAATAAAGAGCTTATCTACGTTAAATAAAGATTAAGCTAATAATTAGACACAAAAGCGCGTCAATAATAGAAAATTCAATATTCAATATTTCGTTAAAAATAAATAAGCGCAAGTATATTGTTATTAAAAAGTCGATAATAGTTTACAATGTTGTCGCATAACATACGTCTAAAAATATTAAAAATTTAAAAAAAAAAATTATTTCGAAGTTACGATTAATATAAAATTGTACACTTCGACGTATTACGAATGTTTACAAAACGACATTTATAAAAGTTTTACAAATTAAAATTAACGTATTTTTTATTAATGTGCATTTCGAAAAGTTAATATAAAAATTAATAGTTATTATAAATGTATAAGAATTAAACAAAATAATAGACGCAATAATATTGCGCATACGTAACAACTTAATGTTAAAAAAAGAACAAAACTTAAAACTTAAAATAATATTTTTGCAACTTAAAAGAAAATAAATGCGAACAAAACTCAAATTAACAACGATATTATAACAATAACTTTATATAATTGTTTTATAAATAAAATTCTTTAAGATAATTATCGCATATAGCAAAAAAATAATTAAGAATAAGTACAACGCAAACAAGTTTAATTAATATTAGAGAACGTACTTCGATAAAAGCGATTGCAATAAAAAAAATCTATATAATATAAAACTATTAATAACAAATTTGTATCTAGTATCTTAATAAAAAATTATACACAAAATATAGTATTAATAAATAATATAAAAATATTGCAAAAAATTCATAAATTAATTTGCACTTTTAATTTGCTTTGTTTATTTTGTCGATTTTTTAGTTTAAGTTTATTAGTATTGTTTTTATAAGATTAGCTAGCTTTTGCAAAACAATTAAATACTTTTAATTAAAAATTTCGATATTTTATTTATTATTATTTTCGAAATTATTCGAATTGATATTTTGTTTCCAAATAAATAAGTATTTAAGTATTTTATTATTGTTGCAATTGCAAATTAAATATTGCATTAATATTAATTATATTTTTCAAAACAATTGCAATATTTTGTTTTTTGCTTCCTATAAAATTGACGCTTTTATAGCAAATAATTGTAAAAGAATAAACTACTTAGACTAAAATTAAATTTTTGTATTGTAATATATATTAAGTTTTATTTTAACTACTAGAGAAAATTATTATTTAGTCGATTAATATTTTACAACTAATTAATAGTTTAAACTCTTTTGTATTTTTAGTGCACTTAAATGCTATTATAGTTTTTTACTTTATACTCGATTTAATTATTAATTTAATAAGCTATTAATAAGTTTTTTAATATTGTTGTCTTATAATTAAAGCAAATATCGACATTTTGTATACAAAGAATTTTCTCTATTAATTCGAATTTCTAAAAACAAATATATACAAGTTGCAATCTCTACTTGTATTTCGAGACAAACGCAAGCAAATAATAATGTTATTTGTTGTATATTAAATTTTTATATATATATAATTGTTACAAGTTAGATAAGTTGATTGCATTTGCTATAAACAAAAAGAAAAAATTGTAAAGTATAAAGTTATTGAGAAAACAAAATAGTAATTAATAGTTCTTAATAGATTGTAATTAGTAATATTTAATATATAGAACAATACTATATATATTATAACAATAATATTGCAACAAAAATAAACTCGATATTAATAGAAAAATAAATATTAAGAAAGACAGAAATCGATTAGTATAATTTGTAAAACTTAGAAAATTTAAAATTATATAATAGTATTATACGTAGTAGCTAGAAAGTTGTTTGTTTAAGTAAATTGAAATATAGAACATGTTAATCGATTTATAATATTATAGCTAATCAATTAACGCAATACGGACATCAAAGAAGAATGAATTGATTTATTTAATAGTCGAAACAAAATCTATCGCAATTATAGTTAACAAATCTGCAAATAAATATTAATTTTAATTAAATTCGATCTAAATTTAACAAAATTGTAAAATAAATAGTCTATTTGTTTATAAAGTCTATATAAATTTTCTACTATTTTATATATTATAGATATATAAATAGTAAATTGACGTAATTTCTAAAATAGAATCTTAGAAAAACTATATTTACTTTCCTATTAATCTCTTGAAAGAGAAGCGTTGTTTTATAGAACAATTTTATATATTGTAATTATTGCAGAAGTCTATATACATTAATTGTATAATAGAATATATATATTTATTGAACTCAAATATTGTAATTTATAGTCGAAAACAATATTAAAATTATAGATAATCGAGTAATTTTTTATTACTCGAAGCAATTTCTATTATTGTAAAAGTAAATATATCTAAATACGCAATTTGCAAGATACTTTTTTTGAAAAAAAGAAAAAAAAATTATTTATAATTATAATTATATAGTCAATTTTTTCGAAAAATATTCTTAGAGAATAAAGCAACAAATTTTCTATCTTTACAAGCTCTATTTTATAAAATCTAAGAAAACAATTATATTAATTCAAATTTAGAGACAGTAAATAATCTCGAAGTCTTAGAAAAAAGAAAATTAGAATATAAATATATATTTTAGCAGAAATACAATAAAAACAACAATTTATTTGAAGCTTAATAGTAATACTAACAATATTTAGTATATTAAAGAATGTTTTTCTATTAAAAAGATGCAAAAACTTCAAAAAAATAATATATAATACAAAAATAATTTAGTTATAATAGATTTTAGTTAAACTAAATTAAATTCGATTTAAACAAAAACAATAAAGTAGTTGTTGTCTATTTATTATTTCTATATTTAATTTCTTTCGAATTATAATTTCGAAACTCTATAAATATATTAATCTCTTTAATTATACTAATTTTCGATATTATATTAGATAGAGAAGACGTATTAACAACAATCTACAATTTTGTAAATAGTTATTTAATTTTAGTTTTTGCAATAATATTATTGTTGTTAAGTTTGAATAATTTTACAATACTAATATATTACTTTTTTGTTCTATTATTTTCTCTATTATTAGTATATAAACAAACTTTTAATTTCGACATTTGTAATTTTGATATTAATATTAAACTTAAACAATTTAACAATATTAATATATTGCTTCCCTATTTTGTTATTTACTATATTATTAGCTTTAAATACACAAAAAGACTATCGAGAATTATAAATTATTTGTATTTTGTTTTTTAAAATATCGAAGTTACTATTCGAGAACTCGATTATATCTTGTATATAACAGTTTTCGATCTATAAATAGAGATATATAGTATAGAAGTCTTAAAAAGTTTTTTATTTATATTTAATTATCAAGTAGTTAATATTTTAATCTATCTATTGCAATATAGTCTTTTAGACTTAACTTGTATTTCTTTAATATTTTACAACAATTTGTTATATTTACAAATTATGCAAGATACTTTTACTATATTCTTGTTTTACTTAATTAATTCTTGTAATAATAGATTGTACTTAAAAGATATATAATTTTACTATAACTATTGTCGCAATTTGAGCAATAAGTGTAGCAAAAATAAACAAGTTAAATATTATCGAATTGTCGAAACAAAAAGTATTAAAAAAGTACAAGTTAACTAAGAAAAAGATTATTAGAATTAAATAATGCTTGTTTTTGCTTTTAAGTTGCTTCTTAGTATTTAGATTAATATTGTGCTAAATATAAATTAAAATATATAGAAACTTAAGAAAGCAATATAAATTGGAGTATTGTTTTTGCTAAATTATAACTATACTTTAATAAAGAGATAACAGAGAAATATATATTGTATTTTTTGTTTTTATTAGCTTTGTCGATCTTAAGATAAGTTTAAACAAAATTAATATTAATAGATAAAATTTCGAAGCTAACAAAACAATTACTAGAGTCTTACTTATTTCTAATTTATCAATTCTCTAATTATTGTCTGCAACAATTTCTATTAAAAAAATTATTTTTAATCTTATATTTGTATTTAGACACTAATATCGAAGAATATAATATCGAAAACAAAATAGCAAAATATAAAACAAACAATAGACTGCAAATAAAATAGATAGTTTAAAGAAAAATAGTATCGAATTTTTCTAATAGATACTAAGAATACAATAGATAATTACAAAAATAAGAAGAAAACTATTAGAAGACTTAAAAGTAAAATAAAGTTTCTACAATACAATTATAATATAATAGCAAAATAAGTATTCAACTTTTAATCGAATTTATTGTTATAGTAAATTAAGTAAAAATTACTATCTAGAAATCTACTCTTCTTTAATTATTTTATTTTCTAAATTTAATTTTACAAACTTGCTATTATTATCTTAATTAAGAATTCTACTATAGAGTAATTTACAAAATATATTTATATTCTATTAACTTAGTAAATATCTAAGACTTTACGCAGATCTACAAGATGCTTTAATACTAATATATTCTTTTTCGATTATATCTATTTTTAAGATTTTCGATTTTATTAAATATTTTGTTAAAGCGCTTTTTTAATACGCGAATTAAACAACGAACTTGCAAACAATAAAGAACGCATCAAATTTCGAGTTAAAGAAAAAATATATTTTAATTGAAATAGATTAGTAAGTAGCAAAGTATCAATATTGTTTAGTAAAAGATATATATACTAAAACTATATACTACTAGTAAGTATTTAATAGATTCTAAGATTACTAAAGATAAAAAGACTATCTATATATCGATACTAAAAGTAATATTGTTAAAAATCTACCATATATTGATAGATAAAAATATATTTTATACAATAATAAGATACAAGTTGTTAATAGATTTTCTTAATAAAGTTATTCTTTCTTCGCGTTTTGACAAATATAAAGAACAAAAATAATCAAATATTAACACAATACAATCTACGTTTTTATAGCGAGAATCTTAAAATATTATTGTATAATTTTCTCTTATATATTAAAGATATAATAGAGAAAAAGACTAAATATATTAAAATGGAAAAACAAAAATACAAAATCTAGTTTAGTATTAGCAAGAAGATTGTTAATCTCTAAAAATTTAATTATCGATAGCAGAATACAATATATTTATAGATATAGGTATTAAATATAGATACTATATCTACAATTAAGATAACTTAATTTGTATAAAAAACAGTTAAGTGCACGCAATAGGAAAACTATCTATACTATTACAAGATTTTTGAAAACTTGTATTTTACAATTCTTCTTTAATACAATAATTATTAATTATTAATAAATTTACAAATTCTATTAGAGTACAAATTAAGTCTAGTTAGAGCTATAATTATCTCGATTATTTTACGAAATTAGATATTTTACGTATTATTATTAAACTCGATAATACTGTTGTTCTAAAGCACAACGCAAAAATAATTAATAGAATAATTTTATTAATTTTAGCAAAGAAATTAATAAATTGTATAATTTTTTTTTTAAATATTTATAACTTCTTTTTCTAATTTAATATTGTCGTTAATAGTTTTATCTATAGCAAATACAACTAAAGCAATAGTTGATATAACTATTGTTACTACTATATTCTTGTTGTTAGTAAATTTAAAATAGATATAAACTATAAATTAAAGTATAAAAAGATTAGAGAAGTTATGCGAGTCGCAATTGAGCTAAAAGTAATGCGTATTATAGCGTGTTTCTATATTTTAAATTTAGTAGTTTATATTCTTTCAAACTTAACTCGAATTAAATCGAGTTTTATTTAAATTCTTAATACTATTATTAATATTAATATTATCGATTATAATTTATTAATTTTATTTCTTTTTAATAAAACCTTTCTAGATTGCGCTTAAGACTATTAATTTGTTATAAAATTCTAGAACTTTCTATTAAGTTTAGAACAATATTAATTTTATTAAATTTTTCCAATATAAAGTAGATTTATTATCTATTTTACAATTTAAGATATAGACGCTAATTATTGGAATACTCTCTATTTCTTCAATAATAGATATAATAATTTACTATATTTGCGTCTATTAACTTTGAGCTCTTACAATAAATATATATTGACAATCTAGAAATCATAACAAGATATTAAATTTAATAACTCTTAATATTGACAAAGTTGCGCAAAACAAGTCTAATTATCTAAAATATCTAGCAATAGCAAAAAATAAGACTGTTAAAATTGCTTAATATAAAAAGAAATCGAAAACAACTTTAAAAACACAATTTTATAATCTATTTAATACAATTAATATTTAAGATATATATCGATAATCTTAAACAAATATTTGCTAACTTTTTTACAAAAATTAATAAAAATATTATTTTCTATATAAGTATAAAAAAGACAACGCAAATTAAAATTGTAATTTGAATTTTATTATAAGTAGAAATATCTAAAGCGTAAATAAGTCGATTTATAAATTTAACAACAATACCAATTAAAAAGTTATACAAAAATTTAATACAACAAATATTAGAACTTAATATATCTACTTTCTATAATAGATTTTGTGCTTCGAAAAATCAGTTCTACAATACAACTATATTAATAAGAGATAATATAAAGAAAAAGAAAAACAATTTAATAATTAAGAATCTTAGTCTATTTAAGTTGAAGCTAATAGTAAGAGAAAATAGATTACTATTAACAAAAAACAAAATAATTATCTATAATAGTATAAACAATCTCTAATGTTTTCGATTAGATTGTTATTTTTATAACGTTATTAAATATATAAAAAAAATTATTTTAAGACAAATTAATTCTGAATTTTGTTTTCTCAATTATTAGCGCTAAAAATACTAAGAATATCTTCGATAATTTTACTTTTCTCTTTTGTTAGTTTGCTTTTAATAGTAGATTCGAATCGAAACATATTTAAGTTAAGTATTTAAAAGCACTTTAAGTAGCGCAGAACTCTCGAAAATTATATTAACAAGAATAGACGTCTATACAATTATTAGTTTAGGATAGTTGTAAGTAAGCTTTTACTATTGCGTAATACAAAAATTATAGTATCGAAGAGAGCAATACAACAAATATTAAAAAGCAGAAAAAATTCAGTATTAGAAAGAGAAAATAAGAAAACTTTAAGAAACAAAAAATCAATTGTATTAAAAAATACAAAAAGCAATAGTTAGAAATAAAGAGAATTTGTTAAAGAAGAAATCTAATTTAGATATTGCGCTTTTTCTATTATTGTTAACAGTCTACTCTATTAATATAAAGAAAAGAGCTATATTTAAAACAGTAAAAAATAAAGAAACTCTAATTAAGTTTAAAACGCCAATATATATAAGTCGAAAATTAATAAATATCGATAATATAGAGAATCTCGAGTTCAAGTATATATTGTTAACTTAAAATTTAACAATAGACTAATATATTATTTAGATTTGTACAAATATAGAATTCTATTATATACAAACAATAGAGTAAAAAAACTAACAATATAATTGCTATACTATTAAATATAATATTTACAAAAACAATTTACATAAAATTATCAAGATATTAGAACTTTAATAATCGATTATATTATTTTAGTTAATAAGACTTTCTTGAATGCTGTTCTATAGACAAGAATATTGTAAAGATAAATAACTAGTAAATAAAACTAATTCGAAAAAAATAAATACTAAATTAAATTTTTTTTAATCGAACTTTGTCAAACTTAAAGCAAATATAGCTAATCTAAACTTTGCTTCTAGAATATTATTATACTACTTGTTTCCTATATTTCTATATAACTCGACTATATTTGAAATAATATTTAATAAAATTGCAATAATAATATTAACAATAATAAACAATATTGTGTTTCTTCTAGTAATAGATATTTGCAATTATTAGATACTTAATATTTTTTGCAACTTTTTTTTCTTTGCTTATATATTGAATTAAATATGATTAAAGAGTTACAAACAGAACTCGACTTATTACTATAAATTATCTCTAATAATAAAATATATTAATAGATTTAAAAGATAGAAAAATTGTTTAATATAAATTAATATTTTTCGAAATTAAAATTGTTTTGTTCTAAAAATAGATATCGAGTATCTTAAACAAATATTATTATAATTTAGTTTGCAATTAGATAAATATATTAATAGACAAGCAATAATATTTAATATTAGAACAAACTTAAGTCTTTTATATTATTACTTCTAAATTGTACAAAAAAGATTTAATTGCAAATCTTTAGAAACAGTAAATAAATTCGAGAATTTACAATAAAGAACTTTTGAAGAAATACAATCAATATAGTATATATTATAGTCCCGTAATTCTCAAGAATATATATTATAATATAATATTTAATTAGTATATATTGTTATATATTAAGAGTCTAAATAAAAGTTTTGCTATCTATTTATTTCGCGATAATTTCTACAAGAACAATCGATTTTTTAAATAATTTCTATTTAGTCTTTTAACAAATATTTTTTCTAAAAACTTTATTGGTTCGATATAATATTTGTAGCAATTAAATTAAATTAATAAAAAGAGCAATTTTTTTACTATTAATAGAGTTATATAGTAACAAGAGAAATTGTATTTCAAGAGTATCTAAAATTTATAACAGACAATATAAAGACATTTGTATTTATTGTTAAACTCAAGCTTCAAGTAATAGAAAAGCAACTAATATATATATTATCTCAAGTATTTATTCGACGTAAACAAGCGAAACTATAAATATTAATTAAAAGACTTAAGTACAAAAATACAGATAGTTTGTTTTCTTAGCTATATAAGTTAAAGTTGCAAATATAAAGAAAATACTAAGAATATTCTTGCAAAACAAATAAAATTATAAATTAAAAGATTATTTCATCTAATTAAGAGTTAATACAAACAACTATTGTTAATTAAAATATATCTAGTATCTATTATTAATTGCATATTTAAATAATATTGTTGCACTAACTTTGTTAAAATTAACTAAACAATATATATTGTTGTTATTTTGTTATAACAAGTTGTCGAAACAAAAAATTATTTAAATTATTTTACTTTGTTGTTACAAAAATAAATATAATATAAATATATAAGATTCGACAAAATTTTTCTCTCTTATTGACTATTAATAAAAACGCTCTTCTCTTTCGAAAAAAATAATTATTGTTGTTATTTTTTCGATTGTAACAAAAATATAAAATTAAATATATTAAGTTTATATATTGCAATAATATCTTAGATATAAAGATTCTATATATATTTTCTCTATATTATATGGCAAAAGCAATACTTTTATTTGATAGACAAATTTGATAATATATAGTAGTACAATATTATAAATAAGAAATAAATTTTATTTGTTTTAAGACGCATTAATAATAGCAACAATTTTTTGTTAATTTTTTTTAAGATTTTGAATAAATTATTACTTTTACTACAAGTATCAAAATTATATTATAGTAGCAAAAATTGTTTCTACTTTGAAAACAATATTAATATAGTTTAAAGTTAATTTTATATTTAATATATGAATTTTTTTATTTGTATATTAAGACAATACTTGTATTAATATTTAAGCAACTATTTTGTAATTTAAGATGCAACAAATACGCTTTTACTATTGTTTTATAATATTAATTTGTCTCGAATATAAAAAGAATTGTTTTATTAATTAGTATTAGCAATTGATATTATTAAGTATTAGCAACTTTATTATAAGAATAGGTTGCTTAATTACAAATCTCGCCTATTTATATTTATCGAGAAACCAAATATTGTTAGTTATTATTGTAAAGTTTTTTGGTAAAAAATTTATACTATTAAATAAGACTTGTTAATCTATTTTAAGTTTTAACAAATTTAATATAATTTAATATAATAATTATCTATTGTATATGTTATTTTGTTTTAAAACAAAATTAATCGAAGCTTTGTTTAAACTTAATTTAAGTATTTCTTAAGATATATTTAAGCTAAAGTTATACTTAATATATTAATTACTTTTATTTTAGTTATTTACAAATATTTTTCAATAAACAAAATTCGATATTTTTAATATATATTGTAGATATTGTTCTAAATATTTTGCTTATATTGTATAGTAACTATCTTAATATTATTTTTTGTTATTTGCAAAACTAGTTAAAATATCTTCTATAAGCAAGAATTTGCAAGTTGATAATCAACTAGAATTCGAAAACAAAACAAAACAAATATATATAATAATATAGTTAATAATATTGCATACTTCGACAATATTTAAGCTATATAATTGTTAATTAATCAAAAAAAAGAGATTGTTAGAACTTAATTTATTATTTCTTCAAAATTATTGTATATTTAATTAATTAGAATATAGCGTTATTAGTTAATGTTCTCTAGCGTCAATTAATTACTAACAATATAAATAATAGTATCTCGCAACTTTCAATATTAACTTACTTGAATATTATAGTATTGTTGTTGACAAACTTCGAGTTATTTAAATAAGAAGTACTTAAGATCTTGAACAAAAAATATATTATAAATACATTGAAAATTAAAGAATTTACGCAAAATTTATTATAACAAGATTGAACTTAATAGATAAAAGCAAAATTAACACAATTAAAATTATTAAATATTAATTTAAATTTATAATAAATCGAAAAGCAATCAATAATAATAAAATTAACTTAATAATAGATTAAAAAGTTTAACAATAATTTTGAGAATATTTTTTTCGACTAACAAATAAAGATCGACAAAAATATTATATTCTATTTAAGATCAAAATACAAAGATCGATTTAAGTTAATATTTTTTGCAATTTTAGATTTGTGTTTGTTAGAATTAGACTTTAATTAATTGCTTTATTAATATATAAGTTAAATCGAGAAATTTTATATACTTTTTGTACAACAAATATTAAAACTCAATATATTTGTTTTCTATAATAGATTCTATATATTATAGAAAGTTAACTCTATAGTGCAACTATACTAATAAGAGAGAATATAGAGAAAAACAAGAATAGTTTAATAGTTAAGAATTTTAGTCTTATCAAGCTAGAGCAAATAGCAAAAAAAGATAGATTACTATTAACAAAAGATAAAGTAATTGTCTATAGTAGTATAGACAATTTAAGATAACTTCAATTAAATTTTTATTTTTATAATACTATTAAATATATAAAAAGTTTTTGTCTAAAAACAAATTAATTCTAAATTCTGTCTTTTCTTTCTTCAAATTTAATATTAAATAAAATGTTGTTTTTTAATTTAATCTTTTCTTTTAATAGTAAACATTTAATAGCAAATATTAAAAACAATATATTTGTGTTAAGTTTCTATAAAAGTTTATTAAAGTATTCGAAACAAAAATAGATTTTAATTACAATTTTTTTTTTAAAACTAATATTAACTAAAATTTTGTTTTTTAATTTAATCTCTTTTTTTGATAGCAATTATTCTATAAAAAATTTCGAGAACAATATGTTTATATCGAGTTTCGACAAAAATTAGATCAAAGTGCTCTAAATAAAGATAGATATTAATTACAGATAATTTGTTTTCTCTTTTTTTAGTATTAATATAGACTAAAGTATTGTTTTTTATTTTATTTTATTTTTTTGACAACAAGCGTTTAATAACAAATTTCGATTATAATATATTTGTATTAAGTTTTAATAAAACTTTATCGAAATATTGTAGATAGAAAAAAATATTAAAAATAAAAATTCTGTTTTCTCTTTTTTTCGAGTCGATATTAAATAAAATATTGTTTTTTAATTTAAATTTTTTTTGACAACAAATATTTAATAACAAATTTTAAGAACAATATATTTATATTAAGTTTCGACAAAAGTTTAAAAAAGTATTATAAGAAAACACAAATATTAGTTACAAAGCATATTATATTAAAAATAAAAAATTAACTCTTTAGCATACGCAAATATTAAATAAAAGATAGTATTAATTTCGAAAATAGTATTAAGAATATAATAGATATTAAGAAGACAAACAAGATTAATAAGAATAAAATCGATAATTTTAAGCTTAATAAGAATAATACTAGTATTGCAACAATTAAGTCTAAATAAATATCTTTAATCTTTATTTAAATTGCAATCTAATCTAATATCTAGATTTATAAATTTTTAGAACTCTCTTTTATATAAGCAGAAAATGCTGAAATACTAAACTATAGATTATCGAATTCTTAGATATTTTGTCAAAAATAATAACAAACATATTTAGATTAATATATTAGATTTTAAACTAAAGCTAAAACGTTATTAATTAATAATATAGATCTATATAATAATATAGAAATAAGAAAAGTATAAAAGCAAGTAGTTAATTAACAATATAGATTTACAGAAAGTATATACTATTAATTGCAAACTCGAATTAAGTTTGAAACAATTTAAACTAATTTAGACTTTGTTTTTAGACAATCGAGACAACTTTTGTTCTATAATTTTTAATATAATAGAACTATATATAATATAATATTCGATAAGATTGTAATAATGATATTAGCAATATTAAATAATATTGCGTTCTATCTAGTAATAGATGTTTGCAACTATTAGACGTCGAATATTTTTTATAAATTTTTTTTTTAACTTATATATTGAAATTAACAATATCAACAAGTTACAAGCAAAAATTAATTTATTTGTATTAATTATTTCTGCAGAGTTAATATTATAGTAAATTAAATAGATTGACAAATTCTACAATATAGATAGCAGTTTATTTAAGTTAAAAATTGTAATATTTTGAAATTAGATTTTAAGTTTTTTGAGCAATCTCTAATACAAAAAGATACAAAACAAAAAAACTTTATTTGTTAATTTAGACTCGAAATCTTGTTCGAATTAGATTAGTATATAATATATTACTAGTTTTTAATTTGTTAAATCGAAGATAGAGAATATCTTATATATAAAATAATTAGTTACAATCGACGCAAAAGAAATAAAAAAATAATACTACTTTAAGTACAGATTAAATTATAGTTAAATTATATTTAATAAGATTTAGTACAAAGTAAAGTCGATTATTATTTAGTATGTATTGTTTATTTGCAAGTTAAAAAAATTGTAAAATGATATTAATATCGATACTAACTTTAACAATAAATTTAAATTCTTTAAATAATTTCTCTCTAAAATCTCTATTAATACTAAATTAGAGAATATAACAAGATTTATAGTATATTTTAAAAGAGAGAGTTAACAAGATTTCGAGAGCAAATACTATTATTATTAATAGCAATTTATAATAGTTTAAGACAAAACTTTTGTTAACTTTCTTAATTCTAATAACAAAATAATTTAGAATCAAAAATAGAAATATAAGATTTTAGTTAATTGCAAAACTTTGTTTTCAATTTAGTTATTAAAAATTCTAATTAGATATATTGCAAATACAAAGCTTTTTAATAAAGATCTAATAAATTATTTTAATTTCAAATATATATATATATATATATATATAAATTCTAGTCTAAGAATAGAAATTGCAAAGATAAAAATAAATATTAAGAAGATTTTTGCAAAAAGTAAAAATAAAATATATACTAATAGTCTAAAAGTTAATCGAGAGTCGACGCAAATATATATTGTTCATTAAAAAGTTCTTAATATTAGTTATCGATTGCGCATTTTAGCAACTTTGTCGACGCTAATAATACTAATTAAAAAGAGTTAATCTATTATTAATATTGCAGCAAATTGTTAAAAAAAATGATAATTAAACAATATTATTTTATTGTTGCGAAAGAATATGCAAGTCTAATGCGTAAAAAGTAAAAAGATTAAGTTTTTAGAAAAACTATTAAAAAAAATACTTTCTACTTCGAAAAAGATAGTTGTTGTTGTTAATTTTTCTATTGTAATAGAGATATTTAATTTGATATATTAAATTTTTATTTTATTACAACATTTCTAATATATTAAAAAAATAAATACTAAATACATTGTTACAAAACAATAACATCAATATTATAAAACAAACTAATTCTATATAGTATATTAATAGAATTTTGAAAAAGATAGTAGAATTTTTTTATTTTAGAATACAACAAGTATAACAACAATTTTTTGTAGAAAGATTTTAGAATATTATTGATTTTAACTTCAATCTATAGATATTTAAGTATTTTTAAAAAATTTGTTTAAAAATTCTAGATATAAATTTTATATTTTATAGAATCTACTATTTAATTAAAATTGAGATTAACTACTTAATACAAATAAACAATTAGACTTTCAAATATATATATTAAATAAAACAATATTGCAATTGTACAATATAATATATAAAATATTAGAATTCGAAGATCGAGCAGATTGTGCAAAAGAAATCGAAGAAAAAAATTGATTTTATTAATAAAACTTTTATAACAAAAAAAAATAGTAGCAGAATTTTTGAGAAAAGAGAATTTTGCTATTATACAAAATAGATAGTAAGCAAATCGAAGTATTCTTTGATAAATAAACTAATAAATAGCGTCTTATATCAAGAATACAAAAGATAAATATAGGATTAATAATATTTGTATTATTATCTAAATAAATAGAACTTTAATTAATAAATTAAGAACTACAATCTATACTCTATTATATTGTATATTTAATATTGTTTTAGATTAATTTTGCTTAAGTAGAAATTAAATTTTATTTAAACTTAAATTATTTTTGTCTTAAGCTAGAACTATCTTAGATTATACGCAATTTTTATTTTTTTTGTAGTATTGTTGTTAATCTTTTTTTTCTAAATCGATATAGAGGTTGTATTTATTTGAAATCTATTTTAGTGTTTTAAAAGATACAAATATCTAATTTTTATTGTTTTATTTTACTTGTTTGAAAATTCGACAACAATTGTATCAATTCTAAATATTTAAAAAAAATAACAGATTTCAGCTATATAAAAGCTAAAAATCTGCATTATTGCATTTTTATTTTATTTAAATATTTTGTTACATTATATTGTTTTCTAAATAATTATATGCGCTTAGAAACAATTATTTGATTATTAATTTTTTGCTTATCTTTTACGCAAACTTTTACAAAGTATTGCGTTTTTTGTTAGCAATATTAATTTTTAAGAACTTCGAGCGCAAGAAATAGATTAATCTAAAAATTTATAGAAGAAACTATATAATAATAGTATTAAAAATCGAGAAAAACAAATTAATCGATCTATAAAAGATATAAATCGATTAACTAAAATCAAAAATACAAGCAGAGAGTTTACTAGATACTAAGAATTGTATATTTAACAAACAATATATAGAAATACAAGAAAAAATCGAAATGATTGCGAAAAAATAGACAAAAACTTTAATACAATTCTTGCTATAGTATTAGCAAATTAATAATTTGCTATTTTTAAAAATATTATCTAATATATTAGATTCGAAAGAGAATAAGAACTAAAATTTATTTATATATATTTAAACTATTGTTAGCAAATATTAATATATTTTTGCAATTAAATAAGATTAATGTGTTAGTCTTTGCAATATATAGCAAACGCATTAAAGATATCAATAGTATAAATATTGTAATATATTTAGAAGATTTAGAGAATATTAATTAATATTTATACAATACAACTACTTTAAAAAAAGATTATAATACAAAGAATTATATTGTAAGAGTAAAAGAATTAAACTTAAAAAACTTAAAGAAGTTATTAATAGAGAATAGACTTTGTTGCAATAACAAAAAAACATTAATATACAATTTAACAAATAAGTTGACAATTGTCTAGAACAAACAACAATTCTATAATAGAATTCGATGTATAATAGATTAGCAATAGATAAACTATCTATTTTAAATCTAATTGCAATTATATTTTTAATTGTTAAATATACAATCTTAAATTTCTGTACTTAAAAGAGTTACAAAAACAAATTTTTACTAAATACAAATCATGTAATCGTTGGATTAGATCGAACACTTTTTTCTTAATTTAACTTATTCTCTTGAGTCTCGTAGAATTGAATCAAGATTAAGGCGCGAATTCGACTCTAAAATTGGATTTTGTCGATTTAATGTCAAGAACTCAAGCTAACTTTGTCGCGTTAGCAATTGTTTATTTTATCTTATCTTATCTACGCGCTAATTCAATTGAGCTAGCGCAAGAGTTCACGCTAACTATATGCAATTAGCGTGAATTCTAAGTTAGCTTAATCGAATTAGCGCGTTATGTAACGTCACGTAATCGAGTAAATCGAATTAAATATTTGACGCGCATTCTTCGCTCGTCTCATTCTATTAAACTAGGAAATTTGCCTGATTTTAGAATCAAGATTGAGCGAGTCAACTCGATTAAGTTGAAATTCGACTCGACGATCGCGTTAAATACGAAACACAAATTGTCTTTAGAAGTAGAAAAATATCAAACAAATATTAAAATATTTTTGTTATATTATTTCTCGAATATTTTTCTAATTAATAATTGAAAAAAAAATTCGATTTCAATATTAGAGCTTTAATTAAGTCGAAAAATATAAAAATTTAATTGTTTTTATAATACTAAGAATATTAAACATTAAATATCTTAAAATTAAAATTAATTAATTTTATATTCTAAATCGATTCTAACGTCAAATTATCTTGTTAAAAATTCTAAATTTCTTAACATAACAATTATATTTTTAGATCGAAAACTATTGCTAAGTTCTACTTTGATATTTGCAAGAATTAACTATTATTAGTCGAAGCAAAAAATTTATATTAATGTTGAAAAGTATTAAGAAAACAAAAAAAAAACAAAGAGAAACTTTGCAAAAATTAAAAAATTAAAAAAATATATAGAATTAACAATATTTTTTTTGCTAATTGAATATCTCGATTGTTGAAAATCGAAGCAAAACTATTGTATAAAAAAATATAATAGTATTAAAACAAGTAGAGATAAAATTTTCAAAAATTATAGATAAAACAATAATAGAAAGCAAAATATACACAATTGAGCAAAGTATAGAAACAGTTGTTTTAAAGAGTACAACAAAAATAGATTTCAAAAACGCGATTTAGATATACAAGTCGAACAAAAAATACTACAAAAATTTTGTACAAATATCTATATTGCAATCTAGTATTAATAGTATAAAAAAAATTAATACTAAAAAAATAGAAACTCTAGTAAATTTAAATAGAAAAAAGAAAAATATAAAAACTATTAGTAAATACAAAAATTCAAATAGTCTTAAAAGTTTACAAATCAAATATATAGTTTTTAATCTTATTGTTAATTGCAAGTTAATATTATATATAAATTTGTAAATTTGCAAAATTTTAATATATACAAATATAAAAGCGACAAGAATTGAATATATAATTATTATATTGTTAAATAAAATTGTTAAAAGAGTAAACTAAACAATGTAATTAAGTTATTAGAACTAGAATATTTAATATACAAGTATTAATTAATAAGATATTTCTAAATACTTTATTAAGAGAGAGAGAAATACAAGAGCAATTAATATACTAATATTGTTAATATAGATAGAGTATATACAATTTTTTACTATTTTGAATTAAGTTTAGATCGAGCAAAAATTAAATTAATTTATATTATTAGATTATAATTGTATTTCTTTTCTATTATTTTTTAATATAACTAAATATAGTATAGAATAATATATAAAAAAATAGCAAAAAACAAAATATTGTTTTTAAAAAATATTACAATATATTTGACAATAATTGTACGCAAATGTCGAATAATAAATATATTTTATTCGAGCAAAAACTATTTCTTTGTTTATATATTAAGTTTTATTTAATTTATGAGTTTTGCTTTAAACTTAATTTAGTATTTCTAATTTTTTTGTTCGATAAAATCGAGCTATAAATAGCAAGAATTACAAGTATATTCGAGAATAATAGCAACGAATTTAATATAAAGATAGTAGTATTTAAAAAAGAAATCTCGAAAATATTGCAAAAATATCAATATATATTTGCTAGAGACAATAACAATATAAAAATTAATAATTAATAATATTTAAATTTAAGTTAAATTCGAGTTTTCTATATTGTTACTTTTTAATTAACTAGTACTAATTTTAGTGCTAAAGTTTAGAAATATTGTAAACAAAAAGCAAGTAAAGCAAAAAATTAATATAGTTAATATAATATATATTACAATTGCATTATATTCGACAAAGTTTATTACAATAATTTATTTATACTTTTAGTATAAACTTTTATCGAGAAGCAAAATCGAAAGTTTATTTCTATTAGTATTTTATTATAAAATTATAACTTTTACAAAAAGAGTAAACTTTTTAAATAGTTTTTGTTGAAATTTTTTTTGTATTTTGATTTTAGTAACTTCTTTGCATTTATAAAATATTTACAACAAAAGAGTTAAACAAATCTTAATAGTTAAATTTTTTACTATTAGTATAATTAGCGTAATCGTTGGGTCGAATTTCAACTTAATCGAATTGATTCGCTCAACTTTGATTCTAAGATCAAGCAAATTTTCTAGCTTAACAGAATAAGACGAACGAAGAATGCGCGTCAAGTGTTTAACTCGATTTAGTCGATTACGTGACGTCACGTGACGTGCTAATTATATGCGATTAGCGCAAAATTCACGTTAATCGCATATGATTAGCGTGAACATTTACGCTAACTTAATCGAGTTAGCGCATAGATAAGATAAGATAAAATAAGCAAATGCTAACACGACAAAGTTAGCTTAAGTTCTTGACATTAACTTGACAAAACTCGATTCTAAGATCAAATTCACATCTTGATTCTAATTTAAATCTACAAGACTCAAGAGAGTGAATTGAATTAAGAAAAAAGTGTTCGACTTGATTCAACGATTACACTAAGTATAATACTATAAGAGTACAAGACAATATATTGAGAAACAATTTAACTATAATAGAAGATAATTTGCAATTTGCGTTGTTCTTTGCAAAGTACCAAATTTAGAAATTGAATAGATTGCTTTTTAAAGTATTGCTCAAAGTACTTATTTAACAAATTAAAAGAGTTCTAATACTTAGTATATTAAAGTTAATTGTATTGTCGATTTAAAACAAGATTAAGAATTAGATACAATCTTTGTAATATATAATATTTGCAAAAGTGCTAATAGTATTTTACTCAAAATGTCTTAAGAAGAACAATTATAATATATTTATATATAAAACTTACAATATATCTATATATATTTAGTCTAGTTTTAGCTTTATTTCGATTAAGCTCGCGTAAATTTTGTCTATAACGCAATAAATAATCGAGTGCAATAGTAATATTTAAAAGATAAACAATAGATTAGATAAAAGTTTCTCTTTTATTAATTGTTATTAACTACTTTTTAATATAATTGTCTGCATTTTATTTTGGTTGTAGTTACAAAATTACTTTATTTTTCTAAAGTTGCAGATTTAGTATTGCTTTTCTTGTATAGTTCTTATTTACTATTATATTTAGACTCTTATTTCTTGCTTACAATATTGTTTTTTAAAAAATTTAATTTTAAGAATTAAACTTAAGTACAGAGTTATAGAAAGTATTATATTATATTAGATCTAAAAATTGAGAAACACAATTAAAATACAATATAACAAAAATAGATAAATTAAATAATATCGAAAGTAATAGATAAAAAACTAATTAATTAATTAACAATAAAATATCGAACAAAAAACTAAAGAAAAGCTAAAAAGTTGTCGAGAATATAAATAAAGCAATTTATCTTAAATTTTGCAACAACTTTTACTAACTAATAATTTGCAATAAAAATAGACATAATTAGTTATATTAGATCTAAAAAAAAAAAAAAAGCTAATTTTAGTTCTACAATTTTAATTCTATATATTATTTAGATAGTTCAATAATCGAGTTAAATATATAAATAAATTTTAGTAAGAAAAAAGAGTTCGATTCGAAAGATCGATAATATCGAAATAGTAATTTTTCGAGAAAGTTTAAATAGTATCTTGTTTTATTTGTATAGCGTTGTTATCTTAGAGAAAAAGCAATCTACTATCAAAAATCAAAATATTGAGATAGAGAATCTAAGCGTAAACAAACTAATAATATTGCTAAAAAAGAATAGAATCTGCAACAATGATAAAAAAAATTAATTTATAGATTAATTAATTAATTAATTATTTTTAAAAGAGAGTGTTACTTTTATAATACAATATACTATATAATAGATTAGGGATAATCAATTTACGTCTTCTAAATATAATTATCAAAAATTATTTATTATATTAATATCGAGATTTCAATATCTATTTTCGAAAATTCTAGCATTTATTCTTCATTAATGTTTTTGCTAGGCAAAGAATAACAATTAGACAGACAAGACAACTAGACAAGATAAAAAGACACACAAGTAAACAAGACAAACATCTATAATAATTATAAAGATAATTCTCTAAGAACTAAGTTAACAATCAAGTTATACTTGATTGTTTAAGAGTAGACGTTATCGATAACGTCAAACGCTCTTTTGTTATTTAACAAGAGTATTAGATACAATTCTTGTAACATATATCTATTTTAAAAGAAAAAATACTAACGCTTTTGTTATATTGCAAATTCAAATATTATCTAACTTCTAGATTTAATTACTATTTTGTTTAGATCTTAATAATCTAATTGATTGTAATAAATTTATTGTTCTTGTCTATTTGCGTTGTTATTAAACTTTGTTAGTAATCTTAATTATTATTTACTTAATTATTTAGTGCAGATTATTTTATATTGCTAAATAATCTTAGCTCAATTCTTCTTAATATTTAGTGTGCTATAGAATTTCTTGTTGCGTTAACAATAAACGCTCTTTCTTGTATTTAAGTATATCTTGTTTATCTTAGTTTTTGCAAAGTTGTTTTAAAAACTATTTTTAAGCAATTCGACAATCTTAATAATCTAAGCCGACTTGTTAGCAAATTCGACAATATTTTTAAGAAAAGCATAGATATTAATTACAATAATAGAGTTAATATTAAAAATAGCATTACAACTATCTTATATAGCTTAAAAGCGCGTTGTTGTCTTGTTCGAATTATTTGCTATTTTGCTTAGTATTTGTTTAGCAACTATTACAAATAAAGTTATTTAATAACTAGTAACTAAATATCTATAAACTTAGAAGTTGTTTTTTTGCAAATTAATTTATTTTTCGAAATCGATATTTAATACACAATTAAGTTTGTCTTAATTGTTTTAAGCTTTTTCGCGTAATAATTTAGCAACTTTAAGTTTTGCAGAACAAAGAATAAAGCAAGATTAAAAAAATATCTTTGTTAACTAAGATCTTTAAAATCGATTTTTTTATTTTTATTGTTAAAACTAGATATTTGCAAAACAATATTATTATCTTAAAGAAGATTTAATTGATATTTGTTTTTTATATCTTTTGCATTTTAGTTAAAGTTATATCTTTGCACTTAATTGCTTAATAAACTTTAATTAATATAGTCTTTTTGTTAATATTAATTGTCTTAAGATCTTTCTTGTAATATAAATTCGAAAATTAATTATTAAATATAGCAAGATTTAAGATAGACTTATAAATCTTATAATTTGCAAAAATTTAGTTTTTCTTTAAAGATAATAGCTTGTTAAAGTATATTAATATAATATAAGATATAATACTATATACAAGATTGTTTATTTTAATTTTTTTATACTTCTTTTGCAAATTAATAATTTAAGTAAATTAAATATTAATATTATTTTGCAAGATATATCTCTTTTTAAAAATATTAATAGTATTTATAGATACAAAAATAGATTTTAAAAATTTATATAATATAAAAATACTATTGTTCTTGTTAAAAGTTATAAATTACAAAGTAAAGCAATTTGATATTATAATATTAATATAAACAACACAACTTATATTGTAATTTATAAGATATATATAACTTATTAAATAAACAAAATAATTGTTAATCTTTATCTCTTCTTTAAATTAAAATAGAGTAATATTGTTTTTAACTATTTTTGTACTTAAGATATCGAGATTAAAAATTAAATAAACAAGAGATATATTATTGCTTTTGCAAAGCATAAATATAATAAAATAGGTATTAAGTATAAATATCTCGCAAATAAGTTATTCGACATCTACTATAGTATACTTTTAGAGAAAATTGTTTTTAAATTTAATATTTATTTAATTAAGTTTGTTGTTATCTAATATAATCTAATTATTATTATCTTGTTAATTTAGTATTTTCGCAAGATTATCTTTAATTGTTTAATTTGCAACTTTGTATTTGCAAGCTTTTACAATATTTTAACTAAAATAAGAATTTTTGTTCTTTTTATTAAAAGTTATATTAATTGTTTGTTAAACAATAATAATAGACAAACAATCTTGCAATACAATAGCAATAATAAACATTTTATTGTCGATAATATAGATATAATAGCTAACAATAGTAAGCAAGAATATATATTAATAGAATTAATAATAATAAGCTTTAGTAATATTGTTAGTATTAATATTAATTGTGCTAGTATCTTAATAAATTGTATTTTATAATTAAAACTTATAAAACGTTTGCTATAAGTAAACAATAAACTATAATTGTTTAGTATTATATTTAAACAAATAGTTTATTGTTATTAATTTCTAAATATTAACAATATTAATATTAAGATACTATCTCGATATTATTGTTTTTTATTATTATTTGTAATAGTCTTAATTTTAGACAATCTATCTTTTTTCTTAAATATAAATGCGTTTTTTGTTGTCTTAAACAATCGATTGCGCTTCTTTAACAATAATATAAAAACAATAATATTTATTAAAGATATCAAGACAATTACTTTAGATACTATAATAGTTATTTTAAAATGTCTTGTAATAGAGAAAATAAATATTCTATACTTTGTTTTGTAGTTGTTAACAAGATTTGCAAAATTGTCTAACACGTTTTTGTTATATTATTAATTTACTTAGTATTGTAATTTTTCTATCGAACAAGATATTTTAAAATAAAACAATTTTGCTTATATTAACAAATACAATACTTAATAAGAATTTTAATTTTGTAAAAATATTATTCAATATTTAACTTAATAACAATCTTTGAATAATTAGATTTTAAACAATTATATAAATTTTTATTATATAATATTAACTTAAGATAAATAATAAATATAACTAAATAAATCTTTTGATTTATCGAAAAATCTAGTTTGTATATTAGATTGCTCTTTTATTCGAAAATCTTAAGAAATTCGATATATTAAATCTACAACTTAAACAACTTAACAAATAACAAAAAATAGCTTTTATAAAAACAAAAATATATTATATTGCTTATCGAAAGCTTAATAAATTTGTAATATTTATTGCATATTATTTTAACTATTATATTAGTCTATATAATTGTTGTTTTTATCTCGAAAATATTAACAATCTTTTTCTACAATTAATTTGTCTAAATATTATTAAATCTAAGAAGAGACAAGAGATTATATATTTTAAAGTTTATAATTATTTTATTTAATAATAGTTCGATAGACGAACTAAACAAATTATTAAAATAAACGCAAACTACAACCAAGAAGAATACTTAATTTAGATTAGAATTGTTAATTGCAATATATTGCAAAACTATTTTAACTATCTAATTTGTTGATTTATTTTATTTGTTTATTTGTAAATAATATATTATCGAAATCAAAAATTAGATTCCTAGCTTCTAAATTATAGTTATTTAGAATTTAGATATAAATTTGCAATTTCTATTGTATACAAACGCTCTTAAAACTTTTTAATTAACAAAATTGTTAAAAAGAATATTTACTTACTTTGTTGCAATATAAATTGTCTTGTTAATTAAAACTATTATTTTCTTTAAAAATTTGTATATTATTATTAAGACAATATCAAAACTCTAATATAACAATAGTTTTAAGACAAAATCAATATATATTGTATAAAAAGATATAAAAGAATTTAGAATTAAATTAAGATTTTTATACAATTAATATTGTTTAATTTAACAAAAATTGTATCCTTAACAATAAACAATATATCAATATAGTTAAGAGATAAGCTTGCAAATAAAAAGTTAACAATTATTATCTTGTAAATACAAATAAAGTTAATATAACTATTTATATTATATATCTAAGAAAAGATTTCCATCTTAAATTTCTTAAGCAAGTATAGTTTCTTGCAATTTGTATAATCTATAAAGTAGAATAAATTGTTTTTTTTAAAAAACTAAATATTAAAAGATATAGATAATTTTCGAATTGTTATTAGAATTTCTATTTACTTAATAAATTTAATATATATCTCAAGAAGTCTTTTTTTAAATATTTTACTTATCTAAACAAAATTTAAGTAAAATAGAATTACTTTGTTAATTGTATTTTAATCGATTAAATTTAACTTTTTTTATAAAAGTTTGTTGTCTTAATTTAATTACAATCTTTATATTTGTTGTAAAGTTGTCTATTTTGTTTAAAATTAATAATTCATTCTTGTTATATTTATCTTTAAGTATAAGAAATCTAAATAATATATTCGAAATTGTATACAATTTTTTTGCACAATAACATATATCTAGCAAAAACTATAAAAGATATTGAAAAAATATATACAAAATAAAGATTAAGCTTGTTAATTAATAAAAAGAATAATATTGTTTATCTAATAATACTTGTTATAATCAAGTAATTAATATAGACTATAATAGATCTCTTAATTATTTCTATTAGATATCTAGTCTTTTGTATTCTCTATACAAGACAAGTTACTTTAATTTTAGTTAATTAATAATTTATCTCGACAAAGCTTAAAGTCTTAAATAGAAACAAAATATACTAAATATTGTTTTATATAAAGTTGTCGCTAATTAAATCGTCTTTAATATAATATATTTTAATATTAAATTTGTGCTTTTTAAAGATATCTAAGTCTATATATAATCGACAACTATTATTAAAATAAATTAAGAAGTTCGAAGCTATTAAGAACTACTATAGCTAATAGAAGAATTAAAAAAGAGCAAATAAGTATTTAATATATATATTTTCTAAATACGTCTTTTGCTTTTGTTTGTCAACAATAAAAAAAAACTTTTTAAAAGACAAGTCTTTTCTTATTGTAAGATGTTAGCTTGCTAAATATATTAGACAATTTTACTTTTTTAATAATTAACAAGATTAAGATAAATTTTAAGCGTTTTTAAATTTTTAAAAAATCTAATTATTTTAATAGCAATAATATACTTCTTAGTAGTAAGCAAGTTAAAGACATTTACTTTTTGCTTTAGCAAAATAATACTAGAATAATTAAGATAGACTTTTTGAAACTAAATATAGTATTTAGCAAGACTAATTTGTCTAACAACTAAATAAAATAAGCTAAATATATATTAAACAATTGCAAGAAGACAATAATATTATTAATATAAATACAATAGAAGTTTCTAAATTAACAAAGTTTTTATCTATTAAGTGTTAAATATAGACAAACAAATGTTTAAATATTATAACAATAATATTAAGTTATTTCTTATCTTCCTAAGTAATAAAGAAGAATTTATAACTATCTTTAAATAAAATTAAGAACTACAAAAAGAAAATTAATTTGTCTATTAAACTTATATACTTACGTTTACAAATTTAAAGTATAATATTTGTTTAAATAGATATCGAATATCTATTTGTAATAATTAGTTTATTTAGTTTGCAAATATTAGTTACTACTTAATATTTCCGAATTTTGTCTAACAAGATTTGTTAAATTATAAAGACAAGAAATTCGAACAACAAAGATTTAATTAATTATATTATCTTGTTTTTTTGAGTATATAGTTTGTCGAATTCTTTATTAACTACCTTGCAATTGCATTTTTTAAAAGATAAATCTTGTATTTTATTTTTAACGCTAATATAGAGTTTTAGTTGCTATTTAATAGAACTAAAATTTAGTCTTTCTTAATAAAATCAATAGTTTTGTTAGTATTTTCTTACAAGATATGCAATTATTTAACAAGATATCAAAATCCAATAATTTTGTCTAAATTGTTATAGATATAAACACTATTAATTAGATTTATCTAACAACTATTACTAAATATATTAATTTTAATATTTTCTTTAGCTACTTAGCTCTTTTTGTTAACACTAATTTGATAACAATTTTGTTTTTTAAACTCTAGCAAATATTTTAGCGTTATATATTGCAAGATACAAAGAGATACAAAGCAATTGGTACAAATATATACAAAAGATATCTTTCTATCTACAATATTAAATTAAAAATTAAGCAAAATCGATTTAAAAAGATAGTTTTAATTAGACAAGATTTTGTCTCGTATAATTACTAGAATTTCAAGAACAAAATAAGTAATAATTACAAGACTTCTTTCGATTTTCATAATTTGTTTTATTCGAATATTGTTCTTTAATTTTATTTTTAGTTTTGTCTTTAAATTTCAACAATTTTTAATAATTAATTTTTGTCTATTTGAGTTAACAACTATATATTCGAGATTAATAATATCTATTTTAAGTAGTAGCTTTGCTCTTAGGTTTTTTATAATATCAATTCCTCGATAAAAGTAAGCAACAATTATTTTGTTATTTATTTTATCTTAAAAATATATTAAAAGTCGAAAATAATTATTAATTAAATTGGTGTTGTTTTTAATATTGCTCACATATACAACATCGCTAAAATATCTTGTAAAATACTTTAGTTTTAAGTTACTAGAAAAGTTATTGTCGATTAATAATATAATGCACTTGTTATTAATACAAACAATATACAAGATATCTTTTTATAAGAATGATATTTAATATATTGTATAGTATTAATATTTATAAGTTAATTTATTCTAATACAATAATAAAGTATCTAACTTAATTAATTCTAAGTCTATAAAATTTATCTTAATAAAAATAGAATTAATATAAAATATCTTAGTAAATTTCCAATAATATATTATATTTGATTTGTCTTTAATATATTGAAAAAGCTTGTTTTTTAATAGAAAGATCGAAACAAAACTTTTGTACTTAAAAAACACAAAAAAGATAGATTAAGCAAGATATATATAATATAGACTAATAAACAGTTTGTTCTTTTAATTAATTATTTAATTAATTCGAATTTTGCTAATTAAAGTAATAGACAAATATTGCTTTTTATATCTTGCGCTTTACGTTAAGTTTTTTAATAAAGTTCTAAAATAATATATAAGCAATAAATATATTAACAATAAAATGCAATTTTATCTTAAGCTAATTTTATAATTAGATTAATTATCTCTAGATTTCTTCGATACTTGTTAACTATATATAAAGAATAATATTTTGCAAATATTTTATAATATTTTATTTGTTTTTAGTATCTTTAATAATAAAGATCTCTAATATTAACTTGTTAAGCGTTTTGCTAATTTTTATCTTAAAGCAATTCTACAATTTATTAATAAAATTTAAAAAAAGCAAACTTCGAAACCTTTAATATTTAAAGTTGTTTATCTTTTTAAGATATTATATTATAACAAGGTTGCAAAATCAAAGGGAGAAATTATTTCGAATAACAACTTTGTCAATAATCTATATATAATTATTTATGCATTCGAGAAAGATAAAGACTTCTCTATATATTGTTTTCTTATAAACAAAATAATAATGTTTAACTTATAGCTATCTAAAGCGTCTAAGTAAAAAAAGTCTAGATTAGATATTTTAAATTAACTAAAAAATATATTTGTATCTTTTTATAAAAACTTATTAAAGTATCTAGAGATACAATAAAAATTAATGAATTTATCTCGAGACAAATATTATATCTATTTTATTAAAGAGTATTAAGATTTTTTACGCAATATAGTTTGCAACTAATCTAGATTAAAGATTACAAAAAGTAAAGTTTACTTAAAAGTTGCAAAGTTAAATTGTATAATTGCAAAGTTAAGTTGCAAAGACAAAGTCTATCTAAAAGCTACAAAATTGATTTAAGTATTGAAAAAGATTGTTAAAAAAACTTTTGCTACTATTGCAAGTCTATATTACTAAATATAATTATACTTAATTAAGTTAGTAAAAAGTAAATAGACTAAACATTTAATTATAAGATATTAGATTAGATATTTTGTTATTAACTATACTAAATATATTGTTTAGCGTTAAATAAGTTAAATATCTATAGATTGTACAACTGCGCAACAAAGTTAGACTAATCAAACTATTATTAATTGTTCTGCAAAGTTTTGTTAGAGCATAAATCTATTATTCTAAATCTATTGTTTATTTCGAAACTCGCTTAATTAATTTTAAATTAATAACAACAATTTATATTATTTTTTTTAAGAGAGAAAGCTTGCTCTTAAAAATATAGATTGTTGATATTTGCTAATATGTTTCTGCGCAAATTACTATTGTCTAATTTGTTAATCTTGTTGTTTTTTAGTCTATCGAAAGAGTCAATTATTAATTGTTTAGCTAAAAAAAAAAAAAAATACGAGTAAAAAGACAAATCTAGAGATACTTAAAGACGCAAATCTATTTTGTTAAAAAGCAAGAACTTTGTCAAGATATTCTAAAACAATAATCGAACTAAAAGATTTTAGATTTAGAATATTATTAAGATAGACGTTTAAATTCTTTTGCTTAGACTACTTGTTTTAATATTTAAATAGCTACTTTGCTAATAATTCTAATAATATCTTCGAAATAGTATTGTCTAATATAGAAGACAATAATATCTTTGAAGGAAAAATATTAACTATAGCGAATTGTAATATCTTCGAAATCTAATAGTTAAAAACAATAGATAATAATATCTCTATCGAAGACTTGTTGTAAGCTATAATAAATAGTAGTTTCTCTATCGAAACTTTGTTGTTAATTGTATTAAATAAATTTATCTATTGCAATCTTTCGAACTTATTAATTGCTTATTTGAGTAAAATCTTGTCGATTATCTATTTAGTTAATTAAATTTGTTTATCTTTACTAGATTAAGCAAACTAAGTAGAACAACAAATTCTATCTATTAATTTAATTAAAAATAAGCAAGACAAAAGTTTAAAAAACTTCTTAACTCTTAGTCTAGTTAATTTACTAATACAAGAGAGATATTAATATTTAGTAGTATAAAACTGCAGAATTTAATAGATAAGAGCAAAAAGAACAGAATTAAATAATTTGACTAAGAGAGATATCTTAATACAATTAGACAAATATTTGCAAAAAACAGATAAATATTAACTCTAATACAATAATTTAGTATCTAATAATTGCTAAAGACAAACAAATACTAACTTTAATACAATAATTTAGTATTTAATAATTGCAAAAAGCAAACAAATATTGACTCTAGTATAATAATTTAATATCTAGTAGAAAATGTCAGACTAAGTAAGAGAATTGACAATCAATATTGTTTGTCTAAATTAAACGAGCAATTAACTCGAATTGTACATTAAAGCTATTATCTGCTAAACAAAAAATAGTAGCTAGATAGACAAGATAACTAGATAAGATAAAAAGACACGCAAGTAAACAAGATAAATATCTATAGTAGTTATAAAGATAATTCTCTAAGAACTAAGTTAACAATCAAGTTATACTTAATTGTTCAAGAGCAAACGTTATTAACAAACGCTAAACGCTCTCTTATTACTTAACAAGAGCATTAGACACAAATCTTGTAACAATTTATATAATAGTTTTTGGTATTTTCTTGAAAAACAACAATCGAATATTAATTAATCTGCAATATTACAAATTTTAAAAGACAACAATCGAAGAGTTTGTTTAATATAAACATTAAAGTCTATATTGATTAAAAAAACGTCGAAACTAAAACAACTACAATATCTTATCTATATCGAGCAAAAGATTTCGCAAAAGAAAAAGGATAAAAAAGAGAAGTTTTGCGAAGTACAATGAATTGAAAAGTTATAGAAAGTGCGCAATAAATATTGTATATTTAACAAGTTTATTATCAAATTTTTTTCGTCAAAATTAAAAATTAAAATCAAATAGATTTTGACAAAATCTATAGAAAGAATTATTGTTTTATTATTAACTAAAATCGAAATTATATAGTGTAATATTAATAGAATTCTATCTTAAAAGAGAATAGAAAATGATTTTAGCAATTAACTTAACAATAAAGTTGTTACTATATATTTCTTATTTATTGTTAAGTATAGTCTCGAGATCTCGAATTGCAATTGCAAAAAAATATCAATTATATATATATTTAATATTTTCTTCTACAAGAATCTTAGTAAGAAAGATCTCTTAAGCATTATTTGCTAAATAAAGAAAACAATAATAGATAAAATAATTTTGCTAAATATTAAATATATATTTATTCTTGTATATATAGACAACAATTATTAAATACTACTAATAATCAATTTTATATATTGTATAGACTGGTTGCGTCGAGTTGAGTCATCGAGTTCGAGCCAGGTTTCTAGCTCGCCAAGACTCGATTCGAGTCAAAAATCTTAGCTCGAGTATTTGGGTCGAGTCAAAGAGTAGATATGAAGTACTTAGCGTATAACTTGGTTCAGCTCGCCAAGACTCGAAAAATTTAGATAATTTTTGAAAAAGTGCATTAATCAACTTAATTAAGTTGATTAATTTAATTAATTTGTTTATAATATTATATAGTAATGCATTTAGATAATGCATTTGTACGTTATTTATGCGTTATTATTTTTAAACTATTTTTAGTAATTCAAATAATGCGAATTTTTTTAAAAATAGAAAATCTTGGCATTTTGACGTCATTTTCGATTGCTTGGCGAGTCGATTAAGTCGAATTAAGAAATCGTTGACCCAAGATCAATTCCAAGTCGAGTCAAGAGATTGATATTAAGTATTCGAGTTGAGTCAGAATGTTAATATCGAAACCTAGCTTGGCGATTAGTCTAATATTGTACAATCGAGTATTTTAATAGTCTAACTAAAATTGCAATTAAATAGATTGTTAATATTAAAGTATAATTAAAACAAAAGTTAAAAAAACTTTACAAAAAAAACAAATAGAAGATTCTCGATTGCATAGAATTGAAGCAGAATAAAAATATAAATTGTAATATTTTTGTAAATATTACAACAAAAATAGTTATATTAAAATAAAATTGAATAATATATAACGTTAAAAATATATTAATATAGTAAGAAAAATTGTAATAGAGTTAATTAATAGTAGACTCGAGAGTATTTGAAACAATTGTAAAATTTCGAAATTTCAAATAGTATTTTTTTCTAAATATTAATAGATTTTGCTTGTCTTAATTAGAGATTGTATTGCGCACAAATTAGTAAAAAATACTAACTTTTAATTTTAGTAAAATATAGTTATTTGTTAATATATAGTAATAATTGAATATTATATTGTAAACAAATTTTGTTGTATTTTATTAACAAATATAATTGAATTATATAAATAAGACTTTTGTTTATTTATTTTAGAATATTGTGTTTATACAAGTTTGAAAAAGTTATTTTTCAAATCTATTAATATCAAATTTACATCTTATACAATTATATTGTTAACAATAGTTAAAAAATAATCTAAACTCTATTAGACTAATCGCGTCGATTTAGGAAATCGACTTTAATTTGGAAAATCGAATCAAATCTTAACAATTCGATTCGAATTGAATCGAAAGTCTTAACGATTCGATTTCTTAAAATAAAATCGACAATTCGATTTAATTTCAAACTTGAAATCGAAAATTAAATCGAAAAATCGAATTAAATCGTTAAGACTTAGTATTAATATAAAGAAATTCTAAAATAAATAGTAGAAATTTATATTTATTTTATAATTTTTCGATATAAGATTATCTAGTAATGCATTATAGTAATGCATTCAAGCTACCTAAATAATTAAAATCAAATTATTGATTTAACTTTTCTAGTTAAAGAGTTTAACAATCTCGTTTTGCATAATTTTGTCAAAAATTGTAAAAAAAAAAAATTATTGTATTTCGAAAAAATCTAAACTTTTAATCTTTTAACTTACGATAACAATAACACAATATTTACGATAAAATCAATAAGAGCATAGTAATGCTCTTAATAATGTTATTATAAATGTTGTGTTACTATTGTTGAAAATTGAAACGTTCTATTATTAAATTATCGAAATTTTGATATCTAAGTATACTTCATTTAAAAATATATAAACAACTAAGAATTCTAAAGCAATAGCATAATTCTTAAAAAGTCAAATACATTATTTAAAAAATTGACTTAAATTGTTAAAACATTAGTTTTATTATAAATTATAATTAATTTGTTTGAAATCTTAGTTATATATTTTAAATTTAATAATGCAATATAGTAATGCAATATAATAATGCAATGTAATAATGCATTATAACATTAATTCGTAATAATAAGTTCTTTAAGCTAAGTGTGTAAAATTATTAGTTCAAGATCTTAATAATTTTGTTTGCTATACTATTATTTCGAACAATTTAATTCGAATTGCTTTTAATTTTGTTGTTATTTTTATTGTCGCAATTTTAATCTTTATTGTTCGCATTTTTCTCTTCGTAATTATTATTAACATTAGTAACTTTATAGTAGTTATAACTTAACGTTTTAGTATTTTTTTAAACTATATATCGAATTTCTTAATTATTATTATTCTCTTTAACAACATTGTTAAAATTCTCTATCTTAATATCGAAAAAATTTAAAAAAAAATTCTCTTTCGCGTTTTTTAATAATGCGAATTCTTCAACAAAGTTACTATACAAATTGAAAAAACTAACTTTATTAGTTCTCTTCAAGTTATTCAAATTATTATAATAAATAACTCGTTATTAAATAATCTTTATAATTGATTTTATAAATATTAAGAAACTTTTATAAATATCAAATTTATTCTTAATGCTTAATTGCAATATTGATTAACTTAAATGTAAAAAACAAGTAATATAATTAAATAATGCATACATTTTAAAAGAAAAACATTATTATTATATTTATGTTTTTACGCATTGCTTGCGCTTCTTAAGTAATTCTAAGTCGCTTTATTTTTTTAATTGCAAATTTCTTTTTTGCTTTTCGTTTAAATTGATTTTTAAAGCACTATGTTATTAAGTTGTTAACATTGTATATTTTAATGTATTATTTAAATGTATTATTATAAATATCTTGGTTAATTCGATGCTTATTAATCTTACTCTCTAATATTGTTCTTTATAACTTTACATTTCAATTAAAAGACTTTTATTTAAATAAACGTTTTACGCAATTTCTTAACACGAATCAAGATAATCTTGCGATTGTTATTTTGTTTTCGATTTTGTTTTTATTATTATTTTATCTTTGCGCGCAATTGCGACTTGCGATGCTTTTTAAATTAATTAATAATAATTTTATTATTTAGACAATTTCTTAGCTTAATTTACTAGTAATGCATATAGATAATGCAATTGTACACTAGATTATAAGTATATTTTAATATTTAATAGAGTGTTATAAGATTTAAAATGTAAAAAAGTTTCAAAGATCAATAAAATTATAAATAAAATATTAAGAGATTATTTTACAAATTAAAGTAAGAATTATATGCGTCAAAATTTAAATTATTTCTCACTTCTACTTTTATTTACTTTTACTTAATAGAATTATTATTTCTTTATTTTAATATTTATTTAATTTTATCGATAAGTAATGCGAGTTTATTTACGTTAACTTCTTTATTGTTTATTTTACGTAATCTTGTCTTTAATCGTTAATTTAAGCTTTTGTTTTTACGCAATTTTTAACGCGATATTTGACGCGTCTTTATCGATAAAAGTCTTGAAAATTATTGCGCTTTTCTTTATAACTTCTTACGTATACATCAATATATTTTAATTAACATTATTATCTTCGATAATTTGCAAAAAGTAAACAAGTAATGCATGCGAATAATACAAAACGTCTTGTTTATAACTAATAAGCTTAATTTGTTAATTTGAAAGTTCACTTTGAAGTTCTCTCGCAATAAAATAATTTCTTGTACTCAATTTAAACAAAACAAAATAAACAATAATAGAGACAAAACTGTCGAAGACAAAAGTATTAAAGAAAAGAGTGTTTATAATGTTGACGTAGACAAGATAATGCGAACAAACAATGTATTTTCAATTAATATGTTGATGTTTTGCGATAAAGAGAACGAAAATAAAAGTTTAAAATTATCGCACTTTAAGAAATTAAAAGATACTAAAAGTTTATCGACTTTTTTATATTCAAACCCTTATTTTAACGCCTAATTCGCAAAATATTATACGACGAAACTTAAAATAATAGTCGTAAAAAAAAAAATTTTAATTTAAAGTTCGATTTTAAACGCATTTTAAAAAATTGTAGAAACGTTTATATGCATCTTTTTCTCTAATGAATAAATTATCTTGTTGCATTATTATTGTAATTACAAAATTTAATTAACATTTCACTATATATAGACTCGAATCTTGCGACAATTTACGTCAAACGCATAATAATTTAACTTAAGAATTGTTAATTTATTAAGCGTTTAATAAAGCAATTCGATCTTTTTTAGTAATACAAATTTTAAAATAATTCTATGTTTTTTTTTAAACAATTATAATATATTCTTTGTGCTAGTTGTGAGTCAAATCTTCGAAATTTAATTATTAATAACTTTTTTTTAACAATCGAAGTTATTAAATACATTATTTTTTTGCATTATTACAAATAAGATTTGTTTGTTTACATTGTAATTGTAAATACGATGTTTTTAATAATATAATACGTCTATTAATAAATTTGATTTAGAACAATTTCGAACTTTATTTAAAAAAAAATCTCTTCTTTGTTTATCGCTTAATTATTATTTTTTTCTTTGCAATATATGTTTTACAATTTAATAACAATCTTCTTTAAATTTAAATTTATAATACAATTATAATACTTAATTATTATAATTTGCTCAATTATTTGCGAACTTATTTGAGATCAATTTTATTAATATATTTTTCAAATAAAACTAAAAGTTCGTTCAATATTTATTAATAACATTAAGCATAAAAGTACATCTTAAGTTATTTGCGTTAATTTAAGAAAGTTTTAAACGTTATCTCTTTAATAATTTTAAGTTAAATATTTATTCTTTATAATATTAATTCGAAAATATCAATTGTCTTTATTTTAAGTCAAACAAAAATATTAAAATTGTCGAAATAAGAATCTTGCAACAATTGCAATAAATTAAAAAAGTATTAGCAAAAAATTATATACATTATTATATTACATTATTTTTTTAACAATGTTTGCTTTTTGTATTTTTGCTCTTAAACTAACAATTAAATTGTAATAACGTTAAAAATAAAATTTAAATTTAATCTTATATTTTGTTTCGTAATTGATAGCATTATTATTATTTTTCTTATTTTACATCTTGTAAAGACTTAGTTTTTGCGTAAAATTTAAAATGTTAACAAAATTGTATAATGTGTTATTAAATTTTATTATTTTCGAATAATATTTTGTAAGTTTTGTTAAAGTTTTATTGCAAACTCTTGTTATAATTTTTGTCAAAAAACAAACATTAATTTCAATTGTTTTTTTTAGATATTCAAGATAATTAAACATTACATCGAATATTCAAAATTTTAAATAAATGCTTGTATTAATTATTCGTAAAATTATAAGAATGTGTTTGTAAAAAAAATTTAACATGTTGTTAATAAATAAAATTAATTGCTATTCGCTTTCGTTTAATTTGATTTATTGTATTTTTAATCTTAAAAGTATTTCTCTATTTAAAGATTAATAAAATCGCGTAATTAATACGCATAATAAAGTATTAAATAAATAGAATTTTAACAAATACAAATATCTTGTACTCGTTTTCGTAATTTTTTTTTATTTTTTTTAAAAGACTTTGAAGCGAAGTAAACGTTAAACTAAGTTATTAATAGCAATTGTAAAAGCACAAATTTAGATAAAATTTAATAAATGCATTATCTCTTTGCATTATTACAAAAAAAAATCTTTTTAATTATAACAAATAAGCTTGTACTTTTTGCAATATTCTAAATTTAAAAATTCTTTACAATTGAAATTATTTGAACAAATTTATTTCAAAGCTTAAATTATGCTTTTGTATTAATTTTTTTTGCTTAACGTAAATTGACAAGTCTTAATTAAATTTTGTTTAAAATACTCTTGTTAATCGCAATTTGTAATTATTATTCTTAAAATTAAATGTTAATATTTGAATTTTATTTAATATATTCGTTTTTCTCTCTTAATATAAGCAACGAAAAATTGTCTCTAATTTTGTTTAATGCTTTGTAAAGAATTTTTTTTCTATTATTGAAAATAAAATTGAGAAAATTTTAATTAAATTAACTCGCGAATTAATTAGAACGTAAACTATTAGATAGCAAATAGCGCAAAATAGATTCGCTAAAATTATTTTCGATTAAAGATAATAATTAATTTAAAGTTTTTAAAGAATTAAATATGTTGTAAACAAAAATAATAAAAACAATGTCTTTAAATAATGTATAAAGAATCTCTTCGAAATAAAAAAGTAATACAAAATAATAATGCAAGTAACAATTAAATTAGACAAATTATTATAAAATAAAATGTAATTGTAAACTCGAAAATTTTAAAAAAATCTCTTTAGAATAAAAGAGTAATGGAAAATAGTAATACAAGCAACAATTAATTCGAATAGATTATCGTATAACAATATAAACAAGTTTGATTATAATTTCGAAGTACATTAAACTATACTTTAGTCAAAATTTTATAATTATAATAACATAAATTTAAAAATAGTAATTCTTGATATAATAATGTAATTTTCGATTTTTTAATAATTCGATTCGAGTTGATTTCAAAATAATTGAAATCGAATTAATTTTCGATTCGATTTCTAAAGTTAAATCGTCGATTCAATTCGATTTTAAAGTTGAAATCGAATATTGAATCGACGATCATTCTAAACTCTATTTAAGCTCGAACAAAATATAGATTGTAATTTATTTAAAATCTATATAATTCGAGTTTAAAATACTTTAAAAAGTAAATATTTCGATAATAGAAATATCTAAATATTCTAATTAATTTCGAAATATATTATATTAATATTAATATTAAAAATAGATAAAACGTGCAATATTTTAAAGTATACAGAGAATATCAATTATATTTAATTATTAATTCTATATCTAATAAATGTAATTAACAAAACGCTTAGTATATTATAGAACTAAATAATGTATATAAAAAAAATGAATTCCGATTAAATTTTGTATAGATAATTAAATCTCTATAATTATCCATTTGTAGAAAATAAATTTATATATATCTTATTTAAGTTTTAAGTTTATCAAAAGTATCTAAAGTAAAACATCTTAGATTATATAAATAAAATATATGTTAAAAATATTATCTAGAGTACAAGTAAAGTTATATATATTTATTTGATTTCAATTACTCAAAAATTAATATAAAATAAATATTCAAAACTTCTATATATTTAAAATTTCAATACTTAAAATTTAAATCTTTTATATATTTTGTAATATCTAGTATATCTAGAGTTACCTAGAACACAAAATATATTGTTGTTGTTATTTAGAGTTTAACTAATATATGTATTTTTAAATATAGAATTCGATTGCTAATTGTATTTATTTGTCTAGTATCTATTATAACAATTTCTTAAACTACACGCAAAGAAATATAAAAAGAACTAAATATTAACTACTAATTTAATAATCGAATATGCGTCGATCTAGATATCGATAATAATATATACAAATCAATTTATATGTTTCTAAAGATCGAGATAAATACTCGAAATAATATAAACAAAAATTGCAATCAATATTCTCGAAAATCAAAAAAAAAATTAGTATCTTCAATAATATAAATTTAGTTTGAAGAAAGAAATACAATAATAATAGAAAGTAAAAACAACAAACTAAAACTAAAAGCAAGAAAGTTTTGCTTATATTTAAAAGTATTATATTAATATCATATTTTTAATAATTTGTGTTTACTAGCAATACAAGTATTAAAGATTTAAAAAAAGAAAAAAGAAATATCAAAATATATAGATTACAAAACTTAACTTAATTCGAGCTATTAACAATTAAAGTTACTATAAATAATTTAGACTTTGATAGATTTCTACAAATATTGTAGAAAAATTTTAAATATTAAATTTTAAAAAAGTCTATATATTACAAAAAAAAAAAAAAAAAAACTTGAACTATATTAATATTCGATTATAGCAATATATATTGTCTAAGATATATATGTCTAATCTAAATCGATTAATATTTATTGTAAATTTTGTATTAAATAGTAAAAGATTCTATACAATTTATATTTGTATATTTATTAATATTATAGTTTTCGAATTAAAATAATAGACAAACAATAAAAGATATACTATTACAAAAATTGTTACTTAAATAGTATTTTCGATATTTTACAATATTGCAAAGCAAGTATTAGACTCGAATACAATTAATAAAGTAGATTAAAATAAGAAAAGTAATACTTTTATATATAATGCAAACAACAATATAATTAAGTTAATTCGATATCTTAAAAATATAAAATATAAAATAAAAATATTAGATACAATTATGTTGCAAAAATATATTCGAATAGTTTGCTTTTAAAAATATTTAGAGTATTAAACAATTTATAACAAAAATAAAAACTTAAAACAAATAACTATTTGTATAACTAATATATTAAAGAATCTATAATTAAATAAGTCGATTTTTAGACTAAAATATATGAAATAACGTAAAAAATTAATAAATCTTGCGTCTAATATTAAAATAGATTTAAATAATCTATTAAATTAATAATAGAGTTTGACTTTAAATTAATTACAATACTTTTTTATATCTATTTTACTTAAACTAACAATAGAGTTAAATCGAATTTCAATCGAGCTTTAAATTAAGTTTTTAAATATTATTATTATAAGTTCAATAATCGATCTATAGTAGAGACTAAGAGATTGTCTATTATATTGTTTAAAATATTGAACAAAAAATTGCGTATAATATTTTTCGAATATAAATAGTTAGATCAATTGTAAGTCTTTCGACTTTTTGCGTATTATACTTTTTTTTGTCTTAACTTTAAGAAGTTGCTATTTAAGAGTCTTGATATATAATAAGATTGTTTATATCTTATTGCAATAAATAGTCTCTATATTGTTAAGAATATCGATTGTTAAAATTTTTATTAGAATAATCTAATATATTGTTATTCTTTAATAGATAATAGTAAGAAGTATATAAGAAATATATTTTATAAATGTTAGAAACTAAATTTTCCAAACGCGCTGTTTTATATTTGCGACTGCAACGTAGTCGCAAATATAAAATAATGCGCTCTTATATAGCGCAATTACAATTGAAGCTAAGAAGTACTATAGTATATCAACACTAAGTAGATCTTTCTTTTCGAGCTAAAGCTACAAGTTTGTTATAAAATAAATAATATCAAATTATATATATAGATTTCCTTACTAGATTTGTTAATAGATTCGAATATCTTAGTAGCAATCAATCTAATACGATAAGACTAGTCTTTCGAATAAGAAATATTAGTAAATAATTTCTAGTATCTTTAATATAAGCACATAAGATATCGAGTATAGTAGTTTTCTCTTGTTACTTTATTGAGACAAAAGTACGTTATACATACAATTACAAACAAGAAAAGTAAGAGAATTTCGAGTTAATGCTGCATAGATAATACGTCACTTAAAAGATTAATATTGTTTGTCTATAATTCTACTAATATCTATTCTTTTCTAAATTCGACTTACAAATTAGAAGTTGAGAGAATATTGCTCTTACTTTTTTGTATAGCTACTATAAAGAATCTGTATATCTTGCAATCTTATCTTGAAAAATTGCTTATATATTGTTGTTCTTGTCTTGCTTCTCTTGTTTATTACGCTTAGTCTTTGTTTTCTATCGTCTTAATTGTATACTTGCATTATCTTTCTTTCTAGTTATAGAAAAAGTCTTATTAATAGCTTATATATTCGATCTTTCTATTATAATACATATATTCGATCTTCCTATTACAACACTTTGTCTTCTATATTAACAATATATTTACAAAATTTAATTTCTATAATTTTTAATTATATATAAATATTTAATAGCAGCAATAAAGTTACAAAATACTCTTTTGTTTAAAGCTAGACTTTTACTATAAATTGTACAAAGAACAAGTTATTTATTAATTAAGAGATAAAATCTTTACAATTTGGAAGTCTATTAAGAAACAATTATTGCTTTAGTCTTTATTACTAGATTAGAAAGTCTTAAAAGTTGTATCTATTTTATCTAAAAATTTATTGTCGATTCAATTAGAAATATTGACATTTCGAATAATTGACTCTTCAATTTCAAGATGCTAAGATAGTTCGAGTAATCTAAAATCAAGTTCGAAGACGTCTAAGAAACAACAAGAAGCTTGCATTTAAAAAATTAGAAAAGACTTAACAAAAAGTATAATTTTGATATTCGAGATATATACGAACTCTTACGATGCTTCTATTACGTCTTTACTTACTACTTGTTTATATTATAGTAATTTAAGTAATAGAATTAAACAATTTGTAAGATTTCTACGAAAAATAATATGCATTTTAAGAGAACTCTTTTAACGCAATTAATTGCGCGTAATAAAAATTATTTGTAGATTATATTTAACAAGTCTTGACAACACAAGTAATAATCGAATAATACTTAACGTATTTTTTAAATTTTTGATAATACTCAAGATCTATGCAAAATTAATTAAATCTACTAATGTAATTTTAGAACTAAAATATTAATACAACAATTCTAGAAGCCTTTAGTCGCTAATAGAATTTCTAGAGAATTATTTCAAATTGTCGATGCCATCTATTAGCAACTTCTTGAGATATATCTTAACAAGCTCTCTTTGCGCACAATATATTTATACAATTGATATTTCTATTATTGTCTATATTATTAAAGCAATGTCTCTCAAAACTTAATAAGATTAAGTATTTTCTTAATTTTATAGCTAGAAATATTATTAGTATAGACAATCGTTAATACAATAATAACAACACAAACTTCTTGTAGACTTTTTTAATAACAACAACATCTTAATCTACAATATTATTTTCAACTATTATAAGAAAACATTTTGTAGAAGATATTACTTTCTTATCTATTATATTCTCTTTAATAAATTAATACTCTTATCTATTATTGTAATCTACAATATCTAGATTATCTTTAAGTTATAAGCTATATCTTATTGCGACTAATTTGTTAATCGCAATTATTAATACGCAATAACTATCTATTATACTTTCTCGAGATTAGACGTTTGCGTTAATAAGATTAAGTTTGTTGCTATCTTTATAGATCATAGTAAATTCGAGTATGCTTTATACTACGCATTTATTTTTAGCTTCTTTATCTCGATTATCTTCTTTTATGCTAACTTAGTTCGATTAAATAAAAAATTCTAAATTACGAAGCTTCAACTTATCTTCGACTCTTTCTTAGCTTGTCTCTATCGATAAGTCTTAGTTCTACTTTTCTATATTTTTTATCTTAACAAATCTTACTTTTACAATATTGTTACTAGCATTTAACAAGAAAGTTTTCGACGCGTTAATATTAGAGATTTCGAGTTAAAATTAATACTCAATTATAATACTCGAAACAAAACAAGATCTTATTTAGATATCTCTTAACATTTAAGTTGCGTCTAAAGTTGCTAACAAAAAACACAAATACAATATTATTATTTTTTATTGCTTTCGACAACAACCCAAAAAGAAGAAGTAAAAGATCTTAAACAATATTTCAAAATTAGAAGCACAAGTCCAAGACATAATCGAGAAAAAAGTATATTATTAATAGAAGCGAGACTTTCTACAAAATATAATTTTGCGAAATCGCACTCTTATATTATCTCGACTTCTATTGTCGAGACAAAGAAGATATGCTTTGCTTGATAGATTGCAAACTTTAAACACTAAAATAAATTGCTCAAAACAAAGATAGAAATACTTGGCAACACATTAGTGTATATATATTACAAAAACTATCTTTGCATAAAATTGCTACTTATATTCTCTTTAAAGCGTATAATATAGATACTATAATAAAGAACGCAATTACAATTGCTATATTATTCTAATATTAAATTGTTCTCTACAATAGTATTGTACTAAATATAATACAATTTACAACAATATTTTGTTTAAATTATAATATATATATAGTATGCATATATAATATATAGATTATTAAGTACTTAAACAAGCAATTATTCTTGTTATTTATTTGTCTTCTTCGAAGAGATTCTCTATAGTCGATATATTTGTCGACGTACTAAGTGTGCACAAAAGTATCAATATTCTTATACGTAGATTTGTCGAGAGCGTGCTTAGCAATTTAATTGCTTCTAACGTTCTTAGCTTAATATTTATTGTCTAAGCGAAGTAAAAATATAAGTAATATCTCGAGCTATAATTTGTAAATTAATTTTTGTATTAATAAAATTGTTGCAAATTATACTTAATTTTTTTTAAAAACAAGCGTTCTTAGACTCGATTAAATTTAAGTCGATAAACAAAGCTTTAAATTTAGATATTTCTACTAACAATTTTATTCGAGATTTGAAAACCCTTGAGTTTTAATTTTTTATTATTGTTTCTCTTTATCTATAGAGTTCTCGACAAGAGAATCTTTTGTTACTTTTTTAACAATTTCTTGTTGTTTGTTTATTTTTGTTACAACGTAAATTGTTCTTCTCTTTTATATTTTATATTTACAAAATAATAATTATTTTAGAGTACGTGCGAGAATTAAATATTTCGAAAAGAATACTAATATTTGCGAGTTTCTAATAGAAATGTCTAGACTTCAAGTTTCTTTAAAACAAACTTGCAAACAATAGAGCACAAAAGCAATAAAAAAAAGCAAAAAAGTTCGAGAGAAAAACGCACTTAGATTTTGACAACACTTTATATACTTTGTTTCTTGTAAATATGCGAATAATAAAATAAGAGAGTCTTAGAACAACTTAGTATTAATAACTTTCTCAACTATCTACTTGTTAGTTGTTAGAAATCAATAGATTAAATGCATAATATGATAGATAAAGTAATTAAATTTCTATCTATCTAATTGTCGAAGACAAATATATAAGCAAATTGATTAATACGACGATTTTAATATCGACGCTACATTTAATTAGGCAAGAGTGTTGAGCGAATCTTATGCGTCATAACAATTCGTAACAATTGCTTATCTTTTTCGAAAAAAGATCGCGTTTTCGTGATTATATTATTAAATAACAAACGTAAAATCTAATTTTGTATACAAATATATATTAACTCAAGATATAAAGCGTTTATAATACTAAAGCGTCTTTGCTATGCATATCAAACAAAAATATATGTGCTTATCTTTTTTGAAAATGTTTGCAACAACAATTGCGAGAACGATCGAGATTATCGCTATAATTAATCAAGACAACAACAACAAGATATTATCGATTTAATGTAATTTAAGTAACGACAATAACTTGCAAGAGAAAAAGCATAGCGACGTTATTCAAATATCTTCGATGTCTTCTCTAAGTCAATTTTAAAGATAAATTTAAAACTTATCTTTTTAACATTTGACTTTGCGAAGCGAAGCATTTTATAATTTTTTAATTGATGCATTTGCTACGTTTGTAAGACGATCAAAGAAAGTTACAAAAACGTATCGATTTTAATAATATTGACGCGTTTTTTTTGCTCGATTCTTATAACAAATTTTACTAATCTTGTTTGCTTAATAATCTTCTTGCTAATTGTTTTAAGACATAAATTTAAAATAATAGAGACAATAACAACAATAATGTAAAAGCTTATTAACAATGCTTTTAATAATGTAAATTTAATAGAAATCTAAATGCGATCGATTTGTATCTATTTGTTATACAAATAAAAACTAATTTTGTTTTAAGACACATCTAGAACGTTATTGTCTAATATTATATCTATCTTAATATTCTTAATAACATAGAGACGTGCTTCTAGAATACTATTGTTCGCGTCTATAATATAAATAGATAGATATATTTGTCTATCAATTATCTTTTCGTCGACAATGTCTCGTACAATAATAGATAAAACAATGTCTAAATGTTTATATAGATTGTCTTTAGATAATAAGAATTCGTTTATAAAGCTAGTGTCTAATTTAGTATCTACACAAACAACTATCTATTTTTGATTGTTATTGTTCTAAAATAGCTATTCTTTAAAGATCGCGTATTTATTAGACAATATCTTGATTTTATAAACGTTTAAGATCGCGTATTTTATTCAATTGACATATTGTTTGCGTTTCTTGCTTTAATCGAAACGAATATCTATTTAATAGCAATCAAACATATAATTGTTAAGTTTCTTGTAATTCTCTAAGTAGATAATCTAACAAATATTGCACAAATAGAATAGTATATCGTGACGTACAATATAAGTATTATTAAAGTCTTTCTTAATACATGTCTAATTATAAAAATTGATTATAATCTTGTTAAATTAAGCATTCGTAATATTATATTTATTATCTATTGACGAGAAATAGTAGATCTTGTTGTTTTCGTCGATAATATAAACATTAAAAGCGTCTTCTATAATTGCGACAATAATGTAGAGACGTATTTTCGTTTAATTTGTAAGAAGCTTCTAATTAGAAGATAAAGTCTAATATTGACGCGATAAATTTTCTAAATAGTCTCGATTATCTTCTTGATTTTTAATATTCTCTTGTTTGCGACAATAAGATAGATATTTGCTAATATTGTTGCAATAGTAGACGTTGTTCTGCAACTTTAACATCTTGTTGAATTGCTATTTTCTTTTTGTTAAATCAATTAGTAATAAAGACTTTGTTAGAGAAAACGAGCAAAATTCTATCGTCTTTTCTAATAATAATTGCATTGTTCGTTCTAGTAATGCTATTATAGTACTCGATAACATTCTTTAGTGTCAGTACAAACTTGTCTAAATTAATACATCTAATAGATTGTTTAACGTTACGACGTAGTTAGTTATCTAGATTCTTTCAAACGTAAATAAATGCTATAAAGTTAATAATATTATATAATCTTTTATGTTAAATAATTGCTTAAATATAGTTGTTTGTCGAATGTTCTTTGCATGCATTCTACATAATATAGTGCTTTATCTATAATCTATCGAATGTCTTAAAAATAAATATTTTATATTTGTTGATTAAAGTTATGTAGAACTCGTTTAATTGATTAAGTCTTTGCTATAAATATTTTAACTAACTCGTAAATTAAATTATAACAAATTCCTATAAATAGAAATGCAATTATTTGTTTATCTTCTTAGTACTTGTTACACGTCTAATTTGCTACGTAAATATATAAATGTTGCAATAAAAGATATCTTTTTCGAACATTATATAATTCTTTGTTGCGTGTGTGTTCTCTAACAAATCGAAATCGAAATATTTTATTTCTAATAATTTAAACAACTCTTGCTTAATCGTAACAATTAAAGTGTCTTGTAAATATATTAATTTTGAATTAGATATTAATAGTGCGATTGCAAAATAAGAGATAATCGATTGTTTATTAGTATAAGAGACAAATTCTCGTAAACAACTTCTATTATATTTTCTATTATTTTCTATATTGAAGCGATTACTTCTATCTTGCTCTTGTTCGTAATTATTATTTGTATAATCTTGTAATTATTTGCGAGAAACATTTAACAACAAGAATTAATAATAAAAAAAGATCGATTTCTAAGAGAAATTCTGTAGATTTAGCGATGTAAAATAAATTGTTTGCGATATTTTCTTCGACAACATCTTTAACGTTTTAAATTCTTGTTTTATTAAATTTGAGAAATTTGATTGCACGAATGCATTCTTTATATTTATCTTGTTATTTAATGTCTTAAACATATTTTTTATTTCGATCGATTAATTGTTTATTAATTGAATAAAAATAATGATATCTAATTTGAATGTTATACTTTGAAAGTCTTGTTCGACGAAGTTGTTCAAACAATCGTCTTATATTTCTAAGATGTTATAACAAGCTTGTATAGTTTTCAACTATTGCTTTGTTAATTTTATTGTCTTTATATTCTTTATAGTATCAAGTAATTGTCTTACGTCTTTTTTAATAAATAACGAAGACATCGATTTGTGTAAGAGAAAGAAGAAGAAAAAGAAAGCGAAGATAAATTTGTTCAATTTAACAACAATTGCAAAATTTATAAAAAGATTGTCGTCAATAACAAGTACAATAAATCTAGAGTCTATTAATAAAATTCTTTTTTTTCTAAATGTCTTGCCCATTAGTAGACGATATAGTAGGCGAAATAAGCTTTGTCGATGTTAATGTTATCTCAATTGCAACAAATATAGATCTATCGATAGAACATAAGCATCGTTAACTTGATTGAAGTTATTAATTGTTAAGAATTAATAAATCAAATGCATAATGTAATAAGTAAAGTAATTGAATTTCTATCTATTTAATTGTCGAAGACAAATATATAAGCAAATCGATCAACACAACGATTCTAATGTTTACGCTAGATCTAATCAAGCAAGAATGTCAAGCAAATCTTATGCGTTATAACAATTTGTAACATTAGTCTTGTTATTTGCTTAACTCTTTATAGAGATTGACAACTCTAATATTTGAAATATCGAAGCAAAAATAAATTTAATTTGCGAGAAATTTAGTAAACTTAAAATAGAACAAAGACACAAAATAAAGACACTTGAAACGCAAATCTTAAGCAACGCTATAAATTGCAACTTAATATGATATTGTTAATATCAATTTTTTGTTGCAACTAATTTCGAGAATTTATATGCTAATTGCTTTTATATATAATGTTTCGAGTATAAGTATTCGAGCAATTTAAAGATAGCTAAATACAATTTGACAAATGTAGAAGAGACAAAAGCGTTAAAATAAGTAAAAGAACGTTACTTATATAAACAAGAAGAATATTATTCTTCTTAATGTTAATTAAGTTTTAGTCTAAAGTAGAACAAGCAATACGCTTTACTTTTGCGTCGATCATGCAAATAAAGAAGAGAATTTATTTCTTTATTTAAAGTTAGATTGTAACGTTTAAACTACTAAGAAAATCGAAACGAAAACAAAGATAAATAGAAGAAAATCGAGACAATAGCTTGAGTAGTGTGATCGTTGAATCGAATCGAACACTTTTTTCTTAATTCGATTTATTCTCTTGAATCTTATAGAGTTGAGTTAGATTTAAGTCGCGAACTCGATCTTAAAATCGAATTTCGTCGAGTTAATGTTAAGAGTTTAATCTAATCAAGTATAGTAAATTAAGCAAGATGCATATTTGATAACATCTTTATATATGTGCATAAAATTCTATTATCTTATCGATTACAAATATAATTACTAGAGATGACGCATTAATTTTGATTACAATTTTGAGAGAAAAAAAATAGAAATAAGTAGTAAAATCTCTAGATTAAAATTACGTATATATGTTAGTTCGTTGATCTTTGTTCTTTACATTTTCGATAAATTGTTTAAGATTTTGTTTGTTTTGTCTTTGCATTTACGCTTAAAATAGATTCTTCTTGCGTTTGCATTTTCTTAAGAAAATGTTATACAATTGCAAGACGCTTATGTAGAGACTTTCTTATTTCGTTATATTTAGCGTAATCAACTAGAACTAAAATTGTTCGATCAATTGTCAAATAACATATAAAAACAAGTATTTTTTTTGAACAATTTAATTAGATATGTCTTTGCGATTTTATATAGTATTTTTATTGCATTGTCTTACATTTAATTAATATAATTAACAATATCGATCTTTAGCAAAATATTTCGACAATAATAATAAAATTGTTGTTCGAAAATTATATGCGATAGCTTTTGCTATTAATTAATAATCTTTTTTAGAACGATATTTAGTTTAAATTTTAGCAATATTAATTAACAATAAAAAGCAATAAATTAACTTTTTAATTTCTCATTAATGCGAGCATTTATAAAAAAACTTAAGAAGCTAAATATTTATGCAAACGATTATTTAGTGCTCTTGATTTAAAGAATTAACATCGCGTTTATGTACTTTCTTGTTGCTAAATTTATAAAGTTAAAGTTGATAAATTTTTCGCATATCTTTCGTAACGTAGATTCTTTCAAGTATTAATTTTTTTTTGCACTATTGTTTTGATTTAGATTAAGACTTCAATTATAAGTAAGTTTTAATAATTGTAAATTAAAATTTGATCTAATAACTTTTTTTAAATTTGCAATTGTAAGTTACAACGTATAGAATGCGAGACAAAAAACTTTCTAAACGTTTTATGTTTTTAAGAAAATTGTTAATTAAATTAATCGAATCTTTTTAATTACTTAACAAGAAATGTTGCATAAAATTTAGCATTTATTAATCGACATTTGTAAGCGAGTTCTTATTTGTTATAGTTATTGCAACAAGTAAATTAGCTTTTCCTAATTAATTTAACTTAATAAGAGATAGAAGTAACATTAATTAAGCAACAATAATTGAGAGCATGTCTTTAATATACAAGAAAATTATTGTTGTTAAATTAATTAAAATTTTATTTATTTTGTTGCTATCGCGTCTTGCAAGAAGTAAACTAAGAAACTTATTATATTTATTTGACTTTACACTTTTTAAACAATTTGATTTTTTTACTTTATTGCGATATTTACAATAAAATGTTTAAATAATTTTTAGAAATTCGATTTTTATCGTAAAAAAATCAAAAAGACAAATAATAAGAGTCGCAATTTATATAATGCTAAATTCTAATGCTAATTTTTATTGCAAAAAAAGTTTACACAAACGATAATAATATTGACGCAAACAATAATAATAGCAATGCGTTAAAAGTTAAATCGTTTTTAACTTCGCATAAGAAAAAAGCTTTCGCAACTCGCTCTATACAATCAAAGTCTTTATTAAAGACGCATATCGAAATTTTTAACAAGTTTATTACAATTAAGAAAGATAAGTATTAATATATGCAATAATAATAAAATGTATTTTGAATTTTTCTAATTTTAAACAAGTATGTAAAGATATATAATTGTTTTATTCGAACAATTAAGAGATTTAAAAATAACAACTTTGATTTAAATGCGAAAATTACGCATCAACTTGAAGAACAAAAAGGTAAATTAGATTACTTGTTGTTAATAATAGATTTTGCATTGTTCGTTGCAAGAAATCGCACAAACAATTGTCTAAAGATAATAATAAAAGATAAATTTATATCGATAAAAGCAAGATTTGCAAAGAAAATTATATTTTAAAAAATTACAATTATAAAGAAGAAGTTCGTATTTAGTGAATTTGTTAAATTGACGTTTGTTAAGTCTCGCAAAGCGATAACGTTTAAGTTTAATATTAAGAATTAAGCGAATACAAGAAATTTTATGCTTGTTAGCGAGACATTACAAGTATGCATTTTTTTAACATTTTTATTGCTAATTTTTATTGCTAATCTTGTATTTTTTAAAACAAAAAACTTAATTACAATTGTTTGCTTTATTCGATTGTTAAAAAGATTATTAATGCTGTGTTATGTCAAAAATAATTAATTTATTATATAAGATTTACGAAATTAATAAAGATTTAGAACGCAAACTTAAAGAATGCATTAAATGTATTTATAAATTAAGTGCAAGATTATAATAATACAATCGAGTTATTTTAATAAGTTCGACAAGTTTGTTTTATGCTTTTTGCTTATGTATATTATTGTTGCGTTCAATTAGCTAACGCGTGTTTTACAATTATACGAATTCGATAACAACATTAATAATAGATGTATACTTAGACAACGAGACTAAAGTTGTTATTAACAATAATAAAACAAAAAACAATAAGATAGATTTCGACAATAAATTAAAAAATCTTATTTAAATTATTAAGTAAAATAGAATATTTCGACAAAAATAAAGAGAAAAATAGAATTTATTGCGAAACGTATAATTTCTTTTTTATCGCACTAGTTGCGATAACTTCTATCGTTTAATTGCTATCTAGATTGACTAAACTCGAGCTTCACTACATATTTGATTTTATACTATAAGATTTCTAAGAATGTTGCAATTGTATATATAAGTTTCAAAATCTTAATATGCTTAGCGCATTACTTAAAATTCTATCGTAACTTCTATTTATTTTTAGCAATAAAAAAAATTATTATAATCTTAAGATAAACGATAGTAGAATTGTCTTTTAGAACTTTATTAAGAAATTTAGCACTAATATTTATTTGCGATTAGTGTGATCGTCGGGTCGAGTTTCAACCCAATCGGGCTAACTCGCCCAACCCTAACCCTAGGGTCAGGCAAATTTCCTAGCCCAACAGAGTGGGGCAGGCGAAGAGTGCGCACCAAGTGTTTAACTCGACTCACTCGATCACGTGACGTCACGTGACGCACTAACCATATGCGATTAGCGTGGATCCTGCGCCAGCTCAATCGAGCTAGCGCATAGATAAGATAAGATAAGATAAGCGAATGCTAACGCGACGAAGTTAGCTTGGATTCTTGGCATTGACCCGACGAAACCCAACCCTCGAGTTGGGTTCGCGCCTTGACCCTGGCCCAACCCTAAGGGGCCCAAGAGGGTGGGTCGAGTTGAGAAAAAGTGTTTGACTTGACCCAACGATCACACTATTTGCGATCGTTAACAAGTTTATTGCTATGATCTTCGTCTTCGTTAATGTTTTGATTGTTGTCAACGTTAAGTTGATTGTTGTTCATGTTTTCGTTTTCGTTATTAAGTTAAACGTTGTTGACGTCTTTGTTTTCGTTATTAAGTTGATTGTTGTTAACGTTTTCGTTTTTATTATTAAGTTAATTGTTGTCGACGTTTTTGTTTTTGTTATTAAGTTAATTGTTGTCGACGTCTTTACTTTTATTATCAAATTAAGTTTTTCAACTTGCTTAAAATATGCTCAAATATAATTTAAATTAATTTTTATATAATTAATTGTAATTGTTGTAAAGTTGAAAAGTCGAACAAGAGTTAAAAGCAATAAAACAAAAAATCACAAGTTAATAAGCAAATTATTTGTTATAAGCAAGACGTATTTTATTTATTTTTATTGTTGCTTTTTGTTGCTAATAATACGAATAATAATTTTAAAATTCTAATTTGCGAAATTTTCTTTATTCGATAACTCGCAAAATTACAAATGTAATAGTTAAATATAAGTAATTAATATATTTTCGCGAAGAAATAAAATTGCGTACGACAAAAGATAAAGATTCAAAAGAGAAACATTATAAATTTTTAAGTTAATATTCGAATTTTGACAACGCGATAAACGATGTTTATTAATATGCTTTAATTTTGAAGAAATTGCTATAACTTTTATTGACTAATTTAAATATTTTAGATATTCGAACTTAATAATTGTTTTTGTATTAGATGTTTACAAAGATAATAAAATTATAACAATATTGTTTGCTAACAAAATCGACGAAATTAATAAAAAATTCAAGCTTAATTTGAAGAAATTTATTCAATCTATTGTCTTAGTTTAATTACAAAGCATTTGAGACAAAAGCAACAAAATTCTAAAAAGAAAAGAAGATTGTTTAAAGTTTTGTCGCTTATTTAGTGAGATTTTAATTTTCTTTTTTTACGTTACATCTCCAGTAATAATTTTTATATTAATATTTCAATTAGATAAACAATTATGCTCTAGTAATAATTACTTTGTTCTAAATATACGTTGATAATTTCTAAAGTGCATTGCAATTATTTTGAAATATTCTTTGATTTGCGAATAATTTGTCAATATTAAAATGTATTTGTTGATTATTAAGATAATTTATTGATTTTATAACGTTTGTTTGCGTCTTAAACTCTTGTTCGTAATAGAAAGTAATAGAAAAAATAATTACAATAGTTCTTAAGAACAATCGAGTTACATTTTTTAATCTCTTGTCTATTATAATTTTAAAATAATATCAAACTAAAGTCAAGTCTTTGAATTGTAATATTTGTCGTTTATCGTAAATAATAGTTCGAACAAACGTTAAACAATGCTAGCTAAATAAGATTGCATTAGAAACGTAATCAATCGATCTTACATTTAAAGATAAAGATAATTTATACTTTAGTCGTCTCTTGTAACGTCTTAATTGTTGTTTTTTTTATTTTAATAATTTTCTCTTTTGCGAAGTTATTAACAATCTCTTTGCAAAATCTTGCGAATAATAATTTTCTAATTAGAAGATTCGTAAATTTTTGATATTAACAAATTTCTTTAAGAGTTATTGTTACAAGTTTAATTAACATTAAAATTTAACTATTAATAGAAAACAAATTTATTGTCTTTTTTATATTGTATAATCTTAAACTTCTTAAATGCTTCTTTTAAATACATTGACAATTTGAAATAACTCTCTAGAAATTCTATTAACGACTTAAGACTCTTAAGATTATTGTGTCGATATCTTAGTTCTAAAATTACATTAGTAACATGAAGTTGCTTTAAAGTCTATCTTAAGTCAAAATATCTATTTTCGCAAAACAATATTGTCGTAAGTTATAATGTTTCTCTTAATTTCTTTCGCGACATTTTAATTTATGCTTATAACATAAATTATAAAAAGTATATTGTCTTTAACGTTTATAACTATTTAGACTCTTATTCAATTGCAACTTACATACACAATAGTATTGCAATTTTTAATATAATTTGTTTAATTTATATTATAATATTGAATGCGTTTGCATTTATAAGAATGCTTGATACTTTTAACATTAAATACATCTTTCTTATATATGCGTTATATTTTTACAAAAAGTAAAAGTTTTTCTTCTTATTATCTATAAAGATATTTACGCACAAATACTTTTTTACATAAGCAACAAATTTCTTATATCTTTTTGCATTATTTACGTTAATCAAGAGAATTCTTTTTTTCTTTGTATATTAAATTGTATTTATTTTACTTTTGATATTTAGCTTTTTTCTTTAAGCAATTTAACTAAGTGTCAATTTTAATAACATATTTTTCTCTTGTTTTTTGACTCAAATTCTATATTTATCTTATTAAAGATTATTTTTAATATCAATTTTTAACTTAATAATTAACTTGTTCGCAAATTATATTAGTATAAATAATAATGTAAAGATAACGAACGCAACTTATTATATTAACACTTTTTTTTTAGTATATTTTGTTTGTTGTTTTTTAATTAGTCTTGATCGATTTAAAATCTAATTATAATTATTGAAGACAACTTATATTTTTTGTTATGTTTTTTAAGAAGTTGTAATCGTCTAATTGCAAATAAACGTAAACATTCGACATTCAACTTAATATAATTTTCACAAAATATCTTTTATTAAAAAAGTCTACTTCGACATTATTCTTTTTCTTAGATTCTCTTTGTAAGTATTCTCGTCGTCAATTAACACATACGTTGTTATTCGTTAAATTTAAACAAGATTTAACTCAAATCTATATCTTTATTTAAGAATATCTATTTAAACGTTATTTTATGTAACGATTTCTCTTTGTAAGTATGCTTTCAATTAGTTAATTTATTTGTTGTTATTTGCTAAATCTAGACAAGATTTGATTCAAATCTTCTTTCTTATATGTGAGCAAATCTACTTATATGTCGTCGTTCTTTTAAGATTCTTTTTATAAGCATTTCTCGCAATTAGTTTACATAACATTTGTTATTTATCAAATTTAAACAAAATTTAATCTAAATTTGACTTATATTTGTTTCTTCGATTAGAAATGCTTACTTTTACGTCGCTCTATTTGTTAATTCTTCTCTACAAACATTCTCGCAATTAGTTAATATCTTCGTGATTATTTGTTAAAATTAGATTAAATCTTTTTTAAATAACTTACATTTATACAATTATTGCTTACATGTTTGACGCTCTTTCTCTATTAAGATTGTTAATTGATCGCTTAAATTAATTTATTCTTACGTATCTTGTTATTTCTTAAGCTTTCAAATACGAATTTTTTATTTAAAACATTTATCGAATTCTTGTTATTATTTTATCGATTATGTCGCTTCGATAAGCATTTAAATTTCGATTTATTAGTATTCAAATTTAAAAGAGATTTTTGAAAAAAAACATACAAGATCTCGTCGTTATCGAACTTGTTAATAACTTTTTTGTTACAAAATACAATTTTTTGTTGCAATTTTCGTATGTATTTCTTTCTTTATATTACGAATTAATTGTCTTATTTTTGTTGTATTTTCTTGTAAATATTTATCAATACACTATAAGTATAAAGATCGCAATTGTTAACAAAATAAAATACATATTTTCGATATATTGTTTTTTGAAATAAATAGATATTTGGGTCTTGTGTTTGAACTTCTTGATGCAATAACAAATTATAGTTTTTATTATTTTAATCGTCTTTAAAGTTATAGAATTAAATATGTATTTAATTAAAGAATTAATTTTAAAACTTTTTTAATTGTTGTTAAAAAACAAAGATGTAAAAGTCTTAATTATTATTAAACTCGCAAATAGTTTAGATTACTTTTTCTAATTATAATTTAGCGAGAAGTTAATAAAGACAAGCAAACTCACATCTTAAATATTTTTACTCAAAAAAGTCGATTTTAATAATAAGACTTAAACGTGATTATGCGACTTTCTATTGCTAGTAAAGTTGTAATAATTTTTAATTACATCGCGAACTTGCTTTATTATGTAAAATTAATACTTCTCTATCGCGTCGTAGAATTACAATTAAATAAACTTTTATTTATAATAAAAAAAGATAAAAGCAATATCTTTCTTGTCTTTTTCGACACGAGAATATTTTCTATATTGTCGTTATGTTAATTCTTGACGCTTCTTATACAATTAGTTATTCTCTCTTACACATGTTTTATTAGCATTGATAGTTCGAATTTTTGTCGAAAATTAACTCAAGATTTATAGTTTTCGACGTTGTACTTAATAACGAAAGTAATTTGCAAAAAGATATATGTCTTAAGCATAACAATTTTATGTTTTAACGTAAACATATATTTCGAACGTCGTTTTATTTTGTCTTATAAAATAAGATTTTCAATACAACATCAAGTCTTGCGTAATAATATTGCATTTTTTTGTTTATTTATGAATTCGAAAATTTGTAATATGAACTTCGTACAATTAATCTTTGAGAACGTAATATTAAGTTCGACGTTAAAAGATTAAAATAAATATAAAAAACGCGTTTTTTAATTTCGAGATTAATTCTTGACAAACGCGAGATTAATAGTAAATTGCATTTAATTAATAAGCATTCTTGTAACTAGAAATAAACTTACATTGTGTCGTATTTGTAACAATAAAATTCTTATTGTATTGTTCTCTTAATTGTTAAGTAATAACGTCTTTCTTTTACGTTTAAAAGAATCGCGCAATGCTTTAAAAATCTTGAATTCTATTTTATTAATCGAATTATTATTATTCTTTTACAAGAAAATCAATATATATTTTTAAGAATTTAATAAGCGATAATTGCGCTTATCGCTTACATATGCGAAGTTCGCTTGAAGGTTATCTATGATACAAAATTAAATGCTCGAATAAATTAATAAAACATTGTATCTAGAATAGCGTAAATTTGTTAAAAATTAAAAGATTAGTAGAAAGCGCAAAGATAAAATTGTATTAAAAAAAAACGAAAGAAACTATTATAATGCATCGAGATACGCTAGTCTTAAATCTAGACGATATTTAATCAAGATTTAATTAAGATTTAATCTAGATCTTGACAATTTTTATTTGAACAAAAAAGATAGCATTCATTGTTACTTAAAAGTGCTTTGCTTTCGCTTATTTATCGAAGTCTTTTTCACATCTTTTATAATTTTATTTAACATTATTAATTTCGATAATTACACACAATTTAATAATTTTGAGTTCAATTGTATACAACTCGATAATAGCAACAATGCGAACAATCTTTATAGTAGCGTCAAGAGTAGCGATTTAAGTAGTAATAAAACAATTGTTACAAATATCGAATTAGACAATAACAATAACAACAATAACGAAAAAGATAATAAGAATTAGAAGAAAACTAGTACAAAAATCAAACTAGACAATAACAATAATAGCGACAACAAAGAAAGTAAAGATTAAAAAACTAAAAAGAAATAAAAAAGTATTAAAAAAGAGAACTATATAATTACAAACGATAAATTTTTCCTTTTTTAATATCGATTTACTTGTAATAAATTATAATAAATTTTATTTATTGTCTCTAATAATATTAATACGTTTATTAAGAATAATTTAAGTTTTGTTAATTTAATTAAGATTTATCTTGTCGCTTCGACTATTATAAAGATGTATCTTACGTCGATAAAAACTAATTTTTAAACATCAAATTATTGAAAAATCGATTTTGTGTTTTCTTTACAATTATCGTTCTTTATCTTAAATTGTTGTTTCTTTATAAAATTAATTAAGTCGCATTGCTAGAATAGGAATAAGATTATAAGCAATAAGTATAAGTTCGACAAACTTAACACTTATAAATTACGTTCAATTATTAAATTTATAACAATTTAGAATGTTTGTACATGTTATATATTTAATTAATATCAAAAAACGTTGTTAAATGCATCTTTATATTTAAGAACACAAGAAAAATATTAAGTTTAATACTTTTAATCTTTCAATACAATTAATAAATTGAGCAACATTCTTATTACTTATATAAAGTTGTTATTCTTATTATTTACAATACTAGACAATTAGATCGAAATATTGCTCGTACGACTAACAAATAATAATATAGAATTGTTGTTCTCGTTACTTAAATTAATTGTCGCTCTTTCGTGCTTTAAAAATTTTCTATTACATGTTGTTAATAACAACTTATTCGTTAAACAACGATTTTAATCGTTGATTTATTTGACGTCTTTTTCTTCGTTTATAGTAGTAATAAAAAAAGCACAAACAAAGTTGTTATTGTTTCTTTCTTATATATAAAGTAGAGCGACATTTTGTAATTCAATCTTATTATTTTTGTCGAATTTACTCTCTTTGTCTTTGTCTCTTGTGTACGAAGATTCTATCTTAAGTAAATATTATGCGAAAGAATAAAATAAAAAGAGACAAACGTTAAATCAATTATTGTTATATAATTCCATAAATAAGACTTTGATTAAGTTGTTTTCTTAAAAATTTAATAACAACGACGCAACATTAAATAAAATTAAATCGTGAAATTACATTATTGTTAACAACAATATATTTAGATTGTTATGTCTTATAAAAGAAACTTAATCGTATATTAAAACAAGCAATAATATTAATTTCGACAATAATAAAACTAATAATTTGTCGATTTTTATGTTCGAACATTCGCACTATATTACAATTAGTTCTTCTTTTTAATTTTATTAAAATGTATGCATTTTAATTTTTTTATCAATTTTTTTTTATTTAAGATTGTTATTTTTTAAGTTTTGCAATATTTGAAGAAATCGTCGTCGTCGCAAATTGCGTAAATAATTGAAATGCAAAACTATAAAAATTCTTAAAAAGAAACGTAAATTTTAAGAATTGTATATTAAATCTTATTTGACAAATATTTAGTCTCGCTTATTGTTTTTTTGATTAATTATCTTTTAATTGTTTTGTTTAAATCTTGATTAGATCTTAAGCTTTCGAAGATTATAAATCTTTAAAATTAAAAAATCAATTAACTTTAAAACTTTGTTAGTTTGTAAAGATTTTCTCGTTAATACAAATAAAACTCGCGTCTTTGCTTTTGTTTTTAATATTTATATTAAGAATTTTACTATTAGCGCAATCAAAAATGTCAAATGTGTTTCAACTTATATTAACTTCTTTGTTGCAAACAAAGACAATAACAACAACAAAAAGCAATCTCTTTTTGCGCAATCGCTCTTATAACTAGCATTATTAAAAAATGTAAAGATCGCATTTCAAATTTTGCGTCTTAAGAATTTGTCTTCTTCTTTAGCTCGAACGTTAGCAATATTGATTAAGATCTTACGTAGAGTAAATATTCCCAAAAATAAAATTCTTAACACTTGATTTAAATTTAATTTAAAATAGATATTCTTAAAGATTAGATTTTTAACATTTGAAAATCAAGATAACTTAAATCTAGATTAAATCTAATCTTCTTATAGCAAAAATTTCAATATTTAAAGATTAATTTGAGTTAGATTTGAATCAAATCTAGTCTAGAACAATTACTTCTTAAAAAGAAGATTCTTAATATCTAGAGAACAATTTGACTCAAATTTAATTTAGATTTGATCTAGAATAATTGTTTCTTAAACAAAAGATCTTTAACGTTTGAAGATTAACTTAAATTAAATTTGATCTAGAACAATTGCTTCTTAAAGAGAAGACTCTTAACATTCTAAAAACAATTTGATCTAAAATAATTGCTTCTTAGAAAAAAGATTCTTAATATTCGAAGAACGATTTAGCTTAGAACAATTGCTTCTTAGAGAAAAGATTATTAATATTCGAAGATTAACTTAACTCAAATCTAAATCAAATTTGACGTAGAATAGTTGCTTCTTAAACAAAAGATCTTTAACATCTAGAAAACAATTTGGCTCAAATTTGAATTACGTAGAATAGTTGTTTTTTAGAGAAAAGACTTTTAATATTCGAAGAACAATTTGACTCAAATTTGAATTACGTAAAATAGTTGTTTCTTAAAGAAAAGATTTCTAACATTTAAAGAACAATTTGAGTCAAATTTGAATCAAATTTGATTTAGATTTAATCTAGAACAATTACTTCTCAAAGAGAAGATTCTTAACATTTAAAGAATGATTTAACTCAAAACAATTGCTTTTTAGAGAAAAGATTGTTAATATTTGAAGATTAGCTTAACTTAAATTTAAGTTAAATTTGACTTAAAACAATTGCTTCTTAAAGAAAAAACTGTTAATATTCGAAGATTAATCTAGTCTAGATTTGAGTTACGTAAAATAGCTGTTTCTTAAAGTAAAAATTCTTAATATTTGAAGAACAATTTGAGTCAAATTTGAGTCAAATCTAATTTAGATCTAACTTAAAACAATTGTTTCTCAAAGAAAAAATCCTCAATATTTAAAGATTAATCTAGCTTAAATTTGACGTAAAATAATTGCTTTTCAAAAAAAAACTCTTAATATTCGAAAACCAAATTAATTCAAATTTAAACGTTTAGACAACAATAATACGATAATCTTTTTGTCAATATTAATAACAATCGATTGAGAAGTGTTGTAATTTTTACTTTGTTATTTTCGAATGTTTGTCGCGTTCGCGAATTAATTCAAATAACTTAATGCGAGACGTTTCAATTCTTTATTTTCGTTTGTTTGATAAGCAATACTAAAAAGACGTTTCGATTGCGTCTTTACTTCTTTTATCTTAATAACAAGAAGAACTTTTTTCTTAATACATTGTATGTTGTAATGTTCGACAATAAGTTAAAAGTCGCATTTGAAGAATTTCTTAATATTTAATTTATGTCGTTTTTGTCAATAACTTTGCTAGTCTTTTTAAGAAATTTTTAAAAATTCGTTAAGAAATTTTACTAAAAGATAAGATTTTTAACATTATAAATAAAAGGTTAACATAACGTCGAAGAAACTAGTTACTTTCTTTGTTTTCGAAATTATAATTGTAAGTATTTCGTTATAACATATCTTAACACTAATTGATAAAAACTTGTAAAAAGATAAAAAGACAACATTATTGTATTTAAGAATAATTAATTTTTTCGTTTTATCGTTTTTGATTTGACAAAATCTTTTTTTTATTAATACTTTTTATTTTTATTTTTGACTTCTTGATTTTGCATAATGTTCTTGTTATTTACTTTTTACTTTATTTCTTTTTTAACAAAAATTAATTCAAATTGAGTGCAATTCGAATTAGCGATCGCGTCTTCGAATCTCGTTTTATATTTAATAATATTTTGCTTATTTGTTTGCAATTCGAATTCTCTTAATCTTGAATTAAGAATTATATATTGTATTGTATTAATTCTAATTAATAAAGTTGTTAACGTAATACTTTGTGCACTTTTGATTTATTAATACAAGATATATGTTCCGAATAATATGTAACATATAATAGAAACGTCAAGATTGTAAACGTTTAAAATTCTTACTTATATTCTTTAAATAATTTATTACTTCGTACATTTTATGTATTTCGTAAATAATATCTTTGTTAACTTAACGCTTTAATTTAACAAATGTTCTTATATATCTTTGTAATCGCTTATTACGCTTCAATTTTTTATGATTGAACACAAAGATAATAAGTTGTACGCTTTTTACATATTTGTTACTATCTATTGCTAATTCGACGTTTCGATATTTCTTGTTTAACTTTTTATCTTGCACTTATATATAATCTCTTCGTCAATTCCTTTTATTGCGTCAATAAAAAACGTATTAAATTATATTCTTTCGTAATCGATCTAAATTAATATAATTTTTCTTGTTTCGTTTTTAATATGTTAAAGATTTGTAAACTTTAACAAAGTAATTCTTTACTTAAAACAAATTTTGTTTTTGAATGTTCGAATTAGCAATGTCGCATCTTCTTTTGCATTTTTCTCGAATAAATATTGCTAAAATCTAGACTAATCGTTAGATCAAGAATTGATATCAATTTTTTAATTCAACTTAAATACTTGATATTAACATCGTAACTCGACTTGAATACTCGATATCAACATCGTAATTCAATTTAATATTGATTCGATTTTTAATTTGATTCGAATCATCGACTTAAATCGTTAAGCAATCGAAAATGTTGTCATAATATCAAGAATTTCTATTTTTAAATTTATTACGTCACGACTTTCGAAAGATTTATGCGCCAAGAATAAAACTATTTTCTTCTTTATTATCTTCTCGTTATTTGCATTATTTTATTGCATTATTTTATTACATTATTTTATTGCATTACTAGTGTTCATCTTTAAATAATTTGTTGTTGTTATTAAGACTACTATTCTTTGCAAAATATATTGCAAAATGTTTAATTTTGACGATATATACAATTTATCAATATTTTCAATTAAGAAAGAATTTAGTTTTTCGATGTTACATAACTTAATCTTAAATAGTCTTTATTTTAATCAATTCGCAAATTAAAATTTATAAGATATTAATTAATTTTTTTTTAAAAAAAAAAGCTCTTCAAGAAGCGATCGATAAAATTCGTCAAAATAATTCTTTTTTAAAATTAAAAAAGAACAACGAATACGTTAAGTAAAGTCTTAATATTAATGCTCAATTTTAACAATAATAATTACAAACATCTATTGGCGAAAATGTCACAAACAAAATTCAAAAAAGAATATTAAATTTATTTTGAACTAAAAAGATTAAAGCAAGTAAACAATTTAATGTTTAAAACATATTTGTTTAAATAATTTCGACATTAAAAGAATATTCTAAGATAGCATGTAAAAATTGTCTTAAAATTCTAAATTATTTTACAATTATAAGTAACTTTTAATCGTATAAGTTTAATTTAATAATGCAAATAAATAATGCAAAATTAACAAATTAATAGAAGAAAAGTTATATTAACTTAGCGTCTTAATTTAATTAACAAAATTAAGAACAAATATTGTGCAAAATCTTTGTTGTCTTAAATCTATCTTTTCGAATTATTAAAAATGAGCATTTTTGACAATTATTGCAAATGCTTCGCCCAAATCTTACTTTTGTACATCGCATTAAATTGTTATTTATAGTTTTCTTAAAATACAATAACATTCGTATTAAGATAAAGCAAGATTTAAAAAAGTTACGACGTATGTTTATTGCGTTAGATGCATAATTTAGTTTTTAAAAAATCGTCTATCTAGAAGTATTAATATATTGAATAAATATTGCATTTTAATATCATAAACATCTTAGTAATGCATTTAGATTACTTATATTGCATTAAATTAATGTATTTGACTTTTTAAAAATTATGTTAAATATTCAAAAATATTAAATTTTTATATATTTTTAAATATAATATTCTTAAATATTAAAGTTTTAATAATTTAATAATAACGCATTTAATTTGCAATAATAATGACATATTGTTTACGATATAATCTACGAGAGCATTATTGTATTATCTAAGATTATATTATAAATTGTGTGTTATTATTATCGCGAGTTAAAAAATTAAGAATTCAAATTCTTCTTGAAATACAATAATTTTTTTCATTTTGCAATCTTTAATAAGATTATATAGAACAAGATTGTTGAACTCTCTAATTAGAAAAGTTAAATTAATAATTTAATTTTAACTTTCTAAATAATTTAAATGCATTATTATAATGCATTTTTTAATTAATATATTTGATAAAAAAGTGCATAATATGATTAACATATTTGTTAGAAAAAATGTATAAATAATGCATCTTTTGATTAATATATTTGATAGAAAAAGTGCATGATGTAATTGAAATATTTGTTAGAAAAAGTATATAAATAATGCATCTTTTGATTAATATATTTGATAGAAAAAGTGCATGATGTAATTGAAATATTTGTTAGAAAAAGTATATAAATAATGCATCTTTTGATTAATATATTTAATAGAAAAAGTGCATAATGTGATTAATATATTTGTTAGAAAAAGTGTATAAATAGTGCACTTTTTAATAAATATATTTGATAAAAAAAGCGTATAAACAATGCATGTAGTAAAACAATGCGCTTAATAAATAATGCAATAAGATAATGCAATTAATGAACTACATAACTAGATAACTTGAATTCTTGTTAACTATTTTTAATTTTAATTATTTTAATTGACTAATTTAAAATCGTTATGATCTTATGCTTAACTTAATTTTTATTGTTATTATCTTCGTCTTTATACTTCGACGATTTAGATTCGTTCTCTATTATTTTTGCATCATTTTTGGCTTTTTTGCATTTAACTATAATCTTATTATTATTCATTTTAATCAAATTCTTCAATTCGTTATTAATCGAATTAAGAGAATTAAGTATTTTACGATTTGCGACATTTTTGTCGCTAGAAAATGTGCTTACAAACTTGTTAAATTTATTGATTACGTCTAAGTTTTAAGTTGCTTTTAGCTTATTCAATTCTTTATAAAACAAAATACATTGCTAAATGATTTAAATAATTAATATTAAATTCGTCGTAATTCGTAATAGTCTAACACGTATATTAGTCTTATTTTTTACATTAAACATAATACATACTTGATCAATAAAAGTAGACTTTGTTACGTTTAAATGTTGACTTTCAAATGCTATCTTTATAACTATCGCATTAATGATTATTTGCTTTGCAACATTTTTCTCTTTAATCTTTTTTATTAATTTTGTTTCGAAACATTTAGCTATTATATAATTAGCTTTTTGAACACACATGCATTACTTAAATGCATTATTATAAAAGTTTCTTTTAACTCGCTTATTAATAACTAAGTTTCGAACATTGTTCTTTATATTTATTTGCTTATCTTTGAACGTTTCTTAATAAATATTTGTAACTCTAAGCTTTATTAATCGTTTATAAAGAACTACTTGATTTGCGTTTTATTTAATATATAGTAATTTTTAATTTGCGTCTCACATAATGATACGATTTCGACTAGCAATTAATTAAGAAAGAGTGAAAAAAATCGACATTTTGCGCTTTCGATTAATTTTTATAATAATGTATACAAATAATGCAAATTAATATTCTTATTTAATTATGTAAATCTATGCAATAAGTAATTAGAGATTGTATTAACTAGTGTATAATTTGTGAAAAAGAAGAATATCGCAATTATAAAGTAAATTTTCGCATCTAAAATTAAAATTAGAGTTAAGAATTTCATCTTTATTTAATATTATTACAATTGAAAATTATTACAATTATTACATTATTGCTTCTAATTAAGTTATTTTTTTTATCTTATATTGCGACATAATTAAGCACTTATTTTAATTATTTAATTACATTATCGTTCGTTAACTTAATTATTTTTAAGTTGATACAATTCTTTCAAACAATTAACGTAAACAATTTCTTATTTACAATCTTATATTGATGCGTATTAAATAAACAAGTAATGCATTCGAGTAATGCATTCTTTGTTGCGAGTTGCTAATATGCTTAATGCAAAACATAAAAAAATTAAGAAATCAATTCGTAATAATATGACATTACAAAATCGCAACAATAAAGAAATTAACAAAAACAAAAATAAGACTTTATTTAGAAGTACGACGTTTAAAATTAAAAAATAATGCAAACAAATAATGTAACAAGCTATTGTTAACTAAGTTTTTGCAATAGAAGAAACGTAAATTTAAGTCTAAGACTATTATTTTAAGAGAAATTCGTCAATATTAAAAGTTTACGAATTTATTAATTTTTAAAAGATCTTTCGAAAAATTAGTGCGAAAAATTCTTTAAAATGAAGTTTTTAACAATAGATTTAAGAACGAATTAAGTGATAAAAACTACAAAATTTAGACTTCAACATTAAAAACATTTTAAAAGACTATTGAAGCGTTTTTAACTAAATTTTCTTTTAGTAAGTGCATTATTTATTTGCATTATTGTTAATTTTTTACGACATTTACTTATTTTCTACTTTATATATATAGACAACAATTTACTTGTTATTTATGCAAAGCGTAAAATTATTTAGCAAAAAAATATACGATTAATAACGCAATTAATAATCAATCTAAAAATTCATTATATTAATGATGAAAAATAAAAATTCGTCGTGATATTCGAAATTTTAAAATCAAGATATCTTCGTCATATTTAAATAATTAAAATTAAGAATAAATAACAAGAATACAAGTTATTCAACTATATAGTTTATTAATTGCATTATCTTGTTGCATTATTTATTAAACGTATTGTCTTGCTACGTACATTAATTATGCACTTTTTTGAACAAATGTATTAACGAAATTGTTGTTTAATTATACATTGTTTTTAACAAATATGTCAACTAAATTGTTGTTCGAACATGCACTTTTTTTGATAACAATGAAGTTAATCGACAAATTACAATAATTTTAAACTAATTATTACATAAACATTAAAGAAATTAAATGCATTATTTAATTGCATTACTATGCAACATTATAAGAAAAAATTTATAAGATTTAACACACAATTCATGTTTACAAATTCTATCACTAAATCGCTTTATATCTTGACGAATTGAATCAAAAATTCGAGTTAATACTTGATATTAATATTGTGATTCGAGTCGAATACTCGATATTAATATCGTGACTCGAATTGACTTTTCGATATTAAAATTCTAACTCGACTTAAGTCTTGACGAGCTAGAAATTCGACTCGAACTTGATAACTTAATTCGACGCGATCAATCTATTTAAGTTGAAATTTTGTTTAACAAACTTAGTCTAAATGTATTTAGAAGTTCAATATTTTTATTTCTTCGTAAAATTCTCTTGTTTATTAAAAGAAATTTTGTAAAGATTGCAATATTTGTTCTTTTTAATATTAGTAATAAGTACTTGCTCTTTGTAGTTTATTATTATTTTTTCAATAATTGAATAACAATTTCTTGTAAAGTTATTTGTATATCGAATATTTACATCGAACTTTTTAAGTTTCTCGAAATCTTTATCGAATTAATACGAAGAACACATACGTTATAATTAAGATACATACATTTAAATATTATTTTTATAATTTAATAATACACTTTCGTTTTTAAATGTAATTAATGTTTCTTTTAATTTTTACAATTAAAATTAACTTTATTAGCATTATTTTTGATCGAATTTAACTACGTTTAATCGTACGATCAAGATTGTTAACAATAGATAAATTAATTACAAGTTTTAATCGTTATAATAATATGTTATTTGCGTCTTATTTGTAAATATAAGAATTAAAACAATAATTGTCTTTGTTAATACTTAATCTTGATACTTTATTATTAATTTCTCGTATGTATCTTTATATAAATATATATATTGTTTGTCGTTTTAATTTAAATAGATGCGTACGTTAATTTTTTTTAAAAGAGTTTGTGTTTTAGTAAAAAGCGCATTACATCTTTTATATTTCGATAATGCATAATATACTTAACAATAACAAGATTACTTATTGTGCTCTTAACAATAAAATTTTTGTTCGTTCAATTGTTATTTTGAATCTTGTATAATATGCGATGTATTTGTGCATGTTATTCTTTAACATTATAACGATTGCATCGTTTGCACACGTATTTAAAATTCGTATTTCGAAAAAAAGCATTAATAGCATTTTTTGTAATTTTATAATTTATTAATTATTGCGCGAACTTCTAGTTCGTAATATCTTGAAAAGACTTATATGTTATACAAGAAATTTCAAGATATGTTGTTATATTTTCTTTGAATTAATAAAAACAATTACTTTTTTTAATTATAAACTTGTTAAGTTCTTTAACTCTTTTCTCTTTATTATAATTCTTTATTATTAGAGAGAAGACAATAGATTGCAAACTTATCGCAAAATTACTTTTTATTAAATTATTAAATATTTTGAAAATTTAATTTTCGTTGATAATATTGTCTTGTTATAAAATTGCAAGATAACAAATCGTAATTTTCGTAAAATGCGCGTTAAAATAATTTTTCTAATTTTAGCTTAACTCGAAAGATTGCAAAGCTTCGTTGTATATTATTTTATTTAACAAATTTAATATTTTAATTTTTGTTGCGATTTGTTTAAATTTAAAAAAACTATTGTGTAATTAATATAACTCTTCGTTCTTTAATTTATCTTTTATTTTTATCTTAAATCTAGATTTTCTTCGACGTTTTTTTTGGAGTTATTAAGCACTTGTCGAAGTGTTTCGTTAGCTTATTGTTGCTCTTTGTTTTAAAGTCGCAAGCATTACAAATACGTAACATAATACTTTGATTACTAGTTTTAATAACACTTTCAATTATATATAAATTATTAATATAGCAAGAAAAAAGACGTTTTAAAGTAATCTACGTGTTACGTATCGATAATTGCGAACAAGAACAATAAATTGCGTTACAAAATCTCGAGTTTAGTGCTAAATCTTATAGAGAAGAAGTGTCGTTAATTTTACGAAATTGCAATTAATAACAACGTATACAAATTAATATTTTAAAAAGAAACAAAAAGACTCGTAATATACAAGAAGATATAAGATATATTTATCTTATTGCTTTACTTATAATATAAGAGAGATACTAATTTTCATTTATGTTCAATTAAATATTAAGATCAATATCGATAATTATTATTATAATGTTCTTATATAAATTAAGTCTAGCAATTAGATTATTATAATTTATAATTAACTAAAGTGCTAATTAAACAACATCTAACTAGTTGTATAAAATACAATCTCTATTATTAATAATTGTCTCTTTCTAACAATAGCATCGTTTTTATATACATCAATGCTTAAGCTTAAACGCGTTCGAAACAATTATTTGTATTTTAGATTCTAGAGCAACTCTCAATATTAACAAGAAATTAATGTTGAAGTAAGAAAATGCGTTTCGTTATTGCTCAATATTCAATGTTTATAGATGTTAAATTCTCTAAATTAAATAACTTAAATCTGATTTAAATACAAGATTATGCTTTAAATTAAAAGAAAAGATATTGAGCAAGTACGAACTTATATTTAGAATTAGATTTGTCAAATTTGACTAAGATTTGATGAAAATTTAACTCAAATACAAGATTATTTTATAAATTAAAAGAGAAGATATTAAGCAAATATAAACTTATATTTAGAATTAGATTTGCTAGATTTAATTAAGATTTAATTAAGATTTAACTCAAATACAAGATTATGCTATAAACCAAAAGAAGAAAAGACATTGAACAAACACAAACTTATATTTAGAATTAGATTTATTAAATTTGACTAAAATTTAATCGAGATTCAATTAAGATTTAATTCAAATACAAGATTATGCTATAAATCAAGAGAAAAGACATTCGACAAGCACAAACTTATATTTAGAATTAGATTTGTCAAATTTAATCGAGATTTAATTAAGATTTGTCTTAGATTACAAGATTACAAGATAAGCGCATAAATTAGAAGAAGCTTAATAACAATTTTATTGCGTTTAACTATAAGATCTTTATGCTACTTTATTCTAAATATACTCTTATTATTATTAGATTTCTTGTATATTCTTAATATCAATAAGCGCATTTACAAAAGTATTATTTTATTTAACAACTTCAATTCTTTGTTTTTTCTTAACACTTATAATTTCAAATGCATCGACAATAAAGTCGAATTTTATCTTTTATCTCTTATTTATTATGCGTTCAATTTTCGCTATTGCATAAAACATACAATAGAATACTTTATTAATGTTATCTTAATAATAAGCGAGCTTAAAAATCTATTTGCTCGATTTCGAGTTAATAATAAATTTAAATATAGTGACAATTATTGTTTGCTAAAAATTTAATATTGTTTTTATAAGACTTGTTATATTGATAAGAGTATTTAATTAATTATAAAATAAAATATTGTCAATTTTTATATTTTTCTTAAGTATAAACGTGTCGACAATTACGTCGCACTTTGTTTGACTATCGTAATTTATTTGTGTATGTTAACTTAATATAAGACATTTACAAAGAAACTATATAAAAGAAGCTAATGTTTATTAATTATAAAGTGTATTAAACGTTGTGCTCAATTTATAAGATAGCAAACATTTCGACTCTTGTAAATAAAAGAGCTAAGTTAAAACATCAATTTACGCGTTTTATTATTAATATTATTTTAAGAAACAAGAATATAATAAACATTAAAGCGTCAAAATGTAATTTAAGAAATAATTTGATAACTTTTAATTTCAAGACATTCTAAATAAAATGTAAATAAAAGTTCGCTAAAAAGCAATAATTTCTTGTTCAATTAATAATCGAGTTTATATACACATTCTTTACTTTAACGTTTATTTATTTTATTTTTTACTTAAGAAAGTTGATATTGCGTTTAATTACAAACAATACATTATTACAAACGTAAAGCGAGTTAATCTCTTTATAAATTTTTTTAAAGTTTAATGTTATTAATCTCTTTAAATGTTGTCGAAAATAGATTTGTTTGTAACAATTCTAATTTTAAATAAATTGCAATTCTTTAAGTTGTCGTAAACGCACACTCTTTTACTTAATTATTAATTATTAATAATTGATACAAAATTATTCGAAAATAGAGCAAAAACAATTTTTAATGCAATCTCTTAAGCTCGATTAAACAATTTTCGAATTAATAATTTTTTTTATAATATTAAATAATAACGCAAAGCACAATCTTCGCAAAGAGTTAACTAAATGTATTTGTCTCTTTTTTAATTTTTTTGTTAATAATTACTTGATGCTTTTTAATAATCTTTTTTATTGCTTTTATTATAATTAATTAAGAAACGTAATGCAAATGCTTCGAAACTCTAGTACGCTTAAGAGCTTGCAATATTATTATAGTTAGCGACAATAATAGAAACAAAGTATTAATTAATTTTGAATAAAAACGTTTGTTAAAATTGAAACTTCGATTTGTTATTCTTTATTTGTCGTTAAACTTTTTAAATTCTCTTTTCGAAATTTCGAAATTATAAAATTTATTAACATTAAAGAAGTCGCAAACAAGACGATTAATTTATTGTATTTTTCTTGTTCTTTTTGTATTTTTTTACAAAAAATAATTGCAAGTATTAATAATCTTGTTGTAAATATAAAATCTTTAGAAGTTTTAAATAATTTATTGTTATAACGTAGTGTTAACGATTATATTATAATGCTTGTTAAGATTGAAATCTTTTTTTGTTTAAAATAGTTAATTGTTAAGCTTTTAAATAAGTAAATATAAGAATCTCGAATTATTTAAAGTCGATTTCTTGATTTAATTGAAAATCTTATTTTAGATTTCTTGAACAACTTATAAAGATATAGAAGCGTAATATCTAGCTTTGCTAAATTCATAATTTTAATAATAACTCGATGTTAATTGTTAATATTAACGCTCAAGATTATAAACAAGATTGATTTTTTAATAAGACGATAATTATAATAATCGAAGTCGAGTTCGCACGAATTTCTTTTACATAATATATTTGTAAGCATCGCATATTAAATCGCAAGTTTCGAATATATTATAACAACTTATTAAAATGCAAACTAGCAATAAATGATTTTATGTTAAAGAAAAACGTAAAAATTAAGAAGCTTTCAAATCAAAGTTAGTTAAATGTTCTTATTCAAATAAATAGAATTATAAAGATAGACTTGAGTTTGTAGCGAGTTACGATAATTATTTTATGCGAGTTACTTTATAATCTTAAGCTTAGCAAGCAAATACTTAAACGCGTTTATTGTCAAAATAATAGTAATCAAGTAACTCACTATATTATTTATGCGAAAACAAGAATCGAACGCGTAATCAATCAAAAATAGAAAGCTAAAACAAACTTTATTGTTAAGATATTCAAGACAATAAATGTGATAAAGAGTCGAAAAAATAAAAATATTAATAAAATTAATAATACGACAAATATATCTATCGATTTACAAGAGAAATTAGAAATTTAAAAAAGATAAAAGTTAATTTAAAATAAAGTAGATGTGTTCTCTTTAACTTAAATAATAATAATCGATTTTATTAATTGTATTCGATATTATTACTTTAAGCTTTTTTCGTTTACAATGTAATTGTAAATAAGATTTACTATTAAATGTTACATTTTGAATACATTTATAAAATAAATTATATTATTAAAATTACGTCGAATTAGCAAAAAGAAATTCGAATATAATTTAGCAAAATAACTTTAGAAACTAGACATCAAAGCTTTATCGTTTAAATAGTAGCTTTAACAATTACAATAAAAAACGCAATTTCTTTAATATTCAAAACTGATTTTTTTCAATTTCAAAGAGATTTACGTTTATAGCGCGTTTTTCGGAATTCGAACATACGATTTTCGAACATCTATAAATACTTAAATTTACATATTGTCTTAATAATTCTAGTTAAATTTTTTAGAAAGTCTAAATCTACTAATTAAATTAATATTATCTCGTAAATATTTTTTATTTGTAATTAAGATCTAGATCAAATCTAAATCAAATATTAATTAATTTAATTTTAATTATTTATTTTGCGTTCTAGTGCGTTAAAGTATTTTTGTAAACACATTTGTCTTGATTTGCTATTTAAATGTTTTCTATAACTTGACTTCTTAATATCTAACGTCTATTTTAAAGTTTTTATTATTTGCGTTAATTTTAAGAAGACTTATAATAAATAATAAGTTTCTTAATATTGTTACTTTGTTAATATTCGACGTTTTGCAACAAGTTAACACTTAAATTGTAAATTGCTATTTTTGCATTAACTTTAATGCGCATACATTTTGTCTTAATAAGTTTACAATTATATAATTATAATTTTGATATTTATAGCTTGTTTGTATTTTTCTTGTTACTATATTTCTTAAAATATTATTTATTAATAACTTATTATAACATTATTTGTAATAATTCTTGACTTCGTTAACAAAAATAATATATATATTTGAATTAAAGTATTTGTTGAACGAGTTTTTTTTTTATTTTACAAGTATATTGTTAAGCGATTTTTTATTTAAGCATTAAAGTTTATTTAACAAAATAATGTTCTTTTAAAGTTTAGAAAGACAATATTTATTTCAAAATAGTACTTAAATTAAAGTGCGTAAACTTCGTTCGTATTTTGCAACAAAAATCTTAAAATCTTATAGAACTTTTTGAGCACTCTATATTTATTAAACGTCTTAATAAAGATGCAATTACTTATGTTAATATCTTCGATATTAAAATTATAATAAAAAAAAAGCTTATAAAGAGAATAAGAAAATAAAATTACAACATTAATCTTTAAAAGTATTCTTTATTTACAAGTTTCTTTTTTACTTCTTTTAACTTTTTCTTTCTTTTACTTTTTTTTGCTTTATTTTGTTCTCTTTTTATTTGTTTGTTTTCAAGTTCGCGTTAAGCGAATTCGCAATTAATTGCATTTTATTTCGAATAAAATTGTTTATACTTTTGTGCAAACTGAAGATTAAACAATTCTTTACAATTATATCTAGAATTTGCTCGCAATTTAGTAGCTTTTGTTTGAATTTTCTTTAAATTCGACTTCGAACGCACAACATTTTTTGCAACAAAATTAATCAAGTTTTAAAATATTATATATTAAACGATTTTATTATTTTATTTAAGAACGACAATTTGCACAACGAGATTATTATAATTAATATATATATCGAAATTATATTAAAGTTTAATGTTAATTATAAAATAATACAAATAAAATAATTTCTTGCTTTTGTATTATAATCTATTTAAAGAATAAAAGAAGCGTAAAAACATTCGATCGATGTTAATTCTAAAAATAATTTGTTCAATCTTTTTTTTGACGTCTTCGAACTAACGAAAATTTTGTTATATTGTTTAGCAAAGTTGTCACAAAAAATTAATAAAGTTGATTAATATATTATAACATTCTTTTTATCTTACGTTTTTAAAATTAACCTTACATTGTTTTGAATTCGAAGTTGTTTATCTCTAAATTTTTGAATTTCTAAACAACGAACAATCAAAAATTATTTCGTCTTTATTTAAGAAAGTTAAGCAAAAAATACATTAAGAAATGTTGTTAACAATACTTTAAATAATCGAAATAACAATTAATTTAAATTCAAGATTGCAATTAAGACTAATAAGAAAGAAATAAAAATTATTCTTATCGTATTATTAAACACGAAATAAAAGAACAAAAGTATCAAAAAAATCAAGAAAAACAAGAACAATAAAGTGCAAAACAAAGATTTATACGTTAAGTTAAAACATTATTTCTTTACTTAAGCATTAAGATTAACTTAATTACTAGAATTAAAACAACGCAAGTTTATCAACTCTATAAACATTTTATCAACAATATATAAGAACGCATTACACATTTTATAAAATTAATTTTTCGCAAAGATCGATAAAAAAGTTATATAGTTATTGTCAAATATGTTGTTGCTTATTTTTATTAACAATATTCGATTATTTAATTTATAACTAGAGCACATGTAAGCATTCAAAATCTTTGTAACGTTTTTATAAGAAATAAGATAAATTTAAAGAAAATAACATATGTAAATTAATAATATAAAGATTAATAATATTTATTTACAAACAATCTAAGCGATCGCTATTATTGTTCTTCAAATTTATTTATAACGTCGATTAAAAAATATTTTATTTAAATAAAAAGCAAAGTTCGCTATTTATCGTTGTTGTTTCTACTAAGTATTTAAGATTTTTATTTGTTTTTTAATCAACACTTTTAATATTTGATTAGACGTTTATTAATGCTTGTTAATTACAAAATATATTAAACAATATACTTACATTCGCATTTCGACAAGTAGATCGAGTTAAGCGTATCAAGATATTTTCTAGATTTTCTAGATTTTGCAGATTTGTGAACATAGATTTGAACAATTATCAAAACTATATAATCGAGCACATTAGACACGAGAACTATTTATTAGAAACAACTAGAGAATTAAACTGTTTCTTGCGAACTCATATTATAATTTAGATCTAATATTGAATTCAACAATTGTCATTATTAGTTTAACGAACATTATTTTGTTCGTCAATCTAATCACTTAACAAGTTCGACTAATCGTTAGATTAATTGTCATTTTAACATCGCATTATTTGTTTATTTGATTCTCGCATAACTCACATTCGAAGTCTTGAACAATAATATTGCTTTACTTGTTTTAACTAGCGTCGCAAAGCGCAATCGAAGCAACAACGTACAATCTATAACAATTAGATTTACATACATTGCTTCGTTATATCGTCTATTTAACGCTTTTAGAATTCTTCGTTGATTTAGCAATTGCGTCACTTTGATTCGCACTCTCTTTAATTATCAATTTATTTTATCTCGCGATCTTCGTCGTTATATCTTTGGTAACTCTTTAAGTCTTTTGTTCTTGTTTCGCAATTCTCGTTGCCACAATTTTAGTCGTTTTAATGACATTTTGTTTTCGCTTCGCGATCTTTATTGTCATGTCTTTCGTCGCCTTGTTAGCTTGTTTAATGTTAAGATTCTTCTAATTGTTATCGTACAACGAATTGTACATTTCTTAATTATAGAACTTATTAATATAGAAACTTTTGTTTGTTTCGTTCGTCAAAACAACATAAGCATTGCGTTTAATGATTAACAACGTTCAAAATTGACGCGAGTTCAAATTTTGTTAATTTAATCAACGTTCTTAATTAAAACGATTCGCTTCAATCATTTTATAAATGTTATAAAAAAAGTTATTATTGCGTTAATGCAAAGCATTTATCAAAGTTTTTTGATAACATATCGCTTTCTCTTTACGATCATATTGTTCGTTGTTAAAATCTTAAATCATTATTACAATTAATAATTGTTTCATTAATGTTTCTTTAATACAATTTAAGATCTTTCGTTTTGTTCTTTTGTTATTTATTTGTTTCTTTGCGTTGAGCATGTAGTCTTAATCTCATATTTAATTTTGTTGAACCAAGTCGTTCTTGTTGCTCTAAACATGAGAGCAACGAATTATTTCGCAAGTTTGTTCATTAGTATTTATCGTTTTGACAACACGTTTTTAGCAAGTAATAGAGAGATAAATGCAAACAAAATAGTTATTTATTTACGAAAAATTATTCTTTTTGCGATAGAAGAAAATGTTCTTGCTTTCAAGAGTCGTTTTTTTTTTCTTTTGTGTTCGATCTCTTACGACTTATTAATAACGAATAAACGAATTAAGAGCTTTAATAAAATTAAGAATTTGAAGACATTTAATAATATTAGTAGCGCGCCTTTAGTGTTTGGGACTCACATTAATTATTTTAAGTTTATTCTTTATGTTTGAATCGATCGTTTAACGAAACAACTTTAACTTTTATAATTGTGAAACTCTTATAATTTTAATTTTCTCGTTCGTGTTAATTTAATTAATCGTAGTGTTATTTTAATTAAGCGTTGTATCAATTTAATTAAATGCTCTCGTATCATTATGTAGTAACAAATTGTTCATTGTTTGCATCTTAATCTTTCAAGTGTTATAATACAAGATTTATTTTTAATAATTTGAATTTTTATTAATTCGATTATATTGCGATTTAACTTCTTTGTGCATCGCCTTTTTTGCGAAACTAATGTATTTAATCGAAGTTTTATATTTCTTTATATGCGAAACTTAATAACTTAATATATAGTACTTGAAGAAGTTAAAATAATCTATTAGATCTCTCTTTTTTTTTCGAAACTCGCGAAAAATCTTTTTTAATTTATCAATATAATACAAGGCATAATTTATATAGCGTAGTGTTTTATCGTTGTGAATTCGATAATGTGCTAGCATAACAAAGTTTAGAAACGTTCGAACGCACAACATCGCATGCGATAAAATTGAAATAAATAGCAAAACTATTATAAGAATTAATTGACGTAGAATTAGCTTTTATTTATTGTCTATTCATTGCTTAATTTCACTAAAATGATTGAAATATTTAAGTTTCACGTACGTCGTTACAAGTTAAAAGCGTCGCTTAAGCTAATTTGTTGCACTTTTCTTTAAAAAAATAAAGTCATTTTGATTTCTCTTAAATTGTGAAACATAATGATCGATAAGTTTGCGAACTCATTTAAGCAAATAATTTACGATGTCGTTGCTATGAAGTTGATGCAAAATATTTATTATTATTACATCGTAAATGTTTACAAATCAATGCTTTTAAGCAAAGTTTTTTATTGAATGCATTTAGTTTGAATGCTTATTTAAAACGTTATTTTCAATTTAGTAAAAAATTTGCGCCTAAGTGCTTTCGTGAGTGCGACTAGATTAATCAATACGTATATTTTCGCGTTGAATAAATAGAACTATGTATATATTGCAATGTTAATTGCTTTTAACGTTAATAATTAGAATCTATTTTTTATAATCGACATTTATGTCGATCAATATAGAATAGTCACGTGAAATGTATTCGTTAGCGCAAAAAATAAACATCTTTTTAATAGCAAAAGTTTCGATAGTTGCAAACAATCGATTAGAATAAATACTTCGTAAAAATTTTCTTGCTCTTACGCTTAAAAATTATTTTTATCGTTCGATAATATATATTGATCTTGATGTTTGTATTTTTTGATTTAACAATTAAAAGAAAATTTAGTTAAACGAAGCTTGAGCGAGTCTAATTTCTTTTTGTCTCGTTGTTAAGATTCTTAATTGTTATGTACATCGAATATGCTTGTTTGTTGTCGTGCATTCTAGTTAATACGATTTTGTCAATAAATAGCATAATAAATATCACGATTGCTTCATTCGAAAGACTTAATTAAGTTCTTTATCACTAGTTTCTCGTATAAAACTCATTATATATTTGAATCTTTTTTACTATGTTTCACTAACGAATTAACTAATATACTAAATTGTTTGCGAACGTTGAATGATCAATAAGAAATTCGATCGCTCTTGTTATCTCTTGATGCTAAACTATGTAAGATCGATTTTGCGATACATAAGTTGTTTTACTTAATTCGAATTAAGTATGTATCTAGACGTCGTTGCGATCTTCATAAAGAACATAATGCAAATTGTTTCGTCATTCGTTTAAGCTTCTAAAGCTTAAAAGATTGTGCAATGATTTAAGATTAACGTTGCTAAAAAATTTATTTATATCGCTAGTTGTGCATTTAGATTGCAACAATTAATGAATTATAATATAATTAGTTTAATTATTAAACGATTAATATATCTTTTCGTTCGTTAAGTTAAGAGAAGATTACAATAGTTTAAATACATTGACAATCGAACGTTTCGCTAAATATCTAATTATCTTTTCGTAGATATTGACTTATATAGTTGTTCTTGCTATTGTAGACTTCGTCTTTAGTCGTTTTTTCGAGCTCTTAACTCTAGTTTTTTTCTCGTTTATTTAAATATTATTTTTCTTTAATTCTTTAAGATCGTTATCGTTATCATTTTTCTTAATGACGAGTTTAAGATCTTCTCGCAATTGGCAAAAGTTGCGCTTCGACAATAAGATTGTTGTGTTAGAAAGTCGCGTTAAAAATGTAACATTGTTCGTCTCTAACTTAATTTAAAGAGTTGAGAGCATTTGAATCGTAAGTTTTAAATAATTGTTCTTTACGTTTCTTAAGAACACATGAAATCAATCGATTAATTTTGTTATTTCAAATTGATTTGTTGTTGTTTGTCTTACTTCTAAAGAAGATTCTAGATTTGTATCGTCGTCGTTTAAATTAATTTAACTTAGTGCTTCTTTTAGAAGTCTTCGACGAAGCCATTTGCTCAATAGTATAGAGCATGCTCTTAAGTGTTGTTGCATGCGAACAAAAGATATAATTTTTCGCAAATAGAATAAACAATTGCGTTTGTGCATATTTTCTTTAGTTATTTTTGTATTTGTTTGCAAAGAAACTTTTAATAATCGTAAAAAGAATCGCTAAAATATTTAAATTTAATGACGAGATGTGTTGCTTTAATCGCATTAAAAGACGATAAATTATTAAAGATAAAGTTTTTCTTAAATCCAAAATAAGTCGAAGCTAGACGAAATTAGTTTAATCAACGTTGTTATTTTGATCGCAAAAACTACATATCTAATTTTGTTCTTATTAGCTCTTTGCTTACGAAACAATTAGCAAATCGACAAAACAAATATGTTAAATTCGAAAGACATAAATAATTTAGTAAAGATCGTCTCTTTGTTAAACAAACGTTAAGTCATAGTTACTTTAATAGTCTTATAACTCTTGCAAATCAATTATTTTAAAATACTCTTTATCTATATTCTTTTGCTTATAATTTTCACGTATTTATTTATGTTTCACACATATAATTTATAGACTCACTTTAACTTTCTTTATGCATTCGATATATTATATAGTATTTCTTTATGTATGTAAATAAATTACGAGTCACGATCTTGTTCTTCGTTATAATTGTACGTTTATGTAGAATTTCGATTTTAATAATAGAGAACGAAACGATATTTAACGATAAAATTCTAGCTTTCATCGCTTTCTTCATTGTAATTTATTTCTTAAATTTGCATTTAACGATGTACTTAACGTATTCAATGTTAATTGTAACTTTAATAAAAAGAAGAAAAAAAAAAAAAAAGAAAAAGAAAAGAGCGTAAATTAAAGAGATGTAATAGAAGAGAACGTCTAAAAAATTGTAACTTCGATGACGTCTTTAAAAGAAAAAATAAATCGTAAAATAATGTTAAAACGCAATTAGATTAAGTTAGAATGTTACACTTTTATTTTCGCGAGTTATTTCTTCGTTACGATCGCGCATTTACGCGAGATTCTAATTGTGTTAATAGAGAACGAAAAGATAATTAACAATAATGCTCTAAACTTTTATCGCTTTGTTTATCTTAACTTATTTCTTAAAAACGAATTCGACAATGTACTTAGCATATTTGATGTTAATTGTAGCTTTAACGAGAAGAAAGCAAGAAATCTAAGAGAAAGAATGAAGTATATTAGAAAAATGTAATAAAAGAGAACGCTTAAAAGATCGTAACTTCGACGAAGTCTTTAAAAGAAGAAAAAGATCAATAGATTGTGCTTAAATATCGTTAGATTATGTTAAAATGTTACATTCTTATTCTTTTAAATCTTGCTTAAATCTTGCTATGATCGCACGTTTACGTAAGACTTTAATCTTAATAATAGATAAAAACGTCTAAAAGATTATAAATTAGTAAAGTTTTTAAAAAATTCGATTATTCTAGTTTACATTCACTTATTAATAGAAAGAGATTGTCGAATTATGTTAAATTAAGTTAAATTATATCAAATTTTCTTTTCTCTCTTATCTCGCTCTCTTTCTCTCAAATTGATGAGCTTATTAAAGTTTCGTTCATGAGACTATTTGATAACAACTAGCTTGTCGTTTTTCTCTTTTCATTTTATTTCTCGACATAGCTAAACAACAAACGCGTGCTTTGCGTTAAAGACTTATTAAGTAAAAGCAATAACGACGAAGATAATAATGATAAGATTACTATATTTTTGCTCAAGTACAATTAATATTGTATCTAGTTAATCGTTATGAAGTGTTTCAAGTCATTTTCGTTCGACGTTAATTGTTCTATTAGCGATTAATAAAGCTTCTTCTTGTTTCGTTCTTCGAAATTTAATGTAACGATTAAGGCGCTAATGAAGTCAAGCTTTAAATAATAAAGCATTAAATTAACTTTAATTATTAATTCGCTTAACAAATCGCCTATTAAGAGCAACTACTATAGCAAGATTAGTTGCATCAAATATTATATACGTTGTTCGAACGCATCGTTTTCTTGTTCTATAAAAGAATAGATACAATATTGCTATTGCGAGACGAGATAAAGTTGATATTATCAAAGCAAACAAGATTCTAGACTTTAGAATTGTTCGTTAAGATAATAAAGAGACTTAGAAGATAAAAGATCTAACGTTGCATTTGTATAATTATTAGCTCACAAATATAGCAATAATGTATAAGCTCGAAACTAGACTAGACAAGTTTACTAAAAAAATAATGATTAATCAAATAAGATTGAACAAAATTGTAATAACTATCGCAATTATAATAATTAATCGATCTAGCGTTAAGAATAATTCTAAGACTATTCTTATTGTCGCAATGTTAACGTTTGTAAATTAATAAATGAACGAGTTTGCGAAGCATCTTAAATTTAATGTTTTTTTTGACGTTATCAAGCATTATGCTTTCTTAAAGATAATTGATTTTAAAGCGTTATACATAATGCAAATAGCGAATGTTGTGCTAACTGTATACGACGAAGTCATTAAATTTTATTTTAAATTCTTATTGCTTAAAAACTTAAAGACACTTAAAAAAAAAATTAAATTAATAAAATAAAATCTAAAATACAATTCGTGAAGCTTTGCATCGTATTTACTTTTATAAAGTCGTTTTTAATAAGATTTATATTATTAAGAATTATATAACGCAAACATTTGTTGCTTGTTATACTAATAAGAATCGCAACGCTTACGAACGATTTTAAACAAATTAACACAATCTTTGCTAGTTTATCGCTCAATAATTAGACGTATTATGTGAAATAAAATAGTAAACTCGATCTTCGATTTGATGCATAACGAAGAGAATAGCGAAGAGACATCAATAATAAACGTGAAGCGAAACGAATCGCGCTAAGCATTAGTTGTAAAATCGAAAATACTAGATAGTCTATTTTCGCTATTATCGTTAAATTAACTAGTTTCGTTAAACTAATAAAAGTCGTTAGTTTAACAAGAATTGCTAAGTTGACAAGGCAATAAAGAGAGAGAAGATAAGTTTTGCCTTTTTGATCGTAAAGTCGCAACGATTATATCAAATATATAATCAGAAAATGTGCTTTAGAAGTACGTCTATATCTAGATTAGTTAATAAGAGTACAAAGACTCTTTTATTGAAGCAAGAAAAACATACAAGATTTTTGGCGTAATTCTATTGTAGATCTAAAGAAAAGCTTATTCGTCACACGTTTTCTTATTAGAATTTCGTTTTCGAACAAGTTAATAATACTTTTTTAAAGTTTTTTGTTAAAGCGTTTTCGACAAGACGATATGTCTTTCTTCGAGACGACGTTGTTAAGTAAATCTTTTCGTATACGCACTTAAATCGCGTTAAAGACAAATCTATAAAGAGAATTAAGACATAGATTATATTAACTATATATAAATTTCGTTGCATATTAAAATGTTCGAGATTAACGACAAAATAAAGTTTGCTTTGATTGTTCTTTTAATTACGTAATTAGACTCGAGATTTTATTGTATTTGCGCAAAGTTCATATACGATTAATGCATTAATCGCAACAATAACATCGAACTCATGCGTTAAAGTTTTACATATTTTATCTTTTTTAAAATTTACATTAATTTCTTGTATTTAATATGTTCTTAATGCGATCAAGACGAAGCACACGTACGAAAAGAAGACGTTACTCTTATTTAGAACGATTTTTAATTACGACGATGCTTAATTAAAACATTGATCATTTTAATTGTTAACACGAAAGACAATAGATTGAAGCAATTTAAATTAAGTCGTTAGAAGACATAGCTTAATTAATTAAAGAAATTAACTTAAACATAACTATTAATCTAGCGATATTTATTAGAATAGACGCTTTCTTCGACTTGTCTTAGAAGAAACAAAAATTGAAGCTTTATCATTAGAAAGTTTAGATCTTAACTAACAATTTAATTCGATTTCGTCTCTTAATAGATAGCAATGAAAATTGCGCACGTAGTAGATTGCAAATGCGTTTGTAGATTTAACAATTAAACGTAATTACTAGTTGCTTGATAACACGTATGCTAGATCTTTAAAAGTTCTAGATTTTCGAACATTTCAATTAAAAGTTGAATTAATAGCTACGTTAGCTAATTGTTGACGTACAACGAGAAAGACTTAATTGATCTACGAATATAACGAAGAACAAGAAAGAGAATTAGGCGATCGCGTTGTTCGCTTAGTTAATTTAGATTAAATTAACATTTAATATTTAACAAACTATTAATAAACAATAAGAGTACGATCTTAAGTAAAGTCTTCGTGCATGTAACAAACTTTGCAAAACATTGCAATTCTAGCAATAATTATTAAATTGCGAAGTTACTTCCTTTATTTACAAATCGAACGCAAGAGATTTGAGATTTTTGTCGACTTCTATTTATCTTTAAGCGTTAATAACTCTTTTTATGTCTCTTATCTTTGCAACTCTTCTTTAGTGCTTGCTTCTTCTTAGCAAACGATTTTTTTTTCTTGTTCTTAAGTCGTTTGCGCGACTTTTTCGCTAATGTTATTTTTTTATCATTTGACTCAATTGTAGTTTTGCGTCTCTTAATCTTTTTCACGCTCTTAAACTTTTTTTTGCTCTCATTAGATCTAAGATATGTAAATTCTTTATTAATAATTACTATTGTCTTTTGCTAATAGATTGTCGAACGCAATTTAACTTCAAAAGCTATCGATATGTCTCTACTATCACTAGAAATAATTATTAGAAATTCGTTCTATTATATATTTAAAAAAGAACTTTTATTCTTGATCGAGTTGTGTCTCGCCACTAGCGTCGACAATAAGCATTAATAATATTTGGCGCGAGAAATCTATATATAGAAAGAGCTAGAATTTGCTTTAGCTACAATGAGCGTTAACAAAAGTTTAAAGTTAATAAGACGAGAAACATTTCTTCGTCGTAGCAATCGACGCAATTGACGCATTATTAAAGCACATTGTTAAAAGATTATTTTTTCTTGCACGATAAACATATTATATGCATTAACATTCGAAGAAATGCAATTATTTGCGACAAATATAAGCAAAATTCGTTTTTTGTCGATGCATTTTTTTAGTTTTGTTTTGACAAAATTAATAAGCTTTAATCTCTAAATTTAGCGTACTTAAAGAAGATAAACGATCTTGAAAATAATAATTATGACGTATAAATTTATTTAAATATCTTAGCTTCTTTGCAATTTTTGTTCAAAAAAAAACCTTTATCTAATTAGTATTTTTGCTAGATTGAATTAGCTCATCTATGATGTTTTAATAAAATTAGAAGAAATTAGTTTAACACAATATTTTCGTTAGAGTAATCAAAATCTTAAATATGTGACATTTACACATTTAATTATTGCGCTCTCATTCTAATTGCAAAGAATTGCTTACTTCGACTTCGCAATACTTTGCGCCTTGTTCGAACTCGCACGTATTAAGATTTTTTAAATTGTTTTTATCATTTAAGTCTCTAATTATTATGTAGAATCTCACATTTACTTGACGTTTTCTTAGATATTCATTTTATCAATTTATTATAAAAGTAATTCGCGACTTTCGTTGCGATCGTTGGCGTCGTCTTGAATTTAACATTTTTCGCTAATTAATGATTGTTGTATTACTTTTGCGAAGAGCTTTAGTTTTACAAATTCGCAATTATTAATAACTCGAACATTATACATCGAACTTCTACGATATAATTAAAAAAAAATGTCTTCTTAAACGTCTTTCTATCTAGAAGAGTGTCAATGAAGCTCACAACTATGACTTAATAGTTTCGAGCAACATAACTAGAATGTTTTCTTTTCTTTAATTTATTATCGCATTGATTTTTAAACGACACGAAGATAATAATATAAAAATGTAAATATTAAAACAAGCAACAAGTAAAAAAGAGAAAGTTGTTGATAATCGTTAAAAATTAAAGTCAATCTTAGAGCTTCGTAATAGCTTAGTTACTCTTTTAAGAGAACGACGTTGCGAAGACGATTCTCAAAATTAATTTAATAGTAAATGATATTAATATAATTTGCTTCTTTGCGATAAATATACTTTAGCTCAAATAAAAAGAAGCTTATATTGATAGCTTGAAGTCGATCTATTATAATTGTAATATATTTCGAATGTTTGTCAAACAAAATAAACTAATCTTTCGAATTTTGAAGCAATAGAACGAACAAATTTTTACGAGAAACGAAGAATAATAGTATGCGCAACTTAAATTGCTATAGACTTAAGCGAAAACTAACAATTAAAAAGATGAAAAAAGTAAAAATTAACATTGCTTAACGTCTTCTTATAATAATAAACGCGTTAACAATTGTTAAAGTTATAAAGTAGATTAAGTTGCTAGCGCAAGAAATTCTATTTTTGATAAATATCTTAAATAATAAGAAGAGCGATTTAAGCGACGACGATTACAAGTCTATTTCCACGTCGTTGTTCCTTTTTACTTTGTCTTTCAAATTTACTCTTACGTCGTTGTTCTCTTTTATTTCATCTTTCAAATCTACTTTTACGTCGTTGCTCTTTCTTATCTTAATTCTTAAATCTACGCTCATTTCGTCGCGCTTTTTCACTTTTTTTCTCAAATTTACGCTTACGTCGTCTCGACCCTCTTCGTCATTAATAAGATTAAATTTACTTTAAAACGTGACAAACGAAATCGAAGACAAAATTAATAATGCGCTACGAGACATAGTACGCAAAGTTGTAGACGAAATGCACAACAATATATTTAAAGATAATAACGATGTTGTGACAAATTCGTGACTTAACGTCGTTATTTCTATAAAAGAATATACGAACGTATTCAAATTAACATTAGCGTAAGTACGAAAAGCTCAAAAGATAAGCTCTATATCTCGCAATCAAGATATTGACTTATATTATCACTAGAGTTTAGTTATTCACATCTATCGTTATGCTTAGTTATATTAATGAGAAAAGATAACAAGATAATTAAGATACACTAAAATATCTTTATGTTATGTCGAAGAACGTCGAAGCTCGTTAGCGAATTTTGCTAAAGAGTTTGTTTGTGAAAATTAAGCATTTCAACAATACGTTGTGAATTAAAAGTAAATAAGCGAAAGACAACTTAAATAAGACTTTTCTTTTACTAATATAAGTTCAAGAATATATATTATTTCTTTATGAATCAATTAATGTTAAAGTATGTTAAATTGACGTAAGCAAATTGAAATAATAATAAATCAAATGTTTTTTAGACAATAAATAAATATCGTTCTCGATTAATGAAACGTTAAGAGAAACGACTTTGCAAGTTATTTGCGTTCGTTTACAAAGAAGCAAGCACATAATTTAGCAATTTGTTGTTTTCGTAAAATAAAATTGATATCACTTGTCTCTACGTAAAGAAAGACTTAATAAAAATATATAAAAATTAGTATAAGATCTTGCTTATTGACGTCCATTTAAGAATTGTAAAGACATTAACGAATAAAAATCAAGAAATGAAGCGATTTAGCATTCAAAGACGTATTTGATTTCGATAGATAACTTTATTATAAAAACAATCAAAGGAACGAATTATTAAATCAAGTATTGCTATCTAGTTTTACAATATTTAATGACGCTTTATTTCGCTTAGAACTTGAGCGAAGCTCAATCATTAACAAAATTGTTCAAACAATAAAAGAGTAATTATTGATCAAATAAAGCTTAATGAAACGAATGAAAAAACTTTGAATTATAAGCAAATGATTTAGACATTGTCAAAAGAAAAAAAAAATATTGATGTTTTATCGATTCTTTAAATAGAAATTTTTAAAAAGCTTATAATTTACGTTTTTTAAGAAGCTAGTCTTTTATCTTGCGTTGTTCGAAGTCTTTAGATAAAGTATGTTTACTTATTTGCTCTCGATTTCTACGATAACGATCATAGCGAATTTTGACAAACAATATAGTACTTTTCGCAAAAAATATGTCGAAGCAATAACAAAAAAGATTTAAGCGTTTGTCTAAAAGACGTTTACAATTATTAATTTATATTCGCTTTAAACGTTTAATGCGAGTCGCTTTTAAAATAAAAAATTAAAGATAATGTTGTCGCTAAACAAGTTTGTCTTGCAAGTAACAATATCTAAAATGTATAAAACAAACATTAAGACGCTTCGAGTTGCGATCTTAAATAAATTTCGAACACAACATTTTAACGTCGAAACAATAAAATTGGCGAGAGATATCTATATCTTTGCGCTATATTATTTACGTTTATGTTACATCTTTTTGACGTTAACGAAGATTAATCTAGTCAATAATTTCCAATTAATCGAAAAAAAATTGTGAATCAAGAATTAATTAAATATTAAAACAAAAAACAAGATGTATAAATATGTGTTTGTCGTTATTGTAATCACAAAAATTAAGCTTAAAATAATGACGAAAACACTTTATAAAAAACAAAAAAGAAGTCGTTATATTTTCGATTTATGTTTTTTTTCTAATTGTTGCATGTGTAGTTAGCAAAATACATTTATTGTCGCAATTTCGAATGACAATAATCTTAATTTAAGATTAACATTTCTACGATAACTAAGTAATAAACTATGTGTACGAGTTAGTTTGCTCGAATCAAATGTATTTACAAAAAAGAGAAAGTTGCTAATTGTACATTTTTAAATCGTTTAACTTCGAAGTTAAAATTAACTTTTAATTAAGTATTTCTTTCGCATTCGAAGAAACAAAGCATTGTTAACAAAGAATAGAAACTAGATTAACACAACAAATTGTACATTATAAAATAAATTTAAAGTTTATTTTCTAAATTATAAGTTATTGAAGAAGAATTACGATTTCGAGTTTAAACGTTATTACAACATTCGATAATTCAAGATTTTTTTTTTGTTAAACAAAAAGAATAACTTAGAACACAATATTATTGTTTTAAGAAAATTCTTTATAAATTCGATTTTAAATTTTTAATAAAAAAGAATGTTTTTAATAAAATGTATGTAAAGACTATATGCATTAAGTAATTGATCAAAAATTATAATGTTAACAATAGAATTATATTAAGACAATCTAAATGAACTAAGATATTTACAAAAGATTTTGTATACAAATTGTTAAGATAGTTGCAATAATTCGAAGTATGTAATAACATTTTTAAATTTAGCACAATGCAATTAAATTTTATAAATTACAATTAGTTTAACACAAGCTAACGTAATCTAAGAATTGCAACAATATTCGAAGATGCTTTAATATCTTCTTTTTAAGTAGCACTTTTTCTTGATTTAATGCTTTAATTACTAGGCATTCGAGTAATTGAAATTTATTAATCTTGTGTAAAATGCAATTTTAGAATTAGGCGCAACTAGGGCTTCAGTATACTTGTTAGTTTGACATAGTCTAATTTGATTTAATAATTTATATAAAAAGTAAATTTAAAACTAGGCGCATTTAGAGCTTCTTTATAATCGTTAATTTAACATAGCTTAACTCGAGCTAATGATTGCATTGTTAGTAAGCATTTCACAATTAAGATTTATTGTCGTTGTTATCTAGGAATTGATAGTTATTTGAAACATCTTAATTAGTTGAAAATACTACTAGTAGTAGAAATTCTCTTTAAGATTTAAAAATAGAATGATTTTTGTATAATAGATAGACTAGGATTGTCGTTTAGTGAAACTTAAGATAGAAATCTAGTATGTAGACGAAAAAGACGAGTTGCATAATCTCGCTTTCTATAAATTTAACATCTATTATAAAGACTTGCTTTAAAGACATTTTATATATTCTTTTGTATATTAACTTTAACTTGCTTAATGATTTTTCAAGTTACTAGTTAAAGCGCTTTCAAAAATTGACGACTTCAATTAAATAACATTATTTTACGTTAGCTTACATTAAATGATTGCGAAAACTAAGTTTATTTTAAAATTCGTCTTCACTTGTTTATTTCTTTGATTTTCTCTTTAGCACTTTGATAAATCTTGATCGTGTTAGCATATCTATTAGCGATTAGTATATCTTTTTAGAATGGCGATTGCATTTGACTTTAACTTGATCTTTCTTTTATAGTCTTGATCGAAAACTTATATTAAAGATAAGTTTTAAACGATCGACTTCATAATTAATAAAAAGTATAAAAAAATTATTAATGCTTTGATCGTTAAACTTAAGAAGCAAAGCTTTATAAATGAATCACTAATGACAAAAGATAACAAGCGAAAGCTTTAGAGTACGATTTAAGAATTTTAAGCAATGTGATTAAAATTTTTTCTTTTTTTTGATTTGAGCTCGACGTAATCTCAAAAGGCGTTCGATTATATAATACAAAACATTCGTTATTATAGCAAGCGACAAGTAAAAAAAAAGAAGTCGCTAGCGATTACTAAAAGTCGTAAACGATTTCAAAGCATTATGATAATTTAGTTCTTTTCTTAAGAGAACGACGTTACGAATGCGATCTTCGAAATTCATTTTATAATAAATAACATTAACATTGTTTGCTTCTTCGTTGTGAATGTTCTTAAAAAACAATACTAAAAAGTTGTTTTTAACAAATTAAAGTTTATTTATTTTGACTTTGATCTCTTTCGAAGTTTCGTCGAACAAAACACATTAACAATTCGAGTTCTTTAATTGTGAAACAAACTCACTTATATAAAGAACGAAAAATGTTAACATGCGCGACTAAGATTGCAATAAAAACAACAAATTATTCGTTTTTAAATGAACGAAAAAATGAAGAGTAAGTAACTTTTAACGTTGACGCAAGTTAATAAATGCATTAACAAGTAATATAGTTATAAAGAAGACACAATTGCTTGCGCAAAAAACTTAAAATTTGATAAAAATCTTAAATAATAAAAAGAGAAATTCGAATAAATTCGAATACAAATCTACTCTTACGTCGTCGCACTCTTATATTTTATTTCACAAATCTACTTTTTTTGTCGTCGCAATCTTTTACTTTATTTCATAGTCTTATTGTCACGTCGTTGCGCTCTAGCATTTTATCTCTTAAATTCACGCCCATTTAATTGCGCTCTTACATTTTATTTTTTAAATTTACGTTCGCGCAATTTCGACTCTTTTTATCATTAGTATTGCTAAATTTATCTTAAGACGTCGTAGATTAAATCGAAGATAAAATTGATCGTTCGTTAAAAAACACAATATAAGAGATCGCAAACGACATGCACATTAATACATTCAAAAATAATATTAATGTTAAATCGAATTCGTAACTTAAAGTCGTATTTAATATAGTGCAAAATATTAAAAATTTCGAGAAAAGACTAGATTTATTTATGATAAATGCGATAATATTGTAAGTTAAGCTTTATATTTTAAAGTTAAGACATAAATTTATTTAATCGCTAAACTTGAACAACTAAAGTAGACGACAATATTTAATCATATAAATGAGATTAAATAACTTAAATACTACAACTTTATTAAGTGTTTATAACTTTCTTACAAGAAGATGCAAGAGAAATCTTAGCAAATTAAGCTTAAAGACATGACAATACTCTTCAACGATTTTTAATTATATATTGTATATTAAATGTGAAGATTTAAACGAAAATATTGCGACGATTTTTTTTGTGACAATATAGAATTGAGCAAGATATAATATTTTCTTGTGCATAAATTGATGTCGAAATATGTTAGACTAACGTCTTTAAACTACAATGATAATCGATCTAATCGTTTTCGCAAAATGAACAAACATCGCTTTAAATTAATAAGAAATAGAGAGAAACGATTTTACAAAGCATTTGCGATCTTCGACGAAAAAAAAATTACAAAACTTAGACGATCTTTGTTCTATTTAAAAGAAGATCGAGATAACTTGTTCGTGTGTCAAGAAAAGTTCATTGCGTTAATTCAAAGTCAAATATGACTTAACACTAATTATAGCTTCGAAAGATATTCAATCGCATTAACTTAGTAAGTTTAATAAGTAAATTAATTGTATCTTTGTAGACGTCTTAAGTCTTAATGAGTGAATTTAACATAAGAACACTTATAGTAGTCATAAATTAAACAAGACGACGTTAACAAGAATGCTAGTCTTAAAAAACAATATTTTGTGACAAGAAACTAATTGATAATTTATAATCACAACGAGCGATTTATATTACTTATGAGTCGCGAACTAGTTCGTCATGAAAAAATCTTTATAATTCGACGAGAATGATAAATTACTTTTTGTAAAAATCACGTTTTGCGACATTATATGAACGAGAATTATTAAAGACAAGTTTTATTTCGAAAAACATTTTAATTCGTCTATTTGCAAGATTTTTAAAGAACTAAATAGTTGACAAAGATATTTCGACGACATGAAAATAATTGTTACTTAAGCAAAAATCAATGAACTTAACAAGAAAACTTCAAATTATAAGATAGCAAAGCAATTATTACTAAAAAAAAAAATAACTATGTTAATCGCTTATTAATCTAGCAAATAAAATGTCTTAGAAACATTATAATTAACGTTATTCGATTAGCTTTAATTTTATCTTGCGTCATTCGAAATCTTTAAATGAAAAAAGAGTATTTACTCGCTTTAAAAGTTTACATCTAATATTATATTAAATCTCAATAAACGTTTTAAGACTTTTTGAAAGAAAAATTTTAAAATTACAATCGAAAAGATTTAGAAGCTTGCGAAGGCGATCTTAATAATTATTAATTCGTACACATTGCGCAAATCGAATGCTAGTCGCTTTAAAAGCAAAAAATTTAAGAAAATGTTTTCATTAAATAAGCTAAGTTTGAAAGTAATAATATCAAAAATATTTAAAACGAATGTCGATGCTTTGCGAATTGCAACACTAAATAAGCTTCGAACACGTTACAAAAATGCGAGAATCGTAAAAGTAACGAACGACACGTATAGATTGGCGCTATATTGTCTTCGAATGTGTTTTACGTTTCTAGCGTTGACGAAGATAGTTCTAAACAACAATTTAAAATTAATCGAAAAAAAGCTTCGAAGTAATGAGTAATTAGATTTAAGTACAAAGAGTAATTCGTATTAACTAAATTTTAATACAATTGTAAACTCAAGCTCTAAACTCAAGCTTATAAAGAATAATATTAAAAAAAGAATAAAATTTACGACGAAGTTTTTTGTCTTCACAAATTTCTTAATTATTGTTTATCTTATAAATAGAATATGTTTGTTATATCGAAAATAAAGAATAAAGATTTTAATTTAAGACTAATTTTTTTGCAATAACTAAACATAAAGTTGCGTATTCGATTCAAGCTATTCGAGTTCAACTTATTCACGAAAAAGAGAATGATCTTGATTGACGCTTTTTAAGAGATAAGAAATCTCGAAAGCGAGAAGCTAGTTAAGAAAAACATTTCGTGCGTGCTAATAAAAACATACATTTTAACGAAAGAATAAAATTTAAAAAAAAACAATTAACTTTATATTATAAAGCTAAATTATCAAGCAAATCAAGAGTTGTAAGTCGAACGAAAAAAATAGCGATTTGTGCAAAAGATAAAGTGTTTTAACGTGAAATTTGTTAATCTTGATCTCTTAAAAGAAAAAACGATTATAAATTAGACGACGATAGATTCGAACGTAATTAATTATGCGATGCGAGTTCGCGTCAAAAACAACAATAAAATTGTATTCGTTAAGAGTGAGATAATCTTGTCAAATGACAAGACAAGTGTATAATTAAACGATAAAGACGAAGAAACTTAAAAGAAAAGAAGTCTAAAACTAGATAATGTTTGAATGCAAGATTGCAAAGAATATAAACAATTTTTCTCGCAAGCTTTTTATCTTAATGAGACATCATTATAAGCATTTTAAATGAATTAATTTATTGTGTTGTACTTAAAAAATGTCTAAGTAATGTTCTTCTTATGTTTGCAACACTATGTAATCGATGTTGCGAAAATAGATTAAACAATGTTTTTAAAGCGAAAATAGTTAGTCTAATTAATCAAAGATTAGATTAATACGACTTTGACACGTTAGTAACTATTGTTATTGGCAAAAGAGATTTAATTGGACTAACTATATTAAGTTAAACTAAATTAGTTTAATCTTAAGTTAATTTCGCAATTGCGTACTTTATTGCTTTTACTTTCTTACAATTATTCTACTTAGCAATTCTCTTACATTACGTTCTTTGCTTTTTTATTATTATCTATTTATTCTTTTCTAGACGCACGAAATATAATATCTATTAAAATTATCATAGCGAAAGAACAAACTTCAATAAAGAAGTTTACGACTTAAGAATTACTCTTTAAGAAAAAGCTAGAAGCTTTTCAAAAATCATTTGCTAAAAAGTTGTCTTTTAGCAAACTTAAACAAATTGAAAAAGCGACGTTTAAAACATTGCTCGTCGTCTCGTTTAAGATTGCAATTATGTATGTATTTGTTGTCAAATTATTGTTGAAACAAATTGTTTCAATCGCGAACAATAGCGACGCGAGATCACTAAATAAGATTTCTAGATCTTTGCTAATTATTGTTACAATCGCATCGAAAGTAAGCTTTCACGTATTAAAAGCAATTTGCGAAATCTATTAATTTATACAAAACAAGATCTTGATCTTGACGTCAAAATCAATTGTTGTGATTGTTAATAAGAAGTACGTAGTTAGACAATTTTAAACAATTGATTTTACGTCGCAAGTTCCATTGAGCGATTTAAAGTCAATCGTGTCTATCGTATCGAACGCGTCGCAAGCTTCATTAATTAATTTTTGGTCTTTAATCTCTTCGATGCAAAAGCGCGTCAATATTGACGTTAATGTCTTCTTCAATAGCTTTAATAAATGTAAATTAAAGATTGTTTTCTTATTAGAGATCTATTTAAAAGCAATATTAGACTTAAGATGTCACAAACAAGTGACAACTATTGTACGAACGTCGAACAAAGTCTTTATCGCAAAAAGCTCGCAACGAATTTTAAAGCTTGCTTGCTTCGCTATTATATAATCGCTCTTCTATAGCAAGCGATACATCTTTTTATAGATTTATATTAAATAATAATAACAATTTTAGAACAATGACTACGAATTAAATTTAAAATGAAATAGTTAAGCGAAAAAACTCTATGATCAAAAAGCAAAGCGCGATAATCTTTAGATCTTCGATGCATTACAACATGCTTTCAAAGCAACATAACTTTTAAAAACACAAAGTCTTAATTTCTTCGATTAAATTATCTTTAAAGCGCGAATTCTTATTTTCGTTTTATTTGAATTTGCGAAGTAACAACTCACAACGTTTAGAATACATTAATAGCAATACAAGAAAATCGCTATTCGACGACGTCAAAATTACTTATTTTTAATTCGAAGCATCAAAACGATCTAAAGACGACTTTACTTAAGAGCATCGAAAAATCATAAAATTAATTAATTTACTACTTAAAGTCATAATAATGTTTAGCTACAAATTTGACCTAAAAAATTTATAATTAAACGAAAAGTCTCTCGAGTTCGATCGACTTGTAAGAATAGTGTGAGCGAATATTGTTAAAAGACTTGACAACGATCAATTTTTTTCAAACGTAAATTCGATATTGACGTCGAATAAAGTTAAACGAGTAAGTGTTTATAATACTTTAATAATATTCTTGACAATTAATATTATCTTAGCTATTAAATTACATTGATCATTGTCGAACTTATATGATAAAAAAGATACGAAACGTGATTCGCAATCAATACGTTTTTACAAATGTTAATGAAACAAAATTAAGAATTAAGGCATTGCTAAGTTTTAACACTTTTTTAATAAAGAAAAGAGTCGAAGTTAGTACTACATTAATACGCGTCACATCGCTAATAAAAGTAGAAATCTAATCAATCTTTTTTAATTTTTATTATAGTCAAAGCTATATTGCGAGTCTTCTTCGACAATAGCGATAACAATATGAAAAGAAACTTAAATCATAGATAGATGTTTAAGTCTCTATTATTAATCGCTATTGTGTTAATATGCACTTTAATACATTGAGTTATCAAGAATTAAAAAGAAAAAAAAGACAAAATTAATAAGATTCGCTTAATCATAATTATTAGTGACATTTCTATGTTTTGTTTGCAAGATGCATGTTAATTTGTGAAATACAAAACATTATAATAGACTTATAAGAACGTAAACAATTATGTTCGTCGTTGTGCAAACTAGTCTTAAAAGTTGTCTAAAAGAGAAGGCGCTTCATTTGAGTGAATAAAACGAGAACGATAATATACTAAATAATTAAAAATCTATGCTAAATACTTCGATAATTCGCGTAAAAAATATGAAAAATAGCGAAAAAAAATATATATAATCGTCGAAGATAAAAAAAGACAAATAACATTTCTTTTCGATGACAAGTATTGAATTAAACAAGAGAAAAATGTGTACATTGATCATTTGTTAAATTAATCGTTAGACTAAGCTCAAATTGTTAGATTTAAAAAGAGAAACTTTTCGACGAGATAAAAAATGAAATTTTGCATTTGAACGAACGAAATTCGATTAACAATTGTTTTTTATAGAATGAACTCGAAGAAAATGTTTATGCATTATTGAGAAAAAAAACAAATAACGAGAGCGATAAAGAGAATAAGTTGAATAAGGATTTGAATAACGTTAATGCTACGAAATCTATTGCTATAAGTGGTAATTACTTAATAATTTAAATAAATAATTAATTAATTCGCATAACACGAGATAAATGTCGTCGAAATCGCAATTTAAAGACGATGATGTCGCAAAAGATAAAGATAGCTATGCAAGCATTGTGATCTAATGTTAAGAAGTCGCACTAATGCTAACTAATTTATTTGTTAAATAAAAGAGTAAACTAATATTAATAATATAAATACTTAGGAAAATCAAAATATAAAGAATATGAACGACAACTATTTAATTTTTTGTCATAAGAAAGACATTCTTACTATGGTGTTCACGATCTTTTCGTTCGCAAACTTTTAATCTATTGTTGTTTGCGAAAAGAAGAATTATTTGTGCTATGCGATTAACGAATTTGAAAATGTTAAATCAATTAATTGTCTAAAGAAATACGAGAGATATTTAGCGATAATTAAGAATTATAATTCGAATTAAAAGATTAACGTGTAAGTGAACAACGTTTAATTAAAAGAGTTGATGTAATTTTTCGAGAATCATTGATGTTATACTAAATATTTAGTCGTAGCACTTTACACTTTAAATTGCGAAAGCATACTATATATGTTAACGACACGACGCAATAATGTTGTTTGTTTTATAAATCGCACAATTGTCGTTTATATTGTCGCGTCAATTTGGCGCAACGTGACTACGATAACTAAGATAAAAGTTTGTAAAGCATAAATTAATCGAACTTAATTTAACATCTAGTTGTTAAATTGACATGAAAATTGTTAGACTAATCTATATATTTATGAGATCGACAAGTTTTATAATTGTGCGATTAATAATAACTTCTTAAACAACTAGAGTGTTAAGATCATTTAAGTTTGATCGATCGTCAATATTAATAAGATACTAATCAATACAATAATTGTTGTGCCCTCAATTCATAAAGAAATAATACGGGTTGTTGTGCGTAATGATCGTATTAAAACATCAAATATTATTTGATTCTATAGGATTTGCAAAATTTGCGATATCTTGAACGAAGTACTTGAATCTTGATTTCACTTAGTTTTAAAATTCGAGTAACACAAAATTGCGACTTTTGTTATGCTAGATTTGTGTATCCAAGCAACTAGAATCTTATAAAACTAAACGAGAATGTAATATATAAGATAAAAAAGATTTCGATTTTAAAAAATAAAAAAATTAAGACGAAACATCAATTTACGTGTTTTATTATAAGAGTTATTTTAAAGAAAGAGAACATTATAAGATTTAAAACATTAAGATGTCTTTTAAAAAACATTTTAATTGCGTCGAATTTTAATGCGTTACAAATAATTCGTAAATAAAAATTTGTTAAAGAATACTTATTTTTTAGTCAATTAATAATTGAATTTATGCAAACTCTTTCGACGTTCGCATTAATTTACTTTATTATATTTTTAAAAACAATAAAGACGACGAAAACTAAATACGAAAGATTGTTATAAACGCAAAAAAAACAAATTACGTTAAAAATGTTTTTGATTTTTAACAATTTTGATTTTGTTAAATGTTATCGAAGATAAACTTAAATGTGCTAATTTTAGTTTTATTTAATTTGCAAATCTTCGAGTTATTTTATTCTCGTTTTAAATTAAGAGTTAATTATCGAATCGTATGTTACAAGATGTTCTTTTAAGAATTTTGCAATAATTAATAATTGTATAAAATTCTTAAGATTTATAAGATATTTTTCGTCTTAAAAACTTTTATTATAACGTTAAATTAAAATATAAGACAAAAGCTTTGCGAAAATTTAAACTATTTTGTTTATTTTTTTTGATCGACTTCTTGATCTTAATATCTTAATGTTTTTTAATAATTTTTTTCATAAATTGTAAATTAATTAATCGAAAATTGTAATAAAAGTGTTCGAAGAAATTTCAAGATTTGAAGCTCGTAATTTTAAAAGAAGTTACAATATTAATAGAGTCGAAATTAATAATTGTTTTTAATAAAGTTGCAAATCAAAATTAATACATTAATCTAACGTTCTTTATAAAATTAATTATTTTTTATAATTTTTTTCGAAAATTCTTTACATTATGCGATTCGTTAATTATAAAAAATTTACAATATAAACGAACAATCTTCTTTGTCTCTATAATTATTTCTTTCTTTTTTTGAAAATTTTATATATATAATTTTATAAATTTATTTTCTAAATGCGACTTTTATAAGTTCTAAATTATTAACAATCAAATAGAGATACTTGTCGAAAATAAAATTTTATGTTAATTTAATTAATTAATAAATGTTTGTTTCGATAATTTGATGTTAAAATTTCAAACAATCTTAAGTTTATCTTTTAACATTTGCGATAATTGCACGTTAAAATCCTTGAAAAGTTCGTAAAACTCTACAAATGTAATGTCAAAACTTTTGAAATTAACAAACTTAATTATGATTTAATGTTAATTCTTAATGTTAATTCTTAAGACAAGAAAGACAACAAAATCGTTAATAAAACGAATTTCGTAAAATTCGAAATTCGATTAACAAAAACATACGTCTAATTAAAAGTAAAAAGTATTTGTTAAAAAACAAAAAAAGAACTTCGATGCTTTGAAAAAGTAATAAAGACAAATAATAAACTCTTGCTTTTATTTATTTCGAATCTCTTGTTATCGAAATTATAACTAATATTGAAAGATAGCAACGACGATAATCTCTATGATTTGCACGTAAATATCGTCAATCTTCAAGTTGTTTATTAAACTAATAAAAAAAAAAAATTTTAAACTTATTTCGTCTTTTACAAGTTCTTTATATAGATTATCTTTATTTGCGTTAACTATCGCGATAAAAAAAGCGATCAATTATTATTAATAAAATATAAATAGTAGCATGTTTAACAAATAATATTTGACTTTATTGTTAATTGTAATTAAAACAATAAACATAAACTAAGCAACGCGTAATTAAACATTATTAATTAGACGTTCGCATAATTAAGAATTTTAAGTTGCTTTAAATTTAAAATTTGCGTTAATCTTTATATACAAACGAGAAAATTATATATTAACTTGACATTTATATTTTTGAATTAATTATTGTCTTTTTCGATATTTTTGTCTTGCGAGTTCTTATTATTCGATTTCGACTTTTTAATATCAATAATCTTTACTTTTGTATTAATTTCTTTAATTGAAGATTTAAATTTAGATAATTAATTCTTCTTTTTATCTAAAATATTGCTTATTTTTTTTTTTTTGCTTTGTCTTTCTTAATTTTCTTCAATAAAGATAAAAAGATTGTTAACTTCTTTTTATTGTTAAGTTCTAGATGTTCGAATGCGAAGCGATTCGAATTTAGAGCGATGCAATGTTAATCTTAAGAATGTGAAATATAAAGAATATTGTAATGTATTAACTAATTTTATTAAATTTCTTCGACGACTTTGCTAAACGATATAACAAAATTTTCTTTAATTCGAAAACATCAAAAGAAAGAAAATCGAACAAATTATTTTTAAAATTAACATTGATAAAAAGTCTTTGCGTTTTTTTTGTTCTTTAATTAGATTGCGATACAAAAGCGAGAAATTATTTTATTTATATTGTCTTGTGTCTAAATTAAAATTCGAAGATAATTATTATTTATTTGTTAAACTTGACGAATTTTATTGCGCAAGTTATCGTCTTTAACTAGCTTATATAATTTCTTCAATACAACATATATTAAAATTTGATTTATTTTGTTTGTAAAGATGTTGCGCATTTGCAATCGAATAACAAAAGAATTCAAAAAAAATTGCTAAATTGCAAGTTAATATCAAAGACAATTATAAAAAGCTATCTAATCGTGAGCTTGCATAAAAATATAAATATCTTTATTTAAGACGAAATGCAATTAAATTCGAACTCGCTCAACACGAGTTATAAGACAAGTTAATAGAAAAAGAGCAAAACGAAAAAGAATAAAGAGACAAAGAAAAAATTAAAAAAAGCAAAAAAAAAACTTATTAACGCAAGAAGCTTTTAGAGATTAGCGTTGTAATTTTAATTTCTTATTCTTTTTGCGAGCTCTTCTCTTATTACAACTTTAACATTGAAATTATTAACGTAAATAATTGCATCTTTATTAAGATGTTCGATAAATATAAGATAATCGACAATTTTTATTACGTTTTAAATTTTTTTTGGCAAAATACGATTAATTTTCGTTCGCTTCTAGATGAGTGTCGTTCTAAAATAAAAATGCGTTTGATACACTTCTAAAGTAACATTGTGTTAGCGAATAAATTATGAAACTTTGTTAAAGAAGTTCTTGATAACGTTTAAGTAATCGAAAAAATACGCTTTCTTCGCATACGTTTGTGTCTAGACTTTTGAAATTTTATTATAATTATAATTAAAAATAAGTAAATAAGATGTTATTGTAAATTCTTGATAAATAAATTCTTAATAATTAAATTAATAAAAAAATAATAAGAAAGAAAGAAGCAAACAATAATATTCAGAATTATTATTAAAAATTTGAAAACTTATTGACGCAAAATGCATGCACGTCGAATTTAATTCGATAATAGTAATTTACGACGCGCTATTACGTAACTTGTATACTTGAACAAAATCTCGATCAAATTTAAATCAAATCTAAATCAATTTTCTAAATATAAAAACAAAAAAGAAGATTAAATTGTCGAATTACAATATTTATATTAATAAAAAGATTGTCACATATATATAAGCAAAGTTCAAGCAAATTAAGTTACGTGAAGCAAGAACTAGAAAGCGATAAATTAAATTGTCGAATTACAAATCTATTTATTTGTGGAAAGCATGTTAGAATATGTATATAAATTAGATTTGAACTAATCTAGACTAATATAAGCAAGTTCTAGTTCAAAAATAATCTATAGACGATATATATTTATAAAGAATTGTTTAAGATGCGCAATATAATAATCAAGCGAAACAATTAGAATTGCAATATATATTACTAAGGTTACAACAAAAATTACATTTCGTAATACTAAATATATGTTTTAACGAAACAAAGTAAATATAAATTATAAAGTTGTTAATAAAAGAGTATTGCTATTGTAATCAAGAACTAGCTATTAGTTAATCTCGAGTTATAATAGCAATATTTGTATCTTGAAGTTGACGAGTCGCTTTCCTAAAAACGATTAAATAGAGAAATTCGTAATTGATCGAATTGTTATAAATAATAAAAAGACACTAAACAAAAAAGTTATTAAAGAAAAATTAAAAATTAAAAAAGAGTTAATTAGATTTGATAATTATATAATTTAGCAAAAGAAAAAAAATTATTAATTCGAAATTTGCATGTTAGAACTTTTATTTTCGTACTTAATTATTAATATGTAAAAGTTGTTCGATCAAAACAATTGATTAACAAGACGTTAAATAAAAGAATTTTTTTTGCTTCGATAACAAAAGATATACAATATATTGTTTTTAGACACATTGCAATATAACCAGCATAAGCTAAGAAGTTTAAATGTAAACGAGCAAGAAATTGCGTTTCAAATAAAGAAATTCGAGAAAAAATATTTAAATTTATACAATGCTATAAATTTAGAATATGAGTATATGTTTGCGTTGTTATTGCTACAATTTATTGTAAATTGCTAATGTGTTTTGTAAAAACAAATATTCGTTTTTTAATTCTATCTTCTCTTTGTTAATCTTAAATATTAATTTTGAAGTAAAAGTGTTCTTGTTCGATAATTTTAAATTTCAAAATAGCACGAACGAAGACAACTCGAACGATATAAGTAGCTTTTTATTTAATAATAATAAATACAATTTAGATCAAAATAACGTCGATAAGAATAATAATTTAATCAAGAAGTTCAAAAATAATAACAACGAGAAGAACAATAACATTAAAAACGTGAATATAACAAAGAGTTAAATTAAGAATTAGAATTAACAAAAGTAACTTTAGCGTTAATTTATAATTTGAACGACTTTAATTCTCTAGTATAATTCTTTAATTTGCAAATAATTTGCAAGGATGTTTGTAACATTGTACTTAAGCAATTAATACATAACAAAATAATATTAATAACGTAGAAATAGTAAAATGCAATAATAAAATAGCACTTGCTAGATTAATTTATGCTAAATATGTTATTGTTTCTTGCTTATTTATTTTATCGATTAAGATAACTTTAATAATTACTTTATATAAAGTCTTAATATTGTCAATTTAATGTCTTGAGATGCTTCTTAATTATATTGACGTTATGCATATATCAATTTAATTAACGCAAGTATTTTAATTTACAAATTTAATCAATATTCTTATTAAACAATCGAAATTTTACTTTATCTACTTGTATTATAATGTTTCTAAAAAGTTAACTATTAATTGACAATATTAATATTTGTTGTAAACTCTTGTTAAGAAAACATATATATATAACGTTTGTTTTTTTAATTTTACGTTATTAAGAAGAATTTCTTTTAATCGAACAAAATTGCTAAAAGAGCGAGAAGCTCTTTTTCGTAATATGTCTTTTCTTTATTACAAACTATAAAATAGTTGTCAATATTATTTCTTAAGTTTATAATGTGCTTTTTTCGACAAATTTGTCTTTATTCTTTGATTAATAGCGTTATTGTGCAAAGACTTAAATAAGTATAAACTACGTTTAAGTAACATGTTATTTTAATTTGTGACTTGTTAATATAATGTTGTAGCAACGTAATTGTGTGCTAGTATGTTTAAAGTTAATATATTTGAGTTTAAGTATAAGTAAAGTTTGTTCAAGACATTTTGTTATTTATAGCAATAATTGCATTTAATATAATCTTAACAAAAATTATATTAAAAATAAAAATTGTAATAAGAATTTAATTTACATTTTTACATCAAAGTTACAATGCACAAGATAATAAAATTAAATAATAAAATATTCTTAGTTATTACTTTTTATTGTTGCACAATATTTATGTAAATAATTCTCTCTTATATTTTTGATAACTTATTTTTGCTCTTTTGCTTTAACGTTTAAGTGTAAGACGTATAAAAGTTTCTTAATGTTTAAAATTGCAATTTAATAATTATTATTAAAGTAAACACTTCTCGCAAGCAATTCTCTAATTGCAAAATTCTTAACTCACGTACTAATTTCAATGTTATAAAGCATATTTACATCAATAAGTTGTAATAGATTTGTTTATCTTCTTAAGTCGTAAGATTGTAATTAAGAAGAGTCGAATATTCGAGAAAATTATTGTTTATTTACTAATTTATTGTTAAGAACAAGTTAACAAATTAGACGTTCAAGTAAGTTTTAAGATAAATTAACGCATTATAAAAAAATGCGATCGAAATATAATTTGACATGTTGTGCAAATGCATTGTTAGCAACTATATTTCTAATTTTGTCTCTTAATTATATTCATTTGTTAAAGACTAGATTTGCTATATTTAATTGTTAAATTTAATAAAGTATTTAATTCAATATCTTAATAATTAAATATATCTTGTTCTAGAAAGTCGCAATAATTAATAGTATTATTATTAATTAAGATTAATCGATATATATAAAAAAGATAAGATTTGTTAATATCTTGTCTTAACATTTAAATGTTATAAACATTACTTATTTTTATTTTTATTTCTTTTTATTTCGCAATTGAAGCACAAGTTGTTGTTATACATTGCTAGTTATATTTCTAATTAAACTTAAAATCAAATTACAACGAACTCTAATAAATTATATTAACAATTTTTAATTTTATTTTATAAGAGAAGAAATATAACGCATAAAGCAGTAGAATTTAGGAATAAAATTATAACTTTAACTATTATTGCGTATTGTTATACAAGATCTTAAGAAATAACTTATACTTTTTATTAATAATTATTACATTTTTTTTAATTCGACGTTGAAGTGCGTAAGATTATATATTACTAGTTATTAAGTAAGCATTACGCAAGAGTTGCAAAAAAAGACGTTAACAAGTAACTTTTAATATGTTATTATATTATTAGGTTATCGAGTTTTAAATAACAATTGCGAGAGTTATAAGTTGTAACACTAGAAATAATAAGACGTAAAATATTAATAATTAACTAAAAATTAACTTTATTTAGATTGATATTTGTTTCGACATTATTATAATTATTAACAAATAGCAAATTTACTTTAAATCGTCAATGTAAATAAGTGTTGTTTAATAATATTTTATACGTTAAGCAAAATCTATAATTCTAATAATTTATTACGAGAAATAATGCTCTCTTACAATAAAGAATGACTTGTTCTTTCTAATTGTTAGCTTTTGCTTTAAGTGTCTTATTTGAACGTCAAGCTTTATAAATAATTATATCGTTAACTATATGCGACGTTTGCTTTGTTAAATAAGAAGCTCTAAATAAATAGTAATCGAGAAATTAATATAAGAATAAATAACACTTAAGATGTTATTAGATAGCATAGTGTAATTACACACATTTTTAGCACTAATTTCTATTGTTCGAAAATTTATATTATCGAGATAGAAGACTATTGTCGAAACAACAAAATTTGACGAGTAAATCTCAAATAGTAACTTGATGTTATTATTTTTATTAAATAATTATATTTAAATCTTAGTTTTAATAGCATATTGACAAGTATTAAAATTCAAAATAGAACTTAATTGTGTTAATTATTAAAGTTATGTCGAGTTAGAATTTTAACGTAAGTATATTATATTAAATAACGTTTTTACTAATTAATAATTATTTATAAATATAAAAAGCGACAATTCTTATAAGAGTTTAAAAAGATACGTTTAATTTACGAAAATTGTTGTTGCGCAAACAAGAAATGCACAATGCACAACTTTCGATTTTCGACATTGTATTTAAAAAAAAAACGCAATTTTAATAAAAAATCTACTTGTAAACAACAAATCGACGTAAGTATTACACTTTTTATGCTTTTAAATTATATTAAGATTTTAAAACTTTAGTGCGCTTTCGAAAGAAACACTTTTACAAACAAATGTTAAAAAATATCGCATGTTGAACGAAAAGATAAAATATATCGATAATGCACAAATAATTTATAATTATTTTAACTTTCTTGTGTTATACAATAAAGCAAATAGATTAGACGCGATTGTCAAGTCTAATTATGCGAACTTCAAGTAAAATTTAAGTAAAAAAAGATTTAGCAATAAAATAAAAAATAATTGACAAAAAGTTTACGACAGAAATTAGATTGCAAAAGCTATTTTTATGCTATTTTTTCTTACTTGTTGTAACAACTTATATAGTCTAACATAATTATTGTAATTTTACTTTTACTCTAATTGATTTTACTTGCTTTAAAATAAATTTCTTAGTATTTAATAATAAGCGAGTATTGTTTGCGAATTTTTATTAAATTAATTTTTATATTTTTTTGTAATTTAATTACAAAATTAACATTTCGTTTTTCAAAATTTGTTAATAATATGTCGATATCTATTTTAAGTAAATTGATTGTCGATTAAGTATAGTTTTCGTCGAAATAATTAGAAAAAATTCGATTATTGTTGCTTAATTAATTATTTTATTCTTTGTATAATAGAATTTCGAATTGCATAAAAAAAAATAGCGATTAATAATAAAATTTAGCAATAAAATCTTTTGTCGTTAAACTAAATATAAGAGTATTAGTTATTTTAATCTCTAAATATTATTTTTATAATTAAGATAATTTTCGTTTACATTGGTATTTTTTTTTATTTTTTTATTTTTAATATTATGTGCTATTTCTAAAGCATTTTATTATAATTATAGAATTTTTGCAATTTAATTAAGATGCATTGTTCGACTTAAAAAAACATTTAAATATTAACAACGTTCTTGACACATTTTATCGATTTAATTCTTTTAATTTAGAAGTTATTAAAGCTTACTAAAATCTTTTCTTGTTTACTCGAAAAAACAAACGTTAAATAGAGTCTTTATTTGACAAGCTTTTGCGTCTTAATAATAAAAGAGTAATTATATAAACGATCCAAAAGCATTTTATGTTTGAAGAGTAATAATAAAATCAAACTTTTTAAAGTTAAGATACAAAGTTGAAACTAATAAAGCATTTAAATTTTTAATAAAATAATTAAGTTCGAAAAATTAAGTTTTAAAGCAATTAGTACAAGATTGTCTACATTGTTATTAATGTGCTTAAAGTTATTTACAAGAGCTATAAAAAACATTTCTTTATTTAACTTTTACTAATTCAAAAAATTCTATTATAAGACGACACAAAAAAGACAATAATTGATGTCGAAAATTTAAAGATTTATTGCAAAGAGCTATAAAGCAATCTTTGCAAAATATAAATTAAGACTTTTTTACTTATTTTCGCTTCTTTTTCTTTTGTATTTTCAAAACTTAACTTTTATTGCTATAATTAATTGTTAACTTTTTGCTTTTGTAATTATTTTATTATTATTTTCCGATAATATTTTATTTATATTTAAGTTGACGTATTAATACGAATTTTACTTCTAATTGTAAAAAGCAAAATTTATAAAATGCAAAAAAATAAAGTAACACAATTAACAAAACTTTGATAATCGATTAACAAAAATAATATTAAATCTTAATATCTTTTTTCGACTATTAAAAAGATTAAGCTTCAACAAGTTTGTTCACTTTTTACGAACGAATATAATTATATCGAAATATACAAAGTTCGCTAAATTAATTAAAAAGCGTATAAATTTAATTAAACGCAATATTTTTAACAATTTGAAAACAAGTACTCGAATGTTTATTGCTCTAAACAATTAATTAAGTTTAAATTTTTTTTTGAAAGTTATCGCATACTTTATTGACATAAATTGACAATATAAAGAAATTCTATTAATTTTCAAGTTTTTAAAAAATAAACACATAGAGAAACGACTAACAAATGTAATATATAGCATTTTGAAGAAATATAATGTTTAAGATCGTCTAATAACTATTATCGCAAATAACATTAATAACAATAGAATATTACAAAAAGTTTTTATTAAGATTTTGCGAAACAAGAGCATAATCTAAAATTTAAAGCTTAAAACGATAAATTGCATAAGTTATGTTATGCAAATTGCGATCAATAATTTGTTAAAAACGTTCAAAATATGTGTTCGAAACGAAAATATTATTATCGAATTCAAAAAGAAGAATCTTGATAATCTAATTATCTTTTGACAAGATTTTGCGCAAGATAAAATTAATTGCTAGCTTCTATTGTTATAAGTTTTAACAAATATAACTTTTAAATTCGACTTATTATTATTGCGATTAACGTGTTAATTGTTTAATACGAAGTTTTTCGCGAACTTTAAGCAAATAATGTATTAAGCAAAAACATAAAAAGCATAATTCAAGATATTAAGATTTGTTAAAATAGTATTTATACTATGTTGTAATAAACGTACAACATAAAGAACTTTATACATAAATAATTTTATATTTGAACAAAATCAAAGTTTCGAATACTAAAATTGACAAAAATTAAATAAAATTAAATACGTTATATAATAACACTTTCGAAATTTTTTAAGAAACTTATTCGAACATTAAGTTCTTCTTAGAATTTTACAATATATAAAACTTGAAAAATTTATAATGCAATGCATAATTATTTGAAAAATTAATAACAAATTATTGCGAGATTTTTAAATGTAACTTGAACGAAAAAGTTATAAAAAAATATTTAGATTATTGAAAATCAAATTAATGTATATTATAAAATTATTTATAATAAAGCAAATACATACTTTAATGTTAAGACTTTACTTCATTTGTTTAGAAATTAGTCGATGTATAACGTACGTTACTTTATTAATAATGTTTCGCATTCTATTGTTATCTTTTATTGCTTAAAAAATTAACGTTTCTTTATAAAATTAAAGTTAATTATTAGTTGATAAACAAAAATACATTTAAGAGTTTAAGAAACACTACAATAATAATTATTTGCAATATTAAAAATTAGAATATTATTGACGTCTTATTATTAAATTTAAAAGGAGACGATTTTTAGCAACTATTGTGCTAATTACTTAATGCAACATCGACAATTAATAAGATATCATTAATAGCACACAAGATATTGCGTTAAAGACGAAAATTAACAAAATAATTATTCGACTTGCTAAGTTAATCGAATTTATCGATAAATCTTTTATTTTGAGCGTTTAAAATACTCTAAAATCTTGATTCTTAACATTGACTTGTATAATTTAAGACGTTTTAACAATTCTTGTTTCGAATATTAATGTTAAATAATTATTTTTAATAACGCGCGATGTAATTATTTATTGTCGCAATCTATTTCGCAAACACATTATTAAGAATATAATAATAATTAAGCGTACAAATTAATTTGCTAAGAATATCTTGAAGAACGCAAATATTATATTGTCTATTATCGCGAAAAAGTTAAATCAAGATATTAAAGAAATCAATAATAACAAATCTTTGTTAAATATTACTTAAAAAACAAAATTAAAAAACAATAATAAGAAGTCGAACAATAATTTAGATTTCGAAACATCTTTTATCGAGCTAAATAATTTGAACAACGCTATTTATGCGACAACAATAATAGACAACAATAGAAGTCAAAATTGAATTAATACATTAAAAGAATTTTAAACTTGTTTTTTTGTTAATCTCTCTTTAACATTTTGATAAATAAAATTCAAGATTACGTTAATAATAATGCGAGAAAACATTAAAGCTTAAGTTATTCGCAAATAGAGTTAACATTGTTGATATACTCGCAAAACTCAAATTATTTTTAATTAATGTCTTAGATAATTATATTTGTCTTCGCGAAAAATTGACAACAATATATAATAAACAAATTAAGTTAATGTATATTAATTTGTTCGCGAGAGATATTTGCGAAGCGATAGCAAGTTAATACACAAAATAGCTATTAATTTAGCTTAAACATAATAGAGAAATAGCGAGAGAAACTTAGTTTCGACATATATTAGACGAAGCTTAATCAATTATTATAATAGCTACATTTTATTTTAAATTTTTAACAAGCACTTATTCTTAAATCTTAGTGTTCTAGACTTTCAAGATTAATTTTACAAATTCTATCTCTATATATATGACGTGATTAAATAGCGTTAAATCTTTATTAATTTATTGTTTAAATTTGTTACTTGAATTTCGAACGCAAATTGTTAATGCATTTAACTATGCAAAGCATAAGACGTATCTTATTATTTACTTAATCTTATATTAATCTTATCGATAAAATTGAATAAGTCGAATTGAACACTCGACGCGCATTCTTTGTTCGTCTTACTTTGTTGAGCTAAGAAATTTGCCTAATCTTAGAATCAAAGTTGAGCGAATTAATTCGATTGAATTGAAACTCGATTCAACGATTATGCTAAGCTTGAGAACTAAATAACATAGCGGGTTGTAATTAGAACTCTAGTACTTTAGATCAAAAAGATTGTATCTACGACTTACGCTTTAGCATCTCGAAAGAGAGATTGAATAGTTATAGCTTATCTTGAGATCGCTATTGTTGTTGGCGAGAACTTCGAATATAACTTTAAAGAGGTAGGTCAAGTTGACAACATGCAATCTTATATATAGCTATCTCCTACCATTGACTACGTACGAGCTTTTCTACTTATGCACACATTCTTTATTCGAGATAAAAAGGCAAACTAAATAATGTAATAGCTGATTAAGTTGAGTACAGTTATTGCTTAAAGTAATATTAGACGATCTTTATATATATAGCCTGTCGACGATTTATTATCTAGAGCCTTTATAGCATGTTTTATGTCTTTCTCTTCTGCCAAATTACGCGTTGTGCGTTCGGCATTGTCGATCGCGAATTCCAATGCCCCTCTATCGAACAAGAGCTTGGTCGCTTCCTTATATTCTAGTTGAGTAGAAAGATGTAATGTCGTACAGTCAAGTTTGTTCACTGGGGACGTTTTAGCTTCTTGATCGATCAATAATTTTATTATCTTTTGACTACCTCTTTCGACCGCCAGATGCAATGCGATTCTACCTTTGTGATCCTGCGCAGACATGATCGCTCCTTTGTTTAAAAGCAAAGTCATCACTTGCAAAGACCCGCTCTTCATAGCAAAGTATATTGATGTTTGCCCCCTTCTCTTCGTGATCGATGTATTTGCTCCTCATATAAAGCTTCTTCGTCGCGTTCTTATGTTCGCCCAACACAGCGCTGTTCTTTGATATCTGTCTTGCTTCAACATTGAGACGCCATGTTTCAACAGTAGTTGTAAAATTGTTAGGTGGTCTTGACGCGCAGCGTGCAAAAGGGGCGTGAAGTCGATTGAATCTCTTGAAGAATGCTGAGTGCTCTATTTCAATAGACGTCGCCATGTCCCAACTTATCGCGTTGTATTTAGAACGAACAAAGACGACTAAACCTAAAGTGTAATGCGACTCTTCTCCATCCTTACGCGTTTTGGCGCACCTTTATTGTAGGTTTTTGGATGTAGGCTTGGAGTCTAACGTTTTCAAAGTTGTGTGCAAATTTGAAAGGTTGAATAGGGCACACTTTGTCGAATCTCAAAAAAATTGCGTCGTTTAATTTGAAGGTCAGATTCAAATCCTAGAATTTATTAAGCCCAACTCATCGACTCCTCTTTTCACATTGAGTCTGGATAGAGTTAGAGATCTTCGAGTAACTCTTTAGCTAACTTTCTTTTTTCGAGCAGTCATTGAAGCATCTTCTGCGCGAAGTTGAGAAACTTCTGCTTATTTTCTTCCTTAAGAGATAGTATCAAGTTCGCCAAAGTGAAAGCTTCTAAAACGAGGTCTTTGCGCATGAATTCTTTTGAGTATAAGAATTAGCTAGGGTTTGCTCTTATGCTACAAATGCTCTCGAAAATATTACCTTAAGAGTCGAAGAAAGGCTCTTCATAAAACTCATTTGCACTTTCGCAAAGTTTGCCTTCTGAGTTTTTTACCTTAGATTTGAACTTTTAATCGAGTTCTTCTTTTTCTTGATCACATAGTTCTTTTGAAGGGGGACCCAACAGCGCAATCATTTTCGCAATATGCGCCTAGTCATTGTACTTCTCTTGATTGAAATGGATCTCTCGAAATAAATCTCTTTTCTCTAGTAGATTCTAGATCTATCTCTTAACGTGTTAGCAAATGCCAATTGGGCGAAAGTCAAAACGCATTAGCACACCAAGATTCTAGACATCTGCGCTATATGTCTAGCCTGCTCCTAAGATCACCTCGAGTGCGCGGTAATGATTCGATTGTATTGGGTGTCTTTGAAGCTCGTTCTTGCCGTATTGGGCCAAGCCAAAGTTCGCTATTTTTGGCAGAACATAAGATGATTTGAGAGGTTCGAAGTCATTATGTGATTGATAGACTGAGCGCCCGTTCTGAACTTTTCGAGAATAGGGTTTTGGGTTTGTGCTTGGGCAAAATCCTCGATCACGAATGGATTCTCAAATTTCATCATTATATTGTCGAGCTTAATGTCTGTGATCGTCGAGTAAGCTTCAATCGACAAATAATTATAGCTTCAAGTCTACTCGTGTGAACGATGTGGCACTTCGAGTGAAGATAATTTAAGCCCATGAGAAGAAGTCTTAAATATCCTTTTAAGAGGCCTAATGTTAATCGGCCATTCTTGCATCGTCGCTCAAATAACTAGAGGGGTTCTCTCATAGCTTCATATATTAGACATATGTGGTTGCTATGTGGATCGCTAATCCTGAAGTTGTCGACGATCGTTCTAACGTATGAGAGCCCTTTATGCGATGAATTTGCTTGCGCAATGCGTCGAGAGATGTTAAGCTCATAATTCGTCGCGCTCTCGTTAGCGAAATCGCTATTATTAACTTTCACAGCTACGTAACGATTGAATCGCCACTTCTACCTAGAAGTACGTTAAAGAGACTACATGATGAGGACTTTGAACGTATCGTTGTGTATCTTTGGCCAATCATATTGTCGAACAACTGCCACATTTAAGCTTCGTCGTCATTTCGTATTTGTTGTGAAAAATGTCACCAGGATTCACTGGGTAGAAATGTTGAGAATCATAGTCGAAGACTAGCTCTTCCTCGATGAGGATATTAGATGGGAGAATGACGAGTTGGACTGGTGTCATAGCAGGAGGTCGAATTCCAAGGGAGGTGAGGGCGCGCTTCGCGCTAAAGGGAGACGCGATCATGATAGAGGGTGTTGAAGTCCCAAGAAATCGGTGAAAGCGCCTAAGTGTATGTGTTATTTGGCGGCTTGGGGAACACACCATATCTTCATGTGCACGTCCTCCGTACTAAGATATATGTGGCTCTCATGGGCAAGATGGAAGAGATCTTAAGATTTCTCGAGACGGATAAAGCTGTTTTTCCGTTCCCGTGTTAAACGGTTTCGGCTAGCGTCCAACTGCTGCTACTGTCGCCTATATCTTGCCTTGAAGTCGCTGTTGTTGCCTACGGTTGCCTGCTGCTACCTATCCTCTCTAACCTACCAAATAGGAAGCTCCCTACAGCTATAAACGAAGGCTTGCAATCTGAGGCCGACTCTCCCACCATCCTTTTACCAACTGTCTCATCTTACAAAAATCCAACGAAATTTACGTTCTTCCTGTGCATTTCTTCTCATCCGAGTACTTGGCATACGAAGTTGATTTGTTAAGGCTTGGTCCCAGAAATCCATTCCAAACATGTCCCAAGTGTTCAGCACTTCCGCACGCCGTATTAAAGAACTTAGATGGAATGGAAGCTCAACGGAACGACAGAAGACGTCAACTGGGTCAAGAACCTTCTAAACGAAGCTATTGATCAAGCGCCAGAACTCGCCGGAAAAGTGGATAGTGATATCATCAAGTGAGTTAGCTTCACCTTACCATCGATCGTAACAGGAGTTCCTGACTTTTTTCTGGAGTGGGAATCCGCATTCCACCGACAATGACTCGCTACACGCGTCAGGAGTGATTGGCCAAAATAGTATAAAGGGGAAGAATCGAGTCACCTCGTTTCATGCATATCTAGACGGACGTGTCCAATTCTTCGACAAGGCTCTAGAAGAGATTAAAGTCCAAGGCTCTTCCACTTCGATCGAGGGTTTAGGAAGTGGTACGAAGAAGTGAGCCAAGTATAGAATGTAGTCAAAGTGCCGTTGGTACTTGGCTGATGAACGATCACTGTTATTCTTGTGTAGGGCATGACTGGTAGTGAAGGGAATGGAAGGGAGCAAAGCCGCCAGTGCGAACATGGCTTGATGGAGAGAAAGCAGCGACGTAAGGTTTAGCTACATGTAATAGACGTTGAATGCACTGGATGAGCGTGTTGCCTTAGTGCTCTTCCCTTCATGAACGTCAGTAATCACTAAAATCTGTCTTCGTAGGGGAACTATCCTCTGTAGTTATGTCCTCATCCGACCACACAACGCTCGTCCCCGGCTCCAGGCCATCTGTTCAGGATTGCTCTTTGCTTTTCCGACACATGGAATATCTCCTCGTAAGCCGCCCTTAGTGTTTTACGAGCATGGTATTTGAAAATGGCGCGATAGGATACGGGAGCTTAACAGATCTTTTGGCATGTTGTTGTCTCATGTGTTGTCGTCTTGTTAGCTTCGACATGAGACGAACCTCCTCTAATACGCCTTGTTCTATCCTTTGCCAAATTTTGAGATCCTGGCGACGCAACTTGCAACATGGTCGTGTCGTGCCCTGTCGTTATTCTAATGCGTCGTGGGAGTGCTTTCTATGGGATTAATGCCTGTGGGAGTGCTGCTGCTTAGTCGATTGTTGGCGAGTGTTGCATGTTGCCTGCGGTCTATTGTTGGACTGGTGCGCATTCGCCTGTTCAAATGCTGCTAGTTCGATTGCTGCCTTTTGGAGCGCTGCCTGCGATCGATCGACGAATTGCGCCTTGCACGACATTTGGCCCTTCCAACCTTGCGGGTCCCATCAGCTGATGCGTACAGCAAGGATGACTGGTCGATGCGTTGCCACCGGAGATGGTGACGCCTCCCTCCCAGCACTCACTGCTCCCCTTTGGCGACTGAATCACCGACGCGTCCTATACCCTGATGTGGTAATTGACCAGGCTGGCCAGCTTATCTCTCATCGTTAACAGGTAAGCGATGACGGATGCCAGGACTAGAGTGACTTCAGGTCCCGCACAACCCTCTCATACCCTGCGGCACGCGCTGCTGCAAGCTCTCGGCCATTGGAGCCTCGTATTCTATCCATGGGCCATGCTGGCTGAGTGTTCGTTGCGCCCCTCGGAAATGTCCATCTATCTTGTCTCGTCAGCTGCTGTTGCCTGAATCTTCGAGCTGAGACAGCTACAACGAATCGCTGGCACTGCCTCTCCACGATCAACAGCAAAAGGCCAGATCCCACGTCTCGAGGCCACGTCACCCGAACGATGCTATTGCGGCATCCTTGTCGGCGCAGCCAGGGGGGACCTTCTTCGACTAGGTCGGCGGGGTTGGAGCTGGGCCGGTGAAGCGACCATCGTTTCGAGCGAGTCGTGAGAAGGGTAGCTAGAGTCGATAGCAGAGAGAATGAAGCAACAAGGGGACGTCCAAGCGAAGAAAATGGAAGAGTGGAGGTGAAGGATAGCAGGCGAGGTGGGACGGACAGGGTATTTCATGCGCTGCGCAAATGTACGCCTGACTAAGCCGCCTAGCCAGGTGGGAAAGGCGAATCTACGCAGCAGTGGTCCAGTCCGCTTGGAGGCAGCATTCAAGGAGTACAGGCAGCAGCATGCCGCCAACAAAGGCAATTGAAGCCGGGCTCAAGGCAACCAGTTCAGGCTCCAGCGTGCTGCGCCCCTGCGCTGCCCCGCGGGAGCTCAGCTCGGCTCAGCCATGGCTCAGGCACGGCTCAGGGCCCCTCACCCCTGGCTCACCTTAAAACAGCCGCTGCTCACCCGCGAGGCTAGAAGTGGAAGCGGGAAAAATGTTTCGTGATCATGTCTAGAAAGGTATAGATAGCAAGCATTGCCTGGCAGGCATATGAAATTTATCAAGCTGCATGCAAATGAAGACAGTCAGCCGGAAATATTTAGATTCTCCCCATTAGCAAAATATGACCTTCGGCTGGAGACCGCAGGGGAGTAAAAAGTGTAGGGCGTTCTGGCCAGGAGGGAGTAGGGCAGCAAAATGTATGGGGAATTTCTAGGCTTGAGACCGCAGGGAAGGAAAGATTGCAGGGCCTTTGGCCTCAAGACCGTAGGGGAAGAGAAAGTGTAGGGAATTCCCTACCTCAAGGCCGTAGGGTCGCAAAGTACGTAGGGACTTCTAGGGCTAAGACCGGAGGGTAATAAAGGGTGTAGGGAACTCCTGGGCAAAGACCTTAGGGAAGGAGAGAGTGTAGGGACTTTTATTCCCTAGGGGAGCCGCCGGCCGAGCGTGTAGGGAATTCTAGCTTCCGGGTAGTAGGGCAGCAAAAAGTATGCGGACTTTTGGGACCCAAAATTAGAAGTTCTCTATACTTTTTGCTACCCTACGTCCTCCTGAGGATAGGAGTCCCTACGTACTTTGCGATCCCACGGACTTGAGGTAGGAACACTTTCCGCTTCCCTGCGCTCCACGTTCCTGTTGACCATACGGCTGGCATGACCTCAAGCTCTCAAAAAGAATGGTCTGTCCCAAATTTTATGGTCCAGGCCTCATCTCATGGCCCATCTCTCAATAAAGGCGTCGGAGGAGGTTCAATCAAAGATTACACTCGTCGACTACGACTGGACCATCGATCCTTACGAAGTTGATGCCGAAGCCACACAGCTTTACACCAAAATGTATTTCGATCATATCAACGCCGCCACACACCAATGGTTCCTACGCGACGCTTTCAATGGTTGGCTCTCGAAGACAAGGAGAATGTCAAGGCATAGCATTATGCTGATATACGCAATGCTTGCTCTGGGTACTCTCTTCTCTGTGAGCCACGACCGCAAGTCTGATGCCCAAACCCTTGTCGAGATCGCTCGTGTAGCCGTTACGAACCATCGAGAAGAGTATGCCCTCCAGCTTGTACAAAGTCGCATATTGCTGGCATTCTACTACTTCGCAACTGGAGGATCCGAAGTTGCGTGGGATTTTCTTGGGCAGAGCATTCGAGCTGCGACGGTCACAAAAGGAGGGACTGGTCACGAGAGGGAGACCGGTCACAGCCTGGCGACTGTTCGCTGGGAGGTAATTGGTCACGAGAGGAAGACTGGTCGCTGGACGCAGGGAGGAAACTGGTCGCAGGAAAGAGAGTGGTCGCAGGAAAGAGATTGGTCGCAGGAAGGAGACTGGTGCTTGGATTCGGTAGCAAGCTCCAAAGAGCCATAGATTAGAACAGGCTTCCTGGGAGCCTGCTTGGGCACCAGCGGTTGAATTGGGTCCCGAAGATCGAATTGGGCCCTAGCTGAGATATAGACGGGGACCACATCGGGCCTCCCTTGGTGTGAGCTCCTTTGTTGTACGCTCCTTTGGCCTGCACCCGTTTGGCGCAACGCTTCATCTCCTCCCGGTACTGACTTGAGCTATAGATTTCTTTAGGAAATTAGCTAGTTACGGCCTATGCGGACCTCGAGGTTGGGAGGTTTCAATTCTAGAAGGTTCGATTTGACAGCCCTATCAAATCCGATGCTTTTCTTGCCAATTGATGAACAATCGAGAGGTTGTAGGAGCAATACTTCAATTGACTGGTATACTAATACTATGGAGTAAAAAGGGGAAATGCAGTTGCTGGTAATTTAAAATCTCCGCCGCTGACTAGTCAGGTCATGTGACTCAGGGAATGAACCGTAGTTCAACACCAATCGACTACCCCCTTCAGTCCCGGTCAAGGGTCTGTCCCCAAATTTATGGCCCAGGCCTCAGCCATGGTCTGTCCCTATTTTCGAGGTCCATCCCTCGGGTCGCTTTAGCCCAACAAACCTTTTCCAATCGCAATCTCTAGTTATGGGCCATATTAGCGACCTAGTTTCTCCAGTCCGAATTGCTTCCTCCGCAAAACCATTTCCACTTCAAGGAATCCTCCCTACTTCTCTATCTCCGACAATTCCAGGCCAGCAGCTTGCTTCCGCGCTGCCCGTCGCCGTCCGCCACAGCAGCATACCTTGAAATCTACCTCTGACCAAACGCCGCGCATCACTAAGCCTGGATGGAAAGCTGTCAAGCTGATAGCAGCGAGAACAACCATCGCACCTTCTAAGACCATGAAGGTAACCTGATCGTTCGCCAGCTGGCCATTGAAGCCTTCGCTCAGCTCTGCGACGCGGAAACTGGAGCGGATGAGGATGCAAATTGTTGCTAGGGCCAAAGCTAAGATGATAAGGGCGGGTAGTCAGTTTCCTGGCGTATTGGGTGGTCCGACGAAGAAACATACCCAGAAGGAACCCCTTGAAGCGTGCACTCCGCTTCAGCGCCAGATGTGTCGCTCGCCCTCCTCCTGTCTGGTTAACACGCTGCGCAAAAACAAGACACAACGTGATGAAAAAAAGTAGCGACGCTACTTGCAGTGCCAGACCGCCAATCATGACATGGATGCCCTTATACTCGGTCGGAAAGTCGCTCGCGAGAGCCGTCAGCGCGCCGCCACCGGCTTGCAGCAGGAGGGAGAGGAAGTCGAGGCTTATGAAGAGGAGTGTATAAGCCCTTGGAGGGATAGGAGAGAGGTTGGTGTCATAGACGATAATGATGCGGGAGAGGCACAGGTATATTGCTGCTGCAACGAATACCGGGGCGATTGTAAGGCAAATTAAGTACCTGTATATCGTACATTATCAGCAAAGAAGTACTTGGCCATTTTACTCCTTTGGCAGTGGAGGGCGGTGCGGAAAGAGCGAGAGCATGTTTTAGGTTTTGGAAGTGGAAGAGGGATAGGAGGGGAACGAACATGAGGAAGGCATTATGATCAAATGGATCGTGGCTCAGCTGTAGGCGAGCGACGTAGCCGACGATTTCGAGGGTGAGGCCGAAAGTCATGGAAATGAGGAAACCCCAGGTGCGGTAGAACAGGCCGAGGGGGAGTTGGACTGCTAATAGGAAGGCGAAAATGGACAGGTAGAGGGTGTTGCCTGTTAGGGTGGGGACATATTGAACTTGAGCCTCGGAGATTGGGCAGGTGTCAATGGTGCAGTTCTGGGTTGTTGAAGACATTTTTGCGCGGATTGCTTTTGTCGAATCGGGACTGCTTTCGTGGAATGAGGGATGGAAATGGGTTTAGAACAGGGCCCCCTCGTAGAACTCTGGTATGAAGATGGAGGTGGAGGAGAGAGATAGAGGATGAAGAATATAAGGTGTCTTGTGGGTGATGTTTGACTTGACTTTGATATGATCTCAGCAAGTCCTACCGCAGGAAAGCACCTAGAGGGCTGAACCGCGCGTGGTTTTGCGAGCCAATTACGATGGAGCCAATGCGAGTAGCTGAGAAGCGAGGAATCGAATAGCATAGGTCATCGGTAATGCTCCAGGCATTGATTTCAAAAGAACCCGCTGTGAAACGCTGCCATTTGCAAATGCGAGCAATTATAAATGCTGCTCGATGATTGGCCTCGTCGTGTTCGATAAGAAAGCTAGCCTGTTACGGACGAGCTCATCAGTCTCGTCAGCGCGTTCGCTGCTCCCTTAAGGCCTGGTTATCATCCTCCATTACATATTCGCTCTGTCGTGTTCAGAGATTATTGAGAAGAGGCCTTTTGACTTTCAGAGAGCATGGCTCTTTCGTGGATGTCACCGACATAACGAGCCAAAAGTCCAATCTGCGACTTGTAACCTACCTTTGATTGGTTCTCTCGTGAGAGACATCAGGCTTCTTCCACATCATCACAACTAAGTTCTCTCGTCAGTGAACAGCCGCTCCTATATCGCTGCTACCAACCACAGCGGCATCTACTACTCTAGCTCTTTCGTGAAAGATGGTCTCATTCTGTACGAACGGTGCCGAAAATAGGAGCAATAGATATGGACCTGTCAAGCGAATACGAAAAGGTGGATCCCATACAAGAAGTGGGTGTCAGACTTGCAAGTTTGTCATGACCTCTCGACTGCTTCTTACATCTCATATTCGCCGAGATGCTAATCAAGTTCTCAAACCTCGACAGAATCCGACATTTGAAGTGTGACCAAACATTACCAAGTTGTGTCAAATGTACTTCTACTGGTCGAACCTGCGATGAATATGCCGACCCGTCTAAGCAAACAGGAGCATCTGAGTCACCACTGCTGGAGAGTAGCTCCAGTGCTTCATCCGACACTCTCTTGAGCGGTAGTCGCAGCACAGAAGGGAGCATGGTGATGGCCATGCGAGTGATGCCTTCAATGACTGTGAACCATCGAGAACTTCGCGCGATTGACTACTTTCGCCATCAATCCGGACAAGATCCATTCTCTGCTCTCGAGGGAGATTTTTGGAGGACATTCGTTTTGCAAATGTCGAATTCTTTCCCGGCCGTGCAACATGCTCTTATCGCTTTCAGCGACTTACACGAAAAATACGTTGTGAGAGACGACAGATTCTCGTCAGCGAAGGTATACTCCCGACAGCAGTACGGCCGAGCCATTAAGAGCCTGCGTGAGCATCTTGGTTCAGCCTCAACCAGCAGAGACGTGACTGAGGAGACATTATTGATCTGCCTGCTGTTCGTCTGCTTTGAAGTTCTTCAGGGCAACGACTTCGCAGCACTGGTGCATCTTGAAGCTGCGCTGGGCATATTTTCAAATCTTCCCAACTCGTGCCCTGGAGCCTTGACCAGATCGTTCCACCAAGGTACACCAGTTCTTCCCGCGCTTGCGAAAATGTTCATTCGTCTTGATAATCAGGCTACAAACCTGATAGGTTCCCGGCCGCCAAGCACAGTGTCCCCAGATAACATCCACAGGCTCGCCATAATATCTGAGGTCTCCCAATCTTCGCCTAGCAAGATAGCACAGGCCCGTGACAGTCTGCACCTGTGCATTTCATGTGCGCATGACTACCTGCGCTCCACGGCCGGTTCTGTAGATCTCAATAACACGACAATCGGCCTCGCCCTCGCCGTACAGAAAAAGAATGGCCAACTGGGCAGCCTTCGAGCATGGGTACGAGAATACCAAGACTTGCTCGAGCGGATTTCTTTCGCGTTTGAGAACAATGACGCTGAATTGGCTAACAGAGAGGAGGCAACAGAATGTGCCGTCCTCTGGCTTGCATATCTTGTGACGTACATCAAGCTTTCCACCTCCCTCGACCCCGACGAGATCACATACGATTCGTATCTCCCACAATTCAGAGCAATCATCGAGCATTCTGAGGCTGTACTCGGACAAATTCTAGCAGACGAGAACATCCTGTCACGAAATGATGCAGCAAGCCCACCGCGAAAGCTCTTTACAATCGAAGAGAAATTTATCCACCCGCTGTACTTCACAGCATTCAAATGCCGTGATTCACTCATCCGGCAACGAGCTATTGCGTTGATGCGAGTCGCTGGCAAGGAAGGGGCTTGGGACGGGATCGTCTTTGCAAGGATTGCTGAGCACGTCAAGGTTTTGGAAGAGGAGGGAGCACCTGGAAGCGAATGTGGTGGTGAAGGCAATCCTGCTCTTGTCAGTGAGCTAAAAAGAGTGCACAGTGTTGGCTTCCAAATCAATAGGGAGGAGAAGACAATATGGGTGCAGTGTACCCTGAAGGCTCCTACTTCGCTGTCCGAAAATAAAGTGTTCGAGGGGAAGAAGCTGGATGATGTGCTATCATATGCTTAAGAGCAACAAGGCTCTTTTTGCATACTGAAGCTAGGGTAGCAAACTCCAATCGAGCAAGATTTCCGTTCCAATTGAACGTCCCATGAAGTGAGCTCTTTCCTCGTTTCATCTGCGACAGAGCGGGGGACTTGGCTCGCACCAGCGCAGCCATCATATCGCAAACTGAGTTCGAGATCCTTGCCAGTCCATGGGGCATTACGCTCGACAGCAACAGCTATGAGGGTTTCAATAAGAAATGTGCAAGTGCGAGTGCAGCTGTGTCGCGACCCTAGGCTTCTAGTCAGTCTCTAAATCAGCAAGTGCTTATGCTGTAAGTTGGTTCTCGTAGAGAGGAGTGTCTATTCGGATGTCATAACATGGCTGAAAAACGCTTAGCGTCGAATGAAACGGATGTGAAACGAGAAGTCATCCTTTATGTGGTCGCCTTTCGGAGGGCTTACGGGTGAAGTAGAAGCTTCTAGAATTTTATGATTTGTGGGTCTTCGAGGTCTGCAAATTATGATTTCCGTAAGCCTTCGGAGTCAACCCGCGGGTGACAAAATAACGCATAGTGTAGGCGCAAATTTGGCCACACAAATTTCTTAGCCATTACGCGTTTATTTTGCCACCCGCCAAGGTCATTAAGCATAGCTCTGACTGTGTGGTTGGTGGAGGAGTGATAGGAACAAGAGATTCATGGGAAGGAGTGATTAGATATTGTAGAAAGTTGAGCGGATGATCTTAATGAATCCATGGAAGTGGTAAGCCTTAGTGCTTTCGGCGTGTCTGGGAGCATGGTCAACTTGGATACGCGGCAGATCTGAGGTGGGGGCATTTGAAGTAAAGTCAAAGGGGAGGTTCAGTGGCGGAATACTACATACTGCGGTGGGGACGGTACAAACAACCTAAAGATCCTTCGAGATGTGTTGGCTATTCGGGGTAGTCAAGAAGTCTGTGGAGACAAACAACGGGAATGTCGGGCTATATCGAAAAGTTGAATTCAGAAGGCGGTTAACAATTCCAATTGGCTGCGAATTTGGAAAAATTGCCTTTTTCGGGGAGCTTGAGAAGGTCATGAACCGATAACGTTTGAGAATTGTAAGATCTTACACAAGTCAGAAAGTTGGTTCCTTCTCTGCTAATTATACTAATCCTTACCAAAATAGATCTAGATCGCGTGGTACTAAAATAGAACCCCTGCACTTAACGCTGGCAACGCTGGGCGCAATGTCGATGACAATCTGCGGTGCCAAGTCATTCATCTACCCACCCATCTTTGGTGTATTCCCTAGGGCCGCTTCAAGAGTGTAATGTCGCAGCTGTGCAGTACTCGCTCGGGGAGTACTCAGGCTTCCAAAAAGTGAGACTCATGAGGGAGTGCTCGCTGGGGGGTTACTCGCCAGGGGCATCCAAAACGTGAGGGTCATGGGGGAGTGCTCGCCCGGATTGTACTCGCTCGGGGAGTACTCAGGCTTCCAAAAAGTAAGGGTCATGGGGGTGCTCGCCAGGGGAGTACTCGCGAGGGGCATCAAAAGGTGAGGGTCATGGGGGAGTGCTCACCCGGGACGTACTCGCTCGGGGAGAACTTAGCTTCCAAAAAGTGAGGGTTATGGGGGAGTGCTCGCCAGGGGAGTACTCGCCAGGTGTTCTTCTCCTAGGAACCCTTGGCTCCCAGGCACCCGCTCCCAGGAGCCCTTAGCTCTTAGGCATCCGCTCTCAGCAGATATAAGCTCCACGGAGAAGAGTGCTCCCTTGATCATGGTCTGTCCCAAAATTTATGGCCTAGGTCTCATCTTATGGTCCATCCCCTCCATCAAGGCCTGTCCCTTGATCGTGGTCTGTCCCAAATTTCATGGCTCATGCCTCATCTTTTTACTTTGCCGCCAGCATCGGATAGTTGGCGCAGGCGGTCCTAGCGCTATAGCCCCGCTCGGTATAATGAGGAGAAATCCGATCTGTATGTGTAAATGACGCGCTAGTTGGATAAATCTTAGATAATGCTCTATTTAACTTAGCACTTTTCTATTACGATTAGCGCAAACGCGTTTATCGTTTTATCTTCGCAAAGGTACCTTCTTTTTTATCTTAATTGCACTATTTTACCTCGATTTTATATCTAAACTAACAATAATATGTCTTCTAAAGTAGATACAATGCTCTAGACAGTCTTTAGTATCTATTCTAGATAGTTAGACAAATTATCTAACTTTGTTTAATGCAAATACTGCAATAAAGAAAAGGCAACAATTAATATATCTAAAATAAGATTTCAACTTAATAAATATAAAGTCTATATCGATTATTTGTCTATTGTCTTAAATAGTATTGTTGTTAACATTAAACAAAAGAATCTTCGACAAAGTTAGAGTTTTACTTCTTTGTCTTTAGAATTAGACAATTCGATTGTTAGTATTTCTTTATCTTTATTGATGCAATTAATGCTTCGCTCTTTAAAATTTAGCAAATTAGATTAAGAAAAAGCAAACAAACTTGCAACAATAACTATATTAGATTGATCGTCGATTCAATATTCGATTTCAACTTTAAAATCGAATTGAATCGACAATTTAACTTTAGAAATCAAATCGAAAATCGATTTAATTTCAACTATTTTGACATCGACTCAAATCGAATCGAGTCGATTTTTAATTTCAAAAATTAAAATCGAATTAAATATTTAAAAAATCGAAAATCACATTATTATGTCAAGAATTACTATTTTTAAACTTATGTTATTATAATTATGAAATTTTGACTAGAGTATAGTTTGATATATTTCGAAATTACAATCAAACTTGTTTATATTGTTACACAATAATTTACTCGAATTGATTGTTGCTTGCATTACTATTTTGCATTACTTTTCTATTTTAAAGAGATTCTCTTAACATTTTCGAATTTACAACTATATTTTATTCTATAATAATTTGTCTAATTAAATTGTTACTTGCATTATTATTTTGCATTACTTTTTATTTTAAAGAGATTCTTTATACATTATTTAAAGACATTGTTTTTATTGTTTTTGTTTGCAACATATTTAATTCTTTAAAAGCTTTAAATCAATTGTTATCTTTAATCGAAAATAATTTTTGCGAATCTATTTTACGCAATTCGTTATTTAGTAGTTTACGTTTTAATTAATTCGTGAATTAATTTAATTAAAATTTTTTTAATTTTATTTTTAATAATAGAAAAAGAATTCTTTACAAAGCATTAAACAAAATTAAAAACAATTTTTTGTTACTTATATTAAAAGAGAGAAACGAATATATCGAATAAAGTTCAAATATTAACATTTAATTTTAAGAATAATAATTACAAATTGCTATTAACAAGAGTATTTTAAATAAAATTTAATCAAGACTTGTCAATTTACGTTAAGCAAAAAAAATTAATATAAAAGTACAATTTAAGTTTTGAAACAAATTTGTTCAAGTAATTTCGATTGTAAAGATTTTTTTTAAAATTATTTGCAAAAGTTGTTACAAGCTTTTAAATTATTCTATTGCTTACAATTATTTAAGCACAACAAATATAAAGAAATATCTTCAATTTAGTTTTTACTTAAAACGAAAAAGATCTAAATCGCAAATCGCGATCGATTTAGTCTTTAATTGCGTAAATTATAGTTAATAATGCAAATAAATAATGCAAAACTAACACATTATTAGAAAAAAAGTTATATTAATTTGTCGTTCTTCTTTGTTTAAGATAATTAAGAAAATTAACTATGCAAAACTTTTGTTAATTTATATTTACTTTTTTGAATTATCGATAATTTTTATTTTTGAAAATTATTAAAAATGCTTCGATTAAAGCTAGTGCTTTTAGATTGTACAAAATTATCAAAAATAATTTTTTTAAATTTTGATCAAATTCGTAAAAAAATCAAGATAAGTTTTGAAAATACTTAGCGTATCTTTATTGCTTTAAATATATAATTTAGTTCTTAAAAAGTTGTTTACTTAGAAATGTTAATATATTAAATTAACATCGCATTTCAATTTCGCGAATATTTTATTAAATTTATTTCTCTTAATATTGAGCATATAGATTGTTAATTAATTTTAAAGCTTATAAAGATTTTGAAATTTTTTAAAATTAAAAACAAATTTCTTGATGTTGTTATTAATAATGCGAACAATAATAGCACTTTAAAAGACAAACTTAAAAAAGCTTTAAATTAACAAGAATTTAATAAAACAAATAGCAAAACTCTATTTCTTGTTTAACTTATATTATTAATTTAATAACTTAAGATTTTATTGCAATTTTAAAATCGAAAGCAATAATTAATAATGTTGTTGTGCAATTAAAGAATGAACAAATTTAAAATATTGCAAAAAGTATAAACTTGTCTATTGTAATTAAAAAGATATTTTTTTTTATAATAATGTAAAGAAATAATACATTTGTTAAATTTTATCTAGATTCGCATTTTTACAATTGCTATTAATAGCTTAACTTAATGTTTGCTTTAAAAGTCTTTTAAAATCAAAATAAAATAAAAGTTACGAAAACTAGTACAAAATATTTGTATTTGTTCAAACTTTATCTATTTAATGCTTCGTTATGCGTATTAATTACACGATTTTATTAATTTTTAAGTAGAGAAATACTTTTAAAATTAAAAAATACAACAAATTAAACTAGACAAAAGCAAGTAATAATTAATTTTATTTGTTAATAATATGTTAAATTTTTTCTACAAATGCACTCTTATAATTTCACGAACAACTAATATAGATATTTATTTAAAATTTTAAATATTTAATACAATATTTAATTATCTTAAATATCTAAAAAAAAAAAAAAAAATTAATGTTTATTTTTTAACAAAGATTGTAACAAGAACTTGCAATAAAGTTTTAACAAAGTTTGCAAAATATTATTTAAAAATAAAAGAATTTGATAGCACATTATACAATTTTGTTAACATTTTAAATTTTACGCAAAAATTAAGTCTTTACAAGATGTAAAATAAGAAAAATAATAATAACGTTATTAATTACAAAACAAAATACAAGATCGAATTCAAAATCTATTTTCGACATTATTATAATTTAATTGCTAGTTTAAGAGCAAAAGCATAAAGAGCAAATATTGTTAAAAAGATAATACAATATAATAATGCATATAATTTTTTGTTAATACTTTTGTAATTTGTTGCGATTATTGCAAGATTTTTATTTTAATAATTTTAACGTTCTCGTTTAACTTAAAATAAAAACAATCGATATTTTCGAATTAATATTGTAAAAAATAAATATTTAATTTGAAAATATTAAAAAGATAATGCTTCGAACTTTCTTAAGTTAACGCAAATAGTTTAAAATGTACTTTTATACTTAGTGTTATCAATAAATATTAAACAAACTTTTAGTTTTATTCGAAAAGTATATTAATAAAATCGATTTCAAATAGGTTCGCAAATAGTTGAGCAAACTATAATAATTAAATATTATAATTGTATTATAAATTTAAACTTAAAGAAAATTGTTATTAAATCGTAAAATATATATTGCAAAGAAAAGAATAATAATTAAGCAATAAACAAAGAAGAGAATTTTTTTCGAATAAAGTTCGAGATTGTTCTAAATTAAATTTATTAATAGACGTGTTATATTATTGAAAATATCGCATTTATAATTACAACATAAATAAACAAGTTTTATTCGTAATAATGCAAAAAAATAATACATTTAATAATTTCGATTACTAGAAAAAAGTTATTAATAATTAAATCTTAAAGATTCGATTTACAATTAACATAAAGAACACATTATAATTGTTCGAAAAAAAAATATAAAATTATTTTAAAATTTCTATTACTAGAAAAGATCGAATTGCTTTATTAAATGCTTAATAAATTAACAATTCTTAAATTAAATCGTTATACGTTTGACGTAAATTGTCGCAAGATTCGAATTTATATAGAGTAAAATGTTAATTAAATTTTATAATTACAATAATAATGCAACAAAATAATACACTTACTAAAGAAGAAAATGCACATAAACGCTTTTGCGATTTCTTAAAGTGCGTTTAAAGTCGAATTTTAAATTCGATATTCATTCTCTTTACAATTGTAATTTTGAATCTCGTGGTATAATATCTCGCGAATTAGACGTTAAAATAAGCGTTTAGAAATAAAAAAATCGATAAATTTTTAATATTTTTTAATTTCTCGAAGTGCGACAATTTTAAACTTTTATTTTCGTTCTCTTTATCGCAAAACATTAATATATTAATTGAAAATACATTATTTGTTCGCATTATCTTGTTTATGCTAACATTACAAATACTTTTTTCTTTAATACTTTTGTCTTCAATATTTTTATTTTTATTATTGTTTATTTCGCTTTATTTAAATTAATTACAAAGAATCATTTTATTGCGAGAGAGTTTCGAAACGAACTTTTAAATTAGTAAATTAAGTTTGTCAACTATAAACAAGACGTATTGTATTATTCGCATACGTTATTTATTTGCTTTGTGCAAATTATCGAAAATAATAATGTTAATTAAAATAAATTGATGTATACGTGAGAAATTATAAAAAAAGCACGATAAATTTTAGAATTTTTATCAATAGAAACGCGTCAAATATCGCGTTAAAAATTGCGTAAAAATAGAAATTTAAATTAACGATTAACGACAAAATTACGTAAAATAAACGATAAAGAAATTAACGTAAATAAACTTGCATTATTTATCGATAAGATTAAATAAATATTAATGTAAAGAAATAATAATTGTGTTAAGTAAAAAGTTCAAAGTAAATAAAAGTAAAAGTAAGAGATAACTCTAATTTTAACGCATATAATTTTTACTCTAATTTATAAAATTATCTCTCAATATTCTATTTATAATCTTATTAATCTTTAAAACTCTTTTATATTTTAAATCTTATAACATTCTATTAAATATTAAGATATACTTATAATTTAGTGTACGATTGTATTATCTATATGCATTACTAGTGAACTAAGCTAAGAAATCGCATAAACGATGAAATTATTATTAATTAATTTAAAAAGCATCGCAAGTCGCAATCGCACGCAAGAATAAAATAATAATAAAAAAAAATATCGAAAACAAAGCAACGATCGCAAAATTATTTCGATTCGAGTTAAGAAGTTGCGTAAAACGTCTATTTAAATAAAAGCTTCTTAGTCGAATCGTAAAGTTATAAAGAACAATATTAAAAATAAAATTAATAAGCATTAAATTAATTAAGACATTTATAATAATGCATTTAAGTAATGCAATAAAACACATAATGTTAAGAACTTAGTAGCACAATATTTTAAAAATTAATTTAAACGAAAAGTAAAGAAGAGGTTTGCAATTAAAAAGACAAAACAATTTAGAGTTACTCAAAAAGCGCAAGCAATGCATAAAAATACAAATATAATAATAGCATTTTTCTCTCAAAATGTATGCATTATCTAAATACATTTTTTGTGTTTTTTACATTTAAGTTAATCAATATTGTAGTTAAGTATTAACAATAAATTTAATATTAATAAAAGTTTCTTAACATTTATAAAATCAATTATAAAGATTATTTAATAACAAGTTATTTATTATAATAATTTAGATAAATTGAAGAGAATTAATAACGTCAATTTTTTCAATTCGTATAGCAACTTTGTTAAGAAATTCGCGTTATTAAAAAATGCGAAAAAGAGAAAAATTTCTAATTTTATCGATGTTAAAATTTCTAATTTTGACGATGTTGTTAAAGAGAATAATAATAGTCAAGAAATTCGATATATAGTTTAAGAAAATGCTAAAACGTTGAATTATAACTACTATAAAATTACTAATATTAATAATAATAGCAAAGAAAAAAATGCGAACAATAAAAATCAAAATTGCGACAATCAAAACAACAACAAAATCGAAAGCAATTCGAATTAAATTGTTCAAAATAATAGTATAGCGAACAAAATTATTAAGATCTTAAACTAATAACTTTATATATTTAGCTTAAAGAGCTTATTATTACAAATTAATATTATAATGCATTATTACATTGCATTATTATATTGCATTACTATATTGTATTATTAAATTTAAAATATATAACTAAGATTTTAAACAAATTAATTGTAATTTATAATAAAACTAATGTCTTGAAAATTTAAGTCGATTTTTCGAATAATATATTTAACTTTTTAAAGAATTATGTTATTGCTTTAGAGTTATTAGTTCTTTATATATTTTTGAATAAAATATACTTAAATATTAAAATCTCGATAGCTTAATAATAGAGCGTTTCAGCTTTTAATAATAATAACACACTATTTATAGTAACGTTATTAAGAGCATTATTGTGTTCTTATTATTTTTATTGTAAATATTGTGTTATTATCATTGCGAGTTGAAAAATTAAGAATTTAAATTTTTTTCAAAATATAATATATATATTTTTTTTATAATCTTTGACAAGATTATGTAGAACAAGATTGTCACATTCTTTAACTAAAAAAATTAAGTCAATAATTTGACTCTAATTATTTAGATAGTTTAAATGCATTATTATAATGCATTACTAGATAATCTTATATCGAAAAATTATAAAATAGAACATAAATTTCTACTATTTATTTTAGAATTTCTTTATATTAATACTAAGTCTTGACAATTCGATTCGATTTTTCGATTCGATTTTCGATTTCAAGTTTGAAATCGAATTGTTAAGACTTTCAATTCGATTCAATTTCCCAAATCGACGCAATTAGTCTAAACTATATATTGCACAAACAACAAGATTAGTTTGTTTAAATACTATATATAGCAACAATTTCTTCTTAAATTAAACTTAATTTATCAAGTAATATCTTGTGCTCTTATTTCGAGACAATTACTAATTTTTGCATACAAAAAAATAAATAAAGAGATTCTATCTTTGATGCAAAGCAGCAATTGCATTAATTTTATTACTAATAACTTCGATAATATTAATTAGCAAAGAATTACAAATTTATCTTGCAATATTGACAACAACTTCTATTATTTATACTAGTGTGATCGTTGGGTCGGGTCGGACACTTTTTTCTCAACCCGACCCACCCTCTTGGGCCCCGTAGGGTTGGGCCAGGGTCAAGGCGCGAACTCGACCCCAGGGTCGGGTTTCGTCGGGCCAATGCCAAGAACCCAAGCTAACTTCGTCGCGTTAGCATTCGCTTATCTTATCTTATCTTATCTTATCTATGCACTAACCCGATTGGACTAGCGCAAGGGTCCACGCTAACCATATGCGGTTAGAGTAGACCCTGCGCTAGTCCAATCGGGTTAGCGCGTCACGTGACGTCACGTGATAGGGTGGGTCGGGCTAGACACTCGGCGCGCATTCTTCGCCCGCCCCACCCTGTTGGGCTAGGAAATTTGCCTGACCCCAGGGTCAGGGTTGGGCGAGTTAACCCGATCGGGTTGAAACCCGACCCGACGATCACACTAATTTATACAACAAAAATATATTAGACGTTAAGTATAATACTTAGCTTCTAACGTTCTAAATTAATAATAAAATACTTTATTACTACACTAAACAATCTTTTAGAATTAACTTTTATATTATCGATATTAAAAACAAGATATAAGTTGTTTATGCTATACTAGATTGATCGCGTCGGATCGAGTTATTAAGTTCGAGTCAAATACTCGACTCAAATCTTGACAATTCGTATTAACTTGGCTCGAAAGTCTTGACAATTCGATTTCTAAAGTTGAAATCGATAATTCGAATCAATTTCTATACTTGAAATCGAAATTCAATTGGAAAAATCGATTTAAATTGTCAAGACTATTATTTTAGTAACAATTAATTGATAGTTTAATAGAAATAGTCAATCTATTTAAATTAATTAATAAGTATATTAGACTATTCTTATATTATATATTACTAATGTGCATTATCTAGAAAATAATTAAAAAAATCTAAATTTAAACTAAATTTATACTATTTTTAATATTCTTAACATTCTTGACAATTCAATTCGATTCCTAATATTGAAATCGAAAATCGACTTGAATCAAATTAAATTGATTTCAAAATAATAGAAATTAAATTGAGTTTTAAGTTAATTTCTAATGTTGAAATCGACAAGTTAGATTGATTTCTAAAGTTGAAATCGAAACTCAATCCAACAATCAATCTATATTATACTAAGTTTTTCGAACAATTTTAAATATATTTTCTAAATATTTTGCGACAATTATAATCTTTAATTACTAATGCGTAATATTGTAGAGCTTTCGTAATTTGCAAAGATCTTTAAAAGTATCTCTATAATAATATATTACTTTTATAGAAATAACAAATAGATAACAATGCTTTAACAACATTAAATATGCAAGTATAAACAATATTACTCGATTATATTGTTCGTAATAACTTGCTAAGAGACTTAAATAAATATTCTAGTTAAAAGTTCTAATCTTAATTAGATTTAATACTAATATATAACGCGTTTGTAGATTGACTTAATTGTCTTTCTACTTTGCAACAAGATTGGTCTAAAAATTTGTGCTATTAACAATACTAAAAACCTCAAATGCTAGCAAGCTTATTAAAGCTTAGTTGTTTAATTATTGCTTTTAAGATAATCTCGAGAATATAAAAGAGATATTGCAACTTATTTACGAGCAACAAAAGATATCTAAGTCTAATCAAGTATATCTAAACTATATAATTAGTAGATAAAAGAGGATTAAGTATAGATTGGTTGCGTCGGATCGAGCTATCAAGTTCGAGTCGAATACTCGACTCAAATCTTGAGAATTTAGATTAACTTCTTACAATAATCGTACTTTTCTTGCTTGGCAAGAATAATATTCCTTGCTTAACAAGATATTTCTTGACAATCAAGTCTATATTTAGATCTAAAGAACTTTCCTTCTTCTAGCTAGCAATTTAATTCTTTTATTATATTATGCTCTTTATTACAATGCGTTTTTCGCATTATTTAATAGCTTCAACGAAGTTCGATAATTAATTTCTACATTAATTGCAATCAAAGAAGAATATCTTATCAAAAAAGAAATTATCTTATTATTATTTCTGCTTCTTAGAAGTTTGCTTTATTAAATCGTAAAGTCTACTTTTCTACTACAAAAATTGTCTACTAGAAAAAGAATATTTTATCAATATTTCGTATCGATAGAAGTCTACTTTACGAGCAAACATTACAACTTCTCTCGTTAGCAATCTTGACATTGTCGTTAAAATTATCGAATAAAATTATTGAGTTTGCGTAAAAGTTAAACAATTTTCTAATAAAGATTAGCGAATTATTGTCGAAATAATTCAAAAAGTTTTTGTCTATCTTGCAAAGTATATTGAACAATATATTTAAATCGATAATTATCTATACAACAATTAAAAATAGTAAGCGTTTAAGATTTGCGAAGTTGTTCTACTATCTAGTAGAATAAGTTGTAAATCGATCGACTTTTACAAAAGTTGTAAAGACTTTCGTAATAAATATAGAAGTCTATTAACAAACGTTAAATTACTTTAGCTTCTTCTTCTTTTCGCAAACAAGAAAACTAGAAAATTTAATTAAGAAAAAAAATATTTTTCAAAGTTTAAAGTCTTCGACTTTACGCATTGTTACACAATTTTAAAAAGTCAACAATACTTTAATATTAAAAAGAAATTAACGTTTGCTCGATTTTTCTTTGTGAATTTTATTGATTTATTTTATTTTATTTGTTTAAAAGACTTTTCTTGACTTTCAAAACAAGTCTATATTTTTTGTTATTTAAACGTCTTTCAAATTAAGCTTTTTCGAAGCTTACATTATCGACGTCTCTAACAAAAAAGACAAGAAACAAGTAAAACATTTAAAAACAATTAAGAAAAAAATATCTTACTTATTCGAGTAAACATATTACGAATTATAACGTTAATTATAATAGAAATCGAAGATTTAATAAACAATTTCGCTATGCAAAAACTAATTAATCAAGCGATAATTAGAGTATTAGCAAGCTATATTGCTCAATTGAGTAAATTGTCTTCGTCTATTGCTTTTTCGAGCTTAACGAATTTTGCTAATTAACAACACTCTTTAGAACAATAGAGTTCTTCAAGATTAATCAAATTAGTCGATTATAATATCTTAGAAGATAACGTTATGTTTTGAATTTTCGATTTAAATTATTTTTATTTAGATTTTGAGAAATTCTATAACAAGAGCAACATCGTTATTATCGAAAAGAAAATTATCTATTAAGAGATATATATTTTTTGTCGCAAAGTTGACAATTATGTTACTATTGTTAAGAAAGAAAAAATTAGAAATTATATATCTATATGCTTTTGAGAAAACGCATTGTACTAATAATTAAATAATCTTACTTAAAATAAGAAAAATACAATAATTATTTTGCTTAATAAATTAAATCGTATTCTTTGTTATTTAAAAAAACAATTTAAAATCTTTATATTAGCAACTTAAAATAAGCTAAATTAAGAAATATTTTTCGTAAAGAATTCGCAAAACAAAAAGAAGTTGTATATATATATACAAAATGTAGAGTTGTACGCTATATAAACAAATTTAAGTAAAAATCTAATTAAGACAATCTAAATTTAGAATTACTTGTCGTTAGAGTTTTAAATAATTATATCGTTACTTACAACAAATATTTTAGTCTAGAAATTCGACAAACTAATAACAAATCAAAAGAAAATATAATAGCGTATTGCTTTATTTTAAAAGAAAAATAAGAAACAAAATAAAAAAGAAAGTCGATTTTCGAAGAGATCGAAGAACAAATCTAAAGTTAACAAGAAATTTTGTTGTAATTGTTTGTAGACACAAGCAAATAAAAGAACTTTTATAAGTTATTCTTTCTTTAATTGTTATTTTAAACAAGAACAAGATAACTTTTATTTAAATTATTAGCGATCTTACTTTTCTTTGTATTAACAAGTTTTCTTATTTTATTAATCGAATTTTTCTTCTTTGCAATAGAATTTTTCTTATTGAGAAAAAAATTCAAATTTTGTTTTACGTCAATAATAGAATAGAAGTTTATACAAATTAGTAAAACGCAAATATGTTTAAGTCAAATTTGATTTAAACTTATTCGAATCAATTAAATGTTTAAAATATTTAAGATTAAAAGATTGTCTTATCTTTAACAAAACAATCGCTAATAATTATTGTCGATAATATTAATTTTTATCGAAATAAATTTTACAATCGAGATGATGTTTCTATTGTAAGAAGAGAACGCAAAAGATTCTTGTATTTATACAAAACAAATAGCGCAAATTTCTCTCTCTAAGTCTTAGATTTGCAAATAACACATTAATAAATTTAATTATACTTCGATAATTAAAACAAAGATAAAAATTAAAAATATATAAAAGATATAAAAATATATTACAATTACGCGTTAGCAAATATCAAGACAATATATTCTTGAAATTGCAAAACTAATTCTCGTAACGAGATTTTCAATAAAAAGAAGAATAATAACAAAAAAAATAACAAAAATGTTAATAGTTTCTTTATTGACGTAATATATTATATCTCTTTATAGAAGAACATTGTCGAAAAATCTATTTATTAACAATATTAAAATGTTTTCGAATTTAAAAACAAGCTTTATGTTTACGTGCAATCGTACAAAAAGAAAAATTAACAAAAGTTCTTAAATTTTACTTAATAACATTTGTTCTTAAAATTAACTATTTCGAATATAATTGTATAAAAGATAATAATTTTTTTAACAATATTTTTCAAAAAAGACAAAATAACATTTAAAGCATCATATTATGTTACAATAATAATTAAATATAGCGTTAGCAATTTATTAAGTCTCTTTTGCGTAAATTTTAATTGCGATATATTTATAATAAATTGCGCTTTTGTTAAGACAAAAATATTTAACATAAAGATTAAAAAATATTTTTTAATTTTATTAAAAGATATTAACGCGATAAAATATATTTTAGATAAATAATTTTTTGTAAACGTTTATTTGAAGAACAAAAACAAACTTAATAACAAAATAATTGCTTATGTTTGTTACGAAGTTTACTTAATAAATAATCTTAAGACAAAGTTTCTTATAAGCATAAATATTCTAAAATTAAAACAAATAATTATAGATATATTAAGTCGAAAACTAAGATTTAAATTTTGTAAAAAAAAAATTATATTTTGCGAAATAAAGATTCGAGACAATGTTTAAATTTGTCGAACTATTTGCACAACAAAGAAGAAGATAATTGTCGCAAGATTAACAACAAAGATTGCTATAATTTTAAAGAGAAAAAGTAAATTTTCTAAGCGTAATTTTTTTTTGAACTTACAATGTTAAAAGCGTATATTTATTTTGTAAATGCGAACTTTTAATTTATTAACTTTCGCAACAATAAAGAAATTTTGTAAAAACTTAATAATTGTTGTTGTGTTAAACGTATTATAAAATACAAAAATAAAGAATATTATATTATAAAAAAGAAGAATTACTTATTTGCGACAATTTTTTTTTCGAAGATTATTTAATTTTATCTAAGTTAAATCTTGTTAAAATACATTTTTCTTAAAAAATTATTTCAAAGAAAATAAAAATTTAATTGAAAAACAACATTATTATCTACGATTTACTCAACAAAGTTTCAAAATATATTAAGATAATTAATTGTTATTCGAAAATCTAAGAGAATATCGACAATATAATAGATTTTTTTCTTAAAGAGCATATAAAGATTTCTATAGTAATTAATTGACAAATTACTATTAACGCAAAATTAGCGCACAAAGTTTATCTATTAAGTCGAGAGTTAAAAATCTTAATCGATAAAAAGTTTAACAAAATGCATGCACAAGATAAACTAGAATAATTCGAAAACTCTATACTCTTTAAATTTCTTGTTTTTGTAATTTGAAAAATCGTATATGTTAATTTAGACAAAAAGATTATTCGAAAAAACAAAACAATAATTGATATTCGAAATTTAAATGCTATTAATGTTACAAATTTGTATTCTTTGTTATTACAAAAAGATATAATAATTAAATTACAAAATTACTCTTATATTATTGTCGTAAACGATAGCGATCAATTTTATCAATTTCTAGTTAAGAAGAAGCATCGAGATTGTTTTACAATTATCTTTTACAAAAGAAAAGAGCAATCGAATGTGATTCTTATAAATTTCAAAGAATCAATATTATACGTTTAAAATAAAATAAACAAATTTCTTAGATTTTATCGCGAGTTTTACAAATGTTATATCGACAATATTGTAATCTTTTTGCGCAATATTGTTAAGCATTTATCGCATCTTAAGATTATCTTTGCTTTATTTTCTCAAATTAGAATTTCTTTAAAGTTCAAGAAATTGTATATCAAATATTTATTCGTAATATTATTGAAACAACGTGTCGATAATTTAGATCTCTAAACTTTCGAGAAAAAGCTTGCGACATTAAAGAACTTAAAGATTTATCTAGAAATAACAAATTAATTTCGATCGAAAAGTATCTATTATGCATAAATAGTAAAAGCTCTTTAGAATCTTAAGACAAATTTGTTAAAGAAATCTTCAATTAAAAATAAAAAGATTTACGCACAACATTGCAAAAATACTAGTATTACTTCTAGCGACGTAAAGTTACAAAGCTTTAAAATAATTTAATAGCAATTAACAAAAGAGATTATTCTTTATTATTATAATTCTAGAGACAAATATATATCGATATAGACAAATTCAAGAAATATAAATTCGAAATTTATATCTATTACGTATAAGATAATTTTGACACAATTTTTTTTCAAGTAACTAATATTTAAACTATAATGTATCTTTTTAAGTTGCTAAATAACGTCGAAAAGAAATATTAATCAACAAAGCTCAAAGTAATAACGCTTGTCTAAATACTTAAGAAAATTCAATATATATTAAATTATACGTTAAAGTTTTTTTTTAATGTTTTTATTAATTATTTTGCGATCGTCAATATTGCAAAGCAAATCAAATTATTATTTTCTTTTGTTAATCGAATAAATCTACGACTTGTTTAAATCTCGCAATATATCTTACAATTTTTTATCGACATTAAATACAAAGTTAAAAAATACAATATTATTCTCGACGCTCTTTTACAATTATTGCGAAAAAATTATTTATAAAAGAATCTTACAAATAACAAAATTCTAAACAAGATATTAGCGTTCTATGTTATCTTAATTAAGATAACTTTACTTTTCAAAAAAAAATTAACAAAGATTTAGAAAATCAATAAAAAATAATTTAAAATCTACGAAATGCTTCTTAGTTAACGCAAAAAGAATTATAAAGATTGACAAAAAAATCAAAACTATTTAGTTAATCTAGAACAAATATTGACGAGACAAAATTTTGCTATAATTATTTTGACAAAAGTTTTAACTTTAACAATAGAAACTTAGATTATAATCTTGATGCTCAATACAACAAATACAACATCGAAAAAGTCGATTAAGTCGAAAACAATAAAACGAAAATCTACTATTATAATTTCGACAACTTCGACGATATTAAAGAATTCTAAGAAGATTACTATCTTAAAAGAGTTAACAATATTGAAGAAATCGATTAAGTTAAAAGAAATTAGAGTAAAAGATATTCAATTTATATTAAAAAAAGAACTTGTTTACTTTTAAGACGAAAAGAACAAATAACTAAGATTGTGCATTTCTAAAGCTATAAAAGCGAGAATCTTCAAGCTATCGCATAATATATAGACGCACAAAGAATTTTTACGCATCTATAATAGAATTATAATCAACTATTATATAAGAAACTTAATTAGACAATTAAAAAGATATTTAAAATACTGTTTATTATGTTAGCTTAATAGTATAGCTAAACATTGTTTGTATAAACAACTAAAATCTATTATTACAAAGTCGAAGATATTCTATATTATTATTATCAATTTTATTTTTGCGTTGTCGAAGCTATTAAACAAATACAATTCTCTTATATTAATAATAAACAAATTCTTCAAAAGAATTATAACAATAATTGAGAAGAAAACTTTCTTAATTGAGAAATAAATTGTTAAGCTTATTAAAGTTCTTGCGAATTAAAATCTTTTTTATGCATTATTTTCGATCAAGACAAAAAATTCTATTCGCTTTATAAAAAGCAATTTTTTACTCGTTAGAAATTAATTTATTGTATTTTATTGCTTATTATTTATAGTTAAATAATTAATCGAAAAGATCTAATTAAACAATCGAAATAATATTACGTTACTATTTTACAACAAATTCGAACGCGAATTAAGAGCGTTTTGCTATAAGATTACGTAATATTCTAAATAACTCAAAGAATACGTTAACGAGAAAATCTTCAAACAAACTAATTTACGAGAAAATTGTTCGCAACGTTCTATTATTAATTAATTCTTACAAAAAAGATATTAATTACGTCGCGAAAAGAGAAAGAAATTAAAAAGAAGTTGCGAAATTTATAACGTTTGTTAACGTAAAAATAAAACTTCAATACGACAATTGTTATCAATTGCTTATCTTGAGAAAAAATAATAAGATTTTTCTTAAACTTTATTTCGAATACAAGATTTTAAATTTAAATAATTCTAATCTCTCGAATTAAAGAGCAAAATCTTTTACAATTTTGAAAGTCTATAAGTATTTAACATTTAGACTAGATTTGTCTCTTAATTAAAAAATTTATTCTATAATGTCTATTGTTATACTAAAATTTGTGTCAAAAAAGAAAGATTTGTATTTTAGAATTGTAAATATCAAATTATCGTCTATAAATAATGTCGAAGAAGATAATCGATATAAGTTCGAAAAACTACTTGATAGACATATAACGTCGCGCGATAGCAAAGATCGAAAAAAGAAAATTGTTCAATACTTAGTTAAGTAAAAAGACTAAGATTTGACATATAATGTATAATACAATAAAGTCGACTTAAAGAAGACGTTAATTTTAATTAATTATTATTTAAACATTTACGACGTATAGTTAGTACAAGAATATCAAAGCTTATAAAGTCACATTATTTGAATCAAAACAATAAACGAATCGTCTATAATTAAAATAATACAACATTTCTTTAAAAAATTCTTTATTTATTTGAGCAAACAAGTAGAAACTTGTCTCTTCTCTATATTGTAAAGCAATCGAATGTGCGACATATTGTTAAATGTGTTTAATACATCAAGATTAAATAGAAATGTCACTTTCTTCTTTTGATTACTTTATATTGTGTGAATTTTTTTCGTAAATAATTGTAACATTATGTCGATCAAATATTGTCTTCTAACTTTTATTTATGTGTTTAATTAAATATTATGCGTCTTTACAACGTAACGAAGACGTTTCGATATTATTGACTCTAATATCTTATTTAATATATTTAATAACGCGATAAATTTAAAGAATAACAATTTAGAGTAATTCTTTTTCTTCGATTTGCGCAACATTATTGTAATTGTCTTTTTAAAATAAGACGATTGCATCTCTTTCTTAGTGTATTTATTAAATAGAAATCTTATTTAAAATTAAATAATGCGAATTAATTGTCGCAATGTACAATTAATTACATCGTTAATTTCTAATGTCTTGTCAAAAGTTATCTTATATATTGCTTATATTACTTTGCGCTTCGACATCATCTTATTGTCTTTTATAGAAATTAAATAAAAGAATTTGTTTAAGTTGTTTATTAAAATTGTAAACGAAAAAAAAAAAGTTTAAAAAAAAGTTTTAATTTTATTCTTCGTTGTTGTCGCGATATTTGTATTGATTCGTAATAATAATATAATAAATTTAATCAACGTATTTTTTGTCGCATTTCTAATTTACTTTGTTATTTTAAAGAGATTCTTAATAATATTCTTTGAAGCTTTTATTTGTTTGCGAAAGTCGTTTTGTTTATGTCTCTTTAAAATTTTGTTCTTCTTGTCGTATGTTTAAACGTACGTTGCTTACTCGCTAGAAATATAACATTGTCAACGTAATCTTCTATTTTTTTTGATTATGGTTGTGCATTTCGTTATTTTTTCAAATTTGACTCTCTTGTATAATCTTGCTTACAAAATAAAGTTTTTAATAATTTTTTTTAAAGCATTAAGCAACTTTGTTGTGTATTTATTGATGTCGTCTCTTTTTATTAGATTGTTTAATATTGATTCGAATAATAAATCTCTTAATATGTTATTAAACTTTTCTAAGTTTATAACTTTTCAATTTCGTCTAAGACGACGTCGAAACTTCTTTTGTGTTCGAAAATTTAGCATTGTTCTTATTGGAAAATAATTAAATAAGTTTTTTATTTTCTCGTTTATATTGCAATATATTAATTGATTTGCTATTTTCTTTATAACAAACAATAAGTTGATTATAATTTAAACGTCTTAATAATTTCTTGTTATAATTCTTTAAAAAAGAGTTAATATTGCGTCGATTACGTACATTATATTTAACAAATTCTTCGAAAACAAATGTTGTCTAAAATAGAAAAAACTTGCTCAAAAAAAATGCAAATTAAAATTTCTTATAATAACACTTTTGTTTTGCATGCGCAAAGTTAGCTTTATTATTAAAAGATTGTTTTTGTCAATTATTTTGTTACAATTATTTAAGAACGAGTTGTGAATGTTATAAACGTTAACAAAATTATATCTTGTGTTATTATTGTCGAAACATAGTTATAATGTTATTGTTTTTACATCTTCGAAATGTTATATACTATGTTAATTATTATTATTAATGCGTTTGTTAATATAAAAGCATATTTTTTTATTGTTATTTACGAGCGTAAAGTTTACGCGTCTCGAATTATATATTTTCGTTTTAACGTAATGTTATTACAATTTTTGTATTATTAATATATTATAATTTATATCTTATTCTTCTAAAGCAATGCGATTATTATTTTATTTCTTAATTTATAAACATTATACTATAATATTCTAAGCCTGTTTTGTGTTTTTATTAAAATTACTTTGTGTAATTCTTAATATTAATATTTATCAAATTTTGCATCTCTTGCGTAAAAGATATATTCTATAACGATATTATTGTTATCTCGTTATTATTTTGTCTAATTAGAGTAAACTAACTATTTAACAATTTGTTCGAACGTCTTTTCTTAATTAATTGTTAAATTACGCTTTTATTTGTTATTACAAGAATGTTTTGCATGCGACTTGTTTATCTTAAATAATCAATTATTGTTATTTTGCGTTTTGTTTTCTTTTTGATGTTTAATTGAACGTCGTTGCGCTTTCAAGAATTATTAAAATAATTATTATTTCGTTTGCTTTCGTCGTTTTGACAACGTAATATAATAACTTTGTTTTTGTTACTTCTTTTATTCTTAATTTTTCGCTTTATTTTTTAAAACACTTAAAGTCGAATGCTTTGTAAATATTCTTGCAAACGTCGCACATTTATTTTAATAAATTTAATTAATGCAAACATTAATCGAAGCAATAATCTCGCATATAATAAGCGCATTATTGCTCGTTTTTACATTCGTATATTAAGTAATTATACTTTTAACATTTTATGCATTGCTTTATTTTGCAACTCGTATTATAATATTTTGTTATCTTAATATTTAATTTATAAATTATGTTAAATTAAATCAACTTGTTTATCGTTTTCGCGCAATCTATTTACATTACAATAAAAACGTATTTTTTTATTAATTTTTCTCGTAAATTAAATTATCTTATTAATCTTCAATTCTTGATGTATAATTTTGTATAATCTTTTTATTGTTTTTGCTCCTTTTTTTTATGTTTTTAAACATTTTTTTTACTTTAATGTTGTATATTATTATTTTTGCGCATTTACGACGCAAAATTGTCCCGATAAATACGTTCTTAATTTAATAATTATTTGATTTTAAAATCTTCTTGTTGAATTCGTTATTAATTTTAAAAATTATTATTTTTTATATATTTTCTCGCGCATTTAGTGTGTTAACGATGTCTAAATTGCGCGTTAATGCAATTATTTTTGTTGCGCTTATCTTGTGTATTCTTTTCGTCTCTTTTTTTTTCTTAATTTACGTTATTAATTTTATCTCTTTAATTGATTGTCGCTTTAAGAGTGCTTATTTAATATTTATTTTAATTGTTGTTTATGCAATTAATAACAAATACTATGTTATATTCGCTTATGTGCTTGCATCTTGTATGTCTTTTTTTATTTCTTTTATTTTTTTTAGTTAATTTGTCGTCTTTTTTAATCTCTTCAATACAAAAATTATGTTAATTCGTCTATTTTTTGCGAAGAATTCGTTGAATTTGCGCGTAAGTTTCTCGACAAAAATACATTACTTAATTAACGTTGTTATTAAAACTATTTCGAACGCGTTTTTTTTTAGATTTATAAAGCTTCTTAATCTTTATTATTTTCGCGATAATCTTTGTCGCGATTTGTGATAAATCGCGTTAAGATATATTGAGTGCGTTTCGATTACTTGTCGACGTCGCATCGATTACGTTTATTTGACTTTAACAATTGAAATAAATCGTAAACGTTATTGCTAGTAAGATCTTCTCTCTCGTCTCTTCTTGTATAATAAGATAGTATAATATCGATTTTCGTAGCAATTTTTAAATTTAATCAATCTAAAGTTTAATTAACTAATATTTATTATATACTTAGATTGTACGTATTTGTTTAATAATAATCTTTAAATACATTAATTGTTCTTTTTAATATTTGACAAAATTAATTAACAACAAGTAAATGTTAACGAAGATTTAAAGAAGCGCGTATATTTACAACAATATTAATTAAGTCTTATATTTAAAGCTTTGTAGCTATTTTATAACTTAAAAGAAAGTATTGAAGAATATTAGAGTACAGTATAAGTTAGACTTGAAGTCTAGCTAAATTCTTATCTTTTTGTAGAACAAATATAAACTTAATTCTAGTAACTCGATAATTGAAGTCAAGAATATCTACAATACAATTCAAAAGATACAAGATAAAAAACTTTGAAATATAATTTTAATTTAGACTCTTAATATTATTGTAAACAACGACAAGAGATAGTAAGTTTACTCATAGCTAGATCGAAAAAAACGCGTTAAATCAAAATTGCAATTAGCTGTAACTTACACTTGAACATATTATATACTAAACATATATAGAATTTAATTATCTACAAAAAAGCAACAAAATTAAGATTAATATCTGTAATACGCAATTAAATATCTATATTTTAATTTAATAAGAGCAATTCTTGTTTTTAATACTAATTGCACGCAAAGATTATACTTATTATTTGTTATATTCTATTAAAATATCTCGAGAAATTGTCGACAATATAGTTTAGATAATTAAATAACAAAATCTATTATATTTTACAACATATAAATTAATGTTATATTTAATATATATTGTGCTTAAATTAATATTTTATTTTATAGAATGCTTTGCTATCTTTTCTACAATATCTAATTTATATATTATGTATAATAATATTACTTTACAATATATATATAATATTCTTAATATAAAAGATTGTATTGCAGCATTAATTTGCAAACAAAAATTAAAAGAGTTTTCTATTAAAATAATCTTAAAAAGTTAGTCTATATATTGCTTAAGTTATATATAAAGCAAACTTATATATAGCAAAAATTAAGCGCAAATTTGCTTTTAATTAGTTGCGTATTTTAGAAGAAAAAAATCAAAAATATTGTATATTTGAACAAAAATTCTTAGCAATATACTATTGTATACTATATATATACTCAAGCTAAAATCTTTATAAATTAGTTGTATTTTAAAATAAATCTTATTTTTAAATAATTTAAGATAATACAAATTTGTACAATATTTCTAATTAAAATAAGAATTATTATTGTAATTTTCAAAAATATTTTTCTAATTATTTAACAACTTATCTTATTGCACAACTCTAAAAAGCTAAAACTATTAATAAATTAGATTAGCGCATAAACAGTATAAGTATTCTATATTCTAAACTTAAGACATAAATTAAATATCGAAAAACAAAACAAATTCTAACTAAATTATACAAAGAGAAAACAAAATTTTTGTTGTATTAATAAATATTAACTTATAATTATATTAATATAGAAAAAAGTAATTACTTTTAAGATAATAAGTTTGCAGAATAAAAGCTCTCTCTGCTTGCTTCTATATTTAGATAAGATTTATAATAAGACTAAACTTTGTTTGTACTAATTATATACTTAGAATAAAAAAGTATATTATAAATATATTTAACAAAAACAATTTCGAGATAGAAAGAAAAATCTTATTTACTTAATGCAATTGCAATAAATCTACTAGAATTAATGCTTAATTAGTTAAGAAAAATGCGTACGATTAACATATGCGTAACTTGTTCTTATAGCTAATTAAGCTTAAAACAAAAAGTATCGCAAAACTGCAACATATTAGATAGATTGCGTAGCTTTATTCAATACAATTATTCGATTGATTTGCGAGAGCTAGTAAGATCTAGAATCGCTAGCTAGCTCGCGCTATATTAGATTGGATAATATAAATTGCAATCTAATAATTATTGTATTTGATCGATTTTTGTTTCTTTCTATTAATAATATGCATCTTTAATCTCTTTTACTCTATCTAGCATATCTTAATTGATTTAATTGATTCAATTAATCGACAACAATTAGAATATACATATAGCTATTGTTCTTGTTCTTGTTCTTGTTGTTATTTTGAGTTAATATCTTGTCGACAATTCTCAATATCTATATATTAAATCAATAAAATTAAAAAGTCTAAATTTGATCTAAATGGAATTCTCTCTAAACGTCTTCGTCGTATAATACAATTTAATAAGAAGAAAATTCGATTACTTGTTAATTATTTTGTTATCGATGCTATCAAATAAAGCAATTGTGTTAAACTATTTTTCGAACTTGCTCTTTGTTGTCTTCTATACAAATTATTCTATTTCTATTAGCTATTTAAATTGACAAAACAATTTAATTGTCTTTTCTTCTATTTTTTTATATTCTTAACAATCTTCTTAAATATTTCGAAATTCAATACAACAATATGTTTCGATAGCATTTAACGCTTATCTATACATATATTAGAAGATATATTAGCGTAATAAAAATAAGTAAAAAAGATTAGAAACAAGAGTACTATATAAAGATTTATTAATAGAACTTTTTAGAAATTTTGCAAATCAAATATAAAATAAAATTTTTATTACTCTAATTACAAAAAATTATACGAAATAATTTAACTAGTTATTATTTGCTCGAACAATTTAATAGAATTTATTTACAGTTTTTGTAAAAACAAGATAAACAACATTACAATACTACAAAAGTTTAAATTGCAAAATCGATTAAAATTTCTTTTTAAAGATCGAAGAAAGCTTTAATTGTATAGCAATAAAGTCTATATTTATTAATTATATATTATATTCTTCTATTTAGATTATACAAATAAAAAGTAGATCTTTTTTAAAAAGCGAATATTCGAAGCTTGTATTGCTGTCGAAAACTTCTTTAATTTAACTTAAATTTTGTAAATATTTAATGCTTTTAAAACGCAAATAAAAGTCGAATTACAATCGATCGAAAATCTCTATTTAGCGACAATTCTTCTAATTAACTACTATACGTATTTACGAGACACTTAAATCGAATTTTGTTTTGCAATACAATTTTTAGTTTTTCGAAATATTTGCAAGTTAATAGAGTCTTTAACAATTTCGAATGCTTTATATTATAAAAGTACTAGATTTTCTCTTTTGTTTTTATATATATATCTAGTTTTGATAAAGTTTTCTAGTATTAATCTTTAGTGCTTGTTGCTCTAAATCTTGTTGTTGTTGTTTAATTGTTAAATTATAGAGAAAAACCTTAAATCAAATTTTTGAAGACAATTTTTGTTCTCTTTTTTCTCTTTTGTTATTTCTTATTATTATCGTATTAAATTGTCGCAATAATATAATTATCTATATATTTTTAATAATTAGAGATAAAATTTCGAGTTGTTGATAAAATAAGTGCAATTTATACTTGTTTGTATTGCAACTTGCGTATTATATCTCTTTAATATGTATTTAATACTCTCGAAAGAGACAATATTGTATATAAAAGTCTAATAACTAAATATTATGTTATTTCTTTTCTTTTCAAATTAAGTCTGCGAAGCTTCGAAGAAGAAAATGTAATAATAGTGCTTTTTGCTTCAAATTATAGATATTTTCGCAAAAGTATCTTCTTTTTGTATCTAATATCACAATTTACTTTCTCGAATCTAAATTATTTGTTGTTCTTCTCTTTCTATTTCTTTTGTTGCTTGTTACAATTTTCTTGTCGCTCGTATTATCTATTGCGAATCTCTTCTTTCTTGCATTACTTGCTACAAATCTCTTTCTACTATTTCCATATTATTGTTTTAGTTGCTCTATATTCTTGTTAAGTCTAGTCAAATCTTTAAACATATTATTTTATTAAAAATAAACATATTTTTTATAATATTTATACAACAATTCTTTAAAATAACGTCTAAGTTTCAAGACTTTCGCAATAAATTCTATCAAATATCTTTTAAGCATATTTTTTATCTTCTTTAACAAAAATTTTTGTTTCGATAAATTTTCTATCGATAATATTCGATCTTTAAAATAGTCGATTAATATATTTTGCAAAAGATCTAAGTCTTTGTTGTCTATTATATTAATACGCGTTTGTTTAAATCTTTTCGAAATTTTATTATTATTTCGAGATTGTTTTGCAATTTTGCTTTCTTAACATTCTATAAACTCTAACAATATAAATCTATTTAATAGGAATTTGAAGAATATAGACAAATAATTGTTATTGTCTTTAGATAAGATTTATACTTTTGTATATTAATTATTATTTATATCCTCTTTGTAGTCTAAATCTTCTATTATTATTGTATTGTTATTAGATAGAAAGCTTGTTTCTATTACAAGTTTCGATTTCTTTGCATTCTTCTTTGCGTTAGAAAATATACTAGAACTACTATTTTCGAAATTGCTTTAATTCTCGAAGCTCTTCTTACTACTAACAAAGACAACAAAGAAGAAGAAAAAAAAGATTTTGTAATTCAATTTATTTTTTAGTTGCTAACTAAGTCTATTTCTTCTCTTTTTATATTTTGCATTTTCTTTTATCTTTCTCTTTTGCGAAAAGCTCTTCTAATTCTTTATTTTTTAATATATTGCAAATGTAGATATCTATTTATCGACAACTTGAATTCAATTGTTGTTTTATACTACATAATTAGATTTGTGTAAAACTCTAATATTTGCTTTTCTTTTATTTATTAATTGCTTTATTTGTCTATTAATATCGATATATTTACAATTTATTGTTGTTTCGAATCTCTTTCTAATCTTATCTTAGAAATATTATATAGTCTTGATATTGTACTTCGCAGATCTAGTTACGCACATATTGACAAAAATAATATTGTTTTTCTTTGTAAGTTGTTAATCGTAATTGAGTTTTTAATCTAGTTGTCGATTTTTCTTTTGCTTGTAAAAGATAGAAGAAGTAGAGATTTTTAATAACAAAAAAATATTAGAAGTATTAAAAGCACAACGTCGACTAACAATGTTTTAAGTATAAAAGTTGAAATTAGTACTACTATCTATATCTAACTTGATATTCTTCTTCTTCAATTTTTATATAATTGTTTTATGATATTTTTTATCGATTTATCTTCTTCTCTTCTTTGACAATTGTTGGAAACAACTCTAATTTAAATTAGATTATTTTTTTTGTTTACAAGACAATTGTTGTGTATTCTTCAAAGACTGCAAGATCTACAAAGATAATAATAATTGCGAGAATTGCAAAGATAGCAATAATTGCAAGAGTTGCAAAAATAATAATAATTGCAAAGACTTCAATTGTTGCAAAGAAGTATTTAAATCAAGAACATAAAAATAGCTTTTAAATATATCTCTAGATATAACGATAACAACAGCGAAAATAACAATAGAAAATATAATTATAATTTTTATAAGCTATATCTAGACGAGTAATTGAAGCAATTAAATAAGATGATAAATTAATTGAATAGATATTTAATAATTAAATACTAATTTAATTAAGACTGCTAAGTTGTTAGATCTGCTTGCTCTTTTAAGATTAGACTAACTAGATGAAGAAACATTTAATTGAATAATTGTATTAAATAGAGTTGCGCAATCTGTCTATTGTCAACAACAATTATATTTTTCTTATAATTCGAAAAATTCTTACAATATATTCTTTTTAGATATATTTAGCTCTAAGCATAAATTTAATATAAATATAGACTCGAAATTCGATATTAAAATCTTTTATATATTTTTAAGTTGCAATTTAAGAATTACTGATTTAAGCAAAGATTAATATTAAATATTAACTTTACTTATATAAAATTAGAATTTTAAATTAATTTCTATATTACATTGTTACGTAAACACAATTCTATTTAGAAATAAATATTATATATTAGTTTAATATATACTAAATTTAAGCTTCGAATCTTCTTCTACGTAACAATAATCTCGAGAAAATAAAAGTTAGATCTTAGTTCAACGTATATCGAGTTTAGGTTTAGTATATATTTTAATATTATATTATAAAATAAGATACAATAGAACAATCTTATCTAATAGAAGCAAATATCGAGCATTATCTAAACGTAAATTTATTAATATATCTAAAATCTATAAATACAAATTATTGATTAAGTTTATATTTAGTATCAACTTTAAATTTGTATTAAGTAAAAAAATTATATTTACTTTTGTATTTGCAGAATATTTAAATCCTGCTCAATATATATTAAATATAAATAACGCTTTTATTAAACTTAAATATCGCAAAACTTATATAGTAATATCTTCGAAAAATTAAGTTAAAAATTAGACGCAAACACAATATAAAACAATGCAAAAGATAAAATTATAATACAAATTCTTAGTATGCTTTTAGCTTAAACTTAATACAAGCAAAAGCTTTTATATTATTAATAATTTAAATAACAACAAAGATAAGCATAATATAAATTCAATATTTATTTCTTCGAAGACTTCTATATAATTATTATTATTGTTTTTTGTTTTTATAACTTATATAAAATATTTAATAATATTAGCTGTTTAAGACTTTTAATTAAACAATTATAGTATATATTTAAACCCATCTTATATAAGTTTTATAAAATAAATTAATTATTAGAGAATATTTTAATAATCTGAAAGCTTAATAATTAAGAAGAATTAATCGACAATAAGATTATATACAAGAAATTTATACTAATTATATACTTAATATCTTCGAAGAAGCATTGTATTATTATAATAAGAAAACTCGCAATATCTGAAAAAAAATTCTATAAAAAGTTAATAAAGTTTATAAAAGAGTTAGATTATAAAAAGACTAAATATAAGCAAGACACAGATAAAATCTAAGTATAGAAAAAAATTCTTCAATATTAAAAATGTTATTTTAAAATAAGATATATAAAAAGTTTAAGCATGATATATACTAAACTTACATAAAAATATAATTATTTTTTGTTTAAGAATAGTTATTGCAGCAGTTACGTACAGATTAGATATATAATAAACATTAATTTACTTAATAAAAGAAAAGTCGAATAGAAATTCGATAGTATAAGCAATATATATTACGTATCTTAAATATTAAAATATATTATTAAATCTTATATTTAATATTAGCACAATCTATGTTTAATCTAATATTTAGTTTATTAGATTTACAAGTTTTTTATTTTTTATTTGTATTAACTTTAATTCAATATATACAAAATATAAACAATAAAGATATTTTATTCTTTAATTTCTTTGTAAATATATCAATAACTAATGTAATACTTGTATTAGTTATATATAGACTTAATATATAATTAATATTGCAAAAGAAATAATTGTGTTTACTAAAAGATAAAATCGATTTATTATTGTTAAATACTATATATAAGTTTAGTATAGACTTAATATATATAAAATAATCGAAAATCTATAACTTTCTATTTCGAAATTTATATTTTTTAAAATTATATATAAGCTTAGTATAGACAAAACATAATTCTATTATAGCAAAGTTATTTTTCTAAGAGTTACAAATCTTGTTACAATTGTTATTTAAGTATATTATAAATATAAGCTTAATATATATTAAATACAATCTAATATATTAGCGAAGACTTTTATATTAAACTTTTTACTTTTGTATTTATATTTATTTGTTAACTAAATATATACTAAATATATATAAATATTCGCGTTTGATTTTATAAGATTCTAGTTGCTTGAATACACAAATCTAGCATAAAAAAAGTCGCAATTTTGTGTTACTCGAATTTTAAAACTAAGTAAAATCAAGATTCGAGTACTTCGTTTAAGATATCGCAAATTTTGCAAATTTTATAGAATCGAATAATATTTGATGTTTCAATACAATTACTACGCAAAGCAATTAATGTTATTTTTTTATTAATCAAGAATATAGCAATTATTGTATTGATTAATATTTTATAGATATTAACGATCGATTAAACTTAATTAATCTTAACGCTTTAGTTGTTTAAGAAGTTAATATCAATCGCACAATTATAGAACTTGTCGATCTTACAAGTATGTAAATTAGTCTAACAATCTTTATGTTAATCTAATAACTAAATGTTAAATTAAATTCGATTAATTTATGTTATATAAGCTTTTATCTTAGTTATTGTAGTTACGTCGTGTTAGATTGACGCGACAATATAAACAACAATTATGCGATTTATAAAACAAACAACATTATTGCATCGTATTGTTAACATATACATTATATTTTTGCAATTTAAAGTGTAGAACGTTGCGATTAGATATTTGCAATTTAAAGTGTAGAACGTTGCGATTAGATATTTAGTATAATATTAATAATTTTCGAAAAATTACATCGACTCTTTTGATCAAACGTTGTTTACTTACACGTTAATCTCTTAATTCGAATTATAATTCTTAATTATCGCTAGATATTTTTCGTATTTCTTTAGACAATTGATCGATTTAACATTCTCGAATTTATTAATTACATAGCATAGATAATTCTTCTTTTTGTAAACAACAATAAATCGAAAGTTTGCGAACGAAAAGATCGTAAACATTATAATAAGAGTGTCTCTTTTATAACAAAAAATTAAATAGCTATCGTTTATGTTCTTTATATCTTGACTTTTCTAAATATTTATATTATTAATATTAGTTTGCTCTTTTATTTAACAAATAAATTCGTTAACATTAACGCGATTTTTTAACACTAGATTACAATGCTTACATAACTATCTTTATTTTTTGCAATATTATCGTCTTTAAATTGCGATTTCGACGACATTTATTTCGTGTTATGCGAATTAATTAATTATTTATTTAAATTATTGAGTAATTATTACTTACAATAGTAGATTTTGCAATATTAACGTTATTTAAATTTTTATTCGACTTATTTTTTTTATCGTTTTTGTTATTTGTTTTTTTTTTCAATAATGCATAAATATTTTCTTCGAGTTTATTTTATAAAAAACAATTGTTAATCGAATTTCTTTCGTTCAAATGCAAAATTTTATTTCTTATTTCGTCGAAAAGTTTCTTTTTTTGAATTTAATAATTTAAGATCAATTTAACGATTAATTTAATAAATAATCAATGTACACATCTTTCTTTTATTCAATTTAATACTCGTTATCGAAGAGAAATGTTATTTGTCTTTTTTTATCTTTAACAATCGTAAATTTTTTTCTTTGTTATCTTTTATATTTTTTACGCGAATTATCGAAGTATTTAGCATAGACTTTTAATTAGTTAGCATGTTATTGTTCTTGTTTTATTTACTCAAATAAAGCGTCTTTTCTTTTAAATAACTTTCGAGACTAGTTTGCATAACAACGAACATAATCGTTCAAATTCTTATAAATCTATTATAATGTCTTGTATTTTATAAATTAATATACATTTTGCAAACAAAGCATAAAAACGTTATTAATAATTATAATTGAGCGAATTTTGTCAATTTTGTCTTTTTCTTCTTTTTAGTTCTTAATAATTTAATATATTAAAGTGCATATTATTACAATAGCGATCGATAATAGAGACTCAAACATCTATTTATAATTTAAATTTCTTCTTATATTGTTATTGCTATTGTCGAAAAAGACTCGCGATATAACTTTGACTATAATAAAGATTAAAAAAAATCAATTAATTTTCTATTTTTGTTAGCGATGTAACGCGTGCTAAAGTAGTACTAATTTTAATTCTTTTATTTATTAAAAAAGTGTTAAAACTTAGTAATGTCTTAATTTTTAATTGTGTTTTATTAATATATATAAAAGCGTACTAATTACGAATTACGTTTTGTATCTTTTTTATTATGTAAGTTTAACAATAATTAATGTGATTTAGTAGCTAAAACAATATTAATTGTCAAAGATATTATCGAAATATTATAGATACTTACTTGTTTAATTTTATTCGACGTTAATATTAAATTTACGTTCGAAAAAAATTGATCGTTGTCAAATCTTTTAACAATATTCGATTATATTATTTTTACGAATTGATCGAACTCGAGAGACTTTTTGTTCGATTATAAATTTTTTAAATCAATTTTGTAATTAAAAATTATTGTAATTTTGAGCAATAAATCAATTAATTTTATAATTTTTTAATACTTTTAAGTAAAGTTATCTTTAAATCGTCTTAATGCTTCGAATTAAAAATAAGTGATTTTAACGTTGTTAAATAACGACTTCTATGTATTGTTATTAATGTATTTTAGACGTTGTAAATCGTTACTTCGTAAATTTAAATAAAACGAAAATTAAAGTTTGCGTTCTAAAGATATTTTAATCAAAGAAAACAAAATTTTGTGTTTTCCAAAATTATGTTATCTTGAAAGCATATCGTAATGCATCGAAAATCTAAAGATTATTGCGCTTTGCTTCTTAATTATAGATTTTTTTCGCTTAATTATTTTATTTTAAGTTTAATTCGTAATTATTGTTTTAAAATTGTTATTATTATCTAATATAAATTTGTAAAAAAAAAAATCGTTTGCTATAAAAGAGCGATTGTATAATAATAAAGCAAACAAGTTTTAAAATTTGTTGCGAGCTTTTTGCGATAAAGACTTCGTCTAACGTTCGTACAATAATTGTCGCTTATTTGTGACATTTTAAATTTAATATTGTTTTTAAATCAATTTCTAATAAGAACATAATCTTTAACTTACATTTATTAAAGTTATTAAGAAAGATGTTAACGTCAATATTGACGCGCTTTTGCATCGAAAAGATTAAAAATCAAAAATAAATTAATAAAATTTACGACGCGTTCGACACAATAGACACAATAAATTTTAAATCGCTTAATAAGATTTGCGACGTAGAATTAATTGTTCAAGATTATTTAATTACGTGCTTTTTATTAATAGTTATAGCAATTAATCTTGACGTCGAAATCGAAATCTTGTTTTGTATAAGTTAATAAATTCGACAAATTGTTTTTAATACGTGAAAGCTTACTTTCGATGCGATTGTAACAATAATTAGCAAAGATTTAAAAGTTTTGTTTAGTAATCTTGCGTCGCTATTGCTCGCGATTAAAACAATTTGCTTCGACAATAATTTAATAGCAAATACGTACACAATTGCAATTTTAAACAAGACGACGAACAATATTTTAAATGTCGCTTTTTCGATTCGTTTAAGTTTGTTAAAAGACAATTTTTTAACAAATGACTTTTGAAAAGCTTTTAACTTATTCTTAAAAAATAATTCTTAAATTACAAACTTCTTCATTAAAGTCTACTCTCTTGTTATAATAATTTTAATAACAATTATATTTCGTGCGTTTAAAAGAGAATATATAGATAATAATAAAGAAGCAAAGAACACGATGTAAGAGAATTGCTAAATAGAATAATTGTAAGAAAGTAAAAACAATAAAACACGCGATCGCGAAATTGACTTAAGATTAAACTAACTTATTTTAACTTAATATAATTAGTTTAATTAGATTTCTTCTATTAATAACAATAGTTGCTAACGTGTCAAAGTTGTGTCAATCTAATCTTTGATTAATTAGATTAATTATTTTCGCTTTAAAAACATTATTTAATTTGTTTTTGCAATATCGATTATATAGTGTTGTAAATATAGAAAAAATATTGCTTAAATAGTATTTAAGTACAATATAGCAAATCAATTTATTTAAAATGCTTATAATAATAATTTATTAAAACAAAAAGCTTACGAAAGAAATTGTTTACATTTTTTGCAATTTCGCATTCGAACATTATTTAATCTTAGATTTCTTTTTTTTAAATCTTTTTATCTTTATCGTTCAATTGTATGATTGTTTTGTTATTTGACAAAACTATTTTACTTTTAACAAATATAATTTTATTGTTGTTTTTAACGCAAACTCGCATCGCATAATTAATTACGTTTAAATCTATCGCTATTTAATTTATGTATATTTTTTTTTAAAGATCGAAATTACCAAATTTCGCGTTAAAACACTTTATTTTTCGCATAAATTATTATTCTTTTTGTTCGACTTGCAACTTTCGATTTGCTTAATAATTTAACTTTATAATATAAAGTTAATTGTCTTTTTTTAAATTTTATTTTTTTGTTAGAATTTATGTTTTTATTAGTATACGCAAATTGTTCTTCTTAATTAGCTTTTCGCTTTCGAAATTTCTTATCTCTTAAAAAGCGTCAATTAAAAGTACTTTCTTTTTTGTAAATAAATTAAACTCGAATAGTTTAAATCGAATACGCAACTTTATGTTTAATTATTGCAAAAAAATTAGTCTTAAATTAAGATCTTTATTCTTTATTTTCAATGTAATAAGCATATTTTGTTTATAAGATAAATAACAATTAAGAAATTTGTAAAGACAAAAAACTTTGTCGTAATTTTTTTTTTTTTTAATATTATATTTTATAAGCTTTAGTTTAAAACTTGAGTTTATAATTGTATTACAATTTAGTCGATACAAATTGCTCTTTATGTTTAAATGTAATTACTTATTACTTCGAAGCTTCTTTTCGATTAGCTTTAAATCGTTGTTTAAAACTATTTTCGTTAACGTCGAAAACGTAAAACACATTCGAAGACGATATAGCGTCGATCTATATATATTATTCGCTATTTTTACGATTTTCGCGTTCTTGTAATGCGTTCGAAGTTTATTTAGTGTTGTAGTTCGCAAAGTATCGATATTTGTTTTAAACATTTTTGATATCATTACTTTTAAATTTAGTTTATTTAATAAAAATACTTTTTTAAGTTTTTTGTTTTTGAAGCGATTAATATTCGATTTGCGCAATATATACGAATTAATAATTACTAAAATCGTTTTCGCAAGCTTCTAAATCTTTTTAATTATAACTTTAAATTTTTTTTTTCAAAAAGTCTTAAAACGTTTGTTAAAATTTAATATAATTTTAGATATAAATTCTTAGAGCGAATAAATACTTTTTTTTTATTTAAAGATTTCGAATAATGCAAAATAAAATTAAAGTTAATTGAATAACGTTAATTATAATATTTTTAAAATATCTTATTTGCTAAATCGATAAACGATCGACATAATTATTTCTTTTGTTAGTAATAATTGCTTTGTTATCTTATAATCTAAAATTTTCTTATCAAGTTTATTAATTTTTGTTCGAACAATAATTACTCTTATATCGTCGAAATACTTTTGTTAGCTATTTAGTTTTCTAAAAATCTTGAAAGTAAACAAATCGAAATGTTTTTCAAAATAAAACTTGTCTTTAATAATTTTCGCTTACATAGTATTGCGAAACGTAATTTTTATAAAAAGTAATTTATTGTTTTTGTTAAATTGCAAAGACTTTTTTATAACAAATTGATTTGCGACTTATAAGTAATATAAATCGCTTGTTGTAATTATAAAGTATTAATTAATTTCTTGTCGCAAAATATTGGTTTTTAAAATTAGCATTCTTATTAACGTCGTCTTGTTTAATTTATAATTATTATAAATGTTTTTATGTTAAATTTATTTATTAAGATTTAAGACGTTTGCAAAGATAAAATTAATTTACTTATCAAACTTACTAAGTTAATGCGATTAAATATCTTTCGAAGCTATAATTAGTGTTAAATCGTATTTGACTTTAAATTGACGCAATAAGTTTTTCCTAATACACGAACAAGTTATTTTGATTTTCTTCTAAATAGAACAAAGATTGTCTAAATTTTGTAATTTTTTTTTCGTCGAAAATTGCAAATGTTTTGTAAAATTATTTTTCTTTGTTTCTTATTAATTCAAAGCGATGTTTATTTATTTTGCGAGAATAATTAAATCGATTATTATTATAATTTAAAGACGTTAATCTAACATATTTTAACATCAATTTATGTACGAAAAAATATTATATCTTGTTTAATTTTATATCGTTATAAGAAAAATTATCGCAATATTTTCGTTCAAATCTTTATATTTAATATATAACATATAATTGAAAATTGTTAAAGAATCTCGTTATGTCTTTAAGTTTAATTTGTTAAGATTTCTTTTACATTTTTTTGTAAAAAAGTTATAAACATTTAATAAAGTTATAGCATTCGAGTTATCTAATTTTATTTATATAATCAAATATCGTTGTTTGCTTTAGTTGTTCAAGTCTAACAATTAAATAAACTTATGTCTTAACTTTAAGATATAAAATTTAACTTACAATATTGTTGCGTTTATTATAAATAGATTTGATTTTTACTCGAAATTTTTAATATTTTGCATTGTATTAAATACGACTTTAAATTACAAATTCGATTCGACATTAATATTATTTTTAAATGCATTAATATATATATTATTTACGATTTTTTATATTGTGTTTTTAACGAATAATTAATTTTATTTTCGATTTAATTTACGATGTGTTAAAGTAAATTTAACAATATTAATAATAAAAAGAGTCGAAATCGCATAAGCGTAAATTTAAGAAATAAAATATAAAAGCGCAATCGAATAAGCGTAAATTTGAAAAATCAAATGTTAGAACGCAACGTAACAATAGAATTATAAGATAAAGTAAAAGATTTTAACGACAAAAGAGTAGATTTATAAAATAAAGTATAAAAACGCAATAACGTAAAAGTAGATTTGTATTCGAATTCGTTCGAATTTCTCTTTTTATTACTTAAAATTTTTGTTAAATCTTGAGTTTCTTGCGAAAGCAACTATGTCTTCTTTATAATAATATTACTTGTTAGTGCATCTATTAATTTGCGTCAATATTAAAAGTTACTTACTCTTTATTTTTTTTATTTTTTTAAAAATGAATAATTTGTTGTTTTTATTAGTGTGATCGTTGGGTCGAATTTCAGCCCGATCGGGTTGACCCGCCCAACCCTAACCCTAGGGTCAGGCAAATTTCCTAGTTTAACAGGGTGGAACGAGCGAAGAATGCGTGCCAAGTGTCTAACTCGACCCACTCGATCACGTGACGTCACGTGATACGCTAACCATATGCGACTAGCGTGGACCCTGCACTAGCCTAATCGGGCTAGCTTGAATCCTGCGCCAGCTTAATTGGGTTAGCGCATAGATAAGATAAGATAAGATAAGATAAGATAAGCGAATGCTAACGCGACGAAGTTAGCTTAAGTTCTTGGCATTGGCCCAAAGAAACCCGACCCTAGGGTCGGGTTCGCGCCTTAACCCTGGCCCAACCCTACGAGGCCCAAGAGGGTGGGTCGAGTTGAGAAAAAAGTGTTCGACTCGATCTAACAATTACACTAGTTTTTATTGCAATCTTAGTTGCGCATATTAGTATCTTTTGTTCTTTATATAAATAAGTTTGTTTTATAATTGAAGAACTTAAATTGCTAATATGTTTTGTTTAACAAAACTTTAAAAGAAATCAAAGTCGAAATAAATAAACTTTAGTTCGTTAAAAACAACTTCTTGATATTATTTTTTGAAAACATTTATAACAAAGAAGCAAACAATGTTGATATTATCTATTATAAAATAAATCTTAAAGATCATATTTGTAACGTCGCTCTCTTAAGAAAAGAATTAAGCTATTATAGTGCTTTAAAATCGTTTACGACTTTTAGTAATTATTAACGATTTCTTTTTCTTTACTTGTCGCTTGTCATAATAACGAATATTTTATATTATATAATTGAGCGTCTTTTAAGATTACGTCGAGCTCAAATTAAAAAAAAGAAATAATCTCGATTACATTGCTTAAAATTCTTGAATCGTACTTTAAAACTTTCGTTTGTTGTCTTTTATTATTAATAATTTATTTATAAAACTTTGCTTCTTAAGCTTAGCAATTAAAGCATCAATAATTCTTTTATACTTTTTATCAATTATAAAATCGATTGTTTAAAATTTATCTTTAATATAAGTTTTTAATTAAGATTATAAAAGAAAGATTAAGTTAAAATCAAATGCAATCGTTATTTTAAAAAGATATGCTAATCGCTAATAAATACGTTAATACGATCAAAATTTATTAAAGTATTAAAGAAAAAATTAAAGAAATAAAGAGATAAAAACAAGATTTAAGATAAGCTTAGTTTTCGCGATTATTTAATGTAAGTTAGCGTAAAATAGTGTTATTTAATTGAAGTCGTTAATTTTTAAAAGCGCTTTAACTAGTAACTTAAATAATTATTAAGCAAGTTAAAATTAATATACAAAAGAATATACAAGATATTTTTGAAACAAGTCTTTATAATAGATGTTAAATTTATAAAAAGCGAGATTATGCAATTCGTCTCTTTCGTCTATATATTAAATTTTTATTTCGAGTTTTATTAAACGACAATTCTAGTCTATCTATTATATAAAAATCATTCTATTTCTAAATCTTAAAAAGAATTTTTGCTATTAATAGTATTTTTAACTAATTAAGATGTCTCAAATAACTATTAATTTTTAGATAATAACGACAATGAATTTTAATTGTGAAATGCTTACTAACAATGCAATTATTAGCTCAAGTCAAACTATGTTAGATTGACAATTATAAAGAAGTTCTAAATGCATCTAATTTTAAATTTGTTTTTTATACAAATTATTAGATCAAGTTAAACTATGTTAAATTAACAAATATAAAGAAGTTCTAGTTGCGTCTAATTCTAAAATCGCATTTTATACAAAATTAATGAATTTTAATTATTCGAATATCTAGTAATCAAAGCATTAAATTAGAAAAAAGTGCTACTTTAAAAAAAAAAATTAAAATATCTTCGAATATTGTTGCAATTTTTAGATTACGCTAGTTTGTATTAAATTAATTGTAATCTATAAAATTCAATTGCGTTATATTACATTTAAAAATGTTATTATACATTTCGAATTATTGCAATTATTTTAACAATTTGTATACAAGATTTTTTGTTAATATCTTAGTTTATTTAGATTGTCTTAATATAATTTTATTGTGAACAATATAATTTTTAATTAATTATTTAATGCATACAATCTTTATATATATTTTATTAAAAGCATTTTTTTTTGTTAAAAATTTAAAATTAAATTTATAAAGAATTTTCTTAAAACAATAATATTGCGTTCTAAGTTATTTTTTTTGTTTAACAAAAAGAAATTTTTGAATTATTAAATATTGTAATAGCGTTTAAATTTAAAATCGTAATTCTTCTTTAATAGTTTGTAATTTAAAAAATAAACTTTGAATTTATTTTATAATGTATAGCTTGTTATGTTAATTTAATTTCTATTTTTTGTTAACAATGCTTTGTTTTTTCGAATGCGAAAGAAATACTTAATTAAAAGTTAATTTTAACTTCGTAATTAAACAATCTAAAAGTATACAATTAGCGATTATCTTTTTCTTGTAAACACGTCTAATTCGAGCAAATTAATTAATATATGTAGTTTATTGCTTAATTATTATAAAAATGTTAATCTTAAATCAAAATTATTATTATTCGAAATTGCGACAATAAATGTATTTTGCTAATTACACATACAACGATTAAAAAAAAATATAAATCAAAGATATAAGAATTTTTTTTTTTTTTTTATAAAGTGTTTTTGTTATTATTTTAAGCTTAATTTTTGTAATTACAATAACGATAAACATATATTTGTACATCTTGTTCTTTGTTTTAATGTTTAATTAATTCTTGATTTACAATTTCTCTTCAATCAATTAATTTTTATTAACGTCAAAAAATGTAACATAAACGTAAATAATATAGCGTAAAGATATAAATGTCTTTCGTCAATTTTATTGTTTTGACGTTGAAGTGTTGTATTCGAAGTTTATCTAAAATCGTAATTCGAAACATCTTAATGTTCGTTTTATATACTTTAGATATTGTTACTTGCAAAACAAGCTTATTTAATAACAATATTATTTTTAATCTTTTCTTTCGAAAGCAATTCGAATTAATTGTTTGAAGCGAATATAAATCAATAATTCCAAACGTCTTTTAAACAAACATTTAAATTTTTTTATTGTTGCTTCGACATATTTTTTGCGAAAAGTATTATATTGTTTGTTAAGATTCGTTATAATTGTTATCGTAAAAACTAAAAGCAAATAAGTAAACATACTTTATTTAAAGACTTCGAATAACGCAAAATAAAAAATTAGCTTTTCGAAAGATGTAAATTATAAACTTTTTAAAATTCTTTATTTAAAGAATCGATAAAACATCAATCTTATTTTTTTTTCTTTCGATAGTATTTAAATTATTTGCTTATAATTCGAAGTCTTTTTATTTATTTTATTGAGCTTTATTCGATTAACAATTACTCTTTTATTATTTAAATAATTTTGTTAATAATTGAGTTTCGCTTAAGTTCTAAATAAGATAAAGCGTTATTAAATATTATAGAATTAGATAATAATACTTAATTCGATAATTCGCTTCTTTAATCGTTTTTATAATAAAATTATTTGTCGAGATCAAATATATCTTTAAACGCTAAATTACTTTATTTTTTAATTTTTATTTGTTAATGTCTTTATAATTGTTAAGTAACGTTAATAAGCAAAATCTTATATTAATTTTTGTATATTTTTATTAAGTTTTTCTTTACGCAAAAACAAGTAATACTAATTTTATTTTGCGAGAACAATAAATTGTTAAATGATATGTTTGCTTTTTTGCAAACAAACGCAAATAACTTGCAAAGTCGTTTATCTTAATGTTTTATTAATCGAAAGCGATATTCGTTTATTGTTCGAAAAACATTTGACTTATTATTATTTCGATTTATCTATGTTAATTTAACATACTTTGACATTAATCGATTTACGAAAAAATAACATATATTTTTGAATTCGTAATAGTAAAAGAAAAGTCTTATTTAAGTTGTTTTTCGCTTATTTACTTTTAATTTACAATACATTGTTAAAATATTCGATTTTTATAAACAAACTCTTTAATAGAATTTGTTAACGAGCTTCGACGTTCTTCGATTTATCATAAAGATATTTTAGTGTATCTTAATTATTTTGTCATCTCTTCTTATTAATATAATTAAGCATAACAATAGACGTAAATAATTGAATTCTAATAATAATATAAATTAATATCTTGATTGCGATATATAGAGCTTGTCTTTTAAATTCTTCGTACTTACGCTAATGTTAATTTGAGCATATTTGTGTATTTTTTTGTAGTAATAGCGACGTCAAATTACGAACTCGTCACAATATGATTGATATATTTGAATATATTGTTGTGCATTTTGTTACAATTTTGTGTACTATATTTTGTAATAAATTATTAATTCTGTTTTCGACTTCGTTTGCGACGTCTTAAAATAAATTTAGCATTGCTAGTAACAAAGAGAATTGAAACAACGTAAACGTGAGTTTAAGAAAAGAAATAAAAAAACGCGACAAAGTAAACGTAAGCTTAAAAATTAAAATAAAAAAGAACGACGTCGTAAAAATAAATTTAAAAGATAGAATAAAAAAGAACGACAACGTAAAAATAAATTTAAGAAACGAAATAAAAAAGAGCGACGACGTAAAAGTAAACTCGTAAATGTTATTGTTCGAATCGTTCTTCTTATTACTTAAGATGTTTATCGAAAATAAAATTTTTTACGTTAACAACTTAGTTTGCTCTATAACTTTAATAGTTGTTAGCGCGTCTATTATTATAAAAAGACGTTAAACAATATTAATTTTAATTTTTTTAATTTTTTTTATTGTTAGTTTTCGCTTAAGTTTATAGTAGTCTAAGTTGCGCATATTATTATTCTTTGTTTCTCGTAAAAGTTTGTTCGTTTTATCGCTTTAAAATTCGAAAGATTAATGTATTTTGTTTAACAAATATTCGAAATAAATTACAATTGTAATAAATTTACTTCAAGCTATCGATATAAGTTTTTTTTAATTTGAGCTAAAAAATATTTATCGCAAAGAAACAAATTATGTCAATATCGTTTATTATAAAATTAATTTCGAAAATTGTTTTTGTAACGTTAATTTTTTAAAAGAGTAACTAAGCTATTACGAAGCTTTAAGATCGATTTCGATTTTTAGCGATTATTAACGGCTTTTTTTTTTTTTACTTGTCGCTTGTTTTAATATTTGCAATTTTGTATTATTATTTTCGTGTTATTTAAAAATCAATGCAATAACAAATTAAAAAGAAGAAAACATCTTAATTAAGTTGTTCGAAACTATTAAGTTACAATAATAAACTTCGTTAACACTCTTTTAAATAAAAAGACGTTCAAGAAGACATTTTTTTTCAATTATATCGTAGAAGTTCGATGTATAATGTTTAAATTATTAATAATTGCGAATTTGTAAAACTAAAGTCTTTCGCGAAAGTAATACAACAATTATTAATTAACGAGAAATATTAAATTCAAAACAACGTTAAAGATCGTAGCGAAAGTCGCAAATTACTTTTATAATAAATTGATAAAATAAATATCTAAAAGAACGTCAAGTAAATGTGAGATTTTGCATAATAATTAGAGACTCGAATAATAAGAGCAATTTAAAAAATTTTAATACGTGCAAATTTAAGCAAAACGCAAAGTATTATAAAGTTAAAATAAATAATTCTTTGCAACTAAAATAAGAACGCAATAACTAAATGTGTAAATATTGTATGTTTGAGATTTCGATTACTTTGACGAGAATATTGTGTTAAATTAATTTTTTCTAATTTTATTAAAACATTATAGATAAGTTAACTCAATTCAACAAAAATACTAATTAGATAAAGATTTTTTTGAACAAAAACTACAAAGAAGTTAAGATATTTAAATAGATTTGTAGATTATAATTATTATTTTCAAAATTGTCTATATTTTCTAATTATGCTTAATTTAGAGATTAAAGCTTGTTAATTTTATTTACAACAAAATAACTTCGATTTTATCAAAGCAAAATTAAAAAAATGCATTAACAAGAAGCGAATTCTGCTTACATTCGTCGCAAATAATTGCACTTCTTTAAATGTCAATGCATACAACATATTTATTATATCAAAAAAATTTGTTCGACAATGTGCTTCAATAATGCGTTAGTTGCGTCGATTGTTACGACGAAAAAATATCTTTTGTCTTGTTAATTTTAGACTCTTGTTAACGTTTATTGTAGTTAAAGCAAGTTTTAGCTCTTTTTATATATAGATTTCTCGTATCAAATATTATTAATAATTGTCGTTAACGCTAATAACAAGACACAATTCGATCAAAAATAAAAGTTCTCTTTTAAATATATAATAGAACGAATTTCTAATAATTATTTTTAATAATAATAAAGATATATTGATAGCTTTTAAAGCTAAATTGCGTTCGACAATCTATTAACAAAAGACAATAATAATTATTAATAAAGAATTTACATATTTTAGATCTAATAAAAGCAAAAAGAAGTTTAAAAGTGCGAAGAAAATAAAGAGACGCAAGACTACAATCGAGTTGAATAATAAAAAAATAATATTAACAAAAAAAACGCGCGAACAATTTAAAAACAAGAAAAAGAAGTTGTTTATTAAGAAGAAGCAAACATTAAAAAAGAATTGCAAAGATAAAAGACATAAAAAGAATTGTTAACGCACGAAAATAAATAGAAGTCGACGAAGATTTCGAATCTTTTGCATTCGACTCATAAATAAAGAAAGTAACTTCGCAATTTAATAATTATTGTTAAAATTGCAATATTTTGCAAAGTTCGTTACATATACGAAGACTTTACTTAAGATTATACTTTTATCGTTTATTAATAATTTGTTAAGTATTAAATGTTAATTTGATCTAAATCGATTAAACGAACAACGCAATCGTCTAATTCTCTTTCTTGTTCTTTGTTGTATTTGTAGATTAGTCAAGTCTTTTTTGTTGTACGTCAACAATTAATTAACGTAATTGTTAATTTAGCTCTTGATCGAAATGTTCGAAGATTTAAAACTTTCGAAGATCTAACATACGTATTATTAGACAACTAATAGTTACATTTAATTGTTAAATTTACAAACGCATTTGCAATCTATTGCGTGTGCAATTTTCATTGTTATCTATTAAAAGACGAAATCGAATTAAGTTGTTAATTAAGATTTAAACTTTCTAATAATAAAGCTTCAATTTTTACTTCTTTTAAGACAAATAAAAGAAAGCGTCTATCTTAATAAATATCGCTAGATTAATAGTTATGTCTAAATTGATTTTTTTGATCGATTAAGCTATGTCTTTTAGCGATTCGACTTAATTTGTTTTAATCTTTTATCTTTCGTATTAACGATTAAGATAATCGATGTTTTAATTAAGCATCGTCGTAATCGAAAATAGTTTTAATTAAGAATAATGTTTTCTTTTCGCGCGTATGCTTTGTCTTAGTCGCATTAAAAACATATTAAATACGAAAAATCAATACAAATTTTAAGAAAAATAAATTATGTAAAACTTTAATGCGTAAGTTCGATATTATTGTTACAATTTATATATTAATTGTATATAAACTTTGCGCAAATACAATAAAATTTTAAGTCTAATTACGTAATTGAAAGAACAATCAAAGAAAACTTTATTTTGTTGTTAATTTTAAACATTTCGATATATAACGAAATTTATGTGTAGTTAATATAATTTGTGTTTCGATTCTTTTTATAGATTTGTCTTTGACGCGATTTAAACGCGCATGCGAAGAGATTTACTTAACAACGTTATTTCGAAAAAAAATATGTTGTTTTTTTGAAGATGCTTTAATAAAAAGCTTTAAAAAAGTATTACTAGCTCGTTCGAAAACGAAATTTTAATAAAAAAACGTGTAACAAACAATGTTTTCTTTAGATTTATAACAAAATAACGTTAAGAATCTCGTATATTTTTTTGGTTTTAATAAAAAAAATCTTTGTATTCTTATCAATTAATTTAGATATAAACGTATTTCTAAAATACATTTTTTTGTTATACATTTAATATAATTGTTGCAACTTTACAATCAAAAAAACAAAGCTTATCTTTCTTCTCTTTATTGTTTTGTCAATTTAACAATTCTTGTTAAATTAACGACTTTTGTTAGTCTAACGAAACTAATTAATTTAACGACAATAGCGAAAATAAATTGTTTAGTATTTTCGATTTTACAACTAATGCTTAGCGCAATTTGTTTCGCTTCACGTTTATTATTAATGTCTTTTCGTTATTCTTTTTGTTATATATTAAATCGAAGATCAAGTTTATTATTTTATCTTATATAATACGTTCAATTATTAAGCGATAAATTAACAAAGATTGTATTAATTTGTTTGAAATTGTTTGTAAACGTTGCAATTCTTATTAGTACAACAAACAACAAATGTTTGCGTTATATAATTCTTAATAACATAAATTTTATTAAGAATAACTTTGTAAAAGTAAATATAATGCAAAGCTTTACAAGTCGTATTTTAGATTTTATCTTATTAACTTAATTTCTTCTTAAACGTTTTTAAGTTCTTAAACAATAAAAACTTAAAATAGAATTTAATAACTTCGTCGTATGTAATTAGTACAACATTTGCTATTTGCATTATATATAATGCTTTAGAATTAATTATCTTTAAAAGAGCATAATGTTTAATAACGTTAAAAAAAATATCAAATTTAAAATGCTTTGCGAACTCGTTTATTTATTAATTTATAAACGTTAACATTGCGACAATAAAAGTAATCTTAAAATTATTCTTAGCGCTAAGTTGATTAATTATTATAATTACGATAATTGTTACAATCTTGCATAATTTTATTTCATTAATTATTATTTTTTAATAAGCTTGTCTAATTTAGTTTCGAACTTATGCATTATTGTTATATTTGTGAACTAATAATTATATAAATGCGACGTTAAATCTTTTATCTCTTAAGTTTTTTTACTATTTTAACGAATAATTTTAAAGTCTAAAATCTTGTTTAATTTAATAATATTGATTTTATTTCGTTTTGCAACAACAATATTATATTTATTCCTTTATAAAACAAGAAAACGATGCGTTCGAAAACGTATATAATACTTAATACAATTAATTTTGCTATAGTAGTTGCTTTTGATAAACAATTTGTTAAGCGAACTAACAATTAAAGTTGATCTAATGCTTTATTATTTAAAGCTTGACTTTATTAGCGTCTTAATTGTTACATTAGATTTCGAAGAATAAAACAAAAAGAAGTTTTATTGATCGCTAATAAAACAATTAATGTTGAGCGAAAATAACTTGAAACGTTTTATAACAACTAATTAAATGCAATATTAATTGTACTTAAGCGAGAATTTAGCAATCTTGTTATTATTATCTTCGTTGTTATTATTGTTATTTAATAAATTTTTAGCGCAAAGCGCGCGTTTGTAATTTAACTATGTCGAAAAATAAAATAAAAAAAGAAAAACAACAAGTTAGTTGTTATTAGATAGTCTTATGAACGAAACTTTAATCAACTTATTAATTTGAAAGAAAAAGAACGAGATAAAAGAAAAAGAAAATCTAATATAATTCGACTTAATTTGACATAATTCGACGATCTCTTTCTATTAATAAGTGAATGTAAGCTAAAATAATTAAATTCTTTAAAGACTTTACTAATTCTTAATCTCTTAAGCGTTTTTATCTATTATTAAGATTAGAGTCTTACATAGACGCGCAATTATAGCGAGATTTAAACGAGATTCGAAAGAATAAGAATGTGACATTTTAACATAATCTAACGACGTTTAAACACAATCTATTGATCTTTTTTTTTAAGACTTCGTCGAAGTTACGATCTCTTAAACGTTCTCTTCTATTATATTTTTCTAATTTAATTTATTTTTTCTTTTAGATTTCTTGCTTTCTTCTTGTCAAAGTTACAATTAACATCAAATATGCTAAGTATATTGTCGAATTTATTTTTAAGAAATAAATTAAAATAAACAAAGCAATAAAAGTCTAAAGCATTATTGTTAACTATTTCTTCGTTCTCTATTAATACAATTAGAATCTCGCGTAAATGCGCGATTGTAACAAAGAAATAACTCGTAAGAATAAAAGTGTAACATTTTAACTTAATTTAATCGCATTTTAATAATATCTTACAATTTTTTTTAAAGACGTTATCGAAGTTACGATCTTTTAGACGTTCTCTTCTATTATATCTCTTTAACTTACGTTTTTTTCTTTTTCTTTTAGATTTTTTGTCTTTTCTTTGTTAAAGTTACAATCGACATCGAATACGTCAAGTATATCGTCAAATACAAATTTAAAAAATAACTTACAATAAAAAAAGCGATAAAAGCTAGAATTTTATCGTTAAATATTGTTTCGTTCTTTATTATTAAAATTGAAATCTCGCATAAGCGCACAATTGTAACAAAGAACAAGATCGTAATTTGTAATTTACTTATATATATATAAAGAAATGCTATATAACATATCGAATGCATAAAGAAAATTAAAGTAAGTCTATAAATTATATATATAAAACATGAATAAGTACGTGAGAATTATAAGCAAAAGAATGTAAACGAAAAGTATTTTAAGATAATTAATTTGCAAAAGCTATAAAACTATTAAAGTAATTGTAACTTAACGTTTGTTCGACAAAGAAACAATCTTTATTAAATATTTTATGTTTTTCGAATTTAATACGTTTGTTTTGTTGACTCGCTAATTGATTTATAAGCAAAGAGTTAATAAGAACAAAATTAAATATGTAGTCTTTGTAATCAAAATAACATCGTTGATCAAATTAATCTTGTCTAACTTCGACTTATTTTAAATTTAAAAATAACTTTATTTTTAATAGTTTATCGTCTTTTGATGCGATTAAAGTAATATATCTTATTATTAAACTTAAATATTTTAACGATTTTTTTTACAATTATTAAGAGTTTCTTTATAAACGAATACAAAGACAATTAAAGAAAATATGTATAAACGTAAGTATTTGTTTTGTTTGCGAAGAGTTACATCTTTTGATCGCATGCAATGATACTTAAAAGCCTGCTCTATACTATTGAGCAAACGACTTCGTCGAAGACTTTTAGAAGAAACACTAAGTTAAATTAACTTAAACGACAACAACATGAGTTTAGAATCTTCTATAGAAGTAAAACAAACGACAACAAATTAACTCGAAATAATAGAATTAATTGATTGATCTTATGTGCTCTTAAGAAACGTAAAGAACAATTATTCAAAGCTTACGATTTAAATGTTTTTAACTCTTTAAATCAAATTAGAGACAAACGATGTTGCATTTTTAACGCGACTTTCTAGCACAACAATCTTATTGTTAAAGCGCAACTTTTGTCAATTGCGAAAAGATTTTAAACTCGTTATTAAAAAAATAATAACAATAACGATCTTAAAGAATTAGAGAAAAATAATACTTGAATAAACGAAAAAAAAACTAAGATCGAAAACTTAAAAAAGCGATTAAAAACAAAATCTACAACAACAAGAACAACTATACAAGTTAACATTTAAGAAAAGATAATTAAATATTTAACGAAATATTCGATTATTAATATATTTAAATTGTTGCAATCTTTTCTTAACTTAACGAACAAAAAGTTGTATTAATTGTTCAATAATTAGATTAATTATGTTATAACTCACTAATTGTTGCAATTTAAATGCACAACTAACGATATAAACAAATGTTTTAATAACGTTAATCTTAAATTATTGCACAATCTCTTCAGCTTTAGAAGCTTAAACAAATAACGAAACAATTTACAATATGTTTTTTATAAAGATCGCAACAACGTCTAAACATATACTTAATTCAAATTAAGTAAAACGACTTGCGCGTCGCAAAATCGATCTTATACAATTTAACATCAAGAGATAACAAGAGCGATCGAATTTCTTATTAATTATTTGATCTTCGCAAACAATCTAATATATCAACTAGTTCGTCAATAAAACATAGTAAGAAAAATTCAAATATATAATAAGTTTTATACGAGAAACTAATAATAAAGAACTTAATTAAATCTTTCGAATAAAGTAATCGTAATATCTATTATGTTATTTATTGACAAGATTGTGTTAATTAGATTGTACGACAACAAGCAAGCATATTCGATATACATAACAATCGAAAATCTTGACAACAAAACAAGAAAAAGTTAGACTTATTTAAACTTCGTTTAGCTAAATTTCCTTTTAATTGTTAAATCAAAAAATATAGACATTAAGATCAATATATATTATTAAACAATAAAAATAATTTTTAAGCGTAAAAGCAAGAAAAATTTTACGAAGTATTTATTCTAATTGATTGTTTGTAGTTGTTAAGACTTTTGCTATTAAAGAAATGTTTATTTTTTGAGCTAACAAATACATTCGACGTAATTATTCTATATTGATCGACATAAATATCAATTATAAGAAATAAAATTCTAATTGTCGACGTTAAAAGCAATCAACATTGCAATATATACACAATCTTATTTATTTAACGCGAAAATATACGTATTAATTAATTTAATCGCACTTACGAAAGCACTTAAACGCAAATTCTTTATTAAATTAAAAATAACATTTTGAATAAACATTCAAATTAGATGCATTCGATAAAAAACTTTGCTTAAAAATATTAATTTGTGAACATTTACGATACAATAATAATAAATATTTTGCATTAACTTTATAGCAACGACATTGTAAATTATTTGCTCAAATAAGTTCGCAAACTTATTAATTATTATGTTTTACAATTTTAGAAAAATTAAAATAACTCTATTTTTTCAAGAGAAAACGTAGCAAATTAGCTTGAACGACGCTTTTAACTCGTAATGATGTACGTGAAACTTAAATATTTTAATTATTTTAATAAAGTTAAGCAATAAATAGACAATAAGTAGAAGTCGATTTTGCGTCAACTAATTCTTATAATAGTTTTGTTATTTACTTCAATTTTATCGTATACGATGTTATACGTTCGAACGTTTCTAAACTTTATTATGCTAGCACATTATTAAACTTACAACGATCAAACATTGCGCTATATAAATTATGCCTCGTATTATATTAATAAACTAAAAAAGATTTTTCGCAAATTTCGAAAAAAAAAGAGATTTAATAGATTATTTCAACTTTTTTAAATATTATGTATTAAATTATTAAGTTTCTCACATAAAAAAATATAAAACTTCAATTAAATACAACAATTCGACAAAGAAAACGATGCACAAAGAAGTTAAATCGTAATATAATCGAACTAATAAGCATTTAAATTATTAAAAATAGATTTTGTATTACAATACTTAAAAGATCAAAATACAAATAATAAACTTTCTATTATTACATAATAATTCGAGAGCGTTCAATTAAATTAATACAACGTTTAAATAAAATATCATTACAACTAATTAAATTAATACGAACGAAAAAATTAAAATTACAAGAGTTTCACAATTATAAGAATTAAAGTTGTCTCGCTAAACGATTAATTCGAACATAAAGAATAGACTCAAAATAATTAATATAAGTTTTAAACATTGAAGATGCGTTATTAATATTATTAAATGTTTTTAAATTTTCGATTTTATTAAAGCTCTTAATTCGTTTATTCGTTATTAACGAATCGTAAAAGATCGAGCACAAAAGAAAAAAAACGACTTTTGAAAGCAAAAACATCTTCTTCTATCGCAAAAAAAAATAATTTTTCGTAAGTAAATAATTGTTTTGTTTGCATTTATTTCTCTGTTATTTGTTGAAAACGTAATGTCAAAATGAAAAATATCAATAAATAGATTCGCGAAATAGATCGTTGCTTTTATGTCTAAGACAACAAGAATGATTTGATTCATTCGACAAGACTAAATATAAGCTTAGAATTACATATTTAGCGCAAAAAAATTAATAAATAATAGAAGAACAAAACGAAAGATTTTAAGTTGCATTGAAAAAACATTGATAAAACAATTACTAATTGTAATAACGATTCAAAATTCTAACAATAAGCGATATAATCGTAAAGAAAAAGCGATATGTTATTAAAAAACTTTGATAGATGCTTTGCAATAACGCAATAATAACTTTTCTTATAACATTTATAAAATAATTGAAGCAAATTGTTTTAATCGAAAACGTTAATCAAATTGATAGAATTTGAATTTGCGTTAATTTTAAACGTTGTCAATTATTAAACGCAATGCTTATGTCGTTTCGACGAACGAAATAGACAAGAATTTCTATATTAATAATTTTTGCGATTAAGAAATGTACAATTCGTTATACAACGACAACTAAAAAAATCTTGACATTAAACAAGCTAACAAAATAACGAAAGACATAACAATAAAGATTGCGAAGCGAAAATAAAATGTTATTGCGACGACTAAAATCGTAACAACAAGAACTACGAAACAAAAATAAAAAACTTAAAGAATTGTCAAAAATATAACGACGAAAATCGCGAAATAAGATAAACTAATAATTAAAGAGAGTGCGAATCAAAATAACGCAATTGCTAAATCAACGAACAAGTTTAAAAGCGTCAAATAGATAATAAGACGAAGCAATGTATATAAATTTGATTGCGATAAATTGTACGTTGTTGCTTTGATTACGCTTTGCGACGTTGATTAAAACAAGTAAAGTAATACTATTGTTCAAAACTTCGAATGTAGACTATGTGAGAATTAAATATCTAAACAAACGATGCAATGTTAGTCGAACAATTAATCGAACTTGTTAAGTAATTAGATTAACGAACAAAATAATATTCGCTAAAATAATAATAACAATTGTTAAACTCAATATTATGTCTAAATTATAATATAAGTTTGCAAGAAACAATGTAATTTTCTATTTGTTTCTAATAAATAGTTCTAGTGTCTAATGTATTCGATTATATAGTTTCGATAATTGTTTAAATCTATGTTTATAGATTTGCAAAATCTAAAGAATTTAGAGAATATCTTGATACGTTTAGCTCGATTTGCTTGTCGACATGCGAATGAAGTATAAATCTCTAATAGTTCTTAAGATCTTAAGCGTACTATTATTAGCAAATTTCTTTGCTTTGCATTTAGTAAATATAAATATATATTTAGTATAATCTTAATATAAAAAAGAATAAAGAAATTTACTAAAAATTGAAGAATCTTCGATAAAAATATTAATCTAAATATAATCTAAGTATATATTATATATAGATTAACAATTTAAAATATATAAAAGCAAACTTCTCGATTGCAATAGTTATTTAATGTTGAAAGTAAATTAGTATAAATTTAGCATTATTTAAGACTAAATTAAAAGCATACTTCTTACTAATAGATTTAAAATTGAAAAACAAATTTTCGAAAAGCAATAAGTAATAATTAAAAAGCATCTCTAAAGCTTATATTAGTATAGATCTAATATGCGTTAAGTTAATATATATATAATATATAATCGAACATTTAAAAAATAAAATAAGTATTTGTATATAATATAAATAATAGAAGAAATAAAAACTAAGTTATATATATAAAAAGTATAAGATAGGTTTATTTTGTAATAAAATTGTATATTATACAAAGAAAAGAAAGCTAAATTATAATAACTCCAAAGTTTAAGTTATATTTATATTTAATATAAACTCAATCTACGCAGTATACTTTATATTGCTAATATATTAATATATAAGTATGCTTGTTATATACTTATATTTATACAATATATAAGCTCAATCTAGTTGACACTTGTATTAAATATACTTCAATTTAATTGTATAGCTTGCATTATATTAATTTTTAGATTAAACTTACAATTTAAGCGTACTATTATAATATAAGCGCGATATATATTAAATATAAGAGAATTATATACTTTTCGACAAGATAACATATGTTAATTAATCTATTATTAGTATCAAAATTTGCAACTAAATATGCTTAGTCTATACTATATATATAGAGAGAAGTATAGTTGCTTACTTGCGTTAGCATAATATATATATATATAATATTGTAACTAAAATATTGTAACTAAAATATTATTGTTATTCAATATAAATTTAGTATAGATTTAGTCGATATTAAATATATAGATAACTAACAATTAATTATAGTAAAAGTTATTTCGCATATTTAATTATTTTCTATAACAATATTATAGTTGCTTATATTTAGTATATACTAAGTTGTAATAAGATTTATAATATTTATACAATCGAATTAAATAACAATACGCAAGTTTCGAGATTAAATATCTCTATTAATGCTTAATATATGCTACGCTTAAATAGAATTATTCTTAATTACTATTCTATTTTAGGACTTTTAATATAGATATTGTTTATATTTAGCATAGATTTAACTTAGACAAAAAGTAACTATTTATTAATACTATTTTGTTCTTATATATATTTAGCTTAATTTGAGTATAAATTTAGTATATATCTAGCAGAAATTGTGTTATAAATTAATATTTACTTAAAGATACAAAGTCTCGATTTAAATAAAAATATAAATCTTGATAAAATAATAAGCGTACGTTATATATAAGCTCTGCATATACTTATTATAATATATATTAAAAATCGAGAAACTTATTGTGTTAATAATCTAAGTATTATTGTAATAAATTCTAAGATCGACAATCTAATCAATAGCGCTTATATTAAATATATGCTAAGATCTTTATATAAAAATAATCTTAAAATATACTTAGAATATACTTTGTAAACTTAGAAATATATACTAAATCTATATAGATAATTAGAAAAGATAAAGATAAAAGACGCAAAAACAATATTTTAATTCGACAAAGAACGCTAGTAACTTTATTGAACTTAATATTTTAATTTTATTTGAATCTAGACTATGCTACGCAAATACTAAGTATGTATCTAAATTGCGTCGCGCATTAACGCATAGTTTTCGATGCGTTCGAATACTTAAGTCTCTGTTAATACTAAATATATACTTAGCTTAGCAAATCTGCGTTGTAACTTTGTAATTAATATATTTATTTTCGAAAGTTAATGCTTAATATATGCTATGCTTGTATATTAATAGTATATTTATTCTCGAAAATCGATATTTAATATATGCTATACTTGTATTTAATTCTTTCTTTAATATTTTAGTAAAATATCTTTAATTATTATATATTGTGTTTATGTTCAACATATGCGAAGATTATTCCGAATCAAATATTTGATTCGAGATAATCTTATTTCGAATTAGAGATCTATATTCGGAATAGACTATAATTCGAAAATGTTAAACTATTAATAGAATTAATAAAGAAACGTCTTAACAACTTTACGCATTGACGAATTAACAATTTAGATATTTTGCTACTTAATATGTCAAGAGTTAAAATCTCGACCGAGCTAGCTTTGAAACTTCGAATAATTTTTTAAAAATCTAAAAACTTTCCTATACTAAAATTAGCATCTATAGATATCTACAATTATCAAATTGTTGTTTAATTAATGTTTAACTTTAAAAATTTAAATGTTATACTTTAATTGTTATGCAATTGTTGTTTAACTATTGGAAAATCAAATTTCTAGTCTTAAATCGTTGTCTAATTGTTGTTCAACTATTGAAAATCTAAATTTCTAACTTCAAATCGTTAAACAATTGTTAAACAACTATAAAATATCTAGATTATTATTATTTAATCAATATATAATTATTGTACAATTGTTGTTTTTATTAGTAGAAAGTTTTAGACGAAATTTGCAATTAAATTTAGTGTGATCGTTGAATTGAGTCGAACACTTTTTTCTCAACTTAACTTATTCTCTTGGGTCTCATAGGGTTGGGTCAGGGTTAAGGCGCGAACTCGATCTTAGAATTGGATTTCGTCGAATTAATGTTAAGAACTTAAGCTAACTTCGTCGCGTTAGCATTCGCTTATCTTATCTTATCTTATCTATGCGCTAACTCGATTAATTTAGCGTAAGAATTCACGCTAATCACATGCGATTAGCGTAAATCCTGCGCTAATCGTATATAATTAGCGTATTACGTGATGTTACCTAATTGGATAAATTGAGTTGAGCGTTTGACGCGCCTCATGCGTTCGACTCACTCGATTAAGCTAGAAATTTTGCCTGGCCTCAGGATTAGAATTGGGCGAATCAATTCGTTCGAGTTGAAATTTAACTCGTCGATCACGCTAATTAAATATGCTTAATCTATATTATATATAGTAGAAAATATATAGTTGCTTATTTGTATTGATATAATATATGCGCATATAATGTTGCAACTCAAACAATGTTATTATTTAGTATAAATCTAGTATAGACTTAGTCGAGTTTAAATATATAGAAAACTAACAATTAATTATAGTAAAAGTTGTTTTGTATATTTAATTATTTTTTATAGCAATATTACAATTGCTTATACTTAATCTATTCTAAATTGCAATATAATTTATAATACTTATATAATCGAATTAAGCAAAAATATAAGTTTCGAGATTAGACGTAATTGTTAATACTTAGTATATGCTAGACTTAAATAGAATTGTTTTTAGTTATTGTTTTGCTTCGCAACTTTAAATATATATATTGTTTATACTTAATATAAACTTAATTTAAGCAAAAAGTTATTAGTTATTAATTTTATTTTTATTTTATATATATTTAATTTGATTTAGACATAGTTTTAGTACATATTTTACAAAAATTGTTACAAAGTTTCAATTTAAATAGAAATACAAGTCTTAATAAAATAGTAAATATAAATTATATATAGATACTATCTACATTTATTATAATATATATTAAAAGTAAACAAGTTTATGATATTAATAACTTAAGAATTATTGTAATAAATTTTAAGATTAACAATTTAATTAAAAGCACTTATACTATATATATACTAGAATATTCGTATATAAATAAATTCAATTTATACTCAAAATATGCTAGAAGAAGACAATAACATATATTAGATCTCTACAAATAATTAAGAAAAATAAAAATAAAAAACGCAAAAACAATATTTTTATTTAACAAAGAACACTAGTATTTTTGTTATCTTTAATACTTTAATTTTATTTAAGTCTAGTCTATACTATACAATTGCTAAATCTATATTAAGATTGTATTTTTTATTAATATATAATTTCGACGTATTTAAGTACTTAAGTTTTTGTCAATACTAGATATATATTTAGCTTAGCAGATTTTGTTTTGTAATTTGTAATTGTTAATATATTTTATTTTCGAAAATTAACTCTTAATTTATACTATATTCTTATTCAATTCTTTTTTCAATATTTTAAATTTTTATCTTTTTTACAAATTTCTAGATATATATTTTATATTATATATATACTACGTTTATTTCTAATATATAGAAAGTTATTTAATATCTACAATTAATATAGATTATATTTATGCTAGATATATACAAAGATTATCTTGAATAGAATTTTGCATTTGAAATGAACTTATCTTAGATCAAAGATTTGCATCTAGAATAAACTATAATCTAACAAAATTTATCGATTGTTTTTTGCGCTAGTATTTTCGCTTTCGCTTAGTCTCTATTAAGACTAAGTAAATATATATTAAAATAATATTAAGTCTATATTTAGACTATATATCATATTAATATATTAACAAACTATTAATTATTATTAAGAACAATAACTAAATAGATTCTTATTCGATTTATATTACATATATACAAGATATATGTTTTAACTGTAAAAATATATCTAGCAACTACAACTTAAAATTTGTATACAAAAACATAGTTTATACTAGATATATACTAAACGTGTTATCCAATTGTAAAAGCGAAAGTACTTAAAAAGTTTTAAATTTTATATAAGAGATTTAGTTTATACTTAGTATATATTGAATCTTACTATTTATTAGATTATCGAAAACAATCTTAACAACGTTATATTGCTAAAGATAGTTAATATACGCTAAGTCTATATAAGATATAAATAAAACTTACTTTAAATTAAACTTTTTACTCGATATAAGCTTATTTTAGAGAAAAAATAAGCATTCGATATAAATTGTAACTTGTATTTAATTTAAGTTATTCAAATAATTTATTATTTAATTTAGTTTTAATTCGAATAATTTCTCTAAGCAATTGATACGTTGTTATATTAAATTAATATAGTAATATTTAAATACGTTTGTTACGTAATTTATAACTCGTTTTGAAGAGTTTCTTTGTTTAATAATCTTTGCTATAATAATTAATTTGTCGATTTTTTCTTTTCTTTTGTTTTGTTAATTTGTTTGTTTAGATTTGTTTGTTTTTAATTACTAGTTACGTATTTAATAAATAATTGTTGTACTTTTTGTTTTTTAACAATTAAATTAGATTTCTTTAAATCAAATTTTATTTTTTTAAATATTTTATTTTCTAAAATTGTATTTATAAACTTTATAGTTATTATTTTTGTTATATTAAATATATAATTGTCTTTTATAATTGAAATAAAATCTTTAGTATGTTTTAAAGCAAATATAAACAATAGTAGAATTTTATTTTAATTTTACAATTTTTAATTGCTATCTTTTCTAGTCTTCTAAATACAAACGTATTCTTTTCAATTGTGCTTGCTTTAAATATTTTTTTTGTTACTTTTGCTATTAATATAATAGAGACAAACTTAAAGCTTGTATCTATATCTGTTTTTGTATTTATAATATACATCTATTAATAAGAGAATAATTTCTAATTCTAAGTTTTGGTTTTATTTTAGTTCTAATATTGATTCTAGTTCTAATTTTAATTTTAACTAACTTATTTTAATTTACTTAGATCAACTTCTAAATTAATAATTTTGTCTAGAAAATAAAATATATAATTTATAAACTCTTATATTAATATTACTACTTTATATTTGTTGCAAATCTATTTATAGTTTTATATATATAGAGAGTTACTACAAATAGATCTTTTATATTATGATCTAGAAAAAAAATACTAAAGCAATTGTATTATTATGTAAAAATATTATATTTCTATAGTTTATTTGTAATTTTTAGTTATACAATTTAACTATAAAATTAATAAAATAACTATTTATTGAATTTGCTACTAGATTTAACGTAAAAACTTTATACAATATATTTTTAACTTTTTTTTACAATTGAAATAATGAATTGTTAAATTGCTAATATAATATACAAAAAAGAGCTAATACAGTAAATATTTGTAGAATTAATATTTGTTTGTTTAATAGTTTAATTTCTAGAAATGCATTTTTCGTCTAACAATAACAACAAATAATTGTATTTTCTTAATTATAATACTCTTAAATATATACGCAAGCTTATTTAAGTTGTCTAATTATATTTTTTGACTTGTAAACTTTAAAATTCTATTGTTCTTTTAAAAACAAAAAAGTCTTTATTTTATTTTATTTTAAATATTAAATTGTATTATTACTTATTTATTAAAAAGCTATATCAATTGTATGTTAAAGTATTGTAATATTTATAATAATATTGCGTTCTACAATATAACTTGCTACATTATTAATGTAGCTAAAGATAAATATACTATATTTGTAGAAATAAAAAATATATATAAATTAGAAACAATATTAACAATATTAACAATATTGAAGATTCTTACAATAATTTTGTTTATTTCTGTTAAATATTAAATTAATTACTTGTTTTTATTAAAAACAAGTAATTCAATTAACAATATTGCGTAATATATTAAGTCTCTTTATTATATTAATTAATTGTATTAAAGATATATAATTAAAAATCCCTTTAATATTTATAAGCAAGCAAGATAGAGTATTGTTTTATTTTTAATTATTCATATACTATATACTAGATTTAGAACAATATCTATAGTAATTTTTTTTGCTTTTTATTTGCCTGTAATTCAAAATATCTTTGTTATATAGTAAATTTTTTGCTAAATATATAATTTTTATAGCGATTATCTTTTTTGTTATTTTAACAAAACAATTAAGAAATATAATAATTTTTTTTCAATTAAGAATATATTATCTTAGATTATAACACTATATAGTTTATATATATCGAGCTAGTAAATTACATATTTATTTTTATTTTTCTACAATTCTACTATTGTTACGTATAATATATTAATTATTTTTGATATTTACTAGTATATAATTGAATTTTTTTAAGAAATTTTCAAATTATCTTGTCTTTTTTTAAGCTCTTTTATTGTTTTTAAAATTTACTTTCTTGTTGTTACTCTAATTTTGTTTTGATAATTGAAAGCACAAACTATATTTTTTTAAGTCGAAAATAAAAACTTTACAATCAAAACTTATATATAATACAAAATAAAAAAGACTCTCTTGTTTTAAAAATAACGATATAAAGAGACAAGAGAGAAGATATTACTAGCAATAAAGCTCGCAATTTATCTAGATTATTAAAGTTAAAAAGATGTAATCGAGACGCATTCGATGCGTCTTAACGCAAAATATTACAAATTGTAGTAGAAATTATAACAAAGATAACAAAGATCAAAGAACTCTATAAATCGAAGAAGAAAGATATATTCGAAATCTCGATAGCAACTTTAAGTAGATAATACACTTTTATCGAGAAGATAACGTGTCGACTTAGCGCATTTCTTATAGAAAATAGATAAATCAATATAATTGTAGTATTAAAAAGATTGAAGAAGACAATTAATAGATTAGAGAAAACAAATAGAGACAAGAAACGTACGCAAAGTGCAAATATATAGACAAATATAGCACACAACTTGTTATTGATTGCGCAAGCAACAATTAAAATAAATTTCGAATAAGTATCTTCGAAGCGCAAGTTAAGCAAAAAATAGAATTAATAATATAGATAAAAAAAGAACAAAAGACAAAAAGAATGCATAAGATAAGCGCAACAAAGATAGTAACACTAGTATATAATTTAAATATTGTCGACACGCTAGTAGCGCAAAAAGATATACAAGAAATAAGACAATTTAAAACAATAATTGTTTTTAGAGTTAATAGCAAAAGCAATAAGAAGATACTAAAAATGAGCAATTTTTGAATTAAAGATATATCTATTGCTACAATACTATATCGAGAATGCGCAAAAATAATAATATACAATATTAAAGTCAAGAGTATATCGAAAAATATAAAGAAGAAGAGAGTGAAAGTTATAAGAAAGTTATACAAAGTTATATACTAGAGATTAAATATAGATAAGATAGTATAGCTTACAAAGAAAAGCAACAAGAAGAAGTATTTTTTTATTGTAATATAAATAGATTGCGCAAAGATTGCAAAAAAACTAATTTATCTCGAAATAATTTACAAATTAAATATTAAAATAGTAAAATATTATAATATAGAATGCAAAATAAAGCAATATATAAAGTATTAGAAATATAGATACTTAATATATAGAGACAAGAACGTACAACAATACTATAATAGAATAGAATCTAAACTAATTGCATTAAAACTATTTGCGAGATATTTGCGCATTGCAAATATCTGCGAAAAGTAATATATAGAGAGATCAATCTAAATTGTTACAATTATCTTTCCTTCCAAGAATCTTGTTTCAAGAAAGAATTATTTTAGGATTTACTTATAACTACGTCAGAGTTACCGAAAAATTTATAGTGTATTGCAAACTTAGAGATTACTTTGAAGATATAATATTTAATATATACTTAGAGATTGCGCACAATATAACAATTTTAAGACGTATATTATATTTTGTTTACAACAATATACTTATGTCAATCTTAATATTATACTTAGACGCAATCTAGTACTTATAACACTTGTAACATTTATGTTTTTGCAATATAATATACTCGAAACTTGCGTTTACAAATGTCTAACTTATAACTATAAAAGAAATTAATCTTAAAGTTTAGATATAATATATTATATTAAATAGAGTATATATATAAATATTGTTATAACAAAACAAAATTTAATTTAATTGCATCAAAAGTATTTGCAAGATATTTGCGCATTACAAATATCTACGAAAAATAGTATATGTAGAGAGACATCGACAATTCGGGGAAGTGATTCCTGTAACACAATGACTTCATTGAGTCGACATCGGTCCGAGAGAGTCTCGTGACATCTCGCGCTAGCCGATTAGAGTAATTTAAATCGTTTATTAAAATTTAAATTGTTTTGTAATTTATTTGAAATTTTTAGCCTAATCGGATTAGCATTACGTACAGAATTAATATTTGAACTAGAAAAAGATTTTAAAGAAAATTGTTTTCAAATATTAATTCTGTACGTAATACTAACCCGATTAGGCTAAAAATTTCACATAAATTACAGATGAATCTAGATCCTAATAAACATTTTAAATTACCCTAATAAGCTAGCGCGAGCTGTCACGAGACTCTCTTGGGCCGATGTCGACTCAGTGGAGTCATTGTGTCACAGGGGCCGCTTCCCCGAATTGCCAATGGAACAATCTAAATTGTTATAAATATTCTTATTGTTTGCAAAACTATCGCTTTAACTATTCTTATTTGCTAAATTTGTCGAAATAGAAATGCGATACTTGCAAGAGAGTTTATAAAATATTCGATTTCAAATATTTTAGAAGACAAGAGAAGAAACAAAAAATAAGAGAAACAACAAAAACAAAGCTACTATATTATAATGTTAAAACAACAAAAACAACAAGATTAATTATTTCTTTACTATCTCTTAAAAGTTTAACTACGTATAGTTAAATAGAAATGAAAGAGAAAAAATACAAAACAACAATTATCAACAATTTGAGAGAATTCTCTAGAGATTCTATTAGCGATTCGAGACTTCTAGAACTATTATATCGATATCTTAGTCTTAAAGTTATATTAATAGATTTAATTAATTTTGAACAAGTCTTAAGTACTATCAAAAATTTAAGAAATATATTAAATATTACTTAAATATTATTTGTGTTATTAAGATTTGTTATATACAATTTGCGAATACTACTAATGCGCAATTAACTATGCGCAATCAATTATACGCAACTAATTACGCGTAATCAATTACGCATATATTGTATTGCTTAAGTGCACGTTGCTCTTGCGTAGTTTTTTTACAAATTGTTTAATTTTGTTATACAAATTACTATAATATAGACAAGTAACAAGTAACAATTTAATTAAAGTGCTACAAGAGTTTACTATTTATACGTATTTCGAATATCAAAATTATATTTTTTGTTAAGTTTATTTTTATTTTTTGAATGCAAGTTTTTTAGAAGATCCTAAGCTTGTCTCGAGCGTATTTCGAGTTACTTAAGTTATCTTAATATCTTGAAATTAAGAAATTGATTATTCGAAATATCAATAATAGTAGAACAATTAATATAGACAAGTTGTATGCAAAGCGTATCTATTATAATAAGAGAAAGCATAATTTAACAACTAGCTAAAAAAAGATATTCGAACAAATTATTAAAGAGTTAATCTAGTTTAATAAGACAAAGTAGTAATTGAGAAACAACAATATTAACGCAAAACGTATTGTTTATGCAAGAGATAAAAAATCTAATAGATATTAATATAGATAATATCTAGAAGAAATTGTAATAAAGATATAATAGAAGTTTAAAATATTATAGTATAATATCTACAAATTAAGAAGCAAAATAATAATAATCTTATTATAAAAAAAGAAAACACAAAAATATAATATACTAGTAATACAACAATTGTAGTAATATTATATTGAAGCGAAAATATATAGCTCGAAATGCATAAACTTTACGCTTAAAAATAATAGCAAAAGAATATACTTCTATATTAACTAGTATATCGATAACAACAATTAATACAATATACAATACTTTAAAGATATAGAAACAATAACATTTTAAATACGTTTCAATAGCAACAATATAAACTATAAGCTTGTTAATGTCTATAATATATACAATTTATATTTAAGTAATTATAATAAAACAATAGACAAAGACAATCTTTCGGCAATAAAATAAGCTTTGTATATATAGGACAAAAGTGTTATTGTAAAAGATTTTAACTTATACTATCTATTTTAGATATACTCTTTCTATTCTATATAGTATTTACTATCGAAGAATCTACTAAATATAATATGCGAAGTTGATATCTTATTAACGCTTCTATATAATATTATAACAAAAAATTATTAAGATGTTTAAATTATAATTAATATATTATTTGTAACAAAAGAAGTAACAAACATACTAAAATACTAGAATATAGATAAAAGAATAAAAAACTTGTTCGATTATTTTTTAATTAGAGCAATACTAAATCTTAAAACACGAAAACAACTTCTACGTTACTCTAGACACAATTTGAAAATTATAAATCTAAAAAAGTTCGATAATATATTGAAGAAATTGCTATTTGAGCTATTATTTGACAATCTAGTAAAAAGATAACGCATTAAGAAATATACAATTAAGTTTTTCGATATTCTGGAAAAAACTATCGAAAAATTTACTTTATAAACAAAATTATATACAAGAGTAGTATCGAAGTAAACAACAAAGTGGACAAAGATAGTTAAAGAAACTAGACAATCATATTGACAATATTTTATTTTTCGCAAGTAAAAGATGTATATTCGAATATATAACAAAAAGAGCAAGATCTTGAAAAATTATAAGCGAGACAAGTTTTGCAAACAAATATAAAGTTTAGAAAATATTATTAAAAGTCTATTTGAAATAGCAAAGTAAGTTAGAAATATAATAGCAAGAACATTAATTAAGTCTATTATATTATTGTTAAATATCAATATTAACAACATCGCAATAACAATTAAAAAACAAGATCAAGACAATATTTTAAGCTTATTTCTCTTTTCTATTAACAATGTTAACAAATAACTTAAAAGAGTTCTTGTACCTGTTATTAATAGAAGATAACAAAATAGTATTGAAATGCAAAATAGTAAGAGCAACGCACAAAACAACTTCTAACAAGATATTAAGAATTAATAATATTATTAGTTAAATATTGCAACAATTAATTTGCAAAGTCTCGAAACAAATAAGATCTCTATTGAACAAATACATCACGAAAGATATTTTATTATTTTATTTTAAAAAAGCGATTGGAATAATACTATGCAAACTTGATTAAAAAAATCACTTCGAACTTTTTGTATTTAGATTTATTGCATTGCTTAATATACTAGACAAATTACTAGAGTTAATTATATTAGAGTATCTTCAATATATTGTAGAAATACATAATACTTTATTACGTATATAAATAGAGATTAGAAAGCAACATTCGATCGATATAATATTGCAGTTAATTATAGAAAAAATTTATACAATATAGAATAATTAAAAGAAGAGAGTAATATTGTTGTTAAGTCTCAATCTATCTAGCGCGTTCGACAATATACTATATATTTAACTACTTTATAATATAAGAAATAGAAGAGTTTTAATTTGTCTACTCAAATAAGTAGAGAATCTTTTAAAAAAGTATTGCACTATCTTAACTATAGATAACTATATATTAAAAAAGCGCAATGTTATCGTATATATCTTTCTTAAGAATGTTTCTTATCTTTAATCTTATACTTGTTCTATAATGCAAATCTTTTAAATATATACAATAACATTAAATTAAGAGTTAGTGTTACAAGCTTTGTAAACAACAATAATATATTAATAGACAAAGAATTAATCGAACGCAACTATAGAGTGTTAAGTTAAATATACAATAGATGCAAACAATAGATACAAAATTACAACTTCAAGTTTGCAAAAAAAAGTACAAACTAATTTATTTTTTACAAATATTAAAGAGATTTAATATAAGCGTCGATCTAACGTTAGCAAAATACAAGATACTTGTTAAATTAAATATTAGAATATCAAAGATTTAATTCGACTTAAAACTAAAATAAAGAGTTTATCTATATTAAGTAAAAACAAAACTAGTAATTAGATACAAAAGTATATTGATAATAGAGAGTTTGATCTTTGATATCTTGTAAAAAACAAAAAACACAAGTATATTGCTATTAAGAAGTTAATAATAGTCTACAATATTGCAATATAATTTATATTTTCGAATATTAAGAGATTGGGAAAAAAGATTGTCTTAAAGTTGCGATTAGTACAAAATTGTGCGCTTCTATATATTACAAGCGTCTACAAGACTATATTTATAAAAGTTCTACAAATAGAGATTAATATATTTTTTATTAAAGTTTATCTCGAAAAACTAGTATAGAAATCGATAGCTACTATAAATATAAAAGAGTTAAACAATACTATAGACGCGACAATGCAATATATCTATAACAATCTCTAATACCTAAAAGAGAACAAAAATTAAAGCTTATAATAACATCTCTATAGCTTAAGAGAAAATAAATACGTAAAAGACTCAAATTGACAATAATATTGCAACAATAATTCTATATAATTGTTTTGTATATTAAACTTTCCAAAATATTTATTGCAAATAGGAGAAAAATAATTAGAAAAAAATATAATGCAAATAAATCTAATCTATATTAAAGAACATATTTAGATAAAAGCGATCAAGACAAAAATATTATTGCTATCTTAATAAACGCAAATTAAGAAACTAATAAGTATCTCAAGAGTATTAAAGTAATATTGATATATTACAATAAGTTCGAGAAACTTACAAGAGCAATAGAGAAATTGACAAAATATTGCAAAACGTTTCTTAATTCTTAAGAATAAATCTATAAGATTTATTTCGATAGCTAGACTTTATTAAAGATTATAGGAAAGATAAAATTAATATTAAATCAAAAATATATTAGACAAATATAAGATATATATATTAAAATATAAAGTTGCGATACAATATTGAAACTATACTAGATACTAAAGTATAAAAGTATAAAGAGTAATAAAGTTGGTAATAAAATTTTGCTAACAAGATATATAAACAATTTCTATCTTTTAAAAAGCAACTAACAAGCAAACTTGTTTCTAGAAAGATATTTATTTAGAACAAGATTTAAAAGAAATAATAATTAAGATAATTAAGAAACAAAAGTAATACAAAATATTACAAACTTACATTTAAGATTATATATTAATATATATAGTTGTATTCCAATTATTTGTTACGAGTCGCGTGATAATAAGTACTATCTATTGCGCATCGCTCTTTACAAGATAATTAGAAAGAAAAGATCTATTGACAAAATCAAAGTAATTAAGATAACTTAATTCTTGAATATCTTGAATTTAAAAATAAAATAATCAAAGTAATTAAGATTTTAAACATTTTAAATATCTTGAACTTCAAATAATAGAAAGATATATAACTTTCGAACGCAACTTTCTTATAAATTGTGTTTAATTTATCTTAAGTCTTGACTTACTATTACAATTATTAAGTTGCACTCTTTTGTTATTAAGTAATTGCTTGCATTGTCTAAAGACGTCTACAAATTTCTTCGATAACATAATTTTTTCTAATACTTTTTACAAAAGTATTAGGGTAATACTTTAAATATTTTAAGAATGTTTGTATCAAATTAACGCGCTTCTATTTCGAGTACTAGCTTAACAATATTATGTCAATTAACGTTTAATAGAGACAACAAGATAAGAATTAACAATTCTAACATCTATTATAAAGATTGTATCGATTTGAAGAACTAACTTATGCAAATAAATATTTACTTTATCTTCTATTCTATTTTAGCAAATTAAAAGACAATTTTTGTATTAATATTTTTTAGAGAAAAAGCTTAATATTAACTTAAGCTTAACTTACGCAAATATTTGAAAAATTATAACAAAAATTCTTGTGCAATATTTATAGACTTTAACAACTTTAAGAAAGAGCTTTAAAAGATTTTCGAAATATTTAACAAAAAACAAATTGCAAAACGAGTAATTTAGTACTTGATTTAACAAATCTTTGCAATAGACTATATAGTAAAATTTTAGAAGTATATCAATCTTATTAAGTAAAACAATATTGTATTTATAACAATATTTCAACAAGATCTTAAAAACAATCTTAAGAACAAAACTATATATAATTATAAATTTATTAGCAATATGTTCGATTTTATTAAAGTAGTTATCGATCTCGACAACAAACAATATATAAAAGAACTATAAAAAAGCAATATAATTAATTTTATAAAAGAGCAAAAATCTTCTTCAAATTAATAATTAAATATTAGTAGAAGGAATTTTATTCTAATTAAAAGTACAATAACTTAAACTATTGTAAGTCTATATCTATAGAATTGAATTTTACTTAACAATATAAAAAAAAACTCTAAAGAAAAGCAAGATAACAAATCTTAAAAAACATTTTATTTATATAGCAAATCGAATTACTTTGCAAGAGATTGTCAATTACAAAACTTAATAAATTCGACAAATTAATATTATATTAAGAGAGATACTTAATAGTTAAACAATATTAGAAAGCAAATTAATATAGAAACAAATACTCTTAAGACTAAATTAAACAACAATTATGATTTGATAAAAAATCTAAATTAATTATAGAAAGTTCTAGATAGAATATTATTAAACAAGACATTTGCATTTACGCAAAAATTAATTAAGCACTTTAGAAAACTATTAAATCTTATAATTTAATTATTAAATTAAATAAAGAATATAATTAAAAGACTTTATATAAATATATAGAAGACATTACAAATTATCTCGAGACTTTAATTAATTTATCGAAGATTATAAATAAATACAAGAAGAAACTAGAAAACAATATTATTATAAAAAAAAAAAATTTCGACATTATTATAAAACAATTAAATTTTACAATATATATAAATTTTAGTTAAATAACTTGTTATAATAACTTATACTAAATTTATCTAGAAAACGAGAACAAAGTTAATTAATTTTTTAAAAAGTCAAAATTAGCAATATAATAACAAAAAAGAGCTTAGCGCAAATAAATATTTAAAGCAAAAGTTACAATATAAAAGCAAAAAAAAGTTTAAATTTTTTAATAAAGAATATATTAAAGAAATACAATATATTAATTTAATAGTAGCAACTAAACTTAACAACATACGCACAATATTTTATTATATTAATTTAAGATTAACAATTGTCAATTTACAATAATAATCAACTCTAATATAATAAATAATTTTATAGCTAAAGCTTTTGTAAAAAGAAAAGAGTATTTTATTCGAAAGAAATCAAACGCTTACAATTTAATAATTGTAAACAAAAACTTATTACTCGCAAGAAATAGAAAAGTAAATAGAGAAACAAAATTACTATTAATAGTTATTTAGTAATATTACAAGAATATCGTTAACGATGCTTAAGTCTTTCTTAGACTTATAGAGTTTTCATTTAAAGAATTTTTTTGTATTACGAATATTACGATATAGAAGACGAAAACGTAGCGTCGTTATAACGACTCGTTACAAACAAAATAACGATTGCGAATTCTAATCAATTATAATTAGACAAATAGACGCTAATGTTACTTGTCTATTCGTAATTAATTAGATTTAAAAATCGTGAAAGTATATAGTTCTCGCATAGGCTCTTAGGGGTGTTGAATCAAGTATAAAAAAAAAGTTTTATTTATTTTTTGATAATTAGAAGTCAAATTATATTTTCGATTCTTTCGATAATATTTCTTATACTTAAGATATTTTTTATTTTATTGACAAGATATGTTAAATAAGACGCAAACTCGATAAGAACGCATTATAAGAAAGATGTATTTATAGCGATAATTAACAACGAAATTGCAATATTGTTCAATAATTAACCTAAATTAATATAATAAAAAAAAAGATAATTTCGAGACAAAAAAATTTAAAGAGAAGAGATAATATTACGAGTTGCATGCTAATAAGTACTATTTGTTGCGCATTGCTCTTTACAAGATAATTAAAAAGAAAAGATCTATTAACAAAATTAAAATAATTAAGATAACTTAACTCTTAAATATCTTAACTTTAGAATTAGGATAATTAAGATAATTAAGATTTTAAATATCTTAAATATCTTAAATCTTAAATAATAAAAAAGTATATAACTTTCGAACGCAACTTTCTTATAAATTGTGTTTAATTTATTTTAAGTCTTGACTTACTATTACAACTATTAAGTTGCACTTTCTTATTATTAAGTAATTGCTTGCATTGCCTAAAGACGTTTACAAATCTCTTCGATAGCATAACTGTTTCTAATATCTCTTACAAAAGTATTAGCGTAATATTATTTTAAGCTATATAATATATTGTTGATACAATTAAAAATAAATTAAATCGACTTTAATTAACTCTTGTATAAACAATATATATTTAAAATGACTATAAAGATTTGCAACTACAATTAGAAATATATAACAATTAAGTATATTTTTCTAGTTTGTCTTAAATAGCGACAGAAAAAAGCACAAATATAACAAAAAATTAATATTATAAATCTAAAACAATTGCTAGATAAAGCTAGATTTGTTGTTGCAACAATATATATAATTTTGTCTATTAAACTATTGAATTAATTTTAGACAATAATATTATTCAAAAAACACAAGTTTTCTTAGATTTATAAAGTTCTTGTTTAAAGAATTTTCTAATACTACAAATATTATAGTAGAGATAAAAAAGACAAAGCATTATTAGAGCAAAGCGCTATTAATAAATGCGCAATTATAGATTCTAATTAATTAGAGTAAATAAGCAATACTAGCGCTTGTCTATCTACTTTAATTAAATTGATTTAAATTCGTAAAAATATATAGATTTTGCATAGACTCTTAGAGATGTTAAATTAAGTATAAAAAAAAACATCTTATAATTCTTTTACTTAAATCTCTAAACAAAACTACTTAGTAATTAATTATATGCGTAGATATATACGTTATTCAAATTGCAAGAGTTAATGTTCTTCTACTTTTAGATATTGTTTATAACGCTTTTAATAAATATCTAGAAATTACTATTTTTAATCTAGCATAATCTTTATAATATTATATTAAAAAGTAATTGCAAACTCTATAGAATGCGTTTAATAACATCTACAAATAAGATGACTTTTAAAATATTAAATTAATAGATAATTGCGCAAGTGCAATTGCAAGTTTATTAACAATTTAAGATAATTCTCTAGAGATTCTATTAGCGACTCGAGATTTTTAATATTGTTGTGTTAATATCTTAGTCTTAAAGTTATATTAGTAAATTTAATTAATCTTAAGCAAATCTCGAGTACTATTAAAAACTTAAAAAATACGTTAAATATTATTCGAATATTATTTATATTGTTAAAACTTATTAAACGCAATTTACGAATACTACTAATGCGCAATCAATTACGCGCAATTAATTATATATATATTGCGCTATTTGAATGCACATTGTTCTTGCATAGAAATCTTACAAATTGTTTGATTTTGTTATATAAATTATTATAGTATAGACAAGTAACAAGTAGAGAGTTAATCGAAGTATTGCGAGAGTTTGTACGCATTTCGAATATTAAAATTATATTTTTTGTTAAGTTTTTTTTAACTTTTCAAATACAAGTTTTCTAAAATATCTTAAGTCTATCTTGAACGTATCTTGAACTACTTAAATTATCTTAGTATCTTGAAATTGAGAGACTAGTTACTCGAAATGTCGATATTGTAATTCTTTTAGTATATTAAATTTAATAGAACTTATTTGCTTATCTTTTCCTTTTTAATTAAATAAGCAATTCTTAATTGATATAAATATTGTCTTTGTTAATTTCTAATCAATTAGAATATATCAAGAGTACTTGTACTATTAAGCAAAAATAAGAGATATTCTTTTAGAAGAAAATAGTATATCTAGTTTAATATATTATCAAAATCTCTAATACTTGTTATAGAGTTTAATTGCTATAATATAGTTGTTTGCAAGCTAGACTTAATTTAGAAAATATTGAATACTAAGACTATATTCGAAAGGCATTTATAATTATAGAATAAACTATATTAATTTATTCTCTACGTTAAATTCATTTGCAATTAAATCTTGAAGAGAATACTATTAAGTAATTCTATTCTAGAATCTAAAGAAGCTCGCTAAGATAAAGAGTAGAAAGAAAATTAACTTCTTGCTAGAGAAATTAAGAATATTATATTTTACTTTAGATTACTAGTTTCTATTAAACTCTATTAAGAGTAGTCTATAAGTAGCGTAATTATTAATCGAAGCAAGTTAAATAAAACTTACATATACTTTTGGGAAGTTGTTGCGTTAATATCTCTTTTTGCTATTTCAATATTCTCTTAGACTCTTTCTAAGAATATATTATATCTTTGTTAAAGAAGAAATTTAATACTTCTCTTTTTATTGTACTTCGATAATATTAATAACAATAAATATAGTTTACGAGCTTTTTCTGTATCTTCTATAAAATTTTATATCTCTTATACAATTATTAAACTTTACGCGCATAATATAGAGAGAAGTGTCTAATACAAGATCAAAGCTTTATTTCTTATTATATAGCGTCTAGATCTGCAAAAGAAGCTCGAAATTGCTTTATTGGAGTCTGATAGAATTACTGGAAACTGGAGAGATAAGATGTCAAGATAGCGAAAAGAGGTTTCAACGCAGCAGCTCCCTACATTTGTTGGGCAATCCAAATTGAGCCATGCATGTCAAAGACCACCCCTCCGACACGGTTTCCATCTCACCAGAAACTCGTGACTTACATCATCAACCTTCATACACTATATACATCATTCTTACACACCCACGGACCCCGGTTCTGCTATAGTCCTCATATTCAACGTTCTAGACAACATGGCATTGCCTCCCTCGTCACAACCTGAGGATGAAGATTACCCTGCAAATGGACGACCTTCACAAGATCTCGACACCACCGGTCGAGCTCATGTAGGATCTCTTCTAAATGGTAAGTGTTCTCAGGGCTGCAATCGTCGTTCTCATACAGTTTTTTAATTTACAAGGTCATGTTGAGTGTGGTATCCTCCTGAAACATGCTTGACGGCCCAAAGCTTGCGTGAGATTGCAAATGCTAACTCCAGACGTTTTTTTTAGAGTTATCGAGTCCTCAAACAGATTGTAAGCTTCGGGCCGAGTTAAAGAGACACTACCATGGGTTGCGAGAAGCAATCTTTGGACAGGATATGAAATATTATTGGAGAAGCTAAGGCTACATGCTCAAACTTGTGGACAAAAAGCCAGAGATTGCAATGGATCGGGGTCTCAAGCAGCTCTGTAATAAGTCGACGATGCTATATTGGGCTCGTACGTAGTTGCAGATCCTTGATCTCTCTTTCTATTTTTTTGTCAAGTCGCGAGACATGTCTCGGGAGTACTCTACCCTAAAGACGTGTTTCACCGCCTCACTGTCACACCAGAAATAAATATGCTGACTCCGGAATCTCCAAACAGTATCCGCTCAGGGGTCAGGCCCTACTTCATGCCCAGGGATTGTCTTCGCCTGCATATACAAAGCCGGTTTCGATGTCACGACAATGTTCCGAACATAGACTTTGGCAGATTCTTTGCACATCCATTTCAGATCACTGCGACAGGGCCCCAAACGATATCGGAGATTATGGAGACGCACGCACACATCTGTGACCGAGCTGCTTCGCAGTTAGAGTCGATACAAAGCGGCGACATTGAAAGCTCTCCAGTAGAATGGAGGCACTGGGAGCGCTACCATTTGCTGCCTCTCTGTCGAGCAGTTGTTGTTGTTCTCGATGAACTCCTATTATCACCACCTGTATGCAGGATCGATGGAACCATTTCATTAGATGACGAGATACAAAGAAGGACCGCGGTGTTGATTCTGACTGGATACGGTCATGGCCTGAGCAATACTATCAGCTTCGATGCCATTAAATCAGAGTTCCTTCCACTAGCACGAGATGATGTCTGTGCATGTGATAGCGCCAGGACCATTCGCGTCTCGCTGAAGACCGCTATTCAATTTATCGCAGAGCTGCAGCAAAGAGAAGACACAGCCTTTTCGAGTTTAAAGCAAGATACAGTCAACACCATACTTGAACCAAACACATACGGTGTCTTCGCCGTTGACAGAGCCGATGAGTACGTTGATGATGTTCTCAACAATCCTCTCGAGGATGAATCCAAGCAGTCTGAGATCAAGTATGCACGAGAGACCATCAAGATGAGAGAGAGGGGAGAAGTCTCTTACGAGGCAGAATTTGATCATTGGAACAGCAGCTGGATCTAGGTTGAGCATTATCACATAGCTTTTGGTACTCTGGATTTCGAAGAAATACCGGTGAATGGAGGATACAACCTGAGATAGCTGAAAATTTTCACCAAACATTATGGGCCGCCGTACGTCCGAAGATCGCTTCCACCCTCGTGTGTTTGCAACAGAGCTCCCGGGATTGCTCCGGTTAGTCTCTTACCCGATTATAAGAAAGGTAGCCACCTCCCTCTCCGTCTTGCATGTTCCCGCCGCATTCGGCTTCGCACGGTCTCTGCCTCAACGGTGGTGTTGGGAAGAGCCTATAGCGTTATACTGTCCTTCTAGTGCTCTTGACAGCAGCCAGTCAATCTATCAATCAAGGGCTGCACTGCGAATTTGCTCTGGGTGGACCTTTATCAGCGTCTTGATCGTGGGAAGCCTTCAGAATTGCCACCAACCTAGGCAGCAACAGCAATACATATCCTTCATCGAGAACAACGCCTTAATAGCAGTCCAACAGCCGACTGCACCTGTGTGATACGCACGGCCAGTGACAATGGCATCGCGGCCCAACGAGCATAGTCCCCTTTTCTACAAGCATGGACGTGAAAGTGAGAAGGTGACAGAAGGGAGGATAATGTGACTGCAATGGACAAGAGCCAGGGAATCGGCTAGAAGAAGACCGTGTGGATAATGGGAAGCATCTGTATAGGGACAGCATGCTCAGGCCTAGGCAAGCCTCCGATGGATCCTATCCACTTCACTAGAGGATCGTATCAAAGCAGTCTCCTGACATCAATACATTAGATGGTACAATTAGCTTTCCAGTCCTATCGCCGCTCGCTTTCATTCCCAGTCCGGTTTCGCGTGGCTAGCAACAGCCTACCAAATCGCCGCCGCAGTTACAGAGCCGTTATGCGGAAAGGTGACAGAAGTTTACGGAAGCCGTGCTAGAGCTATGGATCACGCTTTCAAATTTTCAAATGCATGCTTCTCAAAGGTCGTATATGTTTCAATTTCCGGTTTGTAAGGATGAGTGCGACTTAGCGAGTAAAGCAATTTGTATCTTGCGTTACGCTTCCGCTGGCCGACACCAAGCGTGCACAACTGCCTTCGAGGGTAATGAGCCGCGATATATTCTTCCCACTCCATGTCTTCGGCCGTGGTTCCGTCTAGAGCCATATCGAAACGGCGAATCAGTGTAGCGAATGCAATAGGTAGTTCGCACCAAGCCAGATTGACACCAAAGCACATGCGTAGGCCTCTACTGAAAGGCACTATCCATTGTTCAAGATCCTTCGCGTCTTCCTGCTGCCATCGATCAGGGTCGAATTGAAGAGCATCTTCAAAGATATCCTCGGGCTGATGGACGTGGAGGATTGGCATGCCGACTGTGGTGCCTCCAGGGATCTGTTGGCCGCATATAACGGCTCCTGTGGGCGGGACAACGTGTGTGATAGACACGCCCGATGGAATGTGTCGTAAGGATTCTTTGATTCTTGCGGTCAAGAGAGGCATTGATTCGAGATCTTTGAGAATGGATCAGGTGGATGCTCCCCACGGCATACTGCTATCGATGATGGTTACTCCTTCAGCTTTTGCCATCTTCAATCTGCTCCATGATCTGAGCCTCCTTTTTCGGCGGTCGTTCGCCGAAGATGGTGCTGCCAACTCTGACCTCATTGCTGCCGCATCTGATAGCGCTTTCGAAGTCCTCGCTCATACCCATACTCAGCTCCAGGGTGTTCGCATCGAGCTTCAGCGCTTCCACAACAGCATCTCTGACTCTTCTCAGCTTGACGAAGTCTTCATTCTCCTGTCCTTCGCTCAATCCTTTACTTCTTGCGATAGCGCCGATGGTCATCAGTCCTTGTAGCTTTAGATGCGGGCATTGTTCTAGAACATGAGAGCAAAGGCCGGCAGCATCTTGAGGCTCGACTCCAGACTTTTCCTCCTCGCCAGAGGTGTTGACTTGCACAAAGACCCTCAACGGAGTATCCTTAAGCTCAGGAGACTTTTCGACCAAAGCACTCCTGCCCTTCTCCAACTGGTCTGCTTTCTTCTCCGTATCCACACTCTCGACACACCAGAGATTGGGTATCTGCTCCGCAAGGGGACGACATTTATTGGTTTGCAAGGCGCCGATGAAGTGCCAGCGGATCTCTCGGGGAAGCAGTAGGGACTTCTGCAATAGCTCTTGCTGATAATTCTCGCCGAAGTGTAAGTGGGAATGAGGGGGTCGATGCAAGGCCAGGATGTCGTTGGCCGGCTTCAATTTGGAGACTGCGACGAGCCGAACAGGCCGGGGCCTTTGTTTCGCAGCCTCTGTAATCCTTGAGGTGACCTTGCCCAGAGTTTCCGCTAATTGCTTCGCCCGCTGTGGGTTGATGTGCATCTCTGAGCCGTTCTCATCAGTCATCGTGATGCTTGCAGCATTGAGCTTCAGGTTGGTGAGACGACCTTCAATTTGAAACTAAATATGAGGGAGGTTCCGCAGTCCAAATTCGACCCTCGTACTATTTTCTTGCTAGTCATGCTAATCGTTATCTGATTGCGGCTCGATCCGGGGATTTCTGAGTTTCCGTGCTGATTTTAGTGCTTTCAGAACGGTTGCCCCTGCTTGGCCTTATTTTTAGATTCCACCCCCCAACTTTTGCCAGAATCACTCCAGGTCGATTCTATCAACTTTTGCATTTCTTGGTAATTTAATCTCAAAAGTTGAAAATAGATAGAACAAGCTTTACGCTTCAAGTTGATATAAATTTGTACAATTCAAGAGTATTTCGATTACGTTATTATAATGGATAGATTTTGTGTTTCGAGTCGCATTGTAGAAAGCGAATTACACAAAACTTGCAACAACTATAACAACTTCAACTCTTGATTATATCTTACTAACAAAGTAGTTTTGAAAAGCGTTAAGCGTCTAGTTTAATGCTCAAGAATTTTGTAAATTAGCTCGAGAAATGCGAAAGTTGATAAAATCGATCTGGAGTGATTTTGGGGAAAAATAAAGTTAAGAACGAGCAACCGTGTGAAAGCGCTAATTGCACCAATCATTAAGCGCAATTCAGCTAAGTAAGCCCCCACCTATTGCGAGCCTCGCAATACACGGAACTGCACGGTCTGTAGAACATCTCGCACCAAGAGAAGATAATATTGCAAAGCAACAATGCACGGGCAGAACAAAACGGTGTGCTGCACAGTTGCGAGCCGTGCTCACACCCTTATTTATCGATTACAAATTCCTGTTGTTTACACCCAATGATGTTTTACTAGGATGTTCGCTTGACTCGAGTCTCAACGATCAAGCATCGTGTCAAAGTTTTCCTTGAAACGAGATATTCTGCATGTTGAAATTTATGAGCACAATCTCGCCACGCTCTGAGAAGCCTATAGAGCCGGACGTGTCTATAAGAAAAAGGAAGATGCTCTCAACATTCCTTCATTATGCCAAGCGAATGGACGCTCCAGATGTAGCCACCCTGAAGTCTAACGACAAAGCAAAACCCCAAAACGTAAAGCGATACCTACAAACCCTCCACTTCGTGTACTTCCACCCAGTACCCTCGTCCGGTGCGCCGATTCCGTGAAGCAAAGTGCTCAAATCTTCCAACACAAGGCAAACGCAAAGTCACCTTCCTCCAGGAAGGAGTCGTTAGAGATTCGTCAAATCGGAAGACTTCCCACCTCCCCATGTACAAACAAAGACACAATCCATCTGGCGTTGCTACACCGTCACATCAATCAGCGATAGCACTCAAGAGCCTTAGATCAAATGGAACGTACCGGGTACTGATTTAGCGATGGGTCCCCATCCCATCCGCCAACGGTGCAGCTAGGGACCGCTCCAGGGGCAGAATTGCCGTCATTCGGCCATGCTTGAGCACCAAGATAGAACTGTATGTAGTCGTTCTGCTTCTCGGGTATGCAGGTAAGAACGGCTTCGAGCTTACTCTGAAATTGGAGGGGGTTGCTGGCAGAGTAGCCGTTGTTGCCGCCTAGTGGTTGCGTATAGCCAATTTGATTGTGGTCATTGTCTGTCATCAGGACCTCAAGATCGTACAGCCAATTTGATTGTGGTCATTGTCTGTCATCAGGACCTCAAGATCGTACAGCCCATTGCTATCGACATCTCGTTGCGTGACATGGATGCCGCAGGTTCCTTGCGCGTAGGGAGCGGCGGTCGGAGCTGTAGGGATCGGTGGAGCTAATTGCGACGAAAATGTTGTGGGAGCTTGCGTCGTTGTTGAAGGTGTAGCAGTGGCAGCAGCAGCAGCAGCTTTCTTTGGGTTGTGAGCCTCGTCGACTTCGTTCCAAAGGCCGTTGAGACTCTGAGCACGCGCCCAAGAAGCTTTGTTGATCAAATAATTCTTTGCTGCTGCTACCATGTTCCCTTCTGAAGTATCGAATGGCACGGTGTCGTAGGCCAGATAAGTGGCTAGCATACCGGCCATCAACGGGGCAGCATACGAAGTACCTTTGGCTATTCGCTCTCCGTCTTCGTCCTTCTTCTGGACCGAAACAGCGACTCCCGGTGCCCAGAGCTGGACATGAGGACCTGCCTGCGAGGTGGGAGATGGGGTACCATCAAACTTCACCGAGCCGACGACGATCAATGGGTAATTCTCTCCCTCAAAGATCCCAGGAGCTGTATCGACATTGGTTCTTCGGTTTATATTTCCGTCCTTGTCCTTCTCAATAGCATGGTTACCGGCAGCGACAAATACAGGAACGTCGTTATCCAGAAGGACTTTGATATTCGTCTTCTGCTCTTTGCGCCCAGGGGATAGGTTGTTTGGATCGACAGGTCTCCCGCTCGAGACTGAGAAGGTAACAACACTCTTCCCTCTACGACCATTTGATTCGATGTGTTTCCATACTAATAGAAGAGATTGTATCAGCATATTGATTTCGTGCAAGTGCAATCATCGTTCGCAGTACCAGGGCAGGAAATTGGAACGTACCCGATTCAAACGCTGACGCCATTTCAGAAATGCCGTTATTAGCCATTTTTGAAAAGTGGTGTCTTTTGCCACCCCGAATATATCTTGCTGAGCCTCGGCTAAGATGACAGTCTCGATCTTATCATGTAAGCTGTTTCCTGTGAGAAGGTATAGGGAGCCTGTTCCTAGATGTTTCTGTGTTTCAAGCCTCGGTTTGCTTGCTATGTCTCGTTTGCAACAGCTGCTGAACGAGGAATGGCTTACGTGGGTTGGCTAATAAAGAGTAGCTCAGAAACAGCTGAAGTATAGGTAGTATATTGTATATCTCTTTTGGCTTTGTTGGGTGTTGATGGCGTGGTCATTGTCGTGTGTAAAGGAACCGCGGCTTCTTCTTCTCCTTCTTCGTCCTCCTCAACTGCGAGTACTCCTGTCGCACCATCGAGTTAGCATTAAACTTCAGAGGCTACTTGACTGATTCAATCAGCCGTGTCGAACGGCTCATTAGTACATGTACGTGGGAGAGACAACAAGTAATACGAACCTGCGTTCTTCTTAATCGTATCGACTTGCGAGTCCGTTACATTCACCAACCAATAGACGGAATTTTGCGACGAATCTTTGTATGAAAAGACACTCTTTTGTTGAGTGAATTCCTCCAGGAATTTCTCCGTCTTCGAGTTGGTGACGTTGTCCTTACGATCATTCGGCCATACTATTTGCCGTCGGATTGTGATATCGTCCGATCGTTGTTCAATGTCCTGCCTCTTTGGCTCGTTTCTCTCAATGTCTTGACTGTGGGTTGTTATTGTGTCAGTAGCCGTGCAATGAAAGGCTAAAAAGCTGATGGCTAACAGAATGTATCTGAAGGAATGCATAATACTCGAGGTTATAAAGATCTATAGTATAATGGACTATATGCCCGTACCTGGGCACATCTATATACTTTTCTGATCACGGTCAGGAAAGATACATATGATCAGATGCACTTGTCTAGGCTGTGCATAGGATTGAAGCCGCACCTGCGTGAAACAAGAACGTACAAAGGATTGGTGGGACAACAAACGTACGAAGGATGCATGGGACAACATCTCTGGTTGTGTAGCTGGTTATTCAAGTGCTATACACGAATCGCGACGATGACTAGGCGAAGACACAGAAAAGGCAACACGGAGTGTACGTTTTAGCACCTGTCCGGCCTAGATGTAGAGTATAACGCAATGGAATTCATAAGTTCACATCCCAAAGAGATGCCGGTGACTTCCGGAAGAGCAACGTACTTTTGGTCTCTGCTCGCATCTGATGATCTACTGCCCAAGGATTTCTGCTCCTTGCCAGGCACCGCTGAGTCTGCCATAGTGGTGAGATGCGCGGTAACTCACCAGCTAGAGGTAGGGCCCAATAGATAGATAATATCACAAAGCAAGTGTACGAGCTACTGCGGAGGAATATTGGAAGACTGTTGCGAGCCCTGGTAAGCCCCGGGAGCGTTTCATGACAAAGTGCAGGAATGCGGCGGGTGCGGCGGATTGTAGCTGCCCGTAAGACTAACTGCAAATGCTCGCCCTCATAGGCTCCTAGGTATCCTGATCTCTCTTAGTCTTGCCGCACGATTAGCATGAGTTTGTAGTCTCGAGTGCACCACCCTCTCGAGCGTTGTTGGTCAGATGCCTCGCGCCTGCCGTCACAAGACCCACGCCTGCGCCACCCAACATGACAGGACAAGTGCCTAGAACGTCAATACGTCAAGGCATTGATTCGTGATCTAGTGTCACACCAGTTTGGTGGGGTCCCGAGTATGACTAAGCGTGCAGGAAGCGGCAGTGCTACCCTGCCAGCCTGTTGGCTGTTGCATGTGTCTTGGCGCGCGTCAAGCGCTAGGAGCTCTAACGCTTCAGTCCTCTTGGCAGGGGCTGGGTTAGCTCGTGCCTCGGTAGCAGCTTCCATTCCTTGCGGAGGAATCTCGAGACATCGACTGTATTTGTCTTCTAGCCTCAACTACCACTCCATCTACCATTGCCATTTCTTTCATTCCATAGTGTTATTCTTTCTCTTTCGTATTGCGCGGATCCGGCAGCCTCGACCTATAGCCTGCGCGGCATCTGCGAAAGCTATACTCTACTGCGCACACTGTCGCTACATACTTCACAGCCCCGGTGGCACAATTATGCCAGATATCTCTTTGACGAATGTAACATTTTCCACAGGCAGCGACGTGTATTTCACTATCTTAATTGTTTCATTGCAGCCACCTTCGAGCTGCTAGCTTCATCCCCGGTCAATGTCACAGAAACGATTTTCTAGGGAGGGTTTTCAGCAACTCCAAAACACCGGTTCCTCCAACATGCCCAGCAATCCTAACGATGCCACGATTGACATACCTCTGACTCAAGTCCAGACGAATAGGAGTGGTGGCGCCTGCAAGCCGGAAAGGAGTCTTTCCGACCCTCAGACGGCTTCACAGTCGAACTTGCAGAACGAGAAAGCTGGATACTTCAAACGTCGCGCCGCCGGTCGGCGGAAAGCTGCGAAGGATGGGAGGCATAGTGAAGGGGATGGTGAGGAAGATACTTTAACACAAATGGGCCAGATCTACACTAAGATACTCAACTTCTCGATTGTCACTCGATATTTTCTATACGTTCTACCTCTAGCAGCCTTAATTGCGGTCCCCATCATCATCGGCGCCACAGCAGCGCCAATGGCTAGCATGGGTCACGTCCGCCACGTTTGGATTTTCACTTGGGTGGAGATCGTCTGGCTGAGTCTCTGGGTATCCAAGTTGGCGGCGAAAACATTGCCCTCTATATTCCAATTCCTATGCGGCATCGTTAGTTCCGGAACACGAAAATACGCGCTGGTACTGCGGAATCTCGAGATACCTCTGTCACTTGCAGGATGGGCACTTGCCGCGTTGGCAACTTTCATTCCGGTGAGTCGTTGCTGCCGTCAATCTGATGCCTGAGTGCTGACTGTGTAGGTCATGACTCGAAATCCCGACCAACGCTCCCTTAAAGCAAAAAAACCTGACTCCCCAACTATACAGCCATGGCAGGCCATCGTGCAGAAGATACTTGCTGCTTTCATGATTGCTGCCTTGATCTTTCTCGCCGAGAAGCTGCTTATTCAGATCATCTCAATCAGCTACCATCGCACGCAATTCAATGAAAAGATCAAGGACTCGAAGCATAATGTGTACCTGCTCAGCCTCCTATACGACGCTTCCCGAACCCTCTTTCCTGCATACTGCAGTGAATTCGCCGAGGAAGATTATCTTATCCATGATGCTCTGAATATAGATCTTGGAGAGCGAAGGAAGGGCATCAGTCATCACCGATCAGGATCTGCTACGCCACTTCGGATCTTGCAAAATGTTGGGCGTTTTGGTGACAAGGTCACATCGGCTTTTGGGAACGTCGCTTCGGAGATTACTGGCAAACAAGTCTTCAATCCTACTTCGGCGCATTCCGTCGTCGTGGAAGCCCTAGAGAAGAACAAATCTTCGGAAGCTCTAGCCAAACGGCTGTGGATGAGCTTTGTCGTTGAAGGTAAGGATGCTTTGTACCAGGAAGACATAGAAGAAGTCCTTGGTGCGGATCGCCCTCAGGAAGCGGAAGAATGCTTTGCCTCTCTGGATCGAGACGGTAACGGCGATGTTTCCTTGGACGAAATGATTTTGACTGTGTGCGAATTTGGGCGCGAACGACACTCCATTGCGAACAGTCTGCATGACGTTGATCAAGCCATCGATGTTCTGGACAGTTTGCTATGCACCATCGTCTTCGTTATGGTTGTTTTTGTGTTCGGTAAGTCGTCAATCTGACCCTTGTAGACGGTGCATCATTAACATGCGGTGTAAAGTGGCATTCCTCAACTCCTCTTTTACCACCACCCTTGCTACGGCGGGCACCGCTCTGCTCTCGCTCTCCTTCGTCTTCTCCGCTACTGCCCAAGAAGTCCTTGGCTCCTGCATCTTCCTCTTCGTCAAGCACCCTTTCGATGTCTTCGATCGGGTCGATGTTGGGGTCGAGCAACTTGTTGTTGAGCACATCTCGCTGCTCTACACAGTCTTCCGGAAGGCGAACAGTAATAAGCTGACCCAAGTTCCCAACCTGGTACTTAATAGTCTTTGGATTGACAACATCTCTCGCTCAAAAGCTATGCGTGAAGAGCTGCTTATCTACGTCCACTTCGATACCACGCTGGAGGACATCCAACTTTTGAGGCAACAGATGCAGAATTTCGTGCGCGACAAGGACAATTGTCGCGATTTCCTTCCGGATATCGAAGTCGAAGTCACTGGTATTGCAGAGATGAATAAATTAGAAGTGCAGGTCGAGCTCAAGCACAAGTCGAATTGGGCCAACGAAACTATCCGGGCCGCCCGCCGCTCGAAATTCATGTGCGCTCTCGTGCTGGCTCTACGCAAGATTCCCATCTACGCTCCTGGCGGTGGGGATGCCGTGTTGGGTTCCAGCGATAAACCGTCCTACTCGGTAACAGTGTCAGACGAGCAAGCTGCCGCGTCACGCGAGACCTTCGCTGCAACTAAAGAAGGCAAACGACTGATCCCAACTAAGAAACCAACGCCGAACCCCTTCACCGCCTCCACTTCCGTCGACGTGAAACCTGATCCGCGCGATCCCACCACACCTCCCCCACTGCGATATCGTCTTCCTCCCATAGCCGAGACCGCAGCTCTCAATGACCTCAATTCTCGCGATCCCGCCGCTGACACGGCTCAGGATATAGGATCACCGGAGCGTAGCCCGCCGACGCGAACCCCTGGCTCGTCTACCTCAAGTCATGACCGGGATGCAAATCTCGAAGAAGTCCGTGGTCTGCTTCGTCGCCAAAGTACGCGCGGGAAGCGACGGCCGAGCGGGCCAACAGAGCCGTTCGCAAGCGGTCATGGGTCGCAGAGTGGACTAGGTTTGAGCGTGCCGCCTAGTCTTCGGGAGCAAAACCCGCAGCCACCCATGTATCCGAGCCAGAGCCAAAGCCCGAGTCAAGGGCCGGGAAATCACCCCACAGCTACATTCGATCCCTATTCACAGGGGCCCAGGTATGAAAGCCAGAGTCAAGGCTTTGTACAAGGACAAGGTCAGATGCAGCAGATGCCGCAGCTGAGGCAACCGATCCCAGGTGCTGGCAACAGTTTTACAAGAGAGCGAAAGAGCGACGATCTGAGCTTTTAACGTCAGTGGATTTTTGGACAAGCATACAGGCTCGGACGGGGCGTTTGGCTGGCTGGGGATTCAGGCATACCCCTTCCCTTGGCTTACTTGGCGCTTGGTGGAGCAAAAAAGCACGTTTTCTAGACGGGAGGAAATATTGAATGTAACGAGATCACATTGTGTAGGTGCCAGCAACCTATCATGGTCTACCTTCTTCAAAGCTACTTCATAAGTTTCGCGACTGTTTACTTTATCGTGCCCACGTGACTCAACCGAACCTACTGCAAAGTGGCCTTTTCGGGATTAGCACTCAATCTCGTTGAAGGTACTCTCTCATCACTATTCCGGCGCACATAGACTATGCCGAAACCATGGAGAAGACTCTTACAGAAGATAGCACGTGATTACTTATCATCAGGCCATATATCGACCAAAAAGACATCGTACACGTCGATCTAGGTTGGTGGTGTACGAGTCTTACAGTCCATAACCTTTACAGCCAAGTGTTCTAGTTGATGACTATAGCATGGACATCAAGCCCGGTGCACTCAACGACAGATTATCAAATGGCACCTGGATGTGTACACTCTCAGAGTAGAAAGAACGCTTCTGCCAGTCTCTCAATTCAAGTCCCATCTGGCAATCCCCTCAGCAAAGCAAACTTCATCTAAAAACCACACGCAGAAAATGCAACATCTTCCCAATGCTCCTCGTCCCCCCATCGATCCTCTCCTCGCAGCTCGAGCTCTCCACATGCTGCACCAGCCCGCTCAGCGTCGATGTCCGGAAGTCGCAGCCTGGGCACGCATACACCAGCGGATCGTGAATAGGCGAAGCTATGTGCTGGTTCATCCCCCTTTGCGTCCGGAAATTCTGCCGGCAGTACTCGCACACCCACAGATCGTCATCGGTGAGGAATCCGCTTGATCGCTGCGCACTTCGCTGCTGGGTACGGAGCCAGTTGTGGTACCCGGCGGTGATGTAGTGTTTCGATTGATAGCATTTCTGGGCGTAGAAGTCCAGTTGGTCTTCGTGCGTGCAGCAGCTGCCGGATTCGAGGTGGATGACCATGGCGAAGTGGCATGAGAAGAATCGGGTGCAGCCGATGCAATCTATGTTCGATGGTTTGTGGATGATATTGTGCTAAGAGATTAACGCCTTAGCCGCTTGCTTGTGGGCGGGTTGGAACATACACTTCTGAGATTTGCTGGGCTAATGAAATCTCTCTCGCAGACGAAGCAGTAGTTGTGTTCATTGGAATGATGATAGTGCTCGTTCAGCTCGTTCTCAGTCCAGAAATCGATGTCGCACTGCTGACATATCCAGTGGTTGTAGGATTCTTCCTGGTGTTCTTCTAGTTCGTCGTAGTCGTCGAAGAGTTCGTCACATCGCTCGCATGGCACATGGCCTCGGGAATCACGTTTATGTTGCTGTAGAGCATTGCTGTTGACGAAAGTCCGGCCGCAGATGTCACACTCTTCAGATGCCCTGGGCTAACGCTTAGACATTGAGCTTTGGAAAGACTTCTGTAACATACCAACGAGGCATCACTGCATTCTCTGGGCCTAACAGGAAGTATCTGTATGGAAGGTTCGTCGACTGCTTGCTGACCTGGGAGGGTTTTATATCCCAAAGCTATGATTATTCCTGGTTCAAAGGGCTTTATGTGCAGGAAGCCGTCTTGCGTACGACCTGTAGCGGCGTCATTGCTCAACACTACAAAGCCATTGGCCTTGAAAGCCTAGGCCGCTGAGCGGATCTAGATTTATCTCTGGATATGAAGACGTATATCTTTAATGCAGAGGTATGTTGAAGACGACCTGAGACAGCCAGGACTCCAAGCCAAGAAAGGCGGCGGCAACGGCCGGACAGCGGCATCAGCACTTGAAATCGATGTAAGGACGCGCGTTGAATGGAGACTTCCAAAGCAAACAAGGTAGATGAGGGCTAATCTGGTATACTGTTTGTATCACCACAAAAGCTGGGGAATCGGAGATGACGACCTCGATCTATTATCTATTTTTTTGGACGAACCTAGCTATCTAGTGGTGTTTAGGGGCACGTCCACTTTCCACACTGCTATCGCTGATGAAATCTTTTGTTCTATGCTCCGACTGCTTGAAGCGACTTCACGGTGTCGACTATGCTTTCCTTGAGAGTCCGGAATCGAATTCCTAGAACCTCCCTCGTCCTCGAATTATCATACTTGTACAATCCTAGCTACTGTCAATACCTTATAAGTCAGGGGTGTTTGCTGATTGCTCACCTTCTTCAGGATAATCGCCACCTTTCGTACTTTTCGTTGGCAGCTTGGATGCCAGATCTGGATATGCATCACGGATGATGTCGGCAATCTCCTTATTGCTAAAATAGCCGGCCGTGACAAAGAAACGTTGAGATCCTGCCTCAGGGAGCTCCATGGCCTTGACATGGGCAAGTGCCAGATCTCTAACGTCGGTCCAGATAAAATTCCCTGTAGGAGCGATTTCCTCTTTGGCTTTGCCGGTCATAATATCACGGATCCGCTGGTTGGAGGTGTTCAGCGCGTCCAGACTGTTGAGATAGTGAACGATGGGACCAAGAACCAGAGGCGGGTTCATGGTGACAATGTCAAAATCACGCTTTTCCTTCTCGACAAAATCCCACGATGCTTTCTCGGCAAACGTCTTGCTGGCACGGTAGCCGTTGGAAGGATTCTGTGTTGCTTCCTGTTCGGTAATAGGGTTCCAGTCCTTTTCGGAATAGCTATGTTGAGGTCAGCTTGTGGCATGATACTAAGAGCACAAGGACTGCTTTAGGTTTCTCAGACTTTACGCCTGGTAATTAGGTGGTGTAACCTACGTATGACCTGGATTGGTTCCCTTGGCGGCATCGATGATAGCTGCAAAGCTGCTGGTTATGACTACGCGTTTGACCGTCGGTGCGTTCTTCTTGATCGCTTTCAAGAGCCCAGTCGTGCCAATGATGGCAGGATCTAATCTGAGGCGGAGAATTCAACTTCAGCAACAAATTCCCCGAGAAGTGACAACAGACGATACACGTCAAGCGATGAATTGCGTTAATGACAGGCATAAATCTGACATCGCTTCTCACACCCGGAGCTTATAAGATTGATATCACGTACAGGTCCTTTTTGACGTCCGTGACGTTGAAATGAAATGGTGAAGCACAATGAATTACTTTCTCGAATGGAGGCTCCGATTTCACAGCTCTATCAAAAGCACCCTCCACCGCAATGTCTTCAACGATTGCGATGTCTAGCTTCTCTTTGGGAACTTTAGGATGTGCGTCTCTGATGGTCTGGGCTTTGGCTTCGGATCGTACAGTTGTTACCACCGAATGACCATGCTCCAGTAGAATATCCAGAACATGAGCAGCTATGAAGCCACTCCCTCCTAGATTTTCCAGATTAGATGTGAATCATATGTAAGCTGCACTGGAAGACCAACCGGTCAACAAGACACGAGGCATTTCGGGTGTTTCGGCCTTCAAGGTTATCTGAAGCTAGTCCGTATGTCGAGGGGTAATAACTGTCACGGAGAAAGTTGTCATTTGGGTTATGAGAAACCTTGGTTGCAGATACTTTACACTACATTATATAGAATTCAATCAAGAAGCGTGACGCAATCTATACCATCCTTGCAAAAAATCGCACCGGGCGGAGTTACTGCGGATATAACCACTCCGATATTGCCGGACCTAATCTCTGCCAACCAGACCAAGAGGGACACTAAGGTAGCCGACCAAAGCTGGACTGGGCTCTCCTCCGAATATTTTCCTCAGGTGTTTCTAGAACTTCCATCCAAGCAAATTCGGACGTCCAGGTTTGATGCTTCATTGAGGGGAGAGACAAGATGACTGTTTGCCCTTGGGTCTGAGTTGGTCATCATGCCCAAAGTCAAGTCGTGAAGTCGTGTAACCGTTTAACTCTTCACAACTCCGTAGGTTTCGAAGATTCTCTTTATGTACCGATAGTCACTGCTTTGTAAGTCATGGTATCCGGCACGACAAGTCCGAGTGGATGAAAGTGGTATACAAACTCACAAGAAGGAGCATGGCCATGGGATCATAGGCCATATCTGCTAGGATCGAATTTAACGGATTACTGCAATACCGTTCATCTCAATAACTCAAGAATGCCAGGAGTGCTCAATTTGTTACAACGCAGAGAAGTAGCCGTAAGCCAATTGAGAGCCTCAGCAACAATGCGGGCTTGACTCTTTGGGTATTAAACGCTATCAAGATATATGTCCGTTATGTCCGTTAAGACCTAGACTCTCTCGTAAGCGATTGTCCTCGCGAGCGCCGCTTGGTAGGCGACATCGAGCCTAAGACCTTGCCAAAAGTCTGATAGACCTTCTGTCTCTTCGACTTGACTTCTGGATCCTGCTTGATCACCTCCTTCTGCTGTTCCACCTCCTGGTCCACGATACTGACCAAGGCGTCGAGTTTTTCCATCGCCTCGTCCTTGGATATGCCGGCGTGATGAAAGGCAGCGACGAGATACATTTGACCCTTGGTGAAAGATTGTCCCTGCTCTTCTATGATTGGCCTTGGGAACAGGATCGTGCGACCCGAAAACATTTCCATGCCAACCACGTAGTTGGCGCGTCCAAGATCTTCATCAATTTTGCGGATATCATAGTCGCAGCAAGTTTGGTCCTTTGGCCGCGGGAGGCCCATTAGTTGGAGGTACCTGTCGGCCATTGCCATATGGTTGAAGCGATACTGGAGAGCCTGGTGCGCCAATTGGATCTCGTCGTAGTCCGTCACTTCGTTGCCTAAGATCCGGTATAACCGTCTGTGTAGCGCCCCGTCGTTCCCAGTGTCATCTTGCCCCATGTAGCTTTCGAGGTATACCGATGCAAGGTCCGAAACTACTCTCGTCAGGGATCGTAGAGTGCCACCAACGAGATTGCCGGCCTTGCGCTTTCCTAGAACTGTGTCTGGCTTCAATTGGCCAGACCCATGCTTGCCAGAGAAAACGTCGAAGTTTCCACTGGCTTTCAACTGGTCGAATTCGGCGCGCTGTTCATCGGTGACATGGGGATCCCTATTCTGCGGGTCTCCTGGATGGGTTGTGACGTCTGCTGGCCATATGGGGAGTGTCTCCCAGCGATCCCTAAACTCGGCCAGAGGTATCCCAGTCCTCTCACTCCAACACATGGACCACGCGTCATCTTGCGCACTGAAAGTTATCCCATGTGCGCACCCCCGGCGGTCGACATTCTGCATAAGATTTTCATAGACAGTCCTGGTAAATTCTGCGAATGACTCACTTTGCTGGTCTGTAAAATCAATATCCGAGGGGGCTTCGTCCGGATTCGTAAGCGGGTTGGCCTTCGACTCGAGAGTCAATTTCTCAATCAGTGCGGTGGCAAATACGGATCCACATACTCGGCCTGTAGAACCTGAGGCCGTCCACGAGCGACTCCTCTTCTCTTCCGAAGCGGCTGCCATGGTGGTTATATTCAGGTTAGGACTGCAACTCCACGCTCCTGAGTAGCAGTGCGTTGTGAAAAGCGTAACTTTGGGTTGGAGCTTCCCAAGAGCGCCGGAAAAGTGCTTGATTTGCAAGATGTTTGTCGCACTGCTCCCAGCTCCAATCCAGATCCCTTTGTTGTCTGTATCTCCATGCCCAAACATGAATATTAGTACATTCTGACTGGTCTTCGCTGCTTCGGCGCACTCGTCTCTAACGAGCTGTTTGAGTTTCAGCCTGAGCTGGTTGGGTTTGTGACGTTGCATGCTATGGGATGCTTGTTGCATCTTTGCTAGAATCTCGGCATCCAGTACAACCTTCCTCTCTTTGAACGGATTTCCATGAATATATCTCTCATGTGTCTTCACTAGGTCGTCAAGGTCCAAGCAATGTATCCAGTGTTGCTTGACGGTCGTCCCATTAAACAGGTGCCAAAAGGCACAAAAGTCACTGAGGAACCATCCATCTAAGCTTGGCGCTGCCTTCTCCTCCGTGATTCCGAGGACTGCAATCACTCTGGTGTTTGCCGTGATGTCGGGAGGAGTGTGTGTGGCAAACTGCTCGTACCGTAGTCTCTGACTAGTGTCGCTCTGAAAGACGCCGCCAGAAGTTCCAAGCTCCCCTACTCTTAAGTTAGCCAAAGCTTTCCGCAATGCACCAGCATCGTTGGGGTCCTCCTCTACGGAGAGCTTGTATCTGCGCGGGCTGGCCATTTTGCCGAACTTTGGGAGCGTGGTCAAGGGAAGGCGTGATTAGGAGAAGCTGGGAGGAGATGACCGGGAAGGAAAGCTTGAAGTAATGTCTTGCCGTCGATGAGTAATCAGCGATGGTAAGTCACACAAAGTACTGGAAGGAAACGGAGCCCGAGAATGCAGGGAAGTGAATGCAGTCGCCGTGACACGTGAACGCACACAAACTCCGATAGTCGACAGGTAAAGTGATTCTGGTGTGTACAGACGCATTGACACTCCGATCATGAACGACTTTGGTGGTCACTGTCTGTCATCGGTCTTCTCGCAGCTTGGAGATTAGTTCAGAGGCAGGCAATCCTTCTTATGTTCAATATCCCGCGCTAACAGTTTTGTTGGGGCATGAGCATGAGGCAATTACCTAAAAGGGTAGAGTCTTGGCGTTGAGATTGGCGGTTTTCCGTGAGGCACTTGATTGTCTAACGGGTGAGATGGTTCAACTATACAAGTCCCACACAATATGTTTCAATATAGGTCAGACACTGCTATGAGAAGATCGGTCCATCCCTCTGTTTGTTCGGTTTTATCTAGAACGTCTTGGGATAGCTGGTCAACAGTCGGCAAGTGGTGATGTCTTTACATTTGAACTCTGTAACTTAAGAGCAAGCGAGTTTGGACATCTAGGTCCTAAATTTCATTGAAATGAAAGGCGACATGACTGTTTGCTATGGGCCTCTGTTTGTGTGGTGCCTATCTACACAACTCCTGGATTTGTCGATCGACGATGAGTGCACAATGTTGTTCGCGCTATCGATCTGGGACTCGATCTGGAAACTTGAAAGATATGTTTCTGCAGGCGCCCTGAAGAGACAGATGAGACTGTACATCAAAATTGGTGGTATACCGGTGATGCTGGGGTGTCTACCTCTTATGATCTAACCGCCTCCCATCGTCGGGGAGGTACATCAATATAGGGGCCATTTACTATTTAAGCGATATACCTTCCCTAAACGAGTTGGTGGTAGGTAATACGTGACTCCATTGACCCGTTGTTTACGGTGGTCCATTTCAGCCCCGGGATGTTTATGGAAATATTTTGTAGAATACTTTGTCTTCGAGATACCAAGGGCAGCTCTGAGACGGAGAGCAAGGCGGAGATTAGACGTGTTCGAACAGGCCACAAGTCCGGTTAGAATATGTCCGGCCGATGGTCCATGAGCTTCAGCTGGTCACAGATTAAATCTCGATCCGGGGACCAGTCTTAGTCACAGATGGACTCAATGTTCAGAATTGATCTGTAGATCTCTGCTAAACCGCTCGAGGTATCACCGTAGCCTGCAAAGCTCGTTCAACAGAGAGAGAATATCCAAGTGGGCTGACTAGGTAGGGAAAACTCTTCGAAGTCCTTACATGCTACAACTCTTGACTTATTCAACAGGCTTCTCTCTTGGAATCCACACTCGTCCACAATATTAAAGGGATAAAGTAGAAGAGCCGTTCCCCCAGGATCCGCCCGTCGAAAAGAAGCCAAAATTACCAGTCCACCCACTCTCACTTGCAAACAAAAATCTAAGAGATCTATCTAACAGAACTGTAGCGAACCTTGGATCTTTTGTCTAACCATTACCGCTTTATTCAAGAAAGAGGGTGATTGTATCTATTGCATTAGTGAAGGGGAATAGGTAGATGTTCTAAAAACGAAAGGAAACATTAGGGAGATCCTTGTGGTCATCCTGAAGCTGGCTGCTAAGACTGTATAGGAGTCGATGGGGATGGATCTGTCCTGGACCATCGATGGACTGAAACCTTTCTTTTGGACTGGGACTTCAAGTGACTCCGTCATCGTCGAGGACTTGACGAGTCCTCACGTTGCTCCTGCCTTCCCTTAGCGTACCGGTTGCGAGCAGTCTCGTTTGTCCGCACCCTGATTTCTTCTAAGCGACGAGATGTTGTTTCAGGGTCGTCAGTCCGTCGCCTTTCTGCCTCCTTCGCCTTTCTCATCTGCCATTGTTCCGGGTTATGTTCTTTATTGTACGCTCTGATCTTCTCCTTTACTTCTGGCTTTTGAGATCGTACCCTGTCGCACTCCGCCTTCTTTACCTTTTCTGCTTCTTCCTTGTCTTGCTTTGATATAGGCGGCTGAAGTTCTCCGCTTGTCTCTTTCCGTTCATTAAGTTTCAGCCGACGAAGCGCCAGTCTTTCCTCCCGCTTTTCCGGATACACCATCTCTTCTGCCTTAGTTCGCAGCCATCTCTCGTGGTTTGTCACACCTTTCTTATCCTTCTTTCTTTGAACCACAGCCGGATCTTTCTCCACTACTGGTGGCGCTACACCCGTATATCTTTGAGATTCTTCGGTAGCGCTTGTTCTCGGCAGCGATTTCCGCTGAATATCATATTCCTTAACTGACTTCTGCTTGGATTTCGTAGTTCTTCGTACTTCTTTATATTTCCCCCTGCCTTGTTCCAACCCTCCCTGAGCGTATGCCGGTGCTGTTAGCGAAGCCTGGTCAAGCGCTCGTGTGACGTTCACTATATCACTTGATCCGTGTCGTCTTTTCGGCTTCTTAGTCGCACGTGCAGGCTCTTCCACAGCTTCCCCGATTAATGCGTCTCTGCCGCTCCTTCTGGTCCTCGTTTCTTCTTGGCGGTGCCTGTCCCTAGGATCTCCACGAGATCCGGGCTGGGATGCGTTTAGATCCCATAAGTCAAGACTTGGTGAACGCTGACGTCCTCTCTGAGAGTACGAAGGCACATATTGTGAACTTTGCTGATACTCACCAGAGGGTTGGTCAGGAATGGCGGACGCATGAGTATCATACGCATCGTCTGGAGGCGCTTGCCTGTAAGAGGTTCTCTCGACAGTGGAGGGAGTGAGATAGGGGTTCGGGGCTTGCTGCAGATGCGCATATTCATTCAAATAGGGTACGTGGGACTGCTGCGGATGCGCGTACTGATCGTCGTAGGGGCCCTGAGATTGCTGCGGATACCCCCATTGATCGTAAAGACGTTCCTGGGGCGGCTGAGGATACGCATGTTGATTGTCATAGGGGTACTGGGGTTGCTGCCAATACGGATATTCGTCGTAATGTTGATTCGATGGCTGCTGTGCCGGCTGAATCGGAGCAGGATCAGAAGGATAATAGCTAGCCGTGTTTCCAGAAGGTTGTATCGTCGTAGATTGACCAGGTTGGGCGTGATAGGCGGGCGGATCTCTAGGCTCCGGAACATAGCTTCTTATAGGACTCACGCGTCTCTCCTCACGTCTAGCACGGGGTGGCATCTTTTGGATGGTCAAGGTAGTCTCCCTCCAGGTCTTGAGTGTTTTGTGGAAGCTGGCTAATGGTTGGTAAGTGCTGATGTCTCTGTACTCCAAATTAATATTGTTGATGGCTCAGGAACATGCTCTCAAAGAGAAGGTCTGTAGAGACTTATATACTTATCGCCATTCAACGCCAGCAAGTCTTAGACTCGTGGCTGTGGGAGGCTGGTTCATTCTGTATTGTCGCCGAATGTTATCGCGCTGCTTCATATATGTTGAACCTCATCATGGAGGGTTTCAGACTCGGGGCTCAGCCAGAAGACTTCATTGTGTCCCATTATTGGTAAAACATCTCATCCTGCAACGTAGGTAGCTTGAAGAACTTGGCCTCGAGGGAAAATAGCATCTTTACCGGGTGGTGAACTGCCCTGTTGTTGGGGGATAATACACGTTTTGTACCCTTCGCAGGAGATCAAACATTGTTGAAGGGGTTTCTCTCTATGATTTTGTTGTCGGCATTAAAAATGGGCTCCGTCTGTGATAATTGACACTGCCCCCAAATGCTAGAACCAAGAAGCTTCGTCAGCCTCACCAAGGATCTTGAGTCACAGATTTAGTGATCATCTCCATGAAACGGCCGCCATATAAGAACTCGGTTAAACGAGTGAAGACTTCACGACTGATGGGGGAGGCTTAGCTCAGGCCAAATCTTCGAACCCAGATTTTGGTAGACGTTAGCTATGAACAACCTAAGACATCTTGAACAACCGAAGCTGTGAAGTGTCCAACGGTTGGACGACTTCACATTGGGCCATTCGCCAATGTAACAAGGAGACTGTGCCTCAACCGCGCAACCCTGATATCTGGAACCGCTTGTCTTTGAATTCAAGGGATCCGGCCTCAGAGGGTTTGCGGCTGTGCCCAGGGGCTTCATACACTACTGGAGGTAGTGGTGCTGCTAAGTGACGATTTAATAGTCTGTGTTTCAACTTCATGCCCTGAATTGCAGATCGATCTGATATAACAGCTTCGTGATTCGTCCTGCTATTGCCTATGGCAAAGACGTGGACGCTTGCTGAAATGGCCATGCCTAGTGGCACAAGCGACCATGTGATTGTGCGAAGAGGGAAAACCCACGAACATGTACTCTGGCCTTTGTTTCACAATAGGCTCATTCAAAGATCTGAAACCCATTGCAAGTTCTCAACCGAATCAGAGCAAGAGGGATCCCAGACCTATTCCTCACTAGATTCCCAATCATCATGTGAATCGTCCTCATCATCGTCCTCATCACCGTCCTCATCATCCTCCTCATCATCTTCATCATCCTCCTCGCCGTCGGAGTAATCATCCAAATCATCGCCCGACTCATCGCCCGACTCATCGCCCGAATCATCGTCCGACTCGTCATCCTCGAGGTGGCAGTAGTTGCAGGCCCTGAAGGTGCAATGTGCGCACTCGTAGATGTATGCCCGGCCCTGATAGCCACATATTTGACAGATTCCGGGGTCCCTTCTCGTGCAAGTGATGTGCGTCCACTGATTGTGGTCGCAGTAATTCTGTTGAAGACGGGTTCGCATGTCTTGAATTTGCTCTTCGCGTGGCCGAATATCGTCTCTATCTCCATGAGCAGCGTTAAGGGCAGCCCGACGATTCACCGCCCTTTCAGCACGCTCAAGTAGGCGATCTTCGTCAAATAACGAGCACCCGCAGTTCTTCCACTTCTGACCGCAGACGTAGCAGAACTCGGCCTGGCAAATGCACCTATAAATTCAGCAAACACCTTCGAGATATAGCAGGCCAGACTTACCGCATGTGGAAACAGCCCAGGTTCAGTTCCACCATATTGTTACACCTATAACAGCTTTGCCATCCTTCCTTCTTAGCGAGCTGCAAAATTGCTTCACGTTCCGGATCGATGGAACAAGGTCTGTCCCCGTGCCAGACTTTCCTACAAGCTTTGCAAGTATTCCCAGTGCAAGCCAAACAATGGCCCTTGTTACCTGTAATATTATTTTCGGGTATCTCGACGCAACAACCGCGCCTCGCACACAATAGCGAACAGTTTGAGAAGATCTGTCGCTGCTTCTCGCCATATCTCATTGCGAGTTCCGGAGATAGATGCTTCTGTACCATGCCGAACGTTACAGGCAGACCGCAGCATTGAGGAGGGAATGTGGCTCCAGGTTGTAGAGCGGATTCAGTATATTGTGCGAGGCAGGGCTTGCAAAACCTATGTCTACAAAGCACGCTTATGAAAGCTTCGTCGAGGCCATCGTCTCCACAAGCAACGCATTCTCGTTGAATAGTAGATTTCGTTTCGCCCGATTCGGTCTCTTTGATTTTCACGCGTTTTGATCCGTGTGGGTTTCCGTCGATTTCGGTGGACGAACTCCTGATCCTGACGGTAGGCTGTGATATATAGCGTTTTCGCTTGGTGGCGCCACTCGCGTTCGTTCGTGTGGCGTTTGTTGGTATCGATGGAGCACTGGCCGCCACTGAGGCACGATTCAGGCTCCCACAGGAAGATGAGCTGTCAGAACAAGCGTCTGTTGATTCCTCAGACATCCGGCTCAACCGTAGAGCGAGCTGTCGATCTTCAAGCGCTCTTCCCTCCTGTCGCAGTGCTTCGGTAATGAGCTGGGAGTCGCTCGCGAGAGCCCTTTGATTGCTCTGTGCAATGCTTCGGTCGTCCAGAATGGCCATGCGCTCTTCGAGGGCTTCGAGGTATACTGTAGAGGCAATAATGGTATCTCTGGACTCCCTCGCATTATCTGCATTACGTTGCTGAATTAAGAAAGCTTGAACTTCTGCACGCTCAATCCTCAACACAGTGGCCTCCGTGTTGTCAAGTAGAGACATGGTGGCGGGCCTACGCTGTGGTCAGCAAAAAGCTTGTGGGTCTTTTTTAGCTTGCACACGAAATACTCACAGTGATTTCCAGACTCGGTCGTTCGTGGCCGCTCCTGTCCTGTAGAGGTGAGAACCGGCTAAGTAACAGCCTCGGGACCAGCTGCCTGCGAAGAATAGGACTCGCGGAGCCCTTGAGCTTAGTAGTCGGTAACCTTGGAGAATGGTAGAGAGATGTCGCTGCGATAACAATTGCGATTTGTTGACGGTCTCTACTCGCTTAGGTACGACAGAAGATACTAGACCAAGAAAAGGCGCGAATCTGGCAAAGACAGCAGGGCCTAACGACGCGAATTGCACGTTGAAACATTTACGCTGCTGCCATGATCAAACTTTTGCGAGTCCGCCATGGAGAGGCATTGGATGCGTAAGCCAAAAAGATATGGTCGGCTTACTTATGAAGCAATCTACCATTAGCTTCTCACCCGAGACCCATTGTGACATCATCCCCTATCCCCCAGTCACCATCACGGTCTTGACGTACGGATAAGGGGTGATGCTCAGCTTCGTCCTCGCTGCTAAAAACATTCGATGGTGCATGACCACTGCCGCTGGACCTACTCCCCTTCCTGAAGTAGCCCCTTTTACGTGCCTGGCTACTACTTGAGTCATCTACGTCTTTAGTGGGATGAGAAACGTCAGATGGGGCATCCATGGATGCTCTCCCAGACCCAGGCACCAGAGTCGCCTGTGAGGAATCGATCTCGGGATCTCCTGCTACTTCGACCAGCTCGGCATCGCGATACCACTTGCGCCGTCTGGTATATCTGCCCCAGCCATCTTGACGTCGGCCGTCATTCCACTTGTTGTCGTAGAAGATCCAGCCATCGCCGTTGGCACTTGCTTTGACTTTCCCACTCCCTTCGACTTTCCACTCGCTCCCAGGTACCCAACGCCACTCAGCACTTTTATTGTCTACCTCGGGCAAGGCAAAGCTATCTTTTGGGTCCGAGGGGTTCAGATGCTCATCTGTCCAAGGCGATCGTTCGGAAGGAAAGAGGTACGGGATCCAGCCGAGACCGAGCCATCTCCTTTGGTTCTCATACAAAACGAACGTGAAACGAACTCCGGTAGATTGAGCTCCGTCCTTAACAGCGATCGGTGTAGCTGCGGCATTTTGACCCTTGTTCCGAGGAGGGAGCGGCGGTGGCGATCTCTTTTGAAGTGCCTGAGGCGAAGTAAACCTCAGGCCAGTCACAATCGATACGGCTCGACGAATAGTAAGTGAGCGCCAGAGTATTGTACGAGAAACTCTTGCAGGCCGTGAGTGCCAGCTGAGCGCCAATGTGCCGGTTAACAGAACAACCCGCTTGGTAGTAATCACACGTATGGATTGTAGGGTCAAAGTAATCCAGAAGGGTGTGACCAACAGAATACGTATGAAGAGACTAGTGAGTGCAGGCCTCGTGGTCGCCGACGTAGCGGTCGTTTGTGTTGAGAGGAAGTCTGTCAGCTGCAGACAAGGCTCAAGTAAGACATTGCACCTCGTAGTTAGAACTGTCAATGTCTCCACTATCTCATCCAAGCTCTTCTGATGTCTCGTATTACTCTCAGAAGGTTTGCCTTTGTGCCCTTTCTGTTTCTCTCCTGTCCAGCCTGTCGAAGATAGGGGTGAGTATCTCCGAGAGAACATGGCCAGAATCAGAACGACTATCAGTATGACAGGCCCAGCCCATCTTGTGATGCTGTCGCCGTAGAGGACCATCCCCCAAAATCCTGCAACGAGAAGGAAGCTCTCCCAAGGATCCCCACTCGACCATGACAGCAGACCGACAAACTTGTTCAGAGGCAGTACGAAAGGGTGCGAGAAGGCTAGTGCCCTAGTCACCGTCGGCGGCGTTGCGACTAGCAAAGGTGATTTTCGGTGGACCAGAATAGTTGACCGCTGCCTTGTGCCCGATGAGGAGTAGGAGGATGTAGGTGAGAAGGCAGCTATGGTGGGTGGACCGGGATCTAGCCTTCCTTTCGGGGAGCTATTATCTGTTACTCTGGCTGGCGAAGGACCCATATCTGTGAGCCAAGGCGTGTCTACTCACACGATGTAAGCTCTTCAGTCAATGAGCAAATGAAGCTGCAAGAGGAAGCGCTCACATACCAAAAGCAGCCATAAAAGAGCGTATACAGGTCAGCTGATTTCTAGAAGCATTGTTGCAGCCTTCACCAGCGTCCTATCCCTCTTTAACATCCCCCGGCTTTTTCTCAAAGTCATGTTGTCAGAATTCACTGTGCCTGAGCATGTGAATGAATCCTCTAGGCGGCTGTTCTAAGCGGCTAACCTCGGCTAATCAAGCCCTTGTCCAGAAAACTGTCCAATGCTTGGCATTCATTCATTCAGAGCTTCAATTCCTCCATCTTCGAGTTCAGATACTCTTACTTCTTGAGAATCTGTCTCGACAAGGGCACCGAAAGGCGCGGATTTGCAAAATCAGCCTTACTTAGATGGTGACAGACCCGACCTACCGTTGCCCCGACGCTTGATGTAAACTGACAGTGGCGACTAGGCACACCGGATAATCGCCCAAGTTGTCTTTGTAGGCTCCCGCGTTCTTGGGCGCGCTGCTGCAGAAGCGTGGCGGCAGTCTTCAGCCAAGTCACAATATGCACGAGATGCTGCAAAAGCCGGTGGTAGCGCAGCGACTAATTACGCCTCCTCAGGCCTGACCCTCGACGAAGCATGCAAAATTCTCAACGTCAAACCACCCTCAGGAGGCAAAGCCAATCTGGACGATGTAATGGAGCGGTTTAAGAGGCTATTTGATCAGAATGACCCGAAGAAAGGCGGAAGTTTCTACCTGCAAAGCAAGATATTACGGGCGAGGGAGAGGATAGAGCTGGAGGTCAGGAATGCGGCAGAGAAAGCGGATAGGGAGGCGGAGCTTAAAGAAGGGTGGAATCCAAAGGTCTTTAAGGATAGGTGACATTCGGGGCACCGAATAAAAGCACATTTGGGGTGAAGTGGAAGCTCGAGGTCGGCGCGAAGCTTGAAACGCTGCCCGTGTTCGCGATCGCCCACGCCATTCTTGGGCAGTCCTGGAGGTCGTCCTGGAGGTCTCATCGGTCTTCACTTGCATAGCCAGGCGTTTAGGAAACATTCTACTACATCTGCATCATCGGACGGCATATCGGGCATCTGGCTGGTGTCATAGGACTTGGGACGTTATACATCTTCTTCGAACTTCGGTTATACCCCTACGATCCTATCATACCACATCCTCCGCATGGACGTCTACGATCCGCATCTAGCCCACACCGCCGCCAAATCTGTCAGTCAAGAGCGAACAATGGCCATTTCGTACGGTGGTTGGTAGAGCTAAGCTGTGTCTTCAGCGTGTTCTTATGGGGGCATTGATTTAAGACGTGGTCTCGATGGATTGCCACACAATCCTTCAAGGTTGACCACGCTAAAAAAAAAAGGGCTTTAGCACAGAACAGGGATGCCACTCACACTGCTGCTTCACTTCGCACATACACTTGGCCCACGTGCAGCTCACTCGTTTCATCTCACAAGCGCCCCAGGGTCCTAGAGGAGCAGCAGGCGGCAAATGGGAGTCAGGATAGAGTTGGGTGACCGGGGACGGCCATTGGTCGCTGATTGCGACTTCCCGCGCGGAAGCCTTCCGATGAGCACGACTTGCATGCAGGGACTTTCAACGGTCTCGGAGTCGGAGAGTTCAAAATCCCTTGTAGAAGTAAATGTGAGCCCTTTTCCACGATGGCACTAATCAATCATCCCCTTTCCCGCTGCTCGAAGATCTTATCGTGCTAGTGCGGGTGGATCGTCCATCAATCACTGCCAAGACCCGATGCAAGGCGTCAAAGCGTACGGAAATACTGAATCATAGATTGGGGTAGCGCCATATCGAACATGTCCAGGGCGACTACCTCATGTTGTTCTAGTATCGTAAAATTAATTTCTATCTTCTGTTGCCTATCTATATAATGATTCGGTATGAGCTACGCCGTAGAAGATCCGTTTCCGGCGCAGGTACTGAAGTATAAAGCGTGATCTCCTAATTCCCATCGCAACCCTCACCCGTGTTGCCATACTCTCTTCGTATCTTTCCTATCCAGATTCGCTGTTCACTGTTATTATTTCCGAAAGCACGACTTTCACCCAGCGAGGTCTTTGGACAACATGCCGCCAACACAGATACCGTTGTCGACTGTACTTCCACCACTCATCTGTGGAACCGCCACCTTCAACTCACAGTACAATCCGGACCCTTACAAACTACTCACGACCGAGATCGTCCATCGAGCGCTATCGCTTGGCGTTCGAGCCTTTGATACCTCGCCATACTATGGTCCAGCCGAGGTGGGTAGACCCTTCGTACATCAGATCGAGTAATACTCATGACATTGCTTGCTGTAGGTGCTTCTGGGTCAAGCGCTTAATACAACATTTGTTCATGAGAAGCTATCGAGGAGCGACTATTTCCTATTGACGAAAGTGGGCAGGATCGGGTCAGCCAGTTTCGACTATTCGGCAGTAGGGGTACGGAAGAGCGTGCACCGCAGCTTGGAGAGGCTACATACAGGCTATCTCGACGTTGTTTACTGCCATGATGTCGAGTTTGTCACTCCCGAAGAGGTGCTGACAGCCGTGACTGAGCTCAGACGGTTGAGGGACGAATCGGGCATCATCAAGTATGTCGGTATATCAGGCTATCCCGTAACCACGCTATGCGACCTTGCGGAATTGATCCTCGCAAGAACTGGCACGCCTCTCGATATTGTTATGTCTTACGCAAACTTTACATTACAGAACACTCTGCTTAGTTCTGTAGGTCTGAACAGACTGAGAGCGGCAGGTGTTGATGTCGTTCCCAATGCGAGTGTGCTTGGCATGGGACTGCTGCGCCAGGATGGGGTACCCCTAGGTGCTCAAGGTGACTGGCACCCTTCGTCTGGTGGGTTGCGCTCTGTTGTACGTGAAGCTAGCGAGTGGTGCAGCGAGCAAAATGAGAAAATCGAGAAGGTTGCAATCCGATACGCCATCGAAACTTGGATGCGTGAAGCGAAATCCGTCGGTTCTGGGGGCGATTCTGCTTCGGGCGTTCCTTCGACGTCAGAAACGAATGACACCCTTGGCGGTACCAAGCTAGGAGTCAGTGTCATTGGCGTCAGTACGATCGAGGAACTGGACGAAACAATGCGTGTCTGGCGCAGTATACTCGATGGCCTAGAGAACGGGGAGGAAATCGCACTCGAGTCGGGTCGTGGCACTGGGGAGCATCTATGGAGCTTGAAGAGGCAAGAGCAGGTGAAAAAGCTTGCTCGCGGTGTGCGGAGGATTCTTGGGCCATGGATTGATCGCACTTGGCCAAGCCCTCCGCCTGGCTTCGTCAACAAGCCAGTTCCCTCTCCTCCCACGCCAGAACAGCTTCCTACGCCTGCTGCATCTCCTAGACCATGCTAAGCCGGTATATCTCTGAAAATGGAAGAATTCACGAACCGCAGCGAGGAGCAACTGATTGGGTCTTATCTCATCACTGAGACATGGGATTAGCGACTGGCGTTGGCGGCTGGGAAGCACTTCAACAGTACTTGAATAGACTTTTAGAACTCGAATACGTCAATGTTCGAAATCTTGATATAACATGAAATGATTAGCTCTTTTATCAAATTTACTAAACTCCGCGTGGTCCTTCTGGAACGCTCGCGTCAGGGAATGCGATCGTAAAATTCGACGCTCTGTCAATGTCGAGAAAGGATGAGAGACCAAGGACGCTTTGCCTATGGACCCGAGATGGTTGGAACGTCCAATGTATTGTGGTACAAATATGTTCCTTACTTTACTGTTGTCTTGGTACCTACTTACTTTACCCTTAGTTAGTCCTGCGCGCTTATCGATAAGGGATGGTGCTTGTATGCATCTCCCACAAGGAACAGCAAAGTTCCTTCACTCAACTCATCTTCTCAGGCCCTAGCTGGTTCGTTTTGTTCTGACAATGGTCTTGGATAAGTTCCAGAGGGATCTCTCCCAATTACGTGCCACCATACACTCAACGACATCCTTGATAACGACCTTTCAGTCTTCTCTCATCTCACCAGGAGCACCAGTCTCTTCGATCTCCAACCCACGGCTTCCTCTTCGCCTTCTCCATGACGCCTCTAGCCTTCTCAAGGCGCAGACAACCAAGCTCAGCCTCCTAATTCTCAACAAAACCTTCACACCTTCCGCCATTACCACCATCATTAAATCCATATCCACGCAATGTCTCCCTGCGCTTATGTCCGCTCTCGAGCTATGCCAGCCCAAGCAGTATACTTCATTTCTTCGCGAGCTCCTCAAAGGTCAAGTGGCGAGGATTCTACGGGAGATGAGGCTGCTCCTGGAAAGCATACCCACCGAAGATGCCGACGCAGGGGAGAAGGAAGGCCGGAGCACCCTCGCCAACGCCGGCGTGCTGTGGGAGGTATGCGACGCTCTCATTTCCCTTGCAAATGATGGGATGGTTCATCTCGCGGCTCAGAAAGCGGAGTCATACCATGCATTGCTGAAAGACGCTATCGCCGAGCTCGAGGAATGGGACCCTGATGAGGAAGACGACGACGATGTTTTTGAAGATAGTGTGTCATCAGAGAGCGACGCGGAACAATCTGAGGAGGCAGCGTCTCCGCCAACTGCAACCTTGAATGCAATGACATTGACACCTCCGGCTACACCAACACCGATTCGGAGACTACAGACAGAAACACTCTCCACCCTCCGCCTCATCCGCCTGCTCTATCCTGCTCTCACGAAACGTCGTATCCGAACCTTTCCCCCCATGAGTTCCAGCATCACCCCACCTACACTTCCCAGCAACGCGCAGGTAGCAGCCTTCGACGCACTACTGAACCGTCTACAAGACTTTTCCGAAGCGGCGGATGCGCTTGCCGGATCGCTGTACGGCCACGATGAAGACGGTGTGGAAAGAGACCTAGAGGCTCTGAAGTGCATGGCGATTAGCTGTGTGGAAGAGGCGAGACAGGATTGGAGCGGTACGGAAGACGAGTTCAGCACTTGGGGTGAGAAATGGAAGGAGAGGATGGAAGCATTCACAGGACCTACACGTGCTACGTGACAGCTGCATTAGAGCTTGATATCACCAAAAGGGCTTTTTGGCGCAAAGCAGGAGTGAACATAACCAGTATCAAAGATTATCAAGCTACCTAAGGGTAGCCATAGGGACGAGCAAACAGCTGGCCGCATGCCCCTTAACAACGCCCCCAAGATCCTGGATCTCAGGAATCACCCTTCAAAATTCTAAACTCCTTCAACACCTTTGTCCGACCGACCTACCATTCAGCATCAACGCCGCCCGAAGACGGACCGTCTTCTCAACCCATCGATGGTCCTTCGCAATGCCCTCATTCTCCCGCCGTCTTGCGGCTCTTTAACCCCTGCAACGTCTGGCATTTGGACTGCATCATCAAATCCCATGTCTCCTTGCCAGGCAGGAACAAATGGATCTCCAGCCTCGTTAGCTTGTGGATATCCACCGTACATCTCCACCGCACCAAGTTCAAAACCCCCTCCTCCCTGATGTGGGGCTGGTTTTCCCATGAGCGCCTGGTATATAGCGCGCGCATAGACCTTGATGGCCTCAAGCCGCGTGGGCTCTGGTTCCAAAGGCAAAATCTCGTACCATTTGTTCTGGCGGTTGATGTTCAGAGATATGGCGTCTAGAGTCTGGAGGCACAAGTGGAGGTAGAGGAGAATTAGGAGGCAAAAACTGTAGATGACGATATCAGAAGGCATGACGGACGCTTCGCATCCAGCTGAGACAAGGGGTCGGTGCTCAATGCTTCCCTGATGTTTACAGTGGTGCCAGGTTAGAACAAGCAAAGCTGAATGCTATGAAAATATCCAGAGAGGAAATGTTTTGCACGCTTATATGATCAATAGGTGGGTTTGCTACGTGGACACAAAGGATCTGACTTGATTTGTGCGCTGGAATTGGTACCGATAGTAAGAGTTGGCCTCCAGCAAACATGTTCTGATCGAACAACAGACAATCTTGGTGACATACCAAGTTGGCCTTTCGAGATCAAGATTTACTTACGGAATGGTTTGGGGAAGACGGCGAAGACATGCGCAGATGCAAGAGTCCGAGTCAAACAAGAGCTGCGAAAGAGAACAGCAAACGAAAATCTTATCCTTCAACCTCTCACTAGCGTTGTTTTCCGCCCCCAAACCATCCCTCTTGGGTGGCAAAACGGGTTTCTTTTGCGTATTCAACTCGGGTAAAGCTTTCGTACTCCCAAAAGGATTTACGATGAAGTTCGAACTGATCGGCCTGGGAGGACCCATAGCCAAGCAGTGAATTCGCTGACATATGACATCCTCGACCAGAGCGCCTCCTAAGAAACCGTGAATACCAAACAAAGCCAAGCGACGGAACACAGTGAGTGACTCTCACAGCCTTTCAGTACAGTGGTGTCCTAGCCACAGCCAAACACGAACAAACAATCTCCCCGCCAGCCATTCCTCAAACCCACTACACCGCTTCCACACCTCACCCTCATCTTCAAGTACATGAGCAACCACCCACCCTCCTCATCAAATCCACCTACCATCCTCCCCACTCCCTCTCCCCCTCTCAGAACTCATCCCAACACTCCCCCCCAATATCCACATCCCACGCCAACACATCCATCAGCGCCCCCAGACTCGCCCTCCTCGGCGCACGCTGCATGTCCGCTATAACACGCACACAAGCCGCGTAGTGCCGTTCAATGGCTTCGTGGAACACCTCCACGATATCGGCGTTATGGAATCGCCGGACGATGAGTAAGGACAGCTCAACCAGTTTTGTGGTGTGAAATGAGAGGCAAGGGTGAGGGGACGGGGGAAGTAGGCTGTCAGCGCGTGGGAGCTCATGGCCGGGATGGGACAGGCTTGTGAGGGTGGAAATAGTACGGAGGAAGGGCGCTTTGGGGGTTGGGTGTGAGGAGGTGGGTGAGGAGAGGGGGTGGGGAGGGTTGATGGTGCATTTTTTCGCTCTAGGGAAGAGTTTATATTGGGATCTCCTTTGTGGGGTTTGGGGGCTTTGAAGTCTCAGCTTTGCTGGGAGGTGCCAGATGGTTTCGGATGTTCGTTGTGAAATGAGGTGGTTTGAGGGGAGCTAGCGGATGGGTTTCGCGCGGTTGCATGGGTGGGTGAGACATAGAGGTGCGTAGTGTTAGAAGAGGATTTTGTGAGCGGTATGATGGTTGGGAAGATTTGATAAGGGAGGAAGAGGTCAGTAGATAGTGATGCAAATCTTCAGAGCTCTAAAGCACTCACATGAGAGCAATAGGTGGTATTTGTCGTAGTCAAGGCTTGAATTACTTGCTGCTGCATCGAAGTATCCCCGCTCCAGCACTTCAGCACTCTGGCAAGCAAGTCCTTCAGCATCAACCACCCTCTACTTCTTCGCCGCAGTCGCCTCGTCCGCCTTGGCCTTCGCCCTCTTCTCCCTCACGCCCACCAGTCTCGCATCGCTCCTCGCCAGTCTCAGCGTATGATACGCGTCCTTCGTCCCCTCACCCATCTCACTCCTCTTAACCTCGCCCACGGCCGCCGCCCGACTCACATTCTCAATCGGCAGCACCTTTCCAAGATGCTTGATGATCTTGCCATGCTCCTCCTGTGCCGCCTTGACATCCTCCTTTGAAGCGTCCAGCGTCTTGTGCTGTCCCGATTTGCGCGGGAAGAGGATCAGGCGCGCGCGGTAGGCTTTGAGGCGCTCGACGTTCACGGCGATGGGTTCTTGGGAGAGGTTGGCGCGGCGCGGGTCCACGGAGATGCCGATTGTGGGGGCGAGCCTGCGGGGGATGTTGGCTTCCTTTTATGTCACACAAGAAGTTAGAAGAATATTTCCGAGCATGGGAGGGGTGAAGTGGTAGGGCGGGCGGGGATGTACCTTTAGTTCGACGAGGGAGAAGCCGCGGCCGGCGCGCACGCGGCGGTTGTATTTGATGCCGGGGCAGCGGACAATGGGGCGGAGCTTGTCGACTGGGCGGGGCGCAACGGCGACGGCTTTGGCGAAGCGGGCATTCCTACGACGCTTCTTGCGACCGGGCTATGTGGCAAGTCGCGATGTTAGAGAAAAATTTGCGGCTGGTTGGGGTGTAGAGGGGCAGGAGAGGAGGTCTGATTGCCTGTGCAGGGTGGAAGGTACCTGGTCGAAGTGGGTGCGGACACGACGCTGCCAGTCCTTACGGAAATCTGTAATCTTTCAGCTCGTGGTGATGGTCGCGGTTCTTGCTCTGCTGCTTACGGTTGTGTTGGATCTGCTGGTTGTGCTTGATCGTCTATCGTCCATCCACCGTTAGCCAGGGATCTGGGCCGTTTGAATGGCCACTTGCAGAGCCAAAGAGCTGTGCCCGAATTAGGAGACAGACATACCATGATGACGGTTGGCGATCAAGATGCAATTGTTGTCCGTGAATCGTGGCTCGAAGGTCGTTGATGTCGAATCTTGAAGCTCGCTTAATCATTGCTTAGTGTGCGCCAAGAGACCCCTTAGTGCAGCCCTGCGATGCTCGCTTAGCTCGGTCATGTGATGCTGCGGCCGTCGAAAGGGAGGCGCAACCTGATCCTACGGTGCTCTGACAGTGCTCTCCTTCTTCAGGGGAACGGATGTGAGGATGCTCTATATGAATTCAAGGGTTCACTGGGTAAGCTACCAGCTACTGTTCCACAGACGACATATGTCACATGCAATGCCTTGAATCAGTCCAAATGCAGAAGGACAACCTCTATGTGCAATTAAAAGCCTTGCTAAATTATCTCCGTGGCAAGCATTCAAAGCCAAATCATAGAAATAGTAAGCTCAGGCGAATCAAGCATCAATTGCTCATCCAAGTCGTCCAACAGCAAATGCAAAGCAAAGACTTGCCCATCATCAGCGATCTATTATCAAAGCTACCATCTAAAACTCGAGCGTGCTGTATTCTACCAATTTCGAATACCGAGCCCGACCTTTTCCTGAGAAGATCCACCCGTCTTGGCTCGTTTGGCACTCCTTGGGGACTCGACGTAGGCAATGCCATCTGCTGCGCGCTTTTTCGGAGAACCGGATTTACTGTGTCCGGCTTTGGTAATTCGCCCAGAAATTTTCATCTGCTTTGATGCTGCCGGTTTCTCGTAGCGATCCGCTGTAGCAACATTATCACGTCGAAGCATGCTGGCGGCCTGCTGACTTGCTTGTGATGCAAGAATACTGTAGTCATCGTACGCATCGTCTTTGTCAGAAGCTGAAATGGTACTATCGCGACTTGATTGATGGCGCTCTGCTTCGTCGTAGGTCAGCTGGGTATTCGGTGCTGAGAGACCTAGAAGTAAGTCTCGGTCGCCTCGGGTGACTGGCGTGACAACGTTGCTGTGGGCGGTGATTGGCCTCGATCGGTTGGGTGTGGATGGCAGAGAAGACAACGAATGCGCTCCACGGATATGGCTATGCTGGAGTCTCTTTGCGGATGTTCGAGTCGGAGTTGAAGGGACGCTGTTAGCTTCCCCACTCATCACTTCACCTGCGATGACCAGTGCATCAAAAGCATTTTGACTGCCGTGATTAGCCGAGGCTGAATGATGTATAGAGCGAGCAGTTGCAGGCGTTCGAGGCGTTCTGTGCAGAGGCGTGCGGTATTCGGTCAGTGGGGTGCCGTTGATGGAGATAGTGCCTGACGACCGCATCTCATCCAAGTGTTCCCGATTTTGCTTGATGCGCTGTCGCAGACGCTGCACATCTTCTCTTAGCTCGAAGTTCTTCTCATCCAACTTAGTGATAGCTTTCTTCGCCCGGATCAGTCGTTGCTCGAGGATAGCATTCTGGTTCTGCAGTTCATTGCACCGCTTGAGCGCAAGATCTAGATGACGTCTGCTAGGAGACTGTGGCGAGCGAGGACTCGCAGATACTCCGCGATGGGCTTGGCCTTCTTGAAGGACCTGGACTTCCCGTCGAGTCAGGTCATGCTCAACCTCAGCCCTCTTGCTGAACTCGGAAGTCTCGATTGTTAGAAGGTGGTGCTGCAGTCTTGAGTGGGCAGCCGACATGCGAGCTTCCGTAAGAGCCGGAAGCAAGTCCGAGACAAGACCCCGCAGCTGCTCCTCATTGAGGTTCTGTACAGAGTCGACAGACGGTATCTCGCCAAACAGACTGTTCTGCTTCATGGCTGGTGCCGCTTTCAAAGTTGCCGGCGGCGAAGCCGGATGGTTTGGCCTATAGCTCGAACTGGAATGATTTGCCATTGCTTTGCGTATCTGGGCTGATGGCGGAGGAGTTAACTCAACTACAGCTTTTGGGGATGAAGGCGGGTTCGTGCGCTCGTTGCTCGCAGGGTCGGACTCTGGCAGAGCGGCCACAGCAGGTCTGGGCGAGGGAGTGTGAGGTACTATCATTGCGGACATTTTGGGTTTCCGACTGCTTTCAACAATACTTCACACCAAGTGGATTGACTGGCAGTGATTGTCCAATTCTTAGTCGGGTGAATGATTGACTCAATGGTCTGTACCAGTGACTGGCGGCAGATCGAGAACAATATACGGGCGGCCTCCGAGCGAGGGACAGAGGAGCGATGGTGCAGCAGCAGCTCCTTGCCGAGGAGAGTGATTGAAGTCAGGACAGTCGCAGACTGCAAGGGAAGGACATGCTGCAAGAGTCAGCGGTTTCAGTCTCGTCTGAAGGTGCGGAGGCTGGGATGAGTGGGCTGGGCGGGACATAGCGGGAAACACGCACATGATCACGAATGTCTCGCGCTAGTGCGGCGGCACGTTCCGCCGGTTGCAGCGGGGCAACGACGATCAATCAATAGCCCGTAATGGAAAGACGACGCAACGAGGAATGATCGATTCTTGGTGCGAAAGATGAGCTAAATCCTTTTCCAATCTAGGAATCAACGGGTGAATAGCGTTCTATGCTGGAGCATGTTGAGTTTTCCAATCAGGTTTTGTTGTAATTGAAGATGAACCCACCGCTGAATAGGTCAAGCCTGCCTAGGCCATCGGGGCTACCGCGACCTTCAAGGCTTCCTGTTGCTCAATCCGTTTTCGAGCCCCCAGTGCCCAAGATACCATCAAACTATAAGCGGGATGGGACAGCTGTGCGCCCAAGAGCGGCTCGTGAAGCCGTTATTGACCCAGTCAACGCTGGAGGAGACAACATCAAGACTTCCACATCTGAGAATTTCGAGGAAGCGAGGATTCGAGATAACATTGGCTTACCGGGCGAGCTAGAAAGCAAACAAGAGGATGTCGGTAACGGAGACGGACCCACCAAAGACAAAGAAGCCCGTCGACGGCCAAGACCTTCACTGTCGGACCGTACGGTCGAAACGCTATCTCAGATACCGCCATCTCCATCTCCACGAAGACGGAGATCCAGCTTCTTCCCATCAGAGAGTCCCGCTGTTACACCTTCTCGGCCGAAATCATCATTGAGCCGCTCGCGGCCAGCCACGAGTCATGGCCAACGTCCGCCTATACCGCCGATGCCCCCTATAGCCCCTCGAGCTACATCGCCTATCAAGCGGCCGAGTAGCACTGTATCCACTAAGACTACGCCAAACAGGCGAGCCATCAGCTCGTACGTTCCGAAAAGTCTGCCGCACACTAGTAACAGTATCAAGGGTATTGTCGACACCACTCCTTCGAAGCCTTCACGGCCTACCAATGGTACAGTTCTGCGGTCAGCCAATGCTAATCCCATATCAAAATCTACATCAAAACCTCTAGGTGCCAGCAAGACCTATGCTGCAAGATCTTCCAAGCCTCGTCCAGTGGTTGGTGACGCCTTTGTCAAGCCTGCTATGCCGAGCAAAGGCGGAAAGACGAGCAATATTGCAAGAAGAGACCTATCATCTACATCTGCAGATTCAGCACCATCCACAGATTCCCGCTTTGTCCTATCACCTACTTCGCACGCATCATCCCGGACGTCCCAAGCCTCCAATGATGGCAATACGCAGCAGAAGGTGACAGAGTCTCCACAGAGCAAGTCCTCCGCAGCACTACGAGAGGCTATTGCAAAGGCCAAAGCACAACGTCGTAAGGCTACCGAACGCCCTGGAAGCCATGCAGGCGACCACAAAGCGAACGACCATGATACCCTCTCTGCCACGAGCGACAGTCTTGTTTTGCGGAAGAGGATTGATCAAGCGAGAACTGACGGACGACTCAACATAGCTGCAATGGGTCTAAGCGAGTTTCCGAGGGAGGTGTTGACGATGTATGACCTTGACACATTAAATACCAGCAGTGGTGCATGGTACGAGAGTGTGGATATTCGGCGACTCAACGCTGCCGAGAACGAGTTCCAAGATCTTGATGAGATGTTTCCAGATAGGTCGGCTGAGGAGCTCAGACACGAAGATGATGAGACCAAAGGAACTATATTCGGCGGGCTGGAGATGTTGGATCTGCATGGCAATCTATTACAGCATGTGCCAGTGGGGCTACGTCAGTTGCAACATCTTACGATACTGAATCTCTCGAAGAATCGTTTGTCTAGTGACAGCATTGGAACAATTTCGCAGATCACGTCTCTCAAAGAACTCCGGATCGCTGAGAACGCTCTGAAAGGCACGCTACCCGAGGCCTTGTACGAGCTCAGAGACTTGGAAATTCTTGACGTCCACGGTAATGCCATCCCGGAACTGTCTGATGGATTGCGAGACCTTGGCAACCTTCGCGTACTTGATATGGCCAGCAATCAGCTACGCTCATTCCCTTTGAAAGCTATCAAAGATTTACCACTCACGGAGCTAAATCTTGGGCGCAATAGATTAGCTGGCTCACTTTTTCCTCCAGGATTCGCGGGCTTGCCGTTGCTCAAGTCTTTGGATGTCTCTGGCAATGCTCTGACGTCAATCTGCGATGATGGCACGCTTAGCATGCCACAGCTTCATTCTTTCTACGCTGGCGAGAACAGGCTCACCAATCTACCCGACATATCCGGATGGACAAACCTCACAATTTTGAGCGTTGGTAATAACAATATTGCCGTGTTTCCGGAAGGCATGACATCTTTGACGGAACTAAGGAACGTTGATTTTACCGGTAATAATCTGAAGAAGCTCGATGATCAAATCGGTATGATGGAAGATCTTACAGCCCTGACGATCGCCAACAACCCGTTGCGAGAGCGCCGATTCTTGTCTATGGCTACCGACGATATCAAAAGGGAACTTCGCAATCGTCTACTTCCAACTGAACAACAAGAGCCGCTAGATAACCCTGACCAGGACTTGGAATACGGATCTCATGATGTATCTGCCGGTGCAGCGCCACCAGTCACTTGGCAGCTCACAGCTGGAGGCATCCTCGATCGCTCCTCAACCTCCCTCCATAGCATCAGCGCATCAGAACTCGAACACCTTCAGCCCGACTCAGTCAGATCTTTAATCGCCCACCATAACCTTCTGTCCAGCATTCCCACTAGCACGTTTCTCCTTGCCTCGAATCTTTCCACCCTGGATCTTTCACACAATAAACTCTCTGGGACTTCCTACTTGTCTGAGCAGCTCGTCCTGCCAAGGCTCCGCGACCTCAATTTGGCCTCGAACACGCTCACATCTTTTAGTCCACTATCAAGGTTCCTTTCAGCACCTCAACTGCAATCCTTGAATGTCAGCTACAACCGCCTCACGTCCATACCAGCCTTGCGGTCCACTTATCCGGACCTAGCCACACTGCTTGTATCCGACAACGCCATTAGCGAGCTACGGGTAGATAGTGTAAGAGGTCTACAGGTGTGCGATGTCAGTAGGAATAATATCGCACATCTAGAGCCAGCGCTGGGATTACTTGAAGGGGAAGGGTTAAGAATGCTGGGCGTAGAGGGAAATTGCTTTCGGGTGCCAAGGCGAGAGGTCGTCGATAATGGTACTGGGGCTATATTGAGATGGTTGAGAGATAGAATACCTTTGGAATAAATGGGAAGAAGCCAGCGAGGCAATACGGGCTTGAGGTAGACAGAATCTTGGAGCTGTTCAGTAAGAAGACTCAGGGTTTCTAATTCATACTTTCTCATGACACTTCAGCGATCCCTTTGTATTACTGGCCCAAGAAGAGAGTTCCTCAACACTGTTCTTGTTCCTTCGCCTCGCGTTGTGAACAAAGCTAGGCACACATCGACACCTTGGATTGCACCTTCTACTTGGACATCCTTGGGTATCATGGCTCAGGCGAACGTCTGGTTTCAGTCCAAGCGTCAGTTTACACAAGTACGACTATCGGTACTCCTATAAGGCCATGAAATCAGCCTTGCTTGAGCACAGATCCGGCGATGTAGCAATTTAGATATTTCTTCTCACTATCTCTGGAAACGTATGAAGCGTCCTCCTGAGAGAGGGAGATCGTGTTGGCGTCAAAGAGAAGTTACTGACTGGTCAAACAGCTAATACATCCCTTGGATTTTTGTGTCAGGCAACGCGTTTCGATAACTTGAAGTCCGAATTATATCACATCACTGTTCTGCCTCACAGACAGGCATTGATTCCCTCAAGTATAAGAAGTCTACGAACTCAATACATTTTGCTCTCCCCACCCAAGCGATCCCTCGGCCAATTTCAAAGACCTTGTCCAAAGCTTCGGCATAAGTCAAAAAAGCTCGTCAATCTTCAGCAATTTTCTACACCACCGAAAGCGCAAAGATGCCCACCTCTGAACCAACAGCTTCGCCGATATCCTGCTGGCAAGAACTTCTGGTAATCGTTGCCTTGTGCCTCTACTCCACCATAAGCTTTACCGTTATTGGGACCATCCTTCCGTGGTCTGAACACGTCGATGATCCGGTAAATTTCTTGAAGTACCTTACAATCTCTGGGGCTACCATGGTTCCTCTACTCGGCCTCATATCCATCGAGATCCTATCACGAATCTTTGTCTTTGAGGTTATTATGGCACATGCAAAGGGTATCCGCCCTTGGTGTGATGAAGACCCAGAAGAATTGTGGAAGATGCATGGAGGAATCTTGCCAAAGTACTCGCGGATTAGCTATGCGTTCAAGAAGAAGTATGGCTACCAGAAGAAGGTGGAGATGGATGGGGTGGCCGAAGCAAAGGATCCTGAGAAAGGGGTGCTGAATGAAATGGTCATCAAGAATATCTAAGGAGGACCGACGACAGACATGATGGATCTGTTGAGATTGGATATGCCGTGCTGTATAATTACTTTGGTGGACTGATACAAGAGCATGCTAATGATAGCCATCTAACATGGTGTTCGCCAGATGCATTTTCCTTCGTATCATATAAGCAGGACTGTAACTTCGTGTGATATGTGAAATGTAGGGGGAGTAAGATATGTTTCACTCAGGCCATTGGCTAAGCGATCGATCTGGCCGATCTGCGAAGTTCCACAATATCGGGCTTTCCGGCTGGACTACGAGCTGTTGGATACGCTCTGTTGAGAGAGGAACAAGAAAAGAGTGTCTGACCGATGAGCCAATATGTGTTGGCCTCAAGATAATCTGCAATCAAAACCGTCGTCACAATACAGGTCTGGAATTCTGGGGTTGAAGATACCATGAGTGTTGACCGGGTGTTATGAAAAGATTTCACCTCCACGTTGTGATAACACAAACGTCATACGACCACCTATAAAACCACTTCTCCTTCTGAACCATTCTTCGAGCGTCAGCAGACATACGGATAGATCTACCTTGTCAAGCACTCTACCTGATTACCTAACAACCCTATCGAGGATACCCATCAATCAATTTTTCTTTCAGTAAGGGAACCAAAACCCCCGATCAAACAGAATGGGTTTCATTATCTCTTATTACACCGTCACCGTCCTGGCGCTACTAAACGTGGCGCAATACTCCCTCCTAGCCTTGTGTCTTCAGGCTTCTTTCCCCCGCGCCGACAAAACAATTTTGTGCATCGTCATGGCCTTCTACTTTGTGACTGGCATGGGCTTCGCACTTGCTACGATCTTCATACCATTGACAGAGGTCACGCCTGCTTCCATTTTCGCACTAGTCCCCTGGGGCGTCCCCTGCCTCTTCATCGCCGTCCTGGCTGTCTTCGACTTCTTCGCTCGAAAGGTCCTCGCCCGTTGCATCAATGACCTACAATCCTATATCGCCGTGCACGACGAGGATGGAGACGTCTGCCCTCATCAGGGATGTCTGGACACGATGAAGAAGCTGCGCGATAACCGAATGATAACCCTTTCACGGATCGGCTTTGCGGTAAAGGAGATTTTCGGGCGGAAGCATGAGGTTGCTGAGTCTGAGGTTGGGGAGGAGGTTAATGGGGGCTCTATACACGAGAAGACGGAGGTTTGAGGGGAGACTATGAGGACAGATTTCAGGCTTCGTGGGTTTGGGAGGAGAGGTGCTTGCGTACAGGGACTAGACACTGATCGAGCAGCATGCATCAATGCTCGGTTTTGCTAAGATGATCACGGCCCATGAACGTGACACATTTCAGCTACGCTGGTCCTGTTGGCTGTGATCTCCGTTTCCTTCACGATCTTTGGAATTATTGACCTTGTAGCTAAGAGGATCGTCTTTTCTCACGTTGCGGTTTCTGAGCCTGAAATTACTCTCGATGACGACTGTTCTCTGTTGTTGCCAGAAGCTATTCCTTCGTTCCTCATAATGTGACCACCAATTTCAGGGAACAAAGCCAGAGTGTCGTAGATGAAGCGACGGAGTAAGGTATCAACACCTAGATGTGATGTGATTCCAATTCTGCCTATATTAGGCCTTTCCCCTTGCGGTTTCTTCCTCTTCAAATCCACATAGATATCTCTCATCCACTCAACACTCACAAAGTTACACTACACCAAATCAAGTCGCCAGCTACCGGAGAACCGAATCGATGGCCTTCGAAGCCCGTTTCCAACACCTGCTGCAAACGACCGACGACGCAAACCTCGAAAAGGATGATCCAGCTCCAACCAATACATACGATCTCAAGCTTACGATCTTTTTCGGTGCCATCGTGCTCTTGGCAATGTACGCGTGGTGCCTCAACTGTCTGGACCGAGAGCTATCAGAAGACAAAGAGAAGCATTGTACAAGCGAGAAGGGAGCCGACGGACTCAAGGAGAAAGCAGACGACGTTAGAGATTCGTCGACTCCAGACATTTCCAGTTCCCAAGATCAGCCTCCAGCGATGAGCAACGCGGAAGTCCTTGGCCAAGGCATAGACTCTGATGAAGACTGTCTTGAAAGCGAAGGATGGAGAGTTGTACGGTAATTGTTTACTGTGAGAACAGTAACAGTTGGGGAGACAGGAGTGTGGAGCTTTTTTTTTGGTTTGCTCTTCTCTTGTTCCACAGAGCTGAGACGGCTGCATTGCATGCTTGGGATATAATTCAAAGAGGAGCTCGCCTACCATATAATTCCTGCACCTGGCACGAATCCTACTGAAAATGTGACTTGATATGTGGATTTCCAGTGCTTCATTGGTGTATTCATCCTCTGTCCTAGTCAATGCTTCCTCGATACCAGTAATTTCAAGCCTGTGATGAGACTTTAAGCCTCTATCCGAGGTGTTGTCTGATCACGTCACTGCATTGACTTTTGTACTGGTCACTGCCAGGTATGAATGCGTCACTCCTCGGAACACCTATAAGTGCAAGATGGTACTTATGATACAGAGCAACTTATCTTCCTGGTCGACCTGCATGAGCTGTTGCGAGACTGGACTGGGTCTCCTTGAGGTAAGCATTTCTTCAGCTCGCTCGGAAAAGCATTCTTTGTGACGTTGATGAAGGTAATAGCGAGATGCAGAATACATCCGATTCGCTTCGGGATCTCGGATCCAGGATCCGTACAGCTTGTGGCTGGATATTCGACTTCGTGTTCGAATACTTTGTTGAAGGATGTCTGGACTTTCGGAAGGACAGCCGTGCCCGAAGTGATCACATCTGTGGCTTATTCGACGATCAAACCAAATGTCCTCGATGCGAAGTGGAGTCCAATATCAACATACCGGATATTTTAGTCATGACTGTGCGCTGCCCTCCAGGAATAAATCCGTACCCCGTGGTGGATCGACGGTGGATGAGCTTTCATGCTGCGTATCTGCGACAGTACCGCAGACACTTGAGGGCAAGGTATCGGAGACAACTTGAGGCTGGATATTCCATGGGAGAAATCACAGACTCAAACGGCACATTGTAGGACCTGTACTGGAGCATAAGAGAGGAGCATCGCGGGAGACAACAACGACTTAGCTAATTGCTGAGTTGCGCGCTTGAGGAATAAGGTCCTAATCATGGGTGCTCGAGCCCACTCCAGGGTTGACAGCAGAAGCATCTCTTTCCGATGTCCCGACGCTCATACCTATCTTCATAGAATTGCGGCCTGAACGACGAGCTCGGTGGCAAGAGGCTAGAGGAAGCTATGGTTGAGATTCATTTTGGGGGCACAGCTTGAGACCTGGGACCGACCGCTTCAGCTGGACTTGGTTGGATATAGTGAGAATTCAAGCATGCAAGGAATCCGAGCCCCGAGAAAGCTACAAACCCTGAGACGCTAATCCTTTAATCCGAAACTGTATCAAGAATAATGACCTGAATCGTTGCGTGCCTACTCGTATCTCATGGTATTGATTATGAAGCAACCCTTCGTTCTAAGGTGTCAATCCTTCCATCTGCTTACATAAATTTCGGTTAGCCAGTCACATGATAGCTTTGTTGCACTGCATGTCGGCGTTAAGTCTTGAATTATCTCCGTGGGCGGTCTTGGCGTTTCGCATGTCAACTTCTTTTTGATATCTCTTTGAGCATTCAATGCCTCCAGTTCAAGACCATACCGCCTTCATCGTGCCAGGCCAATGGGAGTTCCAAATCTGGAAGTACGAGATGCAGGTGCGCAGGTCAGCCAGTCCTGGAGCAATCTGTGGTAACATTCGCCATTCTGAGGACTTCTTTTCAGGCTTCATCGGCTCTCACTCCAATGCCACTGCTGACAGCCTCCGCCTACAGCTCTCTGCGTGCCAATACGTTCCTCGATGTTTGGGCTTAAGCGCTCTTCTCGCAAGAACTGTCGTTGCTTGTGGTAGGATGTTTGCTGCCTCACCATAACCGAATGAGGGTCCCATCGTCGACGTCGCGAAGGTACCCAACCTTTCCCATTCGGCCGTTTGGGAGGCTGGCTTCTATCGTTCTGTTCAGTATCGTCGGTATCTGCTCCAGGTTTTCAGAAGTTTCACTACTGATCATCCTCAAGCTAGCATGAGCTAGAGTGATCGAGCCTGCGGCAGGGGGCCTTATCGATTGTTCTGGCTGTGAAAACTTGGAAGCTACAATCGCCACACAACTGATCGCACGAAGATTACGCCCGTGTGAATCTAGGATGTGGCGCATCCAATGTCACGCGTTTGGGTTCTCCATGCAGCATATGCAGCCTTGGGCGCACGCACGCCAATCAGGTGAATTGTATGCCCACACTAAGGTAGAGTCGCAGCATGCCATAACTTGCATTACACTCGCTAAATGCTCTATTTCTTTCTCCCAGACCTCTGCGATGCCTTTCGAAGCTAGTTCCGAGCAACTCATCAACCGCTACTGCAGTGTGCACAGAGTATCGTCGAGACCGATCCGTCCCCAGATGGCTTATATACATGGAATCCCGCCCTGGATGGGGTTGTCGACCCGGAGAATAAGGACGGAGGGAACACTCGCCAAACGTGTCCGTGCTGTGGTCGTATCTCCATGGCACATCTAGCAGCACTCTATGCGTTCTGATACTTGTACTTGGCTTCACGAGATACACCGTTTACGGTGCAATATGGCGGCTCTACCTGTCACCCGTCGCGCACATCCCCGGTCCACGCTTCGCTGCATTGACCTTTTGGAATGAGTTTTACTACGATGTCGCTCTCGGTGGAAAGTACACCTGGAAGATACTCGAGTATCATGAAAGATATGGTACGGAGGACATGACTTTGAATTCTTGATTGTGGGAAGAGTACTCAGTGAGAGCACAGGTCCGGTTGTTCGTATCAATCCATATGAGGTCCACATCAACGATCCTGAATTCTATGATAAGTTGTACGTTGGAGCCAGTAAGGGCAAGACAGATAAGTGGTTTTGGTCGGTCAGTTTGCCTCGAGGATGTGGTTCTAAGAAGCTCTTTGAGATTAGCATAGATGCGCATGTTCAGACAGCAAGACGTCTCCGCTTTCGACACTCTGGATCACGACAAGCATCGCCAGCGTCGCGAACCCTGGAACCCTTACTTCTCCAAGCAATCTGTCTCACGACTCCAACCACTTTTGATCCAAGCCGTCGTGAACAGATTGTGCATGAGACTAGCAGAGTGTCATGCCGCTGGAAAACCAGCCAACATGGTCCATGCCTTTGCTTGTGTGACCACCGACGTTATCTCGGAGTACAGCTTTCCCCAAGGCTATAATCTTCTCGACAAACCCGACTTCGACTTTGCGCACTATGATGCCTGGATGGCCTTATCGAAGGTCAGCCATGTCCTCAAACAATTTGGATGGCTGTATCCTCTCCTAGACTCTCTGCCCGCATGGGTGACGAAATATACAAACAAAGACATGTATCTTGTGCTCCGCTCTCAAGAGCTTCTATACCGGCAAACGCTCGCTCTTGCTGAATAGCGGGGAAACACAGAGTACAAAGAAACAACCTCTCGACCATCCATGATGCGAGCCTTCATGGATTCTCCGTCACTACCAGAGTCTGAAAAAAGCCCTGAGAGGATCAAAGGCGAAGCACAGATCGCCATCGGCGCCGGCACTCTGACCACCACACACGCTCTCAAGGCAGCCACCTATCATATCCTCGCCATTCCCAAGGTCAAAGCTCAGCTTATGGAGGAGCTGGAGCGATGCATTCCGGATCTAGATTCACCACAAACCTCCGCCAGCTTGAGCAAATGCCTTATCTCATGGTCGTCATGTACGAGTCTCTACGCATCTTCTATGGGAATTCACGCCGCCTACAGAGAATCTTCCCAGATAGAGTGTTACAGTACAAAAATGTCGTCATCCCGCCAGGCACACCAGTCAGCATGTCGACCATCCACGTTCACGACAACGAGCGTATCTTCCCCAAGCCTTACAAGTTCGACGTTTCCCGCTGGCAAGGTGCGAATCTGCCTTTGAAGTACCTTGTACCATGGGGTAAGGGGAGTCGCCCATGCGTCGGTATGGACCTGGCGAAAGCGGAGTTCTTGACGACGATCGCGAACATGTTTCGGCGGCTTGGGAGGCAGATGGAGTTATATGATGTAGTGAGAGAAAGGGATATCGACAGGGTATATGATGTGTTCAATCCACTGCCTAGTCGTGAGAGCACCGGACTGAGGGTGTTGATTAAGCCGAGAGATTGACAGGGATGACAAAGTGATGGAAGGGCAAGGAAGGCTATTGCCTGGTGAGTCTGTGTGTGCAAACCATCGATCTTCTATGCATTTCGCTTTCCTATCTATCCATTATCTCATCCAGTGGCAAGAACTAGTGCACCGTCACTTGAAACTCCTTAAGCAAATCTATTGCGGGTCTGCGAATGACTCAACGGTCGGTAGAGGCCCATGATTGAAATGGCAAAACGTCAGGGCATTTGTCAGGCATGATCAAAACTCCCAAAAGGACGGTTAGAGAAGACAATGGTTAAAACATTGCACTCGATGAACCCGTGAGAAGTTCAAGAGTCATGATATTGCCATATATCAACGTTGCCGGTCTCCTCAAGATGGGAATACGCTGTTCATCCTACACTCTAGGAGGCAATTCAAACGAGGCCTGCTATGTGGTCACCGTCTCTACACAATGACTCTATTCTTCCCTTGACTGAACATGTCCGAATCGTGCATATGGTGACGCCCCTTTACTATTTGGATCCCTGAACGAGAAGGGGTCATGTCAAGGCCGTTTATCTAACGCAATGAAATCAAGACATGCCCAAAAATGAATGGCAGAGCACGAGATGGACTCGACTCTCTCAAGGTCCTGTGTACCGTCTCCGCATTTGCCAAAGCCTTACATTGCTTCCAAGAGGGGCTGTCTTCCGACAGTGATATGTTCTGTCTAGGGTTGGTAGTTATCAGGAATATTTGTCACTAGCCGATGTGACGTCGGCGCGTTGCTGGGTAAAGCGGCCCCATATCAAATATTTTGGTGATCCCAGCCCTACGCTAGCGCAGGCGCGCTCTACAAGTGCCCACAAACATCACCTCCTCTTCCTTTCCTCTTCTCTTTTTTCCCCCCGTCCGCAAAATCATCTCCCCACTGGTAATTACGTACTGAACATTATCATCAAGTTTAGTTGCGAAAGCATACGATTACCAAGTTTACAGACATCTCATTAGAACGGTTTTATAACAGTTCGCTCAGGATGGCTGATAGGGGAGCAAACGGCGGGCCTGAAGGCCGTCGTGGCGGACCAAGGGGTCATGGTGGCAACGATCATGGACGTAGTGGCAACGATCGTGGACGTGGTGGTGGGCGCGGTGGTGGGCGTGGTGGTAGGCGTCCCCACGAAGATAGACAATATCAGCCCCTGTTGCAAGCTTTCGGCCAGCTTACAGAAGTAAGCTAATCGTCCTGTCTCAAAGATACTCCACTGTCTGATACTAACGTGGATATAGTTGATGGAACATCAGCAGCAAGCTGTCACTCAGCTCAGGCAGACTGTGCAGCAACAGCAGCAACAGCTGCAGCAACAGCAACAACACCAGCAGCAACACCAGCAATACCTGCAACACCAGCAGCAGCTATTGGGATACATGCAGCCAACCCTTTACCCGCAGCCATGGGGTCTCGGCCAGCAGGCTCTCCCGGCTGCTCCTAACCCTTGGAGTGCCTTGTTAATGGCTCAGGGACTAGCGGGGACGATGGACGCGCCTGCACCCACCATCTCGCCATTTCAGATGTAAGCTATCTCTCCAAATCACCCATATCCTGTCTCGAGTAGCATCTGTTCCAGTGGGATGCACCTGAGCGCAAGCCATCGACGCAAAGACGGAATGCTGACTCCGATTGTGTAGGGCTCCCACTCCAGCCCCGGCTCAGGCCACTCAAGCTCCGATGCAGGCTGTTCAGGGCACACCTCCGACCCCGCAGACAGTGCCTCTCCCTGCGCCTGTGCCAACACGCTCTCCAGAGCGACAGAGCCGGCAAACCAGCCGGACCCAGTCTTATCGGGTTGGCAAGCCCAAGAAGGGCAAGCAGACCCAGAAGGCCAAGAATTCCACGTCTAGGTCAGAGGGCTCTGGACTCACGAGGGCGGAGAGAAGATACCACAAGCAAGGCAACTGGTATCAGAAAAAGTGGGGTTCTAAGAAGGGGAACCAGGATGAGGAAGAGGACGAGGAGGTCAAAGAGGCCGTCAAAAAGGCTGTGGCAGGAGAAAAGGCCAACAAAATGGCCCTTATCGAAGAACGGGAGGCAGATCTCCAGGGTGCGGAGGCCCAGGAACGCCGTGAAGAACAGCTCGAGACGCCCTTCGCCCACCCGGGAAACGATAGAGCCCAGAATACTGGCCGCAACACAGCAAATTGGGAACAGGTCGAACAGGAACCGCAAACGCCCCAACCCCATCAACGCATGATGTCGGCGCCGCCGGCTCAGAGTATTTTTGCCCGTCCCAGACAAGCTTCCGATGGCGTGATCTTCGGCGCTCAGGGATTGGCGGTCTCCGACCAGCCAGCACCATCCGCGGACGAGGATATCTGGTCGCGTCCTGAATGTCGACAACAATGACACTGATAGGGGAGAGCTTCAGACAGCTCGCCAGACTGTCTGTCTAAACACATCGATCATGCGATTCAACTGAATGACGTAAAGGTGTTGGCGCCGAACACCAGTGGTTAGCACGCACTGTTGTTCTTCATCCAAATAGTGCTTCATGTCCGAGTCCAGTGAACCGGCAATGAGGAACAGAGGCTGGCACGCTCTGTACTAAGTACCTAACGAATAGTGCCCGCAGTCGAGTCCAGCAACCCGGCGACGTATCAACAGAGATCAGCACGCTCTGTACTGCTTTTGTCAGCAAAGAGTGCTCATATCCAGATCTATCTGGTCTGGAAGCAACAGAGATTGGCACGCTCTGTTCATGTCCATTGACGAAGAGTGCCCGTATGAAAAGCATGACCAGCAAGATCCAATACTAGCGGTCATCTGCTGAGTTAAAAGGGCCACCAAGAGAAGCATCATTCCTTTGCTTATCGCTGTTTTGAGTTGCTTTTGTGCTGTTACATCATTATCAAGGAATTATCGCTCAAGGATTTTTCCTTGAGCGGCCCTTCGAAATCCCGCAAGGATATAGATGATTTCTGGACGGTCCTACGAGATCCACCAAAGAATTTAGGGGTTTTCTCCTAGAATGCCATTCGTAAATGCTTCAGGAGTATTCCTCATGAACGACATCTATCGATGCTTTCAGACTTTTGTTCGGAGCCAAGATCCATTACAGCATCGGTGGTCTTCTACTGCATTGCGGGCTGGGTATCCCTGCTGCCCTCCCTGGTGAACCGAAAGGGAATCCAGTGGACATCAGCGACGAGCTTGCACCTCTACGTGGTGCTGATGACGAGTACCCCCAATTTGGGGCGAAACCAAGACAAGCTCAAAGGATTAGAACATGTAGTCTTCTGTTGTGTAATAATTCGATTTAGAGTGTATTGTCACTAGATGTATCTATGAAGGGATATCATCAATGAGGAGGAGCAACTGTCACTTGGACAATCCGAATGAAATAGCGCTTTTGGCCACCAGTGTGTTGGTATGTCTACCTCTTTCTCCATCCCTATGCAACGAATAGCACAACTTTTGAACGTAAGGGAGTCCGTATCTCTACGACTACATTCATTGTTCCCACATCACTTTTATAATCCCGAAACCAGCGAACTAGGAACGAAAATTCGACAAGGTAGGGGAAACCTCGATCGGGCTAGGGTGTCCATTCGTCCATTCCCCTTAATAGAGATGGAGATGATCCGTTTCCTACGAAAACCCAGCCGTTTTTTATAAGGAGCTGCTGCGTAGACACCCTTCTTCGCTAACGTGACCCCCTTGTTTTCGGTCGGTTTCCCCAATTCTCCAATAAGGCAAAGCTCTAAAAGATCAATCGAGAACTAAACCATCGCCCTCAAAGGCCATCTGTACAGGTCCCTTCACCTGCATGCGTCCCCCACACCCTGCTCCACTGAATTTCCATCTCAACGTGCAATCCACCGCAATGTTATCGATCTCTGCATCACTCGCTGATCCGACGTTTCCTCTTCCTATAGGACTACGTATCGATCTCTCTATCAGCCAGCAGGTCGTCTAGGGAGTCCAATCGTCGATTCAGTAGCCATATATTTAGGGCCTCAAACACAAGAAATAGGGCCAGAAGCTCGAGTGGGATAGAGGCCACGAGTAGTAGGATACGACCGATACCGTCGGGGAGCTGCATAGCCTGTCGTGAAAGGGGGTAACGTTGGAAGACAAGATTAAATGCTTAGTTCCCGCTTGTGTCTTGCCTGTAGAGCCTTGGTATTCTAGGCGATATTAGAATTATATTCGAAGGTGCTGGCTTGCGAAGCAGTGGGTGTTGGGTGGAGATGAGTAGATTTGTCGAAAAACCCGACTTTGAGGAAATCCAAGCTCATAAATGCTCGATACAACGTTGTAACACACTGCGACTACGAGACGCGGGCTTGCAGAGACCGGAAGAAGATAGGTACTAAAGCCTATTTTTGAGAAGTGTTCCCTTACTGATCTCTGTCTAGAAGGTGTTGTGTTGCCGTCACGAATCCATGGTCTACCAGGCGACAAGGTTGCCCGTTCTTTCCCAGATTCTGCACGTTTATCTAAGAGGCTACAATCTACATAAAGACTACTCTTATCTCGTAGCTCAGTGCTAACGTTCCTCACAACCTTGATGAAAGTCCGTGTTACGTCCAGGAGTCTGACAATACATCAACACTCTTTTGAGAGGCTACGACGAGACATGGTGGTCTGGCTTATCGTACACAGTGTGAGGAGGCAGCACCTGATTAAGAGGTTTTCTGAAAAGGATCAAAATAGCGCTCGAGTGGTGGCCGTTGGTGCTAGACAATCTTATCCCTCCCATCGTTATTTTCGGAATAGATTCAAGTGTAGATTACCACATGAGCTTGTCTTAGTTTCGCCTCATGCTATTCAGGGTACTTGTCATTAACACCACGTAGAGGTGCAAGCTCGTCGCTGATGTCCACTGGATCCCCTATTTTCTTCGGTTCACCAGGGAGGGCAGAAGGACACTCAGCCAGCAGCCAAAGACACAATCCTCGAAGCTGCAATAAGTCTCGGATGGTCACTCAGAAACCGCGGGACGATAGCATCTCAGACGCGGTGAGGACGAGACGACTGTCGAGAATCAAACAGCGTAGCAGCAAACAGTCGCTAGAAAGGACAAAACAATACATGCACATTGTGCGAATCTGAGCCCGCAGAACAGACAAAGTAACAATGTGTTGAGCTAGTTAACGCTTTCCTTGCTACTTACCAACTAAGACCAGTGCGAACCAAGCTCAACAAATCTTCATCAATGAGCCTAAAAAGGTCTGAATCCATTTTTGTACTTGGACCGCTTGTACCTTGGTCGCCAAAGTCAGAGACTGTAGGTCATACGGAAGCCGACGGCGAGGCTTCATTCTCAGGATTCTCCTCCCCCCATCCCCTCCGTCAAACATGTAGATGAGCAACGACTCGACGTCGTCCTTGGTAAAGATGTAGAACACTGATCCATTGTCTGAAGCCAACATGAACATCCCGGAGTGGTCGGCAATTAAACACACGCCTTCGGCCAAGTAACTATTGGTGTGATCTAGCATGCGATTCGCGAGACCATCACTCGGTATCCATGGTTGGATAGGCTGGCTGCTCAAGGTGAACTGGGTCACGGTTTGACGCATCGACGCAATGATGAAGCCGTCGTTCAACTGGCCAATGAATTGACCCAAATATGTCAGTACCGAATCAGCACTGTACGAGGGTAGCAAGCCCCGAAGATACGCCACACCTTGCAGTACCACCATGGCTACCTGCACGTTGGCTTGATCCTGTGAGACTGGGATGACGAATCGGTTAACAAGCTGTTCCAGTGCGTTTTGGATCCAAAGGGCTTGGTTAGCTTGCTCCGCGGTGATCTGTCTCGGGTTGAACAACCCCTCGGCTTCCTCGATGACTTGCTGTGCGGTGCCAATCCGAGACGCGAGCCAAAAGACATATTGAGTCGATCGATGATGGCCAGATGCGAAGGTGAGTGCTGGCGCAGTAGCTTCGGTAGTCCTTACCGTCAACTGTCCCGTTCTGGCGACTAGGTCCATGATCTCCTCGACGAGGTCAAGATCCGTCTCTGCGGCGTGTGCAGACGTCGCCTGGAAATGCACCGCTTCGATGGCACGATGCATATGCGTGTTAGCGTTGCCAAGTTGTGTCTGAAGGTTGTCACGCTCTTCCTCGATCTGACGTTTCTGCGCAATAGCGTCATCAAGATCCTTCTGGGTATCATTGCGCTCTTGAGTGATCTTCTGCGCGTTTGACAACTGATGTGCACCTAAACTATGGCGACGACGAACACGCAGAAGGGAGAACAGAGAGCTCAATATTGACCCGTACTTTAGCACGTCACTGTGGTGCGCTCGCTTAATCTCATTGGCCCCAGATAAGGTATTCAAAATTGCTGGAGCTAAAGAGTAGGAGACACGCTAGAATCGACTAGCGTAGGGTTTTGTAATTTGACCTCTTACATTGCTCTTGTACTTTATTTTATTCTTTTGTCCGTTCTCAAGAGATCCCTACATGCTAAGACGACTAGTGCCAAAGATACTGAGAAATGAAAGAGTCTGTGCTGGCCACCTATTGATTTCTGGTATGGCCGGCAGTCACCAAAGTTCTTCTGTATTGCTCTCTCTCTTTCTTACCAACAAAACCACCTCATTTGTACCTAGCCGCCTAGGTAAATAGGACTTTGAACCTGCGACCTGGCCAAGAGATTCGTTGATGAAGCTTTCCAACAATCAGCATATGGGCGTTTGGACAACATCGAAGGCTTGACGCTGAATAGATGCAGACAGAAGGCGCTCTGAACCGAGGAGTGCCAAAAGTCTTGTCCACAAAGGACAAAGGTGCAATACCTTACATATTCGCCTCCCTTCATGCAAGTTCGACGCTTCGACGTTTCAACGTTGGGCGAATCTTGGGACGACTGACCACTGCTTACCCAACGTCAGACAGTGAAATTAAAGCTCGCTACCGGAAGGAACGAAGCTGGTAGACTGTTGTACTAGGGAGGAGTCAAACTATACATATGCTGTTCCCTTCAACTCTAAAGGACGAAACTATTGAGATAGCATCTTCCTGGAGCACACAATGACGAGCTAGCTGAGTCCAATTAGTGACCTCTGCAGAGGACCCAGCACGATCTCTTTCGATCTTTCGAAGTAGCGGCCATCATCGCTATTCTTGTTCAGGACTGGAGCCAATCCTAAGGTCTATTGCGCAATATTTCTATTCGATAGGTGAACGAATTTTCATCGTGGAAGTTGATCCCGCGCTTAAGGCACCATGGACGCTTCTGATGATTGTTAATATCGTCACCTTCAGAGGTGCCTGCATTTGAGGAACGGTAGTTTGAGGGGAAGCATGGAGGAGACAAGAGGGAGAGAGAAAGAAGTTGGGAGGGAGAGGGGGTTTGCGGACACTTGATGGTCAATCACGGGATGATCTTTGTCGGACCGAGCTTATAAGTGGTTACCTGATATATTGTTGTACCCTCGTTCGACAAGACCCGGCGTCTTCAGGTGAAGATGTGTAAGTTGGGCATCACTTGCATTGTTTAAGAACCCGGCTAATCCACCTCACTTCGTCAGTGTTAGAAGCGTCGGCTATAACAACAGTATCCTACCAATCTCATATAGTCACCTTGTGTATGTCTCCTTCCTCCCAACTCTGATTTCCTTTGACCCAAATCGCATCAACCATGGAGGCCATACGTCAACGATTCATCTCTCGGTGCTTCCGTCTTGGAATGATCATCGATTATGTCGCGACCCTCTGCATGTACCTCCTCATGTCAAATTTCACCCAAGATTACATGTCACGAAACCCGCATTCGATTGGTGGAAAATTCTTCGCCGAGGCTTTCGATCAACGACCTGGAGCACCCTGGATCTTTCTCGCAGTGATCGTTGCCTGCGCCTGCTGGAGAGTATTGGTGCCCTCATGGGCAAGATGACATGATGCGCCAGTACCTGTATAGAAGCCAGAGCGGGCGCTCTGGACGATTGATGGTCGGTCGCAAGGCAGTCTTTATGGCCGGTAGTTGGAAAGGGGTTTTTCTGGCATAGGGCGCTAAACCCGATCGAGAAATTGTACCTCGGCTAAGCGAAAGAATGGTGATAGTCACAGTCGGATTCATGGAGCGCGGCGCAGCAAGATACCTGCTTCTATAACCTGACAGATGCAAGAGCATCAGTGAGATTATCTGACTCGAAAACCCACACAAGCAGGGACTTCTAAGAAAGTATCAATCAGATCCCTTTCCTCCAACTCACTATTGAAAGCTCGGAAGAAGTCAATCATTGAAACCACATTACTCCTCACCACTATCCTCTTCTCTCACCCGCTGCTCTTCACCTCTCCCGCCGCCTCATCTCCACCCGTGGCTCTAGCCACATGCCTCTCCCGCAAGCCATTGCCGGTAATTACTTTCCCGTCTCGCATACCAGGCGTGACGTCTAGCGCGGTTATTCTTAGGATAGATCCGACAATTCCCCTGTTACAGCCTGTCAGAGTTCGATTATTACGCTGTTACAGAACATTTGATGAGGAGTTGTACCTGGACATAAGAGGGGGAAATGGAGATCGTGGTGTGGGGAATATGTACGTTACGGAGGGGTTGATAGCGGAAGGGAGGCCATACTGTACTCTTTCACCTTTTTGAGGCCTGCGCGGGCGTAGATCGCTGTGGATCATTGACGTTGTAGGCTGCGGCAACATCATCTTGCACCAATAATATCCGCATCGCTTCTTTTGCAGCCTTCACAACGCCCGATACCGGAGGTTTCCGACTACCTTAAGATACGTCTCGAGGGATGCTTCTACCCGCCTCGATCAAGAAGTACAATAACACCCGGAAGTGCAACAGATGCCGAGCTTTACCAGTCTGCCTTAGGCCCTGTTCGGGGGATCTAGGGCTCACTGGGGCATAGCTCTAGGCGGCTATCGCACTTCCCTGTTGGTCGCACCCGATCGAGGCGAGTAAGCGCGCGAAGCATGTTGCAGAGATCTAGCAGTCTTACTGACCGCAACTTTTCGGTCCTCTAGCTTCGTTACTCTGCTCAGTCTCATGCCGTTGGAATCAGTAGGCTCTCTGACTTGAATATACACCGAAGAACGTTTTAATGGGGGTATTTTGACATTTGACGCTATTCGTAGAGACATTGCTGAGCATTGTCCGCACAAGCAGTAGCCTGAACCCCTACAAATGCCAGGAAGGCGGATGAAAGGTCTCGTTTTACTTTCAAGGAATCCGCGATTTTAGTCACACATACGGCGAGCATCAGTAGCCTGATCGTAGCAGGTTCACAATGAGATCCTTCAGCTTCGTCGCCCTTTCCCTTTCCTTCGCCATTGGTTTTCTACCTAGCATTGGCGGTGCCCAACTCGAGCCTGGAGTGACGGTTACCCGCGACGATGCTGTCACGTTGGCAGCCATCACACAGCTCCTATCACTATTCAGCCAATGTTTAGACAACAAGGACTTCAACGCTCTAGGCGATGTATTTACCGACAATGTAGTACTTGATCAAGGTGCCGGATTCGTGGTCAATGGTCTCCCAGCTATCGAGCAGTTCTACCGCACCGCATTCCAAAATGCAAGCATTGCAACCCAGCACACTTCGGATACAGTGTACGGCTACAATTTCACCGCGACCACTGCGTCGTCTACGAGTTACGCGAATGCGAGGTACTTTGGACCGGCGGTGGTGAAACGCCGAGGGTTTCTCTTTCCGAACCAGTCGGCCACTTACCGGGAGAAATTCGTGAACCAGTATGTGAGGACAGAGGGAAAGAATTGGAAGATTGCGCGTGTGTTTGGATCTAAAATTTTGGTACGTTGTTGAGTGCCATCGTCAGAGGCGACAGTCAATCTAACGTCCGCTCTAGGCCATCGAAGGTGACATATCCTTGTTGCCTCCGATATAACATGCAATACACTGGACTTTCTGGGGTGTTGACGTGCTAGTTGGCAAGGCACAGCATTATGACCTTTGATTGCAAGACTGTGCTAGTCTGCTCTTGATTTTCCCGAGCGTCCAAGTGCTGATCAGGCCAAATTGTCTCGTGAAAAGCTTTTTGATAGTGTGTCATGCCTGTTGTCTATATCCAACGATCGAGCTTGTTGTTAGTCCTGTAGCTTATACCATCAACATAAGAATGGGACTTCAACAAGACAAGCCGTGCCAAGAACACTACCTACTTCGAAAATTGAGTTCGCCGACAGTCTTATTCAGCTGTCTTGGCAGAAACTGCTGGGCGATAAACTCCCTTCTTCTTAAATAAGGTTGGCTCCGCGCATAACTGATCATGAGTGAGTAAGGATTCCATTTTCTCGCCAAAATGGTTGCGCTCTGTCCCGGCAAGACCCAAGGCTCCGGCGATCTATGTCATCCTTGTGAAGGTCCCTCAATGCGTGTCATAAACTGATGAACCAACTCCTTTGTCTATTTTTCTCTTTGGCAATAGGTCGTCACTGGTCGATGATGTCTCTATCAATTCGCCAACACTAATTCTGAGAGGATCGAGCTATGAGCGCACCCTGGAATACGCATCATCCTGACGCATGGGACACGTGATATTATAACTTTCTTGTTGTCGAGTGTTGTCGTCTTTTACCTTTACCCCTCGTTAGGGCGCTCTTTGTGACGGCTCGGAGACCAAGCAGCACTACCTTATCTCAACACATGGGTGGTTGCACATCAACACTTTTGCCTTGTAGGGCACAAGGCTTTGCTAGCATCGTCTAGGGTCGGGAGTCCTCCCACTGCACCTTGACGTAATATGTTTATTTCATGATCTAGGATTCGAATCATTCTGTCCGATTTCGAATACCTTATCTCGTGGCCGTCTTCTAAACATTAGGCACCACAAGTTCGGAAGTCGCACCATCCCTCCAACATGCCGAACTTCCTAGACCTTGCTCGCGAGATCAGAGACATGATCTACACCCACGCTCTGGGTACAGAGCATATTCTAATCGCAAGGAACGAGATATACCCAAATCCTAATTGGGACCTGATTGACTCCTCCATACCGGTGGCCCTGCTACAGGTGAATAAACAAGTCAATGCAGAGGCCATGGAGATCTTCCTTGCCCAGAACACTTTCAAAGCATCTTTATGTCCTGCGTTGGGAAGGCCTTCAGTGTTCACAACCCATGCTAGGCTCTTTCGAAATATCGACCTGAAGCTCAGCTACCCGGCGTATCTCCTCGACGGAGAATATCACTACATCACCATAGGCGAGGCATCCACCTACGAAGGCAAATACGAAGGTCTGATCAGCATGTGGAAGCAGCAGATGCGAATGCTGGGTTCCATGACGAATCTCAGTATCGTCCAATTGGAAGTCACTAATCTTGTGATAATAATCCACAACCCGGGCGACGTGAGGAAGGACATTCCCACATGGGCTCTCCTGCGGGAGCTGCTCACCAGCCTGCCGCAAGACGTCCGAAAGAAGGAGGGATGCGAAGACCGTGGTATCTGGATTACAGGATTCTTCTATAACAGTGGCAGGAATGAGATGCACGAAATGGGCGAGGTCTGTAGGGATTTTGGCCTCAACTTCATGACGAAACATAGTCGTCGCTGCGCTATTCCGCTATTAACACGCGAGGGCAAATTTCATGGCGCCCGCTTGGTGTCGAGTTTTATCGAGGTTGAACAACATTATTATGGTTAAGTATGGGCATACGAGTTACGAGGCGTTAAGGAACGAGACCAGGTGTAATCTGCGATCAAGAGCTTGGGATTGGGTCATGATTGAGTGTTCCGTTTTGAGCGGGCCTAATCGGTACGTCTATCAGAAGCTGTTTGTTGGCAGGGCTGGGTGTAGGAATTATGTACACATACCTAGGTCTTTATTCCACATATGAACGTGCTACTGTAGCGCCTGAAACGTTTATCAAGAGACTTGATACCTTATGGAAGCTGACTGAGTGGCTTGGCTGATTGAGGATAGGTTGATCAGAGTGGCCTTACCGGGACGACGTTGCGCCGAGAATGAAGGCTTCGACCACCTCGGCACTCATCAATAAACAAAGCTATTATTGCAACGACTTTGTTTGCTTCATTGTCGGTCTGGTGACGCGGCTTCAGCGTGGTCCGTGCTCGATGCAAGATGCATGAAAAAACAATATTGATCTTTGGGCTGGTAGCTTGAAAATTCGAAGATGAAGATGTGCTGTTTTCTAAAGGCAACAGCTCAGCAACCCGATTTGGCTCTCCTACCATACTGCATCTCAGGACCCTTTTAGGAACTCTTGAAAGCCCATACGTACGATCTTGAGGCCAGCATGGACCGCTCATCGTTGGAAGAACTTCCCACAGAAACTCTCAATCATATTGGACTTTATCTGGACGTTCATGATCGTGTTTTATTGGGCTTGACATGCGGGCGATTCTACAGCCTGTTTTCCGCTGGTACTGCTCACGATGACAAACTCATATACTTCTTGCGCCCGAGCTGCAAGAATCAGAGAGTCAGGACGCAGCTTTGGCTAGACCGAATGAACTTCCTGGGCCGACTTCATTCCTGGCTCCAGAGGGTCGACCATCAAGCTCGATGCAGCGACAGGGACAAGCCCGATACTAGGCAGCTCGCGCTCTGCATCGGATGTGCGCAGTATAGATACCTTGACGATGATTGGATGGACGGAGATGAGTATGGCGATATATGTTACGATGGCAGCGAGATGTGGCAAGCTGTGCGGGCGTACGTGACAGAGGGACAGTTCTGCAGCCGATGTACGCCTACATGGACAGATTTGACTTCAGGGGTATTAAGTGGTGGTACGTATCGAGCCTTCTGCACTTCATTTACACAGCAGTCGACTCAAGTCTTTACAGAATCCTACGAAGACTGCTTTGTACTCGGTCCTGATTGCGAATACGACAAAGCATTCATCCATTTCATCAAGCGAGTTTGGCGCAAGACCTCCTGGAACTATGAGACTTGATTCAGGACATCATAGCTTTTCTTGGAGAATTGGAGATGCTGTACTTCTGTGTTTCAGTATGCGAGAGGCGCCATTATCTAGATGAGTATCAGCTGCTTTCTTCGGTATTCAATCAAGATTTAGTGGCTCAACCACTTGGCTTGAGCGGGATTGACGCACTGTAGTAATCCATGTACAGAGACGGGTTTCTACCCTCGTGGAAAGTAGATATATCGCCAAGACTTGACAACACAAGGTCCGATTCAGATAGCAGGCATGCCAGTATGCATTACAAGTCCTGCAGAAGCATACTCTCCTCAAGCATCCACACAACTTCCACCCCTTCAGCAGCCCAGCGACAATCGCGCCCTACCAAATCACTCAGCGCCATCCTCCTCCACCACCGTAACCTCATCATCCCCTAGCTCCAGCCCCACCTCCATCCCATCTCCCTTTCTCTCCTCCAAGAACCCATCTTCGATACCCGTCCCCAAACCCAGCCCCGCGGCCAACATCGCTGTCCCCTTCAGCACCCACGAAGCATTCAAATTGCGACTGTATAACCTGCGAAAGGACCTCTCACCGATAGCACCATTGTGTAACTGCTGTCTAAGAATCCCTTGACAAATACCGAGCCTTTGGACCTTGAGTATATGGCCATATGCAAGGGTGAGGAGGACGAGGAGAAGCAGGCTAAAGTATTTTGGGTCGAGACCAAGCGTTTGGGGGATGTAGCTTAGCGTTAGCATGATTGTGAAGATGATGCCGGTGAGCATGTACTCTGGACTGAGATGGGGCCTCATGGCGGTGTCAATCTATGACCTTTTTGGGAGCGAGGAAGATGGGCTCGAGATATTTGTCGGGATTTACGGGGGAAGTAGCGGTGGTAAGGTAGACAGTCTTGGTGAAGTAGAGAAGATAGTCTTGTTAAGATTGATCGATTGCGACTTGCTCAGACTGGTCCGGGATGCTTCTGAACCTGGGAGGCCAATGTGGGACTTAACTGCAGCTTTATACTGCAACTCGAGGCTCAGGGAGTCATCATACCATCAAGCCACAGCGTTTGTTTCACGATGGATGATTCATGAGAACCTTCCTGTGGGTTTGACTCCGTTCTGGGGATCCCAAAGCATGCGTCAGTCATCTATCTCAAACAATCTCAGCGACCCACTGACTAGCCCAACCAGTCCAGTCATACCAGAAGCTGCGCCTTCTCAAATCCATCCACATCGCGGAAATTATCTGCGCCGAAGCCCTCCTTCTCTACTCCCATTCCCTTCGCCTCGAGACCCTCCTTCGCCCTCTCAATGTACTCGTCGAGGCTTCTTCCCCTCCCCATCTTTCTAGCAAGCATCGTACTCCAGCCCACCAACTTCGATCGATCCATTTCCTCTCCGTAAAGCTTGCGAAAAGTGTCTTCATCGAGTCTGCCGCTTTCGAGTTTTTGTTGAAGAAGTCCGAGTCGGTAGCCAGCGCGGTAGAGGTGCATGAGGAGGGCAAGGTAGAGGCCGAGGAGGATACCGATGAAGAGGGATTGTGGGTAGATTGTTAGCATTGCCATGGGAAAGGTTGATCGCGTGTTCTCGAAGAGAAAGCGGTTAAACCCCAACGCGGGCTCTGTATCAAAGATACTGGGTGTTTTGACAGTCTTGCTGAAGTGATAGATACTGGTGATTGCTTCCAGCTGTGGCTTCCTGCGAGGTAGGAGGTAACGCTCTAAGGGTGTATTTTGTGGAGACTGAATGCAATGAGGACAGAATTGAAGTCAGGTAGCGGTTATATATTTTGCAAAGGGATCGATAGGTTTGGTTAGTCTGGGGTGGTGGGACTGACAAACGCTTCGAAGTGTCAAGTATTTGACTGCTGTGTAAGATGTGGAGGGTGAATAGACTGATGGCGCAGTCTAATTCATTCGAGACATTCAATACTTATTGATAGAGTTGCCTATTGATCGATAATGTTGCACAATTAGTTCACATGGATCGACTACATATAGACCTGGTCGCTCTTGTACATCTATTGCTACGTCTCTTTGGGTCGAGCCCAAACTGACGGAGAAACTCTTTTACATTATTAGGGATTAGGAGGGGTAGGAAAGACTTATAGACAAGGACAATAAGTTTCCTCTTAACGTTGACCCCAAACTGCTTTGGAGCATGGTTATACGTTCAACCCTTCGAAAGGAAAGTGTTGGAGCCAATGAGATGCGGCTGCTTTCTGCGGGACTCTTACCCAATTAGATTAGCGTCTTGACAATCTCGTGTATATTAGATTCCTTACACTATAGATTTTATAGAGCAAGCTATAGATGCATAACTGCACTATATTATTTGCTTCAAGTAATTATAAGTTCGAGACAACTTTATTGAATAAGCACTTTAATTATATTAAATACTAAAGTATTATCAATAATTTAATTAACTCGTAAAAAGAATTTACAAGACAATTATATATTGAAGAAATCTACTTCGAATGTAAATTAATATTTATAGTTTTTGTATTATTTTTCTTATATCTACAAATCTTGAACATTATCGCAACAATAGATATAGACTAGTCGCGCTAACCCGGAAATGTCACGTGCAAATGCCAAGACCTAGGTCAAAAAAACTCGAGGAATCGAATCGCTCAAAGGAGTTTAGTCGATTACTATAAGTAGTTTAGCGCGAAGCGCGCTAAACTACTTTGAGCGATTCGATTCCAAAAAATCGTCGCGACTTGATCTTGGCGCCAGGTCGAGCTAGAGGGATAATATCATAATCTGGCCTAACGATTAGTCTAAATAGATAAAGACAATAATAAATTGTTTAAATAAATATTTACAAAGCTAACAAAATTTTTGATATAATCGAACTAATTTTAAAATATAAATAAAGTTTGTTCTACTTTAGATTGATCGTCAATTCGATATTCGATTTCAAATTTGAACTTTGAATCGAATTGCTAAGAAATTGAATAAAATCGAATCGCTTAAAGAAGCTAGCTTATTACTATAATAAGTTTAGCTTAATCGAAAAGTTACTATTTTAAGCAATTCGATTTCAAAAAAAATCGAGGAACCAAATCTTGACGCTCTCACGTGATATTTTCGGTTCCTCGCGATTAGTCTATTCTACTTAATACAAATTTATAAAAAACTATTAATAACAATATATTCGCATTTGATAAATTCTAACTTTAGTCCTAGATGTACATAGATCTATCATAACAAATGTTGCAGTTTTGTGTTACTAATATCTAGGCTTCGTGCGAGATTAAGATTAGGATTTTGTATTACTTGCGAGAATCTAGAAGTTCAAGTCAAGCTTTGCAAGAGACGATCTTGATATTTCTCAACATTGCGCTCGTAGATGCGTTTGTTCTATATAGTAATCATGATTTGTCTACGTAAGATGCGCACACGTTCTCTTGATCTATTAGATTTGTCTCAAAAGTAAAGTTTGCTCAAATTGACAAAATCTAACGTTTAAATCGAAAAACGTAATAGTTTGACGCAATTGTGCAACTAGCAAGCAATTGCAAACGTTTGTGCGCATTGCAAATATTAAAATTTTACGCGTTAAAACATAGTCTAATTCGATAAAGATTTCGCAACTTTGTCGAACTTTAAGAAAACAAAATTAGTTCTTTAAGTAGATTTTGTTTCGACAATACTAATTTAAGTACGTAGAGTAGATAGATCTGTAAGATTTGTAAAATCTTGTAAATATCTTAATCTCTATTAGCTCGATCTATCTCTCGAAACGCGAATGTAAATTAAAATCTATATTAATAAAATCTATAATATTAAATATAAATAAATAGAAGTCTTGTAATACAAAAAGATACAAAAAGATAAATTTTATATATAAATAAACTATCTAAATGCAACTAAAATTAATCTAAATGTTATGTCGTTAGACTCGTTTCTCGGACGCGCAGAAGCAACACTCCTAGTATATATGTGTAATAGATGATATCGCGTTCGTTAGATCGCGATTATTGTGATCTTTTGACTTGATGAATCTTAAGCATCTATTATTCTAGAAACGTTATAAAGTAATTGCGACTTAACGAGTGCAAAAATCAAAGTCTTAGATTGTAAGTTCGATTTCGTGAGAATGTTTGCCAAGCCTAAGAATTTTCGATCGTGCTCACAAGATTGTCTCGCTCTTGAGAACCTATTTATAGTATTAATGAATTAGGAAAGATGTGTCGCGAACGTAGCTCGACTTGACTTTCTCTTGACTCATTCTCGCGAACGTGAATTTAGAGAGAAAGATAATTGTTATGTCGTCGAGCTCGCTCTTCGAACGCGCAGGAGCAACACTTCTAGTATATATGTGTAATAGATAATATCGCGTTCGTTAGATCTCGATTACTATGATCTTTTGGCCCAATGAGCCCTAGACACCTATTATCCTAGGGGCGTTATACTAAATTGCAAAAAAATATAAAATTATTTTAAAAAATTAGTATCTTTAACAATTGAAGCAACAAATAAGAGTTAATAAGCAAAATCGAAAGTCTATTACTTGTTAAATGCAAAAATATTGCAAACTTTATAATTAACTAGGCAAATTAAAAATAAAAATTGTCGATCTTAAGATCTTGATCGAAAACTACTTTCTAATTAAAGTAATTAATTCTCTTAATTAGCAATTTAAGATTTAAATTATTTATTTTATTTAACAAGCTTGCAATAACAAAGACAATAAACTATCTAGTCTTAATACAATTTTTTAGAATTTATAATATAAAAAGTATTGTTAAAAGATTTAAAACAAACAAATTAATCTTATTTACAATAGTAAAAATTAACAAAAATATAAACAAAAAATAAATAAAAATAAAAAATAAATAAAAATAAACAAAGTAATTAGAGTTACAATTATAATAAGAACAATTACACTATTAATCAAAAATTTAATAAAGAATATAAAAATCTTTAAAAAAAAAATAGAAATTGCAATTGCAAAAATTGCAATAAAAATAAAAATTGTAGCAACAATAACTATCAACAACAACAATCTTTTTTCTAGAAATATATAAATATTGCAAATATTATTACAAAGATATAATTAGTGTGATCGTTAAGTTGGGTCGAACACTTTTTTCTCAACTCGACCCACCCTCTTGGGCCCCGTAGGGTTGGGCCAGGGTTAAGGCGCGAACTCGACCCCAGAATTGAGTTTTGTTAGGTCAATGTCAAGAACTCAAGCTAACTTCGTCGCGTTAGCATTCGCTTATCTTATCTTATCTTATCTATGCGCTAATTCGATTGAGCTAGCATAGAGTCCACGCTAGTCGCATATGATTAGCGCGTCACGTGACGTCACGTAATTGGGCGAGTTGAATTGGGCGTTTGACGCTAGACTAATCGTTGGGCCAAGTTATGATATTATCTCTCTAATTCGACCTAGCGTCAAGATTGAATCGTGACAACTTTTTGAAATCGAATCGCTCAAAGTAGTTTAGCGCGCTTTGCGCTAAACTACTTATAGTAATCGACTAAACTACTTTAAGCGATTCAATTCTTCGAAATTTTTTTGATTCAAGTCTTGACATTTGCACGTGACATTTCTAGGTTAGCGCGACTAGTCTATATCTATGTAATTACTTGTATTTTAAAATATATTAAAGAAACACTATATTACAATATCTAATACAAAAAAACAAAAGTCTAATAGATTATATAAATGCAAACTTTGTTAAAAACAATTAATATTTATTGTTTTACAAACAAATAAATCTATTTTCTATTTAATAACTTTATATTATAATACTTTAAGTATTAAAATTTTGTTATTTAGTTTATTTGTAAAGTTAAATATATTGTTGTTGCAAAAACAAACAAAGAAATAATATAATTTTGCTCTTTATTAATACAATTATATGCAATTACTAAGATTTCGATTTTTTATATAAAAACAATTAAGAAGCAATTGTTTTAATCTCTAATTTAAAATATTATTAGACTAATTGTCGAATCGAGGTTCGATTCCAAAGTTGGAATCGAAATTCGACCCAAATTTTTAGCGTGAAACCGAATTGCCAAGATTGATAAATCAAGTTACTTGATTGACTTGCTTAGAACAAATTCTTTTGCTTAATTGTCAAGAACTCGATTCTAACGTCATGGAATCAAGTCACGTGATAAATTCGGATTTTCGCGATTAGTCTAAATATTATCGACATACAAAATATATTAACGTTTATATTATTAAATTTGCGAAACAATCGAATTAAGTCTAATTGCTCTAGAATATATATCTACAAAAATTATAATTGCAAATAGTCTTACTAAGATATTGTTATTAATTAAATTTTAGAGATTCTTAGATGTATTAGATATATTGCATTAAGATAGCAAATAAAGTGTTTAATAAATAATTTATAAAAATTGGTTAGTGCTAAAAGAGCAAACAAGTAAATCTAGCAATTGCTTGCTAGTCAACAATAATTGGTCCATATAAGAAATCAAAGTCTATCTACATTTAGTAAGAGTGTTGGAGCCAATAAGCTGCGACTACTTTTTGTGGGACTCTTACTAGATTAGGTTAGCGCCCTGGCAGTCTCGTGTATGTTAGATCTCCCACATCATAGATTTTATAGAGCAAGCAATAGATGCATGACTGAACTATACCACCTGCTTCAAGTGAAAGCTCACACTTTAGTAGAAGATGACTTGGACTACTTCTCCTCGAGCGAAATACAATCAAGTATGTCAAATCCTGCTTTGGCCAAGTATGTATATCCAGATACACGTTAGGGGGGATGAGGTTGGTTGTCATCTGCCAAGATTGTCAGATGATTATGAAGCCGCTAATGACCATGGATCAACGGATACCTTGTCTGCAAGGGAAACTACAACTCACACCTCCTTGTTTCAATTCATGTTGAATCAAAACTCCATCCGGTGCTCTTAATGAATACCTAACAGGTATGAGATAGACAGTTGTGTTCCCAGAGGGTTGCAGTTGACCGAAACTGGGTGTTCTGGAACGGCTGCCTGTTTCCAAGAGCTCACCATCTTAGCGTCCTGCAGTAACATTATTGAAACTAATGGGCAGGAACGCCAGGTTGGCAAACGTACATACCGGCTGATGATGTTACACAGTCGATGCACCCAGACCGATTAGCGCGCTTCCCAGACCGACGGAAAGATTTCTTGAATCCATGGAAGACAAGGCTGTAAGTTTGGTTAAAGCCTTAGCATTTCTGTCATTTGATTCTATTCTGCAAGATTATGGCAGACACTGTCTCTTTAGCGGCCAGTGTTATCGCCATTGCTGGCGCATGTACCGCTAGCATCAAACTCATCTTGCGGGTGACTGGCGCAATCCGTGATGCCCCTGAAGAACTCGTCCGCATCTCGAACGACGTTGCCGATCTAGCTGTCATACTCCTACATGTCCAGAATCATGGTGCTAATGCCGAGACATCCTGTTCAGCAACAAGAAATCAGCCCGATAAGGATATCAGAAGCCTTCTGACCGTTCATCTGGAACGGGCTCAGGCTTGTCTCTTCGAAATTGAAGATTTAACGAGGGCTTGCAGTAACATGAGCGCCAAGGGTGACATAATCATTGACAGAATTGGATGGTAACGCAAGAGAAAGAGAGTGGACAGATTGCAGAGACGTCTGAAAGTCTCTCAGAAGAATATTCATACACTACTTACTATCGACATGACGTGAGCATACTGACGGCTCGTGGCTTCTCTTGTGGACGATACTACTTTTTAGTTGTCCCTAGGGCTGACAATGCCATAACTTTGTTACTCGACGCATTGAAAGTACTGTGCAGCATCTACACTCGAGAAAGGCTATTCAGCAATCGGAGACGATCGACAGTGTTCTCGCTCAATCGCCAGGATTGAGCCTAGAACCCTTTCCACAAGACAGCCCTATACAAGCATTCACACCTCAGATGAGATCACCGATTAACAACGAACACGCTTCGAATTCTGCAGATGAGCATCACACAACAACGACTGTACAGTTGGGCGGGGGTTCGCCCGCGAATGTGCATCCACGTTCTATCGAGGGACTAGAGACCTGGCAGACTCAAAATTATACATCGCTTACATTCTAGCAGCGACAGTCAGACCGCTGTATAAAAGACTGCTTATATCTTTGCCATACAATACGAAGGCCGGTGCAGAGATTCAGGACATCACAATTTCTTGAGAGCTTGATCGGAAACCTGTTTGCGTCCTATTCCGGCCTGTCATTCCTGCGGCCCGGATGCTCAACTCCCACTTGTCGCAATAATTCTAGCTCCTCCTTCCAATTAACCTATCGCTTTCCAAGATGGGCTTTTGCCGCAGCCATACATGTAGCAGCCGGTCTGACAATGTTTGGGGATCCCACCGCCACTATCTTAGTCCAAAGAAGAGTACGTGACTCGGAAGAGAACGGCCTCATGGAGCTTCGTCCGCAAAGGTGATTGTGGCGTATCAAGACCCTGTTACTGAAGCGCGTGGCTTCGCCAAGCGATGCTGACTCGGACCATGGGCATACTGCTTTGCATGTGAGTTCTCTAGTCACTGCCGCCGAAAGCTGAGAAGTTTGACATGCAGGAACTAAGTGGGCGGTTATGTTTGGGAAATTGGAGACGACGAAGCTCTTGTTGAGCTTCGGGGTAAACCCTGATCTGGAGCAGGATGACGGAATGTATGCTTCCTGTCTGCTCTATCCCCTTCAACCCAGCTCCCCATGCGGCCCTTGTTCACTCGGCACGATGCTGTAGATCCGTTGCCCAAACCGCCTGGTCCGGGATTTTTGATTCTAGTGGGACTTGCACCACGTCCGAACGCCGCGAACTCCGCCTCCTATTCCCCGAGACCCATTCCATGAACCGCTTCGACTTCTCAGATCTCCACAAAGCCGTCCTGAACATCCTATCCACACCCCTCCCCAGCTTGCTCGCCAAGCCCTCGCACAAGTCCGAAGTCAACCATCGCGACTCCTGGAGCCGCACCCCTCTACACTGGGCCGCCAAAGCCAGCAACCATGAAGCAGTCTCGGCCTTGATCCTCGCCGGCGCCGACGTCAACGTCTCCGACTGCATGGGTACAACACCCCTCCACCTCGCCGCCCGCGCCCGCGACCCGCGAGGCTTAGAAATGCTCGTCATGGCCAAAGCCAACACCCGCGTAAGGAACCAACGCAACGAGGAGCCGATCCACTACGCGACCCATCAGTCCATGGCACATGTTCGGGCTCTGCTGGTGGCAGGGGCCTCGTTACAGCCCAACGACTTGCTGCACTGGGCCATCACTGCGCCGACAGCGGGCGTTGCTCGCTTTTTGATCGAGCGCGGAGTGCCATCCGAGAATATTGATGAGGAGTCGAACACGCCGCTTTTCCATGCTGTCAAGTATTGCGCGCATGAGTGTCTAGACATGTTGCTTGCGAAGGGGGTTGATACGGGACACGTCAACGGTGAGGGCGCCACTATCCTGCATTGGGCTGCTAGGCATGGAGACATGAGAGTCTTGGAGGTCATGAGGCGCTGGGGTTTCGGCGCGGTAGACGTGGGAAAGAGGGATGGGGTGGGACGGACGGCTATGCAGATGTTGGAGAATCGAACTGGTCGGCCCGTGGGGATGAAGGAAGCGATAGCGGAGTTGGCGAACAGTGTGGAAGATGCGAACAACGAAGAGAAAGAATGCTTCTTTGATACTGAAGACGAGCTTGCGATAAGAGAGTGAAATAAACGTATTTTCGTTGAAAGTCGTCTGGGTTGCATCTATTTCAGAAATAGAGGGAAAAAAAAGTAAGAAAGGCGCTCGCATAGACTATCTGAAGAGCAGGTGAACCGATTAAGAAATCCAACCATGATCGGAGATATGCTTTTCACTCTTATTAGATAGACAAACTCAATCCCAAGTATCGACAATCTTTAGTGGAGCGTATCTCGTGCTGGACATTCAACAAAACCCAGAGAAAAGTCTGAAGGACTGATACCTATCTCTGTATCCTGAGAGCCACCGAGTATATCGGCGTTAATGCAGTCGAGATCCGAAAGATAAAAGCAACCATTCTTCAGCGATCTCAAACAACGGATCAACGAAACAACCACGGAATAATCGACCAGTGACGCCCCCAAGTAGGAGGCAAGCCGTGAACTGATAAGTATTATGCAGCCACACGACCCACAAAGAGTGGAGAAACACCTTTTTGTACAAGAAAAGAGCTTTCCCAGCCTATGTACACCTCTGTGTGCCGGAAAGGAGTGACTATCCTCTATGTCGTTGAATTATTCTTCCAATTATGTGTTTCGATATACATAGGTTGGCGGTGCTGCCGGGTTTCGGGTTAAATGTTGCTTTTTCCGACAGAAGCATAGTATCAGCGTCAAAGATCAACGTTCATCACTAAGAAAAAGGACCACAAGCTGTGTCGTAGACTTTCTATTTAGGATTGTACTTTTCGACAATTGAATTCTTTGGCCAACCGTCCGAATATTACTACCACAGTCCTCCTTAATCGTCTTGGAGCGGAGCTACCAGGTTGGTCCCTCCGTCTCTGGACTCGCTAAAGACGGGAACCGATTCATATCACTGTAGCATTGACATGAACGCTACCTCTCCTAGGATAGACACCCTGACCTCGACCGAATCCGTTACTGCAGAAGTCTGCATCATCATCCCCGGCTTGGCCGCGTTCTTTGCATAACTCTTGATCCCGCAATGTTTGCTACTGCCACGGATTCAGCAAGTATTGCGACGATCCGGACCACAGCAGAAAGGGCCGGCACGACAAGCAAAAGCAAATCCAGCGCCGGAGTATGGGTATGCGCGTCCGATCATTGCAGTCATGCCTAATTTCCCTCTTAACACTGTGCAATGGACGCAACACCGCCTGAGTCGTCATAGAGCTGTTGCAGAGCAGATCTGGTTGGGGAAAGGGAGGGAAGGATTGGAATTGGAGTATGCGGGTATACGTTAAACCACTCGAGTTGATGCCACTGGTATCCGGGGATCCACCACAATACATACACCTGACCAGCGCGAGGCAGCGTGAAAGGGGAGTAGGAATATGCACAATTAGGCCGCTGGAGGCGTGCAAGGTCTTTTTTCCTAGATAATTTATCAATCAGCAATGTATGATTCGGCTAGATAGGAAGGGACAACCAGTGAATCTCGTCAGGGGCCTCAACACTATATTCATCAAGCCAAGGTGGTCAACACTATCAGTCAGGTTAGCCGAATCATTTTTCGAGTGCTAATACTTGAACAAGGATCACACACCCTGCATCTGCTTCCACTTACAGAACCTTTGTCCCTTCTAATGTTGTTTACTCTCGCCAAACCCACAACAAGAATTGTACTAAAGCTAAGCCTTCGAGCTATAGCAAGGTTCCACTTCTCTCTATAGCCACGATTGATCTATCAGGCTACTCGGATTTTCTAGTCGGCGAAACAATACCCTGTTTCGTAAAAGCAGTTTGTCGAATCCCATGCGCTAACATATTCTACCAGATCCGTACCACACATTTTCGAAAATGACACCCACGGAGTTCCCACACCTTCAGCGGTCCGACGTCTTTGTTCGCGAACACGACCAGCCTACCGCAGCAGCAGCACATGTAGATCGAAAATGGCTGATCATCGGCGGTTCCATCGGCCTCTTCATGCTCATTTGTGCCATCACGTTCATGGTTCAGGGGTTTATTAGATGCTATCTCAAGAAACGACGTCAAGGGAAAGAAATGGAGGGATACTCGCTTGAGCTGCAGGAAGCCCGTCGAGAGAAAGCTGCTGAACGAGTGGACAATGGAGACGAGGGGGCAGGGGTAAAAGCGGTGGCGACCGGAAAATCCGTGGGTTCAGAATAGCAGAATGTGCATATGTACGGCAGACTTTTATGGCAACTGTATGGACGGCGGATTAATAATTTGACTGCTGTGCAGAACATAAAGCATTCAAGCATGCTCAATAATGCCATTGGAGGCAGGTCGTAGCGAGGTCGAGCATGTGAATCAAAACGGCGTGTTTGGTCTGTGGCGCGCATTGATGTTGAAAACCTCACCTTGTGATCTTAGGACAAAATGTGGCTCCATCTCTTCTTATCTTCAACCACCCACCTTTAGTTCTCAAATACAACGTCCTTGCTCAGCATTTGCGTGTTACCTATCATCCATCAAGATAGACAGTGCTTCTATCGGTAATCCTTGTCCATTGAACGTGGTAAGTGCGCAACCTTAGTCAAAAGGTGTAACCCAGCGATCACAAATTCGCTCACCACTTACCCAGGAGTCATGTCGACCAACGTCCTCGATTCAGGCGGCACCGTCTGTAAGAGATCTCCTAAAGCACCAGATATTCCTTAACCAGCGCACTTATAAGTTCTCTAGTGAGCTTGGTCAGCGCAGCTGTAGTGATTATTCTTGCCATGCCTGTCAGCGCAGCCGGTATGATTCCATCAAGAGCACTTCGGTGTGCTCATCTGTTGCTGACAGTACTTCGAGCAGCTCCTGCCACCAAAGACAACGGGGTCACCTATGAAGGCGAGGGCATCACTGCCACGAAACCAGCTCATGACTGGATCTTCAGTCGATGGAACCTTGGAGGTGGTAACGGATTCGGCAACCGTTTGGGGGCCGTATCCCTCTTGATGACCCTAATGCTCGTCGCCTACCTGATCATCATTGCCGTCCACCTCCTAAACAGCATCCGCCTCAAACGCCTGGACGAGGAGCTTGCTGTACGTGTTGCGCAGGGATACGTAGAGCCCACGAGCAGGTTTTCCAAATGGTGGCTTTCGAATATGGGATGGACGATGGGATGGAAGTGGTAGAGCGGGCAACTCAATACCGCCAGTAGCTTGCTGGTTCCCAGAAAGCATATTGTGCTGGCGATGTCCTTGTAACTCGAGTCTGTCCTTCGCTGGATGTGTCAATAACAAATAGTCACCACTGCGAGTATGGCACAGCAGAATCACACGACTAAGACTCACCTGCCTTTTATTACGCTTGTACCACTTCTATTCTCCTTAAGTCCTCCATCTCTGTGGTCCTTCCACGACCATAGAGGAAACACCCCCCAAGCAATTCAAGCTAACGATCACCTAAAACGAACCACTTACGACGCATTCGAGAAGTTGCTGGTCACCGACAAGCCAACGCCATGGCACTACTCATCGCCATCGGAAAGTGTATCGAGTATCAATGCTTCTGGTCCTGCAGAGAACTCGGCGATCGAAACGACGATCAGGGATGCCGGCTATTATCCTTTAGCGGTCATTGCAACGGGCTCCGCAATGCCAACCCTGCTTCTCCGAATACCATCATCTATCGAGTGACCATTGCTGGTCGCTCAGTCCATTGCTTTTTCCTCGACACGTCCGCCAGATATGCGAGTTGGATTTCTTGTCTTCATGTGGTAAACTGACGAGAGAGCAGTCGTTTCTGGTATAAGGAAGATTGAAGAGCACCAGTTTGGTCTTATGAAAGATCGACCGCTATGGTGGAGGGAGAAAATCGAGCTAAAGAGACATCCAAGAACGAGTGAGGAGAAATCGACTTCCCTGCAGCCAGAACCGTGACTCCCCGTTTCCAATCTAGATTTCCTCCAGATTCCATGGTGGTAGATCCCTATGCTGACAGAAGAGATTCCTCCACAGGCAAATCCAATTTCAGTCCTCAACAAGCGATTCTACCTGACAAAGCAACGACCATAGATCTTGATGCCAATAAAACCAGGGTAGGGCTTCGAGTGCACTACGCCGCCACGACTACTGCAAATATGAGCATCAGTATTCTAGAATGCTGCTGCCTGTAAGGACCACAGTGAGGATATCAAACGATGATGGTGATTGTTGAGGAAGACGATTGTGATCGTGCAATTAGCGTGTACGCTAAGTGGGTCTACGATAAGTGGCTATCTTAACTCCGTTGCGATCTTAATCCCGTGGATCACTTTTGGAAGCGTCTTGCTGAGGGTTTCTAGTATCCCTTTTCCTACAGGTTCACCAGAGAGTCTGAACATGTTACTCATACGGTCATACGCACTGCGACCTCCTCAAAGCACCTTCTCCTTCTGTCTTTCTATCTCTCACAATTCCCTAACCACAAAAGGCCTTTCTGAGCTGCAGCGCTCCACCCCGCAGCCCTCGTCCTCCGCCAAAGACGACTACTACTCCCTCCTCCTATCTTCCCCTCTCCCACCATCCGTTCCTCCTTCTACATCTTCTAAGGCACCCGGTCTCCGCGCAGCAGCCCAACGCACTCATTCAACGCCCTCCACTCCACCTGTAGCGAAAATTGTCTTCGGTTCCCGACTTGTCAGCCCCGCTGCTGCTCGTGTTCACAAAGGCTGGGCAGAAGCTCGCCCTGCAGAGCCCGATAACTGCTGTATGAGTGGGTGCGTCCACTGTGTGTGGGACTTGTACAGGGAAGAAGTCGAGGAGTGGGCGGCGAGGCAGAAGCACGCGCATAGGAGTGCAGTGGATAGGGAGAGCGAAAAGGCAAGGAGTATGCGAGGGCGGGGAAGGCGAGGCAGTGGGGAGGAGAGCGAAGGTTTGGGCGATTTGAATGGGGTCGAAGGAGGTTACGAGGGTGTCGATCTAGTACAGGAGGGGTTGTTTGATATGGTTCCTGTTGGGATCAGGGAATTCATGAATACAGAGAAGAGGTTAAGGGAGAGGAAGCAGGCGGAGAAAGGTTGAAACACGATATCCATTTGGATCAATCGTTGAGGCGAATAGCACCGGCTTTTTGAATAGAAAAGTAGGGCGCGGAATGATAGAAATGAGTACGGTATCGCGGGGCGAAGGGGCTCAAGACTCAAAACGTCGTGGCCGGATCGAGGAGCTGATGGAAAGAGCTGCAGTATCTCCACAGCACACGACATCACAGGATCTTCAGGTCCGTCGATCGCAGACGGGAGAGGATCTCGGTTCGGCACATTCAGGGGGAAAGCTTCGAACATTGTGTGGAATGAAGATGCATCTTGTAAGCTCTAGGACCATGCCGAAGTTTTTGGGGTATATAGCATCAATCAGTCGACGTCCACACCATGCCTCTTCAAATCCTCCCTTGCCATGTCGATTTCACCCATAAGCTCCTTATGCGCCTCCGGGACATCATTGAATGTCAATACACCCCAACCAAGCTTGCCGAGAAGATAAGAGCCGAATGAAACCAGAGTCCAGAAAGGGAGCTACAAGCCGCATGTATGTCAGCCCAACGACATCTCCAGGGTTGTGGATTCGAGGGAAAAGAGCCGCACCACTGGCAGTATCTCGTCCTGGATTTTGGCATTGACAGGGACTAATTGGAGGAAGAAGGCGAGGTAGACCTGTAGGCAGAAGACGATTAGCGAAGCTCTGTGTTCTATAGATAGTATAGAGCGTGTATACCAAAGACACCAAGAGGGCTAATGACACGGTCTGCTGTGCACGCGTCATGGCGTTTCTTTGATCAGCTTATGGGAGCTTGCAGCATGAACGGCCGATTGGACTTCGCCCGCGTAGTAGCCGAATGCTAGTCAGTCGTGTCTGCCACTATGAGAAGTCGGATGAGCTTTGGACATGGCAAACAAAACAAACCTGCCAAGCCAGTGGTCGTTCGTTCGCCAAGTTGAAGCCAAGCTTCAGCTCAACGCCATTTTATAATCCTATTCCTCTTCTATTGACCTCAATAGTGGCTCTAAACCTTCTCAACCGAATTCTTTTGCTTTGATGCACGTCAAGGAGCCGAAACTTCAAATGAGTCATGGAACCGTGTGAAAAAACGGAAACCCGGTTAGACGAGCAAGGCCGCGTTGGGTTATACCTTCATCCCGCTACCACGAGTCCCTTGAGATGGGAGCTATCAAAGCGCAATAAAGAAGCACAGCTTAAAACGCTAATGATAAGTGATATCTCCGATGTTGGAAAAAGCATGCTGGGGCGAGTCCCGCTGGGACGAAGCTTGACCACGCCATACTAGACATCTCACACAAACAGGTCGAACATCGATACGCTCAAACAAGCGAGACTATGACCACCACGTTACAGCAAATGTTCCAAGGTAGCCCGTGCGACCTGACGGGACAAGCTCTGCCCTATCTTCGACGGCTCTTGACGACTAGCAGTGATGCCGACTTGGCCGCCGCCATCGGGATTGTGGCAGACCAAAGTAGAGATGGCTAGTCGCTCTGTCTTTTCCTAACACCACCCACCCAGACTGACATCTTGAAGAGGCTTGGCGTGAGCCCATCGGGAGCTCAGGATTACTCGACTTCTGTCTAGAGGTCTTAAGTAAGTGGATTTCTGAGATGCCCCTTTTCGAGCGTTTCAAGATGCTAGAAACGATGTCCCAGCAGCCAAAGCATGCACCTCTGCTCGTTGAATTGACTGAAAGGAGGAATGCTGACTCCCCAATTACTTAGGTCACCCAGTAGTGGGGCCATCTGATAGTCACTGTCATGCTCTACGTGTGATAGCGAATTCTTGCGCTGATACAGGTGAGAATTGCGGCCGCAATACTTGAAGATCTCCGCTCATCCTATGCATTCAGATAGCAACAGGGACCGCATCATTGCTAATCCACTTTTCCATGCCATATTCGACGAACTATTCATAGCACCAAACGCCCACATAGCGCTAACTGCTTTACACAACATCTCTCTAGACTACGGTAACATTTATAATTCAATACCTTGAGGGTAAGGCAAAGAAGGCTGATCGCCATACAGACCCTGCACAGCAATTCCTCCAGAAAGAGGGCCTTTGCAAGGTAATAATTCAATTTCTATGCTGGTCTGGTTTCGATCCAGATGCTCACCTCAGTCAAACATGTACCCTCCTACAATCTGCACTTGAAGACTGTTCGTACATATCCGTTTGGCTTGAGGGAATCAGCCTGACTTTAACTGCACAGATGACGTGCACGACTCCCCAGATACCATCCTCGCGGCACTGCTACATTTAAGCAGCCATCCTGGCCTCGTCTTCTCTCAGCTTATCTCTGTGCTCAGCTGTGTTATGGCCCACTTAAGGATCGAGTCTTTACAAGAGCGTTTGATTGAAGACTTCCAGATAGAATTGTTGCTTGGCTTGGTATTACGTACCATTTACTCTCCAAGCGACTTTGATCCCTCTCCGGACCCGAAAAAGTATGAATCCGTGGACACCAAATTCGAAGATCCACTCTCAAAGGACGATGTGGAGCAGCTCGAATCTTTAATGGACGCACTCTTCGTAATACTACTCGACATCTCGTCGCTTTCCAAATTCGCAATCAATTATCCTTATGAATCTAGTCTTGGGTCAACTCTGAGCTCGTGGCTGACGTCTCAACGCCTGGAGAACATGATCGTAGCTTGCAGCATGTTAAGTGGTCTTGCTCGTGCCGAGGAGAGGTGGGCTCGATCCATGGTTTCCGGCTCTTATCGAATACACCATGATCTGATTAACATGATGGCTTCCGAGACAAACACACGATATGTTAGCATAATTTACAATTTCCTTCTACAACTCGCCAGGCCTGTCGAAAACAGGGAATCTATCTGCCAGCCGGCTTTTCTTTGGGTCGCAGCATGTCATTGGAACGGTAATGACAGAGATGTCCAGTATAGAGTCACTACTGTTCTTCGGTATCTAGTTCAGGATTGTCCACCGGCGGTCTGAAATTTGCTCCTTTCTGCTCCTACCACGATACCTCACTTCATTGCCGTCGTGAAAACAATAGCGGACGACACTGAACTCGTTCATCCGAAGAAAGGCCTTGGATTCTATGACGGTGCAAACACTTCAGACAAACATGCGAAACAACGTTTCAACGCTTGTAAGTTTCAACGGCAAAGAGAAGTGGCTGATTCCATAAATCAACAGGATCAGGGCACAGACGAAGAAAATGACAGTTCTAGCAGCAGCCCTTTGGATAAGAGAATTGCTCGGGCACATGGCCCGCAAGACCAACCCAAGAACCCATCAGAAACAGAACAACCAGCCAAGATGGCTAAACGTGGGGGCACGTACTTTTCAGGGATGCTGAAGCTTTATATGGCCTCGGATGACTCCATGGTCAAAGCTGAAATAACGAAGGTTGTGCTGCAAATCTGCCGATGCTTTCCTGTCTTGGACCCGTCTGAGAGGGCGTCGTTCGTTCAGCACGAGGATTTTGCTACACCTCTCGTTCACTTGATTGTCGGGAATGGAGAGCCCGCTCTGCGCGCTCAAGCTTATCTAGCCATGGTGCTGATGGCTCGGGAGCAGTCGGGTCGCCCTCCTGTCCAAATAATCATGAAGCGCAAGGACATACTTGAGCAAATCGTTCGGGATATTGCTGGAGAGGGAACTGATTCAATTCCGGAAGCGATCGAAGCGATGCCTGAGAACAAGAGCGTGGAACAGTGGAACACCATGCTCCGTTCGGTCCGTGAAAATGCAAGGTGGCTGGTCAAGGACATATTGGAGGATCCAGTAAGCCGGGTTCTCCTTGCTATACACAATTCTATGATTGTGCTGATACACTATTTCACCCTTCAACAATCGCTTGCATGTAACACTGACATTGTGATTAGGAGTTCAAAATTTCCCAGCGCTAGGCGGCAGTCCTGAGTAAGCTCTTGCACGGAACATACAGCCATACAAGCAACAGCGAGTGTTTCATCGATAGGGCCATACCTTTCTTGTTTGATAATGCGGCCGACGATGTTGACTGCACAGAGTTAGATTCAAGCTATGAGCCATCGGAAAAGCAGCCTGCAGATACATTGGCCGGAAATGCATCAAATACACCGTAAGCAAGCGACGGACCCACCGTCTCTTCTCTTGAGTGACAAAAATGTAGTCGAGGATTCGAATCGGTAAGTATCCTAAGGGAGATATATGCGCCTCAGACTTTCCCTCGGCCCCACGCTTCCATTCCCTATTCTATGCGCCAACAGGACTCACATCCACAACGACTTCTTCGAACCTACTGTCAAGGTGTTCCCAAAGTGTAAGATGAATGTTTTAACGGTATGCCTTTCGAGCCATGGGTCTCCGTTGGTTTATTAATCCATCATCATTCCGTCAAATCGTTCTTTTAGCAAGTGCCAAGAGAAGAGCGAGCCACTGATTGCCGGTGCATAGAATACCGCTACGCCTGCACTTCTTTTACTTCACTGGATGTTCCGATTAGATGGTCGATATCTCTGAACGGAGTCCTTGTTAGTATCAAGTCTCCAATGGACCGATGGGCTCAACATCAACCTCCTAACATTGGCCTTGAAACGAGCACCCTGCCTGGGCATTTGAAGCTTCTACAAAGTAGCTAGGCGGCGTATGCATGCACTCTGTGAATCGAATGCACCGCAGCTTCTCGCCAGCAACTCAGGATTCGCCTTGGTCCCTCCGGATTCGGCGATACATAAAAATATAAGCTCATTTCGATCTCCCCTCTAATTCTTGGCGACGCTGGCCGGCAGGACCGACACCAAGTTCATATAGACTGCGAGCGGCTGATTCCCTGGGAAGGGTGCGTCCACCGTCGAGCTCGTTGGCATGACTGGGATCCCAAAGCTCGGCTGTCGGCATATTGTCGCTAGTATGCCTGCTCGTCTTATCGTAGTCACCTTCTACTGCTTGCTGGCCCGTTCGCTTCGTTCTGCGCTGCTGACGCTTCCTCCACAAACGCCACGCAATAGCACACCCAAGGAGTACGCCAGCGACCCCACCAACTGTGCCACCAACAATTGATGGCGTGTCAGATTTGGCCCGTACAGGATTCGATGCCAGAGTACTTTGAGGTGTTGAGGTCACGGTGACTCGAGATTGTTGCAACGACGTCGAGCTTGACTTTGACCCCGATACAAGAGTTGCGTTCGAGGATCCAATGGTTGCTGACGAAGATATCGAGGATAATGCCGATAGAGAGGGATTTGATCTAGTTTCTTTCCCGTCTTTAACCCAAACGCCCTGTCCACTACTGCAACAGCTATTGGCATTCTTTGGAATGCCACAGCAGAAGCTTCCATCATTACAGGGTGTCACTGTTGAAGTGGTGTCGAATAATGTAGGACCTGCGGTGTTTGCGTTGCTGATTAGATCTATCGCTGTCAGTCTCCTGCCGACACCTCTCCCCCCTAAGATATCGTGGAAAGCCTTACTCGTGCCATTGGTACACAACTTGATGCAATTCGGACTGTTCCACGATGGATCTGTACAGGTGTCTCGCGTTAGACTGCCGTCCTGGTAAGTATTGTCGCAAAGGCCATCACTACGACATGTGTCACCGATGTGACAGCACATGCTGGCGATATTGCTAGGGCCATCGGAGAAACATGGTGTACGTTGAAGCTGCTGGTTGGGTGGGTTCGCATCCGTGCCGTTCGGCAAATAGCAATTTGTCGCTGCGACGCTTGCGCATATGTAGATGATGTACAAGAGTGTGAAACAGTGACAAGACATCACGAAAAAGCTCTCCAAGATCGCGCGGCAGTATTGAAGATTGAGAGGAAAGAGAGAGCCCAAGAGATGTTTTCAGGCATGTCCATGTTCTATACCCTCGATGAATATTGCCTGATCCTGGCGGATTATTGCCTGTCCAGTGTTCATCGAATCAAATTGCCCAGTCCTTTTTTTCGAAACTGTCGCGGTTGAAACGCAGAAGATGATATGTTTAACATGGGTGACTTTTAGTACACGCTTGTTTATAATGCTCACCCCTCTTGCCGGTCGGGTCACCACATTTTCCGCACAGGGCGCACACACAGTTTATTCAGCTCCCTAATAATTGGCGATTCCTTGGGAGGAGCACCTGCGATTAACCAGAGGTAAAATTCACAATTGCTGTTGCTGTTGCATCGCGTTGATCGACAACATTGTTTGGTCAAAGATTGTCGAACATTCTGAGACAAGATCTAGAATAGCACTGAAGCACTCGTCTGGAGGCTAGACGACAACAGCAATAACCATTACAATGCGACCACAATGCGACAACCAGCACTACCAGGAGTTGAATAAACTGTGTGGGCGCCATGTGCGGAAAATGTGGTGACCCGACCGGCAAGAGGGGTGCGCATTATAAATATGCGTGTACTAAAAGTCACCCATGTTAAACATATCCTCAACGCAGCAGGATTTGCAAAACTGCTGCAAGCCTGACCAATTGAAAGGGGCCTGTAGCCGCTAAGGTTCAGCTGGACAGATCTCTGCAGATGAACAGTCGGGGCTAGCGAGGCTTTGATCGACCAGGCCGCTTTGTGGCTGTGCACAGTAGGATTCGGATTGCCGAAATGGTGTGGGGCACCGACGGTTAAAGGTAGTCAAAGGGATCATGTGCGAGCTTGGTCGCAGACTATCCCTTGTAGAAGATGTTGTCGAGCCCTTTCAAGCCTGCAGCGTCGCTATTGCTCGCTTTCGGAGCAGCTACGGGCCATATTGACTCGCCTGGCAAATCTACCTATGCATCCTCAAAGCCGAACAGGACTTCGCAACAAGCGAAACGCCCAATGTACACGGCCGCCGTAGTAAGTAGTACTTTGATAACAGCAAGAGTGTCGGCCGTCAGGACGTTTTTCTGGGTGGAAGGTAGGACAAAGGCTTAGCCAGCTATTACACATAGTTCTTTTCTAAGAATGCATGCACGACAATCTAATGTCGTTCTCCGATCTACCATTGTTGAGATAGTGCCGCCTTAATGTCTTTCCTCTTCTGCCTATATCAGAGGCCGCCTTTTGATACCTAGGATGCTTTGAATCAATCGGTCGATCTTCTTCAGCTTCGCTGTCAGCGACAAGCGGTCGGAAAGAACAGCCTCTGGTCAAAAGACACGAATCCACGAACGGACTGATTGTGTTACTGTGTATCCGTGAGCGCTTGCACCACCTAGGGCTGGGATGCCTGAACATGGATTGGCGTCCAGAAGATGGGCACGCATAGCCCTTCGTGATGACCTTTGCAAGTCCGCGTTTGCCAGATCAACTGCCAAGATGCCGACTAAAATGACCCAGGGCTACACGAGGAGCTATATTGGCGGCTGCAGAAGCTGTCAATAGTGTTCTTCGAAAGCATTCGGTCACGACGATGGCCCCCTTGACCGTTGCCCACATACTTGGAAGGTGCGCAAAACATTCTGCACTAGCTCGAGGGAACAAGTAGATGGGGGCTGACTTCGAGCATTAAGAGAAGGGACGAACGTCAGCTGTGCCTAACATGGCAGAATTGGCTTCGGACGGCATGTGCCCTCGAAGTAGCATAGCAGGCATGGAGGTCGGTGCTGCACAGTTTTGCAGCGTCCAGAGGTCACAAGCTTGCCAGCAAAGAGAGTCTCTATGATTGTCGATCTCCGAGGGGAGGCCTAGAACCCGCATCTTCATCGACGCATCTCTACATTCGCGAAGCTCAGAAGACATCGTTATCAGTATTGGAGTATACTCTGGTCTACACAAGAACGCTTGAGTATCCCACTAGTTGGATAACCCGATTCCTAGTGTGGGACCGATAGCCAGCCCTATTCTAAGTAAAGGATATCCCTTACAAGTAGCATCATTATGTGCCGTCAAAGCTTCGCAGTACGCGCCTGTGGGTGTTGGTCCTATTTCGAGAAGCCGGATATCTGCCCGGATGCTCGTCACCTGTATCCGAATTACTCATTCCAGAAGTGCATCCGTATCTCAGCGCCTCATCTACGTTTTGCGAGTTTCGGTTACAGAGATCGTGAAACAGGCGACTTGATCGGGATCGTGGGCTACGAAGTGCAGAAAGATGCTAGACCCCTGGACCTGCACTGCCGTGAGCTCCAGATGCGTTATTCCTATCCAATGGAGAACTGCCGGCTCCATACCCACTACCAGGATCTCATGCAAATCTCGCAGACATGTCTCCCAAGGACTGGCAGGCAGCCAAGACAGCACGAAGACTTCGCCGACCCAGTATGGCTCTTGCGGTACTTTGATGTCATCGAGCACCGCTGCGACGAGGACGAGATCGAGTTTCTGGTCCACGAGATCCAGGGTGACGTTCGCGAGCTGTGGGTGAGACTTGATTTCGATAATGTGCCGAGTGAGTGGCACAAAGTGCAGGCTTGGGAGTCCATCTACTCTCGGTATTGGCCTACCCAGAAGGAGGTTATTCTCAAGAGAGGCCATCCAAGCGAGAGGAGCGATAAACGCGAGTCCAATACCCCTCAAAGCTATGCGTTGCCCGGGATTGTATCTCAAGTACACAGCCGGGACGAACCGGTACTGATCTTGGAAGCGCCCTCCCTGCTCGCGCATATTACTTGAAGGAAAGCTGTCAGGAAGAAGTGCTTGAGCAACAAGAGAGCTATATGGCCGGAATGGGACATTGGGGTTCAAAGATCAATGATCCGACTTACCTGGCAGGCTTTTGGTAGGGTGTCCTTCGCAGGTTGAGCAGAAATCTACCCATACTTCCTTCGCGCTGGGGCATTGAATGTTGGGTCATTGAGGACAGCCAAGACTGGGCACCTGCTGTCCTGCTCCCTGAAGATTGATATGAAGGGGGGGTTTCTTGGCTTCAAGGCACGCTTCCTGCTTTATCATATATGGGTGTCATTCGGTTGCAAAACTCTGAGATCACCTTCCAACAACCATTATTGCGGTCTCTCCAATGTTCGTGACTCTGTCTCTTGGATATCTCATGCACGCGTGGACGGAGACCAGTGGGTGCAAACTGCTTGGCAACCATTGCAAGAACCCTTCGCTTGCTGCTCGGTCTACCGTTAATGCGTTAATGCGTTAGATGGTTACTCGAGCGTAATATCTGTGTCGTCCTCGAGTGTTATTCGCGGTCCATCTCCTAGCGTGTGTCAAAAACCACTCACGTCACATTAACATGCCTTTGTTCGATCAGCCTCTGACACACTTTCAAGCTTCAACCAAGAGTGTGAGTAGAACCATTGACACACCTGAAAAAGCCCATCATATAAAATACCAGGACAATATACAGCTTTTCTCGACTTCTCTTCCAGTCCACCTTTCCAGGATACCAAGAACAAAAAGATCCACTCAACTCGCTTCAAGGCGTTCAAATACCTTCTTTACCCCCTACTCTGCTACTTCCAATCCACAACCCAACACACAAAAGCCACGATGGTGGGTGAAGCCCCGGCATGGTTGCGTCATGTCACCGAGTGTGAGTTCCCCCAGTACGACCCCCTTCCGCATACCCAGCTAACGAGCGCACAGTACCAGGCACGCCCGAGAAACACATCGCAGGCCAACCCAACAGCTACCAAGAGAAGAGGGCAATGCACAGCCAGCAAGCCGCCATCAACCGCCAGCAATACTCTGGGGGCAAAGCGGCCGGCGAGACCAAGGAGGTGGAGGAACTTAGCGAGGAGGAGAAGAATGAGCGGGAACGTTTGAAGAAGGACTGGCCGAGTCAGTATGCTATGGAGGAAGCAGGGAGGAAGAGAGATGCGAGATAGATGGGGGCTGGGGATGCAGCCGGAGGCGGGCATTGTGGGGAGGGTGGTTTGGTGTGAGGGGTGGCTGCTGGGTATGTGGAGCGTGTTTTTTGGCTTGCACTGATAGCTTTTAAAGTCATGAATGAATTCAATGACGCTTGGCCTCTAGGTCTGAACTAATGTGATCGTTCGGAATTACCTGGATATTCTAAAATATGACCAAGAGTCAAGTTTTCGTACCACGAGGAATGTACGTTTTGGGGGCAATCGTGGTGCACTTTTTTCCTGGTAGGGAAATAGGACGCTAGGTTGATCGACTACAAAGATAACAGTAAAGTCGTTCTTGCTCCTCCCTGCGAACATGCTATAGAGGAGACTCGAACAACCGACTGATCCCTTGAAAATTTCGTGAAAAGAGCAACGCACAGAGCCATGGGTCCAGCATAATCGCGGGCGACACGAGCTTATCCCGGATCCCTAGATTTGCTCAGCTGCTGAGTGTTCCATTCTACCCAATATCTCCACGGAGGGAGAGATACCTCCTAGGCTACCTATAACAAATGCTGGACACTAACAATGAACGCCTGGTGGCATAGCACATAGTTCTCGTTTTCATGTCATACCTCCTGTTGTACCATCCGCGCCCCGTGAAATGCTCGACTACACCTTTACCAGCCCTCGCCACTAGCGAATTTTTATGTAAACCCGCGAACCCCTGAAATGCTCATACTGAACCTGTCAAGAGTGAATACCCCCACTGCTCCCATCCATCGTTTCGTGTTCCGAGACATGAGCTTGCTTCTCGTCCGGACCACTCACGGAGGTTGAATTGCTTCGCGACGGGGCAGTGATGTTCACTTCCGGCGCCGCTGGATGCGCTGTTTCAGAAGCATCGTGAAAGCTTTCGTTGGCGGTTCTCGTAGAGTGATTCCGAGATAAATCGGCAGCACTCTGGGAATGGTCGACAGCCGCAGACACGCTACTCGAACCGCCTCCATGAGTCTTCTCGACTGATTCGTCATGCCTTGCGTTTCCATGCTTTTCGTCATCATCCACCATTGCAGCCAAGCTTCGAAAGTTGAACATCGGTTCGAGTCCTGCGCCTCCACCTGGCGGCGTCCCAGTGGTGTAGTCTGCCTCCGATATACCTGCTGCTGGCATGTTCATGCCACTGGCGGCTGGTGAGGCATCAAAAGAAGAGGTCGACCCATGGAAACCAGCCCGGAGCGAGCCGGCAGCAGACTCATCGTCTGTAGATGATGCACTGGATAGGTGGCGGAGATGTGACGGTCTGTAGGAGCTACTGCCATAGACGTCGGGCTGGATGTTGGCTCGTGCTCGTACAAGATGTTGGGCGCTGTCTGGTACTGCACTCGATGTATTGGTAAATGTAAAGTCACTGGACGAGCCTTCCATAGAAGTCTCTGATGGCTGAATCTCTTTGCCTTTTCCCACGGTGGTTGACGCACCGTCACCCCACACGGATCGACTTTGAGGACTGAGTAGATCGGTGGTGCTTTGAGGCGCAGAGCCTGTGTATGCCCGACCCTTTTTCGCTGCTTTCTCGGCCTTCTTGTTCTCCTTCTCCTGCTTCTTTGCATCCTTCTTGGCATCCTTCCTCGCCTTTTCTTCTTCCTTCTTCCGCCTCTCCTCTTCCGACGCTATACTCAGCCGAATTGCCTCCATCATCATCATCTCGTCTAAATCTTCAGCTCTTACTCTCCGCGTGCGAGGTGCCCCATTCTCGCCACCCTCTACCCGACCGTATCTTTCCGACATCGAAGCTAGCATATTGAGTTGCGAAGAGCTAGGGTCACCGCTGCCACGTCGTAAAAGTGCACGTCTGCCGAAAGCACCAAACCCGCGTCCGTCAGGCTCATGACCGCGATTGCCCATCAAATATGCAGCAGTATGTAGAGCTGTGGCTGCCGCTGAACGTCTCGCGGCATGTGCTCGTGCACCAGCAAGTTTCTGATGCCAGCCAGGGCGTATCCTGTCCGTCGTTATGACCGTCGGAGCAGTTGCAGACAAGGAATGGGTCCTGCGGCGTGTAGCTTCCATTGACGAAGCCTGCCCTTCACTATGGGCGGAAGCAAGCGACGAGGAAGATGACATGGCCGACGCTTTCCCTGCTAGAGGATGCGTTGAGGCTTGGTTGACGTAGGTAAGACCTTTTCGGAAAGGTGGTTGATCATAGGTTATCCCAAATTCTGGTTGCACACAGAACGGACAAGCCGCAGGTTCTGATACTAACGACTCGAGATCAACAGGCTCAGGATTCTCGACGGACGGTGTAGGCGGCGCTGATGGATCTGCGCGCTCTGGAAGATGTGGGTCTGGCCGCTTTATTTGCACGAAGCATTCGGAGCATATTGCCTGATCACAGCATCGAGTTCTGTTGAGGTACGGCGGATAATAGAGAAAGCAGATGGGGCATTCTGCAGCATCTTTGTAAAGATAGGCTTCCAGCCGTTGACCACTCACATAGGGATCTCTCGGTAGTTGCATCTCGCGCGGCGCCAAATCGGCTTGGGGGTTCTTCGACGAAGTGGTTAACGAAGCCAAAGTCTTTGCTCGTCCTCGGAAACCCGATGCGGCAGGATTTGCAGATGTCGGAGATGACGGCACTGCAAAGGTAGTTTCGACAGGTGAGTCTATAGGTGAAGCGTCGGAGTGATAGGATGGTGATCTCGATGCGGTGGGAATAGCAAGGACATTTACTTTCTTGTCCGTCTCCTTCGTGGTTTGGCCTGTCGATGGAAACACATTGGATTGGACGTCTGCTGGTATCTCGTCGGGCTCTGGAATGGGGAGACCTCTGGCGGCTGCCACTAATTGATGCTCTGTCCAGGATTCGGAATAGTCATCGATGCCCCTCCAAAAAGGAGCAACACGACGTTCGATCTGTACACATGTCAGTAACTGACTTAGGCACTGAACAAAAGTCTACCATCAATTGCCGCACAATACCCTTATTATAATCTTCTATCCCCGTATACACGCCTTGCGTTACCAAGTAGCCTCCATCAACATGCTCCTCGCGCATGCTACGTTGTTGATCACGTTCCCGATTGACTCGCTCTCGCTCCAGCTTCCTGGCTTCTCGCTCTTGCTTGCTTTCCCGCCGTCCCTCTAGGCCGGACATATCGTTGTCGTGAGTTCCACTTGTCATTCCGAACATGGCTGATAAGTCAGGCCGGCTGCTTGTCGCCGGTCGTGAGCTGTATATTGTCGGTGGTCGATCGTTTGGAGGTGGAGCTGAGGGCGAAGTAGGACTGGATATGACAGGGGATGAGGCCCTTCGAAAGTCTGCCGACCTCATCCGGGAGGGTGACTGCCTTCGCTCTTTGGTTGCTGAGTTGCCCATGACTACAACGCTCTAAGAATGTCAAACAAAACCTGTAGACTACTAGGCCTTATCCATGCAAGAGCTGCCAGGCCTCTGAGCCCTGAGCTTTAACATGAAGCCGCGTTGCCATACCGAGGCGCCAATGGACGGTTTCTGATAGAGCTTCCGCGTCGAGCTTTCTCAAAACGGGAGTCAAGATGTGGAAGCAGAAGAAAGGATAGAAGTTCCCTAAACAATGATGGGAAAGATGAACGAATAAATGATTCGGTATGGTATAGTGGAAGCTAGAAAGTGACAGAGCATTGACGAGGAATGGTAGCTTGATCGGAGCGGGCTCTGAGGCTTGCAGCTCCCTCGCCAAGACAGCAGCGGGCACCAAGGAGGGAGCTACGGTAGTCACTTTATCGATAGCTCTACGGAGTACTTTCATCCACCCAAACTTCCCGATGCAAGTGAAACCATTGACAGTGTACAGCTCATCAATCGACATCATCAAGGATCCGACGCTACACCAACTTGCCGTCGCAGGATAGTGTTATCGGGTTGACGGAGATCGGAGAGGAGATCGGGAAACCGTCTTTAAAAGCTAGAGTCGCCAGCAAACAATCTCCCCACCCTTATCGTTCTATCGAAGGGATCTTATCCTTTGACACTGGCAGTGATCGCAACGAGGGCTACTGAGCCGGACTTCCTTCGCACAGTTCATACGCCGAGTGGTCGTTCAATCTCATCCTTGTAGCCATTGGAGTGGAGTGGCGGAGACCTACACCTCAGCGACGACGGCACCTCAGATGGCTCCTGACCTCAACTCTGTCCCCTCCTCACCATTCAGCCCTCGACAGCCTTCGTCTATCCCTAATCGAAGCACTTCACAAAACATGGCTCCCCCACCAATACCACCCGTGTCTCCACGCGCCAGTATTCCAAGCGAATCTGTACGGGAGCACGCAGCGACTCGCAATGCAAGCATAGAGATTGGGCCAGGTACAACGAGTATAATTCAGACTTACCCATGCATCGACTTACACCGTTACAGGGCCTCTTCGTCATCCAAGGCCATTGACCGCCGCCGATCTACATATGCAACTAGAGAAGGAACAAGAGGCTGTAGTACGTCTTCGAAGGATGTACGCCAGCAGGACTACTTGCTAATGCTGCACGCCGTAGGTGAATAGACTTACGCGTGAGCTGTCTCTGCTACGGCAGCAAACTGCCTCAGTCGCCTCGACCACGTCCTCTACTTCCACTGGCCTACCAGACTCAACCGATCACAGCGCAAATCACCTGCTATCTGGTCCAAGCCATCCAACCCCTTCGCGGCGTCACCGTTCTTCCTCGAGCCTTAGTACGAGGAGTGCAAACACAGCTGGGACGACGGTTAGCGGTCTGACTGGCACAAGCGGAAGTACAGTGGGCACCACGGGCGGTGTTGCTGGCAGCACGATCTCAGGGATTGCTCCTGCTCGTGATAGTGCACTCCCACGAGCATCAAATCCAAGAGACTCTCTCAGCAGGAACGGGTCGGTCGCGTCGAGACGGTCCGAGGCATCATCTCCGTCTCTTGCATCTTCGCTTTACCAAGGAGACCACTTCCCTCATCTCTACTCGTATCGCCAGTCCAATCCACCTCAGCCAGGGCAAGCAACCATGAGCCCTAGCAATCGTTCTTCCTATGCGCCCACGGCTCGCTACGAGGAAGCTGCACATCATCGGTCAGAATTAGACATTGTGAAGAGAGAGAACGAGTCGCTACGTCGACGCGTGCAGGAGCTCGAAAGAAGCTTGAATAGCCGCCGGCAGTCCGATGCTCATAGAAGGAGAAGTGACTCAACGAGCACAGGAGTGAGCGTCCGCTCTGCGGCGGCGAGCAATACTCATGAACGGGGCGTTAGTGGCAACGATGACGATGACGTGGTGCACGTGGGGGAAAGCGCGGGTAGCATAGGCGTTGGTGGAGGGCACTGATGGATTCGCTCAATGTGCTACTGGAGTTGAACTATTGGAAGGTTTATTCTTGATCAAGCAAGCGGGTATAGTCCATGCTGGGAGTGGATGGACATGTTATTTGATATGACACGTCTCCGAGGGCCGGTAACGACATGAAGCTGACATGAAGCCAAATCGAATTGGCCGTATTCATGCTTTCAGATATGAAATGCGCCTTGTTCTATACTTCCCATGGAGTAGTATCAGTACTGGAGCACCCAAATGAAGCTACTGCTTGGCCCGGCGTGAGGGACAAGGTCAGCGCTAGCAGCTTCTTGATAATCACTCGTAGGTCGCTTAGGCAACCCAAAATGAGAGCTGGATGTACGAAGTATATAATCATGGCCTAATCGTCGATGCCTCCACGACATGTCGGCAAGTACGTTTGAGACATGCCAGTCTGCTATCTGCATTACAGTAAATATTGGGGCCTGCTACTCCCGCGACCCTCCGTGAGCCGGCTCTTGGCGGTCTGCAGATGCCCAGTACCAGAATGGCGGGAATTGCAACAATACCTTATTGATGTTCTGGATCATTTCCATGATAAGGGGCGCGGGGAAATTTTGGACGCTACATGGACCTGCTGCAGCACGAACAACAATGACATATGGAGTGAACAGAATTTTCACTGAGGCTAGATTGCATCTCGGCATGCGAAGGATGGAGTATAATCGACTGATGTTGCACAACAATTGCCGCTAAGGTAGAGAGAACAAGCTGGCCTATTGTCCCTGCCGAAAGAATGAAAGAAGTCTACGGCCACCATGAGCGACACTTTGACGCCGTTCAGCATGGAGAACGATTCGATATGGGACGACATGGGATGGTAAGTGTCGAGGATCGCAACATATGCCTCACCGCGCTTTGCTGAGAAGATGACAGGACCATGGGCCAGCTGTTCATGATGGGCTTCGATGGCACTGAGGTGACGCCACAAATACGTCAATTGATAGAAAAGCATCATCTGGGTACCATCCTATTGACAGCGAAGAATCTGAAGTGTAAGTAGCAACTCAAATATTTCTTGATTTCTTTTATTTCTCGTAGAAGGTTTTTATCTCTTGGAGCGACTGCGACTTGGGAGTTGCTGTACTGCACGGCCTACCTAGTCACTGATCGTATTGCAGATGCTGAACAAACGACCAAGCTTGTTCTGGACTTGCAGAACATTGCACACGATGCTGGCCACCCTGTACCGTTGGCGATTGCGCTGGATCAAGAAAACGGAGGAGTCAACAGCCTTTTCGATGAACAATACATACGCCAGTTCCCAAGCGCTATGGGTGTCGCAGCCACCGGATCTATCGAAATGGCATACGAGATCGCCAAAGCAACTGCTCTCGAGCTCCGATCCGTGGGTGTCAATTGGATCATGGGGCCAGTCCTGGATGTATTGACCAACGTCAAGAACCAACCTCTAGGAGTGCGGACCACCGGAGACGACGCCGAAGAAGTCTCCAGATATGGCGTGGCATTCATGAAAGGCTACAAGGACGCCGAGATAGCAACATGCGGAAAACACTTCCCTTCGTATGGCAATCTCGAATTCCTAGGATCATCGCTTGATGTTCCAATCATTACCGAGTCTTTGGATCAATTAAGTCTCAGCGCGCTTGTCCCCTTTCGAAATGCTGTATCCCAGGGCGTCGATGCTATGATGGTTGGTGGATGTGCCATGTCGTCTGCTGGAATTGAGGTCATGCATGCTTGCCTGTCTCAGCAGGTGGTCGATGAACTTTTACGTGACGATATTGGTTTCGACGGTGTAGTCGTCTCCGAGTGCCTGGAAATGGACGCGCTGAGCCACAACATTGGCGTCGGTGGCGGCACGGTCATGGCCGTCAATGCTGGCTGCGACTTGGTTCTGGTCTGCCGAGCTTTCGCTGCCCAGCAAGAAGCCATGGCAGGCTTGAAAATTGGTATCGAAAGTTGTCATCACGAACACCAGAGTCAGACAATCGCTTCGGCGGGTTCTGCAGATGAAAGCGAAATGCACTTCGTGGGAGAGAGCTTTGGCGCCTGGAGGTAATACTCTAATCCTGACATCGCTGCACCGACCTATCACTAGTCCAAAGACAGACATACAAGCTTGAGTCGCCTGTTGACTTGCTTCAGGAACAAACGTCCTTTCGTCTTTGCAGCCCTCCCATTCCAGCCTATCAACACAAGCCTACCAGTCCTCCATAACGGTAGTAAGGGATAAAGACCGCTTACTACCCCTGTCCAACTTACTCGACGAGGAGGAAGAGCTTTTGATCCTTTCTCCCCTTGTCAAACCCCTACCGGCATCCGCAGCGGGTCGAGGCCTAGCGGCAAATCCCAGTGTCGAATCCCCTGGCGCTCCTGGGGGGCCGGTGGCCAATGGAACTGTCAGTCCTTCAGGAATGAGTGGTGAGAGCATTTTCAAGGAGCTAGGCAGGTCCATCGCTCGTCAGCGCAATGGTCGAGTATTGCACACTTCGTACACTGCCAATGGCTTGCGCCCTGTCCATGAAAACCTGATCCATCGAGCCAGCGCTGTCGTGGTCCTTACGGCTGATGCAAACCGCAATCTACATCAGCACGCCTTCACAAAACATGTGCGATGATTTGCAAATCCTTGATTGCGCAAGACGCCGAGAAGCGTGATAAGCCGCTGGTGGTTGTCTCTGTCAGCTCCCCTTATGATTTCGCCATGGATCCTTCCATTGGCACCTATGTCTGCACGTATGACTTCACTGAGACAGCGTTACAAGCATTGGTAGAGGTGCTCTTTGGGAACTTAACCCCTACAGGATCATTACCTGGCACAATTAATCAGAGTCAGAAGGTGCACCAATCGAAGCAGCATTGGCTAGTCGAGAGTTGGAATGAAAAGCGCGACGCTGACGCACTGGATACTCTGATTCAGAGCTTGCGACAGGAATGTCCTGTCAACCAGCAATCAGAGCTCGCCGGATGCTCATCCTCAACCTATCTCCTGCGCAACACTTTGGTCGACGAGGCGCATTATGTTGTCAGAAATAGCAGCACCCGTGCGCTGTATGGGTTTTGTGCTACGTACTACTTCGCATCTACCGGTACCGGCGTCATAGGCGCTATACTCGTGTCTCCGGAGCGACGGAAGCTCTCGATTGGACATTCACTACACAATCGAGCAATCAAGAACCTACAATCACAAAGCGGCCTCAAGCGTTTCCAGCTTGGCTCACGCTTACCGAGCGTTTTCCTCGGCATCCCCTCAAACAGTAACCTCGAACGTAAACGACTTCGACAATGGTTCGTCAACCTCGGTTGGAATTCTACAATGTCCAGGCCGGTGTGCAGTATGGTAATTCGAGATCTTTCAACGTGGATTTCCCCAGTCGACTTGTCTCAGAGTTTAGAAGATATAGAATTCAATCTAGAGCAAGGGCCCGAGCACATGGATGTAATCAAAGATCACGTTCAGACGAGCTCGAGGCAAGGCATAACGGAAACTTATGCTCTTGCTCTCTCTCTAGCGGACCAAAAGACTTGCGGTGTCATTCGAGCGCGGCGATCCAAGGACAATGCCACGGTAGGAACGGTAGTAGTTTGTACCAGTAAATGTCACTGGGCAGATGCGATACCTACACTGAAAGAGTCGGGCCACATCACTGCAGGCATTTCGAGTCCCGTAATCTCACCAAGCGCTGGCGGATATTCAACGTTGCTGCAAGGCTTAATCATGCTGGGGATTAGATGGGCGAAAACCCAGCTTGCGGAGGCAGTGGTGTTGAATCACGTGAGTTCTTCTCCCCGGTTCGAGACCATATGCCACTCGCTGACATGCGTCTCAGATCGATGGCGATGGGAATTTGGACAGCCTCATGGCTATGGGTTTCAGAGTGCTGCACAACTTCGAGGAAGTGTCGTCCGACGCGAGCGCGTTGAATGTCGCATCATAACACAGCTTTGGATAATCGCGGGTTGTTGATGCGGCGTCAAGGATGGCACAGAGGACAAGGCAGACTAGAATCTGGACTATAGCCTGAGGCTGTTCAGGAGGAGCTTCCAGCTAAAATGACTGGCAACGTGCAAGGTCCTCCAAAGCAACTGAGTTCAAGACGGGAACTGATAAGTAGTATCAGTAGCGGCATAGCAGTACGAGCATTGTGCATGTGGGGGATCGACGATCGGAGTTGATGAACGAGAACGCTGAAACGGTTGGCAGTCTGGCAGTTGGACGGAATGCGGCATAAGAGTGTGGGAGAACGTGGCTCCTGTGCATACCCTCTGCATGAGCGCACGAGGGCCCTGATGATCGTTGCTTGATTGATCCCAGAGTACACATGAGTCGGCCTTGAGGGATTGTTCCTTTTCGTATCTGTTGACTGCCGAGTGACGATTGATGTGTACCTGCTTCACTCATGCAGATTCTGAAACACCGATCAACGAGTATTCCATCTGATATACTGAAGCGACCAATCCTTCTCATCTCCACCCAATCTGCTGCTCCATACCTATACCGGCCATGGCCGAACGCTTGGGATAGCTCGATGACTGGCAGGTCTATATTCGTGGGCCTCGGTGCTGGTCGTCCCGGCGTCTTCGGCCTTCCCGAGCCTCTACCCCCGCCCCCACTAATTTCTGCATCCACCATGAACCATGAACCATGAATGTTGTTGCTCTCGCCCTCCGAAAAGGTGAGGCAGCATGCCCAGACATCTCGCTGCCCCATCCTTGGCTCAGTCGCCAACAATTGCTCTTTTCCCTTCACAAGCTTCGAACCTCCCCATAACCTCGTGTCATCCGGCCCTCAGCGCTGTCTCCACATCCGCCCCGAAAATGGTGCACCCATATACGACGCTATCGGAGGTCAGACTGTCGGTCAGCCCAGCAGCGTCACACTGCAGCCGCGCCAGCTGAAGATTGACAAACATTGCAAGAGCCCCCCAAAGACACCGCTACACGCAGTACTGCCCTCACCAACGACCATAGACCCCAAAATACCTTTGCCTCCCGGTTCCCCTCCTGCGTCAAACCGCAACATAAAGGTCTCAATCTTCGAAAGTGGGAGGCGCAATGGAGGGGTTTGACCCATCAACGATGTCTTACATGGGTGACCCGCTGAGCTTGGGCAATTTCGGCGCTGGCGACTATCGCAGTGTGCTACCGGCGATGGGCAACCAAGAGCAAACAGGGCTATTCGGTACCGGGAATATCAACATGTGAGTAACTGTTCTCCGCTACTAATACTTATCTGACCTCTCTATAGGAATGACGATGCTTCCTTCATGCCTCCCTCGCTGCCTTCCGACCACTCCCGATCGTACTCAGATCCGTACGAGGACTCATTCGCAGAAACCATGGGACTGGGAGAATTAGGTCAGCAAGAGCAAGGCACTCCGGAAACTTCCATCGATCGGGACAATAAGCTCTTAAACTTCAACATGCCCACGTATAACTTCGAGCTGCTGAATTGGTCCCTCACCGCACAGCTGCATGGCATGTTCTTCATGGCAGAGACGTCTCCCGAAGACAGGATGGATATGAATGCACCGTCATCCGAGCTAACTTGCTACCGCCGTAATCTGTTTCAGGTTACTGGATCGATCACGTTGCCACGGACACTACGGTATATCATCACAGACCAAGGCCATAGGATACCGATACTTGCCCAAGAGTTGTCAATCTCAGCCACGGAGTCTGGAGAGGGGCATGCAGTGAAGCTGATATCGGTACCTTGGAAGACGCCTGCCGCTGGCGCTTCGTCGACCCCTGAGGATAAGTCTGAAAGAGAGCCTACGTCCATACCACTAGACATCATGTCCAACCAAGACATGGACGCTGACTATGCCACATTTCCGATAGCGTGGAAGCGACTTCAGTTCCGAATAGCTACAGCCAACAATGGCAGACGCAAGGAGTTACAGCAACACTTCGTGGTTCGGCTGAAGGTAGTGGCTACATTGTCGACAGGGACAAAGATACCCATATGTGAAGCGAAATCTGGTGCAATCATTGTAAGAGGCCGAAGCCCAAGAAATTTCCAGCAACGAAAAGAGCTCCCTGTAGGTAGTTTAGGGAACACCGCTCGCAAGGCCACAAATCCACCTCGAGGGGTCCATCATGAAGGCCCAAATGTACAGCTATCACCTATGAAGGCTGAGAAGAGCCCTGATCTAAGTCTCAATACCCACTCCTTCGACAAGTACGACATTCAAACACCGAACACATTCAGCGAGAAGCAAGCCGCTGCGTCCGCACGCCCAAGCATAAAACCTCGGACTTCAACCGATAGGAGCTCCTTCACAACGAAGGCAAGCTCCAGCCCAGCAACATCTGGTAGCACCCCAACGGCACCGATGAAGCTGTCCCTCTCCGACGACAACGAAGCAAGCACTGCGCTTCAGAGATCACATAAAGCAGCTCGCATGAACAATCCTAGCGCTGTCGCGAAACCACCCATATTCAAAACGCCTTCCTTTCCTTCGTCCACCTCGCTCTTCTCCACCCGTTCACAAAACCTTTCGAATGGTCTGGACTCGGCCGATCTTCTCTATGAATATTTCCCCTTGGGCCTAGATGACTGGATGCCTCCAGTTGACGCCGTCTATCGACCGCACGTCGTGCATCATGTGACGGCAGGGGGATCGGTCAGTGCCAAGCCTGGGTTGAGTGGGCGGAGCAAGAGATATTTCAGCGAAGACCAGTCGTGACATCTTGTCATATCCTCCCTTTTCGATCCGAATCTTTACCTATGAATCGTGCGTTACAGCGATGTTCAAGATACCTTGGGTTTACTTGCTACGGGTAGGCTCATCCTTGCGAGTATTGAAAGGTGTAGTCTGGGGAGTATGATTGGGCCAGAGGATATCTCGGTGTTTCCTCATTTCGATCTTGGCTGGGCTTCTCAATGGTCCTAGTCTCTCGGCTATCGCTGTGTAAAATTAAGTATCTGGATTTCTGGCCTCTGGAGCGATACTGCCTCGAATGCAGCACGAGCACATATCTGGGAAGATATAAGTAACGACTTGAGGCGGGTCTAAATGAACATGTATTGACTCGCTCATTCGTTGGTAGTAAGAGCACATAAGGAATTGTCGAGAATCACAGAAGTTTCTACGGTCCAAATATCTGGCTTGACTGTCAAATATGCGGCGAATTCAAAGCCGACATCGACAGGCTTCGTTATTTCACATGAGACCTCTTGAGTAATCTCAATGATACCTCGGCTGGGCTACCCTTGCCCTATCGAGCCAAGAGTGCCGAGGCTGGCTGTCCAATTGAAATGCTGGACGCGCGTCCAAACAGCCGCGCCGGGACTTCTTTAACCTCGGAAATCGGAACGGGGTATCACCATGCCCGACTCGCCTGCACTATGCATTCATTGACCCGTCACTGTGTATTCACCTCGTGGCTTGAGGTGGGGCGTTCCGTCTCTGATGAGCATATCCTTAAGTAGATGTGCTTCTGCTCTCCTTTCTCAGCTCGTATTCTTCCTAGTTAGCTGAGTCAGAGTCGATCGATTACTCTATCCATGCTGAGTCATTGACGTTCCACAATTACCGGCTTACTTTCACAAGCCTTCAAAACTCCAATCTACCAGCCCTTGAGTGTTCCGCACCAGACAAATTGCTCTACTCTACTCTCCTACCACTGGTCTCTATTTGAGTCAAATTGCACATTCCCTCTTGCCTAGTGAACGGACACGGTACCAAACCGTCAACATGGCTTCCTTTGATATTGATCCACGTAGCATCTGGCAACTGCTTGCAGGTACATTTCTTCTCTATGCCGTCTACTACTTCCACTGGCAACTCACAGTTGGCGCGAATCGGCGCCGCATGATCAAGGAGAATGGCTGCAAACCCATCAAGCATCACCCCGGCCTTAATTCTCTCGCAGAGCGTCTTTTCAGTACTAGGGTTGTCCGAGAAAATATAAAGTCATTCAAAGAACATAAGCTGCTTGAAGCAGCATACAACCGCTTCCAAAAATACGGCAACACCTTCGAGGGTAACCTGCTTAGCACAAAAGCCATTCACACCATTGAGCCCGACATACTCAAGACCATGTTAGCCACCAAGTTCAAAGACTGGAATCTTCCTGATAGACGGAAATCCGCTTTTTTCCCGCTACTCGGCCACGGCATCTTCACCACGGACGGCGCAGCGTGGCAGCATTCGCGGGACTTGCTGCGGCCGAACTTCACACGAAGTCAAGTTGGGGACCTGGCGACTTTCGAGGATCATATTAGTCAGTTGATCAACAGGATACCAAAAGACGGCAGCACTGTGAACCTGCAGGAGCTGTTCTTCCGCCTGACGATTGATTCTGCAACGGAATTCTTGTTTGGCGAATCGACGAACTCTCTCGCGCCTAACACCTCATCCGAGACTCCTGCTAGGTTCGCGGAGGCATTCAATAGATCGCAAGAGTTCACTGGAGAAGTGGCTCGCAACGGATTGATCATGAAGTTCTTCAGTAAGAAGAACTTCAATCGCGATGTGAAATACGTGCACGACTTCGTGGATAGATACGTGCAACGCCGGCTAGAGACCCGCAAGACATCCGATCTTGAGAAAGCGAACGCCAAGGAGGAAGGAGAGCGCTATGTCTTCCTCAACGAGCTCGTCAAGCAGACGTCGGACCCAATACATATCCGGTCAGAACTGCTCAACATTTTACTGGCAGGCCGTGATACCACGGCAAGTCTGCTGAGTAATGTGTGGTTCATCCTGGCCCGGAGGCCAGATATCTGGGAGAAACTCCAGGCGGAGGTGAGTCAGCTACAGGGGGGGCTGCCCACGTTCGCGCAGATCAAGGAGATGAAGTATCTGAAGCAGGTGCTGAATGAAGGTAAGAACTATACACCGCCCTGTGTAATCAACTATATCTACATTCTACTGACATAACTACCTAGCGCTACGGTTACACCCTGTGGTGCCAGGTAACTCTAGGATGGCCGTTCGCGACACGGTATTGCCCGTTGGTGGCGGCGAGGATGGAAAGTCGCCCCTATTCGTGCCGGCTAAGACTGTGGTTGTGTGGAGCGTATATTCGATGCATCGCCGAATAGACTTCTATGGCGAGGACGCAGACGAGTTCAAACCCGAGCGATGGGATGACCTTCGACCTGGATGGGAATACCTTCCTTTCAACGGCGGCCCAAGGATCTGCATCGGGCAGCAATTTGCCCTCACGGAGGCTAGCTACACGACGATTCGGCTGATGCAGGAGTTCAAGAAGATCGAGAGCCGGGATGAAGGCCCCTGGGAGGAGAGTCTGACTTTGACTTGTGTCAAGCGTAATGGAACGAATGTCGGTTTAAGGCCCGAATGAGGTTGTCCTAAATCTTCGATTACCACTCCTTGTGGACACGGCCTGCAGTCCCTTTGGTCGAAAAATAGTCGACATGCGGCATCCCAGCCGTCTGGCTTAACAGAGGCGCATCTGCGTTGTGTAGCTACTAGGATCGATGAACATACTTTGATAGACGTTTAACGCCAGCATCATGTGAAAGCAAGTTGCGAATACATGTATATAGAGCAGCACCCAGCATTGGGAAATCGCCAGCCGCTCACAGACCCTGAAACTCGAGTCCGCGTCCATCGCTTCCCGCATTCAAAAACCACAGAGGCGGTATTGGAGCTCACAATTCATCAGCCCATTATTCGACGCTCACTGAGGAGCGTAGTCGAGGCCTCGAGGAAGTGGTCTGAAATCTCGTGTCAAAATGCATGGAAAGGCAATGGAAATGCGCTTCGTTTTACATTGTAGTCGTATGAAGAAAGCAAATGGTTATATGATGTTGTGACTGGAGAGTGGAGATTTGGGCCGGTCAGGGCTTCACGTGACATGCTTGGCAGTCAGCACTGCCACACTCTTCTTCGATCCACCCAACGTCGAAACAGTCTTACAAAATTACATGCGCTGACAAGGAACAAATGACTGATTCATACCTTGAATATTCTCTCACTCAGGAATAACCAGAAGGACATTGCATTGCAAATCGTCGTTGCCACAAAGCACACTCTCCATTGAAGTACTAATCGGCATCAGTGTACAATAGACAGGTTGCGCAGCTTTATTCAATACGATTATTCAATTGGTTTGCGGGGGCTAGTGGGGTCTAGGACCGCTAGCTCGCCCGCGCTATACTAGATCGGGTAATATGGATCGCAACCTAATGATTATCGTATTTGATCGATTTTCGTTCTCTCTCATCAATAATGTGCATCTTCAATCCCTTTCATCCTATTTAGCATGCCTCAATTGACCCAATTGACCCAATTGATTAACGACGATCAAGACATACGTATAGCTATCGTTCTTGCCCTTGCCATTGTCGTTATTTTGAGTTAACATCTCGTCGACAATTCTCAACATTTATACATTAAATTAATGAAGTATAAAAGATCTAAATTCGATTTAAATCAATTTTTTTTTAAACGTTTTCGTCGTATAATGCGATTTAATAAGAAGAAAATTCGATTGCTTGTTAATTACTTTGCTATCAATATTATTGAATGAAACAATTGTGTTAAATTATTTTTCGAACTCGCTCTTTGTTGCCTTCTATACAAATTATTTTATTCTTATTAACTATTTGAATTAATAGAACGATTTGATCGTTTTTTCTTTTATTTCTCTTGCGTTCTTAACGATTTTCTTAAACATTTCGAAATTTAATACAACGATATGCTTCGATAACATTTAACGCTTATTTATATACGCATCAAAAGATACGTTAAAGCGATAAAAAAAATAAAAAAAATTAGAGACAAAAGCACTATATAAGAATTTATTAATAAGATTTTTCAAAAGTTTTGCAAGTTAAATGTGAAACAAAAACTCTATTACTTTGATTACAAAAAATTATACGAAATAATTTAATTAATTACTATTTATTTGAACGATTTAATAGAATTTATTTACGATTTTTGTGAAGACAAGATAAACGACGTTACGATGCTACAAAAATTCGAATTGCAAAATCGATTAAAAAAATTTTTTAAAAATTGAAGAAAACTTCAATTGTATAACAATAAAGTCTATATTTATTAATTGTACATTATGTTCTTTTATTTAAATTATATAAACGAAAAATAAATCTTTTTTAACAAACGAATATTTAAGACTCGCATTATTGTTAAAAACTTCTTTGATTTAATTTAAACTTTGTAAATATTTAATGTTTTTAAGATACAAATAAAAGTCGAATTACAATTGATTAGAAATCTCTATTTAGCGATAATTCTTTTAACTAATTGCTATACGTGTTTACGAAATAATTAAATAAAATTTCGCTTTGCAATGCAATCTTTTAGTCTTTCGAAATATTTGTAAGTTAATAGAGTCTTTAGCGATTTCGAAAGCTTTACATTATAAAAGTACTAGATTTTTCTTTTTGTGTTTATATATATATTTAGTTTCGATAAAGTTTTTTAATGCTAATCTTTAATGCTTGTTGCTCTAAATTTTGTTATCGTTGTTTAATTATTAAAACATAAAGAAGAATTTTAAATTAAACTTTTAAAAACGATTTTCGTTTTCTTTCTTTTTTTTCGTCATTTTTTATTATTATCGCATTAAATTGTTGCGACAACATAATTATCTATATATCTTTAATAATTAGAAACTCTTTATTAATTTAACAAAGAATTGTAATTGTGAATGATGTCGTCAATGTAAGCACTTTTTGATCTAAATTTTATTTGTTTAATTTAGAATTTTTTTAAAAACATTATTAACGCAAATGCGATTAAACGTTAAATCATTATTTTCTTTGTCTAGAGATAAAATTTCAAGTCGTTAACAAGATAAATGTAGTTTACACTTGTTTGTATTGCAACTTGCGCATTATATCTCTTTAATATATATTTAACATCTTCAAAAAAGACAATATTGTATACGAAAGTTTAGTAATTAAATATTTTATTATTTCTTTTCTTTTTAAATGAAGCTTGCGAAGCTTCGAAGAAGAAAATGCGATAATAGTATTTATTGTCTTAAATTATAAATATTTTCGCAAAAACGTCTTTTTTTCGCATTTAATGTTACGATTCACTTTCTTAGATTTAAGTTATTTGTTGTTTTTCTTTTTTTCTTTTTTTTATTGTTTGTTACGATCTTTTTGTCGTTCGCATTACTTGTTTTGATCTTCTTGTCGTTCGCATTATTTATCGCGAATTTTTTTTTTTCGCATTATTTGTTACGAATTTCTCTCTACTACTTCTATATAATTGTTTTAGTTTCTTTATATTTTCGTTAAGTTTAGTTAAATCTTTAAACAAATTATTTTATTAAAAATAAACATATTTTTATAATATTTATGCAACGATTCCTTAAAATAACGTCTAAATTTCAAGATTTTCGCAATATGTTTTATTAAATGTTTTTTAAACGTATTCTTTATCTTCTTTAACAAAGATTTTTGTCTTAATAAATTTTTTGTTAATAATGTTCGATTTTTGAAATAATTAATTAATGTGTCTTGCAAAACGTCTAAGTCTTTGTTGTTTATTACGTTGACATACGTTTATTTAAATCTCTTTAAAAAATTTTTATCACTTTAAGATTATTTTGTAATCTTGCTTTTTTAACGTTCTATAAACTCTAACGATGTAAATTCATTTAATAAAGATTTAAAGAATATAAACGAATAATCGATGTCGTCTTTAAATAAAATTTATACTTTTGTATATCAATTATTATTTATGTCTTCTTCGTAGTTTAAATCTTTTGTCATTATTGCATTGTTATTAGATAAAGAGCTTGTTTCTATTACAAGTTTCGATTTCTTTACATTCTTTTTTGCGTCAAAGAATATATTAGAGCTATTATCTTCGAAATTGTTTTAATTTTTGAAGCTCTTCTTATTGCTAAGGAAGACGACGAAAAAGAAAAAAAAAAAAAAAAAAAAGACTTTGTAATTCGATTTATTCTTTAGTCGTTAACTAAGTTTGTTTTTTCTTTTTTCGTGTTTTACATTCTTTTTTATTTTTCTTTTTCGCAAAGAGTTTTTTTAATTTTTCGCTTTCTAATATGTTGCGAATGTAGACATTTATTTATTAATAGTTTGAATTTAATTGTTATCTCGTATTGCATAATTAGATTTGTGTAAAACTTTAATGTTTGCTTATCTTTTATTTATTAAATGCTTTATTCGTTTATTAACGTCGACATATTTACGATCTATTGCTATCTCGAATCTTTTTCTAATTTTATTTTAGAAACGTTGCATAGTTTTGATGTCGTACTTCGCAAATCTAATTACGTATATATTGACAAAAATAACATTGTTTTTCTTTGTAAGTCGTTGATCGTAATTAAGCTTTTAACTTAGTTATTAATTTTTTTTTCGCTTGTAAGAAACAAGAGAAGTAAAGATTTTCGACGACGAAGAAACACTAGAAGTGTCAAAAGTACAACGTTGACTAACGATGTTTTAAATATAAAAGTCGAAATTAATATTGTTATTTGCATCTAATTTGACATTCTTTTTTTTCAATTTTTATATAATTATTTTTTGATGTTTTTTATCAATTTGTTTTTTTCTTTTTTTTGACAATCGTTGAAACAACTTTAATTCGAATTAAATCGTCTTCTTTCGTTTACGAGACGATCGTTGTGTGTTCTTCGAAGATTGCGAGATCTACAAAGATAACAATGATTGCGAAAGTCACAAAGACAACAATGATTGCAAAGACTTCAATTGTCGCAAAGAAGTGCTTAAATCAAGAACGTGAAAATGACTTTTAAGTACATCTCTAGGCATAACGACGACGACGACGACGACGACGATAGAGAAGATGATTATAATCTTTACAAGCTACGCCTAGACGAGTAATTGAAGCAATTGAATAAGGTGGTGGGTCAATTGAATGGGTATTCAATAATTGAATACTGATTCAATTGGGACTGCCAAGCCGCCAGATCTGCTTGCCCTTTTGGGATCACGCTAACTAAATCGGGCAATGTTCAATTGAATAATCGTATTGAATAGAGCTGCGCAACCTGTCTAATCCCTCATTCAAGCTTCCGGGACAGTTCGGTATGGATCAACCACCAATACCACCGCGCTCGTCCAGCAAGTCACCCACCAAAGGACCATCCTCCTCCCCCACGAAGCGTCTGCGCGACTTAGAAGATGAACGACGTACCATCAACGACATGGCAAAGAAGGCTAGGAAGCGCTTGAAGGTAGCTATGAGTTTCGATGTTCAATACTGGTCGACCCGACACGAAGTCACGGAACACGAACTGAAGGCGACTCGTCTTACTAAGAAGATATCTATGGCAAAAATGAATACCCCGGCGGAAGAATTCTTCAAGTCTAAGGAAGGAAGGAAGCTTTTGCTAGAAGAAAGCTCTCTTGAGTTGGACGACAAACTTTACCTAAGTCAAGCAAAAGCCATGGACAATTCGTCTAGGACCTTCAATCTGCGACGGTTATTTGTAGGGCTTTTCATTGGGGCTGAGACAGGCCTGAACCTCCAAAACAACCTAGGACAAAGGGATGCCAGCTTGCAGTCGAAGTTTAGAAATGATCTCGAAGTAAGAATGCTCAGCGAACACGAAGACCCTGATCGAACAACTCTGTGGTGTCCCATTACTGGACAGTACTGGCCCCGAGCGGCCACGCAAGCTGGGCATCTATTCCCGTACAAGTCAGGCCAAGTACACATGGACGCCATCTTCGGATACATCAGAGATAAGGACGGGATGTCCGAATTGTTCAAGGCGGAAAACGGCATCCTATGGTCTAGCGAAACGGAGACACGCTTCAGTGCTGGTCACTTTGTCATAATACCGAACGTGGCAGACGATCCAACGAGCCAAGAATTGATTGACTGGGAACGCTCAGATCCAAAGCAATACAAGATCAGAGTACTCAACCCAGACGATTCTACAATGAAGAAGAAGATTCAAGACACAGAAGTCAAATGGTACCAGCTTAATGACCAGCCTGTACGGTTTAAGGGAAACTTCCGTCCACGCGCTAGATATCTTTACTTCTGCTACTGTACGGCCATGCTTCGAAGGGCGCTAACCGGTCAACATCTCGAAGTCTCGCGCAGCGAGCTCCGTAAAAGGTTTTGGGGTACTCCAGGCAAGTATATGCGTAAGAGCATGTTGCTGGGTTTCGTGGAACAGATGGGGCACGATTATGACCATCTACTCGAAGGGGCAATCCATGAAGATGATGCAGAGGCAGAGTTTGAAGGAATAGCTGTGGCCAACGATCACATCAAAGACACTCTGAAAGACCCTGACGAAGGAGACGAGAGTGAGGACGACGACGACGACGAATGCTAGTGTGTGTGTTCACGTTCTTCAACCGAGGAACTGTCAAGGGCTACCGGAAAATGGGTGTGGTATTTACCGAAACTGGGTGTGCGTACACTGATTACCTTATTAAAGGATTAGGCTGTACATCCAGATGCCCGTTCCCAGTATCTCCATAGCATCTATACCGAAAGGTAGAGTGAGCGACGCCATTATGGCCAAGGCGTTAACGCCAAACGCCTTACAGAGGTTTCATGGAGCAGCACCGCCCACCCTAGTGCGTGGCGCGCTCAGGTTATGTGTCAGAAGTGTGGTTTCATCCTTCGAAAATAATTTGTCATCTTCAAGATGACCTTTCCGTAGCTAGTCCGTGTCGCGGTCCAATCATAGGATTCAATGCGCTATGATATTCGGATGGCTATGCCCTCTATTGATCAGCCGCATCCTTGAAGGCTTCCTCAAGCTCCTGGCAGTAGGCGCGTGTCTGCTTCAGATTAGGATGTCGTTTGCCTTGTCTTTGAGGCTGTTGGAAGTCCTTCGTCTGCTGGTCGGATCTCTGTGTCCATCTGTCCACATGTCACATTGATGGCCACGCGTGCTAGTTCTCGGAACAGATCGCGGCAAAAGTAAGGTTTACACAGGTTTATGTTCCAGAGAGTTTGGCGAGAGCTCCATCGTTGAATAATGCCGGTGCAAGCAACCAGCGAGATCCGATTATCCAGTGGCCGTTTAGACTTCTATGAAGGCAAACAGGTCGTCGTTGCAGCTGGCCTTGAATCAGATCGCGAGGGCAAAGAGGTGTACAATGACCAAGAAGGTGGAAAACACGCTTGCTATACATCACATCCTCCAGCAGTTGGACAAGATCCTCCTGTTGTGGTTGTGGCAGATTCAAGAAGTCGGAAGAAATGGTTTTTCATGATCGTCGCTGGCATTTTGATCATTGTAGTGGCCATAAGTATTGCAGTGGCCCTTGTAGTCTCGAGGAACAAGAAGTAGGTCGCGCATTCAGAGGCATGGCTCTCTTAGCTGACGAAAAGCGAGCTCCAGTAACTCGGCGCCCAATCCGGCAGCTCCATCAATCGTCACCTCAAAATCCTCGGGCGGCGTACTCAAGGGAACCCGGTTGACCATGATGAATCCCCAGACCGGCGGTGACATCTACTTGTTTTACCAAAGGGATGACGGCGGTCTTCGCTACGTCTCTGAGAGCCCCGAACACATTTGGCAGGGGAGCTCAGAGCTCCACGTGACCGATGCTAAGCTAGGAACTCCGCTTACATCTATCAGCACTGAGTCTAATGGGTCTACATATGTAAGCATGTTCCGAAAAGTTAGAACCTAGCTAAGTCATCCTAGTGGTGGTTGTTCTATGTTGACACTGCGAACGTCATCCGAAATATCTACTCTACGAACGACCCTACAACCTGGCGTGAAGGGAACGTTGGTAGTAAAGGCTATAAAGTACCCAAGGAGACAAATATTGCCTTTACTGCCGGCGGCGGTATAACGTATAATCATACCTTGAACGAGATCGATGGAGGCATCAGTCTTTACGCTAGTGGCACTGACGGCACGATCCACGAATACATCTTCGATAACCAGAACGGCACCTGGGATAACGGATTCACGTTCCCCGACACCGACGGGTTTAGTGGCGCGGCCATTTGGTCTACGAGTTCTAACGCGACGCTCTACAGCAAGCAGTAGTCAATCTCTCGAGCTTTGGTTCCGGGACTACAATGACACCTCAAGCGGGAATGGCAATCGCTGGCAGCTCGGGCCGTCAAGCCGTGCAGATCTCATGCAGAATGGAAGTATGTGCGGGCAATGGGGTATCGCGTTCCAGAGCGCCGGCGGGATTGTACAAGGAAGCAACTTCACTGCATATGGCGACTCGGGGCACACCCGGTGGGATACTACCTACAATATCAGCGATCAGGCTGCCATCAATGGGTCAGCTGTTAGCTGTTGGTATTACTTTCCAGCGAAAGCGCCTTCTCGGGATATGAAGTTCCAGATCTTCTACCAGACGGATGAACGTAAGATCGAACAAGCGGTAAGAATGTGGGGCCCTGACAATCATACCGTTCCGGGAATTTGGAATTATGATTCCGTGCCAGTCTAGTATGAGTGATGATCTCGAGATGAAGGCTGATCTGTCTTGTGGATTGGATCGTGCATGTGTGTATGCGGAGATAGGCCGGCTACAACCCCGATCACGTTTGCGCGGGTGTTCTACCTGATTCCTGATGGCACGATCAGTCATTCTTATGAGAATACCAAGGTCGATAGTCTTGTTGGGATCTACCGACAAACAAAACAAATCACAGAGCAATACGTCAGAATATACCGGTATTAGACATTGGGTTACTGTCTGACGATCTGGCACAAGAATACCATAGGCCTGGTGAGTCAGTCGACAGCGTAGTGCTGGTCCTAGAAAGAGTCTCCTTGTTTGTCCACCAAGTTAGTCAACGTTGTGGCGCAAAGGAGATATATCGGCAGGATAACATTGGAAAACAAGTCGACGAGCATCGTTTCTGATAATGACTGTTCGCTCTTCCTATCAAGGTGACTTCGTCCCCAGGCCAAGAGCCACCACCGATGGATACATTAATGCCTACACGAAGCATCATATCAATCCGACTTCACAACCTATGCTCACCAGTCCATCGGCGAAGTAGCTATTGAATACCTCGCCCGTACATTCCCCGCCATTGTGAAGGATCCAGACGTACGCAATGCACTGGGAACACCGAACATGTTAGTTATCAACGACGACCTGAATACCATTCGAAACGACATCCGACGTACAGATCTGGCGGGGCTCCTAATTCTTTCCTCGAGATTAGGGCCATATTGAAATCCAGGTTCCCTCTCCAATACCGTTCGAAGCGCAAGCTCCTTGAAGATGGCTTCACATCCCCCCTTAACGGAGACTTCACACCATTGTGGAATTGGATCATCTCAATCACCATGGATGGCGGAGGGAACGGTATTCATTTTAGTCAGTCTGCTTCCCTTCGAGTCTACGTCTTGTATCTCACTCCTCCTTGACGTTTCCATCAGCTTTGCTTACTTTTCTCACGCATCTCTCAGCTCTTCAAGAGCCGATGGTGCTAGTGTTCCTGCTACATTGCCCATTCCTTGGGGACTTCCGTCTCCAGATTCGTGCTGCAGGCATTCACACTCTTCTCCTGCAGTAGTTCTGTGAGACTGTGATCGAGCCCCCGTGTTACGGATCTCTTTCTCAGCTCTCAACACTCACGACCCCTTCTCAGTCACCATCTTGTGCACACACCTATCAACAGCCCCTGTCCAAGTCTCTGTCGTCACTGAAACACACAGGGAGGATGGCCGCCTCCTCAAGTCCAGCGGAATCGTTGAGTGCCCGCTTCGAGGAATGGTTCAAGTCCCAGCCCGAAGCGCAAACCCACACCCTCCAAGCCTTGGAAGGCACTCATTCTTATCAATCACCAGGAATTGCTACGGGCTCCGGCGTCAAAGGTCCTAATGACCGTGTCACCCCCATACTCTACGATTTCGACTCCAAATATGCAATCGAAACCCTGGACCCTTTCACGGATGGTGAGGTCTCCGGATGCTCCTCCGCATCGAACAGCGCTGCTGCTGGGCGTCTGGACAGAACAAAAGATGTTCATGTCAACGACCTGAACTCTAAGGCTCGACAGGTCCTCGGCTTGGACCAGCCCGTCACAGCTCCCCCCAAAGTCATCATCTCACTCACTGAATGCTCTAGCCCGTCCCCGAGCTCCCCAACTCGAAAACCCTCAATACAGCCCGTCATCCGTCCTCCGGCTCCCGAGATATTCTTGCTTCCCAACAAGAAGCCCTGGACCAAGACGCACATCCGCACGCTGATAATCCTCTCCCTCATCCTCCAAGCCGGCATCATCGCCCTCACCGTCTCCATCGTGCTTTGCACCCAAGCCACCAAATCCGGCCGCACCACCGACGGCAGCATCATCACCGGCGTCATCGGCTGCGCAAGTATCATCTGCGGGCTCATCACGGGGTACGACATGTTGATCGCCGAATACGCACCCAGCCAACATTCACACCACCGCCGCCACACTTCTGAACAAGACATCGAGAAAGGCATCCGCCCCCACACCTCCACTCCCAAAACCGCGCATACCTTCAACAGTAAACACCTCTCAATCGACACCCACGCCGCAAATGCCAGATACCACATTACGCACCACCAGCTTCCCCACAACGTCATCTACAACTCCCGCCTCAGCAACCCCTTTTCCCACATCAAGCCCCTTGTCTCCCCAACCGCCACTTCGCTCGCCTCCCCATACGCCACCTCCCTCGCCTCCCCATACGCCACCTCCCTTGCCTCCCCATACGCCACCTCCCTTGCCTCCCCATACGCCACCTCCCTCACTTCCCCCTACGCCAACACCCTCACTTCGCCACGTGCCCGCACCGCGCGACGCCTAACACCCCACTCCCCCCTCCCATACTCCCCAACCCTCGGCTCCATCGTCCCGTCGCCTACCAGCAGCGTAGCTCCAAAAAACACAGCTCCGCCAGAGTCATGGGCGCAGCGCCTCGAAGTCCGGGTCCGTCCCCTATCCAAGCTCTCAGCTAGATCGCGGCTTTCGACGCTAAAGGAAGAGGAGGATGAGGGGCTTGCTGCCGAGAAGCATGGTTCCCTGATTGAGGGGGGAAAGCAGGGCAAAGAAGCGAGGGATTCAACAACCTCACGCATCCTCTCGCTCTACTCCTCTTTCGGACCATACAAGGACGTGTGGAAGAGTCTGCCTGTTAGTCCGGTGGCGGCGTCGGTGTATGAACTCCCTGCGTACGGGACGCCGGTATCGACGCCGAGACGTAGCTCGTTCTTCCGGGGGTCGGGTTTGATGGGGAAGGGGGAGGTGGGGAGGCGAGGGTCGGTGGAAGGGGTGTGGGGTCGATTTGCGCCGCAGGAAGAGGAGGGAGGGCGGAAGGGGAGGGTGAGCTGGGCTTAGGTGGGGCTTGGAGGTTCGCAAATGGAGGGGGGAGGCGTGGGATGGGTGAGGCGGTTGGTGGTCTGTGTGTGAGTGAGTAGGGTGGGCGAATTGTTTAAGGGCGAAGAAAGAGGTTTGGAGACCAGGATATCAGCTGTACAAGTCAACCGACTAGCTAATTGTAGACTAGAAGCCTAGGGCACACTCTCAAGAAGGAAGTAAGACATGATTGTACGGATATATCAACTCCATTCGCCTATACGTAGGTATTGTTCAGGCTAATATCTCCGCCACTAGAGGAGCAGCGTCGATAAGCTGCTTGTCACTCTAGCTTATTTCCCGCAGACCTCGCAATATACAGTATACCAGCGTAACCCCCTTGCGAACATGCAGAGGCTGCTATTCCGCCGTATAGAAATTTAGCCAGCGGGAGGTAGTGAGGGATTAATGGCACTTACTCCTTTTGCTTGTTTTTGACACTAGATACCTCTCTAGCGCAGGAATGCGATTCGATTGTCAAAATCTAGTTATCTGATTAGATCGAAGAACATCTCCTTCTCACACTCCCCATATCCATCCTTACCACCACCACCCCCCCTCTCCATCCCAACCACCTGCTCCCCCGACTCCCCTCCCAACTGACTACCACCCTCGCCCCATAACTCCATCCTAACAAATCCACCCCAGTCATCAACCCCACTTCCACTCCCCTCTGACTCCATCCGCACACGACCCACCACCTCGTCCACACCATCCGCACTGCTCCACACCCCCGAACCCCTGACCACCAGCTCCACACCCACCCCAGCCTCCCCGTCCCAAACCCCACCACCCTTCAGAGAAATCTCCAACAACCCCCGAACCTTGCCTACATCCCTTCCTTAGCATTATCCAGATCCAGAATCTCGAAGTTTCGGATCAAAATTCCACGCTCAAGGTCTCACATAGCCGTCTCTGATTACTATGCAGACGAAGGAGGGGTGATATGCCTCCAAACCATCTCGAGCGGAGCTGGACTCATCGGCACTGTAATTGAGGCAGGGGAGGGGCGCCGGTGATGGATTTGTCGGATGGCGACGTTTCGTGTGTTCGGTTTCGGAGGGAGGTTTTTGGGCAGGCTCTGTGTGGGGGTAGATAGATGGAGTAAATTGCGCGAGGCGGTGATGATTGTACGTGAGATAGTTAGGGAGGAGCACGTGGGATGGATTTGTTGTTGTGGGGGTTGGGCATATGGTATGGAGTAGTTGGTTGGGGAAATGGTATGCATGCTGGATTGATTGCCGATGTTGAAGACGTTGCGAGCGTACAAGAGGGACTTGGGGCGGAGACGTATACCTGAAATTGATCAGAAGTAATTCCAGGCACAGTCTTTGTCGAGTATGTACGCTGTAGCCAGTATTGGAGTTCGTTCTGGAGGTGTTTCGATGCGTTCGGCTGTTGGGGGAAGCTGAACAGACGCTTGACCAAGGTTGTTTTGCTCGGATTATTAGATGGGGTGAGCGGCATTGTTGGAGAAGGGCGGTAGATGTTGGGATGCTCTTCTCTATGCCGTTGCTGTTTATAGGTGATTGCACGGCTTCTTTGGTCGAAAGGCGCTAGCGGAGCTGCCCTCCATATGGAGAGACTGAGGAGAGTGGAGTCGCTGACAGAATACCACCGACCTTGTTGTTGGTGACTCTAGCGCAGAATTTCGAGAATCGTTCATTGTGGTGTAGAGGTTGGGCTGAGGACAACGATATATTCAGGCCCTGGGTGTGCCGTGGCTCTTACTAAGCTATCACTCCTCGGATATGGGAGCTAAGTACGAATGTCAGTGGACCATGTATGAGGTTGGAGTGCTCTTAAATCAGCGATGAAGTAACGTAGATGCTCAGACCGGTAGCTCGAGTGGGAGCTATGTTCATCCACCGAGGTTCCGTTTGTTTGGTGGAAAGTATTTCTACTCCGCAGTAGCACGACAAAGGGCGTTGAATAATCCACCACCTCGTTAAGGAAATCGAGCGTGAAAACGTACATGCCATTATCGCCCCAACCTGCCCAATCGACTGTCGGTGCCGCCCCTCAGCAGCGGACACCGCCCATCCATGCCATATACGTTTGACTCAACAATAGATCTGTGGCGATTATTTTCCGGTGGATATCAAGCCCTGCAGCCGTGTGGGTCGGTATGGAAAAAGATAACAAGCGGAAGAAGACCTACGAACATCATCTGGAAACTCGTCTGTACCGTTCGTGTTTAGACTTCACCATCTCAAACCAATCTTCTCGTTCAACACCTAGAGCTCAGCAGTATTCACCGTCGTACCAGGCGGCAGCAAGGCCAGTGATCCTGAGGGCATGGATGTCATGGCATTATGTGAAGTGGAACCGCGGAGAACTATCCTTGGCTGGGCGTGGAGAAAGCGAATTAATGGACCATGTTCTCCGGACCTTTGTAGCAAAATCGCATTTGACAACTGAGTCTGAGGATGATGCGAAAGTGAGGACGACGGAAGGCCTGGCTTCTGAAGACGATGATGGATGGCCGTGGCTGGGTTGATTGTGCGATATGGTGGCGGAGGGTTTCGGACGTAGTGTGTGGGGGTTTACAGGGGTTAGGAGGTTTGATGATGATTTGATGAAGGAGAGAGATAATAGGTTACCTCAATTCTTTTCTGAGGGACTTAGTGACATACCAAAGACACATTTGACCACTGGAGGCACTCCCTTCTCATCTTTGTTATTCCAGTAGTCTTGTGACAGCATGGTGAAGTGACAGTACAGAAGAGGAGAAAGACACAAGGAGAGCAAACCAGAACCGCCTGGAAGGTGGAGGAGCGACTTGAGAGACCATTTGAGGGATTTGGAAGAGTTGAACATGCACTGGTCATGTCAGGGAAGAAGCGTGGAATGGCAATCGAAACACAGTCACATGGAACATACCTTCGTTGACATGAATAGGGTATCGCAAGCCACATTGATATACATATACTATTAGGCTTCCTGCCATCTCACCTCATACCTCATCCCATTCATGCAGAAACGATCGCTTCGCCAATGCACGCCCAACATGCGCCTTACCATGCAGTCAAAGTCCGATTCACCCCGCGTAAGATCCCCGTTGCGACGAATGTCTCCGTTCCGAGTCAAAAGCCCGACTGAGTCTTGCGCTGATCCTATTCCTCGCACTGCCGGATTCGGCCTCGCTCGCTCGATTGACGGTCCGTAACCTTCTGAGAGCGGCAAGTCGCTCTTCAGGAGTTGCGTCACGCATACGGCCCCGGTTAAGCGTATGCTGGATGTACAGGGAGAGTCCTGTCCGTGACCGCCGCCGAGATGCAGGAGTGGCACCATCGGCAGGCGGCTCAGGCGATGCACCTGCCTCTCTACCATACGTGATAGACTCGGCGGAATATGATGAGTCGTAATCACCTGCTGGGTCGCTATGCGAGGCTATTGGACGAAGATCCACTCGGCTGTATGAATTAGTATCACGTCAAGGAATTCATCAAATATTGAACGTACCACATTGGACAGGTACCCGAAACGTTCAAAAGCCAGGGGTCGATGCATTCTGGATGAAATTTGTGGTTGCATGGAAGAACGCGGATATCTTGACCTTTGACGAAGTCATCTGTGCAGACAGAACATGCAAGTCCATTATCAGCATGGCTATCGGTTTGCGCCTCGCCTGCAGGTACCTGGTCATTTTCTGCTACGGTCTCGGTCGTGACGGGTTCCGGGCCCGCGTGCGTCGGTCCATCTCTCGCGTCTGTTGTCTGCTCGGCAGACGTTCGTGGAGAGGTTGTGGCTTGGTGCTGATCTGGCCGAGGTTCACCCAGGGTATTGCCCAACTCGATGTCTTGCGCTTGCGGATTTGATCCGTGCGATGCAGGTTGGACAGCTTTATCCTCTTCTCTCTCTCCAAATTTGACAATCGGCAGTGTGTCCAACATAGCTCTTGCGATGCCCCTAGCCCTGCTCTGTCTCGGTCTGCCAAGCATGTTCTGAGGCCCGTATCGCTCTGGGTGCCGATGAGCTCGAATTGCTCCAACGATGATGATTATCAAGAAGAGCGCAGTAATAATCCCGGTGATGCTATAAAGAATGATCATAGCGACAGCAGTTGTAGGCGAATGCCCAAAGCCTTGGCTTTGCGTTGTGGTAGTACCATTGCCAACATTGGAGTTCATTTGTATCTGTACAGGTGGAGCTTGAGGGTGGCCTGCTAGCGTACCCTGCAATTCGGATGATCTATTGGCTTCGACCATGGTGTAGACTACACCGAAGGTAAACATATTGGTAGGCTTGAAAGTGCAAGTAGCGGATGTATTGCTAAACAAGATTATAGCACTTGGGTTCTGGGAGACCGCAATATTGATGATTTGCGTAGCATCTATATTTCCCGGGTATGTGAAAGAATCGCAGCTGATGTATGCAATGCTCCCTTGACCCACGCTGTTCGCGGTCTGAGCTGTGGCAAGGACAAGCGGTCCGCTGATAGACTGTTGCTGTACGGTTGTTAGAGCGAGCACTTGCTCCGAGAACGGCAAAAACATACTGTGTTCAACTTCGCATTACCGGTCAATGGTTCAATTCGCGTGCTGGTGAGCATGCTGCCCTCGGTGGTCTGCAATGAATACGTATGGTCATCATTAGGAATGGTGGCATTGGAAGGCGCGACCTGCTGCGAGGAGGCGTAGTGCAGAACCCAGGGTGAAGCCAGGAGCACCAGGAGCATGCGCCGAGCCATATGGAGAGCCATGTCGTGGTAGCTGGAGGTGCGATATTGACGCTATGATGAGGAGGCTGTAGCTGCGAAGAGGTGGTTGAGCAATGGGAATTTGTCGAGGGACATGGCTGGTGAAAGCAAATCGAGTCTTGAGTGGATGAGCAAGACCAGGTGAAGGAATCGAGGACGGCAGAGTCGGATAGGATCACATCAGCAAAAGGGCAGTGATGACGGGAATAATGGCCGAGCCCCCTTCGGAGGATGGATGACGGCAACAGGAATCCGGGATGTCGTTACTGACGCCAATCGGTTCAAGCGGCTGGTCGTATCGCCACCGTGCCAAGCCAAGTCTTGGGCTAGCGAGACTACGTTTAGTTCTTGGCACTATATATACCCTCTCATCGACTCGTGGACGGGAAAGCAGTATTGGAATCAGCTGTCTCACGCCTCGCCTATACTCTGCTGTTGAGTCTGCGAGGGACATCGCAATTGTATCCCTCAGAGACCGATCAGTCCTACTGACCAACAGGGTCATATCATCCAGAGGAATGGACTGTACAGCACTACATCCGCTTAGTTCCTCGGAAGGACTCTACAGATGCCATAAGACGTCGTGCTGGACTGCTACTATGATCTGATCGACTCTGCTAAGGACTCGTGATCCGTGGTTGGATTCCCCTCATTGAAGCATTCCTCTCAATGAACACTACTCTCAAGGTACCTCATAGATATCAGCACAACGCTACCTCCTGATTCCTCTCCGTTCAAACATTTCACGTCAGTCACGCCGGGGAACCGCAATCGAGTTTCTTTGTCGCCTGGTATAGCAGGGGCTGTAGGTGAATCTTGAATGGAAGCTAACCTCAGAGATCAACGTCTCGCCTATTGACTGGATTCATTCAGGTGAAAGCCGTCATGATACAAACAATACATGGTGTTGCTCCACCTGTCCAGATTCGCTCTGCCATATCCCACCTCCAACCTCACACGACTTTGCGAGATCTCCGTGCCTGTGTCCTAGTCTGAAGTTCCTGTAGCACAGAGCGGGTATTGTACCGCACGGGGCCATTTCCATATCTTTGGACGTCCAGATCGTATACAGGTCATTCATGGACATGCACAAGGCTCATCTGGAGCAGGAACCGAAAGTGAACGAGGTGTAAGTATATCTATCAGATTGTTATATCGATTACACTGGCCTGCGAATAAAGCATTGTTAATCGTCACGAATGGTAATGCTTAGTGAGGTCTTTTGCCTGCATGTTGCCTTTTGAAATATCGGGAGAGACTGTGAGTAGATATTCTGAGGTCTTTTAAATCCCGTACAACATCGTAGACTGCTCATTGGTACCTGCGTCAACACCCCAGTAAATCCATAGCAACATGAGCCTGTCTTATGAATTTCTATCACAGTCTACAAGGCTGCTCGCATCACGTAATCGAGAGCGCGACTGAATGAAATTAGCGTACAGGTGAATGTTTACCATGACAACAATCGCATCAAACTATACAATCATCAAATTTCTCTTTTATGCTCATCCTATACTGATCAACCCTCAGCTCTATTACACACGCCGTTCAGAATCGCAATCAGAGGCCAATGTGAACGGGTTTATAACACTCCACACTTTAGCAAAATCGACGACTTCTTATTTAGCTTCAAAGTAACAGCATCAGTGCTGATCGCTCCAACTCAGCGGTCCGTACAAGATTATCAGTCCTTGCTATATCTTCCCCCCAGACTCACCAATCATTACCTTGTTCAAGATCCTTGAAACTACAGAACCAGCTTCGCTATGGCACAAGCACAGTCTGGGCTGTTTGTCATCGTCATGCTGCAACTCATCATGTGGGTGATCGCCTCATTCCCAAATCTAAGCGCAGGTCTTTTCAACCACAGCGTCCAAGCAAATGTCACATCCAACGCATCGACAGCTATAGTCGCTGCACCATATTTCCGCAATGTTTCGGCAGGCGACGCTTGGGTAATGCCTGGTACTTTCGATTTGGGTGCGCGATCTATGTTATGCGAGTGTTTCGACCCAAGCCGTATGTATCCCTTCCCTGTATGCGTATGTCAACCGAGGTAAGGGGCCAAAGACTGACGAAAGATGTACCCAGAAAAATGTTGCATGCCGTCATTGAATAACGTCCCTCCTTTCTGTGTTCCGATGAACGCCACTTGCTGTGGTAATACATTTTGCAATCCTGGCGAGTTGTGCTGCGGCTCTTCTTGTTGCCCAGCTGTGAGTTTCACTCGATATCTCCGTGCCATCGCGGGAGGTTGACCTCTGTCATAGTTTACTTCATGCTGGTTCAACTCTGGTACCTCAGGCTGTTGTCCACAAGGGCTGCAATGCCAAGGTCCAAGCGTATGTTATGATCACAGCTCTGGAAACTGCTACAACACGATGTTCCCTAAAGCAGAGTGTTGCCCTCCAAGTCTACCATACTGTCGGGGATTCCAGCCCTTCGGCACAGGATGTTACGAATACTCCAGCATTGCAACGACCACAACGAGCAAGACTTCTCCTTTTTTTGCGTCTGCCGCTGAATGTACCATGAGTGCGGTATATCCTCCAAGGATGGATGGCAGAGGTGGCAAAGGATGCTATGGAGGCTTGACAGCAACGACCAACGGCTCCTCTACGTACACTGAGGTCATATCCGTGCATCCGGAGCCATCTGGTCGGTACTCCTTCGCCTTTCCCACCTTGCCCGCTGTGCCGCCAGGACTGTCAGTATCCACTACCATTATTCTCACATCACCTGCAAATATGACCACATCGCAGCTGCCGATTTCGACGAATACGACATCGTCCACGTCAATGGCTTCGGAGTTAACTACCTCGTCCACGTCGATGGCTTCGGAGTCAACTACTTCGAGCATTTCAAGCAGTTCCAGCCCATCCTCGAATTCAGCCTTATGCTTCGATCCCACCTTACAACAACCTGCTCCCTGCCCTTCAAGTACTACCAAACCAGCGGCAAGCAGCACTAACGACGGCGGCTTCCCAGGCGCATCAACCCTTAAATCACAATCACAGGCAAATGCGCTACTGCCACCATTCACTTTACCTGTACCACTTCACACATGCTACTCCCTTGGCTTGACGGTCTTCGTTTTCGTCCTTGGCCTTGTGATGACCGATCTTGCTTGCCGGGAGCATGATGATCAGCCCAGCACAGCTGAGACCGCTGGTGGCCGAGGCCTTAGCGGAGCAGATATCCATCTAGTGGAAGGCAGTGGCCGAGTGATCGCAGGTGATCTCAAGAGCGAAGCACGGATCATGAAGAGCATTGGGAGTCGGTTCAGCAGCGGCCTGGTTGTCGATGGTGAGAGAGAATGCGGGCTAGTCAATGAACGTTAGACCTCTCTTGTAGCCCTACAAGCGGAGTAACGGCGTTACTCAGGTCACCTGTTCGTAATCTCTGCACGCTGCAGCACCCTAGCCACGACGTGTGGAGGCTGGCCTCCATGATACCCTTCTACAGCAGTGCTTTGGCAGTTTTCTTTGGAGTTGAATGTTGGTGCGATGGTTACACGGAATTTTCTTCTTCTTTAGCAGCGGGCGGAAATGTTCAGCCTTCTTCTCACTTGCCTTTCTTGCGTGTAGATGTTGTAGCCAACGTGGATGGAAGAGCGATCTGACCGGTCTGAGCATAGGCGGTTGAGTGACCGCAGCTAGTATCTTGTACTGCAGTATAGGATAGAAGCTTTGATCACCGAGCATATACTTCGGCTTCCATCCTGATCCTATAGCTTCTGTGACCAAGGTGAGCCACGTGCTGGTATCCTGGCTGAACAGAAAGGGGCTGTTGGTCCTCGATGGAAGGCCTCTGTCATCCCGCTACGCGCAACCTCAGGAAACACGTCTTGCTCAAAACCATTGCCTACATGGCACGTTAATCTCAAACTCTACATTACAAGACCACCACGTATCACCTTCTCATTGCCTCCACCTCATTCTGCCCCATCCAGAATCAATAACCCCACCCTGAACCCACCGCCACTGCCACACCTCCTCACGACCCCGGCCATCATGGCCAACTACTACTCCCAACCCCCCCCTCAACAACCCTACAACCCGCAATTCAACCTCCAATTCTACCCCTCGTCCTACCCCGCCGCCCCCGTCTCCGGGCACAGCACGCCCTCCCAAGCCCAATACGGCGCCCCCAGCTACGGCCAAGCCGCGCCCTCATACTCCGGGGGTGGTTACGGGGGCGGCGGGGGTTTTGGTATGGGCGGGGCACCGAGCGGAAGGATGGGCGAGCAGGTCGGGCTGCGAACGGGGTGGCTAGCTGCGTTTGGGACGGAGGGGTATGACGGGGAGCCGCCGCTGCTGGAGGAGTTGGGGGTCAATTTCGGGCATATACGGGATAAGGTACGTCTCCTCACTCCCTCTATTTCCAGGCAACGCCGCAATGCAGCCCCCACAAAGCATAGCGGGGCGCAGAAGCAACGAGATCAAGCACCAGCTAGCTTCTCAGGCTCGTGACAGAGAGGCCGGACCCAGCTGATGCGTGAAAAACAGACACTCACAGTCCTCAACCCCCTCGCCCGCATCGACCAACACATAATGGACGACTCCGACCTCGCGGGCCCCATCCTCTTCTTCCTCCTCTTCGGCACCTTCCTGCTCTTTTCGGGAAAAGTCCATTTCGGATACATCTACGGCCTCGCGCTCGTCGGCTCCCTCTCTTTACACACCATCTTCTCCCTGATGTCTCCTCCCCCTTCCTCCTCCCCCACCTCTTCCTACCCCCAACCGCACTCCTACGACCCCTCCTCCATGTCCAGCACGCTCACTTTCCCGCGCTCCGCCTCGGTGCTAGGGTATTGCCTCCTACCTCTCGTGGGCACGAGTGCGGTGGGGGTGGTGTGGCCGATGGATACGGCGGTGGGGTATGTGATTAGTAGTGTGGCGATTGGGTGGTGTACGTACAGCAGCAGCGGGATGTTCTGCGCGGTGGGGCGGATGCGGAGTATGAGGGGGCTGGTGGCGTATCCGCTGGGGTTGTTTTATGTGGGGTTTGGGATTATGGGGATTTTCTCGAGTAAGGGGAGTGGGGGGCTGGCGGCGAAGGTTGGGTAGGGGAGGAGAGGAAGGGGGGGATGGGATGGGAGTGGGGATTGAACGTCTTTTAGCATCTGAAGTGGGCGATTTGAAGGTTAGGCTGACTATGAAATGGCTGTGGGCTGAGTGTCTATCTACTTGATTCTGCTCTCGTGGGAGCATAGTCCCTAAGCCACTGCCTCGCTCGATCCAAATCCCCTCCCTCAACCTCCAGCGCAGCAACACACCACTCAAGCTCATATCCCTTACCCTTCCCCACCCCACCAACCCCATCGCCCCCCTCAGCAGCCATCATCTCCGCCACCCCCCTCCTCCTCTGACTCCCCTCATCCGTACAAAATCGCACCACCATCCCACTCCCCGCCCCCAGCCCCTCCACCAACGGCCTCACCATCGCCATCGCTTCCTTACTCGTCATCTTCCCTTCTCCCTCCAGCCCAATACTCCGCCTCGCAGTCCTACACATCTCATTCGCGCACCACCCCTGTCCACACCCCGTCAACAGCTGCGTGAGATATTTCCGCTCCACACGCCGCCTCAACGCCTTCCCGTCCGGATCATACATACTCACATACAGCGGCCCGAAACAAGTGTCGCAGATGCCGAGGTCGTTGTTACTCTGCTGCTTCACAACATCGCCATTCCTGCTCACTCGATCGAGCGTGCGTCCGCAATTAATATTTAGACATAGCCTCGGCTTGGGGCGAGATAAGCGCTGGAGATCGTGGTGTCGTAGGTGCGTGGACATATCCCGTAGCCGGACGATTTTGGCGCAGAGATGGCATTCGGTGGTGCGTGCGCCGTCGGTGAGTTCGTGGGGGGTGAGGTTCGAGAGGATGACTTCTGCGTCTGTGAAGGCGGGGTCGTCGGGGCCTTGCTGGGGGACGATCAGGTGGCAGAATTGGCAGAGGATGGGTTTTGCTGGGCAGGTTGTTGTGCGGTGGTGGGCTAGAGCGTGCATGCTGGGGGCTGAGTAGCTGCAGTCTTTGCAGGTTTGCGGGGTGTGGAAATGGGAGTTGTGGTTTTGGTGTTGGGAGAGGGTAGAGCCGTAAGCGGAGTCGTGGGGGCAGTGCCAGTGGGTTTGCCACGATTGGGAGGATTTCTTGAAGACCTGGGAACATTGGGGGCAGAGGATGTTGTTGCGGAGGCAGAAGTTTTCATGGAGGACCATGGATTGCTTGGGGACCCATTGGTGGCAGTTTCTGCAGCGTACGTCGCCGGGATTGGGAGGAGTAGAGCCGTCTGAGGCGAGTTGTTGGGTGGAAGATGCAGCGTCGCTGGTAGGGACTATTTGCAGATTGTATCTCAATAGGTTGCTTGACATGGCGGCAGGGTGGACTTCATGACAGCCTTTCACGGATATCCAAAGTGCTTCAGCGTTGTCCAGTGAGGTGTTGGTATGCTCGATCTCAATCCTCTTCGTGCTTCTGGTTGACACATCGCTGAAAATATACTCCTCTTCACGAGGTCTGGCTCTTTGCTTTGGACCTGCAGGGGTGATGAATAGCTCTAGGTCATATTCAGGGTCGTCCGCCTCCAGCTCCATCTCGAGACCTCGAGAACGATCCCACTCCTCGACGGTGTAATCGACGTACTCGCCAACTAGCACCTGGCCCGAGGTTGACTGGCCGATCGGAACGTTGCCACCTCTGGAATTGCCTGTGCTGGTACCCAGCGAGTGCTGATTCTTCTGCACCCGTTTCTTCAAAGTCTCTCTTGCCTGTTCCTCATTCAAGGCTTCAATATCCACCTCCAAGTCCGTGTCAACGAGCGAGACTGCCTCATGGCTAGGCTTGAGCTCGTCAACCAAGAACCGATATTCCTCCCTGCCAGCTGCAACTGTCAAAATTTCCCCGTGTGTCAGAGTCGTAAAATTATCGCGCAAACTCCGTTCCAAAAGCGCTTTCCAATCCTCCGGGTCATAGCCTGCCTCGAGAGGTCGAAGCTTGATGTAGGTCCCCTTTGATAGCTCTTGAACATGGACCGTCAGCCTGCTCAGGTTGTTGCTTGCTAACTCTGGGCTATACCCAATAGACCCATTTGCAGGCTCCAGGCTCTTGTCACTGAATCCTAACGAATCCCTTAAAAACGGGCTTATACCCACCAGCCCAGCTTCCGAAGAGAACTCTCGTATACCCGCAAAGACAATTCTCCCATTCTCAGGGTTTACCAAGCGAAAGGTAAGCGGGTGTGGAAGCGTCTGTTGTCTCTCGACAATGTCCGCCCGGGCTTGGCGTTCTGCGGCGACACTGTATGGATTGTAGGGATCGAAATCATTTTCAGCGAGGCCAGCTTTACTCGTGACGATAGTAGTAGCAGCAGTTAGCAGCTGTTCTAAAGCTGTAGGTGGTAGTATGATTTTGTCGCCCTTTAGAACAGGCGTTTCCGCGGCCGGAAGCACAGAGAACTGGGATGACCATTTGAGCGGGTTGGGACAGGTCGTCGCCGTCATGGCGGATCTTCAAGATTTGGAAGATCTGTTAGCACGCGCTTATGGTAGAATGCGATTCTACTTGTACAGGTTTCCATTATTGCAGCAGGCGATGCGACGAAGCTGGAGCAGTGTTCAGCATCTTTATCGATAGGACCCTTAGCGCGTTTCGTTTGCCACTATCAATCCTTGGCAAAGTTTTGTCTCTTTGAGGATTGAATGTTGCTTCATGGGATCAGGTCGCAGGACCGCTCACAAGTGTTGTTACATAACGTGCCAAGCAAGTAATGCCAAGGACATAACATTTTAGCGTTCTTTGATGATTTGCGAACGCGAGCCTAATCGCGAAAGGCGTGTTAATCCCTGTTAATTCTCACTTTGCTTGCGACGAGCGCAATCGCCTCTTTGTTTACATCACGTATGATTTGAAATATGTATGTTTCTCTCAATGTTGTCACTCTATATTGTTAGCAAGGTAAGAGATATCTTCTGATTATTGACTTCTCTTCTACTTGCCTGCTTGTCTGCTTGCTTGCTTGCTTGCCTGTCTGCTTGCCTATTTGCTTGTTTAACTGTTTGCTTGTTTAATTGCTTGCTTGTTTAACTGCCTGCTTGTTTAACTGCCTGCTTGTTTAATTGCTTGCTTGTTTAATTGCTTGCTTGCTTTCTTGCTTGCTTGTATAGCGACAAAAACATTGTTTTATTTCTATGCAAACATATCTCGTCGCGAGAGAATATTACATTTAGGCGACAAGACATGCTACTTTCTCTCAATGTTGCCATACTAGCTTGTTAAACATGATTGAAAATATCTTTATTTTTCTCTTTGTTAATTATTACACAATTCATACGTTCTCGTCTAGGTTTCCTTTATATCTCTAACTATAGAGAATTATCACTAATTATTTAAGATGTCAAAACATTCGTTGAGATTCGATTTATTCAATATTGTACGTCTCAATTTTGTCAACTTTTTTTTGATATATTGGGCAATCACATTACAAAGTACTTATGTAAATTATCTCTACGTTCGTCGCTAGCTATTATATAGGACTCGCAACGAGATGCAATATATATATACATTGAGTGCGTGATGTTGCGTAGAAATTTAAAAGATCGACTTGTTCTAAATGTGCAAGTGGGAATCGAGAGTACTAAAAAAAAAATTTAGCGATCAGGCTTTCTATCGTCATGAATCTCTTCTTTACTAGCTATATTGGGCTAGTCGCGCTTAATATTGGCACGCTAATTAATAGTGTGCTTGGCATGTAATAGTATACGCGGTAGAAAGACTGATCCCATGAAGCAAGATTGAATGCAGAATCAAGACCTAGTGGCACAGCAAAGGCGGCGCGCCGGCCATTGCTCTCTACTTCTCCTCCTTTACCGCTCTTCGATACCGCTCATACTGGTCAGAGCTTCTTTATCGCGCAATGGAGGACCGGCTACAGCTCGTTGTGGTCGAGGAGCACGTTAGTGCTTCCAGGAAAATCTGTCAATGCCGATGTGTTATGAAACCTCACAGCTACCCGCAAGCCATTGTCGCCCCAGTGCAATGTGTAAAGTAGCCCTTTGCGATGGTTGGCATTATCTCTGAGCTTCTCTTGGTCATCTTGAGTCTACTGCTCCCCTCGATGGCCCAACATATATTGCACGAGCTACTTCTCTATACACATTGATGCGATTCAGCTCGACAACAGGAAAATTCCATGTAGAATGCTTCCGTCTATTCGAGATCGGCAGCAATGCTGTCCTTTGGTGACGCAAGTTGATCGACGTCATCTTTGATTCATTCATTGGACCATGGGTACCCCGGCTTCTGGCGTGGGAAGTCTATCGGGCATTGTTGGGCGAGCTAGTCAGTCTAGTGGAGGTCAGACCAATCTCTTGTAGGCTCTACATATCCTTCGTATTCGAGACCACCTTCTTAAAAACTGTATCGGGTATCGGAGTCTTGGCTCTGCAATTGGACGTCAATCTGGCTTTACAGCTAGCCTGGACATTCGGCATGTACACGGTCTGGCTGCAGGCGGGTATGTCCAGTAATCTACTCTTCCAAGAATGGAGGATCTGCGGCAACTACTGCGTGCTCATAGATCTGGCTGGAGCAATACCAGAGATCGATTATTGTGTATACTCGGTTGGAGATAATAGTGCGATAGCTGACTCAACAAGGTCTTGCTTTGCAATATTGCGCCACAGATCTACATTAGAGATGGCTTCTGCACAGCAAATCAGCCAGGCAACAAGCGTGAGCGCTAGATACTGTATGGAGCTGTATATTGATGGAAAGTCAGCTGAAGTTGACTCTTTGGTTGTGGCGTGTTGCAGTACTTGAGGAAAAGCACAAAGTAAACGATTCATCTCTTTCACATCTCATTACACTCATTAAGGTAGTTTACAGTAGGTGACGCCAATTTGGTATCGATCGTAGTTTCCTTCACATGATGCTCGGCAGTATATGATCTCCCGTTCCGGCCACACATATCCACTTTATTTCAATACTTTCCGAACTTGCCACCTTCTCCAACATCTCCTCAGCCATCAAATCCACTCGCTGAACCCATATGTCCTCAAAAGAGTATATTCCTCCTTGTTCATTGCTAGAGGCAGTCGAAACGCTGATGTTCAAGGTAGATACCAGCCGTCCTCGACCACTACGACCCCTCATTTACGATGGGCGCCTGGGGTTACGGTCTCTTCCAGTCCGATAGTGACCTGGACGTCTTGGACGAAATTTCCAGCGATGTTGGAAAGCGCATCAACGAGCCAGACGTCCACCTCTACCACCCAGAGAACCGCAAGCATGTGGTCAATAAGCTCAACGATGGCGTCTTCCACCAACTTCTCGAGGAGTACCCAGCCAAGAAGTGGAAGCACGGCATCATCTTGCTGGGAGCGGCCAGTATGCAGCTCGGCGGTCACATCTCCGAAGACGACCTGAAAATGCTACGTACAGCGCTCATAAAGACACCAATGTTCGACGAGGCCAAGGCACAGATGGAGAAAGGACTGACTGAGTATAAGAATGACGGCACCGCGTGGGACTTTGGGAGCAAAGGGTTGATTGACACTATGATGTCTATGGGTGACAGTGGTGCAGCTGGTGGAGGTGAGCGAGCAGTAGCTACAAGTCAATTTCCACTGTAGGCACACATTGACTCCTCTAGGTTCCATGGGAGGATTCATGATCATGTCCCGCAGGACTGGTCAAAGATGGCTGAACCAAAGCCGAAGGAGCAGTAGGTGGAGGACGGGGGCGATTTTGCCGAATAAGCGTCTGAACTGCCAGGACTACCTACTTCTGCTGAGTGCTATATCTTGGGCTTCCCATCCTTACTGGTCGCCATGTCTTGAGCTTCTTAATGCGAGTGACCATGAGATAGATTTTAGCTAGCTTCAGCGGAGCACAAGCTTTACTGTAGAATGAGTGATTGTGGCGATTATGGACTCACCGCGTCCTGATCTCTACTTTAGTTGTTCATTTGCAGCATAAGTATCTTTCAACATTTCCAAGCTAGCGAATAACGCTACAGTAAGTAAAGATAATATAGCATCACCCAAAAGGTAGCTAATTCATCTTATTCTTCAGTGATGGGCTCAGCCCTATGACAAGGCGAGCTGCTAGCGGATCTGTCGCCTCTTGCTTAATGGGATCAGTCTTTCTAACCGCCACAAGTGCTCCTACTTGTATGGTCTCTTTGCAGTCAAACTCTCTGCCAAAGGTCCAGCAGTCACGATCTCCGGTACTGTGATCTCGCTTGGGTCTCATGGTTTACGTATAGGATTCTCGACGTTTCCCGTTTCAACCGACTTGGGAGAAACGCAAGTGGGATCTTCGACCATTCCCCCATCAACGGCCTCTGAGCAAGGCCTTGGAACCCTGTTAATGTCTGCCTTTAGCGCTGGTGCTTCACCAATGATAGATTTGCCATGTCGAACGAGTGGGGTAGGAAGTCGAGGAATATTAATGGGGGACAATGCGAGCGCCAACAGCAGTGCACCTTCTTACAGTTCGGGAGAGGTGCTTCGAGGCTTAGGGATGATATCTGGCTTTTAATTCCTAGGGTGACCGTTGCTATACTTATTGCGATCGAGGTGGTCTGGCTGTGAGATGATTGAAGTGATTACGATAAGGTTTCAGGTCATACGCTCAGCCTTATGGCAAAGACTCTTTTGACATAAGGTCTGAGTACTGAGGAAAACGCTCAGCCGAGCTTTGTGGTCGCCCAGCAATTCATCTATCTCTGTGTATCTTGCCACTTGTTTTGAAGTATGCCCAGGGAATATCATTCAACTCGAATTGCATACCCAGCGTGGAGCATGTAGCACCGTAGGGTGTCCGAGCATATTACTTCATCATTTTTCTCGTTCTTCAAATCAGTCAATAGGTTCCAGGGACTCCATGACGAGATGCTTGGAAAATGGGAAGAGAAACGATGGCAAAGGTCGCGTGCGTTTTTGCAACAGTCGATGAGGAAGTTAGAAGAAATGGAACTCAAAAATGAAGATGGAATGATCGAGTATGTTTGTTGCTCTCAAGGTCGAAGCAGAGGTGGAGGATTCCCCACATACTTTGGATAGGTACCATCTAAAAATTTCTCGGCCCAATCACTTGTCAGTGGATCCACTCTCTTCGCGCCAAGCTCTAGCAGCAACTTGACCACACGATCCTGTCCATACATCATCGCAGTGAGTATTGGGGCTGGTTCCCCATCGTAACCGGTACTGTCGATGTCGACTCCAGCTTCGACCAGGACACGGATCACTTCCTCATACCCCATCATAATTGCACGATCGAAAGCACTCTCTCCACATTCGAAAGCTTTGATATCGGCTCTTCTATCTAGGAGAAGTCGCATCATACTCACATGTTGACTCATCGCTGCCTCGTACAGTGGATTCTGGAATCCGCTTCCAGAATCTGCATTGACGTCGGCACCATTGTCAAGGAGGACTCGCACAACATCCTCGTGACCGTATCTCGCTGCCCGGTTGATGGCACCTCTGTCATGCCCTTTCGAATTGAAAAGGGCCCCCTTCTCCAGTAGCAAAGACACAATGAGAGCGTGGCCGCCGGCGGCAGCTTCTGTTAGTACGTGTATATACCCGAACCCTGTGTAATTGACGTCAACTCCATTGTCCAGCATCGTCTGGACCAATTGAAGATGACCGATACCAGCAGCCAACACTAGAATTTCCGATTGTAGGCCTTTGCGATTGGCAGAATTGTATCTCTCGAGCATGTAATTGACCAGATTGACATGACCATGCCGCGCGGCATCCAATACCGCATTCTCGTAGGCGACTCCCGCAGTCTGGAGTCCGTATATCGACTCTGAAAGAAGTCTGACGATCGTGTCATCGCCTCTTCGGGAGGCTGCTTGCAGTGCGGTATCTTCACCATGGCAATGCAGCGCGAGCCCACCTGTGTTGCTGACGTTGGCCCCCTGCTCGAGCAGTAACCGCACCACTTCGACGTGTCCTCGCCCCGCTGCCGCCCTCAATGGGAAACCAAAGTACGCGCTGTTTGTATCGACGTCCACGCCCTTGCGAAGCAAAGATGCCACGACATCCGATTTTCCGAGAAACGCCGCGGCAGCAAGGATGTGACTTGAGTCACTGCTCGAAATTTTGATTGTGCACATGCTACTATCTGAAATCATCATTCCTGCAGTACTGAAGGGGCCTAGATGGAACACTGCGGCCGTCAAAAGGGCCTCTGTAATGCGGCTTTGTGGTACATCGATCTGATCTGTGCAAAGCTTTTGTACCGTCTGAGCGATTCGATCGATTGTGTACAGATGAGGAACCTCGTCACATGGGGCGCTGTTGAGTCTTAGGAGCAACAATTTGGCCATTATCGGCCTTTCTATCCACGGAAAGTATCCGTTGCCGTGTCTACAGCCTTGACGCACGCAGATGACTTTGCGGGCTAGTATAACATCTAAGATTTCGTAATTGAACCGCCCTTCTGCGGTCAGTATTCGTTGTGACTCCTTTGTGTTCGTCGTGTTTGTTTACCGCAAACGGCTCTTAGAGTCAACACTTTGCCCAACCCGAGATGATTGACGAGCTCGTCGACGATTTGCCGAAGTGGTAGCCAAGGCAGTGCCATCAAGCTAGCGTTGGTTGATGACATGTTGGTCAGTAAGTTCAAGCTTTTGCCAGAGTCGCTCGCTGCGCGACCTGGTCCGGACCACCAATACGACCCAACAGCTTCTTTGGTTGCCAGTACATTACCTCAAGCCTCCGCGTGCTATGTTCTTGTCCTTCGCTGTAATGCTGCCAGGTGTAGCATGGTCCGTCTCTTATTAATGATTCATTAGTCTTCTTTGTTAAATCCTGCCAGTTAAATCGTTGCAAGACTTCTTCGCCCTTGAACTTCTCACGCAAACGCCATCAAAGACGGTATTGGAAGAGATGGCGGGGAACACTCAAAAGTCCACAACTTGTTCTGTATTGAAGTTGCATGGAGTCTGCAAAGCTACTACTGATCGGGTTAGCGCTTTGGCATCCCGTTTATAAGTATTATTACTAGATCACGCCTCCATACACAGTTAACCAAGCACCTCCATTGCGAGTGTCAGTCTGATCCCATGAAGCAAGTTGCAATCGACGAATCTCTTTCTGAAAGGCTGCTCTAGCGCTATCTTTGCTATCAACAGATGCGTCCATGTCTCAGGGAAGCGATTCCTTGACTCTCCGGCATGTTTTATCAAACCATTTAATTCTCCTCGAGGCTTGCCCAGTCTTACCTGTCTCTGCGCTGCTAGCTCTAGCCGGCACTTCAAGGTCATTTGCCCGCCTGATATATAATACGCCTGGTGTCTTCAGATATTTGAAGTTATCTACCACCCACGGTCGGCCTCCGCGGTCCGAGGTCAAGACATTATATGGAACCGATTACAGAGGCTGGAGAGCGGGCAGCCTCACCCCGAGAGATCATTATGCTCAAGATCTTTAAATGTGTTTGATTTCCTCCGACAGAAGGCTGTGCTCCAGGACGTCACGACGCTTGTGCTCGACGGGCTCAACTTCCCAAGCGCGATCTTCAGCGAGGTCCTGTGCACGGAGGCGTTCAACATTCGACTTCTTTCGATTCGGCTGGTGAGATTACTTAGTGAGGATGCTGTTCAGAGAGTCTTGAGATATCTCATAAGGTCTTCGAGACCAGAAGGCTCTCCTAAGTTGCAAGGGCTTTATTACTTCAATCCCCTATCGACATCAAATTCGAGCTCCGAAGATATGCAGTCTCCGGCGGCAGGAGTCACCACCACTGCAGGGGCTCAGCTTGGGACGAGAGACTTTCATACCCCTATAGAGCGCGCACAAGCCTCACATGGCAACGGTATCGACCCTTGGTACAATGGTCGCGGGCGAATTCTTTACCCTTTTGCCGTCGAACAGACTTGGGCAGATCTGCTACAGGCTTGTGCCGGGACCATCTCATTTGATGCTGTGCTTTGCCGGCATTGTCTTGACAATTGTGTGCGGCCGAAGATTGCCACTATCAGCCTAAGGGGCTGTGCCTCATGCCACAGCGCCCCCGAGGGTGCTGCCTATTCAGGACTGTCTCCTGTTGAACAGCTACCTCTTGTTTCACCACCTCCATTGTATGCGTCCACAATGAGAGCAGCACAGACACCTCTCACGAGTGAAAGTGGAGTATCAGCATTCTTCGCTCGTTGCGAAGAGTCCCTCTGCGATCGGTGGTGTCAAGCTTGCAATAGATGGTGGTGCGAGTCATGCTACCAGGTTCCCAACACTGGCATCTCTCCAACCTTGCCTAACAGTCAGACCATCAAGGTGCATCGTAATCTCTGTGTAGAAAGATGTCTTGTGGAGGAGCTCTACACCGGCGGAGGAGAAGGTGGCATGTGGGGATAATACGTTCAATTTTTTTACTCGTCCGACACCCTCGGTCCGGCGCACCAGATCTTGGTGGGATTAGGATCTTATGCAAGCATTCTCTCGACTTTTCATGTCGCGATGGCGAATAGGCTCGATCACGCGTCGCAAACCCGAAACAGCGATGATCGTAGGCTCCGAAGCACCCTCAAGGCCGAAATCAAGGGGTGCGAGATCTGAAACCTTTGGTGAATGGTGACAGTATAGCTAAGTATAGCTAACCCCAGCGATTGGGAGGCATTGGTCAGTTGGTCCACCCCAAGACACTCCATTCAGCCAATCTTTGTTGCCGGCTCTCCCATCCATTTCTCTCAAACAAGCGCTTAAGCACATAGGTCACAACAATATTCTAGCGCCATCTTGAGATTCACACGTAGGAGCTCAATGTTCCATCAAGGGGATGTGGCCGTCGGTGGCTTCGTCGTAGGTGCCGACGAACAAGGCTGTGCTGCAGAATTTCCGAAAATAGATATGATACTTTTGATAACCAGGAAAGGCTATCGAATCAGATCAGGGGGCTTTAGGGAACGCTGATTGGTCGATCACCTCAATCAATCATATCAAAATCGTCCCTGTTGAAACCAGAACCTGATTAAATTCGAGTATATCTCTTTCTCGTCGAACTTATGTTCGCAAACTCTCGAAGCAGAAATGACTCCGACATTCAAGGGCTTGCTGCGGTCGACCAGCTCGAGTCCACATGCAGGGCCCCACGATCCTTCCGCTAAGGCATTGCAAACAAACGGACCAATTCAAAATTCTATGACTCCATCCGCCATCGGACCAGGCCCCAATTACGGCATCAAGGTGCTTTATGATGGTAGCGCTGAGACTCCGGCGAATATTCACATTGTTTTCGTCCATGGACTGACAGGCAATGCGTACAGTACATGGTTTCACAAGGAGGCAGGTGTACATTGGCCAAGCGCACTTTTAGGGCGTGACATCAAGGACGCTCGTATTCTGAGCTTTGGCTACGATGCTGATATCAATATTATCTGGAAGCCAGCATCGAACAGTCGACTAAGCAACCATGCCGAGCACCTGGTCCGCAGTCTTGAGCGAGTTCGGAGAGACTCTCATACAGAGGACAGAAAGATTATATTCGTTTCTCACAGTCTCGGCGGGCTTGTTACTAAGTGTGCTCTCAATCATTCAAGAAACGCCGAGGAACATCTTCGTCAGGTCGAGCATCACACAGTTGGCGTTATGTTCCTCGGAGTGCCGCATTGTGGAGCGGACCTTGCGTCATGGCTGAGCGTTGGGATACAGATGATCAAGCTGTTGAAGCGAGCGAATGAAGATATCGTAGGAGTATGTTATTTCTGGGTATCTTCGACCTTTCACTAGCAGCATTCGTTCTAAGACTATCTTATGGATCAACTTCTTGACTCCCTTTGAGCAATGCTTACTCCGGCCTACTGGTAGGAGAGGCGATATTTTGATCACTACACGTATACCGGAGTGCGTCATATACGGAACCGTGGGAAGCCAGATGTTGGACGGTCTCGCGCCAGAGCTTGCTCGAAGCTTGCTTCTTCGGGCTGCTCAGATATCAGAGAATCGATGGGAAATAGTGGCTCAGGCTGCTACCGCCATCGTTGAAGCTCTTGAATCACACACACTCGCGATAATCCAGGCAGGCGCCTAAATCAGGAGCAATCTTTGCACAATTGAAGAATATCCAACACTCTTTCGGGAGCAAAAGCAGCGGCTCCTTGGATTTCACTCCGATCAAGTGCTGTCAACGTACGGGAATGTTTATGCAACATTCGAAATCTCCGCAGAGTACCTCCAGAACTCTCAGTCGCAGGACAATATAGATGCTTTGGAGCTTCTTCACATCCTTGCTTTTCTCCACAACGATGGGCTTTCCGGGAGAATGTTCGACTTCGTCTCCAATCTTGCTTCGAACGTCCTAGAGACAGGCTCAACAAATGATCAAGGCATTCGGAAATATATCCCAAGGCTACCTGGATATCTCCAGAGGAAGTGGTCAATCCCTGGCGGTCGAACACGATGGCGCAATGCCCGCTCGATACTCGCGTCTCTATCAATCGTCAAAATCGAGGAATGCCACGGGTTTAGCGAGATGTCCCTTCATTCTTTACTGCACGCATGGGCTAAAGAGCGGCAAGATCATCATACTCGGTGTCAAGCTTGGCTATCAGCCACAACAATGCTCGCGCTATTGGCTCGTACCTTGAAAGATCCTTCTTTGGCCGTTATGTCCTTCATACCTCACGTGCGAGCTTGGTCAAGCCACGAGTTAGGAAATTATGCGAGGGGAAGATCTGACGTTGGGATTGCTACAGCTCTTCTCCAACTTGGACAAATTTGTGGGTCGCCGTGGTGGTATGGTGAATTGCTCAGTTCTCTCTTCTCCATGAGAAACGATGAGATTGGTGAGCCATCTGTGTTACACCTCAAACAACATGTCGCAGCAGTACTCCCTTTGTGGGAATTCTATAAGAAGGCTCTCGAAGAAATCGTGGACAAAGAAGCTCGAGCGGTCACCCAGGATGACTCTGTTCTCACTGCTTTGCAGGATAAGCTAGCTTGTGCTTCCTACCTCAATGGGCAACTTTTAAACGAATTGGAATCCCTCCAAAAGGTTGCCAACGTCGAACAGAAGCTGCCTAAAGAAAATCTCGAAAGAATTCTTGCATGGCAAAAGCTCACTTTAGAGCACCTGAAAGAAGTCGCACAAGGTATACTATCGTTGCAACCGCATGAATGGAGGATCTCCAATTACGGCTCGGAGGCGCTCTACCTAGATTGTTGATGTTCTCCAACAATTTGCCGCTTTAGCAATGGGTAGTCACTTGGTTCCGAGCCCATCATTATCCCGTCAACAAGCCTTCCGACAGTCTAACAGGACTGTTCCTATTCGGTCCTCCCGCCAGGTGAGAGGGACTATGGCAGGCACTCGTCAGCTGGAGCAACAGGCATGGCAGCGGCATTGGAAGCTAAACTTGATACGATGGAGTAGTAATCTACTGACAGCATGGGAAAGAGTGTCGGGGGCGTCTAAAGGTTGCGGCTAGACTGTCAAACTGGAGCACAAATGTACTTCCAACGTTCAAAATTCACCGTTCTTCACGGAAAGACTATTACTGACCCCATCTTATCCCAGCGAATGGACTCCAAGTAACTTACAACGCTGAACCCAACAGTCTCATAATCCCCTGTGAATTGTTTTATCAATAGCTTCTAAACCACCTGACCCACCTATCCAAATACGAAGCAATATCACCAGCCACGAAGCCCCTCTAGGCTTCAGCAAATCCCTCATCCCCCTCAGAGCAAAGCAGTTTATGCCATCTCAAGCATTCCTCTACCCTTTCCCCCAAATCTGAACTAAAGCCGAAGATCTTGACTCGACTCTGGTATGCACATTCTCTTTCCAGTCTCAACACGTATTTTGCATCTTATCCCAAATACACCGAATGTATATCGACCAGCGCCACCAGCAGTATTCCCTTTCAAGCATATCTGTTTGTCCGACATAGGTAGTCCATCAGTCCATAGATCGATTCAGCCACATCCAGAATAACATTTCAAAAGCCTGTACGCTGGCAACACGCAAATAAATAAGCATAGAAATCATATTCCCACTCTTCACAAAGCCTTCCCAACATGAATAGCACCCTCCTCAATAAACTCCGCTTGCCTATCATCTGTCAAAACCAGAGTCAAAGGCTCTAAACTCCATCAACACTATACAACGTTACAGAGAAGCAATCTTAAAGCAGGATGCCCTGTAACGAAGAGTCCGGACGCTGAACTCTGACTGTGCTGAACCGTATGAATACCTGCCGCCATTCTAATTCCATCCTCCCAGCTTTCCCCGCAGGAAGGCTCGATTTGACCCTCCCGGTCGTCGAGTTCTCAAATTTGAGAGATACGCTCAGAATTTCGATCTCAAGCTGGGGCGCTTGACATAGCGAGGATTAGAGTGGGGATTGAGTTGCGGGGTTTAGGGGAATGTATTTAGTAGAAAGTGAGGGGAGGTTTGAGATCGCGGACGCAGATGGGAGAGTTGAGAGGAGGGATGATGGCGGGCGGGGGAAGGGAGTATGGAGGGAGATGTGTATGTATATGGAAGAGGAGGAAGTCGTATGGGGGATATGGCATGCGATGGTCGTGGTTCTGGGCTTCAGAGCTTTGATGAAGTACGTTGAGCATAATTGGTTATATTATGTGCAGGGAATATTCTTGCCCACTGTGAGTCCAGCAGGACCAGCTCTCGGTCCCTTGTATATAAAGATACCAGCCCGATGAAACATGGGTAACTCTACCCACCTGATGGACATCTCAAGCACGCCTCCCTGCTTTCTAGGCACTTCTCTGCACAGCTGCACTGCAATCCTTGACGGCCACAGCGGGCATGATATAGCCTACACTCGATTACTTCGATTATTGAAAGAGCGCCATTTCAGAGGCTGCTCTGGTCCGCGGTTCGACGTGGATGATTGTGCGATCTAAGGCTAGAAGAATGTATGGTAGGCACAGATAGACTATCTCGGCAATTGCGGACCTGATCTATGCAGATTCACATGATCTACTCAATTACTTTATGCTCTTATTGTGCTTTTCAGGTACGAGGCCCTTTGCAAAAGTCTCCGTCCACCTGTCAAAATCAAGCGAGAACATCAAAAGCTTTTCTCTTACGCAGCGACATTTTTAAAGCTATACAACATGTCTCAAATTCGCTAAAACTCGAAATTCAAGAAATTTATTATCTCATGTCTAGTCAGTGAGTTTTTGAATACTTTATCTGTGGTTATAGTTCGTCAAGAGTGTTGTGGGAAGAGCGCAATTTCATCGCTTGATTTTAGACGGTGGACGGAGACTTTTGCAAAGGGCCTCGTACTTCTGTAAGGACACACGAGTAGCCGAATATCGGCATGCAACACATTCTTGTTTTCGCATAACCTGTCTCTTACTGCAAGGGGCTTTTCCATATACTCTGGGATTCCCTGTCTGCCTCGTCAAGTAAATCGCGATCTTTGACTGATAGCTATATGTGTAGTGCAGATACGAAAGATCAATCAAGTCTATCGAGGTCCAAGGGCCCACTATGTCATCATACATCGCACCGTTGACATGTTGAACACTTGTTGCCGTTGCGGATTTGATAAGTTCCTCCACAAGGTAGATCCTCTTCTCCAGGCTTGCTTAGATGTCGGCGCTCACCGGCTAGGCTACTGCTTGCGTCGCCGGCTGTAAAAGAAAAGTATATACATTGTGCTTGGGCCGAGGCGGGCACAGCGACAGTCTGCTTTAATCAAGCCTAGCCGCACAAGAACCAATGGGACTGCCACCATGCCGCCAAATTCCCCCTCACCCACGCAAGTGGAGGCAAAAATGGAGTAGGTGGATGGGTCAAAGAGACGCATCAAAGAGATGCAAAATACTAAGATTAAGAATTCGGGCAATCGCCATACTAGATAGTATGTAGACGGCTCAATACTTAATCTCTGGTTTTGTTATCTCTTGACACTGGTCTCTCTGTTATGTAGGGCTCTGCTATTGCTTGCGTTGTCGGCTATGAAAGAAGTGTATCTATATTGTGCTTGGGTCAAGGCGAGCACAGCGATAGTTTGTTTATATAAAGTCTAGCCACACAAGAACTCATAAAACTGTCACTATGTTGCCAAATTTTTTTAAATTTCAAGACCAAGCCATCGAAGATCGGCGCTCGGCTACCAGAGATGGGTTGCAGCGTCCCCGAATCTCGACAACGCAGCAAAACAAAAAGAATAAAGTCTTTAACTCCTCGCAGTGTATAAAATGCCAACGACAATAAAGACCGTAAGAGACAACACCAATCTCAGGTGTAATAGGCCTCGAGGGCGGTGAAAGGTGAGGGGCAACGTCAATCTCAGGTGTAATAGAGTTTCAAGGACAATGACAGGACCTCAAGAACGAAAATAGGGCCTCAAGAGCGATCAATTGTAAGAGGCAACGTCAATCTCAAGTGTGGTAGATAGATAACGCGTAAGAAACTATACTAACCTCAAGAGACTCGGTTATAAGAAGCAACGGCCAGTAAGCAAGTGCGACTAGAAGCACAAAGAGAGGCTCAACTTCTCCAATAATCAAAGTGGCTTGTGTATGCCAAAAGCAGGAGGCAGAACGTGCATCTCTGTCAGATTTATTAAGAATTGATGTGTAGATGTGCACTCAAAGAGACGCAGATTGATCAAGGAGACGCATCAAAGAGAGGCAAGATAATAAAACGAGCAACCGGGCAATCGCCATACTAAATAGTATGTAGGCGGCCCGATACTCAAGCCCTTAATTTGCCGTCTCTTGGCACTAGCCCTCCTGTCATGCAGGGCTCTCGATTGCAGTCTTGAGACAGAAATCTCAAACACACAGGGTAAGATTTCTACTCAAGTATCATCCGGTTTGCCTAATGACCGCATCGACAGCCTCCGTCTCTGCTGTTGGCGTCAAGAATGCCAAAGACGCAGGATTAGGGCATTGCTCACTCACCAAGTGTCAGCTCAAGACCCTCTCACGCTTACCGAAGCATTAGCATCAAAAACCACCAATACGGCCGCATATGCGGCCGTTGCAGCCAGCAGCGCCTCATTCGGCGTCGACGACCTGCACACCAAAGGCAGCATCAACGCCACGACCAGCACGAAGACGACCGTCAAGACTAATGTCAAGGTCAACGAACTTTTGACGAAGACCAACACAATGATAGGTGCAACCAGGGAGATGCCACCGAAGAGACACATGAGCATCCGGGCGAGGAAGTCCGTGAAGGGCGAGATGTGCATGGATCTCATCCTGGCAAGAGTGTCGTTCCGCCTTTCTCGGGTTCCTTCTGTATTGTATGTTAGATATCATTGTTTTGTATGCTGTGCTGAACTTTGTGGGAACATTGTACGTACTGCCGCCAGCTTTAGCGTCCTCCTTCAGCAACTCCCGCGCCGTCTTGCCGTCTATGTCCAAGAGGGACGTGGGTACTCGAGCCTGAAGATAATGTCGCAGAGAATCTGTACGCACCGCATTTGGAGCTTCAGGTTCGGTGCGAGGGGCTTTCGGGAAGACTGCAAGGTCCAGTAAATGCAGTGCATCTGGACCATCCCAATAATGAGGTTCGTGGAGCTTGTGAGCGAGATTGGCGCTCATAGGCTTGATGTCTTTGCGTTCAGGCGGCTTGATCTGTTCGAGAGTCTGGAAGGCCCTGATTACGTCGACTACCGCTGTAAACGATGCTGCAGGAATTGGTGATGTCAGCGACAGTGGCGCAACTTACTGTAAGCATTGAAGGCTTGGCCGAGGTTCTTGCTACACGAGACTGCTTGGTCGTCGTTACTTTTGTCGTCTTTGTAGTCGTACTGCAGCTGTTCTTCTAGCAGGACAAGGGCATGGAAGACAATGAGTTGCTGGAAACGGCAGAAGACGAACTGTTTTCGCTTGCAGATTTTCTTTGCGAAGCTGTACAATCGCTCATTCTGTTCTGGAGCTGTTAAGCTGTAGAAATCGCGCTGGCTGTCAATCCTGGAGCGCCAGGGAGTAGCTCCCGCAATATAAAGAGGCCTGCAAGACAGGCGGGCTAGTGCCAGAATGCGGAGATTAAGGGGTGTGGCTGGGTCGCTCACATACTATTTAGAATGTGATCAACCCGCTTCCCTCTTCTCTTCTCATTGCTTCGCGCTTTTGTTTGCGAAGTGCCCTTGTGGCCTTCTTTTTGCTTCCAGGACTGCTGCTTCGTCGCCGTTGATGCTGCCTTTGGCGCTTCCTTCGGTCTTTGGCGACAGCCTGTTTTGGAACTTTGGGGTGTTCTGTGTTGGCTTCGCAGCAATTCTTGTTGCAATCGATACCGCCCAAACGCATGTTTGTACATTTTTATCATAGCATCCACAAGCAGTAGCCGCAAAGCGTTGACTCGTTGAACCTTTCTGTTCGGATTTCTGTCACTGTCGGGTATCTCTTTGAGAGATCCGGCCGGATTGATTGTAACGCCCGAATCGTTTGATACGCGTGAATGATAGGTGGAAAATGAGACTCGCGCCAGGATTACGTGATCCGCATCAGGCTGTTTTGGAGTCCCTTGATGATCCAAAATCTCTTGCTGATTTGGAACCTCTTGCCGGGATGAAGTCGTTCGCTGACTCCATGACTTTAAATCTTCCATCCAGGACTCAATAGTGTCATCATTGACTGTTAGTGAAGCTATAGAGACTCTTGCAAACTGAAAACCGAAAACCTGCGCCGTTGATGCAGCGCAAGAGACGGGCCGCCGGCTTCGAAATTATCAGTATAATTGAGGGTCAACTCAACCACTCCGCTGCAGCTTCTACATCGAACATGCACATCGAGGTGCAAAGCTTGTCTTGCGCCTCGCTCAATAGAGCTATAAATATATTCAGGTGCTTGGGCCGGAGGCCAGCTCGCCTGCCTCAATCAATAGAGGCCACCGGTGATAGATCTAAACAAAGGTCAACCGAAAGGGTCACTAGAACCTTCGAGATCGCCTAAAACTCCCTATACCTAAGCGGCAGGGACGAAACAGATTGGGAGGGTGCGCCATAAAGAGACGAATGCAAGAGGAGGAAAAACAGTGGGCGACAAAGATCTAGACCTCTTACCTGCAATTCTCCGCTAACTTTGATCGAAAAGCAAGGCAACTTCCAGTCCGCACTCCGAGGAACTTATAATCAAGCCGAGCCCCTCTCTTCGCAATCGTGCTCAAGACCCGCAATTCATCGCCAATCCGGCTCGAACACAATCTCTTCTTTTATTGACAAATCTCTACAATAGTATTGACTATAACTGCTCAATGCCGATCAAATAGAGAATCGTAAGAAGTTCCAGATCAAAACATGCTCAAACGAGCATTGCCTGAACGAGAATCCAAAGGCTTTCCCAATGGCGATAATATAAGCAAGGCAGCATGAAGAAGTATTCCAACTCTTCACAAAGCATCACCGCCTGCCCAGCCTGCTCTGCTGTATCTCAGAACATCCATCTTAGCGAGCTGATCACATCAGACAGGAAGTAGACCTACCTCTCCACTGACAGAGCTAGAGTGGATACCTCCCAAGCCTCGTCAGTGCTATAAGATGTTGCATAAAAAAAAATTCAAGCATGATGTCCTGTGATGAAGGTTACAGAAGAATATCCCGAGCATTGAAACGATACAGGACCGACAGTGAGATCTTACGAGAGATAGAATGTACAGGCCAAATAGGTAGGAGCCTAATTTGCTTGTAACCCCCGAACTTCAGTCAACTCTGTCTCCGCCCTGCTGCCGTCCAAGAGCAAGACCAGGGATGATCTCTCAAACTCCAAAAGAAGTCCCTATCTGCGCAGCGAATCGCGTATTGCTATCGGGAGCTGCACTTCAACCCTACTGCCCGTGAAGATTCCTGCCACATGGTGAGTTCATGACCTTGACCGAGAGGTGGAGCATGCTAGCGCGCTTAGCGCAGACGAGTAAGAAAGAGTATTGAGTAGTGGAAGGTACCAGAACGATCCTCGATGTCGATAATCTATGAGATGTCGTCTCAGCAGCTATAAACCTTGCGAAGCAGCCTTAGATTCTACCTAGTGAAGAGTGCTCTTGTGAAAGGCGGGAGGACCTAGAGCGGAGTGGTGAGTGGAAGGAAGGGTATGCTAGAGGAAAAGTCTGACGAAGCGGATGTTTTTGAAATAGACGGGAAGAGCTGAAGCTGCAGCTGTCGATAGGTTGCCCACACGCGCCGGTGAAAGCGCTTGCCCTCTGACGCATCTTCAAGGTGACCAAGTGCCGTAGTTCTGTTAATGGCCTAGGTAGGTATCGAAGTGTGACCTTGCGCGAATATGTTGCTGTCTTCTACAAGGAAATTCAGGACTAGCGGCTTCAGGTCTGTGGCCCGTCTATACGTGCGGGGCACCAAGTCATGGAATTTCAATTCTGACTCGAATGCTGTTATGTATCCAAAGTTTTAAGGCTTTTCGTTTGGTAAGGGGGTATAGATTTCATGATTTCGTCTGAGACGCGTATGCAAGGTTCTGCAGCATTCTTCCGGTCAACTATAGGCTGGCATGAGCTGCGTCATCGCTGATCGTTCTAAGAATGATGGCGGTGGTGAATACTTCGGCCTGGTCGAATATCTTGCTTATCCTGAGCGTTTTGCCAGGTGCAGCTCTTTATCTTTTCGCTATCAGTAGGAGAGTGGAGAGGTATTCGAGCCGCTGAGAGAGAGTAATATTCGCGCCGGGCAGTGAGTGATGTATCGGATGATGAAATCGACTTGGGTAGTCTACACGAGGGAACCGACTCCGATTACGATGAAGTCGCAGAGTCATCCCGGTTTCTCCTTCCCCCAAACCTACGTTGGATTCGTTCAGGGGTAGAGTCGCACCGCAGCGAATAAGATGCTCTGCGAACAAGTTTAGAAATTCGAGCCATCAACAATCTGAACAAGACGCAACCAGCAGGAACCGAGTATGGCCCAGCACATTTACTGTATTGCGGTCAAGAGTGTCTCTGGAGGCTGACACTCCACGGTTTTAGGATTGCCTTCGACTTCGCCATTGTCAACTCCGCGGGCGATGACTTCTGTAACAGCGTCTCTGTCTTCTACCATCGCCCAGCACCTGTCTCCAGATTTTCAAAGCGAGCCGAAAACCGCCCCATCAGTAATTGTCCTAATCGTCATGACTTCCTTTACTCTCGGTGCTCTCGATTTCGCAGCGTTGCACAATGGAGTCTTGTCTGCAGACCTCGACGAGGAGTCTCTCCTGGCAGCGGCCTCCATTGGGGAGAGTGTCGCACAGCCGAGATCTGCATGGAGGGCCGATCAGGGGTACACCGGGAGAGCGAAGGCTACTATGCATCAACTGCATGGTGCGTCGGCCAAGAGAGCTTTGCCCAGATCGCCAAATTATTAGCAAACGGCAGATCAACGGGAGGTTCGGTCCAGACAGGTTTCCACCCTGCTGTTGAACAGCAGTATTCTGTTGAGGCGGTCCTGGCAAGTCCGGATTCCCGGACGCCATTGGTAGCTCAGACCTTGGCATTTCAGGCTCAGACAGCTGATATGGTTGGAAATGTACAGGCATGGCGGATACTCAATGCGGGAGATAACCAGTGCAGCAATTGCGCCAGTGTAGGAATACTGAGCGTCCCAGATGGAACACAAAGAATAAAGACACATATTGAGGTGAAGTCGGGCACCGTGGATGGTTTGCTTTACCTTGCCTCTGTCGGGGCGTAGGAACTATGGGTAGAATGGAAAAAAATTTTGGTGGCTTCTCCGTGCAAATTGTGGCATATCCGATCTGCCAGCTCCTTTTGGGTCTTGTAGGCACAGCTTGATCGTAAATTTCTTGACATGACGAGCGAATCAGTCAAACTGTAATGATCCTCGAAGTTTATGACCTCTTGCACCACATCTGTGCTGTCACGATAAGTCCTTCAGTACTCCCCTTGCATCTTCGACGGTAGGATACTCTGCCAGAATCGCAGCAATCAGGGCCGAGTCCAGCTTTGGGAACTCAGCCTCAAGACGAGTTTGCAATGCCTTCTGACCTGCAGAGTCTCCGGGCTGAGTCTTCTTACCAGCTGCCTTGCGTTGTTTGGGTGGGCGGACATAGTCAAATAAACTGCTCGACTCTGGCCTCGACTCGGGATCATGTCCATCTTCACGTAAGTCTTGGGCCATACCCCACCGGCCTCCGTTTGGACCTGCAGTTACGCTGAGAGGTTGCTTTTGTGGCGTGCCTACCGCATCGTAGCTGGAGCTGGGCTGTGAAGCAACCGAAGAATATTGATGCCCAGAGTTTGTAGAATTGGAGAGTGGCTGCACGCGTCCGATCTGTCCATTTATGAGGCGGACTTTGATACCATGAGGGTGATCGCCTCGGGTGAGTATGTCGGCGACTCGGCCAGTGGTGAGTTTTCCACTGCTCTGATCTGCTTTCAGAACAATGTTCACCCCTGTGCCGGACTGCAGCTGGGTCATCTTGGGCACAACCATTGTTCGAAGGATACGCGTGACGTATATCATGTGTGGTGGGGAAGTATGATATTTCTGCCTTCTCAGAGCCTGAGCTTCGAGATACAGCTATCTTCTGTGGCAGTCTGCTCATGAGCTATGCATATGGCACATATACAATGGAAGAGAACCAGGATCACAATTTTTCGTGGTTTGCTTCAAGCGACATCCAATGGCGGCACTCTTGCTTGGATGAGCTAGCGCCGGGCTTAAGCCTGCAGTCCAGTCATCTAAAGTATGCGAGTTGCGAATATCCAGGGAAAGCTCAGCTTCGGGCATGGTAATGAAAAGATCCGTGATCTTGAGACTTTACATCATGGTGGATTCTCATCATCGCAGTCTTCGGTTAGTAAGATCAAGGTAAGGTGGTAATGATTGGAGAGGTGTATATTTGCTACTCACTAGTACGCTCAGCATTCTAGATACAGGGCTACAATAATTTTGCAAGGTTTATGGATCAATCCGCACAGCTGCTCCACCAAAGATAGGCCCTGAAGCAGCCACCTCCCTGGCTTCGATTTCAATGCTCGATGTACAAGTAGCTCGAGGAGCGGGCCCCTTCTACTGAAAGCTTGCTTTGCGCTTCGCAAATCACCTTTCCACTATCAATCCACTCCATCGCCCAATATCCTCCTCAACAGTACAAACCCCAGGAACATGGTAGCCCCAATAGCAAACCAACGCCGTCTGACCCACGACTGGCCTGCATTCCTCGCTGCCTGGCCTCCTTCCCTCATAGCCCCAATCCCACTCCCAATGCCTTTCGGTCCCCACCTTAGCGCCGCAACCTCCGGCGAGCATTCCTTCGCCAGCTCACCTTCCTCATCCGGCAGCAAGGTCCCCGTTGCCGCATCAATCCTATTCTTCTTCATCCATTCCCAGTTCTCTGCGTCCAGTTCAGGCCATTCCGCCTTGAACTTTACACCACCATCACCAGCCTTTACGGCGCCAATCCCCTTCGTACTCGAATTGACGCCCTTCTTCGGGTCGGATTTGCTCCCTGCCCCCGTACTATTCCACCACCGCGTCCTCGCCGCATGCCACTTCCGCTCATTCTCCGTCCCATTTAAGCTCCCCGTCGTCATCTCATCACTCGTCATAAAGCTCATCAGACCAATCAAGATCGTGCTAACCTCCCACGCCGGGTTGAAGGATTTCGGGTGAAAATCCGAGATTGAGAGGCAGAGCTTGCTGGACGGCTGGAAGCGGCCGCTAGGAGTGTGCATGCGGATTGCTGGGGGGGCGAAAGGGTAGTCGGGCGGGAAGAGTAGGGTGCCCCAGTATTGACCGCCGATATAGGGGGTGGAGGGTGGGCCGGTGAGGATGTAGTGCCATTCGAGGATGTTGGATTCGGAGGGGTGCGCGATGATGTAAGGGGGTGGGTTGGCTTGGATAGTTTGGTATTCGCGGGTCAGCTGAGATATGTTAGTGATATATCGGAGCTGGGTATTGAAGGACAACATACGCGCTTGTTGGCCGCTCGAGTTGCCATAGCTTGCACACTGATAAACCCCCTGGATATTGTAAAGAGTAGATGTACACAATATTACTATTTGCAGATACAACCCTATCAGTAATGTCTAGCAACTACTGCTGACGTTACTATGGAGGAAGATGAGACTTTGTACGGGTGTGAAGAGATGTGACAGGAACGGGATATAAGTTGTGATCTAGATGTAGGTGACTAGGTGTTGTCTTCGAGATGCCAAGGCCAGACCCTGGTCAGCCTTCTGGAACGCCACCCGCGACGCCACAAGCGTGCCGCTCACTATCTAGACCTCTTTGAGGTTTCCATCGGCGGTCTGTCGAGTTTAGCCCCAAATCTCGTCTGATCTTCGTCAATTCGGCACTTCCAACGTCTGTTGACCGCGCTTCTACACTTGCAGTGCCCTCAATGGCTTCTACTACGGGCTCCGAAGAAGGCGTAAGTAGTCATGTTTACAAATCATGGCTGTATTGCGACCATTGCTGCCGTTGGCTAAGTCCATCAGATCTTCGAGCAGCTCCGACGCGGTGTTGACCCCAAGGTGCAGGAGGAGAAAGCCCGCTTGGCTGCCGAAAGACAAGCTGCGCATCAGGCGAAGGAGCAACGAAGACTAGCAGAGCTTGTACGTCGTCCGTGCAATCTGAAGCTGCTAGAGTATGATCGCTAATGCCCTAGTCTAGATCGACTCCAATTCGACCCTGCCGACTACCATCTCCTCAATCCGAGTGCTTAATGCGAATCATACTCGCAAAGGCTTCCTAGAGCGTATATTTGACCCTATTATAAGTGCGAACAAAGAGCGTCCCTACACGCTTGCGGAAGCCATACGTGAGGTCTCGATTGGGGCGGACAAGCTCCACAGATACGGTATACAGGGTAGCGCTCCAGGGAGAAAAATCAGCTAATTGAGCTGCCAGACATCTTCCATCAACCCATATCCCTATTCATAGACCACCCCTCTCCAACCGATCCAAACTCGACTCCGATCGACATCGACTTCTACCTTTCCGTCCGAGAAAAGTCCCGATTACTGCTCAAGACTGGCACAGATGTAGGCAACGCAGAAGGCTCAGCCTACGGAAACCTGCTTCTACGCAACATATTCGGTGGCGCCGAGTCATTAAACATAAATGCTTCATTCGGGACACGGACACGCTCAGCATATCAGGCAGCCTACGAGCAACCAATCTTCACGGGCATCAAAGGCGATCTACGTGGTGAGATAGGGGGACTAGCAAGCTCGACGCACAACAGCTTTGCCAGTCATGAAGAAGTACTCAAAGGCGCATGGGCGAAGGCAAGGTGGGTAGGTGACGGGGGTACACGGCAGGAATTAGCCTACAATGGCGTATGGCGGCAGATCACTGGCCTCGCTAGCAATGCTTCTCCGACTGTGAGAAGCGATGCAGGTGATAGTTTCAAGAGCAGCGTTACGCATACTTGGGTCAAAGATCGAAGGGATAACCCCTTACTACCCCAAAGCGGGTATGTTACGAAAACGATCCTAGAACTAGCGGGTTGGGGCCCATTACAAGGCGATGTTGCCTTTGCGAAGTCCGAAATACAGACACAGGGCTCCATGCCCATACCCATGCCCGGCATCAAAGGGGAGAGCGGCGTCTCCCTCACCACCGGCCTGCGAGCTGGTCTTCTGTACCCACTTTCTCTCGGATTTGATTTCGACTCGAAACCTACATATTCTCGGATCAACGACCGCTTTCAACTCGGCGGTCCAGGCGATATCCGAGGATTCCGACTTTCCGGCCTTGGGCCCCGTGATGGCACAGACGCAGTAGGAGGTGATCTTTACGCAGCAGCCAGTGCGAACCTCCTTTTCCCTATCCCAAGAGTAGGCTTGGACCGGCCATTCCGCTTCCAAGCATTTGTTAATGGAGGACGGTTGCTAGCGTTGAAAGGCACCGGAATGAATGAGAAAGGCGAAACCAGTGGGTCAGCGGTGCAGAAGAGTGTCTCCCGCACACTGCAAGAGCTGGGCAACGGCCTCCCAAGCATAGCAGCAGGGTTCGGGCTGGTGTACGCTCACCCAGCCGCGAGGTTCGAGTTGAATTTCACGCTGCCGCTGGTGCTGCGAAGAGGAGAGGACGCCCGAAAAGGTTTGCAATTTGGTATAGGGATAAACATGCTGTAACAAGATACCCATATCCGCGCTCAATGTACAAAGGCACAAAACCGGGTATACCATATGTGCAAAACTCCTAACACCAAGGCAACTCTACCTTCTAGCTACACATATCGATCCCTCTCACTCTTCCCCGTCCTCGCACTCTTCCCAAAAAGCCCCAACTCCGCCCACAGCCTCCCCCTCACAATCACTGCCCCCCTCCCCTCCGGCTCCGTCCCCACATACCGCCCTTCCTCATCTCTCACCCAGTAGGCCTCATACTCCTCCCTACTCATCCTTACGTCTTTGACTCTCTCTTTCGTCGCCTCTGCGCTACCCTGTTTCTTTTCTTTCTGCCGGTTGATGAGCCGCGTGATCCAGAACGTGTGGTCGCATTGGCCGCGGTAGGTGTCGAGGCGGGTGATTTCTTCGGGGGTGAGGAGGGCGGAGAGGGGGATTGGGACGGTTATCATGGAGGGCGGAGAAGAGGGGGTGGGGGCGAGAGGGCGGGTGGAGGAGGCGAGGGATGCGGTTTCTGGGTTTGTGGGGGATGGTGACATTGTGGGGATCTTTGGATGCGAGATGTGTGGCATGTCAGGGTGGATATATATTGTGGGAGCTTCTATAATGCAGGCGTTTTCTAAAATATAATACTGCGTGATAATCACCTCTCCCCACCAAATTACGTGACACTGCCACCTTAATTTCCGGGAAACGAGGGCTAACCTTATTGTTGCCAAATGCAGACCTCATCGTCATCGCGGCTGTCCTTGGGGGATGCCCCTTTGCTCTCATCGAATTTTGATAGCAATCGTCGCCATTATATGTAGTAGTATAGAGTAGTATAATTAATGAATTTATATTTAGCCCTTCTTCTCCTTATTGTTCTCAAATCTACGCCTTCGCTTGCGAGAAAGCTTCTTGATAACGTCGTCTATCTCGTCGACGAGTTTCTACAAAGCTGTATTTACCTTCCTCTTTATAATAAGATCGATTAGATTGATCGTCGAGTCGAGTTTCGATTTCAACTTTAGAAATCAACCCAACTTGACGATTTCAACATTAGGAATCGACTCGAAACTCAATTCGATTTCTATTATTTTGGAATCGATCTAACTCGACTCGACTCGATTTTCGATTTCAATATTAGGAATCGAATCGAATTGCCAAGAATGTCAAAAATACTAAAAATAGTATAAACTAAGTTTAAATTTAGATTTTTTATTAATTACTAGGTAACGCACAATAGTAATGCATTTATAAAGAGAAATTTCTAATATATTTATTAATTAATTTAAATATAATAAATCTTTTCTATAAGTAGTTAGTATTTACGAACAATTAATTGCTTGTAACGCGATATTGCTTATATCAAGAATCTTAACACTTATAACGCTAAGCTCAATTTAACTAGCGTCTACTTTTTAATTAGGCGAGATCACGTATTTGCGAAATGCAATAAAATAAGAAGAAGAAAATACATTGAATTATTATCTATTTATCGCGAAATCTAATGTATTGTTCTATAAATCTCTCGAACGTATTTAAAACCTAAAACATATCTTTTAAATACTTAGAATCGATCGTCTAATTAATCATTTAATGCATCTATCGATCAAGAGTTGTCTAATTGTTATCAAACGCCTTTTTGCGTTCTATTGTTCTTCTATATAGATCTAATTGTTTGATTATTTTTATCTTGTCGTTCTTTTGTTGCTTCTTGTATAATTGAAGCATATTTAAAGTCTCTAAAGTCTAGTTGACATCAATTCTTAATATGTTCGTCTTCTTCTTCGTTTTTGTCTTCGTCTTCTTCGTCGATATTTCGATAGACTAATATTGCATTAAGACGTCTATTACGATATCTATATCGTTGTTAATTATTATTTCGACAACGAGTCTTTCGTAATAAGTCAAATTGAAGAAGAAGAAATTTGATATACGTTAATTGCGTTTAAGAACAATAATATTCTTAATTATTTGCATACAAGCGTTTTTGTTACGCTAGTACTTTTGTAAGAAGTATTAGAGAGAGTTTATGCTATTGAAGAGATTTGTAGACGTCTTTAGGCAATGCAAGCAATCACTTGATAACAAGAAGTTACAACTTTAGTAATCGTAACAATAAATCGAAACTTAAGATAAATTAAACACGATTCATAAGAAAGTCGCGTTCGAAAGCTATATATCTTTTTATCATTTTAAGATTTAAGATATTTAAGATGTTTAAGATCTTGATCACCTTAATTACCTTGACTCGAATTCAAGATATTTAAGAGTCAAGTCATTTTAATTATTTTGATCTTGTTAACAAATTTTTTCTTCTTGATTATCTTGTGAAAAGCGATGCGCAACGAATAGTATTTATTAGCATGCGATTCGTAACACTATTTTCTCTCTCTAAGAGTTTTTGTTTTGAATTTTTTTTTTTTTTACCATGTTAATCAAATTGATCATTGAACAACGTCGCAATTTCGTTGTTAATTGTTGCTATAAACACATTTTTCTCACAATGCGTTCTTGTTAAGTTTGCGTTTCGTTTAGCGTACTCTATCGAATAAATAAAGAATATCTTAAGTGTAAAAAGTGTTATTAAAAGAATTGAAAGTGTGATTTGACTTCTAATTATTAAAGAATAAATAATGCTATTTAAAAGATTAAAAAGCTAGATGATAAAATAACAAAGTTGCGCCTAAGAATTGCGCGAAAGACGAAACAAAGAAAACACTAATTTCGTCGTCTAAAAGATATGAATGATGTGAAGTCAAAAAATATTCTAAAGATCGAAAAGAATAAGAAAGAAATCAAATATATTAAAGAGGCGCCTAAAGCTTTGTTTGATACTATTATTAATTTTTCGTTGTTCGCTTTCTTGTTTTCTAATGCTCTATCAACTCTTATAAGCGACTTTGTCGCTAATGAAATCGTCGTAGCTTGTTAAAACACTTCTTTAGATTCTTGAGTAACTCTTATGTGTTCTTGAAAATAAAATATTTTTTTCACTTAATAAGGTATTTCTAATCTTTTTGTTATAGAATTTTTTCAACTTTATATTGTTTCTTCTTTTGTTAATGAAAATAAAATGTGTTTTATAAAAACATAATTAAATTCGTTAATTTCAACAATAAGATATAAAATACTAGAAATACTTTGGCGTCTTTAAACAAGTCGAGTTTATAATTAATTGATTTCTTTGCCTTCTTAACGAAAAACAATTCAACTTTGACATGATTTAATTTCTTGCTTAACTTTTTTGTCTTAAGTTTTTTTGTAAAAACATATATTTTATTTTTCTCTTTTAGTTAAAATGTCGTTTTTTGTTTTTTGTTCTAGTACTTGATTAACTTTTCTTGCATTTTTAAGATGTTGTCGTGTACTTTCTTTAGTGTTGCTATTCTTTCAATAACTAACTAAGTTAACAAATGCTTTCGTTCTTTCTTAAAGAAAGTAAATTTTTTGTTATAATTAACGAAGAATAAAGTTATTTTAGTGATGTTCGAAATCTTTGCATTTAGTGTTAATTGTGTCATAAATAGAAGTGATACTTAATTGTTATAAGTATTGTTAATGTAATATCTTAAATATTGCTTCAAACTTTAATTTGTTCGCTCTATTTAATCATTCGTAATCAAATAATAGACAATAGACATTTTAAGTCTCGTTTCTAACATTAATAGAAGCGTCTTTTAATAATTAAACGTGAAAAGCTTGTCTTTGTTACTAATTAATTCTTTGAGTATATTATAATATCGTATAAGTTGATTCAATACAATGTATTCTAGTTGTTTTGCTATAAACTTCTCTTTACATGCGATAATATATAAATACTTAATAAGTCTGTCAACTATTACTAGTATTGAATCATATTTGTTTTTAATTGCTAGATTCGTTAACTTAAGCAACTTAATAATAAAGTTTATCGTAACTTTATCTTATAACAATTCAAGTAACTTTTAATATTAAATTTCGTCATAGTTCGCATATGTATTATGTTTGTTTTGCTAATAACTAAGGCATCGTTTAATGTATGTCTTAACAATTTGTTTTATCTAAGAAAATTAATAATGTTAACGTAAAAATTGAAGAATTTTGATTACTTCTAAATGTCTTTGCAATGATTTATTATGATGTTTCTTTATACATTTGTCAATTTTGTTGATAAATATTTGAAGTTTTTCTTTTTTTATCGAAAACTTTTTCTTATTGTTTTTAAGTATTTTTAAGATAGTATTTAGTTCGTATTTGTTTGCTAATAATGATTCGTTTTTGTTAACCTTAAGTATGTTATAATTAAACGATTTTTTCGTCTTTATATAATTATTTCTTCTATTAAGTGCGTTTGCTTTATCGTTATCTTTGTTTAATGTATATTATATTTTAAACTTATATTGTTCGAGTCGTTTTAATTATCGCATTTGTCTTCTATTAAGTTACTTAATAGTAATGAAGTGCAAAATATTTTTGTGATTTGTAAGAATTGTAAGTTTTAATAATTTTTCGATGTATAATTTTTATGATTTTAAGAAAACTACAATAGCGAATAGTTTTTTGTCGTAAATATTATAATTCTATTCGATTAACAAGAGTTTTCTTAAGAGATATGTTATTAAATGTTATATGTTTTCATGCTTTTAATTGAAGCATGCATCGATAACTAAATTTAATGCGTTAATTTTAATTTTATTTAACAATTGTAAATTGTACATCTTTAGTACTAGTTTCTTTAAGCATTTTAGCTTAAAATTCTAAAATAATTTCTCTTTTGTTAATTTTTATATTTATGGCGTCTTCTTTTTCGTAAGATTCGTCAATAATATTGCATTAACGAAGTAGTTTTTAATAAATTTTTATTATAATTTATGAAATCTAAAAAGAATTAGATTTTCTTAACATTAATAGATGATTTTTATTCTTTAACTACTTGTAACTTTTTAAGATTTATGCGTATTTCATGTCGTTTAACGACAAATTTAAGAAAGTCAATTTCTTCTTAATGAAACTCGCATTTCTTTAATTTAAAATGTAGATTTCTTTTATTTAGACATTTTAATACTTTAAAAACATGATTCACATGTTTTTTTAAAATATTTAAGTAAATTATAATGTTGTTCAAGTATGCTATAACAAATCGATTCAAATATTGTCGTAATATATTATTAATTATTTCTTGATACGTTGTCGAGACGTTCGTAAGTTTAAACGACATTATTGTATATTTGTATAATTTATATCGTGTACAAAAAGTTATCTTTTACTTTTTTCTCGTTTTTATTCTAATCTAATTGTACGCTTCTTGTAAGTTTAATTTAATAAAGTATTTTACTTCGAACAATCGATTTTGAAGTTCGCTAATGTTGAGTAATAAATATCGATTTTTTATCGTAATATTGTTTAGCTTTTAATAATTAACACATAAACGAAAAGTTTCGTTCTTCTTAAATACGAAAAGAATCAAGTATTTTGTCTATGATTAAAATTTCTTAATAAATTCTTTTTTTTCGTTTTTTGCTAGATATTTGCGAAGTGTTTCTAGCTAGACTAATTGTTGGGCCAGGTTTCGATACCAACATTCTAGCTCGACCCAAATACTCGATATCAATCTCTTGACTCGACTTGAAATCAACTTAAGTCAACGATTTCTTGATTCGACCCAATCGACTCGCCAAGCAATCGAAAATGACGTCAAAATGTCAAGGTTTTCTATTTTTAAAAAAATTCGCATTATTTGAATTACTAAAAATAGTTTAAAAATAATAACGCACAAATAACGTACAAATGCATTATTTAAATGCATTACTATATAATATTATAAACAAATTAATTAAATTAATCAATTTGATTAAGTCAATTAATGCACTTTTTTAAAGATAATCTAAATTTTTCGAGTCTTGACGAGTTGGACCAAGTTATACGCTAAGTACTTCATATCTACCCTTTGATTCGACTCGAATACTTGGGTTAAGATTTTTGACCCAAATTAAGTTTTGGCGAGCCAAGAACCTAGCTCGAACTCGATGACTTGACTCGACGCGATCAATCTATTTCTAGCTTCTTTTTAAATAAAGTATATATAAATTCAAACGTAAATTGCTTGCTTAATTCAAGTCTAATTTCGTAATTTTACGATTAATGTTTAGATAAAATCTTAGTCGTTTTCTTTTTCTAGAGTAAATGCTCTTAATTGTTGTATATTCGTAATATATGCTTTAGCGATTTTCTCGTTATATCAAATAGTCTAGAATTCTTAGAAAATTCGCAATTTTATTTATTTATTTTAACTTTGTGACTTAGTTAATCTTTGTTAATGTCTATTAAGTTAAACTTTATTAAATTGTTCTTTTGCGAAAATGCAAATTCGCTACTTGCGATTAAATTTTAACTTAATCTTTTATCTATTATTGAACGCTATTGATGCGTAGATTAAATATGAATTGCGTAATCACATTGCGCAAATCTAAGTACTCGTGTATTCTAGTTAACTTCTAGATTGTGCTACTTTAATCAAGACATTTCTAGAACGATATCGTAAATAACTATTTTTACTATATTAAAAATTAGTTTCTCGTAATGTTGCTAAATAGCTATTGATAATAATTTTGTTTCTTTGTTTACTTTTTCATTTCTTGCGAATAACGAATTTTTATCTACAATTACTAGATTGTAAGCGTTAGATTTTTTTCGAATAAAATACTTTTCTCTCTTTACAAGAGCTTTAATTATAAAATTATCTATTGTATTAAAATTGATCATTGCTATAAGTTAACGATTATTAATTTTAATTAATGTAATAAAATATTATGCGTGCGCTATTAAGTTTAGTTGTTATTGCTAAACTAATATATTGCATTTCTTTAATATGCTCTTTATTAAAAAACTTAAACTTTTCTTTACTTTTGTGTTGTAATTTTTGCTTCAAACGTCTATTTACGTTAAGCTTTCTTCTATTGTTAAATTGCTAACTTTAGCTTTCTAGAGAATCAATTAACTTCGTTCTTTTCTTCTAGATAAGTTTAGCATAAGTCGTTATAACAAGTTGTTTAATTAAGGTTTGCGTACATTGTAAGATTCAATTGTTTTATAATAGTGTCAAGTATGTTCTTTTTTGTAATAACATTTTTTTCTAGTTTCTTTTCGCATTTGTTTACAATCTTCGATGAGCTAACTAAAGTCTTAAAATAATTCGTGATATCTTTTATGCATTCGTGAAAGTTCTTTTAGTTGTATTTTTCATTCGAGTTAATAATTAGATTGTAAGACTTAATAGTTTTCTAAAGTGCTTAATTAACTTTCTACGTAAATGCGAATGCCTTGTTTAATAATGTTTTATCTAGAACTTTCTATAATTGATTTAAATTCTTCATTAGATAATAATTGTTATTCGATTTAGTTTTAAGAGTGTTCGTCTTTGTGTTAATTTGCTTTCTAATATCGTTTTAGCTATTAAGTATCTCTCTTAACATAACATTGATTTGTCAACAATTTATTAAATTTCGTGATTAATAATCTTTTGCGAAGTGACTTAATTTGTCACATAAATAGCACGTTTTTTAGAATTTGTTATTTTGCTTTTCTTTAAAGTTTTTCTCTTTGCGTCGTTAAGTAAAATTCAATTTTATAAATGTAGACTCACGATAGTTTAAGTTATTGTATTTCTAATTAGAACGAGATTTTTTCTAATAATATTTAATCGTTGATTCAAAGAAGATTTCTATTCTTTTGTGAAATTAATTGTATCGCTTTTTCATAGCTCTTTTATACAACTTATCGTCGAAATTGATAATTACTTCGATGAGATCAAATATGTCGCTAATGAATTTGTCATCGCGCATAATTTTGTTCTTAAGATTGTTTTTAAAATCTCGTCGAAACATTGTTATAAGTGCGACATCGTTTCATTTAATAAGATTGACATATTTTTGAAATTTTACTACGTAGTTTGCTACAAAGATTCGTTAAGTTAAATGCTAAATTACTTTTTTTACGATTTGTTTTTCGTTAGATGTTTCAAAGATTCTTCGAAGCTCTTTCTTAAAGTTGTCGAAATTCGTGAACATCGCACGAGAATTTTTGTCATAATTTTTCGAATATTTGCATAAGTTTAACTTGAGTTAATGCTAAACTCTTTCTCTAAGAAATGTGAATGCGAATATCGTCTTTTTGTTCGCTAAAACAAGATAAAAGATAAAATAAATATTTATTTGCATAAGTTAATTCTTTAGATCAATTTGATCTTTATGATAAACGTTAGACTTGTTAATTCTTATCTTGTTGTCTTCATTAATAGAGAGTTGACGTGATGTTGTTAAGCTAGTGCTTAAGATAGAAGCGCGTTGATTTAATACAAACATTCTTAGAATGTTCAAAGTATTACGCTAGTACTTTCGTAAAAAGTATTAAAGAGAGTTTATGTTATTGAAGAAATTTGTAGACGTCTTTAGGCAATGCAAGCAATTACTTAATAACAAGAAGTTGCAACTTTAATAGTTGTAACAATAAATTAAGACTTAAGATAAATTAAATACGATTCATAAAAAAATCGCGTTCGAAAGCTATATATCTTTTTATCATTTTAAGATTTAAGATATTTAAGACGTTTAAGATCTTGATTACCTTAATTATCTTAATTCGAATTCAAGATATTCAAGAATCAAGTTGTCTTAATTATCTTAATTCTATTGATAGATTTTTTCTTCTTAATTATCTTGTGAAGAGCGATGCGCAACGAATAGTACTTATTAGTACGCGACTCGTAATAGTTTTGTAGTGCTTGCTCTATCTTAAATATTGCAATTATTTATCTTTTATAAGTTTTGTTTTATTGTCTCTCAATAGACACGACGTAATTCGTCGTTAATATTGTAGATTTAAGTTAACAATTAGCAATAGTATTGACAATAACGTTAAACTCTTATACTTCTATTACTTATTTAATTGTCTTAAAAATATTTATCGTCTTATGTAAATTGCGCTCAATAGACTTTGCATTATACTCGTTGACGCAATATCGAAATTATCGCTTTCTATATTAAAGCTTTTAAGCGACAATAATGTCTTGATTAAGTAATTGACATACGCTCGTAATATTAATTAATAGAAAGATAATCTTGACGTTTTACATAAATTTGTTTTCTTTCTTTCGACGCATATTAATGTTAACTTTGTAAGCTACAAAGTCGTCTATCAAAAGCACACACTTTCGATTATCTACTTTTTGTCGAAATTAATTTAGATACTTCTTAAATATCTTTGCAATTATTTAGACTTTGCAATTAGATTGTCACATCATTTGTAAATTTTTCGCACAAATACTTCTCGTATTAAAGACACAAGAATTACTAGCATTGTCTATTATTTATAATTTGAGGTTGTGTAATTCAATAACATTGCAACACAAAGTGACAATAATTCTTCTCTTGTTCGTCTTAACGTTATTAGTAGACTTGTCGAATAATATTATTTTCGACATCGCTATCTAAAATAGATTTGTTTCGTTTATATTATAGCAATTATAAGAGAAGAAGTTAGAATCTAGTCAACTCTTGATGTCGTTTCGTATATTTTTCAAATCGTCTACAAGCTATTTACGATTCACATAATTAAATTTATTATGTCGATAACGCTTTCATATATAATGGCGAGATTTATAGTTATCAAGTTATCTTGTCGACGTCTTAAATAAGTTTTGCACATAGAAAGAAAAAATCAAATAAAGTTTTTAATAGAAGAGCATCGTTATTTCCTTTATAATAGCTTCATTAATAAATATTCGTTGATCTTCCTTGCATATTTGTTATCCAAACAATACGTTTTTTATTTTAATTTACTTGTTAGAACAATAACGAGTGTAAATAGCTTAAATCTAATCGTTCAAGTAAGTATCTTTCTTGTTAATTTATCAACGTATATAGACGTTATCAATTAAACTATCTTTGTCGAATTGAGTCTTAAAGACGACGACAAACTCTTTGTAAGACAACGATTTAATTTCGCGAAAAGCTCGCGAAAAGTAGAGCTCTCGTAATCGTTTTTTTAATGTAGAGAATAAATAGTTCGTTGTCGCTTTGACAACAATGTTATTATAGTTAAAAGCAATTACGAAGAGTTTATTTCATGCTTAATTAAGATAAATGCACGCGATAAAGTAGTAAAAGAAGATATATTAAGACTATACGAGATACGAATGCAAAAAATGTGAAAAATTTGATCAAAGTTTGATCAATAAGAAGAAATTAAATTTTTCTTCGTTTTCTCTATAAGTAGTTCTACCAAAATAAGCGAGAAATCTATCGCCTCTTTCTATAGACTAAAATTGCGATAATTATTATCAAAATCGATAATTTTGATTAGATTAACTACTTATAACACGATACTACCTATAACTTAACTACTTATAAAAAAGATTCATTGTAGATTAACTATTTCTATTAAATTATTAATTAATTGTTACTAAAGATAATAAAATTTACTAAAAATAGTAATCTTGGCGATTCGAGTCGATTTTTTTGAGTCGAGTTTCGATTCCAAGTATAGAAATCGACCCAAATTGTCGATTCAACTTTAGGAATCGAATCGCCAAGACTTTCGAGTCGAGTTAATACAAATCGCCAGGATTTAGATCGAGTATTTGATTCGAACTTGTTAATCCAACTCGATGCGATCAGTCTACGTACTTCTTTGTAATTGATTTGTAGATTTCGAATTTATCGTTCTCAAACATAAACGTCCATCGATTTTAATCGTGTAAGGTAAAGACGCGTCGACAAGTCTCTTCTAGATCAAGAGAGACGCGAAGAAGGATAAAGTCGATAAAGAAGAAAAAGAGAAACATTAAGATCGCGAGCAATGCTCAATTGATTGTCGACGTGGAGATTCGAGACTTCGATAATCTAGCTATTCAATTAACTATCCAATTGAGCGACAATAAGGACAGTAGAAGGAGGAGGGAAGAAAGAACTCATGGCGACAATATTATAGATAGGGGGGGTAGTTCTAATGATGTTTAATGGCGACGACGAGATCAAAATGCGAATAGAAAATCGCGACGACGAGGTCAAAATGTGAACAAAAAATGGCGACGAGGATGTTGTTTACTTCTCACAAACTACTGTGACAGTGCCACCAAATTTGATGAAGAGGTGGCTGCATCCCCCTGCAGAAACTAGTAAATAGTAAAAATACAGAACGCCTGCATTATAGAAGCTCCCTATATTGTTTGGTGGAGGGCTGTGTTGTTGGCTGTGCGTCCCGCACAACAGAATGTCTGCCGATTGTATCAGTCGACCTCGTTGGTCTACATGCCCTTGGGTCTGCGCTGATAATAATGTTCAGTCACAGCCCACTCAGTAATATACCTTAGTGCTCAAAGCCAGGGCCGCAGTCTCGGTGGGCATGCCACATGCCAAGAGAGACCCTCGTCATCTCCGTCCGTCGCGTCAAAAATAGCGAAAGCGCTAATATTTCCCCTTTTTACATGCAGCTCCAAAGAGCTTTAAGCGCGCTCTGAGCACGCTCTAAGCGATCAAGGAGGATATGTTTAACATGGAGTACACGCTCATTTATAACGCTCATGCCTCTTTATCAGCCGAGAAGCAACCAAAAGGCCCTGAAATTCGCACATCGCCTGCGATCATAGAGAGATAAAACCTACGATTACGCTTTTATCAGACAACAATTTTATACATTGAAGCTAGATCCAGAGTCGCTCTGTAGCACTCACCTACGGATCACACGACAAGAACAGTCGATTGGCGACCACAACGCGAAAACTAGCACTACCGCTTGGAGGAGTTCAATGAACTGTATAGGAGCGATGAGCGGAAAACGTAGTTTCCCGTTCGATTCTGTTCAGTCAGCGACAAGGGGTAAGTATGTCGACGATGTGATCGCCTCCTGATAGTGGCAAGAACTCTAGAGTTATGAAAAAAAGATCATGGAAGCGACGAAACATGTCGCCTCGAGTACAACGTCTAGGAAGAGCGTTCTTGCTGACCTGCTCCACGATTGTTCGAACTTGTTTTGAAGAGTGAAACTAGACTGACCGAGCGGCGTACCGCTAACAATATGTTTGCAGCGATGCAGTGCTCCGAGGGCACGTCAGCAGGTTGGCGAACCGATATGCATTCCTCTAAAATCGCTGGAATTACTTTCGAGTGCGTGGAACTGCAGGCTGAATCCTTGGAACGAATATCTCCATTGGGTGACTTCCGTAAGGCTGCCGTTTCGATGTTACAACCGAAGCTGTAATAATGTATCGTAACATCGAAGGATCCGCGTTGCCCGGCTTACCTACATATCTTCCAACCCAACCTAGTGAAGCGTCCTTTCCATGAGCAGTTGGCATCGTCGATGTACTGACATGAATGTGAAGCAAGGTCTGGATATATAACCTGCTAGATCATGCCACGATTCCGATCACCAGAACACAACGAGCTATTTTAATTCCTCAACTTACGCTCGCTATGACATTTCCAGGCTCTATCTTTGTTGTCGGCTCCGGGCCCATGATTGGCTCCCATGTTGTCCGTCTGTTTGCCACGCATGGCTTCTCGTACGTCGTCCTCTTTTCTCGCTCCGCCATCAATCTCTCTCGGGACGCCTTGTTCGTTACTTCTGCCGCTCCTTCTAGGTCAGTCAAGACCTATGCTGTCGACGTGACGGACCACACTTTGTTCAGCTCTGTTTTGGAGCAAGCGGTTTTGGAGGTCGGCGTGCCTGAAGTGGTCATTTACAACGCCGCGCGGATTAATTACGGCATCGTGGGCCAGTACGCACCCATCGACATTGTCGAGGACTTCAAGGTCCCTAATCTGGGGCTATATACCACTGCGAGCTTACTCTTACCGCACCTGCGAAAGCTGGCTGAAACTCACCCCGAGGCGCACCCAGCCCTGTTCGTGACCTCGGGAGCAATCATCCATCGGCCTTTCGCGCCCGTGTTCTCCTTATCTATGGCTAAGGCGGCGCAGGCGAGCTTGACCAAACTGTTGGCCGAAGAACATAAGGATGTGGTGCATGTGGCGCTGGTGACCATCGGAGGTCAGGTTACCCCAGGCGAAGAGGTGAACAACCCTGAAAACATCGCTACGAAGTTTTGGACTCTGTATGAGCAGAAGAAAGGCAGTTGGGATTATGAAATGAAGTGTGGATGGTAATGACAAACCACCTTGTTGTACTCCATGTCAAAAGGCTTGAGATACTGTAAACCTTTATTGTAAAGACATTTGTTGAAGCAATTGGCTTCCCATGGCCAGAAAATTCGGCAGTTTTGAGACTTACATAGTTCAAAGGTTGGCTTTCTGATTGGAAAACTTCCTCTGATTATGTTGATGCTCTTGATTAGACCTACGTTTCTGTCACTAAGAATTCTTTCATACCTCCAATACTCGCAGAGTCACAGCTCAAGCGTGCTGCTGGGCCACAAGTAGGATGGCACCACGCGGGCCAAGGTACACCAAAAGGGCTTCCCCGAGGACCCTGCCCCATCAAAACTTGAAGACGATGAGATTAGAAGTCGAGTGTATCGACAACAGAATGCTCAACATCTTGCAAGTTCGACAGAAAGAAAGCAGTCGACTGATTCGCACTTTTGTGAGGATTTGGTACACTCAAAGTGGGTGCGAGGCGACTTAGCTAAACCCGACCCAGTGAGAACGAATGCTTCCCCGAAAGACATATCTATCAGTGAGACAGCCGCCTGGCTTTAGGCTCCATTGGGCCCCGGAGTAAAAGCAGAAGGCCTAGCGCTGGGCGGCTCTCTCACTGATACCTTAGATCTGTCTCACCTCGGGGGAGTAACACCTGGCAGACGCTTAGTAGCCAATGATCACTCCATACTTTAGAGTAGTGTTCCAGTATTGGATCTCTCCGGATCGAAAGGACAATGCACGCGGGGGAACGAGTCCGAGTAGATAAGCCAAGAGGTGGCAGACGCTCCTGAAACACACACCGTTTGCTCTTCGGTCCAGTAACAAGATATTGACTAATAATCGAGCAATTCGAAAAGAAATGCAAACCCAGCGCCATGCACATGCATACTTCACTACTTGGAAGGACCGTAAGTCGATGCCCAGGGATCATAATCCTTCGACAACATCAAGTCTTGCATGTGCCGGCGTCTGATCCCGACATTTCCTCCATCGAAGATTGGTAGCACCATGGCCGTGTTCAGCAAATCCGCGAATGGCCGGTCTGCGTCGTATGCAGATCTGGCGTAAAGTCAGTGGATTCGAAGAGCAAGGGAGGGATGATCATACATCCCAACCAGATTAATGGCGTCGGTGACAACTTTCGTGCAAGCGTCCGAGCAATAAATTTTCGCGGCTAATGCCAACTCACGTCTAGCATTATAGTCCCCTGGACCGTTCTCGAGAGAATTCGCCGCCTTCCACGTTAGAGCTCTGGAAGCCTCCGTCTGCATTTTGATTCCGCTCAACAAATCTGCCACTGCCTGCCTCTTCAAGAGGTCCGATGCCCCTCTGCGATTATCACCTTTGCCGAAAGCTAGCGCAGCGTCGAAGGCAGCACGCATAATACCTACGCTCATGGCGCCGACCAGTACGGCAGTGCAGTCGAATGCGGCTGAAACAACGGCTGCACCAGTGCCGGGAGGACACAAGACGTTCTTGGTTGGTACTCTGAGGTTCGTGTGCTTGATGTGTGGGCCGGAGCAGGCAGTATGGCCAGCGGTGGAGATATGTCGCAAGACTTTGAATGCTCCCGGTGAGTTGCGCTTGATTTCAGCAATTGTGACAAGGAGTATCATGATTCCATCGGCGGGTTTGTCGCCGCTGGGGGTCGTAGTCCGGCAAACGACGCATTGGAGGTCTGCGCCTTCAAAATCCCAGCCCGCACTGTTGGTAGCCCAGATCTGTTCGCCGTCCATTAGAATTTCTGCAAAGGGACCGATTGAACGTTCGATTGGATTGCAAAAAATGGAAGCAGCAGTGTACTCGCCTTTTCGCCATTGAGCACCCAAGTATCCCCTTCGAGCTCCGCGGTCGTGGCCAGTCCGGGGGCGCCCTCCTCAAGGTAATTCGCGACTCCGCCCGGTTCTGAGAAAACCATACTAGCCAAGGGTTCTCCCTCTCCACTTAAGAAGGGTGCCGGGAATTCTTGATGTTCCGGCCTTCCCGTCAGGTTCATAGGTGTCAAGCCTAGGCCGGTGGAAAAGATGGTCAGTGATGCGGCTGGCTCCACGGTATACATCTCCTCGACCAGGATAGCTGCCTCGATCAAAGAGCCACCAGCTCCCCCCAGATGAGGTGGGATTTGCCCTTTGATCAAGCCTCCTGCAACAGCTTGACTATAGACAGGCCGTGTCGATTGAAATCTCGCAGAGTGATCCGAATGTTTCATGTAGGTCGCTTTAGCACCTTTGAGGGGACCAGCCGCGAAGCCAGCGGCGGCATTGCGGATATTCTCCTCCGCTATGGAGAGGTGAAAATCGATTGGCATATTCGTCGCAGCTGCTTATGTTCGACGTGCTAACTTGCTCCTGAATTCCAAAATGCACGGCCTCCCTTTGGTTCCCAACTTTATATAAGTAATGGTAGTTTTTACATATGTATTTCATCCTATCAATACACAAGTCCCTCCATGATTAAGAGGTTTCTAAATTGCACAAGCTAATTTGGTACAGCCAAATTGAACGATGTGGACACGATTCAGAAAGTCAAGACGAGGAATGGGCGCGGACCAACATCATGATATGCTGTAGCCTAGTCTGAGATGGTCTTATAGCAAAACCCCTCACTTACCTTAGTGCTTACTATTGGATAGAGACCAGAAGTGAATTACGACGGAAATATTACGGCACGCGTGGTAGTACAAGCTTCGAAACAGGTCATGCAGGCTGCAGGCTCTTTGCCGAGCTCCCATTCGGCGAGACTTCTCTCTTTCCTACTGCTGGCGAGTCATCGTTCCGCCTGCGGTGCCTCCCTACTGAATATGCCGCCTAGTCGCGGGAAGCACACGCCAGCACCAATAGGGGCGAAGTGTAGGCGCCTTGACCCCTGTCTGCCGCCTATCCGGGCCATATTGAAGGATTCGAGTACTCTGTATCCGGAGGGTTATATGTAAGCGTGACAGGATTTATCTGGGTGAGAGCTGGGCAAGATAAACCCTGTCACGCTAACATATAACTCTCTGGATATCAAGTAGGTCAGTCATCCATGCCCGGTCCATGGTTCATGTCGCCTGACGCGTTGCCTCAGTTCTCAGAGTGAAAATGCCAAGCCCCTAGCGGATGGGCATGCTGACTAAAGTCAGTGTCGCTGCTTAGGTTGTCAGCCGAAGGGGCTTGGCGCGAACACATCTGAGGACTCCACCCGTCCGTAGCCTAGTATCGCACCTGGCAGCCAGATATCGCACCTTGGACTATCCATTCGATCATGATTGGGAAGATCTTCGACTTGCGTTGCCCAACGCAGCGCCGTGTGTAAATCCAGTACATCGAATCCGCACTCCATTGTCGTCATATCTGAGCATCTGAGATAGCTTCTAATCTCAATAAGATCGCAGCAAGATGGGGCAATGGCGCGCAGCTCGGTCGTTACTATGTTTCGAGTACAAGGAAAATACTCGAATTTGAGTCGAGCCAGGAAGAATTGCTGATCTCTTTGGCGAAGTCAGTATTCTGATGGGAAGAGCCTTGTGGCTTACTTAACTCACATCCGCTGCATACCACTGAAGATCGAATCTGGTCGACCTACACTAACCCTCGAATTTGCTGCTTCGGTAGACGATGTTCTGTCGGGGAATTGCCCTTAATGTGTATACGAGATTTGCGAAACATGTCAGGATACAGCACGCAAAATACATTAGATGGATCCTACCTAGGCATACGTGAAGGATGCCGCATGAATTGCAGCATTTGGCCGATGTGGCACAGTAGGTATGAAAAGAACAGACTGCCACTGACACCAGGTGGGAGCGGAAGCAGAGCTCTGCATGACAGGGGCGCTAGTGCCGGGGACAAGGGAGATTAAGCGGGCAGTGCTTGGCCGTCTGCCATATTATTTAGTATGATGACCGCCCACTGCACTTCCCTTCTCATTGCATTCGTCTCTTTTTGACTTGTCCTCCCACTCTTTTTGCTTCTACCACCTAACCAGGAGGGAATTAGCTGGCTTCGGAGCAGTCCTGGTGACCTTCCGTTGGCTTTATGCCACTGGTTATGCCACTGGCGGCCTCCGCCATACGTCTGTTGGCAGCGGCGGAGGTGCTACGAGGTGGCCGGTGGCCTGAACACCTGTATATACAGAGATTGCTTGTTTTTGAGTGTTTTGAGTCTTAAAAGCGCCGTGTGGCTTACTTTACTGCACGCTTACATAGGTGACTAAGCACTAGTAAGCCACGCGACTTTCGCTCCCACCTGGTGCTGATGCCTTGAAAGAGAGCAGCTTGTGTAACCGTCAAAGACGTATCCTCAAATGAAAATGACTAGATTGGATAACCCAGTCTAAACTGATCGGCTTTGAACAATTTCATGATCTCAGAATGTCTTTGATAGTTGATGCTCATGTAGACATCGTTTTCTATGCTTCTATCATTTCGGTATGAGGACCGTACCCAAGCTCAACGTCAATGCTTCTTGGTTCATCTGCTAATTGCGGAATTGTATCAAAGACGTTTTTCCTACTCTTAGGTCGATTCGTGTACTTTTCCCTCTTTCATCCTCTGGCTAGCTTCCCAGGACCGGTGCTGGCACGAGTGGGTGACGTAAGAACGAGGAATCCGGACTGACATTTAGAAACCCGGACGGCTTTTGTAGGGTTTCTGGTATCATGCTCTGCTAAGCGGTCGAGCTCCGTGGAAGAACCACGCCTGGCACAAGAGATACGGTCAGCCTGCTGTCTCCTTTTATTGCTGATTTTATGCTTATATCCGTAGGTACCGTTGTCCGTATCGCTCCCAACCACCTAAGCTTCAGCGACCATTCTGCCCAGAAGGCGATTTATGGCTTCGGCACAGAGAAGATACCATCCATGGGGAAGGACCCCCGTTTCTTCACCCCGGAGGTCGATCACTCTATGAACATCATCAACGAATGCGACAAAAAGAAGCACTCACGAATGAGACGGATGCTCAGTCTGGCTTTCAGCATGTCCAATCTGATGAAGAACGAGGATGTACTAATTCGCCGTACCAATGAATTCCTCGACATCATTGGTGACTACAAGAGTGGAAGAGGGAGAAGGGACCTGGATATCGTTTAAAAATTTAAATGTGTGACTTTCAATATTATGGGTGAAATGTCATTTGGCGATTCTTGGGACTTGAGACTGAGAGAACAACCAGGTCTGCTCCTACAATCGTTCATAAACTTCGGGCTGAGACTTTGCAAGAGCATCGATACCATTGGGCCGACGTGATAGTGAAAACAACTTACATCAACGATGTCATGCGCGCCGTAGTCTGTATTCCCGGCCTTTTCTCTTTCCTGGAGTGGTTTCCGCCCGTTCACAGTCAAAGGACACTCTACCAACACGCCAAGTACGCAACGGAACATACCGAAGCGTAGGTTTTCTTCCGACACTTACTCTCTAGAGAGAGTACTCCGAGTTTCAAGAACTGACTCGATGTTTCTCAGCCGCCTTAGGCTCGAGAGTGACCGCAAAGACTTCATGTATCACATTCTCAACAGTAAAGGGCCTGCGGCAACCCCCAAAGAATTAGCCTCCCATTACAATGTCATCATGATGGCCGGTGCTGTTACGACAGCTACATTTCTATCTGGTGTCCTATACTACCTCGGCCACAACCGCCAGGCACTCGGGAGACTTCAGAATGAGCTGCGTAGCACCTTTCCCAGCTTAGCAGACATCAATAGCAAAAACCTTCTGGACTGTGTATACGTCAACGCTGTGGTTGAAGAAGGGCTGAGAATCTACCCACCAGCCGGTGCAGCTGTGAGTTTCGAGAGAGGCAGTGGGTTGGTTGAGAGAAAGGGAACGACAGTTAAAAGCGGTGGACACTTTGTAGTGCCTTTTTCGTGGCTTCGGGGAAGCTGTTCCGCTTTATTAGCGATGCTGCATAGTTGGAATACTGTTTTCCTGATATATTGAATTTTGCTGTTTGTAGATTGGAACCGATAAGCTGCCCGTAAGTAAGGTTGGATTGAACCGGCCGTGAGAACGAGAGCAGATCTGAAGGTCGAGCTAGCATTAGAAACACTTTACTCACGCAGTTCGGCCGTGAAGGCGCTGGGTTTCGCTTGAAAACCTGGCTGCTACGAAAATGACCACATCAGGAGACAGCATGTTTGTACCTGTGCTCATCAACATTTTTCTCCGTGAATAGAGTAGCAAGGGGTTTCTCTCTGTGATCTAGTCGCTAGTCAGTAGCCATGGACAGCTGCTCCAGAGATTGTTTTTTATAATATCACAGTACTCGATCGCTACGTTAGTCTTATTCGACCTCTTACGCTCCTCTTCTTCTTGTGTCTTCGACGTTGCCAGCATACCTTCCAAGGGTAGCCCCACAAATGTCTTCGTTAACACCGATGGTTGAGTCTTTGTATGCTGATGACAATCAGATATCTAGCTTGCGTAAGGATATCAAGAAGACGTACATTTTGATATAACACACTTCCCTGCTTGGAAACTCAAGCACATATTGCGCGCACACCCAGTCTCGGTAAGTACCACACCCATCTTCTGTAAATACACACCCTATGGAATGACCAAAATCGTTAACAATTGATATTACTTTGATACAGACGACTATTGCTGTTGTATCTTCCCTCGAACAATTGAGATTATGTAGAGATAATTTGTTGGGAGTTGAGATAACTGTACCACATCACTATTGGTACGATACCATGTTGAGGCGTCCACAAAACTCCCCAACCACTGTTAGGATGAACCTTCAGGCTAACAGGTGACTTGTTGAACCAAGGTAGGGTAGTTTTTTACTCGTAGGGTATCAGTCTCAGTATACTAGCAACAGACAGCAACCCGAACCCAAACATCCCAAACCCTCGATAATACAAAAAGTCACCGCTTCGAGGTTTCCTATGAGAGTTTGTTGGTTGCAGACTCAACAAGAATACCCACACATTATCAATAAGTCTTAGCAAGTCGTTGAGTTCTCAATGAAAGGCGGTCAACGTTTTGATGGAGACTACCCCAGAGCCACGGATGCCAAAGCCTGCACTGGATGCTTGTCGAATCCTGTTGGGTACATGCTGGATTTCCAACAGTATTTGGAGCTAGGATACACGGCCACATGGTCCATACATTGTGGTTGTCCTATGCGGCGGCAGAAGACATGTTACCAATATAGTAGCGAATGTTTGCAATCTTAAAAGTTGCACGTGGTCCCAGAAACTCCTGCAAAGTGTGGAGTCTCTGGTTCGATGTCTGCATTGCCTGTTTCTGGATGCAGAGGCATCTTACCAATACATTCTCGGAATTCGGAAGGTCTTACAGCTTCAGCAGCGCCAGCTGCAAGTTTACTACGTCATGTATGAGCTGCTTCCAAATGAGCAACGACGGGTTTTGCTGGCGAAGCTAAAAACGCTGGCATATACAATGCCAATATGTCAAGGGTGCTGATATTTCCGGAAGAGTTCATGGATTTTTGCTCGAGATGAGGCTACTGCTCCGGTACTAGCTTCTAGAATAAGGGCTAATTAAGTCGCCTCCGGGACGATGTGTTGGAATCTTGAATTTTCGACCTCTGAACAAGCAATGGGTAGACTGTGAACGAAACCTATATCAGACCTTGGAGCGCGGGTCTGAAGATGTGGCGATAAAGGAGATCATGCTGGCACGGCAAGAATCGAAGTCCGCTCGTGAGACATTAGTTGCAGTCTCATCATAGGCTCAGTCCAACCTTACTAATATCGAACATGCCTATTACTTCGCGCTGGTCTTCTCGTCGAATTTTGGCAATGTAATGCCGTGCATACCACGATACGACGCGGGCTCAGGTGGTTGCCAATGCTTGAGCACCGCAGGGTCGATAATTTTGGAGACCTCAACCCCCAACGGGCGGCAGCATTTGAGCATATCATCCGGTCCTTCGGCTCCTTTATTCCATCCCCATGTGGACAAATCGCCACCTGGACAGGTAGAGAGCGCACACAGGATATCAATCTCGGCGAAGAACTCAAAGTAGTCCCCCGATTTTGCAGGGGAAGGCTGCCTTAGAGATAGTCAGCATATAGACACCTCGTCTACCAACTATAGCGCCTGATCAATGCGTCTTTGCTTACATGAAATACTGGCCGTCTTTGTTCAAGCCAGTCACTTGAAATACGTTCAGGACACTTGAAAGCGCCCAGGTTAGCACGACTGTCTATAGATTGCGCGCCAGAATTGAAAAGGTGACATAACCTGTAGATTGTGAGGCACACGATCTTTCTAAGCTCCTAGTAGATGTATTTGAGATTACCTACTCATGCACATCAGTCTCGTGGAGACCGAAAGGTAGTACCGCCCTGGTCAGGTTCGAATGGCAATGGAAATCGAAGGATTCCCCCGAGAGCATTTAGTTCACTTTGAATCGTCATCAGCTTAAATTCAACGAACTGTGGGAGAGCATGAAGTACCATAGGGGTCGCATCTTGTCCTATATCAGAGTAGTGAGCATGGCCATATCTATAATGAGTGGGAAAGTGCTGACCCTAAGAGGTCGTGTACCCTTCCGCCAACACCATCTACACCGTAGTTGGAAAGAGAGTCACCCGTAATGGTAACGAGAGGTCGTAGGTATGGTAAACAGGACCATAGTCGATCGAAGACGGATACGTGGGAGCGGTGGAGCTGCCGTGTTCGAGCCGCCCAGAAGCGCTCTCTCAGATTATGTAGGTTCCATAGGTTCAAGTCACCTACTTGTGGGCCCAAAAGCGTATTTATACGACAAACATTGCCTTTTGGCACTACCCATGCTCGGCCAGACCGGATTGGAATTGTAAAGGACTCGACCAGCTCTTTTGGCGCGTTGGCGATGCTGGTGTACAATGCTCGATCCGGGTGGATTGAAGAGCCTTCTGAGGCCAGGTAAGCCGGTTTAGGGACTTGATGCGTCATGGCCACGTTACATGGAACATCGAGGAGGTGGTCAAAGATGTCTTGCTGGCGCTGAGACAATATTGTCGTTCACTATTCTATGTTCCTGGAACTACTACCCGGAAGAAATTGCCTGTAAAGTAGACCGTCAAGCGAGCATTTGAGAGGGGCTATCTGGTTACTCCGGATCGACGACACTAGACTCATCAGCATAGAGTGACAAACGCTCTAACATCTTTCTATTAGTGTAGAGTTGGTATGTTGCTCTCCGTGGATTCAGATAGAACTGGATTACTGCGTCAGAATCACATGGTCTGCCCACGAGTGATGAAAGGTATGGTTTCAGCTTGTATGATGACTCGCTGTCCGTCCATGACAAGAATTGGATGCTATGGCAGAGAGTAGCAATATGATGAGCTCGTCAAACTTAGTAGAATAGCATACAGAATGTCTATGCTCCAATGGAAATCTGCGCAACGGTTTCCTAGGACTTGAAGCCTTATAGAGCGGGGCGATCAAAGCCTTGACAATACTAGGCGCGGAACGATGACGTAGGTATGTATTTGAAACTTCTGCCGATCACCCGAGAATTTGACATACCATTTACTTGCTGTTTGTTGCCCAAATTCCTGTGATATCAAGTCAGTTGTTCGTCTGCACAACCTAAGATGATTTAGTCCACGCTTTCGCCTGTACGTGGCGGCTGATCTTCGGCGATCCTGTCGATCATCGATAAGGTCCCGCTCCCGCCTTGGCAATGGCTTCCTCACATGCATCTCTTGCTTCCACAAGCTCGAGCTCCTTCAGTCCAGCTGCCAGCAGCAGTACTACCGGCGGTCGTAGTATCCAAAGCAGCCAGGCTCCGACCGAGTCTGCACCCCAGTCTACATTGGCGGGACATGCGACAGCCATGTCTTTGCAGGGCTCAGAGGCTCTGAGCCGGACCTTCCAAGAGCTCAAGTCCAAGAATCAAGACACCCGCCTCAAAGCGTCCTACGACCTGTACTCGTTGATAGTCTCGGCTGCCAGAGGTATCAAGGCCGTGATCTTTCGAAGGCATCACTAATGTGCCTCTAGACTTGCCCGCCGACCGATTTCAGGAATTTTACGGGAACGTTAATCACCGCATAGCACAATTGGTTGTCGCGTCCAACGATGTCCACGAGAAGATCGGCGGTATTCTTGCTGTCGAAGCTCTTATCCGATTCGATGGCGACGATGCCGCACAAAAGACAGCCCGCTTGCTTGGCTTTCTGCGTGCGGCGTTGCGCAGCAATGACAACACCGTGCTCATCTACGCCTCAAGAGCACTAGGGCATCTTGCTGTACCAGGTGGGGCACTCACGGCAGAGTTGGTCGAGAGTGAAGTGAAATCGGCTCTAGAATGGTTACAGTCGGACAGACAGGAGAGTCGAAGGTTTGCAGCCGTGCTGTGCGTCCACGAGCTTGCCAAGAACTCACCGACACTGTTCTATGCATTCGTACCTCAGATTCTCGATTGCATCTGGGTTGCCCTCCGAGACCCAAAGGTTCTCATCCGCGAGACTGCAGCAGAAGCCGTGGGCTCCTGCTTCGAAATCATTTCAGCCCGCGACTCCACACTTAGGCAACAATGGTATACGAGGATGTACGATGAGACTATTCTAGGTTTCAAGAACGCCAACCTCGACTATGTCCACGGATCCCTTCTGACCATGAAGGAGCTGCTGCTTAAAGGGGGAATGTTCATGCACGAGCATTACAAGACAGCCTGCGAGGTCTCCCTTCGCTTGAAAGACAATAGAGAGCCGAGGATCCGCACCCAGATCGTGACGTTGATCCCTATCTTGGCCGGCTATGCTCCATCTGAATTCGCCGCAACGTACCTTCATAACTTCATGATTTACCTTCAGGGGCAACTCAAGAAAGACAAGGAACGAAATGCCGCTTTCATCGCTATCGGCAAAGTAGCCAACGCGGTCGGTAGCGCCATCGCATCCTATCTTGATGGTATCATCGTTTTCGTTCGCGAAGGTCTCAGCGTCAAGGCGTAGGCTTCCTAATCTCATAACATCTCTTTGCCGAGCTGACATTGCACTAGACGTAATCGTGTCGGTACTGATGAAGCACCAGTGTTTGCCTGCATTAGTATGCTGTCGATCGCCGTTGGTCAGACCTTAAGCAAATACATGGAAGCCCTTATGGATCCTATGTTTGCCTGCGGCCTCAGCGAATCATTAACACAAGCCTTGGTCGATATGGCACACTACATTCCTCCTATCAAGCCCATGATCCAGGAGAAGCTCTTGAATCTGCTTAGTCTAGTTCTATCTGGAAGGCCCTTCAAACCTCTAGGGTGCCCTGACAATAAGCTACCACCGCTCCCAGCTTTTGCAAAAGACTTCAATCTTCAGATTTCTGAGCACAAAGACTCCGAGATAACTCTAGCTTTGAACACCTTGGGGACGTTTGACTTCGCTGGTATGGTTCCTTCATACCTCGAGGATAACCAACTAAGTCAATATCGCAGGGCACGTACTGAATGAGTTCGTACGAGATGTCGCCATTCGCTATGTCGACAACAACAATCCAGAGATTCGTAAAGCATCGGCACTGACTTGCTGTCAACTCTACATTCGGGACCCAATCATACATCAGACCAGCTTCCATGCCATAAGAGTGGTGGGTGAGGTCATAGAACGGCTGTTGGTAGTTGGTGTTGCCGATCCGAACGCAGACATCCGGAAGACCGTCTTGCTGTCGCTGGACTCAAAATTCGACCGCCACCTTGCCAAACCAGACAATGTTCGGTCAATCTTTCTCGCCATCAACGACGGAGAATTTGAAGTTCGTCAGGCGGCTATGATGATTATCGGACGCTTGACAGGTGTTAACCCAGCATACGTCTTCCCACCCTTGCGGAAGCTGCTGGTCAACCTGATGACAGGCGTCAAGTCTTCGCAAGACCCGCGACATGAGGAAGAGGGCGCTAGGCTGATCAGCTTATTTGTTGCCAATGCCTCGCAAATAGTCAAGCCGTATGTCGATCCGCTCGTAAGGACATTGCTGCCAAAGGCGACAGATCAGAATGTCGGAGTCGCCTCAACCACGTTGCAAGCGATCGGAGAGCTAGCGACCGTGGGTGGGACAGATCTGCTCCCCTATATACCAAAGCTTATGCCAACAATCATCGAGGCTCTACAAGACCTTAGCTCCCAATCTAAGAGAGACGCCGCATTACATACTCTTGGCCAACTGGCGAGCAGCTCAGGCTACGTGATCCAGCCGTACCTAGATTACCCTCATCTACTAGACCTGCTGGTGAACATCACGAAGACTGAGCAGCAAGGTTCACTGAGACGAGAGACGATCAAGCTGCTAGGTATCCTTGGTGCCTTGGATCCATATAAGCATCAGCAGATCATGGAGGCTTCACCCAACACTCGGCTTCAGAACGAAGCTCAGCCCGTTTCGGACGTTGCACTTCTCATGTCAGGCTTGACCCCGGACCACGAGGATTACTACCCGACCGTTGTCATGAACACCCTAATGCAGACGGTTCTCAAGGACACTTCGCTTGCCCAGTATCACTCAGCGGTCATCGAGGCTATCGTCACCATCTTCAAAACACTAGGCTTGAGATGTGTACCGTTCCTGGGTCAGATCATTCCAAGCTTCGTTACGGTCATCCGCAGTGCGCCACCGACCCGTCTCGAGTTATACTTCAATCAAGTTGCAATACTGGTCACAATTGTTAGCCAGCATATCCGTCCTTACACCAAGCAATTAATTGATCTTGTACAAGAGTATTGGGGAACCTCAGCACAGATTCAAGCCACAGTGTTGTCACTTGTCGAGGCCCTTTCGAGATCTCTTGAAGGTGAATTCGCTGGCTCTATCTCGCGAATTCTGCCACTCATGCTCGGTGTTCTGGAGAAGGATACCTCGGTCCGACGTGCACCTTCAGAGAGGATCATGCATACGTTCCTTGTGTTTGGATCTAATGCTGAAATCTTTATGCACTTGATCATCCCGATGCTTGTACGGACATTTCAGAAGCCAACCAATCCTCCCACTTTACGCCGGGTCGCAATCGATACCATTGGCAAGATCTCCCGGCAAGTCAACATTACAGACTATACTTCGATGCTTGTACACAGCCTCAGCGATATTTTAAGTGGTAAAGAGCAGCTTCTCAAGCAAGCTGCTCTGGACTGTATCTGTGCGCTCATCTTCCAGCTAGGGCGCGAGTATCTTCGATTCAACAACACCATCAAGAAGATTCTTGTGGCCAATCATATACCTCACCATAACTATGATGTTCTGGTATCGAAATTACAAAAAAAGGAGAACCTTCCCCAGGATCTAAGTCCCGACGAACATTATGGGGGACTCGGCGATGATTCCGCGTACGCTAACATCGATCAAAAGAAATTACCCGTAAATCAGGAGCATTTGAAAAATGCGTGGGAGGCTTCACAGAAGTCGACTCGCGAGGACTGGCAAGAGTGGATGCGACGTTTCAGTGTCGAGCTTCTGAAAGAGTCACCGTCTCACGCTCTACGTGCATGTGCTGGCCTGGCTGGTGTTTATCAGCCCCTTGCCAAAGATCTCTTCAATGCCGCATTCATTTCCTGTTGGACTGAGCTGTACGAGCAGTACCAAGAGGAGCTCGTCAGGTCACTTGAGACAGCTTTGACCTCCCCACAGATCCCGCCCGAGATCCTCCAAGTGTTGCTAAACCTGGCCGAGTTCATGGAGCATGATGACAAAGCTCTTCCAATCGACATCCGTACTCTTGGCGTTTACGCAGCCAAATGCCATGCGTACGCAAAAGCGCTGCATTACAAGGAGCTGGAATTCGAGGAAAAGAAGACTCCAGGCACCGTTGAAGCGCTGATTTACATCAACAACCAGCTGCAGCAGGGTGACGCTGCAGTCGGCATACTTCGAAATGCGCAGAAATATAGAGACATCGAACTGAAGGAGACGTGGTTCGAGAAGCTTCAACGTTGGGACGAAGCCTTACAAGCGTATCAAAAGCGGGAGAAAGAAGATTCATCGTCATTTGATATCACGATGGGAAAGATGAGATGTTTCCATGCCCTTGGCGAATGGGAACTGCTTTCCAATCTTGCTGAGGAAAAGTGGAGCCTGGCAACCCTCGACCATAGACGTGCAATCGCTCCGTTGGCGACTGCTGCAGCTTGGGGACTCGGTCAATGGGAGCTGATGGACAACTATCTGGATGCCATGAAGTCGCTGTCTCCGGACAGATCATTCTTTGGGGCCATTCTGTCAATTCATCGCAATCACTTCGACCGAGCTGCTGAGCACATTGAGAAAGCAAGGGAAGGTCTCGACACCGAATTGGGTGCTTTACTGGGTGAGTCTTACAACCGCGCTTACGGCGTCGTCGTGCGGGTCCAAATGCTTGCCGAGCTTGAGGAGATCATCACGTACAAGAAGAGCGAGGGAAATCCTATCAAACAGGCCACGATGCAAGATACATGGACACGACGACTTCTAGGCTGCCAGCGCAATGTGGAGGTCTGGCAGAGGATGCTCAAAGTCCGAAGCTTGGTCGTCCCTCCCAAGGAGAACATAAGAATGTGGATCAAGTTTGCAAATCTGTGTCGCAAGTCTGGCCGAACTGGTCTCGCAGAGAAAACCCTCGACCAGCTTCAGAGAGTCAGTGATGGTTCGAACACCAAAGACGTGTTCAAGGGAGCCTCCGGAGTCCCTGAGGTGCTCTATGCTCAATTGAAATACCAGTGGTCCATGGGCTACCAGGAGACCTCTCTTGATCGCTTGCAGGAATTCACGAGGGATCTTTCAGAACAGCTCACTATCTTCAACTCTCAGGTTCGAGAACCGCCAGTCAGTCTCCACGGCATGCCGCCCATGGATACTCCTCTCAACCAGTATGGCAACCTTGCGATAGGCATGGTCGTACCTACGCAGAAGAAGGCCGATCCCAGCAGCATCAAGATGCTGCTTGCCAAATGCTACTTGAAGCAGGGCGAGTGGTTGACTACGCTGAAGCATGGGGATTGGGAATCACAGCATGTCCACGACATCATCCAGTCATATGCTTCTGCCACGTCTTACAACCAGAACTGGTACAAAGCATGGCACGCTTGGGCTTTGGCGAATTTCGAAGTAGTGACAGCCATTACCTCGCAAGCTAATAGAGAAACGGCGATTCTACCACAAGCTGTCATAATGGACCACGTTGTCCCCGCCATCAAAGGGTTCTTCCGATCCATAGCTTTGTCGTCGACCAGCTCTTTGCAGGATACCCTTCGACTGCTGACCTTGTGGTTCGCTCACGGGGGAGACCACGAAGTCAGTGCAGCAGTCACTGAGGGGTTTCAAAGTGTCAGCATCGACACATGGCTCGAAGTCATCCCACAGCTGATTGCTCGTATCAATCAGCCGAACAATCGGGTCCGGCAGTCGGTTCATCGTCTCTTAGCTGAGGTTGGTAAGGCACATCCGCAGGCGCTGGTCTATCCTCTTACCGTAGCGATCAAATCGAACGTAGCGCGTCGTTCTGCGTCGGCTGATCAAATTCTGGGGAGCATGCGTCAGCATAGCTCGGACCTAGTTGCGCAGGCTGATACGATTAGCCACGAGCTCATTCGAGTTGCGGTTTTGTGGCACGAACTTTGGCATGAAGGGTTGGAGGAAGCATCAAGATTGTACGAATACCACCCAGGACTGCGCGAATTGCGTAAGTACTCTGATGAACAAAAAGCTTACTGGGCCAGGTATTTCGGGGACCACGACATTGAGGGAATGTTCGCGACGCTTGAGCCTTTGCATGAGCACATCAACAAGGCAAGTAGCGTGCAATATAGGTGACAACGTTTACTAATTACAGTAGGGCACCGAAACACTACGAGAAATCTCCTTCATGCAAGCATTCGGGCGTGATCTCCACGAAGCCCGTGAATGGTGCGAGACCTATCGTACTACTCATGAAGTAGGCGACTTGAACCAAGCATGGGACTTGTACTACTCGGTCTTCCGTCGCATTGCACGACAGTTGCCACACTTAATGTCCCTGGATCTGACCTACGTCTCACCCAAGCTCAAAGAAGCGAAAGACCTAGAGCTGGCAGTTCCAGGGACGTACCAGAGCGGCAAGCCTGTTATCTGTATTTCGAGCTTCGATCATGTCTTCACCGTCATTCCATCCAAACAACGACCCCGCAAGATGACTTTACGCGGCAACGACGGTGTAGCCTATGCGTTTGTTCTCAAGGGTCACGAAGATATCCGCCAGGACGAGCGTGTGATGCAGCTTTTCGGGCTCGTCAATACTTTGCTGAACAATGACAGCGAGTCCTTCAAGCGTCATCTCAATATTCAACAATTCCCCGCTATACCTTTGTCTACGCAGTCCGGTCTTCTAGGCTGGGTCCCCAATAGTGATACTCTGCACAATCTGATCAAGGATTACCGTGAGAAACGCCGCATTCTCCTCAACATCGAGCATCGAATCATGCTACAGATGGCGCCCGATTACGACAACCTCACCTTGATGCAAAAGGTCGAAGTATTCTCGTACGCCATGGACAACACCACCGGCAAGGACCTCTACCGCGTCCTCTGGCTCAAATCCAAGTCCTCCGAGTCCTGGCTCGAGCGTCGCACAAATTACACCCGCTCCCTGGCGGTCATGTCCATGGTAGGCTACATCCTCGGCCTCGGTGACCGCCATCCAAGCAACCTCATGCTCGACCGCATCACCGGCAAAGTAATCCACATCGACTTCGGCGACTGCTTCGAAGTCGCCATGCACCGCGAGAAATACCCCGAGCGGGTCCCCTTCCGCCTCACGCGCATGCTGACCTTCGCCATGGAAGTCAGCAACATTGACGGCAGCTACAAGCTCAGCTGCGAAGCCGTCATGCGTGTCATCCGCGACAACAAGGAGTCTCTGATGGCCGTGTTGGAGGCATTCATCCACGATCCCCTTCTCAACTGGCGCCTCGGCAACCGTGAATCCCCGCCCGAACCGTCGTTCCCCTCCGAGCGCCGCCAGAGCATCATCGGCGAGCTCGAATCCCCACAGCAGCAGCAGCCACGCACGAGCGGCAGCTACATGCGCGCTCGACGCCCATCGGTGCTTGATGCGACGGCGACAGAGACACAGGGACCGAGCGAGGCCAAGGAGGTCCAGAACGCGCGCGCGGTGCAGGTGCTGAGCCGCGTGAAAGAGAAGCTGACGGGGCGGGACTTCAAGAGCGGCGAGGAGCTGGATGTGGAGCGGCAGGTGGCGAAGCTGATTGCGCAGGCGACGAGCGTGGAGAACCTCTGCCAGCATTACATCGGGTGGTGCAGCTTCTGGTAGGTTGCGAGCTCGAAGGAAGTTGCGAATTCATGCATGGGGCGGTGGCAGGAAGTGGAATGGTTCTGGCGTCGGCAGGTAGATGGACGCATTTGACGGCTTTACGATACCCCATGTGCCTGCATGAGCGAGGGCGCATGGGTTATATGTTCAAGTGATTTCAAGCGGTTCTTCTCATAGGATGTTTAGTCACACCATGGCTCTTCGGCATATCCTACAATGCATATCTCTAATAGTTCCATTCAACCGATACCGTTGAGGGTGATGATGGTGTTTTGAATGTTGGAGGGGCCTCTTCTCTCGTTGCTTCTTCCGACTATGTCACTGAGATTCTTTGACGTCTTGCCGCTTTGGCAATGGATCCTCAGCGGTCGTTTATTTTATAATCACATGCTTCAAGAGTACAAAGCATTTCGTACTTGATTCAGCCAACCATGTATTTAGTAGCCCTGCCAGCGCATTTAATACAGTTGGCTCGAAAGCTCCTTCCCGCCCTTGCCCTCTGGCCCTCTGGCCCTCTGGCCCCCTTCTCCTCCCCTCCACCCACCCTACCGCCCAAACCAGCTCCCCCAGCCCTCAGCCTTCTTCTTCCCCGCCTCCGCCATATTCTCCGCCCTCCGATCCAACGATCCGCCAACCGCACGCTCACTACCTTCCGTGTCCCTCCTCGCTTTCTCGAAACTCCCCAAGACCGCAGCTTCGGCCTCTTGCCCACCACTGCCCAGATTCCCTCTCACCGTCTCTTGCAATCCGCGTTCAACCTCCTTCTCAGTATGCCTCACCGCATCCACCACCTCCCCTCCCTTCCTCTCCACCCCCTCCACAAACGCCTCAACCTTCTCCTCCACCGCGTGCATCATCCCCTCCCCCTCACCAACCACCTCCTCCACCACCCTCTCCCCCTCCTCCTCCCCACCCAACCGCCCCACCACCGGCTTCATCAACCTCCCCACAAACCCGGGCCTGCGCTTCCTCTCCTCCTCCGCCTGAAACCGCGCCTTCTCCCGATTCAGCATCAGCTGCTGCTCCTCCGTCATCGGCAAGCCGGCCTTCTCGGCCTCGATGGCCGCCATGACGAGCTCCTGCTGCGTGCGGATCTGGTCCGCGTAGAAGGCGTTGCGCTTCTTGCGGTTGTAGGTTATCATGGAGATTACGCCGTAGGTGGTTACGAGGCCGGCGAGGACTGGTGGGGGGGGTAGGGGGTTAGCTTTTGTGCTTTAGGGTTTTTGGGGGGTGGAAGTGTTTTGCTTGGGGTTGGGGGGTGGGAAGGGTGTGTGATGTGAGGGATAGGTGGGATGGGATGGGATGGGAGCGGCGGGAAGAGTAATGGGGGGATTACCGGTGAGACCAATCAAGCCCACGGCGGTGAAGCGATGTATTCGATCGGACCATACGCGCCCCGTCACGACGATCCGGTCCCACGTCCCGATCTGCACCTGCGACCTGGCGGCTGCTCGTGCGGCGCGAAGACGGGCGACCTTCTCGGCTGGCGTCTCGGTTTTGGCAGCTCCTCCTTCTGCTCCTCCTCCTCCTCCAATGGCTCCATTAGCAGCAGGACCTGAACTCAAGGTAGTAGGGCTTGATGTCGGCGCGGTGTTTAGATTCGGATTGGGACTTGGTTTCAGTGGAGACGGTCGGGATGAGAGCGATGGTGGAGGTCGTTGTGGGGTATGGGAGGGGAAGAAGGTTGATGCTGAGGGTCGAGAGGAGCGCGCGGCGGGTTTGGAGAAGGCGTGGGGGGAGGTGGGTGTGAAGCGGGTGGCGTCGATGGCGGAGGAGGGGGGGCGGAAGAGGAGAGGGGATCGTCGCATTGTGTGATTGTGGTGAGTGTCAAGGCTTGATAACTAGAGCGGATTGGACAAGGGGTCGGGATAAAGATTTTGGATGAGCAGTTGGAGAAATAGGTTGGTGATGACGCAGAAGGGAGGTTTTTTACCGCGGGCTTGGCGCGGCGCGTTCGGGCGCGGAATTGAGGCAACTTAATCGAAACGTACATCCATCGATAGATGGACTTAAGAACCTTCTTTCAGCCTTGAGACCGATAGCATATCTTGTTGGCCGATTCCGTGTGAGAGCTTCATGTTCCCTGTCAACTACAAAGAACAACACAGATCCATTCCCACTAAGTCACTCTGTTACTTCCACAGTCGTTCATTCTTCTCTCCTCGCTATTATATCTTAAGGTAGCCAGTTCTCGCACACCCATTTTCGGTAATTGCACACCCAGTCCTAGGGTTGGTTTTTAGGGTTGATCGGATAAAAGTTGATCAAATCCGAACCGCGCGAAATCTTCAAAGTCCTGCCTCAACCACCTTACATTTCTACCTTATCGTTGTCAACATAATAATGCAATCATCGTTTGCGACAAACTATTCTTTACTTGATGCTCTTATTAAAAGTATACAAGCATACGCAATAGTAAAAGAATATGTTATTGTCAAGTTGCGATTGAAAGCAAGATACAAATTTAATATAATAACAAAAGTCGATATAATTTGCGAACGCGACAACGAACTACGACGTAAACTTAAACTTAAATAAAAAAAGACTACTAGCATTAAATGCAATTGTTTGCTCAAGATAAACGTCTTGTACAAACAAGATCTAAAAATATAAATAACAAACGTACTACAATAACTAATATTCTACTTAAGATTAAAATTAAAATTTTTTAGAATTTGGAAAATTAAAATTGAAATTTCTAGCAATATGTGAGACACAACTTGATTATAATAGCATACACAATTGTACAATCTTTATATTGTTCAAATATACTATAGTAGTATATTATCTTTATAATTTGAGAGACTTAATTTCGAATTTAAACAAGATTAACAATAATTATTCAAATGCAAAAGTTAAAGAATTCTTAATCTTTTAGAATCGACTTGCGAAAAAAGTTTAAATCTATTAATAGTAATCTTTTTTTTTTAGACAAGAAGTAACTAGCACAAAGTTAAATTTATCGACGTGTTAACAACATTTACAACATAGAATAAACTCTTAGACTTAATATGTTAGATTAATAATAATAGACTTGTGTTAACTTGATATACAATTAGAGAAAATTGCAAGAATTGAACGCAAATATAAGTGCAAATTTCAATTTTCGTTTTTCGATTTTCGTTTTCCTAGGAATTTTTAATTTTGACTCTAAGCAAGATATCAACTATTGTAAACATATAAAATGCAAAACATAATTATAAGAAGAACAAGATATTAAACGTCTTCGCGACAACTCGAAGAAAAAACAAAACAACAATATTACTAGAATATATTAATGTTGCAACTAGATTAAATAAAACAATCATTATCTATCTAGTTGCTTTGCTAATTATTCTTTAATAGATACAACTTTTTGCGAAATTTTTAGCAAACAACGCTTGCAACATTTTAAGTGTCTTTTTATTAATCAAAATATTTACAATCTTAAAAAGAAACTTTGTCGCAATTGTTTAAATATATATATCTTTACTTAGATTCTTCTTTGAGCTCTATTATTGCAATTGCTAGTTTGTAAAGATTAATTTAAAAAAGAAAATCAAAAAGATAAAAAAGCTCTTCTTTGTGCATAAAGAAATGCTAGAAATTCTATGCAAAAATTCAAAGATATTTATTATAAATTATATATACAAAATAAACAAATACAAAATATTGCTACTTATTATTTGCGAGATTATTTTCTTAGACACAACGTTTATTGTCGATTTCGTCTTTCTAAACAAAAAGATCAAGAGCTATTACGATTAAGTATTATATTACTTAATACAATTATACAACAGTCTAGAATTGTTTCTTTCTCGCGTTATTGCTATTAATCGAGATCTAACTTTAATAAAAGCTATTAACAATTGTCTTTTTAAACGATTAGAATCTTATAACAAAGAAACGAGTTATATATTGTGTCTTTAATATCTATATCGCAATGTAACAAAGAATTACAAAATCTTCTTTGTAATTAATAAGAAATAAAAGATCTTCTTAATTGTCTAATACGCAATTATCTATACTAATACTTATACTCTATTTAAGGCAACTTAAATTTAATTTATAATCAATTATTACAAAAATTATCGCGATAATATTAATTATCTTGTCGATACTTGATTAAAGTCTTGAAGAAATTGTCTCTACAAATAACAAACTAATAAGCTTAGACATTACAATATTACTATTATTTCTTATGTAAAAGACATATATCGAGTCTTAAAAAGCAATCTAAAGTTTTCTATTAATAAACTATTAACAATAATAGATTGTATAGCAATTATGCTAACAAATTAATTAAAGATCTATTGTACTAATCTTTCAAAAACAAAGAGAAGCACTTTGTACGTCTTTTTATACGCAATATTTCGAAATTTAATCGATCGAGTTACTTTATATGCTCTTTGAATAATTTTCAATTAATACGAGCGATTAATTATATTACGCTAGTACTTTCGTAAGAAATATTAGAGAGAGTTATATTATCGAAAAGATTTGTAGACGTCTTTAGACAATACAAGCAATTACTTAATAACAAGAAAGTACAACTTAGTAATTGTAATAGTAAGTCAAGACTTAAGATAAATTGAACACAATTTATAAGAGAATTGCGTTCGAAAGCTACATATCTTTTTATTATTTGAAATTTAAGATGTTTAAGATATTAAAGATCTTAATTATCTTAATTATCTTAATTCTAAATTTAAGATATACAAGAACTAAGCTATCTTAATTATCTTGATCTTGTCAATAGATTTTTTCTTTCTAATTATCTTGTAAAGAGCAATACGCAACGAATAGTATCTATTAATACACAACTCGTAATACTATCTTCTCTCTTTAAGAATTTTTGTCTCGAAATTATCTATTTTTTCTTATTATATTAATCAAGCTAACTATTGAACAATATCGCAATTTTGTTATTAATTGTTGCTATAAGTATGCTCTTCTTACAATACATGCTTGTCAAGTTTATCTTTCTTTTAATATATTTTGTTAAGTAAATAAAGAATATTTTAAGTGTAAAAAGTATTATCGAAAGAATTGAAAATGTAACTTGACTTCTAATTATTAAGAAATAAATAAAGTTATTTAGAAAACTAAAAAGCTAGATAATAAAATAACAAAATGGCGCTTAAGAATTGCGCGAAAGACGAAACAAAAAAAATATTAATTTTGTTGTTTAAAAAATATAAATAATACAAAGTCGAAAAATATTCTAAAGATCAAAAACAACAAAAAAGAGATTAAATATATTAAAAAGATATTCGAAGTCTTATTTAATACTATTTTCGATTTTTTATTGTTTGCTCTTTTGTTCTCTAATGCTTTGTTAATTTTTATAAGTAATTTTGTTGCTAACAAAATTGTTGTAGTTTGTTAAAATACTTCTTTAAATTCTTAAGTAACTTCAATATATTGTTTCTCTTTTTATAAATAGAAATAAAATATATTCTATAAAGACGTAATTGAATTTGCTAATTTTAACAATAAAATATAAAATACTAAAAATACTTTAACGTTTTTAAGTAAATCGAATTTGTAATTGATTGATTTCTTTGTCTTCTTAACAAGAACCAATTCGACTTTAATATAATATAATTTCATGCTTAACTTTCTTATTTTAAGATTTTTTGTAAAAAAATATATTTCATCTCTTTTCTTTAGTTAAGATATTGTTTTTTGTTTTTTGTTTTAATACTTAATTAATTTTTCTTGCATCTTTAAGATATTATTGTGTATTTTTTTTAATATTGTTACTCTTTTAATAACTAATTAAGTTAATAGATACTTTTGTTCGTTTTTAAAGAAATTAAGTTTCTTGTTATAATTGACGAAGAATAAAGTTATTATAGTAATATTTAAAATCTTTGCATTTAGTGTTAATTATATTATAGATAAAAGTAATACTTAATTATTGTAAGTATTATTGACGTAATATCTTAAATATTGCTCTAGACTTTAGTTTATTTGCTTTATTTAATTATTTGTAATCGAATAATAAATAGTAAATATTCTAAGTCTTGTTTTTAATATTAATAAAAATATCTTTTAATAATTAGATATAAAGAGCTTGTCTCTATTACTAGTTAATTCTTTGAGTATATTGTAATATTATATAAATTAATTTAATACAATATATTTTAGTTGTTTTGCTATAAACTTCTTTTTACATGCAATAATATATAAATACTTAATAAGTTTGTCAACTATTATTAGTATCAAGTTATATTTATCTTTAGTTACTAGATTTGTTAATTTAAGCAACTTAATAATAAAGTTTATTGTAACTTTATTTTATAAAAATTCAAGTAATTTTTAATATTAAATCTTGCTATAGTTTATATATATATTATATTTATTTTGCTAATAGTTAAGATATTGTTTAATATATATTTTGACAACTTGTCTTATTTAAGAAAACTAACAATATTAATGTAAAAGCTAAAATTTTTTAACTATTCTTGAATATTTTTGCAATAATTTATTATAATATTCTTTTATATATCTATTAATTTTGTCGATAGATATTTGAAGTTTTTCTTTTTTTATTAATTTTTTTTTCTTATTGTCTCTAAGTATTTGTAAGATAGTATTTAGCTTGTATTTATTTACTAATAATAATTTGTTTTTGTTAATCTTAAGTATATTATAATTAAACAATTTCTTTGTTTTTATATAATTATTTTTTTTGTTAAATACGTTTGCTTTGTTGTTATTTTTGTTTAATATATATTGTATTTTAAACTTGTGTTGTTCGAGTAATTCTAATTATTGTATTTATTTTTTGTTAAGCTATTTAATAGTAGTAAAGTATAGAAGATTCTTGTAATTTGTAAGAATTGTAAATTTTAATAATTTTTCGATATATACTTTTTATAATTTTAGAGAGATTACAATAGCAAATAGTTTTTTATTGTAAATATTATAATTTTATTTAACTAATAAAAGTTTTCTTAAGAGATATATTATTTAATATTAAATATTTTTATACTTTTAATTAAAGTACATATTAATAATTAGATTTAATATATTGATTTTAATTCTATTTAATAATTGTAAGTTATATTTTTTTAATACTACTTTCTTTAAATATTTTAGCTTAAGATTTTAAAATAATTTCTTTTTTATTAATTTTTATATTTATAACGTCTTCTTCTTTGTAAGATTTGTTAATAATATTATATTAGCAAAATAATTTTTAATAAATTTTTTATTATAGTTTATAAAATTTAGAAAGAATTAAACTTTTTTAATATTAATAGATAATTTTTATTTTTTAATTGCTTGTAACTTTTTAAGATTTATACGTACTTTATATTGTTTAACAACAAATTTAAAAAAATCAACTTCTTTTTAATAAAATTTGTATTTTTTTAATTTAAAATATAAATTTTTTCTATCTAGATATTCTAGTATTTTAAAAATACAATTTGTATATTTTTTAAAAATATTTAAGTAAACTATAATGTTGTTCAAGTATATTATAACAAATCGATTTAAATATTAGCGTAATCGTCAAGTTGAATTTCAATTCGATCGAGTTAATTTGTTCAATTTTAATTCTAAGATTAGGCAAATTTCCTAGCTTAACAGAATAAGACGAGCGAAGAATGCGCGTCGAATGTTCAACTCGACTTATTCGATTATGTGACGTTACGTAATGCGCTAATTATATATAATTAGCGTGAATTCTACGCTAGTTTAATCGAGTTAGCGTATAGATAAAATAAGATAAGATAAGCGAATGTTAACGCGATGAAGTTAGCTTAAATTCTTGACATTAATTCGACGAAATTCAATTCTAGAGTTAGATTTGCGCCTTAATTCTAATTCAATCCTACGAGATTTAAGAGAGTAAATCGAATTGAGAAAAAAGTGTTTAATTCGATTTAACAATTACATTATCAAATATTATTGTAATATATTATTAATTATCTCTTAATACATTGTTAAGACATTTGTAAATTCGAACAACATTATTGTATATTTGTATAATTTATATTGTATACAAAAAGCTATCTTCTACTTTTTCTTTATTTTTATCTTAATTTAATTATACGTTTCTTGTAAAGTTAATTTAATAAAATACTTTACTTTAGACAATTAATTTTAAAACTTATTAATATTAAATAGTAAATATTGATTTTTTATTATAATATTGTTTAGCTTTCATTAATCGATATATAGATAAAAAATTTCGTTCTTTTTAAGTACAAAGAAAATCGAATATCTTATTTATAATTGAGATTTTTTTATAATTCTTTTTTTTTCGTTTTTTGTCAAGTATTTGCGAAGCGTCTTTAACTTTTTTTTGAATAAAATATATATAAGTTTAAATGTAAATTGTTTATTTAATTCAAATTTAATCTCGTAATTTTACAATCAATATTTAGATAAAATCTTGATTGTTTTTTCTTTCTAAAATAGATACTCTTAACTATTATATATTCGTAATATATATTTTAGCAATTTTCTTACTATACTAAATAATTTAGAATTCTTAAAAAATTTGCAATCTTTTTTACTTATTTTAACTTTATAGTTTAGCTAATTTTTGTTAATATTTATGAAATTAAACTTTATTAAATTATTTTTTTGCAAAAATGCAAACTTGCTATTTGCAATTAAATTTCGATTTAATCTTTTGTTTATTATTTAATATTATTAATATATAGATTAAATATAAACTGCGTAATTATATTGCGCAAATCTAAGTACTTGTGTATTTTAATTAACTTTTAAATTGTGCTACTTTAATTAAGATATTTCTAGAATAATATTGTAAATAATTATTCTTATTATATTAAAGATTAGTTTCTTGTAATATTGCTAAATAGCTATCGATAATAATTTTGTTTCTTTGTTTACTTTTTTATTTCTTGCAAGTAATAAGTTTTTATTTACAATTATTAGATTGTAAATATTAGACTTCTTTTAAATAAAATACTTTTCTCTCTTTACAAAAGCTTTAGTTATAAATTTACTTATTATATTAAAATCGATTATTGTTATAAGTTAACAATTGTTAATCTTAACTAATATAATAAAATATTATACGTATGCTATTAAATTTAGTTGTTGCTATTAAGCTAATATATTGCATTTCTTTAATATGCTTTTTATTAAGAAATTTGAACTTTTTGTTGCTTTTATATTGTAACTTCTACTTTAAGCGTTTGTTTGCGCTAAGTTTTCTTTTATTGCTAAATTGCTAACTTTAACTTTCTAAAGAATTAATTAATTTTTTGCTTGTCTTCTAAGTAAGTCTAGTATAAATTGTTATAACAAACTCTTTAACTAAGACTTGCGTATACTATAAGATTCAATTGTTTTATAATAATATCAAGTATACTCTTTTCTATAGTAACATTGCTTTTTAGCTTTTTTTTATAATTGTTTACAATCTTCGATAAGTTAAGTAAAGTCTTAAGATAGTTTGTAATATCTTTTATATATTTGTAAAAGTTCTTTTAATTATACTTCTTGTTTAAATTAATAATTAAACTATAAAATTTAATAATTTTCTAAAATATTTAATTGACTTTTTGCGTAAATGCGAATGTTTTGTCTAATAATATTTTATCTAGAGCTTTTTATAATTAATTTAAATTCTTTACTAAATAATAATTGTTATTTAATTTAGTTTTAAAAGTGTTTATCTTTGTATTAATTTACTTTCTAATATCGTTCTAACTATCAAATATTTCTCTTAATATAATATTGATTTGTTAACAATTTATTAAGTTTTGTAATTAACAATCTCTTGCAAAGTAACTCGATTTGTTATATAAATAATACGTTTTTTAAAATTTGTTATTTTGTTTTTCTTAAAAATTCTTCTCTTTGCGTTGTTAGATAAAATTCAATTTCATAAATGCAAACTTACGATAGTTTGAATTACTATATAATTGTTAACTCAAAGAAGATTTTTGTCTTTTTATAAAATTAATTATATTGTTTTTTTATAGCTCTTTTATACAATTTGTTGTTAAGATCGATAATTACTTTAATAAAATCAAACATATTACTAATAGATTTGTTATTGCGCATAATTTTATTCTTAAGATTGTTCCTAAAATCTTGTTGAAATATTATTATAAGTACAACATTGTTTTATTTAATAAAATTAATATACTTTTAAAATCTTATTACTTAATTTATTGCAAAAATTTGTTAAATTAAATATTAAATTACTCTTTTTGCAATTTGTTTTTAGTTAAATATTTCGAAGATTCTTCGAAACTCTCTTTTGAAGTTGTTAAAATTCGTAAATATTGCATAAGAATTTTCATTATAATTTTTCAAGTATTTGCGTAAATTTGACTTAAGTTAATGTTAAACTCTTTCTTTAAAAAATGTTAATACAAAAATTGTCTTTTAATTTGTTAGAACAAGATAGAAAATAAAATAAATATTTATTTATATAAATTAATTCTCTAGATCAATATAATCTTTATAATAGATGTTAGATTTATTAATTCTTATCTTGTCGTCTTTATTAAACGTTGATCGATGTAATATTGTTAAGTTAGTGTTCGAGATAGAAGTGTGTTAATCTAATACAAATATTCTTAGAGTATTCAAAGTATTACGCTAATACTTTCGTAAAAAATATAAGAAAAAGTTATATTATTAAAGAGATATGTAAACGTCTTTAAACAATGCAAGCAATTATTTAATAACAAGAAAATGCAACTTAGTAGTTGTAACAATAAGTTAAAACTTAAGATAAATTAAACACAATTTATAAGAAAGTCGCGTTCGAGAGCTATATATTTTTTTATTATTTAAAATTTAAGATGTTTAAAATATTTAAGATTTTAATTATCTTGATTATCTTAATTCTAAATTTAAGATGTTCAAGAACTAAGTTATCTTAATTATCTTGATTTTATTAATAGATCTTTTTTTTCTAATTATCTTGTAATAGTCTAATCGTTGGACTCGATTTCGCGAGAGAATCGCTAAGTAATTGGGCTCGAGAAGCTTAACTTTAAAAACCCTTAAATTTTAAAAAATTCATAACTTTCTTGTATTTTATACGTATTTTATTAAAATTATGTTGTTCTATAGAGAGTTTAGCGTGCTTTTAAACAAAAAAGAAATTACTCGATTTAAACTAGTTTGCGTAGCGCAATTAATTAATTTAGCTTCGAGTTAAACAAAGAAGTCTATCCAAATCCTTGGATTAGACAAAAAAAATGTTCGATCTAGTCTAACGATTACACTATCTTGTAAAGAGCAATGCGCAACAAATAGTATTTATTAGCATTCAACTCGTAACAAATTGAGACGACAACAAAGAATTCTTTGTCTTTATGCACAAAGATATTTACTAAAACAATAAAATTACTCTGCAATTATATAATTAAGACTACAATAAAGAAGATAAACAACAATCTAGAACGCATACTAATAAGTAATATAGATTTGCATTAATATTTTATAAAATCTTTAGATTGATCGCGTCGAGTTGGGTCATCGAGTTCGAGCTAGATTTTCGACTCGTCAAAACTCGATTTGGGTTAAAAATCTTGGTCCAAGTATTTAGATCGAGTCAAAGAGTAGATATGAAGTACTTAGCGTATAACCTAGTTCGACTCGTCAAAACTCGAAAAATTTAGATTATTTTTAAAAAAGTGCATTAATCAACTTAATCAAGTTGATTAATTTAATTAATTTGTTTATAATATTATATAATAATGCATTTAGGTAATGCATTTGTACGTTATTTGTGCGTTATTATTTTTAAACTATTTTTAGTAATTCAAATAATGCGAATTTTTTTAAAAATAGAAAATCTTGGCATTTTGACGTCATTTTCGATTGCTTAGCGAGTCGATTAAATCGAATCAAGAAATCGTTAACCTAGAATCGATTCCAAGTCGAGTCAAGAGATTGATATCAAGTATTTGGGTCGAACTAGAATGCTAATATCGAAACTCGACTCGACGATCAATCTTTAAATCTTCTAATCTATTAACAACAAACTTTATATTAGATTTGCTAGCAATTGATAAAGCAATTGCAAAGCTATTAGAATTATTAAAGAATCTTAATATCGACTTAGATTCAATTTTTTTTTAATATTAACATTCGACAATGTTATACGCAATCTATAGATTAATAATTTGATTTAATAATTTAGTTTTAAAGCTTCTAAGTTAATCGCGAAGCTTATTGACTACAACGTTAATTTATTAGATGTTAATTAATTTCGCGTTACTAAAACTAAAGAACGTCTTGTCGAAGCAAGAAACAAGAAAGATATTATAACTAGAACAAAAAAGACAAAGACAAAGTTTATTAAAAGAAATTTCTTCGACTTTAAATACGTCGACGCAACTATTAAAGTCTTGCGCGATAACAAACGCGCAATCAAAAGAGATAATAATTGCGACAAAGTTAGATAAAAAAAACAAAAGAAGTTTAAAGCTAACATTGTTGCTACAATAAATGCGAATATATAGATTTTTAATAAGAATATAGAGAAGATTTACGAAGATATAAGAGATATAACTATTAAGCAAACGACAAGAAGAGCGACAAAGAAGACAATAACAATCTTTGTAGTCTTTGCGATCTCTACAATTATCAAGACAACTATTAAGAAAATTATATAAATTAATAACGATAACAAAATTGATGCAAACGACGATAATAATGCTAATTCTAATAATAATTAAATATATAATCGAGATAATTAAGAGAAACAAGAGAAAATTACTTGTTTATTATCTAAAATAGATGCAATGTTACGACTCTATTTAGAACTAAATTAGTATAAGAAGTTTTTAGAACTTTGTAATACAAAATATAAGTATATATAAATTTAGCATACTTAGTAATCTTGACACTAAATATACTAAGCAAATGTTTAGAAAGCTCAATAAGCTTAGATATTGAACATACTAAGCATTCTAAGTATAGAAAAATCTTATTAGTATATAGATCTCGAATACGATTCTTTTATAAATCGTGTTCAACTTATCTTAAGTCTTTACTTATTATTACTCTAATTTATTAAATTATTTGTAAAGATTTATTAAATATAAGATTAATTATAGTTGCAATTATTGTTATCAAGTAATTACTTACATTATCTAAAGACGTCTACAAATTTTCATAATTCTCTCTAATATCTTTTACGAAAGTATTAGCGTAACACTTTGAATACTCTAAGAATGTTTGTATCAAACTAACGCGCTTCTATTTCGAACATTAGCTTAACAACATTACGTCAATTCTCTATTAATAAAGATAATAAAATAAGAATTAATAAGTCTAACGTCTATTATAAAGATTGTATCGATCTAAAGAATTAACTTATACAAATAAATATTTATTTTATCTTCTATTTTATTTTAGCGAACAAAAAGACGATTTTTGTATTTACATTTTTTAAAGAAAGAGTTTAGCATTAATTTAAGTTAAATCTACGCAAATATTTGAAGAATTATAACGAAAATTCTTGTGCAATGTTTACAAACTTCGATAATTTCAAAAAAGTATTTCAAAAAATCTTCGAAATATTTAATAAAAAACAAATTGTAAAAAAAAAATTTAGCACTTAATTTAACGAATCTTTGCAATAGATTACGCAATAAAATTTTAAAAGTATATTAATTTTATTAAATAAAATAATGTTGCACTTATAACAATGTTTCGACAAAATCTTAAAAACAATCTTAAAAATAAAATTATATGTAATAATAAATTTATTAACGACATATTTGATCTTATTAAAGTAATTATTGATTTTGACGACAAACTATATAAAAGAGTTTTAAAAAATAGTACAATTAATTTTATAAAAAAGCAAAAATCTTCTTTAAGTTAATAATCGAATATTAATAAAGAAAATTTTGTTCTAATTAGAAGTACAATAATTTAAATTATCGTAAGTCTATATTTATAAAATTAAATTTTATTTAACAATGTAAAGAGAAGAATTTTAGAAGAAAGCAAAATAACAAATCTTAAAAAACGTGCTATTTATATAATAAATCGAATTACTTTGCAAGAGATTATCAATTACGAAATTTAATAAATTGTTAACAAATTAATGTTATGTTAAAAGAAATACTTAATAATTAAAACAACATTAAAAAGCAAGTCGATACAAAGATAAATATTTTCAAAATTAAATTAAACGACAATTATTATTTGATAAAGAATTTAAATTAGTTGCAAAAAGTTTTAGATAAAACATTATTAAATAAGACATTTACATTTACGTAGAAAGTTAATTAAGCACTTCAAAAAACTATTAAATCTTATAGTTTAATTATTGACTTAAATAAAGAATATAATTGAAAGAATTTTCACGAATGCATAGAAGACATTACGAATTATCTTAAAACTTTAGTTAACTTATTAAAAATTATAAACGAATACGAAAAGAAATTAAAAAACAATGTTATTACAAAGAAAAACATATTTGATATAATAATAAAACAATTAAATCTTACAATATATATAAATCTTAGTTGAACAACTTGTTACAACAACTTATGCTAAATTTATCTTAAAAAAAACAAAGTTAATTAATTTTCTAGAAAGTTAAAGTTAGCAATTTAGTAACAAAAGAAAGCTTAACATAAACAAGCGTTTAAAGTAGAAGTTGCAACACAAAAATAAAGAAAAATTCAATTTTTTAAATAAAAAGCATATTAGAGAAATGCAATATATTAGCTTAATAATAGCAATTAAACTTAACAACGCACGTACAATGTTTTATTACATTAGTTAAGATCAATAATTGTTAACTTATAGCAATAATTAATTTTAATATAACAAATAATTTTATAATTAGAGCTTTTATAAAGAGAAAAGAATGTTTTACTCGAAAAAAGTCTAACACTTACAATTTAATAATTGTAAATAAAAACTTATTATTCGCAAAAAATAAAAAAGTAAATAAAGAAACAAAATTACTATTAATAGTTATAGAACAATATTACGAGAAACTAATCTTTAATATAGTAAGAATAATTATTTATAATATTGTTCTAAAAACGTTTTAATTAAAGTAACACAATTTAGAAGTTAATTAAAATATACGAGTACTTAGATTCGCGCAATATAATTACGCAATTTATATTCAATTTACGCATCGATAGCGTTTAATAATAAATAAAAAATTAAGTCGAAATTCAATTGCAAGTAACAAGCTTGCATTTTCGCAAAAAAACAATTTAATAAAGTTTAACTTGACAAATATTAACAAAAATTAATTAAATTACAAAGTTAAAGAAAATAAAGAAAATTGCGAATCTTCTAAGAGTTTTAAACTATCTAATATAGCAAGAGAATCGTTAAACTATATATTACGAACATACAACAATTAAGAGCATCTATTTTAGAAAAAGAAAATAATCGAAACTTTATCTAAACATTAATTGTAAAATTACGAGATTAAACTCAAATTAGACAAGCAATTTACGTTTAAACTTATATATGCTTTATTCGAAAAAAAGTTAAAAACACTTCGCGAATATTTGACAAAAAACGAAAAAAAAAATTTATTAAAAAATTTCAATTATAAATAGAATATTTAATTCTCTTTGTATTTAAGAAGAACGAAATATTTTATTTATATATTAATTATCGAAAGCTAAACAATATTACGATAAAAAACTAATACTTATTATTTAATATTAGCGAACTTTAGAATTAATTGTTCAAAGCAAAGTACTTTATTAAACTAAATTTACAAGAAACGTATAATTAAATTAAAATAAAGACAAAAAAGAAGTAAAAGATAGCTTTTTATATATAGTATAAATTATATAAATACATAATAATGTTGTTCGAACTTACAAACGTCTCGACAACGTGTCAAAAAATAATTAATAATATATTATAACAATATTTGAATCGATTTGTTATAGTATACTTGAACAATATTCTAATTTATTCAAATATTTTAAAAGAACATATAAACTATATTTTCAAAGTATCAAAATATCTAAATAAAAAAAAAATATATCTTAAATTAAAAAAATGCGAATTTTATTAAAAAGAAGTTAACTTTATTAAATTTGTTATTAAACAATATAAAGTACGCATAAATCTTAAAAAGCTATAAGTAGCTAAAAAATAAAAATTATTTATTAATATTAAAAAAGTTTAATTCTTTCTAGATTTTATAAATTACAACAAGAAATTTATTAAAAACTACTTTGTTAATGCAATATTATTAACGAATTTTACGAAAAAGAAGACGTTATAAATATTAAAATTAATAAAAAAGAAATTATTTTAGAATTTTAAGTTAAAATGCTTGAAGAAATTAGTACTAAAAATGTACAACTTATAATTGTTAAACAAAATTAAAATTGACGCATTAGATTTAATTATTAATGTATGTTTTAGTTAAGAGTATAAAGATATATAATACTTAGTAACATATCTTTTAAGAAAATTCTTATTAATCGAACAAAATTATAATATTTACAACAAGAAATTACTCGTTATTGTAATTTTCTTAAAATTATAAAAAGTATACATCGAAGAATTATTAGAACTTACAATTCTTATAGATTACAAAAATCTTTTATACTTTATTACTATTAAACAGCTTAACAAAAGACAAATGCGATAATTAAAGTAACTCGAACAATACAAGTTTAAAATATAATATATATTAGACAAAGATAAAGATAGAGCAAACGCACTTAACAAAAGAAGTAATTATATAAAAACAAAGAAATCGTTTAATTATAGCATACTTAAGATTAATAGAAACAAATTATTAACAACTAACAAGCACAAGTTAAATGCTATTTTACGAATACTTAGAAACGATAAGAAAGAATTTTTAATAAAGAAAAAAAAACTTTAGATATTTATTGACAAAATCGACAAATGTATAAAGAAACATTATAATAAATTATTGCAAAAACACTTAGAAGTAATTAAAATTCTTTAACTTTTATATTAGCATTGTTAGTTTTCTTAAATAAGATAAATTGTTAAGAAATATATTAAACAATATCTTAGTTGTTAACAAAACAAATATAATACATATGCGAACTATAACGAAATTTAATATTAAAAATTATTTGAATCGTTATTGTTACGAATTTTTATGACGCATGAGATTTGTTCAACACTTCTGCCTAATTAGATCTAGCGTCGACATTAGAATCGTCGTATTGATCAATTTGTCTATATATCTATCTTTGATAGCTAGATAGATAGAAAAACAATTATTTTATTCATTACATTATGCATTTGATCTAGTGATTCCTAACAATTATAAGATAAAGTTACAATAAACTTTATTATTAAGTTGCTTAAGTTGACGAATTTAGCAATTGAAGACAAATATAACTTGATACTAATAATAATTAACAAACTTATCAAGTATTTACATATTATTGCATGCAAGAAGAAGTTTATAACAAAACAACTAAAATACATTGTATTAAATCGACTTATACGATATTATAATATATTCAAAGAACTAAGTATTAATAGAGACAAGCTCTTTACATCTAATTATTGAAAAACATTTCTATCAATATTAGAAACGAGATTTAGAATGTTTATTGTCTATTACTCGATTACAAATAATTAGACAAAGCGAACAAATCAAAGTCTTAAATAATATTTGCGTTATTATGTCAACAATACTTAGAACAATTAAATATTATTATTATTTATAATTTAACTAACATTGAATGCGAAGATTTCGAATATTACTAAGATAACTTTATTCTTCGTTAATTATAATAGAGAATTTAATTTCTTCGAGAAAAAGCGAAAGCATCTATTAGCTTAATTAATTATCAAAAAAGTAATAATACTAAAAAAGATACACAATAACATCTTAAGAATGCAAAAAAATCGATCAAATATTAGAACAAAAAACGAAAAACAACATCTTAATTAAAAAAAATATATATATATTTTTTTACAAAAAATCTTAAGACAAGAAGATTAAACAAAAAATCAAATTATATCAAAATCAAATCGTTTTTTGTTAAGAAAACAAAGAGATTAATCAATTACGAACTTAACTTACTTAGAGATGTCAAAGTTTTTTCAATGTTTTATATCTTATTGTTGAAATTAGTCGATCTTAATACATTTATATAGAAAAATTTTTATTACAAGATTTAGAAAGAAAGCAAATATAAAATAAAGCAAATCTTAAAGAAGCAAAATTAAAACTATCTTATTAAATAAAAAAAAAATTCTATCTTAAAGAATACATAAGAATTAAAGAAGAATCTTAATATTTGCTATAATTTTATTTAGAAGTTTTAACAAAAACTAGCTCAAAAAAAATTTCTACAAGAGCTCTTTTATAACTTGAGAAAATATTTCGAACAAAGCAAAATCGAAATTAAAGAACTCGTTGTTAAGAGCAAAAGTAACGTACAAATAAGCTCGTTTCTTCTTTTCTTCTCGTTCGTTCGTCTTTAGCTTTAGAATGTTTTGCGCTTTTATATTATTTATTGCTTTTAACTTTTGCAATTAATATTTGCGTTGCTTTTTTAGACGACAAACTTTTATTCAAAATTCGAGAATCTTGTTATTTAGTTTCTTAATAACATTTATCGTCTTATTTTATTTTTTATTTGAAGAGATTAGATTACACTTTCGATTAAAGCGCTTATATTCGATGCAACGAAAGAACTTCTTAATAATTAAGCACTTAATATCTTGATCGAAATAACAATTGCAAGAACGCATTTTAATGTAACGACTTATTTGTTTTCTCTTTGCGATAGCATTGATGTTACGAGCCTAAAACTCGAAACAGCGTGATATGTTAACTACGGCGCAACATGTAGCACGAAGCACGACTGTCTGCATGCTCGACGACTTGACGAGCGAGCAGAGCGAGCAGTGCTCGACATGCTCGACAACGAGCATAGCGAGCAAGAGAAATCTTCTTTAGTATATAGATCTTCTAAACACGACTTTCTTATAAATCGTGTTCAACTCATTTTAAGTCTTGACTTATTGTTACGACTGCTAAAGCTGCAAACTCTTGTTATTAAGTGATTGCTTGCATTGTCTAAAGACGTCTACAAATTTCTTTAATAACATAACTCTCTCTAATATCTTCGAAGAAAGTACTAGCGTAACACTTTAAACATTCTAAGAATGTCTGTATTAGATCAACGCGTCTCTACTTCAAGCACTAGCTCATTAGCATCACGTCGATTCTCTATTGATGAAGACGACAAGATTAGAATTAACAAGTCTGACGTCTATTATAAAGATCGTATTGGTCTGAAGAACTAACTTATGCAAATAAATATTTATTTCATCTTCTATTTTGTTTTAGCGAACAAGAAGACAATTTTCGCATTCACATTTCTTAGAGAAAGAGCTCAACACTGACTCAAATTAAACTTACGCAAATATCTGAAAAATCATGACGAAAATTCTCGTGCGATGTTCACGAACTTCGATAATTTCAAGAGAGAGCTTCGAAGAATCTTTGAAACATTCAACGAGAAACAAATCGCGAAAAGAATAATTTAACATTTAACTTAACAAATCTTTGCAGCAGAGTACGCAGCAAGATTTCAGAAGTATGTCAATCTTATCAAGTGAGACGATGTCGCACTTATAACAATGTTTCGACGAGATCTTAAAAACAATCTTAAGAACGAGATTATGCGCGATGACAAATTCATCAGCGATATGTTTGATCTCATCGAAGTAGCTATCGATCTCGACGACAAACTGTATGAAAGAGCTATGAAAAAGAGATACGATTAATCTCGAGAAAAAACAAAAATCTTCTTTGAATCAACGATCGAATATCACTTGAGAGAATCTCGTTCTAATTAGAAGTACAATAACTCAAACTATTGTGAATCTGCATTTATGAAACTGAACTTCACTCAGCAACGTAAAGAAAAAAACTTTAGAGAAAAGCAAGATAACAAATTTTAGAAAACGTGCTATTTATGTGGCAAATCGAGTCACTTCGCAAGAGATTGTCGATCGCAAAACTTAATGAATCGCCGACAAATCAATGCTATGTTAAGAGAGATACTTAATAGTTAGAACGACATTAGAAAGCAAATCGATACAGAAGCGAACACCCTCAAGACTGAATCGAACGACGACTATTATTTGATAGAGAACCTAGATTAGTTACAGAAAGTTCTAAATGAAACATTATCAAATAAGGCACTCGCATCTACGCAGAAAGTCAATAAAACACTCAATAAAAATAGAAGAGCGAAACGATCAAGAACGCCATACTCTCACTTAGTAACAGACTTAGATAACGAGTATGACTGAAAGAACTTTCACAAATGCTTAGACAATATCACGAAACATCTTGACGCTTTAACTAGCTCATTAAAGAAAAGACAAATCAGTTAGATCGTGAACAAATGCGAGGAAACGCTAGAAAGCGACGCCACTATAAAGAAGAATATTCTTGACGAAATCAAACAACAACTGAACAGTATTAGTTTATCTAAACAAAAGATAAAGAAAGCAAAAAAACATAAGACACTTAATTGAATCGCTTGCTACGACGACTCATGCTAAACTCATCTAGAAGAAAAGAAAGAAGTCAACTGATTTTCTAGAAAGTCAAAGTTAGCAATTTAGCAGCAGAAGAGAGCTTAGCGCGAGAAGGCGCTTGAAGCAAAAGTCACAGCGCAGAAAAAGAGAAAAATTCAAATTTTTTAATAAAGAGCATACTAGAGAAATGCAATATGTTAGCCCAATAGCAGCAACTAAACTCAACAGCACACGCACGATGTTTTATCACATCAGTTAAGATCAACAGTTGTCGACTCACTGCAATGATCGATTTTAATGCGACAAATAATTTTATGATCAGAGCTCTTGTAAAGAGAAAAGAATATTTTACTTAAAAGAAGCCTAACGCTTACAATCTAATAATTGTAGATGAAAACTCATTGCTCGACGAGAATGAAAGAGTAAACAAAGAAACGAAATCACTATTGATAGCTATTTAGCAACATCACGAGAAACTGATCTTTAATATAGTGAGAATAATCACTCATGATATTGTTTTAGAAATGCCTTGATTAAAGCAGCACAACTTAGAAGTCGATTGAAATACACGAGTACTTAGATTCGAGCGATGTGATCACGCAATTCACATTCAACTTACGCATTAATAGCGTTCAATAATAGATGAAAGACAAAGTTGAAACTCGATCGCAAGATGCGAACTTACATTCTTGAAAAAGAACGATCTAATCAAGTTCGACTTAACAGGCATCGACAAAGATTAATTAGGTCACAAAGTTAAAGTAAGTGAAAAAAACTACGAATCTTTTGAGAGCCTTGAATTATTTAATACAGCGAAGGAATCGCTAAAGCACGTATCACGAATATATAACAGTTGGAAGCATCTGTTTTAAGAAGAGAAAACAACAGAGACTCTTTCTAAACATCAATCGTGAAATTACGAAATTAGACTTGAATCAGGCAAGCAATTTACGTTTGAATTCATATATGCTTTATTCAAAAAGAAGCTCGAAGTACTTCGCGAATACCTAGCAAAAAACGAAAAGAAAGAATTTATTAAAAAATCTTAATCATAGGCAGGATACTCGATTCTCTTTGTATCTAAAAAGAACGAAACTCTTCGTCTATGTGTCGATTATCGAAAGCTAAATCATATTACGATCAAGAATCGATACTCACTATTCAATATTAGCGAACTTCAGAATTGACTATTCGAAGCAAAGTACTTCATCAAACTGAATCTACAAGAAGCGTATAATCAAATTAAAATGAAGGCAGAGAAAGAGTGAAAGACAGCTTTTCGCACACGATATGAACTATACGAATACACGATAATGTCGTTCGGGCTCACGAACGTCTTGGCAACGTGTCAAGAAATAATTAATGATGCATTACGACAACATCTGAATCGATTTGTCATAGCATACTTGGACGACATCATAATTTACTCAAAAATCTTGAAAGAACATGTTAGTCATGTTTTCAAAGTACTGAAATGTTTAAATAGAAGAAACTTACATCTTAAATTAGAGAAATGCGAATTTTATTAAGAAGAAGTTGACTTCCTCAAATTTGTCATAGAACGACACGAAGTACGCATGAATCTCGAAAAGCTACGAGCAATTAAAGAATAAAAATTATTTATTAGTGTTAAGAAAGTATAATTCTTTCTAGATTTCATGAACTACAACAAAAAGTTCATCAAGAACTACTTCGTCAATGCGATATCATTAACGAATTTTACGAAAAAGAATACGTCATAAATATGAAGACTCGCAGAAGAGAAATCATTTTAGAATCTTAAACTAAAATGCTTGAAGAAATCAGTACTAAAAATGTACGATTCACGATTATTAAGTAGAATTGAAATCGACGCATTAGATCTAGTTATCGATGCATGCTTCAGTCAAGAGTATGAAGACATGTGACATTTAGTGACATATCTCTCGAGAAAACTCTTGTTAGTCGAACAGAATTACGATGTTCATGACAAGAAACTACTCGCTATTGTAGTTTTCTTGAAATCATGAAGAATGTACATCGAAGAATCGTCAGAACTTACAATTCTTACGAATCATAAGAATCTTGTACACTTTATCATTATTAAACAGCTCAACAGAAGACAGATACGATGATTAGAACGACTCAAACAATACAAGTTCAAAATACAGTATATCTTAGGCAAAGATAACGACAGAGCAGACGCACTTAGCAGAAGAAGTAATTATATAAAAACGAAGAAATCGTTTAATCATAGCATACTTAAGATCAACAAAGACGAATCATTATTAGCAAACAAGCACGAGCTAAATGCTACATTACGAATACTTCGAGATGATACAAAAGAATTTTTAATAAAGAAAGAAAAACTTCAGATATCTATCAACAAGATCGATGAATGTATAAAAGAGCATCATGATAAATCACTGCAAGAGCACTTAGAAGTGATCAAAATCCTTCAACTTTTACGCCAGCATTGTTAGTTCTCACAGATGAGACAAGCTGTCGAGACATACATCAAACGATGCCTTAGTTGTTAGCAGAACAAACATGATACACATGCGAGCTATGACGAAATCTAATATTAGGAATTACTTAAATCGTCATGAAATGAAGTCACGATGAACTTTATTATCAAGTTGCTCAAGTCGATGAACTCAGCAACTGGGAACAAATATGATTCGATACTAATAATGATTAACAAACTTATCAAGTACTCACATATCATCGCATGCAAGAAAAAGATTACAGCAAAACAACTGAAATACATTGTGTTGAATCGACTCGTACGATATCATAATATATTCAAAGAATTAATTAGTGACAGAGACAAGCTCTTCACGTCTAACTATTGAAAGACATTGATATCAATGTTAGGAACGAGACTCGAAATGTCCACTGCCTATTACTCGATCACGAATGAACAGACAGAGCGAACAAATTAGAGTCTAAAGTAGTATCTGCGACATTACGTCAACAATACTTATAGCAATTGAGTATCACTTTTATCTATGACACAACTAACACTAAATGCAAGGGTTTCAAATACCACTAAGATAACTTCATTCTTCGTCAACTATGACAGAGAACTCAATCTCTTCGAAAAAGAGCGAAAACATCTACTAGCTCAGTCAGTCATTAAAAGAATAGCGACATTGAAAAAGGTACACGACAACATCTCAAAGATGCAAGAACGATCGACCAGATATTAGAACAAGAAACGAAAAACGACATCTTAGCTAAAGAAGAAAGATAAGATATATCTTCTTACAAAAAATCTTAAGACAAGGAAGTTAAGCAAAAAATTGAATCATGTCAAAAGTCGAATCGTTTCACGTTAAAAAGGCTAAGGAATCAGTCAACTACGAACTCGACTTACCCAAGAACGCCAGAATATTTTTAGTATTTCATATCTCATTATTAGAATCAGTCGACCCCAGTACATCTATACAGAAAACATTTCATTACAAAGCCCAGAAAGAAAGTCGGTATGAAGTGGAAAGAATTCTAAGACAGCAAGGAGATGACCCAACAAGAGCATTCGCAGCAGGACAGTTGAAGAACTTAGGGGCATCCGACTCCTTCATCCCCGACAATAGACATTGTGTCTTTCGTTTCGCCTTCGCATCAATCTTCTTCAAAATCTTCTTATTTCGTAGCAATCGAGTTATGACGATTGTTAGCAGAGCTTTATCTTCAGCGATCTTGACAAAAAGATCTTCTCTATTATGATCAAGGGAAGATCAAGACATGTTCACGCATAATTTGCTCGCACGAACACATTCCGAACACTTCAAACGAGACAAGAAGTCTTTCATGACGATACAGAAATGATCAAAGAAAGAGCAGCGTTCACAGGCAATATTTATTAGTGTATCGTAGCGTTCGATTTCGAATGCAACACGAAGGCGACTTTGTTGCTGACGAGACATGATGAGAGACGTTTGACTTTCGAAACGAAAACCTTTGAGGAAAAAGATAGTGTTACGAGCCTAAAACTCGAAACAGCGTGGTATGTTAACTACGGCGCAACATGTAGCACGGAGCACGACTGCCTGCATGCTCGACAACTTGACGAGCGAGCAATGCTCGACATGCTCGACAACGAGCAGAGCGAGCAGTGCTCGACATGCTCGACAGCGAGCAGAGCGAGCAGTGCTCGACATGCTCGACAGCGAGCATAGCGAGCAAGAGAAATCTTCTTTAGTATATAGATTTTCTAAACACGACTTTCTTATGAATCGTGTTTAACTCATCTTAAGTCTTGACTTATTGTTACGATTGTCAAAGCTGCAAACCTTTGTTATCAAGTGATTGCTTGCATTGCCTGAAGACGTCTACAAATCTCTTCAATAGCATAACTCTCTCTAATATCTTCGAAGAAAGTATTAGCGTAACAATTGAGTCGACAAATAAAGCTTGCAAATGTCTTAGACATAATAGAAAGAAAAGTTTGCTTTCGAAATAAAAGCACTTAAGAAAAAAAAAATATTACAATTCTATTTAGAACTAGATCAATATAAGAAGTTTTTAAAACTTCGTAATATAAAATATAAATACGTACAAATTTAGCATGCTTAGTAATCTTGACACTAAATATATTGAGCAAATGTTTAGAAAGCTTAATAAGTTTAGACATTAAATATATTAAACATTTTAAGCATAAAGAAATCTTATTAGTATATAGATTTCGAACACGACTTTCTTATAAATCGTGTTCAACTTATCTTAAGTCTTTACTTATTGTTACTTTGATTTATTGAATTATCTATAAAGATTTATTGAACATAAGATTATCTATAGTTACAATTATTATTATCAAGTGATTGCTTGTATTGTCTAAAGACGTTTACAAATCTTTTCGATAACATAATTCTCTCTAATACTTCTTACGAAAGTATTAGTGTAACATGCAATTTCGAGAGTAAATGCATGCTTTAAGAGATCGATGTGATCTCTTAACAAAACGTTTAGATAAGTTCTATGTGAAGCTTCAATAAAGATGTAATTAGAGATCGAATAAAGATTAGAAAACATGAAGAATTTGCATGCATTTGAGTTAGAAACTAATGCTTTCTTAGACGATATTCTAGATCAATAGACGATGTAAATAATGCGCGAAGAGATGCGCAAACAATAATTTAATTAAATATCTAATAAATCTATAACATCGATGGGAAGACCCAACAAACTTGGTGGTATTACATCAAAAAGATTTGTCTATCTCATTGGATGTGCAATTACCGAAACAGGGTGTGCGAGAACTGGCTACCTATCTTAATTCGATTCTTCAAGTCATTACTTTCAGCCATTCGAAAATAAGACCACAATCTCTCTCTCTTCTTTAGTCTTGCCACTCTCTTCTTTAGTCTTGCCACTCTCTTCTTTAGTCTTGCCACTCTCTTTCTCTACGCTTCTTCCTCTCACCAAGCGTTCGCTTAGGCCCCTCTCCATTCCGAAGAAGCTTACTACCCTCCCTCTCCCCATTTCGTCGAAGCACTCCCCATTCCGTAGAAGCATACCACCCCTCTCCAACCAGAACATACCGCCCTCGCTGCGGAAAACGCCTGCTTCCTTGCGGTCCATAGTTGATTCTGGCCAAGTCTAATGCAAGTCGTGCAGGAGCGCCAGCAGCCTGACGCGATCGAAGTCAGCCTGAAAAGTGCATTCTCAACACTGCCGCCTTGCTCGTTTGCCTACTTGAGTTTACGTAAAATGGAAGAATTCTTGCCCAAAACCTTGAACCAGACTCTCGATAAGATTAATAGACAACAATTCCTTGTAGGTGCCAATTTGGCGTATTCTGATGTCGAAGTGAATAACGGTAATATCTATGGCTTTGGAACCGGGACCTAATACCTTCTCCCTTGAACGCCTTCGTAGGATTTGGAGAAATGGCCAGCCTCGACTTGGACAATATCACCTCGATAAATACCGGTATTTCAATTGTGATTGTGGCAACAGAGGAGAGCCTCCCAAAGCAGCGACACGCTTTTGCTTGACGCTGTTCTCAAGCGTACATGACCCATCCGATCATATCTCACAACTTGATGCAAGCTTTGATCCCCTTTTCCTGCAGCCGTTTGTACAGATGAAATTGACTGAAACTGCTGTTAGTCCCGGCTTCCCCATACTGATGGTGTACCTCCGACAGGGCCATATTGAGCTCGCTTACCTTGATGCTGATGCTTTGCTCAACACTAGGTATTAGAAAGGGCTTGCCGTCTGCTATGTCAGCTGCCAGCTACTGCAGTAGATATACACGAGGCATTGCCTTTCAGCACGGCGTCTCTACAGCATTATCGGCTCCCGGCTTCTGAAAGCGAAGCAATGTGGGACTCCGTGCCAGAAAGTCATTGGTCACGATTGCGGGTGACACGACATGTCAATGATCTGGTTCTTCGCTCCGCTCTTCACACGGCAAACTTCGACGTCGGCCGAAAACAAGGTAATATACTAAGTGGACCGGTCGTTGATTCTATCTTAGTCTTGCTTAAGTTGGCCCTTGACACATCGGCCACAGAAAAGATGCGAGATCCAAGATGGGTGATTGTGTGTGCTTATCTCTGGACTGCATGGCAGAGATGCTTGATGCTGTATCTTTGGTCGCACATGGCGTCGCAGCTTGATAGCTATAGTTACGAGAGTAATTCTTCCCTTTATCTCAAGGGAACAGAATTGATCCCAGAGATTTATGATTTCCTCGATCGGCAACACTTGCAACAATTTCCTGGTACAGCATACCTTTGTGGGTGGTCATTGCGGAGCCTACGGAGCGACCGAGCAAGCATATCAATGGACCTAAGGCACTTCCATGATCACTACCACGCTCTTTTCGGAGACAGACCGCCAACATGTAATCCTGGTCCGACCCAATGTAATGGCAGTTCATCGCAGGATTGCAGGCGCTTCAAGAACACCGAAACCAGGAACCAGTCAATGCACGACTTCCAGTGTGATGGATCATGCGAAAGGCTTTTCTGGAGCAGAGAATCGTTCATGGGTGTTTCTGGTGCGAGGGCAGTCGATATTGCTTCTACAAACGATAAAAGTTTGCGATACTGTGAAGTCACCGAGAGCACCCTCACTATCTCTCATGTATGGAGCCATGGGCAAGGGGGCAGGCCAGACAATACGGGCTCCGAAGGTACAGGCTTCAATCAATGCCTCCATCGCCGCTATGCAGACTTGGCCGCCTCGCTCGGCTGTAAGTCCTATTGGATGGATACTCCTTGTATACCAAGCGAGAAAGACCTGCGCTGGGAATGTATATCGCGTATCACGAGTGTTTTTGCTACCAGCGCAAAAACCCTGATATGTGATAGAGATATTATGACGATCGATATTTCTGATCAGACGATGGATGCGTACGAATCCATCCTTGCAACTCTGCTAGTATGCGACTGGAGTTTGCGGGCATGGACGTTGTTGGAGGCTATGCGTGGAAGATTTAGCCTTTATGTACTGTGTCTTCATAATCGAGTCATCAGCCTGGAAAAGCTTTTCAAATCTGTTTGCGCGGAAGGACGAATTGACCTAGTCATTCTGTTCCTAGGCAGAGACTACCTCTTTCCACCGATGGCAATAGCCAATTTCGAACTCTTCCCTGGCAAACCCATTACTTCAGAGCTTCTGCAGGAAATTGAAGATGGCTTTCTCAGTATCGGCGAAGCTGCGGCCTTGCTGAGCCACAGGCACGCTACACGTGACGGCGATGACCTGTTAATATGGAGCTTGCTCATAGGTGACGTTGCGGATGAAAGTCCTGTCGAGATGTGGAAACGTCAGGTTGGGAAGCGTATCCCTACCGGCTCATTGATCTCAAGTGCGCAAAGAGTGCAGGGCCATCCAGGGCTTGGTTGGGCGCCATATCTACCCACAGTGCTACAACATATCAGAGAGTCAAGTAACGTCTCGAAGGTATACCCTGCTTATGACGGAAGCGAAACCTATGATGGGGTAATTACCATTGAAGGACTGCGCGCAAAGTGGCTAGTTCATCATATTCCAGATCTTGTGGCTCTTGGCACGCCTGAAAGAGTTCGGCAATCCTCTCGCCTCTCAAATCTGTACGCAGAGATTGCCAAGCAGTATCTTCGGGGATTCAAGTGGGGTGCCATGCTTCAACCTCTCCCTTGCAAAGGCCCTAGGAACGTTGCTCCACGATATCGTGGCGTGCTCGGTCATGTCACGGTGATTTGCGGATCGCATGATGGGGCGACTTGGGAGTGGAGAGGCATATACGAATGGGATGCTTTTACTCCTCTGCCTCCAACCGCCGGTCAGGAGATGCTCATCGTTTAGACCGCCGACCATTCTCCATACGCCACCAGCCTGACAAAACGGCAAGTAGCAATGTTCTACATGCTTGCAGTAAGATCTGCAGATCATGTGGCGCATCAATAAACCGAAACACCGGGTGGCCATTTGCCAGATATCAAGCATCGAACAAGGGATTAAGATATATCCATGCTGACGCGTGGTGATAACAGACCAAGGTGATCTTATCAAGTGCTGGTTGGTAGTCCCCTGTCCAAAGATAATCCATTTCGTATGATTCTCTATATATGACATCTTTCTAGCATGTCAATGAGCTTACACACACAGGCGCTATAACAGTCCGAGCGATCGGTAGATATGGCTTCTATGGCCTCTACGTCAACGTTGAGCAGGATCGACATGCACACAGACTGATCTGAGATCCAGCTAGCATTGCGCCACTGCAGTGCAATCCTTGATTTTAATACTCGGTCAGCAGATGTATTGCCAAAAGTGTCGGCAGTGGTCCATGCAGCTTAGAGCGTCCCTGCCTATGGGACTCAGGAGCGGTGCGTCTGGGTTAACTCAATTTTGACCAGCAAGTAACTGTCGTTCGATCCGAAAATAGAAAGTAAAGCTTCTGCGCCAAAGCAAGGGTGCAAACGTCGCATCCACCCAACCAGAGCAGGCAATCCGCAACAGACACTCATGCTAGGGTACAATACACAGAAACTTTGCAAGGTTCCCGTGGAGGACTAGGACATTCCATGAATTTCCATAAGTTTTGCGCATGCGACCTATCGCAACTCGACGAAATCTACCTTCGCTAAGTACGCAGAGGGTGTTTATCCAGCAAAGAATGTTTGAGTCTCAAATTGATCGTGAAGCGAAAGCTCTTTGATGCAAACGATCCATCTCGCAGTCGAGCAACGTATTACTTCCTAGCTTGCCTCTACCATCTGACCATATATGCGAGAAAGCGACATAGCGTGGTATATCTTGGAGGCTAGCTTGTATCATTTCAAGTTTCGGACGCCCATTCACTGGCAAGTGTCCTTGATCAACGGCAAATTACTTGCAGCTAGAGCTTCATTCTAACGGTCTAAATTGAGGCAAAAAATTTGGGACGTGCATGACTCCGTTTCAGATGCTTTCGACCTGTAAGTGTCGCAATCCAGTCTGAAGAAAGAGCACTTCGACTCATGGATGCACCTTATGCCAAGTCTTCTACTTGGGCTAGCACATATTTGCTAGCTCATTACCTGAACCCTGCTAGCCCCGAAGGTGGTAGCACATCTAAGCTGACCATGGCTAACTACATACGCCTCCTTCAGGATCCTCTTTTCTGTCTTGGTGCTTCACCGCCACGTTACAAATCAATACTATCCTTTCGACCACGCCCTCTCTTCCTCTTAGCGCTACAAAACAGTCAATGGCTTCGCACGACGTCTTACTTTACCATGCTTTTCATTTCCCATAATGGCACCGTTCCACTTTTGCTATCTGCTTGCCTCCTGCAATAACGGTTCACGTCGAACACTTCTTCCGCGGCTTGCGCAATTTGAATCTCAACTCAAGACGCAATGGCAGTCTCCGAGCGACATTCTGTCACTTCTTCTCATACTAGGGCCTGAGGTCGTACAGCGTGCTCTAGCGCAAGTCACTGGCACTCGATATGTCCCAGTTGCGTTTTCGTTCGTTTGGGTGGCATACTCGTTCACTGCTCTTTTGGCGGTGGCAGGTGGTAAACTGGCTATCCGAAAAATATCAATAGCTGTTTGCTAACCGAGGAAGATGGACATGTGATGCCAGAAGCAGACTCACAGGCCCTGATCATCAACGCGAAGACTGGCCACCAAAGAGATAACAAAGCTTGGATTGTAGGGCGCCTCCTTCGCGATTTTAGCAAGCTGGCTGTTCCATTTCCCTCGGACAAGGCTTCCCCAAACTGGGAGGCTTTACGAGTCTCGGTCTTCAAGTGGGACGAATGTAAAACACAAAGCATTCCAGATCGAGACTGGATCTGGTACAGCGGGCTGCCAATCATCATTCTTCAAATCTCGATAGCCATTATACCGCTTGCTTTGTCATCCGAATGGCCAACTTTAGTCCTTGTCACTACAGGCATCCTTTTGGCCTCTGCACAAGCTGCTTTACCTCAGTGGAGAAGTGAAAAATGGGCATGTCCGGTCAACGGACAGACTATAAGTATCACGCAAGGAAACGGCCATCGTCATGTAATGGTCCTCCTTGGTAGCCCCAAAGGCCTTGATTTGGAGATTCTGGCCGCCGGATCGAGTAATAAAGAACAGCCATTTCTGAACAAAGTTGCGATTGTAGTTTTCACTGCTTGCTGGACCGTGTTTCTGATATCTGTGGCGGGACTAAAGCAAGGCTCATGGTGTAAGATTCCTCTCTTCTCAATGACAGGCCTGGATGTCCGAATCCGTTGCTGAAATCTTTAGAGTCCTAAGCGCGATGCAGATTTGATTGAATTACAAGTGCTAATTTATTTGCAGATCTTCTAGCAATAGGTGCGATTGGAATGATCCAGAACGTGATCGTCGCTGGCTTTCCTCGGTCACCAGATGCATTTGGTCTTCACTTGATTTGTGTCCGGACAATCAAAGCCGCCAAAGTGTCGAAAGCGTTGATGAAAACGGAGCAATGCTATCCCGGCGTTGGCACCTCGCTCATTCCTGTTTTCAACCCTGGTGGCTTCCGTGTACCTGAAGACGAAGCCGACTTTTGGCACAGTGTTGGGTATGACGCACCCAAGCAAGAAGCACCCAGAAGTAGAGAGGCCATGCTCCAGTCAGACCTGCGGTCAGAACCAACACCAAGATAACATTTCGTTGCGCTCAGCCTACCACGTATGTGTTGCCGTCATCTAGTGTGCTGACGCCGTTTCTATTGGTGGGAGCGAGGTCTGAAATGACACGAACCGAAGGTAGTGGCATAGGGTCGCCAATCCATCTTTGAGCTGTTTCGATTCGACTTGGTCAATTTCGCGAGCGAGCCTGTTGGAACAGACTCTCTCGCCTGTCAAGCGCCAAAGACATCGATGCATATCATTGCTAGAGAAAGGTCGAGACAATCGTATGATTTTTCGACAATCCTCGCACAGGATACCATCTAATAATCGCTCAAGATCTCGAAGACTTTCAGCAAAACGGGAATTGTCCGGGTAGAGTAGCTTTGCGACTTGAACAGCCGCTGGAAACCGACCGGCCTGTAGTACAGCTACCGCGGCCATCAACGAGCTCTTATTCGGCGCACAGAGTGCTTTTCCAGAAAACGCGGATGCGAATGCCGCTGACCACCTGAACGATGATGCTGCCTCGATGGTGTTCGCAACCACTCCAAGTCCGCCAAATACGAGATACATGTTGCGCCCAGATTGATCCATGAACCCTACGAGGATAATCTGCATTGTGAAGATTATGAACGCAAAGCCGGCGACGCCAAGCTTGATGTTATCGGCAGCATTTCGTGGAACCTGAGAGTCCCAGCAAAACTCTTCCAGGCTGATCTCCCTACCATTAAATTGTACTCGCCGGATAAATAATGTGCCCATGCTGTCGAGGCCCTTGTGGAGTAGTATTGGGCAAGGTCTCTTTCCTCTTGTCGTCATGGACCAAGTCTCGGATCTAGGGACGACGGATGCTAGCAGCAAGGCTTGGCCCAATAACGCGACAAGGAGCACAAGAAACGGCTCGATAGAAGTATTCACAATGCCTAGAATCAACGACCCTATGACTTGGATTGAAAGACATATCAGCTGAATCCACCAAGCTGATGCTTTCTCCAGCTGCAGCTTATCGAGTTGGATATCTACCAAACCGACCTCCCTGGTCACATCGAAAGGACTGCGTGCTTCGATCCGGCGTTGCTGTGCTCGAGGACCGCCATTCCATGTCTGCCATATGTTCTGTATAATGACATTCGTCGCTGCATGACTTGCGCCAGAGTTCAAGTTTGTCAGAATTAGGCCACCGTCAAGTGCATTTCCTGGGACGCGGTCAAATATGAGGTTGGGGGCGTGTAGCGATCCGTTGACTGCAGCGAACAACGACGCTGCCAGAGTCGTCCATCCGGGGGATATAGCGAAAACCCACTGCTTCCAGTGACTGCGCCGACTACGAAACCGACCCCAGATCACTCTCCAGATCGCATCCTCGCCGAGAAGCATAAGTACGGTCAGGACGTCCACCTGAGCCTTGCCTTGGAACAGCGTCGTCCCATTCCCTATCGCAGTCATTCTGGGGTTGGCAGTGTTGTTAGGGAGCATAACAATAGCTGAGGACTCAAAACATCTAGAGACCTGCAGTCACCCAGGAGAGGCCTCTTCTCATACTAACGCTGCATGATTGAGCCTTCCTGCTGAGGAGTCACGAGCTAACTGAAATGCACACCGCCAGTTTTGGGGTTATACAGCATAAGCACCGCCGGCTGGGACGCAGTGCAATGCCACCTTCATCTGGCATTGAGGAGTCTCTTGTAGCTAGCAATCTCGTCACTGACCCTTCTTGTCATGGTAGGTCGGCAGTTGAAGGTGTGGGAGCGCCGACTATCATTGGCCCCTTGCTACCGAGGTTTCTACGGACGCCTTGTTGCCTTCTTTGACAGATGTCACCGATTGTGAGATGGCTATGGCACATTTCAAGGTAGACACGTGTTTGTCGTTGATTGTTCGAATACATTGACAATTCCGAAGTCTAGTGAACCTCAAAAGCAGCTGCAATCGCGATTGACCCCCTTGGGGGAATTCATTCAAGGTCTTCAGTGAAAGTGATATACAGAAGAATTTCGAGACTCTAAAATTGAAGAACATCGCCTCATTCGAAAGAAACCTCAAGTGCACAAATCAGATTTTAGGGATCAAAATTTTATACCAATTCCTGGAGAGCCTCTATCTTATTATCGGGGTGTGCATCAGACTCCGCGTCTCTTGGCGCGAGATACGCGGAACCTTTCTAGCAGACGGGAGCTCGGCAGACTATCGGGGGGAGATATCTCCGCAAAAGTCGCGCCAAGAGACAAGAGTATCATGCACCCCTCAAGAGGTAACCGAGCCGAGGGACATGAAGCACCTTTTCTCAGCCTCGCCAGAACTGAGCTCGAAGCCAATGTAGTTGGGGTAACAAGGTTTTTCTCCGGGCCCTCTCCTAGCATCGTAGCATCCAGGATCTCGTTGAAAGAAAATGTATGCAAGCGTTGCCGTTGCATGTCCTTGTGCCCCGCCCTTCACGAGGCTGCGGTCAAAGTCGCATCAAGCGACCATTTGACATATCCGTTCAACAGCTTGATGGATCACCTGCCATACCCTGAAGACGCAGTCTACCCTCGAATTCAGGTCCCTTACCTAGCCACCGAAGCGGTCGCAGTATACCATGGCGACAACTTTGTCGATTTTCCCGTACAGGCAGGATGGGGTGAAGGCGATGGTGATTGGTTTGATTGTGAACCCTCCCTTGCTGCTGCGAGGGCACAATCATGGCTCTTCTTTGGCCTACTCAGAGAGGTGGTCGGCCCTGCGTTCTCCGAGACCAGCTTCATTGCTAGAGATGGCGAGCACAATGATTTCGTGAGCACGAAAACTAGGCTGCCACTTCTGCTAAGAAAGCGCTTCCGTGCAAAGGAACCGCTTCTCCGAATGATGTACGAAGGTCCATGTCATTTCATCCTTCTCCTTATCATAACACTGGGAACCATCTTGTTCATAGCCGAATTGCGTCACCGTATATCCGGGGCTGCGAAGAAGCTGCGTTGGAAATATAGGATCGCCATGATTAAGGCAGAGGATGAAGTGCGGAGTATTGAAGCCGCTTTCCCAGACTGCGATGATGTCCATCTCGTGTGCTTGGGCATCCGGGCTTTGCTATGGTCGTTGCGCAACGCGGTTGCTAGCCGAGACTTCACAATTGTAAAGAGGAGCTCTTTGGAGTTGTCGTCCAGTCCCTACCTCAAGCATCTCCTTATCGAGCGAGGTATGTGTCCACATCACCTCGCCACCATTGACGAGCGCTCCTCTGTAGTCACATTGCATTACTTGGCTGGCCTTGCTCGTCCGATTGGGGCCCATCGAGATTGTACGAGTCAATTTTGCTCTGCAAATATCTTGGATCCATCGGAATACAAAACAAAGCATGTCGATGACGACTGCGATTGCAGTTTCATCGAACCTGACACTGCTGAGATCCGAAGAGCGATTAACGTAGGCGACGTACCCGTCGTACGTGCTTCATTACGGGAGACTACGATACATATCGACACGCAACGAGCTGCTTTCGACGTTCCCTACGTGGCCATATCCCATGTTTGGTCTGGGGGTCTTGGTAATCAATGGACATCGTCATTACCAGTCTGTCAGCTGCGGCGCATCTACCACCTTTTAAGAGTCCTTACGCGGCCACTGACAGGCGTGAGAAGATCGAAATGGTATGAGATCTTCACATCGGGTCGGTCAAGATCGGAGAAGGATGCCGAGCAGTGTGCAGATCTGTTCCCGGCTATGGAGTCGTGTGTGTTCTGGATGGATACCCTGTGTCTACCAAAGCAAAGACCCCAACGCGACTTAGCCATTGGTCAGATGACTCGCGTTTATGCAGGAGCGCAGCAAGTGGTAGTCCTTGACAAGGGTCTGCAGAAAATGGGAGTTGAAAAACAAGAGGAGGAAATCCTTGCAAACCTAGTGTCATCTGCATGGATGTCACGGTGTTGGACTTTTCAAGAAGGCCGAATGGCCCAGAAATTGCTGATAAACGTCGCACATTCCTTACGGGACCCTTTCGTAATTTACGATCAAGTGGCAACGCAAGCAGCAACATTCGGACCTGGTAAGGAGACATGGAGTGACACATTCCAATTTCGCCGAGAGTTGGCTTCCGGGCTATACAGGATGCGTCCCTTCAAAGACGAAAGGATTCGTAGCAGAGCCTTCGGAGATTTCGTCGATGTCTGGAATGAGTTGGTCAGTCGTACAACATCATGGCCCGAGGATGAGATAAAAATTCTTTCCCTTATGTTGGACCTGAGTGTCAATGAAATCGAATCGATCCCTGGGGACGATATGAGGCTGAAGGCAGTGTTTAGAAGTCAGGGAGACCTACCAATATCATTCCTTTTCGTCGAGACTGCAAGCAGCTGTGGCAGCAATGATGAGCTCTGGGTGCCCACGAACCTCACAGCGGTTATAGACATAAGACCTGGAAGTATGCGGAAGACGATGGACATAGGTACAGGAGAGCCCGGGTTCATTCTGGATCTGGCCTCGGATAGATCAGTCATAATGAGGTCTACACTAAGATTATCGGGTCACTTTCTGGATGTATGGATGGGCGAAGATGGCACTGAGCGACAGGATTACACGATCACCCTGACTTTCCCGGAGGCTGCTTCGAATGAGAGTAGAGTAACTACTAGTCTAGGCGATCTATATCTTTTACATAAGCCTGGTGTGCCAACCAGAGGTCTATTTGGCTGTAGTGGTCGTGGATGCCGCTTCAAGATAATCAAAGAAGATAGTACTTACATGGTGGTGGCTTACGATTGTTCATTCTCTTACGCTTCGAAACTTGTTGCGGAGACAAGGGACGCAATAGAGAGCGTTGGCGCAATTTCACAGCAGATGGAACGCGTTGTCGGACGGATCGACATAAAGCTAAGATGCGGTACGTTACAATCTGGATATATCATCCTTGTATGACGACCTGGTGCTGACAATAGTGCCTTGAGATTGGAGGCAGTGGCCCTCGTTGCAATACCACAGATCCAGAACGGCTCGACGAATGACCACCACCCATAAGCCTACTCACCCTTACGCCTTCTGGCTCTTCCAATGGGAACAGCTTCTGGGATCTGGTGGTATAATCATTGTGCTTGCTACCTTCCCAAGCAAACCAGGAAATGGAGTCGAGCCTTCCGCAACCGATTGGGCCGCCTATGCAATTTGCTTGACTGTTCTATCTTGTCGACTTCTCTATGTACTTTTCAAGGAGATCCCTACTCTGAATAGACTTTTGAAGTTCACAGAGTATCAGAGATGGACCGAGTCCTTCGCTCAACCAGCTGCCAACTTTGACGGTAATTCTCCCCATTCTCCCCCAATCACAGCTCATCAGTACCGGCCGTGGGTCACTATCGGGTTTACAGCCTTGGGTATTGGGTTGCTGGCAACTGGAGTGATAGTCAAAGGAGCCAATCTTTTCGAGATTACCCTCGCCGGTGGATACCTAATTGGGGTGAATTCTCCAATAGTATTCATTGAAACGTTCTGGCGATATTCTAGTATGCAAACCTCTAAGCAACAACTGCTGGATCGGCTCTTCGGCAAATATCCTATCGGCTACGATTCCTACAACGTGCTCAAGTTGTTCTCGCTCAGCGAACCGAGGTCCATCACACACGGCCAGCGCAATCTAGATGTTGCTTTCGGAGATCCTTTATACCTGCCGGAAGGCTATGAATGGTAAAGTCAGGGAGTTATCGTGGCAAGATGGGAGCACACTTGAAGATGTCGAGCATTTGCAACATTGCGAATAGAAAGGTGGAACAGTACGTGAATACTCATTGAGGCTTGCTTGAAAAATTGACTGTCAATCGCAATGCTGGCAGAGATCAATCGAACTCATTCTCAAGTAACGAGACGAGAAGAGTTTGTGATCAAAATACTCACACGACCTGCGACACACTATGGCTGTGAGAATTGTCGAGATACAAAGAAAAATTCGGGTGGCTTAGGAGCTTGAGACCTCCGTGGCCCGATGTTGACAATTCAATTCTTCAAAAATGAAAGTGGATGCATCACCGCATTGGAGCAATATACTGAATTAGTCCAACTAACGACGGCTAACGAGGGATTGAACTGTCGACCTCGGACTTCTCTACATCAGCCTTATAATGAACCTCTACAGAAGAATAGACGCCTACTTTTCTCCGCTAGTAAACCTTCACATATTACAGGCACTAGGTGACATCAAAAAATGTGGAGGGTTCAAGCGATAGTGTGAGGGAAATAAGAAAAGGTTCGATGACAGTGTCTGGGAAGAGAACTTTTACTACCTCATTCCTTGAGATCGCAGAGCAAATGTGCGCCCAGCATCAATCAACACCTGTCAAAATCCAAGATACCTATATAGATGACTACAAAAAAGTTCTTCCCCTTCCGCTTCTAGCAGCCAAGCTGAGCAGGCGCCGCTTTAACCTGAGCCGAGCCTGACGGTGCACTGCTGGCACGGTTCATGCGTGTTTGTTGGAAGTGATCTATATCCCTTTCCGTCACTTGGGTACGTGACAGCGTATTGACTGCCTTAGCGGACATCGACGGCGTGGGAGAAGGCATGTATCGAGGTTTACTTTATCCTTAAGATTCGACTAGAAGCGTGTTATGTTCTAGATTTGTATCGAGGATGGAGGCGAGGTTCCGGGGAGGGGGAAACACTATGTTGCAAGTAAGACTTAAACTGCAAAAGCTCAATCGTAGGGACCCAATCAAAAATATGAGATTTTAAGACTACCCTAGCTGAACGTCATCGACGAGCGTTCTTGAGATGCATTCTGTTCCAATAACTGATCAGCCTTCCACGTAGAACGCCTAGGCATATAGGCATGTGATCTGCCGGCTACAATAGGGCCCTTGGCGACGCTGTCCAGATCATCCAGAATCCCTGATACTGGATGCCACTGAGTCTTCTATCCTGCGCAGTGTGAATAGCATGGTGAACTTAGGATATCTGTCGTGGTGGATGTACCCCTCCTTCGCATCTAAAATCACCCATCCCTTATCCTGAATGAGCTTCGTCTGACTCGTAAACCGGTCCCTCAAACACTCGCCCTTCCATAGGACTTCTACCTTACTTGTGGCGCCAGAATCCGCTGTAAGCTCTTGGCGACATTTTTCAATCACGACTGGCAGATCCAGACTGAAATCCCAGTCTTCCCCAGAATGCGGGTCATGGAACATTGTCAGTCCCGGAAGCAAATCCATGTCCAATAATAGCACCAGTGATAGTGGGGATCTGTTCTTGCCAAGTATACGAAAGCAAGCTTCGATAGCTGGGTCCAAGTGATCAACTTTGCCTTCCGCACAAGGCGGCGAGTTGCTTTGTAAATACGCGCTCTGGGCAATCACCTCCCGAAAAGGCCAACTAGTCAAGGATGTGCGTGTACCATCTGGGTACTGCCAAACACGCTGAGGTTGAGGCATTTGCAATTCCAGACTCCGCAGACTATCTCTACTCTCCTCACCAATCCTTTGAAGGAAGGCGTAAAGGGGACTCCAATTTTGATCTCCCGTGAAGCGAAACGTGTTCCAACGGTAAAGAATGGAAGCTGCCTCATGAGAGACTTGTCGATTGCACGAAAGTAGACTCAGGGCCAAACGATCGAGAGTAGCAGACTTAGCTTTCACAGTCTTCCAAGATCTCATTGTAAGACTCCCCGAAGAGTCGTATTTGTCGTCATCCCATCCATATCTCCCAGACCATACTATAATAGGCTCTGACGCAGAAAGGCTGTAGCAATAGACTTTATCTCGCACCTCTCGTGGCAAGTCGAGAAAGCCTTGTCTCGGTGAAATGCTAAGGCTCAAAGGGCGCCCCTTGCGCCATGAGATCCTGCACACTCGCTCAGGCATGCTTCAGAGAAGTGTCGTATTGCGTCGGAATAGGATATAGAAGCTCAGTGGCGAGTGATTGAGACGTGGTGGTAGATCGCAAGGAATGAGAAGTAGGGAGGACGTAAGAGGCAGCAGATGTCCTTTTCGTGCATTGGTGGGAGGTGTAAACGTAACTGCTGAGCAGTTACAAGGGTTGTAAGAGCGCCTGTAGGCTGGCGAAGAAGAGGAAGTGTTGTGGTGAGATCAAGACTTTCGATGTTCTGATTGTGGACGGTATGTAGCTTCACTTGTTGTAGAGGCATCAGATCCGCCTGCCCGAAAGGACTTAGCTTGTCACACACCTCTGCCGATATTTCTCTGATTCCCGGCTTTGCCGCGACGCTACATTGTAACACTATATCAAACACAGGTATTAGAGGACTTCTTTTTATATAACTATACTTTATCTTTTAGCTCTTTAATTTTACCTATTCCACTCCCTATAATTTTACTCTAGATCGATTCTTGATAAATAAAACTTTTAAATATTAAGATATATTACAAGCGACAAGGTATAGAATCGATTTAAACAAGATTTTTAGTTATAGAACTAGTAATATTATTAAACGCTAGAAACTATTAGTTTTAAAATTTACTTAATTAAACTTTTTTTATATAATAAATAGATTCAATAACTTTAAAATATATTATAAATAAAATATCTACGCAAAATCTACAATATAAATAATACTATAATTAAGGATTTAATAGCGAAAAATCTCAATAAAATATAGATAGAAGTAGACTAATCGTTAGAACGAGATTTGAGACGACTTTTCTATTTCGTTCTAAACTAACTTAAGATTCCAAGTTTTCGAAAAAACCTATCTTGTATTAAGCTAGTTTAGGACGAGATTTAGAATTTTAGTAAGATCTCAAATTAACGTACGACGACGTTAAATCCTATAATTAAGCTTTTTACTAGATTTTATTAGATTTAGATTATTAAAAATAACGTAATAAAATAACATATTCAAATTTTTTATATTTATAATAATATATCTATATATATCTATATATAATATAAACTAGTTTAAAATTTTAAAATAATTTAGAATTCCAAGTTTAAAAAATCCTTATTCTAAATTATAAGCTTAGGACGATTTTTCCGTCTCGTTCTAAAGTTTAGGACGTTAATTTAGAATCCTACATCGATATTTCGGATAATCGACCCCCAATTTCGAGATACTAAGATGGCTCGAGTGGCTCGAGGTTAGCCTCGAGGGCGCCCAAGAAGCAATCGGAAGTTTGCATTTGAGAGGCTAGAAAAGACTTGACAAAAAGTATAATTTTGATGTTCGAGATACGCACAAACTCTCGCGACGCTTCGATTACGTCTTTACTTATTACTTGCTCACATTATAGTAATTTAAGTAATAGAATCAAACGATTTGTAAGATTTCTACGCGAGGATAATGTGCAGGCAGAAGTATCTCCTACAATTGCGCAATTAATTGTGCGTAATTGATTGTGCGCTCGTAGATCTTGACAACGCACGAATAGGCAAACGCGTTACGCGACTTGGCAACACAAGTAATGTTTAGATAACTCTTGGCGTACTCCCCAACTTTTTGGTGATGCCCAAGACTTGCTCGAGGTCAACTGAATCTACTAATGTGACTTTAGGACTAAGATATTGGCACAACAATCCTAGGAGCCTCAGATCGCTAATAGGGCTTCTAGAGGATTATCCCAAATTGTGGATGTATTTAAAATCTCGTCCTAAATTGATCAATCTAGATAGAAGTTTAGAGAAACTAAAGTAAAGAATTAAATATTAAATAGACTTTTAAATTCTTAATATTGTTTAATTATAATTCAACTATTATCGATATATATTTATCTCGATACAATATATTGTATTAATAATATATTGTATCAATTAAAAAGATCTAGTATATATATAGTATATAATAATATTATCTATAAATAGAAATAATAAATAATAGAATTTAGTTATATAACTATATTTTAAATTATTCAATTATTATTTATATTTTTAATGTTAATTCTAATAAATCTAGTTTTAAAACTAGCTTAATTAGATCTAGAAACTCTAGAAAACTTACTCTATTAAATCTAGTAACTCAAGAGCTAGTCTAATTAAATCTAATATATATTACTAGATTGTAAATCTAACACAAATATAATATAAATACAATATATAATATATTTGTATTTGTACTATAAAGTTAATATAAATATTGTATATTAGTCAAAAAATATTGACATATATATATATATATATATAATAGTCTAACTATAGTTGTACAAGATAAAATTGCGTTATCAATATAGATAATCTATAATAATATATATATTAAGATAGTTATTTATTTAACAATTTAAAACTATTGTTTTATTTATCTTTATTTTATATTTAAAATATAAAAAGTAAAGTATATCTTATTATATCTTAAATTTTCTATCTATAATAATTATATATATATCTCTACGTATAAATATTATTCAATTTAAAATATATTTTATCGACAATTCGAGATAATTCTCTAGGGATTCTATTAGCGATTCGAGGCTCCTAAAATTGTTGTGTTAATATCTTAGTTCTAAAGTTACATTAGTAGATTCAATTAATTTCGAACAAGTTCCAAGCATTATCAGAAATTTAAGAGATATATTAAGCGTTATTCAAATATTACTCGTGGTATTAAGACTTGTCGAACGCAATCTACAAGTACTACTTATTATACGCAATTAATTACGCGCAATTAATTACGCAACTATAGAAGATGCTTTTGCTTGCACATTATTCTTGCGTAGAAATCTTACAAATTGTTCGATTCTATTATATAAATTACTATAATGTAAACAAGTAACAAGTAAAGGTTTAATCGAAGTACTACGAGAGTTCGTACGTATTTCGAACATCAAAATTATACTTTTTGTTAAATCTTTTTTGATTTTTCAAATGCAAGCTTCTTGTTGTCTCCCGAACGCTCTCGAGATTGATCTTGAGTTACTTAGGCTATCTTAGCATCTTAAAATTAAGAGATCAATTCCTCAAATTGTCGATATTCTATTAGAGATAAATATAGTTTAATAGATTAATTATTAAGATAATGTATTAATCTTCGAGATAAAGATATTTATATATAAACGACGCATTGTTAATTAAATAGATAATAAATATAGAGTTTTACACTTTTAATTAACTTTATTATTATTTAATCTCTTCAAATTTTAAAATAAAAAGAAATATAATATAAAAACTTATATTTTTAAAATAATAAATTATATAGAAAAAAAGCTGTAACTTCTTTTATTAACAACTTGCTATAAAGTTTCTAGAATTATTAAATATTAACTTTATATATATTTTAGAGTTATTATCTATTCTATTAAATCTATATACTATCTCTATTATAAAGATAAATAATATTGTAACAATATTAAAATTAATATTAAAATACTTTTACGTATACTTAATTAAAATCAAGCGAAAATTAGATAAATTTTTTTGTTGTATCTAAGATTTAAGAATTTATTTATTTTATAGTTTTAATACTCGAGTAGCGTGATCGACGAGTTGAGTTTCAACCCAAACGAGTTGACTCGCCCAATTCTAATTCTAGGGCCGGGCAAAAGTTCTAGTTCAATCGGGTGGGTCGAACGCATGAGGCGCGCTAAGCGCTCAACTTACCTCGCTCAATTACGTGACGTCACGTGACACGCTAATCATATGCGATTAGCGTGAACTTTGCGCTAGCCCAATTGTGTTAGCGTGAACTCTACTCTAGCTTAATCGGGTTAGCGCATAGATAAGATAAGATAAGATAAGATAAGCGGATGCTAACGCGACGAAGTTAGCTTGGGTTCTTGGCATTGGCCCGACGAAACCCGACCCTGGGGTCGGGTTCGCGCCTTAACCCTGGCCCAACCCTACGGGGTCCAAGAGGGTGGGTCGGGTTGAGAAAAAAGTGTTCGACCCGACTCAACGATCACACTAGGAGCGACGTGCACCTTGAGAGAACTCTTTCTACGTAATTAAATACGCGTAATTGATTGCGCAATAATTGCGCCCGTAAATTGCGCCCGCGAGTCTTGGCAACGTGTAAGTAGTGCTCTTGACATTGCACGAGTAGTGTGTGTCTTAATCTATCTCTCAAATTTTGGCCCTATTAGCTCGAGATCAACTAGACCTGCTAATGTAGCTTCAGGGCTAAGACATCGACACAACGACCTTGGGAGCCTCGGATCGCTAATAGGGTCCCTAGAGGATTACCTCGAATTGTCGATGTTACTTTTTTCTAGATATCAAAGAAAATCTAGAGTTAAAAGCGAGAGCGTTAAAGCTTCTTCTATCTATATAATTTATAGACTGATCGCGTTGGGTCGAGTCATCGAGTTCGAGCCAAGTTCCTAGCTCGCCAAGACCTAGATTAGATTAGGATTTTGATATCGAAAAGTCGATTTAAGTCGCGATGTTAATGTCAAGTATTTGAGTCGAGTTATGATGTTAATATCAAGTATCAATTCGAATTCTTAACTCGACTCGCCAAGATATAAAGCGATTTAGTAGTAGAATTTGTAGACATGAATTATGTGTTAAATCTTATAATTTTTTTCTTAAAATGTTGCATAGTAATGCAATTAAATAATGAATTTAATTTCTTTGATGTTTGTGTAATAACTAGTTTAAGATTATTGTAATCTCTTGATTAACTTAATTGTTATTAGAAAAAGTACATGTTTAAACAACAATTTAGTTGACACATTTGTTAAAAAAATTATATAATTAAACAACAATTTCGTTAACACATTTGTTCGAAAAAGTGCATAATTAAATGTATGTAATAAGACAATACGTTTAATAGATAATGCAACAAGATAATGCAATTGATAAACTATATAGTTGAATAACTTATATTCTTGCTATTTATTCTTAATTTTAATTATCTAAATATAACGAAAACATCTCGATTTTAAAATTTCGAATATTACGACAAATGTTTATTTTTTATCATTATTATAGTAAATTTCTAGATTAATTATTAATTGCGTCATCAATTACATTTTTTTTTGCTAATTAGTCTTACGCTTTGCGTGAATGACAAGCAAATTGTTGTCTACATACATAAAACAAAACATTAGTAAATGTCGTAAAAAATCAACGATAATGCAAATAAATAATGCATTTACTAAAAAAAAATTTAGTTAAAAACGCTTTAGTAATCTCTTGAAATGTCTTCAATGTTAAAGTTTAAATTCTATAGTTTTTATTACTCAATTCGTTCTTGAATTTGTTGTTAAAAGCTTTATTTTGAAGAATTTCTCGCACTAGTCTTTCAAAAGATCTCTTAAAAATCAACAAATTCGCAAACTTTTAATATCGACGAATTTCTTTTAAAATCATAGTTTTAGGCTTAAATTTACGCTTCTTTTATTGCAAAAACTTAGTTAATAATAACTTGTTGCATTACTTGTTTGCATTATTTTCTAAATCTTAAACGTTGTACTTTTAAATAAAGTCTTGTTTTTATTTTTGCTAGCTTCTTTATTATTACGATCTCGTGATGCCATATTATTACAAGTTGATCTTTTAATTTTTTTATATTTTGCATTAAGTATGTTAGCAATTCGCAACAAAGAATGCATTACTCGAATGCATTATTAATTTATTTAATATGCGTCATTGTAAGATCGTAAATAAGAAGTTGTTTACGTTAATTGTTTAAAAAAATTGTATTAACTTAAAGATAATTAAGTTAACAAACAATAATGCGATCAAATAATTAAAATAAGTGCTTAATCATGTCGCAATATAAGATAAAAAGAATAACTTAATTAGAAACAATAATGTGATAATTGTGATAATTTTCAATTGTGATAATATTAAATAAAGATAAGATTCTTAATCTTAATCTTAATTCTAAGCGCGAAAATTCACTTTATGATTGCAACATTCTTCTTTTTCATAAATTAAACACTAATTCACACAATCTCCAATCACTTATTGCATAGACTTATATAGTTAAGTAGAAATGTTAATTTGCATTACTTGTATGCATTACTATAAAGACTAATCGAAAGCGTAAAATGTCAACTCTCTCTATTCTTTCTTAATTAATTGTTAGTCGAAATCGTGCCATAATGTGAAACGTAAATCAAAAATTATTGTACATCAAACAAAACGTAGATCGAATAGCTCTTTACAAACGATTAACAAAGCTTAGAATTACGAATGTTTATTAAGAAGCGTTTAAAAACAAGCAAATAAATATAAAGAACAATGTTTAGAACTTAATCATTAATAAACGAGTTAAAAAGAGTCTTCATAATAATGCATTTAGATAATGCATATATGTTTAAAAAGTTAATTATATAATAGCTAAATGTTTCGAAACAAAATTAATGAAAAAAATAAAAAAAAAGAATGCTACGAAGCAAGCAATCATTAATGCGATAGCTATAAAGATAGCATTTGAAAGTTAACATTTAAACGTAACAAGATCTACTTTTATTGATCAAGTATGTATTGTGTTTAATGTAAAAAACAAGACTAATATACGTGTTAAACTACTACGAATCACGACGAATTTAATATTAATATGTCGAAATATATAATATTAATTATTCAAATTATTTAGCAACGTATTTTGCATTATGAAGAACTAAATAAGCTAAAAGCAACTTAAGACTTAAACGTAATTAATAAATTTAACAAGTTTGTAAGCACATTTTCTAACGACAAAAATGTCGCAAATTGTAAAATACTTAATTCTCTTAATTCGATTAATAACGAATTAAAGAATTTGATTGAAATAAATAATAATAAGATTAAAATTTAATACGAAAAAGTCAAAAATGATGCAAAAATAATAAAGAACAAGTATAAGTCGTCGAAGTATAAAGACGAAGATAATAACAATAAAAATTAAATTAAGCATAAGATTATAACAATCTTAGACTAGTTAATTAAGATAATCAAGATTAAGAATAATTAGCAAAAATTCAAGCTATTCAATTATGCATTTTATCAACTACATTATCTTGTTACATTATTTATCAAACGCATTGTCTTATTATGTGCATTGCTCGTACACTTTTTCTATCAAATATATTTATCAAAAAATGCAATATCTATACACTTTTTCTAACAAATATGTTAATCACATCATGCATTTTTTTTATCAAATATATTAATTAAAAGATGCATTATTTATACATTGTTTCTAACAAATATGTCAATCACATTATGCACTTTTTTATCAAATATATTAATTAAAAAATGCATTATAATAATGCATTCAAATCATTTAGAAAATTAGAATTAAATCGTTAACTTAATTTTTCTAGTTAAAGAATTCGACAATTTTGTTCTATATAGTTTTATTAAAGATTGCAAAAAAAAAAAATCATTGTATCTTAAAAAGAATTTGAATTTTCGATTTTTCAACTCGCGATAACAATAACACACAATCTACGATATAATTTCAAATAGCACAATAATGTTCTCGTAGATTATATTGTAAATAATGTGTTATTGTTATTGTAAATTGAACGCGCTATTATTAAATTATCGAAACTTTAATGTTTAAAAATATTATATTTAAAAATATATAAAAATCTAATATTTCTAAATATTTAGCATAATTCTTAAAAAGTTAAATACATTAATTTAATGCAATATAAGTAATTTAGATACATTACTAAATTGCATTACTAAATTGTATTATCTTCTAATTATATTGTCTTAAAACATATATTAACAATGCAAAATCTTTAACAAATATAATAATATTAAATCTCTAAATACTAATTAAACGCAAAACATCTTGCAAATCTATTCTAAAAAAATCATTAAATTCTTTAATCGTTAAATTATCGTTTTTCTCTCTTCGATAAATGTCTTACACTTCGATAATAGTTTCTTTAAAATTTAAGTTTATAATACGATTATAATACTTAAAAAGCATTATTTGTTCGATCAATTCTAAAGTTATTTGTGATCGATTTTATTAACAAATTCTTTTAGCAAAACTAAATGTTTTTTCGATGTTTACAAAGAATATTAAATACGAAAGAACGTCTTTAGTTATTTAAGCTAATTTTAAGAAATATAAAACGTTATTTTTTTAAAACTTTTATGTTAAAGTCTCTTTAACAATAACGTTAATGCGAAGATATTAATCGTTCTTGCTTAGAGATAAAGGTTGACGTTGATTTCGTTAAAGAAGAGTTCGTATAATTATCGCAACAAACTATATAATTATTAACAAATAAACGATTGCATTATTAATTTGCATTATTTTGTTAATCTTGCTAGCTCGTTGCGTTTCGACTTTTGAAATTGTGATTTTCTTTTCATAATAACAATTAAAATAATTCTTAAACTCTTTCTTGTACTTGTCGTGATAAAAATGATCAATTTTATTGAAGTTTTGCTTTTTGACATTTTTTATGTTTCAATCTCGATACAAATTTAACTTTTGAATAAAATCTAAAATTATAGCGAGATTATATATTAGTTCGTCTTTGTTCTTAATTTTAGAATAGTACTTCGCGAGTTTTATAGAAATTAATTCGCAAATTTTGATAATAAGTGTTTTTAAAGAATACGCATTGTTGCGTATAATTCTTTTAACAGCATCAAAATAATTGAAAAGAGCATTAAACAATCGAGATTTTAAATGTATATTAACATTAGTTGTTTTAAACACAATTAAGATTAATTTATAAAAAGAACATAGCATATTGTTAACAAGCAATACTAGTAATTATTCGTTATCTTTTAATTGAATAGCTTAAATCTTTAAGTTTTTTAAGACTTCGTCAACTTATATATTGATTATGTTGCGCAATTGATATGTATGTCGAAGCATTAAATAAATAAAGTTTTAACGAATGCGAATGTCTTATATTAATGTTTAAGACTTTATTTTAACTTTAATTTAAAACTTTTAAAAGCGAAATTTTCGCTAAGAAAAACTATTGATAGCAATTATAAAAGTGCGAACTTGATTCATTTATTAGCAAATGCATTATCTTTTTGCATTATTTATTTAAAAAATATTTTTTTAACAATAGTGCACAAATTATTACTTGTGACTACATTCTTAACTTGATTGTCTTTTAATAACAACATAATATTGTCGTTTAAAGCTTTTAATTTAATAGCTTTAATAAACTCTTAAGTCACGAGATTAATAATATAAATTATATAAAAAATCGAATTTTGTGTTTTATTTCATGAAGTGTCGCATCGATTAAGCGTCTTTTTAAGCTTTTCTTTTAAAGTGTTATTGTTGCTTGCATTGTTCGTAACAACATCAAAAAACTTGTTTTTAATATTATATATGTTCAAGATTTTAAGAAGTTCTTGCATTAAATAACGATCAATATATTTAACTTAAAGAAACGTAAATCTAATAAGATGTTTACGATATTAGAAGGCAATATTTATTCAATATATTAATACTTCTAGATAGACGATTTTTTAAGAACTAGATTATGCATCTAACGCAATAAATATACGTCGTAACTTTTTTAAATTTTGCTTTATCTTAATACAAATGTTATCGTATTTTAAGAAAATTATAAATAACAATTTAGTGCGATGTATAAGAGTAAGATCTAGACGAAGCATTTGTAATAATTGTCGAAAATGCTTATTTTTAATAATTCGAAAAGATAGATTTAAGGCAATAAAGATCTTGCACAATACTTGCTTCTAATTTTGTTAATTAAATTAAGACGCTAAGTTAATATAATTTTTCTTCTATTAATTTGTTAACTTTGCATTATTTATTTGCATTATTAAATTAAATTTATACGATCAAAAGCTAACTTAAGCTATGAAAAAGAATTAAATCGTTTTCGTTTCTTGCAAGCAATTGTCTTACGATGTTTAAGCATATTAATCGTACTAGAGTCACTTATAGTTATAAAATGATTTAGAATTTTGAGACAATTCTTGCATGCTATCTTAGAATATTCTTCTAATGTTGAAATTATTTGAACAAATATATTTTAAACATTAAATTGTTTATTTACTTTAATCTTCTTAGTTTAAAGTAAATTTAATATTTTTTTTGAATTTTGTTTGTGACATTTTTGTCAATAGATGTTTGTAATTATTATTGTTAAAATTGAGCATTAGTATTAAGACTTTATTTAACGTATTCGTTGTTCTCTTTTAATCTTAAAAGAAAACTATTTTGACAAATTCTATCGATCGCTTCTTGAAGAGCTCTTTTTTTCTTAAAAAAGAATTAATTAATATCTTATAAGTCTTGATTTGCGAATTAATTAAAATGAAGTCTACTTAAAATTAAGTTGTGTAACATCGAAAAACTAGACTCTTTCTTAATTAAAAATATTAATAAATTGTATGCATCGTTAGAATTAGACATTTTGCAATGTATTTTGCAAAGAACAACAATTTTAATGGCAACAATAAATTATTTAAAGATAAACACTAGTAATGCAATAAAATAATGCAATAAAATAATGCAAATGACGAGAAAAAATTGAAGAAAAAAATTGTTTCGTTCTTGGCGCATAGGTCTCCCAGAAGTCGTGACGTAATAGATTTAAAAATAGAAATTCTTAACATTATAACGACATTTTTGATTGCTTGACGATTCGAGTCGATGACTCGAATCGAGTTAGAAATCAAGTCAATATCAAATTGAATTACGATGTTGATATCAAGAATTCAAGTTAAATTAAAAAGTTAATATCGATTCTCGATTCAACGATCAATCTAATAATTTAATATTAGTCTAGATCTAATATTATAAAACTAGACTATTAATTATAACTTATAATATTTATCCTAATATCTTTATCTTTAATATTGAGAAATAGTTGATTATTTCTAAGTACGAAAAAACTTATATTATTCCGACGCGTATATTAAGAGAATCTTTACGATCGAGAGAATCTAGAACCCTCTAGATGTTTTTCCCAATTTAATAATATAACGAGAGAAAGTAGAAACTTAACAATAAAAAAGATACAAAGATAGAGTTAAAAGAAAGTTAAAAGAAAGAAAAATAGTAAAAATAAATTTATAAAGAAACAAGTAGAAGAATAAAACAATCGATAGATTAATAGAGTAGAAATAGATTATATATTATAAAATATAAAATATAAAATATAAAATATAAAATATAAAATATAAAATATAAAATATAAAATATAAAATATAAAATATAAAATATAAAATATAAAATATAAAATATAAAATATAAAATATAAAATATAAAAT